>Ga0315279_10000007_pt1 | contig 586337 bp, 676 predicted proteins | sample YL17G06_20_MG_FD_203694 | JGI IMG/M metagenome (GOLD analysis project Ga0315279, IMG submission 203694) | Sediment microbial communities from Yellowstone Lake, YNP, Wyoming, USA - YL17G06_20 | ecosystem: Environmental > Aquatic > Freshwater > Lake > Sediment | place: USA: Wyoming | collected... | reverse complement strand
GTAACTTTTAAGAGATTTGGAGGCAGTTACCTCCTGAAAACAGATGCGAACGGAAATATACAGTGGAACAAGACATTCGAGGTTTGTGATGGCTTTTATCCCGAAGATCCACGTTCAGTTCAGCAGACAACTGATGGCGGATACCTTGTTGCGGGTCTGACAGTGAACTGCGGAATTGACAAATTATATGCAGGAGGCGTTGGTATGTTTTTACTCAAGTTAGATGCAAATGGAAACGAGATATGGGAGAAGATAGTTAAAGGAAGTTATGGCGACATGATAACTTCATTTTTTCAGGCTACTGACGGCGGGTATATGGCTGTCATATATACGAGTTTATTTGGTGCAAAGCAAGAACTATATCTGATTAAGGTGGACACTGATGGGAACACACAATGGAACAAGACGTTTGGAGAATATACTTATAACACTGGAAGTTCAGTTCGGCAGACCTCGGATGATGGGTATATATTTACTCAAGGTAAACGCATTCAAAGGGAAGATGAAAATACCGTCTTAAAAATTGACGCGAACGGGAATATGCTCTGGGAAAAGACATTTAAGTTATCTGAACCTTCTGAATTGCTTGGAGACGGCAGATATTTGGCCAGGATAACATCTTTCATTCAAACTTCCGACGGCGGATATATAGCTGTTGCATTAAAAGGAATAGAACGACAGCTCATAAATGATTTCTATCTTGTAAAGTTCGATGAAAATGGAAATGAGACATGGTATAAGAACGTATCTTTCGGAGAGTGGCCAGGAGCACAATCAGTCTGGTGGAATCCGTTAATCCAACAAACCTTGGACGGTGGATACATAGTCAGCGTAACGGCAATTACTTCTGGTACACCTGAAACCATATACCACCCAGAATTCAGCTATTATCTCTTAAAGACCGACGAAAATGGAAATGTGTGAATATACTTACCCTGACGCAATCTACGTAGTTTTCTCGGAGATTTCTCAGGGATTTCTCCGAGCTTAGAATTAGCGAGTATTCCCCTGAAATCAAACGATTACGCCGGTATGCTGACAATATTTTCTACGAGTATTCACGCCATACATGCTCGCATTTAGTACATTTGAAAAATCATTTGTACTCCTTTAGTGATTTCTGTTCCTTCTTAGATTTCAAACCGTCCACCGTCACCCAAGAATGCCTTATGTATTCCAGGCATTTCCTGTCTTTCAAACATTTTTTAATAAAATCTATGCTTCTAGAATCATGACTATAACCCACGCCAAAGTCAAAGCCAACTAACTTCTTAATCTTTTCTACCTCCCTATCACGCTCAACCTTAGCAATTATTGAGGCTGCAGAACAGACAGGATACCTCTCATCACAATAGTTCTCTGCTATAATCTTAGTGTGGTTCTTGGCAAGAGTAAGTAAAATTGCTTTGAACTTTTCAGTGGAAACCTGAGGAGTATCAACATAAGCTACGTCAGCATCTAAAGTCTTTATTATCTGTGCCATTCTCTCAGCCTCTATGATGTTCAGATTTTTTATCTTCCTCAACTCGTCTATCTCTTTGGCAGATACGTGCAGAGCGACATAGTCCTTGGCAATCTTCTTGATCAACGGATAGAGCCTTTCCCTCTGGCGAGGCTTTAGCATTTTGCTGTCCTTTACTCCTATATTTCTTAGTTTTTCTTCATCTTTTTCTTCTATCATTACCCCTGCTATGACCATTGGACCAATGACAGAACCTTTTGGCAAACAGAAACATTAAATGCTTACTGTTTTCTGCCGGCTTCATCAATCCCTAGAATAGTAGTCATGCATCACCTCTTTACCCAATAATCTATACTTCTTATTCTGTAATTAACTACTTTATTTTCTCTTTTCAGTTTAGTTAATACTTTCTGAAGTCTATTCTGGCCTCTGCTAAATTCACATGCTAACTGTCTGCTAGTTTTCGGTTCATCCAAATGTTCCAAAATATTATTTCTAATAAAATTATGAGAATAATGCCATTCCTTGAATTCATTAAAAATTCTCCAGAATTTAGATCTTTTAACAGGATGCAAATCTGCTATTCTTTTTTGTGCTAAAATGCTCCAATTCTTCCTACTTGTTATAACATATGATCTTTCTCTTTCAGAAAATCTAAAATCTACATTTAGCTCTTTAAGCATTATTTCTAAGAAATTATTAGGTTTTCCTTGAGATATTCTAACAGTTCTATTTTTATGAGAACCTTCTTTCAGATTTCCTTCGCCAGCAAAAAAACCTCTAAGAATATGACTATAAAGGTATTTTCTTGTTTTTACTTTCTCTACTAATTTATGCCAAATTTTAACAAGTTTAGTATCAGCAATTCTGTAAATATAATAAGTCTTATTAGCTCTGTTATCTTTGTAGTATCTATATCTAACATTATCCAATTCAAATTTCTCGAAATTATCTTTGTCGGTTTTGTAAATGTAAATTCTTGGTCTGATTTTTTGGAAGGTGCTATTCATGAAAGAATGAAAATAATATATGATATCTTTGCAATTGTTTGTAATGGTTATTTCATAATCAGATTTATTGTCGCCTTCCGCTAACCATAAGCCAACACATTCTGCGAGTTTTATTTCATCAATGCCTAGAATTGTTGTCATTAAATTACCTCTAACAGTTACATAAGTTTATATAAACTTTTAACCTCTTATAATTAAAACATAGCGAGGTAGGGCAATTGTGAAGCTAACTGATAACCTTTCTTCTAAAGAGTTAGGATATTTAATCGGTCTTTTCATCGGTGATGGATACTCATTTTATAGTAAAAATGATAGACACTATTCTGTAGAATTTTATCTAAATTCATTAGAGGATAAAGACATCATAAATAATGTTTTAAATTTATTTCATCGGATAAATCTAAATTGTCTGGTTTCAAAGGATAAAAGATATAATGTAATTAGAATTCGTATCAATTCTAAAGAACTTATGAAAATATTTAATCAAAGGGTTCTTGAATTTAAAGAAAATAAAAGATTGAGCAAAGATTACAAAATAGGTCTTATTTCAGGTTTCATAGACGCAGAAGGTTACGTCAAAAAAGGTGAAATCGTATTGACTCAAAAAGATAAAAAAACTCTAGAAAATTTTAGAATGCTTGTTCCTTCATTGACTAAAAAGTTTTGGTCATGCAAAAACTATAACGGAAAAGGTAGAATATGGAGATTAAGAATTTCAACAAAGTTTAAATATGTTCCACATAATTCATATAAAGTAAAGAGACAATATGGCGAGGCTACTATAGCGAACATCTGAAAGATGTCTATAAAGGTAGGGCAGCCAGGAGTGCCCGTCGAGAATTTTCGCGGAAGGCTCATAACCCGAAGGCCGTTGGTTCAAATCCAACCCTCGCTACTTCTTTTTTATATTTCTTTTGCTTTATTATTTCTATGAAACTCAAGGTCGGTTTGTTTTCTTTCACAAGCGACGAGGGATGTTCGATGATTTTCCTAGAACTTATGAACAACCACTTCTCCGAGTGGGAAAAAATGATAGACTTTAGATATTTTAAACTGTTGAAAGAAAAAAACGACTTGAGCGATTTGGACGTGGCACTCGTGGAAGGAGCTATCTCGACTTTCAAGGAGGAAGAGAAGCTGAAGGAGATAAGAAAGGCATCAAAGAACCTTGTGGCAATAGGCAGCTGTGCTGTCAATGGCAGTCCATCAAACCAAAGAAACTTTTTCAGCGACGATACTAAGAATGAAATAAGGTTTGTGCTGGACAACTTCGGCCATAGGGACAAGGTATCTGCCTTGAACGAGATAGTAAAAGTCGAAGACAATGTTCCTGGATGCCCCATGGATGAAGACAAGTTTTTAGAAGTGTTAAACAAATATTTGAAGGAATTCAAAGTGGTTTGATGCATGAAGATTTCGAAATATCAATAGACGGCCTGAGCAAGATAGAAGGACACGCTTCGCTGGATGTAAAAGTAAGGAATGGAAAGGTTGAGGATGTTAAGCTAAAGATAAGCGAGAACAAACGATTTTATACACAAGCCATAAGAGGCAAACAGTTTCAGACTGTCCCGCAATTAGTGTCAAGGATATGCGGAACCTGCAGTATAGCTCACCTGACTTGTTGCACGGAAGCCGTGGAAAAAGCTTTAGGAATCAGACCATCTGAACAAACGATTCTTCTCAGAAAGCTAATGATCTATGGGATGATGATAAGGGATCATGCTATGCATCTCTATCTTTTCTCTTTACCAGACGTTCTAGGAAAGGATTCTGTTCTTGATTTTGATGAAAGACAGCACGAACTGGTTCACCAAGCATTTGAAGTCAAAAAAACTGGCAATGACTTGTCAAAGCTCATAGGAGGCAGAGCCATACACCCATTCTACGCTCAGATAGGTAGCTTCTCTCACTTGCCTGACAAAAAAGAATCAAAAAACGTTATCGAGGAATTAAAAAAGGTAAGGTCTCATGTCTTTGACTTGGTAAGAATTTTCTATGACTGCGACTTTTCATTCAGAAAAAGAACAACCTTTGTTGCACTGACAACCCCTGACTTCAGCTTCTTGGAAGGATTGATAAAATCCTCTCGCAAGCTAATAATTCCCGAACAATTCTATTGGGATCATCTTCACAGAGTCATAATTCCCTATTCACAGGCAGCGGGCTTTGAATTCGAAGGTAGAGAATTCATGGTCGGCGCTCTGTCTAGAATGAACCTTAACAGGGAAAAACTTCACAAACACACAAAAAGTGATTTAGCAAAATACATAAGAGCATTTCCTTCAGAAAACATCTACCATAACAACTTGGCGCAAGCAATAGAAATAATGCACTGCATTGATCATTCAATAGAAATTTTGGAGGGCACAGATTTTAAGAAAGAGCCGAAAACAAAAGTCAAAATAAGGGAAGGAAAAGGCGTCGGGGTAATAGAGGCTCCAAGAGGAACTCTCTATTACGCTATTGATCTGGACAACAACGGCAAGATTCTTTACGGCAACTTAGTGATACCTACAGCACAGAACCAGATAAAAATGGAGAATGATATCAGAACTTTAGTTGCTAAGAATCTGGATAAGGACAAGGATTACATACAATATGAGATCGAGAAACTGATAAGAGCTTATGACCCTTGCATGACGTGTGCCACTCATTTCTTGAAAGTAAAATGGATATGAGATTCTTCATTCCTTTTCTAGTTCCGTTACCCTTTTTTCCAAATCATTTATCCTCTTATCAAAATCTTCTAAAATTTTGTTTATATCTTTTGTCCAATCCATAATAGATTTATCTTCCATTATATCACTGCTCCTTTATACTTTTAATTACATCACATAGTTCTTTCATGGCTTCTTTCTCTTTCATGTCTGAAGGTATTCCGAATATCCTTACCTTCTCAATCATCTTCATCTTCTTCAAGAGTTTCAAGTTGTATCCTAAATCGAAGTCGTGCATAGAGTAAATTTTTTTAGTTATTATCTTGTCTATATCCTCTATCAATTCAACCTTTTTTATGCCTTTAACAGTATCGATTATGTTAAGTTCTTTTTCTAAATCCAAGTCCTCGACTGTGTCAAATTCCTTGAACTCCAAGCTGGGAAACTTTTTCCTCAATTTTCCTATCAACTTCAGAGGCATACTATCCTCCTTAACCAAAGGATTACCGAAAACATAGACTGTCTTTTTAAACATAGTTAGTCTCGCTCTTAACATTTGACAAGAAGTAAGAACCGATAACTATTAGCGCGCAACCCATCAGCTGTAAAAACGGAATAGGCTCGCCTATGAATATGGCTCCCAAGAGTAGAGATATGGCCGGCGATAGCAAGAGGAAGGCCGAAGCCTTGGAAACATTTATCATCTTTATGCTCCAGTACCAGAAAAAGACGTAACTGAAAAGTATGAGCGTTGATATCGATATGTTAGTAACTTGGTTTAAGTTCAAACTTAACAGCAAGTCAGCTTTGCCCAAGAGCAATACTACTGCAAAAAGTATCAGTCCTCCAAAAAACATCCTGGCAAAGGAGATGACAAAGTTATTCTCTCCCTTGATCATGGACTTTCTCGCGATTATGTTCTCGACGGCCCATAGGAAAGTAGCTCCTATAATAAGAGTGTCTCCCAGAGATGGGTTCGACCATAAGGCAGATATGTCTATTTGAGAAAAGTAGACGGCCAGCGTTCCGATGAACATCAAAAGCAAGGCGTACAAATATTTCTTGGAAATCTTCTCCTTAAGAAAGAGGAAAGCTAGGACTGTGATATATAGGGGCATGGTCTTTTGCAAGAAGGCAGCTCTACCAGAAGTCGTCAGACTCAAACCGCTAAAGAATAGCAAGAAGGCGAAAGAACCGCCTACAACAGCTATCACCATCAGATACTTCCAGGAAACTTTCTTGAAATTTTTGAAGCTGAATTTAGACTTGTAGGATGCTATGATGAAAAACGCTATGCCTATCAAGAGCGACCTCAAGGCTGTGAACACCGAAGGATCCAGATTGACAATAAACATCTTGTTCAACGGTATAGAGAAACCGCTTATAATGGCTGCTATGATTGCAAAGAATGTGCCGTATTTCTCTTTGTTCATGCTATCATATTGTTTGATTTGAAATATATTTGTTTTATGTCCCAGAGCTTTCTAGCAAGTCTTTTGCTTATCTTTTCAACGACAAAATCCCTGTGGACCACGACGTAGTCGCCTTTCTTTATTCTCAAGCTCGTCCTATATTCTTTATCTCCTGCTATTGTTTTAACTAACGCCCTGTTCCCCGAGACTAGGACCTTTCCAGAGTATAGCCTGCATAGCATCGGGTCGAAATCTTTAAAAATTTTGTATCTCCTGTCCACAACCTTGTCGTGTCCGAACAAAAAATATTTTCTCACAACTTCCTTATCTATGGATTTCTTTCCAAGCTTTTTTGCTGTCTTTTTACACATGGAACTGGCGATCTTGAAGATGTTTTCAGCATTCTTTGGTATCTTTTTGTTGAGAATTATAAATCTAACAAGGCTTCTCTGATACTTTTGAGTTATGACTCCCCTTTTAGCTAGCGTCTCTGAGCAGGGGATTGCATACCTAAAGAAGAGTTTTCTTGATTCCTCATCCTTAAACTGCATAGTTAGATTTATATAATTCAGGTTCTTAAATAAGAGAGGTTATCTTGACTAAAGTTCTCATAGTTGGTGCAGGTCCGGCAGGGCTTTTCGCTGCGTACGAACTGGCAGATTCTTGTGAAGTTTCTGTATTGGAGCAGGAAAATCATATCGGTGGAGCAGGCCTGTATTCTGATGGCAAGATGAACTTTCATCCTCAGATAGGAGGAGACTTATCAGAGTTTTTATCAGAGGAAGATTCTATAAAAATATTGGAAAGGATCAAACAGGTTTTCAAGAATTATGGAATGGCCGATGTCGGGAATGATTGGGAAAAACTGTTGGAATTGGAAAGAAAAGCAACCACTGCTGGAATAAAATTCATACCAATAAGGCAGAATCACGTCGGTTCTGATTACCTGCCTAAGGTTATGAACAATTTTAAAATCGATCTAGAGAAAAAAGGAGTGAAGTTCAAGTTGGAGACAAAAGTTTTAGACCTGTACAAAAGGAACGGAAAAATAAAAATCAGCACCAACAAAGGAGAAGAAGAGGCTGATTATGTTCTTTTGGCTCCTGGCAGAGTTGGTTCCTTATGGTTAATAGAAATGGCTAAGAAATTAGGTCTGGGTATGAGATTTAATCCGGTTGATGTCGGCGTCAGGGTTGAAGCTCTAAATGATATTTTAAAAGAAATTGTGGTTGATTATCAATGTTGGGATCCTAAATTTCATATAAGAACCCACCAATATGATGATGATGTGAGAACTTTTTGCGTTTGTCCTTATGGCTTTGTTGTTAAAGAATTCTATGAAAAGGATATCTTCGGAGTAAATGGTCATTCTATGAAAGATAAGAAATCTAACAACTGTAATTTTGCTTTATTGGTTACAACAAAATTAACAGAGCCTTTGGAAAATACAGCAGAATATGGCAGGTCAATAGCCAAACAAACTAATACGTTAGGTGGAGGAAAGCCTATTTTACAAAGACTGAGAGATCTTAGAACTGGTGTAAGATCAACTTGGGAAAGAATTGAAAAGAGTTATGTTACCCCTTCATTAAAAGATGTTACCCCTGGTGATATATCGATGGCATTTTCTTATAGAATTGTTACTGATATTCTTGAAGCACTGGATAAATTGGAAAAAGTCATACCTGGAGTTGGTTCTGACTCTACGTTGTTGTATGCTCCAGAAATAAAGTTCTATTCAATGAGAATCGAGACCAATAAGGCGCTGCAAACAGCCGTTCCTAACATTTTTGTTGCTGGCGATGGAGCAGGTGTTTCTAGAGGGATAACAATTGCAGCTGCCACTGGCATGATAGCTGCCAACGGAATAAAGAATTTGATAAAATAGTGCGCATTTTGAAATGCGCATTTCTTAGATTAATTTAATTGCTGCGTAGGTTCAAATCCGGCCCCCTGCACATCTGATGCTCGATACCGCTGACCGAGGGGGACAACATTATAGAAGATATTTCATCTTCTATCGCTTTTTCATGTTCTTTGGGTATTGAAGGACTTTGTTTTAAAAAATAATATAAAGGGTCTATTCCATGTATTTCTTCATTAAGATTTCTTGGTTTCCATTCTGCTACAAATCTTTGGAATCCATTATTGTCTAATCTTTGCAATGAATTATAAGCACTATATGTATAGGGAGTTGGAAATAGCGATACAATCACATGAGTCATGTCTGGACCTGCTATATGAGGAAAAAATGACCATAACATGTTATCCTTTTCATCTTCTGTTTTAGAATCATCATTCATGAACCTATTAAAAGCATTCGTCCACTTAACCATATCAGATGTTGATTTACTTTTAGTTTTTTCAGAAAAGTTCAATACTATTTCTGCATGTCTTTCTGAACAATAATTTTTAGACCATTCAGATTGTGCCCATAAAATAGCTTTTTTATGTTTTTTCAATGCAATATCTTCTCCCATAACTGAAAGTATTCTATCGCACCCAGATTCTGATTTACCTTCACGTATACCTACATTAATTAGATAATTAGACCACTCTATATCGCTAAGATTTTCCATACTTTTTTCTTTACCATCAATACCATCAGAAACAATATGAGATTTGTGATGGTCCAAACACTCGCTTACTTCATGAGCTATAACGTGTTTTCCATATGAAGTTAAATTACTTCTTCTGAACTCGTTTGGTACAACTATTTTATTATCTTTTTGACGAAAAGTAGCTTCAATACCATATTCCATTCCTAACTTTGGAGAACTTTCTAAACCATAAACACTTCTTCCAAATTCTTCGCATCTTTCAACGAAATCTCTAACTAATTCCGTCATGATACTCAATTGAATAAGAAACTTTAAATTTCTGATTAATGATATTCTAATTATGTCATGTACACAAACTTTACAACAAATAAAAGATGATATGACCATATTGAGAAGAGAGTCCCTTTGAAGCTATGAAATATGAAATGGCTATATTGAGAAGAGAGAGTTCTTTGGAAGCTGTTAGGGAATATGTAAGACAACTTAGAAAGGATATGGAAAAATGATAAAAGAAACTAAACTTTCTTCAAATAAGATATGTATTTTTCTTAATGTTCAATCGATAGACAGGGATAGATTTAAACCGACGTCAATAAATTAAATATAAGGTGATGAAGTCTTATGACAAAAAGAAAAAAGTCTTCAAATATTTACAAGACTGCAAGATTTATGGGTGAAAACGTAGGTAGATTGGTGGTGGAATCTAAGAAAACAGTTAAAACAGGAAAAAAAGAACTAAGAAATACAGCTGAAAGATTAGAGAAAGTACATAGAAAATTTAAGAGAGAGGCGATGATAACCACACAGGAAACAATACCACAGTTAGTGAAAGAATTCAAAAAAGGTCTCAGAAAAGGAATGAATAAAAGAAGATAAAGATTAAAAATCCTATTATCATACTTAGATAATGAAAGACTTTGTTCTAAAACTTGCAAGAAAAGCAATAGAAACTTACGTTACAACGGGTAAAAAAATTCCTATTCCAAAGAATTATCCTAAAGAGATGAAGGAAAATAAAGGAGTCTTTGTTACAATCTATAAAAAACCTAATGAATTAAGAGGATGCATAGGAATACCTTATCCTGAAATGCCGTTGATAGAGGCTCTGATAGAAGCTTCTGTCTGCGTGTGCTCTGATCCTAGGTTTCCTCCGCTCTCAAAGGAAGAACTAAAGGATATTTTCATTGAAGTTTCCATACTAACTGAACCAGAACCCATAAAAGCAAAGGACATTGAGAAGGAAGTAAAGATTGGCAAACATGGCCTCATCATTAAAAAGGGTTTCCAAGGCGGTCTGTTCTTACCGCAGGTCCCTGTTGAGCAAAAATGGAACATGGAAGAATACTTAGAGAACCTATGCTACAAAGCAGGCCTTACAGGTGACTCGTGGCTTGATCCTGACTGTAAATTATACAGGTTCGAAACAGAAGTTTTCGAGGAAAAGCTTTAAGAATCCCTTTCTGTCCTGCGTATGTCGAAGATAAGTTTAATATCTGTCTTTCCCAAAGTTCTATTAAAGGTGAAACAAATGGTATTCGATATGAATTTGGTATTGCTAGGATTGGCACTTTTGATTGCGCCTGTGTTCGGAGCTTATGCGAAATTCGTTAAGGATAAAAGGGGCTTTGTCTGGTTGACAGGTGCAGGGGCTTTGTACCTCTTGGCAGCGGCATTCAGCGTCGATATATCCTGGATACCCTCAGGATTAGACTATGGGGTAAAAATATTCAGCATAATAGCATTGATAGCGACCTTTATAGGTTCTATAATGGTTGCAGTCGACGTTTTCAAGTAGTTTTTCTTATAGCCCCTTTTTTCTTATTTTTAACCATAGAAACTTTTAAGTGCCCAGAATTCTAAGAAACTATAGGTGAATATATTATGGCAAAAGAAAAAGCAGGATGGGTAAAAGCGAGTGGATGGCTTTTCATATTGGGCATTTTAATAGCCATCGTAGCAGGTTTATTTCCAGATATGCTCTCGTACATAGCAGTTGTTTTGCCAATACTAGGTTTTATAATAGGATTACTAGGTATTGCAGGTATCGGAGGCATTGACAAGACAGATACGGACATATTTTTGTTGGCAGTTGTAGCATTGATGGCAGCTGGTGGAGCTGGGAACGCGTTCAAAGCCATAGACGCTTTGTACGGCGGAAGCATTCTCTACAATATCGTAAACAACATAGGAAGCTTGATAGTCCCGGCAGCAGTGTTGATCGCATTGAAGGCAATTTGGCAAGCAGGTTCTACAAAGTTCTAGTTAAAAACTATTTAGATCAGTTCCCCTTTTCTTTTTTTATTCTTGAAAGAAACCTCAAAAACGAATATAATTTAGGATTTAAGGGTTATTTTTTACATTACTCCTAAACTTGTGGTTCAGGAATTGTTTGATGTTCATGGACAACCACATAATTCTTTACAAGCAGTTTGATTTCCAATTTCTGTTCCCCAATATGCTTCACATAAGGCTTGGAAAGTATCAGAAGAATTGATAACTCCATCTTTGTTTGCATCGAAATCAGGAATCTTTTCATTTTTGTAAAATATAATAGTTGTTGTATTTACCAACTTACAATCACTTTTTTGTTGCATTACTATGTAGCATGCCGCATCCTTTGATGTTAATTGATTTACCACACGGGCAGGAGCATCATTATAGGAAAAAATTAATAAGCAACTATAAATTATAAGAGTGACTACTATAACAATAACGATTCCAATAATCCAATAGTATTTCTTCTTCATATTTCTATTTACAATTTCTGGCTATTAAACTTCTCATTTTCCTCAATAGTTTAAACTGTTCTGCTAAAAATCTCCTTCATTTCAGCTATGAAGTCTTTAATTCCCCTTTTCTTTTTTTATTCTTGAGAAATAATACTCCTTTATGGCGTTTAACGATAAGATAAGGAACAGGCTAAAGAACAAGCTCACTGGAAAGGAATTGGACCATTTGCCGAAAGGCTACCAGATAATAGGGAATATTCTTTTGATAAAACTTGATAAAGGACTGATAAAGCACCGCAGATTGATAGGAAATGCTATAATGAATATACTACCGTACATACACACCGTTTGCCTCATAAAGGAGATTAAAGGGAATATAAGGAAACCAGAGATAGAAGTAATAGCAGGCTGCAACAAAACTCAGACCATGAACAAAGAGCACGGATGCAAATTCTTGTTAGATGTCTCAGACATAATGTGGTCCCAGGGAAATAAGAACGAGAAGATGAGATTGGCAAAGATGATTAGACCTGGGGAAAACATTGTCGATATGTTTGCTGGCATCGGTTATTTTTCCATAATATTGGCTAAATACTGCAAACCTAAAAAAATCTATGCGATTGACATTAACCCCAAGGCTATAGAATATTTAAGGAAGAATGTATGGCTGAATGAAGTTGAGGATAAGATAGAGATCTTGCAAGGAGACTGTAGAAAATTCTCCAAGTTATTAGAGAACACTGCAGACAGAATTATAATGGGATATTTGTTTGAAACTGAAAAATTCTTGCCCTATGCCCTTAAAATTGCTAAAAGTAATGCTGTTATTCATTTTCACAGGACTGTAAAAGAAGAGGAGACTGAGAAGATGAAGGAAAAACTGATAAAAATTGGAATTAAGAACAAGGTTAAAATAAGAGTTCTTAAAGTCACAAAAGTAAAATCTTATGCACCTAAAATTTGGCATGTTGTTTTTGACTTGAAAATACAAAAATAAATGGGTTTAAATCTTTTTCTGTTTAAAATAGAGGTAAGTGATTTAATGTTTAGAAGAAATAAAAAAGTTGAAGAAAAAACTGAAGCTAAAAAGACGCAGACTAACTATAGATCAATGGATGGTGTGAGGAGTGATGGAACTGGAGGACTATATTCTTTCGGGTCAAAATCAAAGCCGTCTTATGAGGTTCTAGGTGATATAACATCAGAACTTGGTTTGCAAGGGTTTGGCTATGGAGATAGATGTGGCTTTATTATAGATGCAGAGTCACTTGATACTGCAAAGCAAAGACTTGCTAGCCAAAAAAATAGATTAATCAGTATTGAAGATTTGAATAGAGTTGAAGGAAAATGGATTGAAAAAGCAAAAAATGATTTAAAAGGAAAAAAACCTGATGAAGTAGAAGCTGAATTAAAAAATTATGCAATACCTGAAGAATTAAAGAGAAAATTAGTTGGAAAAACAGTACCAGAAGCAGTTTGGGGTTTAGAAATAGATTATGAAAAGTTAATTAAAGACTTGCACTGATAAAAATCATAGCACTTTGATATCTAATCTAACTTTTAGAATATGCGGAGCATATGGTAAGACTTTCTGTCTTTTAACAATCTTATATTTTATATTGTAGATATCAGCCTTCTCTTTGACCCTTTCTTCCAAGTCTCTGAAGTTCTCCTTTTCGTTGGATAGGCCATACAAGTGAATTATTGCTCCTTTTTTAGAATGCAAGAAAGCGACGTCTAAGTATTCTATTGCTCTCTCGACCAGAGGCATTATTATTCTGTCAAACTTGTCAACGTCTCTTACATATAATACGTCAGAACAGATGTTTTTTATATTGTGCAGTTTGTTCAACCTAGCATTCTTCTCAGAGTACTCGAAACCCTTTAGGTTTATTTCTATGCACGTTATCTTGCAATCAGGATGTCTCTTGCCAATAGCAAGAGCGTATGGACCTGATCCAGAAAACATCACCAAAACATTTTCTCCACCCTTAACTAAATCAGCAATTCTCTGCCTCTCTGTTGACTCCCTCGGAGAGAAGTAGACCTTTTGAGGATCGACCTTTATCAGATAACCATGCTCCTTGTGAACTACCTCGGTGTTCTTGTCTCCTAACAAGAGTCTGCACGGATACAATCTATAGGTATCCTTTCTTTCAGATAGTTTTTGGAGAACTGACTTGACATTCTTGTGTCTTTTCATTATTTCTTTGGCAGCCTTTTTCGGATTCTTAGCATTAACGCCTATCAGTGCAACTGCCCTGTCTTTACTGCCTATGATATCGTATGCTATTCGCATAATTAGTATTCTTAGAAAGAAATTATAAAACTATTATTTTTTCTTTTTTCTGCATTAAACCTTCGGTGTCTGTTTTTGCGCCTGCATTTCCAAAGATGCCCATGCAGAATAAGCACCTAGATATTTGTCAATTATTTTAGAAACTTTTCCCAATTCTTCTTCAGGTATTCCCCTGATTTTTCCTTTTTTAGTTTTTAAGCCTACTTTTTCTGCCATAATTTCCAATTCGCAAGACTCCATATAGGGCCATGCTTCTACAAAATCACTTCCTGAATCATTTTCTTGAATTCTTTTAAATTTATTTTGTTCAGTTTTCTTTGAACCTGACTTCATATAGGGCCATATTTCAGTTTCAACCTCTTCTAAATCTTCTTTAGCACCTTTCGATGGCTCCACTTTATTACTGACCAAGTTGATCGCTTTACTTCTGAATTTTGATAACAAACTGTAAGGAGTTTCTTTCCCTTTTGCCAATTCTTTTATTCCATAATTAACTTTTCTCAAACCTTCTACAAAATCATCCTTATTCATCAAACCACATTAATTATTACCTTAGAGTAATTATTTAAAATTACCGTTTTGTTTTTATTTAATTTATCCTAATTATTGTTATGCTCTATCTTATAGGCCTGGGTTTGAACGATGAGAGGGATTTGACTCTGAGATCGATAGAGACCGCTAAGAAATGCGACTGCTTCATAGAACTATACACGTCTGTCTGGAAAGGTTCCCTAAAGAATCTGAAGGAAATGATAGGAAAGGAAGTCAAAGTCTTGAAAAGAATCGATTTAGAAGAGAAACTTGATTTGTTCATAGAAAAGGCCAAGAAGAGTGATGTTGCCTTGTTCGTTCCAGGGGATCCGTTGGCCGCAACCACCCATATAGATATTGTTTATGACGCGAAAAGAAAGAAGATACCTGTCAAGATAATCCATAATGCTTCCATATTTTCTGCTATAGGCGAGGTTGGCTTACAACTTTATAAGTATGGTAAAGTCGCTACTATTCCTCTCAGCGGTAAATTGAGCAACGTAAAGGACGCTATTAAAACCAATAAGAAATTAGGCTTGCATACCTTGTTGCTTTTAGACTTAGACGTAGAGAACAACATTATAATGAATGTCTCTGATGCTCTAAACATGCTCTTGAACAAGAAAATAATAAGAGAAACAGACCAGATGATTGCCTTCTCAAAAGCTGGTGGAGATTCTAAGATTTATTATGATAGTGTGAGGGGCTTGAGACTAAAGAACATTGAGAGCCCTGCTGTCCTGATAATACCTGGTAAGATGCATTTCAGGGAAAAGGATTTTTTAGAGGTGATATGATGGAGAAGCTTATGGAAGAGACGCTGAAGATGATTGAAAAGATTGAACCGATGATCAACAATATTGAAATAATTGGCGATAAAGGAGAAGAGATGCTCGAGAACACAAAAGCCTATGTCTCTGACTCGAAGCATTTCTTGAAAGAGAAAGATTTTGTCAGAGCTTTCGAGAGCATTGTGTTTGCCTACGGTATATTAGAAACGTGCGAAGAACTGGGGGTTTTTAAAATATAAGAAGAAAAAAAAGAAAAAATCAATGACCGTTTTGACTGTTTGTAGCATTTAAGTTGCCTGTGGACTGACCGTTACTTCTCAGACACATTTTGTGAACGTTCATACCTTCAGATTGACCCATATTATCACCATATAGTAGTATATGTTAACTAGTATATAAATCTATATGTTTATTCACTGTAAAGTGATAAATATTTAAAGCTTATCACGTAATAGAATATTAGTGAATGTGATGGCTGATGAAGTTGAGAGAGTTTATTTGCAACCCATTGAAACGGGAAAAAATGCAGATGAACTTATAAAGTGGAAAATGTCTGAAAAAGGAGCAACTTTGTCAGGTCCTATAGACTCATTAGGCCCAATTCTTGTAGATTTAAAAAAAGTGCCAGGACATGAATATGTAGATATACCAGAAAGTTTTGATGATTGGGCTGAAGCTGGGGCAAGTGAACCATACCAACTTCAAGGAGTAAATGTAAAAGGTCAGATTAGACAAAAACGTTGGTATGAATACATAGAAGATAAACAAGACTTTCCACTGGGAGTATTATTTGATTACTTTTTATCACCTGCTTTTAATATCGCAGGTTATTATTTATATGGTCGCAATAGTAATGAAGACGATGCGGATAAATTCATCGATTATCTTAACAATAGATATCCTATCGATCCGAAATTGAGAATGGAAGCTGCCCTTGCTAGATACGGTTATCACGAACCTCACATATCAGAATTTGAAGAAAGAACTAAAGACTTACAATTAAAGCTTTTAGAGTCGCAATGCGAAAAAACAGTGGCAGAAGGCGGATTAGCCAGAGCAAAACAAATGTATGAAAACAGAAGAAGAGTGTTATTAAATGAAGAAATTAAAGGAATGAAAGAGGATAGCAGAAGATTTAAAGACTTTCTCAAATCTTCAGTGGCTTAATTTATATATACGTAATTGTCTATATTTTTCTTATGGCATTTACATATTTAACAGGAACAACAGTCGACTTGTTTAATTTGATATTTAACCAGCTATTGAAAATAAGTCCTAGCCTATTATACAAGTACACCACTTTACAAGACCAAGTATTCCACTTGATACTTTTACCGCACGTTATATTGTTCATATTCCTTTTTGGATTTGGATGGGGAGTAATACCAGAAAACAAGGGTCTCAGATATCTAGTTATGATTGTTACTTATATCTATGTTGTAATGCAAGGCTGGTATGGAACATTCCTTGTCCCATTGTTAGAGGTTTGGTTCTGGATAACATTAGTGTTTGGAATATTCATATTTTTCATGTTCAGATTAATTCATCCTTCCACGGCACAGAAATTGGGAGGGGCAGCAGCCAAAATGGCAATGGATGCAGGCAAAAAAATGGGAAAGGACAAACAGATAGAAAAGCTATCGGAAGAACTAACAAGCGTGCAAAGACAAATGCAAACGCATTATCCTCATATTCGTGACAACCCAGGAGCTGCACAGGTGTATGCCCAACTTGAAGAGCATGAATTTGAACTGAAAAGAAAAATAAAGGAACTTGGTGGTTAGAATGGTAACCTTTTTTGATTTCACAGCCTTTCAATCACAGCAGTTTTTGATACCCTTTTTATTCGTCTTGGCAGTCGTCTTTGGTGCTGTGAATGCTTCAAATGTTTTCAGGAACAGAGGGGTTAATTTTCTTGTATCATTGGCCTTGGCTTTTTTTGCTGCTTCCAATACATCTTTTATTAGTTTTCTATGGTCCCAGTTCGGAAGCATATCCATATTCTTCATTGCAATGTTCTTTATAATTTTCACGCTAGAGGCATTCGGAGTGAGAAAAGGACAGCAAGGCAAGAACAGCTCCGATGCGCTGGTAATAAACGGTGCCATATTATTTTTATTATTCTCAATAGGCTATTTGTTTATTGGTCCGCTTCCAACGCTTCCGATAGTAGGTGGCGGACAAAATCTATTGCTTCTTTTATTCGTAGTGTTCATAGTCGTGATCTTCTGGTTTGCCTACAAGACCGAAACACCTGCAAGACAAAAATAGTCATCAACAGGTAGTTAAACCGCTACCTTTAAATATTAGTTCTTATATAGTTACTATTAGGTAGTAAGTGATAATATGAAAAAACCAACAGAAAAAATCGAAAATACTTGGGCGTTACTGATAGGTTTTTTAATTAGCGTGACGCCAGCATTCGCCATGGAGTTGAATCCCATCGAATCAATGATAGTAGCATTGAGAAATGCAGGATTCCAGTTAGTATTGCTATGGTTGCTAACCTTGGCAGTTGTGTATGGTGTATTATCTCACTTGGAGTTGCCTAAATCATTAACTGCAAGGGGAGTGATATCAATAGTGTCTTCATTCCTAGTGTTAGTGGCTGCTGCAGGAACAATGGCTGCAAACTTCCTAAGCAATTTGGCAACGTCGGCAATAGTGGTTGCTTTTGGTTTGATGTTCACAATGATATTCCTTGAAATAACAGGAACCAAAGTGGGCGAAGGACATATATTTGCAAAGTATCCAAAGTTTTTCGCTACAGCTTTGATAATAATCGCAATATTGGTATTCGTTGGAGCAGGTGGTTTAAGCTTCATAGCAATTCCAGAAATAGCGATTTCAACGCCAATAGCAGCGATCGGATTATTCCTTATCGTTATGATGGCAAGTGTATGGATATTATTTAAAGAAGGAGAAAAATAAAACAAAAACGGTGTAAAATATGGATCCAATAAGTATGATATGTCCCCCAGGATCAGCATGTCCATTTACAGCAGGATTAGGTCTACCAGAAGTACTATTGTGGGTATTGAGCTTTGCAGTGATCTTTGCGATATTAACAAAGGCTAAAATTTTCAGCAGAGCACCAGCTGCATTGATTTCAATAGCAGTTGCATTCCTAGTATTAATGGCAGCCCCAGCTGCATTGATTACAGTAATTGCTAGTATGTCTACAGGTTTGATTGCACTAGGTATAGGTGCACTAGTATTAATAGCACTACTTGAAATAAGCGGAGCTAAATCTTATGTATTCAATGATAAAGGACAGGTAGCTGGCTCAGATAGATGGCTTTCAGCGCATGGAACTATAACAGCTGCAGTCGTATTAGTATTAGCAGCAATAATCTTTTGGACATCAGGCGGAGCCGCATTAATAGGTATTCCAGCATTACCAATGCTAAGTGCAGGGACAATATTGATAGGATTAGTCGGTATTGCAGTTTTGTGGATGCTTTCAGAATCAGATAAATAATTCCATAAGGCTTTTGATTTCAGTTACTTTCTTTTTCTTTTTTCATTCTTTCCACGAGGTCAGACATAGTTCTAATGTTCGTTGTTAGTTCTGGTAAGAAATCTTTGAAAACCCTTTCTATAGAACCAATCCTACCTTCTATGCCTGTCATAGATTCGCCGAACTCGTCTAATTTAGATAACATAGTCTTCTCTTTTTCCTGCAAGACATTTTCAAACGATGCTATCTTCTTCCTAAGTTCTTCTATCTGGTTCTGCAATTGCAAGTCTCTTTTCTCAAAAGACTCTAGCCTATTCTCGAAGTCCTTCCATCTCTCAGCGACTATCGCCTCTATTATTTCTTCAACAGTTATTTCCGTAGCAGGCTGTGTCTCCATCTTCTCTTGCGATCGTCCTTGAAACTGCTGCATCTGGTCTTGAAACTGCTGTGAAAATTCTTGCTGTCCCTGAACAACCCTTTCAGGAGGATAACCCATAGGCATCGGTCTCCTCGTAATCTCGCCCATAGGGACGGGACCAGTCGGAGTTTCCATTGCTCCGAACGGTGTTGGAGCAGGCGCCTCTAAAGGAGCTCCCTCTGCCACATCCATCGGTGTGGGAGGCGCTCCGGAAATCACCTTTTCCTTTAGCGCGATTCTCAAGGCCTTGTCAATGCAATCAGAATTGAAGCCTTGCTCCTCTAGCCTAGCGATTATGTCAGGCTCAGAAAGACCCTGAGCAGAATATCTCAAAACAATGTCAACAGGAATATAAACCTTCTTGGTCTCTTCCTTCTTTTTACCAACACTAAACGGAAACATTCTTTAACCTCTCGTCAAGTATTCTCTCTACCTCATCCCTTGTTATAAAATTTGTTCGAAGCGGGTTATAAATAGATATCATGCTCTCCAATTCCTTTAGCTCGTTTTTCTTGGCGACCTTCTCCAAGTTCTTGTTTATCCTTAATAATTCATTATCAATCCTAATTATATTTTTTTCTATTTCGTCCGTTTTAATAGCGGTCTTGTCGTTAGTATTTCTTTTATCCTCGGTTAGACTTAAAACGCTGTCCTCCAAACTGTTAACGCGGTTCTCAATCAAAGAATCCCTCTCCTCCAAGTCCCTCAGTCTTCTCACAGTCTCGTTAGCCCTCCTCACAACCTCGTTCAGGACAGCTTGGATATCTTTTTCTGCCATTAAACCAACAAATATTATTATTAGAAGGCTTAATATAAATATTGGATAAACAAAGGCGTATTAATGGTTTTTGAAACCGAAATCAAAGAAGGAATTCTTAGGATGAATTGTCTAGGTTCTATCTTCGGCTTTACCATTGAAGACTCGGATGTGGTGATGGCAAGGGTAATTGAGAAGTTGATAGAGGAAAAAAAGATCATTGGAATCATCTTGGCGGAGACAAGAGAGTACGAGTATGATTATGACCAGACGAAAATGATTTTGGAAATCGCTGACGCTATAATGAACGCGCTGAAAGAGAAGAAATTAGTATCAATAAAAAATGTTGCAACAGGACCGTGCGCCAAATATCTAGGCGTGTGGTATGGCTGGCTAAGAGACTTGGTGACCTTGCAATTAAGAGGCGACCCGATAGGAGCTTACATCAATCTGTCAAGAGAGATAAGGCACTTGGAGACAAAGGCAAAGGAATCAGAAGAGTATGGCAAATGCGTAGAGCATTATCTCAACAATGCTCTTTATCCTTTAAAGGAAATGTTAGAGAATTGCGAACTGATCAAAAAGGCAAAACCATTCTTGGTTGGTTATCACATCGGAGATAGGAAACTATACAGAAAATTCTTCAGGCCGACCATAAGGCCGAATTTCATGTACACGAAGTTCATGGCTCAGCCACCTCCCGGCGAACCAGTTGCAAAATACAAGGTATGGGACACTGATGTCGAGATATTCAAAATACCTGGGAAAATAAGATACGTCTATCATGTCGTGCCACCAGAGTTCAGGCTTGATGAGGAAGAATATACTTTGCTGGACGCGGCACGACGAATACTAGAACAGAGAAGGCCAAAGGAATTGGAATTGGCTGAACAGGAAAAAGTAAGAGAACTGTTCTACACGTTGAGCCTAGATTTATTAAGAGACTTGTCAGAGGAGATGGGAAAATCTTTCGAGTCAAGTCAGATGGAAAAGTTGGCTGGCATACTGACCCGTTATACAGCAGGCCTAGGCATATTAGAAATATTGTTGAGGGATGACAAGATACAAGATGTTTTCATCAACTCTCCCATGGGCAACATACCGATTTTTATAAATCATCAGGAGTTTGAAGAATGCGAGACCAACCTAGTTCCTACGAAAGCGGACGGAGACAGATGGGCTACTAGGTTCAAACTTATATCAGGCAGGCCATTGGACGAGGCCAACCCTGTCTTGGATGCAGAGGTTTCTGTTCCTGGCGGCGTTGCGAGAATTGCCGCAATAAATCCACGGTTATCGCCAGACGGTCTAGGCTTTGCGTTAAGAAGACATAGATTCAGGCCATGGACTTTTTCATTATTCTTGAAGGAAAAATTCATGAATAGTTTATTCGGTGCGTTGATGTGGTTCCTAGCATCATACGGCAGGACGTATCTTGTTGGAGGATCAAGAGGCGCTGGAAAAACTAGTTTTTTAGGAAGTACAATGCTACAGATATTGCCTTACTATAGAATTATTGTGAGCGAGGATAGCGTTACTGGAGATTGCGAGATATTATATAAAAGAAATGGAACAATGAGGAGAGAAAAGATTGGAAGTCTGATAGATGGTTTGATGGAGAAGCATGGTTCTAAGCAGACCATTAAAGGCCATGAGATTCTAGACAAGAACCCTGAGAATGTAAAAGTCTTTTCTGTTGATTCTGATGAAAAGGTTGTTTTGGCAGATGTCTCTGCTTTCATTAGGCATAAGGTTGAAAAGGAATTGTTCGAAATCAGGACAAGGACTGGCAAAAAAATAAGAGTTACAGGAGATCACTCATTGTTCACTGTAGGAAACAACGGTGGTATAAAGGCATTAAAATGCAAAGACTTTAAAATTAATGACTTTATAGCGACGCCTAGAACACTCTTCATCAATAACAAGCCTGTTGAAAAAATCAAATTGAAAGATTATCCGGAGTTCATAAAAGATGTTTACATCCTAGGCGAACCTATTAAGAAAATTGTAGAAAATAAATTCGAACTTGTAAAGGGCATAGCCAAGAAAATGAATTATAGCAAATCTGCACCAAGCAGTTGGAAAAGAACTGGAGTTATCCCAGGAAAAATTTTTGTTGAAATAGCTAAAGGCATGGAAACGGATAAGTTGTTCTTCAAAACTGATAAAAATTCAAAACCTTTACCCTTGGAAATAGAACTTGACAAAGATATTCTAACACTGATTGGTCTGTGGCTAGCTGACGGTTGCTATGATAAAGACTCTGTCATACTTTCAGTAACAGACGAACCCACGAGAAGTATAGTTAAAGACGCAGCAAATAAACTTGGTTTGAAAACGAGAATGCATTCAGACGGATTCTCGCTTATGATTTGTTCTAGCAGTTTAAAATTATTGATGCAGAAGATATTCAAACTTGAAGGCAATGCTTACACAAAAAGGATTCCTGAATGGATTTTTAACCTGGCAAAAGAACAGATAGCCTCTGTATTAAGAGGTTTATACAGCGGAGACGGATATACTGCCAAAGCAGAAGTCGGAATCAGTCTTGCATCTGAAAATATGATAAAAGACATTCAAACTTTGTTATTGCCTTTTGGAATAATAGGAAGAATAAACAGAATTAGTCCTAGAGACAAGACGCAATCTCTTAGAATAAGCAGCATAAAGACCTTGAAACCATTCTTAGAGAACATAGGCTTTTTGCAAAGCGAAAGAAATAATTATGTGAAAATGCTGTGCAGCAAGACATCGACACATGACATAACAGATATCATACCGTTGTCTTTGAACGTCAAAAAATCAATAAGCGGTTTGTATGGAGACTTTAACAGACATGATTACATAACAAGAAACAACAATGTCGGCAGAGAAAAGCTCAATGAAATCATAACTAAAATGCGTGCAGACGGTGGAGATGTCCTAGAACTGTTGAATACATTAGCCAATTCAGATATATTCTGGGATCAAATAACTGACATCAAAAAGCAAACTATAACTGATTATGTTTATGATTTATCTGTTCCTATAAATGAGAATTTCGTCTGCGAAAACATTTTTGCCCACAACACATTAGAATTACCCGTCGAGCAATTGAGAGATCTCGGTTACAACATTGAAAGATTAAAATCCCGCTCTGTTATCACGAGAGTGGAATTGGAACTGCCTGCAGAAGAGGTTGTCAGGACCGCCTTGAGATTAGGTGACTCGTGCTTGTTCATAGGAGAAATAAGGTCGAGGGAAGCAAAAGCATTGTTCGAGGCCATGAGAATCGGAGCAATGGCCAACGTTGTTGCTGGAACAATACACGGCGAGTCTGCCTACGGTATCTTCGACAGAATAGTCAATGACCTAGGAGTCCCGCCAACAAGTTTCAAAGCTACCGACCTCGTTGTAGTATGCAACAAATTGAAAACTCCTGACGGATTGAGAACCTTTAGAAGAATAACAGAGGTGACAGAGGTAAGAAAGCATTGGAAAAGGGATCCTGATGAAGAAGGCGGCTTTGTAAACCTAATGGAATACCGTTCTGACGGAGATACTTTGAAACCCACTGATACTTTATTGAACGGCGAGTCGAACATACTTAATCAAATAGCTGAAAGAGTTCCTGGATGGGCCGGACGCTGGGAATTGGTCTGGGACAACATCCAATTAAGAGCAAAGATATTGGACACGGTAGTCGAGATTGCCCAGAAAGTTAATAATCCTGATTTGCTAGAAGCGGAGACAACCATAAAGGTGAACGAGATGTTCCATGAGTTTGCCGAAAAATCTAGAAAGGAGGTAGGAACTGTTGACACTAAAAGGGTTTATGAAGAATGGTTGGACTGGTTTAAAAAATATGCGAAGGCTGTTTAAATTTTTATAGATACCAAAAAAAGGATAATATCATACTAAAAATAGGATAAGGATGCTAAAAAATTTATAACAAACATCAAGCAGATTATTAAATAGAGGCTGTTTAATGGCTAAAAGTAAAAAGAAAGTTGCGGAAGCTTTGCTGAAAGCAGAAGAATCAAAAAGAATGGAACTGCAAAAGGCTTTGAAAATTTCTGAAATAAAACTGCCTGAGAAAAAAGAGTTCTATCCCTATCCTCAGGAATATATAAAATTCCTAGAAGAGGTAAGGATAAAACCAAAAACATTGTATGAGAGGGCCTGTTTTTTTGCACAAGGTTTGTTCCCTCTGGAGCCTGATATGAAATCAAGGGAAAAGATAATAGCTGAATCAAAGGCGGCTTACCTTAATGTAAATCCGAAAGGCGTCTTCTCTCTAGCGATACTGGTGTCTCTATTTATATTAGTGGTTGTCATGTTCTCCCTAATCTTTCTAAACATAGGACTCACGTTCGGCATGTTCGGTTTCATGGCAGTATTAGGATCATTCTGGTATCTTTACACTTATCCGAGCACCAAGGCAAAGGCCATGAGCGTGATGATGTCTTCTGACGCCGTGCTAGCGATATTATACATGGTTATCTATATGAGGACCTCTCCCAACTTGGAGGGTGCGGTTAAGTTCGCCTCCCAGAATTTGGATAGCCCGCTAGGATGGGATCTGAGAAAACTGTTGTGGGATATCGAAGTAGGAACTTATTCTTCTGCTGACGAGGCTTTGATCAATTACATAACGAAGTGGAAGGACAGGAACAAGGAATTTGCAGAAGCCCTCAACTTGTTGAGGAACTCTGCCATCGAGTCTGAAAGAAGGGAAATGGTTTACGATGAAACAATAGATGTTATATTGAATGGAACAAGGGAAAGAGCAAGACACTATGCATCAGACCTTAGAATGCCTATGACCCTGATTTACGCAATGGGAATATTGCTTCCTGTCATGGGCCTGGTTCTGTTCCCAATAGTGCTGATATTCATTTCAGACAAGGTCAAACCAGAGTTTGTTGTTTTCGGTTATGACATTCTCTTGCCAACAGTACTGTATTTCGTCGTCAACCATATACTGTCAACCAAGCCCTCGACGTTCTCTCCGCCGGACATATCAAAAGCAAAGAATGTCCCGCCAATGGGAAAGTTCTCCTTGGGAGGGGCACTGATTCCGATATGGCCTTTAGCATTGTTAATATCACTGCCGTTTATTTTGATAGGAATAGCCGGCATATCGAATCCTGATGTTTATTCCTCTGTAAGTTTTTCGATTGTAACTGTTTTTGGAATCGCCCTAACGATATCTGCCTATGCCTTTTTGGACAGCTACCAGAAAATCAAGGTCAGGAACGACATAGAAAAAATAGAGAATGAGTTCACAATAGCCTTGTTCCAGTTGGGAAACATAATCGCGGGCGGCACGCCAATCGAGCAGGCGATCGACAAAGTAAGAGGCAATCTGAAAGAATTAAAAATCGCCGAGATGTTCGAGATAATCAGCCTTAACATAAAGAAGTTTGGTTATACATTTGAGCAGGCGTTGTTTGACAAAGAGGTAGGAGCAATCTGGTATTATCCCTCTAATCTTATTCGATCTATAATGCAGACCATAATAGAGTCTTCTAAAAAGAGCGTCAAGACTGCTGCCAGCTCCATGGTCGTCATATCAAGGTATTTGAAGGGCGTGCATGAGGTCAAGGAAGAGATAGAGGATATCTTAGGTGAGACAACAACCAGCATGAAATTCTTGGCAATGTTCCTGTCGCCGATGGTTGCAGGTGTGACAGTTACGCTAGCGGTGATAATACTAAGGATATTGGAGAGCCTCGGCGCTGCAATGAAAAGCATAATGGGAGCAGCTGGCGGCGGCATGAATGCAGCCCAATCAATTATGTTGATTCCATGGGCAATGGGAGGAACCATGCCAATCACTCCTTCAGGATTCCAGTTGATTGTTGGCATTTACATGATTGAGACGGCTGTTCTTCTTTCGATGTTCCTGAACGGCATCAAGTATGGAGAAGACCCTGTCGGAATGAGACAGAACATATGGAGTATTTTATTAATCGGAATAATATTATACATTATAAGCTGGGTTGTGACATACTCCATGTTTGGATCAGCGATAGAAGGTTTGCTGGTAACAGGCCTTAAATGAGATTTATTATAAATGAATACTAAATATTATGTGGTGTGAATGGAGGTCCAAGAACTTTTGTTTTGGGTTGTTGTAGGAATTTTGATAGGAGCTATAATAATATTGGTAGCAGACAAAATCTTGGTTAACCTAGTTCAAGTCAATGTTAATGTAAAACCTGGTTAGTATGCCTGAACGTCATCTTTTTGGTTTGCCCTTGGTCATAATATTGTTGTTGATGTTCATAGTGATTATTATAACCTTGTTTTTATTGATGACGCCCCAAATAAAAGAGGGTTGGATAAGTTTGCTCATTGACTATGTTTTAAAGGGTCTTTGGCCCATAAGATGATTTTATGGCAGAACCTGTAAGAGCAGTGTACATAATAGTGGGTCTTATGATTTTGTTTGTTATCATCATACTAATAGTGTGGAAAATGCTTTACAGCGTCCACGAATATAGAACAGCAGCACTCTTATTGGCTGGAGTCATAAAAGCAAAGTCGCCTTTATTGGGAGGGGCCGTAGAATATCTGGTGAGGACTTTCATTTGGTTTTAGTATGATACACAATTTGACAGAGTATGTTGGCGCGTTTATTGTTGTTTTGATAGTCCTGCTTATATTTTTCTTTTTGATAAACAATTTTACAGGCGGAAAGCTGGTCAAAACACTCGTGTGCAGCATTTTGTTTTGGATACCCTTTGGTGCCGCCTCTGCCATGAACTGCTACGCCATACCAGTTTGATTTATATACGAGATTTAAAAATATCTTATTATGAAAGGCATAACCACTCACGTCATGGTTATAATATTCTCGTTAATCATAATGGTCGTTCTTCTAGTGGTTGGCATTGGCTTTGTTCAAAATTATACTAACATTCCATTTGAAAAATTGTGGGATTTGACTCCTCAGTCTGGGATAGCAACGGAACCTGGATATGTGTCAGGAGGTGGCGGTTCTGCCTCAGATACAATGGCCAAACGCTTTTTTACAACAGCCCCAAAACCTTACGACTTGTCAGAAATTGCTTGCGACATAGGAACTGATATTTATAATGACTTTAGTGTGAATGGAAATAAAAATAGTAGATCCGGTATTAATATAGATTTTGGGAACGGAGAACATCTTTATGAAGTTGGCAAAGGAACTTTCATTTATAATAATACGCAATACCCTGATGGACAGGGTATCGGTCAATACGGGCATTCTTTTCCTAATAATTATGTAACAGGTACAGATACTAGACGACCTGCTGATAGTGTCGTTTTTGGCAATGCCGGCCCACAATATGCTGCATGTCATATTTGTAGAGAACCTGAACAACAAGGCGATCTTAAACTAGGTTTTGCTACAAAGGTTGGTGGAATTAAAGACCTGGATGAAATCTGCATAAATATGCAACTAAGAGATAGAAAAGCTTACACTAAAGATTTTTGTAGGGACACATTTTATATAAGCGGAACTGGTTATAAATTTGGCAATTGCGTGGGATGGGAGTTAGGTGGAAGCGGTGGTGAAGATTATAATAACGAGCTTATTAATACAGCTTTAAGTAATCCTAATAATTGGCAAACCTTTGACAGTTCAAATTGTGCAGAACTAACACCTAGTTTTTGCAATAATAATAATGATTATATAAGGTGGATCGCCACAGTAAATGCATATGCTGTTCCTTGGGAAATAACTGAAAATTATTGTGCTACCACATTGTGCGATGAAAGTAATGTTAAATTAGTGGATGGTTATAAATATATTTATTATGTTTGGTGGGATACAGCTAGATCTCCCATCAAATACACAATTGAATTTACTGCAATACCTAATGAAAATACTATCCCCACGTTTACTAATTTTGATACAATTGGAAATTACTTCTCAAACTGGAGAGCTAATGATGCAGGCCGGCTTGATAAAGAACCTAGAACTTTAGCAATTTTTAATGTTAATCTTGCAAATCCCTTAGCAATTACGACTTTGAGAGATAAAATTGGAAGTCTTGACGCTAGAGGCAGAAACGCCGTAACTTGCTCATCCTGCAATAGTCCTCCTGATTCTGAACCTAAATATTTCAAGACATGGACAGACGCTGACTGTAGTGCAACTAAGATAACATTATGGACAAATGCCACTGTACCAGGTGGTAATAATGGCGACTTACCAAGTGGAAATTACAGGGTCATTATTAGAAGTTGGAAAGTTGATGGAAATCCTTGCATATATGATAGATCGGCAATTCTTTATAAAATTTAATTGCAGCTATAACATTTTATATCGCCTAAATTAATTATAAGTATGAGAAAGGGGTTTGCTCAAGCAGCTGTCATGTTTTTGGGAGCTATGATCATTCTAATGGCTGTTGTTTACCTTAGCGTAGGCTTTGTTTATGGCACACAATACATAAAACCTACAGTCGACCAAAATAGCAGCCAAGGAAACCCAGGAACAACTGTAGCAGGCTGTTCAGTAGACGTCGAATGCATAAAAAACGCTGACGGTTCGGCATGTGTAGACATTTCTAATCCTAATTTTCCTGATAGAAATTTAAAATTTTGCGGATGCTATAACAATAATCAGTGCGCATCAACTGCTGACGTTCAAAGGAGTGGTGTTTGTGGCCAAGATGACAAATGTTAAGAAAGGATTCGCAATCGACATAATGTATATTATCATAATAGCTGTTGTGATTGCTGCTATAATTGTAATTTTTTGGATGTCCACGACTGGCGCGTTAGACAAGATGGCTTTTACGATAGGCTCGCTTCTTAAATTTAATATATAGGTTCACTCCTTTCTTTTCATTTATAGGCTCGCTTCTTTCTTTTCGTTTACCGTAAACTTTAATACCGCACTTTTTGAATAAATTAAGTATGAAAGGAATGCATTGGACTGTCATACTAGCTATAATAATTTTTGCAGTGCTTTTGGTTTTAATGTCTGCAGCCTTTATCGGCCCTCTTCCAGCACAGGGAAGTAGTTTTTTCAATCAGACAGAGTTTAGAAGATATTGTGCATGGTGGGCTACAACGGATTATAAAGGCACGAACGCCACAGTAAAAGATGAACCAAACAAAGATATGAGCGGTCTCTGCACCCAAGCACTAAATTTACCGATACCCTTGGATCCGAATAATGCAAACGACCCTAACTGGGAGAGATGTAAAGCCATGTGTAAGGTATCTTATCCTAAGGTTTAATTATGAGTCTATCGATTGAACAAATCATCATGTTAATAATATTTTTGATAGTCTTGGTAGTCTTGGTAATTTTTACTCAGATTCCAAATGTTTTTGGGAATCAGATAAATTCGCAAGAAGAACTGAGAAGATGCTGCCAAGCCTTTATAGCAAGTGGTTGTCCGTCTACTAATCCCTTTCCCAACATCCAGTGCAACAGCAAGAGCTTGTCTACTCTCGCCGGAGAACTTGGGCTTGACATTAAACAGACAAAAGCATTTTGTAACTGCCCTCTAAACAAAACCTTTGTAGCAACTTAAATATTGTAATGTGAAAATATGATTGATTTAGCAATTGACATGGTAATAACTGTTATCATTTTCTTTATAATTGCTTTTGCCTTTGTAGCGATATTCGGAGCTCCAACATGCGAATCAGCGGCAAACCAAACGGCCGTAGATTTAAAAAACGCGATAAACGAAGTCGTTGAAAACAGATCCAGCTTTAATCCGGCTGATACAGGCCTCACAGAGCCAAATGACCCCATGTACTACACAACCGTTCCGATAAGATTGTGCCAACAACATACCATGATTTCTCATTGGATTCTTCAATTTGCTGGCGGCATGCCAGAATATCAGATATATTATGAGCACTTTCCAGAAGGAGGATGGCTATGGAACGAGGCCTATCCATGGAGTGGTGGAGCAATGAGCACTCTTATATTCTGGGGGGCGATGAGAGGAGTATCCGTCTTGGGACAAATAGCAGGGAAGTTAACAACTGTTTATTTAGGATTCAAAGCGATGCAATTTGTAAACCAAATGTCAGACGTGGGTAGAAGTGTGGAAGAATATGTTGCTGCTCAACAAGATATTTTTACGTTTAATTTGTTGGTGAAGTACTTAACTGCATCATCAAGTCCACCTAAATTTATTCAAAGTGGTCGCCAACTTAAAAATTTTACAGACTTTTTAGACAGTGCGGGTGCAAATTACACTATACAATCCATTGGTGATAATAATCTTGCAAACGTCGCAGGTGATGCAGCTGCCGGAAATTTGACATATGAGTCTGTGGGCGATAAGATTGTATTAAAAAATACGAACGTATCTGTGCTGATTACTCGCACAGTTCCAAACGGTAACAGTTACAAACAAGTAAAAAAAGAAGTTTATGTTCGCTGTGATCAATCTAAATGTAATGGTGTTCTCGATCCTCAACAAGCTGACTGGACAGATGTTGTAGAAGTAGATCCTGGACAAGCACCTGTAGTAACTGATCCACAAAATTATGTTCAACTAACAGTGAATCCACGCCAACAAATGAAAGATATTTACGATAGTATAAAGGACACTCAACCTGAAACGGCCCAGCAGATAGATGAAGATTTTGCATTTGATAACACAGGAAGTGTTATGTCGGACAACGCCTCAAACTCATCTTTCATGAAAAGAATTAATGCTGCAAACGATGACAGAATAAATATCATTAAGAGATACCTAGAAAGCAATTCTTATAACAAAGCCACAACAAATGGTGAGTACACCATGCAAACCGGTGATGAGATATTATGGAGAGTCAAGGCCATAGAGAACATAACAAGCTCACCTCCGAATGAGGTGATTGGAACTTACAACGGAAAACAAGTATTTGCACAAGAATTCAAGGACGACATATTAATACCAATGCTCTATTATGATGACCTCTATAACTACAAGATTAAAGATAAGATAAAATCGTACGCTTCTGCATACGGAATTACCATATCTCCTGATGTTACCCCTGATGACGCGGCAAAGGTTCTTGAAGCAATGTGGGAGAATGAAGGAGGGGGCTTTGTATTTTATAATGAGAGTGATTTAACAAATGTTTTTGTAAGAATAAAGGATGCTATAGTAAAAAGCGATGGAGCTGCCCCTGTAAATCAGATAGTAGACAGTGTAAAGGAACTAAGTAATTATGACGCAAACTTCAAAGTTTATGAGGATCATGGTAGAATAACTAGCATTGCAACTGATTTAAGAAATATATATTTGAGCATCAAATCAACTTATCCTGTTCCTCCGAACACACATCAAGAAATATATGACAATTTTTCTTTTGAGCTTGAACTATATATGTTAAAAAATATTGTAGTTGAGTTAAACGCAACAAATAGCAGCTTCTACGGAGCTGACAACAACGAAACCAAACAAATGATAGAAAACCAGCTAGGAATGATAATAGGTTTGTTTAAGATGAGCGATAACGCGGCTCCTATCACTCTATGGCCGAGATCCCCGATAAGGGATATAGCGGAAATGGTTTTTATGCCTGTCGCGTCTTATTTTGCTCCTAACTCCTGGCTGGGTAAGGGTCTTATACTTACACAGATGACAAAAAAATGCAGAGGAAACTCCATGTGTCTCTATGTCCAAGCATCACAGTATGAAGGTCCGTATTATATGGATGAGAACGTGACTAGCTATACTGTAAGGGTTTGGAGGCCGATAAGTTGGCAACAGATAGCAGGATTGACAGCTATCCAGATGCATGTTCCTGCCCATCCGAGATTCTATGTTGTTAGCCCTTGCTTTGCAGTTGCAAAGGTATGGAGAACTACTTATGACGGCAACCCAACTGTTTTTGTCCACCCAATAAAAGTTGACCTGCACGGTGAAAAGTCAAACTATTGTTATGCGGACGATAATCTTATCAATGAATATGTGGGAATTTGGGCCGCAACTGACGCAGCAAGAATATTAGAATATTTTTATGGACCAGAAAAAGGAATTTTTGCCAAGATTTGGAATGCGGTCGACCCGATAACGCTTGTCCAGGGGCTGGCAGAAGCTGCAATAAGCTGGCCTGGCTATCCCTATAGCGATTTGAACTATACTGACATGCAACAAGGATCCAAATATTATGATGAGTACAATAAACTAAACGAGGCACTGCAATCTGAATATGGGTAATTAATTGACTGAAATTTCAAAAGATTTTTTAAAACTAATAGCAACACTTATTGTAGTTCTGACTATATTTCTTACTATTTTAAACAGCGGCATTCTAGAAAGTTTGTTTGCCTTAAAAACTTATGCAGAACCGCTGACGTTGCTAGATCACCTAGCAGCAGCAATTGAAACAGCAAGCTCATGCCCAGGGGAGTGCTCTTTTTCTGTTAGGACCTCTGGCCTACCTTACATACTGGAAATCTATAAAGAAAATGGAAATTACTATGCCTCTATAGATGCAAGTTTAGTGGAGGAAAAATCCAATGTAAAATTTCTACCAAACCAACAACAACCTGTTTTTACAAAACCTCTTGTTTCTGATTGCATAATCTCTGAACAAAAACTAGCCTTAACTGAAGGTTTAATTCAGGATATAACAATCAAAAAAGTATTAGAAGACGGTACATGCAGGGTATTTATTGAAAGTATAAAGGAATATTATGACTTTAATGTTTCTGTAGATCCTGACACGTTACTCGTGCAAAACGGCACAAGTTCTACAACAACAGTAACAGTTAGCTTGATTGGAAGCGCAATAGCACCAGGAACTGTTAACTTGACTGTAACGGGAGCACCGCCTGGCGTTACAATAGCACTTGATAAAAATGATGCCGATCCAACTTTCACTTCCAAAATGACAGTAACAGCAGACCCAACTGCCGCTCAAGGCATATACAACTTAACCATAACAGGAACAAGCGGCGACCTAGCAAGAACAGCATCTCTTCAAATAGAAGTTTCTCCAACACTGTACACATTTATCTTGAACAGCGAAATCAGCATCGTAAACTTACCACTAACGAATGTTAGTGTAAATTTAAACGGCATAACTAAATACACACGCACCTACGATGAGTTCACCTCCAATATCATTTACAGTATGCTTCCGGGGAGTCCACAGACCGTTCAAACTGATAATCCATTTGCTGACCCACAAGGTCCTAGACCCTTTAGCCATTTCCGCGACTTTGATTGCAAAGGTAACAACACAGGTTACATTCTAGATACCAATGTTACTCCTTATTCCTTTGGTATTCCTAACGATTGGGAAATTACATACTCTAGGAAAATGACCGCTTATTATAAAGCTTTCACACAAATAAGAAACTTGGAATTTGACAACGTAACAAAAATAATAAGTGGTAATCTTTTGGATGAGGACTTTAACTCTATATCCAAGGAAGAAACTAGTTATTTAACGTGCAATGTATCAACAAAAGTTTATCCGAACAGAAATGTCACAATAGAATATCTTGACACCTGCAACAATTCTTGGGTGACCTTAGGCTCTGTAGCGTCTTCCTTCGCAGGAGGTAGATTTTATGACAAGTTTGATAAAGATAGAAACAACTGGTATATAAATAATGGAACCTGGAATATCGCAAATGGCGAATTAAACAACAACGGCATTGGTTATGAAAGTATCCAGACAAAATGGAACTTTTGGAACAGCAGCAGCAATGGAAACAATAATCTAGAGGTTAGTGTAAACTTATCATCTGGCGGTAATCTTTCAATAAGAATTTTTGATGCAATAAATGACTATTATCTGCAGACAAATGATTCTTACAACAACATATATCTCTGGGTTAACGGAGCATTAAAACAGAATGTATCATTAATAGGTATAACACCGAACCAATGGAACGTCTGGAGGATAAAACAAAATGATAGCTACATGGAATTCTACCTTAACAACAAAAAATTGATTGTATATAATGGCGTTCCTACAATGGGCAATGGCAGAATAGAACTAAGAACTCATAATACTCAAGCTCATTTCGATAATATTACTGCTTATGATGGTTCTTGGTCATATAATTTTGGCAATATGCCCTGCAGTGTTAAGAAAATAAGGGCGGCTTACATACCTTCTGATTGGTATTATAACGACTCGTTCGCTGACATAGACATTGATCCCACGACAGTGCTGTGCAAACTAACAGTCAACACCCAAATTGACATACCTTCCTTACCATTGCCTGGTGTTGAGGTAAATGTCACTGATGGGGTTTTAAGTAAAAAATATAACAAAATCACTGCAGGTCCTTTAGCAACGGCAGTGTACTTTTTAGCAGCCACATCATTGCCTATTCACAACATTACTGTAAATGACACGTTCTATCTAAGAAACTTCAGCCATTACTGGGATCAGGATTGCAATTCATCGAACGCTGGATGTTGGCTAGACACGACTAACAATCCTTATTGGTTTAGCATATGCAGAGACAAGAACATAACCGTGCAGTATAAAACATTCACTGAAATAACATCTTCTAACAGCTTGTCATCTAGTTTGGTTATATCAACCCCAGTAACTTGCGACTCTACCTGCAAGTCGCAAGGATTTAGTTCTGGAACATGTAAGTCAAGTTGTCAGTCAGGAGAAACATCAATAGGACAGGATGGTTGTTCTTCTGGTGTATGTTGCTGTTTACAAACTACTACAATACTTAAGCACCTGGTTGTTTATTCATACACAATAAATGACACAGTTGCGTCATTCATAGGTTCCCACTTTGATTTGGTGGACTTGGATATTGATGCAACAGGCGGCTTTCAAAAAATCAAAGCTGCGAACCCGAACATAACGATGATAGGCTACAAGGACTTCATTTCCGTAGCAACGTATCAATCGGATTGGAGTATGATCAATCAGCATGAAGATTGGTTCCTCCACGACAATAATGGAAACAGGGTGATGGCATATACTTCTTACCTCATGAATATTTCAAACAGCGGTTGGCGAAACTATGTTGCCAACTGGTGCGCCAATAAATTGGCTGCTAATCCGCTAGCTGACGGCATATTCGCCGACAATGCGCTGACAGACGCACTTTTTGATTGGGGAACTCTAAGCGTTCCAAAATCCAGCCTTCCTACAGACATCGTCAACAACTGGGACAATTATATGATACAGGAGATTCAAGCCGTCAAAAGCGCGATTGGGAGCAAACTCCTCGTAATCAACTCGGACGACACATCTGGACTTTTCATACAATATTGTAACGGTCAGATGATAGAGCATTTTATGCATCGCACTTACTTAGCACCGAATGATTGGGCGCAAACTAATGCCCTAACGGATATGAATTGGCTTGACAAGCTAAGTGCCACTGGGAAAATCGTGATGGCTTTTAGCGGAGCAACCATTCCACAAAATCCCACGTCAACTGACATTGCACTCACACATCAGTGTATGCTTTACTCTCTATCTGGTTTTCTGTTGTCATACAGCGGAAAGGCAGGGTTTAGTTATCAGATGTTACAATATGATTACACGGGGCATAATGGCTACTGGCCTGAGATGGATGCACCGATTGGCAATCCAATAGGCAAGTATTATTCCAGTCAGAACATTTACATGAGAGACTTCACAGGTGGTAAGGTTTTATTAAATCCTTCAACATCAACTTATACAATCAATCTTGGTGGAAGTTACAAAACTTTAGATGGTACTACAGTTTCTTCAATAACAATGAATCCTCATACAGGAGAGATTTTACTAAAAACTGTCACATCATCAACCTGTGATTCACAATGCAAAGCACAAAGTTTTGCTTCTGGAACATGTAGAACAGGCACTCCGGACACCAATTTAGCTCCCATGCCTGGCAACTGGCGACCAGGTGGTTATGGCGGCGGCACGCAAAATCTCTTTATTGATTACAATGTCCTATCACCAAGCGGGAAGCCAAGTTGGAGAGTTGAAGCATACACTGATGGTAATGGAGGTACCCCAGACTCACAAAGAGTTGGTAATTATTGGAGAGAATGCATTTCTCAAAATATTCCAAACAATTATTTAACCAACCCAATGAAAGTTGGAGATTACATTGTTGTCAAAGTATGGGTTAGAACAGGTCCATCTACTATTGGCAAGAACGGTGTTATTCCTTCTAGTGTCGTTTGCATATTTGATTATTACAATCCAGCAAAGCCTGCTGATCCAAACCGGCAGGTGCGAGAGCACAACAGCAATTACATGATAGGAACCGAGTATGCATGTGACATTTGTGGTAACGACTTGCAGGCAACTGGCTGTCCAGGACCGTGGAACGCAGCAAGAATCGCAGCTACCCAGACGACTGAAGGATTTGTTCCGATGAATACGGTTGCGATGTATCCACAAACAAACGGTTGGGTTCAAAAAGTGCTGACGGGAAGAATCCCAAGTAGAATACTGAATTATCAGGGAGATGCATGGTCGGCATACTTGCCAACTGAGTTCATAGTAGCATGTAATGCTGGTAGCTATCAGTTCTGGAACTCAACATCGAACATGCCATATCAGGATGAAGGGACAGTCTGGTTTGCTGACGCTGAAGTCTACATTAATCCTACATGCCAATCAGAGGAAAATTCCATAGGACAAGATGGATGCTCTTCTGGCTTATGTTGCTGTATGTCTACTACACCCATTATTACAGGAAATACAGGAATGATAAACACCTTTAATTTTGATTTTCATGTTAGCCCAACAATATCTGGCTATCTGTTAGACGAATATGGCAATCCTATACTTAATAGGAACGGTACCAAGCATTCTACTTGTACTCCTCAAACATCATATGATAATTTTACCGTAAACAGGAATGTTAGTCTGGAGTATTTCAAAAATGAAAGCTGGTATTATATCAACTCTACTGATTCTCTACCAAATGGTTATTGGTCGTATAATTGGAGTTGCGCATGTAACGCCACAAAACTAAGAGCAAACTATACGCCCATTAGTGAAAATTGGTTCTACATGCCGAACAGCACTACAATAAACATAACATGTCCTTGCTTGCTGTTAGTTTTTGCCCAAGTAGATGCTTATGATAAAGGATATAGCAAATGGCCATTGTCACCCGTTCAGGTGAACGTTAGCAATGTGATCAAAAGGACAAATGCCTCTGGATACGCAGAATATTATTTGTTCCCAGGAAATTACTTCATAAAGGTTGACGATCCATTCGCAGGCCTAAACGGTCAAAGGAACTTCAGCCACTTCTTTGACAATGACTGTAACAAAACTAAGATGGGCTGCTGGTTCGACACTGCCAACAATCCTTATAATTTCGGTATGTATGACAGAGAGAAGAACATAACAGCACAGTACAAAGCATTCACATACATAACAGACACGAATAACACTTCAGCAACCTTTGAATTCAATGGAACCTATATTAAAGGTAAGCTTTTGGACGAGAAAAATGAATCTATCATAAACATTCCATTCGGGCAAGCCCGTTATACCTGTAGGAACTCAACTTTGCCCCCTGATAATGTTGCTATAAATAGGAACGTCACTTTGGAAGTCTACAACAAAACTGACAATAGATGGTATTACATAGGAGCTGTTAATTCTAATTCAGACGGTTCCTGGAGTTACAATTGGATATGGGACCCGAAAGTAAATAAAATCAGGGCCAATTACACTCCTGTAAAAGAGAACTGGTACTATATGGGATCGAGCGCTGTGCTAACAATGATAAGATTAACTGTAGACACTTTCCGAGATGACGCGGCTTCAACTCCTGTACAAAATGTTTCAGTAACATTTGACGGAATTACAAAATCCAGTGGCACTAATGGAATAGCAGAATTCATTATAAAGGGGACGAACCATAACTTAATGGTTGAAGACCCGAAAAATAACAGATCATTTTCCCATTTCTGGGACAGCGATTGCGACCAGAACAATTTAAATTACTATCTTGATAATGCTTCGAATCCGTACAACTTTAAAACATGGGACATGGACAGAAATATCACAGCATATTATAAATCATTCACCAATATAACAAACTCTGCAGGAGCAAACAATATTTTTGATTATGATTATACCGGTCATGTAATATCTGGAAAACTCTTGGATGAAAGAGGTGTTCCTATAATGTCAACTCCTAGAAATAAGCATGACAAATGTGAATACGGGTTAATAAATAATAATAATGTTGACGTGAACAGAAACGTAACCTTAGAATATTTTGATACTTCTTGGCACTATATTAATGCTACTGATTCTTTAGCAGACGGTTCTTGGTCATATGACTGGACCTGCGCATGCAACACAACTAAAATAAGGGCCAACTACACGCCTATGACTGGCAACTGGTTCTACCTTAAAACAGGCGCTGAAATTGGTATAGATCCTTCAAAGTGCCCATGCAAATTAACGGTCTTCACTTTTGAAGAGATTCCTAATTCACCAATTCCAAATGTCAATGTAACTTTGGATTCACTACCTCCAAACCTTACAGACGCCTCTGGAAAAACAGAATTTTTAGTAATGCCTGGCTCTCATAGCCTCATGGTAGATTTGCTTCAGGGCGACTTGATAATTCCAAGACTTGGCCACTTCCGCGACGCAGACTGCAGCCAAGCAACAAAGAATCAGTATCAGGACGTGCCTGGTGGTGGCGGCACATACTCATTTAGTATGTATGACAGAGATAAAAACATAACCGCATTCTATAGAACGTTCGCCAAATTAACAGATACTTCGGGAAATGTAAACACTTTCGAGTACAACGGTACGTACATCAAAGGTAAGCTGCTAGAAAATGGAAACACTGTTCTTTTAGCATCTAAAGATTATTATTCTAGCTGCGGAACAACATTAGCTACAAGGAATATAGATAGAGATATTTATTTAGAATATTACAGTACGACTGATAGCAATTGGCATCCTGTTCCTGGCATTCCTGTCACCGCTTCCTCAACTGACGGCTCATGGATGCTTCCTTGGACTTGCTCTGCTGATGCAACACTTTTAAGGGCAACCTACACACCTGCGACTACAAATTGGTGGTACACTTCTGCTAACGCTACGATAACAGTAATTTGTATGGGCACTCTTGAGGTTCATGCATTCGCAGGAAGTGTTGAAATAAATACTGAAAAAGCTGAATATGGACTTGGATTGACAGTTGCAGGAACTTACGGCATAGGAGATGTTGACTGGAATGGCATTGTTGATACTAATGACTTTAATTTCGTTACAACTTCTGGTTGCAATAATAAAAATCTTGGAGATGTGGGTTGGAATTTAGATTGCGATATAAACCGTGACGACGCAGTTAATGGAAATGATCTAATTTTGATAAGCAAACAAAATGCAAAAACAACAAAACTTAATCAAACTCCGTTCAATGTTAGTGTAAACGCTGGAACATATAGATTAAGGGCTAAGTATAAAAATCAAATAATAAATTATGACGATTTTATTATAAACCCGAATCAAAAAACTACGATAAACCTTTATTTCTCGACCTGCGACGGATTTTCTGCTCTAAATTGTGTTGTTCCCGATGTAGATCATCCTGGAATCGATGAAAGGAAAGGACCAACTGTCTATTGCGGCAGATCAAATGCCTTTGTATATTGCGATGGTTCTTCATACAGTAAGACTGTATGCGATAAGACTACTTCTCCCGGACCCCAATGCAGCATCATGAACCCATCAGCAACATCATATTCAGTATCCTCATCAACCGTATCGGTAGGCGATCCATTTAGCATAACTGTTAATAGCAATTGCCCAGGCAATCTACCAGGCTCATGCCTAGTAGAATGCAGAGTAATACATCCTGACAGACATGAAATAGACTTGGACGAATGGAGCAGTGCATCGTCTGTAACATTGCCCTCTATTACATGTAACCAAGCAGGCAGTTATACTTTACAATATTGTGGAGTTTATACCGACTTTATTGCTAACAGAGGTTGGGGAACAAAGACTGATATTGGAGCAACAATAAATTGTTTACAAACTTATCCGCTAACATTTACAGCTGTAATAGATGTAGATAGAAATGTTAAATTATCAGGCTCTGCAATATATGTCGATAATAATCTTTATACTACAGGGGCAGGTGGAACTGTTACCATTCAGCTAACCCCTGGATCGCACACAGTAAATTCAATTTCATCGGCAGGCTCATATGTATTCAGCCATATTGATGATGAAGATTGCGATGGTTCAGGTAATATTGATGATGCTACCCCTTCTTACTCATTTACTATGTATTCCAAATCTAGAAGTATGTTAGCGCTATACGAAGCAAATACTCAAATAACAGGTTTTGGATTTGATGGTTCAACTATATCAGGCAGTTTATTGGATACCAATGACGGCGGTATATTTAACTCTCCTACAGGAACCTATCACCCAGGTTGCGGACCGTCTACATCTACTAGAACTATAAATAGAGAAGTAAATCTTTATTACTGGGGTGGTAGTTCATGGATTCTCATAGCATCTCCATCAAGTACCAGTACTGGTTCATGGTCGCAACCCTGGAGTTGCGGTAATACAGGGGCGACTGCATTAAGAGCAACCTACAATCCTTTATCGGAAAATTGGTATTATACAGGAGCTGATACACAAATATCAATAATATGTAAATGCGGCGATGGAACTCCATATGGACAATGTTCTGCTACCAAGCCGAAATACTGTAATAGTGGAACCTTGATTGACAAATGTTCTCAATGCGGGTGTTCAGGAACAGATCAATGTCAACCTGATGGGACTTGTATTCCAACATGCGGCGATGGAACTCCATATGGACAATGTTCTGCTACCAAGCCGAAATACTGTAATAGTGGAACCTTGATTGACAAATGTTCTCAATGCGGGTGTTCAGGAACAGATCAATGTCAACCTGATGGGACTTGTACTTCACCTCCGCCAGCATGTGCATCGCCAGGTGTTTGTAGGTTAGATTTAGTAACTTGCAATTCATCATGCATAGGACGCGGTTATTGTGAAGGAAACTGTGTTGGTGGTACCTGCTTTGATCCAAATACTTGTTGTTGCGCTTGTTCATATTGTATGCCATAATTAGTGATAAAAAATGATGGACTTAAACGAATTGCTTATAAAATTAATGCAATTGGGAATCATGGTTATAGGAATTCTAATAATATTTTTTATGTTTATTTCTTACAATGTTAATGTTTATAACGAGGACACAGAAAGGCAAGCTTATGTTCTTGGGAATTATTTATTGTCCAGCAAATGTTTAACCGAAATGGACGGCAACAACGTAATAAAAAGCCTGCTTAATGAAACAAAATTAAATAATATTGTACTTGATCACTCTTGCATAAATTATGAATATGGGATGGTTAATGTTAGCCTGATAAACTGCGGAGCTCCTCCATGTAAGTGGAATTTTGAGTTAAAAACTGGGGCGACTTATAAAGGAAAAAGTGCAAATTTCACTGTAGCAATCGAAATGAACGATGGCAGCATTGAACCGGCTACAATAATGGTGACCCTATGAAAGGCATAGAATCATTGTCAGATTTATATTTGTTATTCATGCTCATAATTGTAGTTATTATAATGACATCCATAATATGGGTTTTAACTGAAATCAGGACAGTGGCATCTGATATAGGGTGGTTGCACACAAGAGATGTTGATATAAGATTATTGTTTAATCCTGTAAGGTATGATTCAGCCCTGCTAACCTTTTTGGAACTTAGGGAACCGACTTGGAAAATTCCAATGAAAAAGCTGTTGAATGCTGTGGCAATACAAAATACCACAAACGTTTGGTTGCCTGAGGCCAAAAGTTTTATAGATGTCTCAGGAAATTCAACAGCCTTTCTCGACGAAATATTAAACGGAAAGGTGTACTTGCTAAAAATAAGGGATCCCGAAATAATTATTGCTGAATCAGGAACAGCATCAACTTTGGAGAAAACTTCAACAGAATTGTTTTTATTAAACGGAAAGACTGTTGATTTGGATTTGTATGTTGGTTAATATGAAAGGTCAAATAATAGGCTATGCTTCAATAATTGCAATATTGATAGTAGGTGTTCTTTCCGTATATTATTTTACGCTATCAACTCCTGTTTCAAAAGAAGTTACGACAACAGAGGGATTGCTTGTATCATCTGAAGATTTCAATTTCTTTCTTTTAAAAATGCTAAACCAAAGCATAGAATTCATAGCTCAAAGGGCTGCCTATGATTTGGCGTTGAACGGAGGATTTATAGAAGGTCGTGAAGTTTTTTGGAACTATAACTACCCTCAGATATCTGACCTAGAGAATAATTTAGCAAACAGCATAGAGAGTAATTTGCCTTCTTCTTTCAAGAAATTTGATAAGATAGTGGAATTGGATAACGCCAATATAATAATAGAAGACGAAGAGCAGCCTTTAAGCACTTCCAAATACTTTGACGTCGGTGGCTATACAAACATTTCGATTTACGATGAAACGGCAAGATCAAAAACCTTTTCTAATTTTAATATCAATTCTCATGCTGTCTCTTCTTATTTCAGACTTTTATGGGTTGCAAGGGAAATATTAACCAATACAACTTTTAATTCGTCTTTAAATGATGCAAACGCATTATTAGGTAATTTAACTGCTGAAACCCTCCCTCCTGGAGGACGTTTTCAAAATCTAGGTTTTACAGTAACAGCATCTGGTAATATTTTAGATGTTACAATAATAGACCTTTGCTATCCCACCAATATCTACTGTCTGGCGCCTTTGAATCCAAACGAACCAGAAACAAAAAGAGATATAAACACTCCACAACCGATACCTTATGAAAACCTCAAATTAAGATTCAGAATCAAAGCGGTGCAAACAAATCCTACACCAGGTTTGTGTAAATTTTCAATCAGCCTGAACCCAGTTATGGGTTCTGCAGCTGCAGGAGATTGGGTAGCTCCTCCTGTTACGTTAAGCGTAATCAATTCAGGAACCACAAGCGATGCTGTCACTTTGAGTGCTAAGGTTTATAATAAAACTACTATGACCGAGGATCACACAATCACCGTAACTTTTGATGATAACGGCAAACCAATGCCCTATAGCACCTTTATGAGAATAAAAACCGATTCGCACACCCTGGGTGGTGGCTACCTAATAAATGTAACAGGAGATGGATGCCCACAGAATCAAGAAATTTTTGCAACTTATGATTTAACCGTAAATCCGGCAATGACATTTTCAATTAGTGTTGATACAGACCCTGTTACTTTAATCTATAATGGTGGTAGTCAGAGCAACAGCAACTCTACTAATGTTCTTGTAAAAAAACTCATAGGAGTTTCTGAAGACGTTCTCCTGAGTGTTACCGGCCTTCCTGCCGGCGTTAGTTACTCACTAAGCCAAAACAACATTCCGCCAAACTTTCCTTCTGTTTTTTCTGTTTTAACTCTTACAACCGATGGTACCACACTTCCGGGTGACTACACTATAACGATAAGTGGGATTGGCGGAGGTTCCTATAATGAAACACAGTTTACCCTGCATGTGAAACCGTCTTTTGATTTTGAGTTATATTTTCAAGGAGGAAGCACTGGTAACGTATTTAGAACCAAAAGCATAACGCCCGTATTGAATGCATCATTAAAGAGTGGAACGCCAGAAGATGTGGTTCTTTCTTATTATGACATAGTTAATTCAACGGGGGATACTGATCCGTCTAATTATCACATCACAGTATCATTCTCGCAAAACTGTCCTTTAACAATCAATCCTCTTTGCTATCCAAAGATGACAATTACTACAGCCTCAAATACGCCAGCTGATACTTATACTATACACGTAAATGCGAGCGCAACTTATGTTTCGAAGCAAGTATCTTTTGATATAACTGTCAAGTGGGGATGCGGAGACGGTATAATATTATTCCCTGAACAATGCGAAGGTGCAAACCTTAATGGACAAGACTGCGTTAGTCAAGGTTATAGAGGGGGAACTTTAGCATGCATACCTCCTGGCCAGCTTAATGAATGCACATTTAATACAAGTGGTTGCATCTATTGCGGCAACAACAAAAGAGAAATAGCGCCACCTCCTGCAGAAGAATGTGATGGCACGGATGCTACATTATGTCCTGGTAATTGTAAAACTGATTGTAATTGTTCTACAATTTTTAATTGGAATTGTAGTAATTGGGTAAGCGGTGCTTACCCTGACAACTCAGCTAATTTTGTGAGTCCTGATTGTGCTGCTGGTTGGTATCCTGTTTCTTGCTTGACTGACGACTTTTATCCTTCTCAAAGCAATGATGCAGGTAAATATGGAGAAGATGTTATTCAAGCAATAAAAATTGAAGGGAATCATTGCCTAGTTACGAGCTTTGATACCATTGTTCCAAACAATGAACAGGGAAGAGAGGTTTGTGCTCTTTGTACCAACAAACAACCAACAATTAGATGGGGTGTATATTCTGTTAATCCAAATGGTGAGGCAGGAGGTGGAATAGACCCTAATGGTTGGTTTCAGTTACCGTCAGGAGCTCCACGCGGTTTTGCATATGAAATTATAGACAGTCGACAATGTCCTTCAGGTATGTTTCCAATATCATGTTTAGTTGATGTTAACAACTCACAGAATGGTTTCGGAAATTCGCTAGTTGATCTCTATTTAGATAATAATAATAGATGTAATGCAACTTTTCGTAATAATCCAAGTTTAGATTTTTTTGGTAATCCTAATGGAGAAAAAGCATTCACAATAAATGTTGGTATTGTTTGTACTAATAAAAGCTATGCTACAAAATGGGGTGGGTGGCAAAGCAATAATAATCAGATAGCATTTTTTGGTAGTCCTGCATGTGGTGTGAATATTTCAGCTTCTGCCTTTACTGAATCCAATCGTACAAGACCAGCCTATTACCTTGAAGATGCACTGCAAAGTCTTGAGAATACGACTGGCATGCCAAATCCTTTCGGTTTTACCGTTATGGCACGTGATACACAAGGAGCTTATGAGCATAACAGAAGACTTGGAATAATATGCGTACCGCCTTCAGCTTGATTAAAAAGACATACATTTGCAGGATAAAACATTTATATTAGGAAATTAAAATGATATCTATGAAAGGTATCGAACTACCGATAAGCACCATAGTAGTGATGATACTAGTCCTAATAGTTTTAATCGCTATTGTAGGTCTATTCTATGGCGTCTGGCCAAGTGGGTCTCAAGCAGCGACCCTAGAGAGCGCAAAGAGTAATGCATGCCAAATGTTAACGTCAATGAACGGATGCAAAAGCACTGATGACGGTGTTACCAAAGCTATTGTTATAAATAATTTTGATGCAAACCAAGATGGCGTAAATAATCCAGGGATAACTGCAGGATCGGCTTTACCATGTAAAGATAATATTGCTCATTCTTCACAAGACAATCTATTCATGCTTTGCAAATGTTGGTATAATATAGGCGGTGCTGACAAAGATATAAATGATAATTGTAAAAAGCAAGTTTGTGGTTGTTCAACATAAGCCTTCAGAATACTAATCTTTATATATAAGGTTACCAATAAAAAATTAGAGGTGAAAACAGTGAAAGGTATTGAGTTACCAATAAACATTTTAGTTATAATTGCAGTGGCTGTTATAGTTTTGTTAGGAGTAATTGCTTTGTACTTTAGTGGCTTCATGGGTCCAGCAGGTATTGTAACACAAGATTCGGCAAAAAGTTCAGCATGCAAAATAGTTATGAGTAATGTAAGTGGTTGTCAAACAACAGATCCAACAACTATTAAATTAGATGGAACTTATGGAGTTACTAAGTTTGATGCTGATAAAGACGGTATTCCTGGAGGTACAGGAGACAGTTTAGAAAAATTGTGTGAAAACTATTTCGGCGTTGGAACAGCAACATCAACACTAGCACAAAATGAATCTAACTGTAGAAGAGTCTGTGGTTGTTCAGGGTGAAACTATGAAAGGAATTGAATTACCAATAAACATTTTAGTTATAATTGCAGTGGCTGTTATAGTTTTGTTAGGAGTAATTGCTTTGTACTTTAGTGGCTTCATGGGTCCAGCAGGTGTAATGACTCAAAATTCGGCTAAACAAAAATATTGTGCAATTATTATGAGGTCTCCTAATGGTTGTCAAGGTGGAATTGCTCTAAATAGTACTCAAATAGGAGATTTTGATGCCAATCGAGATGGCAAAATGGATCCCGGTAACACATGGGTTTGGGGAACAACACAATGCATCACAGTAGCAAATGCAGATAATTTAGCAGCTTTGTTAAATTGTTATTATGGTGTAGGATCAGAAAGTGAAGGATTAAAAGCCTGCGGTTGTGCAATATAATCATTTGAACTATACGGTTATTGAAAAGAACTGCTTTTTCTAATTTTTTTATTTTTATTTCTAAAACAAAAATTTATAAATGTTAAATCTAATATTAGTAAGATATATCAACTATAACACAGAAACAGGAGGGTGTTTAAATGGCAGAAAATGAAGAGAAAGAAGAGAGAAAAGAGAGAGCAGAGAGCAACGTAGTCTTTGTGGGTAAGAAACCTGCGATGAGCTATGTACTTGCTTGCGTCACACAGTTCAACGACGGTAATGCAGAAGTTATATTGCGTGCAAGAGGCAGAGCAATTTCACATGCAGTCGACGTTGCGGAGATAGTAAAAAACAAGTTTTTAACCAATGCAGAAATAAAAAATGTAACAATAGGAACAGAGGTACTAGAATCGGAGCAGGGAGAGAAAATAAACGTTTCCTCAATAGAGATCGTACTAGGAAAGAAGTAAATCAGTTTTTCAGGGCCTTTGATTTTTTCAGCCCGTTCTGTTTTTCTAAATCTTTATATACAAGGATTACAAATAAATTTTTATGAAAGGTATTGAGTTACCAATAAATGCTTTGATAATAATTGTAGTTGCTGTACTTGTTCTTCTTGGTATAGTTTCGCTGTGGATGAGCGGGTGGGGCGGTGGATCACAAGGCATAACAATAGAAGCTGCCAAAGCTGCTGGATGCGGTGCATTGATGAGAAATTCTACTGGCTGCACAGGAGTAGATACAGATTACATATATTATGACGGTTCTGTATTGACTGTTCCGAGATTTGATGCTAACGGCGATGGAAGTTTTACACATGCAGACAATTTAACAGAATTGTGTGCAAGATATTATAGTACCGGTACTGACAAATCATCTTGCAGAAGGATATGTGGCTGTGGCGCATGAAAATCTAATTCTTTAAAAACATTTAAATTGAATTATACATAACATTTTCATAAGGGCTGGTAGATCAATGGAAGATCGCTTGCTTTGCATGAAATTTCCAAAATAGCAAGAGGTTATGGGTTCGAATCCCGTCCAGTCCATATTTAAAATTTTGCTTCTTAATTAGAATATGGGAAAATGGTTTGATTATTCAGAGATATTAAGAAAGAAAAACTTGCCTACCTTGACTTATAGGAATGGGAGAATAACAATAAGCAAATCTAAGCATCTGAAAAGACCTGAAATTTACAAGGAAAGCAGGAAAGATTTGCCTCTTTTCTATATCGAAGATGGGAAGCCTGTAATAGAAAGAAGCATTCTAGACACTCCTTATTGCGGAAAATGCCTAAGGAATCATTATGATCCAAAAAAACCAAGAGATCATTTTGTTTGCACGATTGATGACCTTTGGAATTGCCTACCTGATGTGGAACGAGACTCATTTGGAAAAAATTGCAATCATACTGCTCCATTAACCCTGCCCAATTATTCAAGAACTGTAAGCGAAACAACAGCCAGGTGGAGAGAAAGACCAGGAAGGTTATCTGGCTTTTTTAAAGAAAGAGCCAGAAGGTATAATATTGATTTGAGACGAGCGTCATGGGGGAAAAATGTGGTAAACAGAGGCTTATTGCCTTATGTAAGAAAACTTAATTTAAAAAAAGAATAAAAAGATTTTGATAATCATTCCATTCCATACGGATTTCTTTTACCTGAAAGTTCAATTTTTGTTGGTGTATTGGCAGCTTTATTCGCCAAACCTTGACTCTCGTACTCAGCCTCAACGGCTTCTTGCATTGCTGTCTTTTGCTCATGAGCCAGTTTTTCTGGAGCACTAGAACTTGAAATTTTACTTTCAAAATATCGAGGTTGTTGATTAGGATCTAAAGATCTCTGCAAAAATGCCAAACCACTCGCTATTCTTTCTCTACTTTTTACCATATAATCACGTTATTAACTATTAGTAAGTAATAAATATAAAGCTTACGCTAGAGAGAGAAAATGGAAACCGATGTAGTAAGGTTCTTACAAAAATATTAAGGAGGTGATCCAGCCGCACCTTCCAGTACGGCTACCTTGTTATGACTTAGCCCCACTTGCAAACTTTTGGCTCGAATTGGTTAAGAACCAAGCCTCACCAAAAATCTACTCGCATGGCTTGACAGGCGGTGTGTGCAAAGATCAGGGACGTATTCAGCGAACGGTTATGACGTTCGCTTACTAGGGATTCCGGCTTCATGTGGGCGAGTTACAGCCCACAATCTGAACTGAGGTTGGGTTTAGGCGATTTGCTTCGCCTTTCGGCGTCGCAACGCATTGTCCCAATCATTGTAGGCCGCGTGTAGCCAAGGGTATCCGGGCCATACGGACCTACCGTCGCCCACTCCTTCCTCTGGTTTATCACCAGCGGTCCTACCATAGTGCTCATACTTTTTTGATATTATCTGAAAGTATGATAGCAAATGGCAGCGTGGGTCTCGCTCGTTAACAGACTTAACTGCACGCCTCAAGGTACGAGCTGACGATGGCCATGCAACACCTCTCAGCTTGTCTGGTAAGCCCTTCGGGATGACCTTCATTCTGCTGTCGACCCTTGTGAGATGTTCGGCGTTGAATCCGATTAAACCGCAGCCTCCACCCCTTGTGTGATCTCCCGCCAATTCCCTTAAGTTTCAACCTTGCGGCCGTACTCCCCAGGTGGTCCGTTTAACACCTACGCTCCGACACTGCAAGCTCCCGTAGAGTTTGCAACATCAAACGGACATCGTTTACAGCTAGGACTACTGGGGTTTCTAGTGAGCTAAGAATTTATTTGCCCTTGCAACCTTTTCAGGATGTTTGATTTTCACAATATTCAAAAAATTATTAATGTTTTGCTTTCCATAAATATGAATTGTGTAGTCTTTCTTTTTTCTCCTGTCTCTGATTCTTTTGCTGTGCTTAATGTTGTTTTTGATCAGAAAATTCAATATGAATTTATATATTTTTTCAGATGTTATTGAAAATTCGATCTCCGCTTGTCTTTTGCTTACATAAGATTCTGAGTCATACAGCCCAGCTATGTACTCTGACTTGAAACTGTTCGGCACTCTATAGATAAAACTCGGAAGCATCAGGTTTCCCCTGACTGCTCCTCTATTAATCTTTAGTGTGCTTACTAGAAATTCGTAAATCTTTTTGCTCTTTACATGGCTATAGTACGAATTCCTGTTTTTGTCATGGTACAGATTTAGTTTGATTCCGAATAATTCTTCAAACAGAGGATGCAGCACAGACGTGTGATATCTTAGGCATTCGTCTGTTATTAAAATTCTGGAAGATGACATATTGCCATCTCCATGCATAATTCCCAAAAATCTGCACAATTCAACTGAAACATTTTTCGGAATCCTTACTGGGTATTCTAATCCCATTCTATAAATTGGTTGCAGGGAGTTAAAAACTTAGCTCATATCTAATCCCATTTGCTCCCCTAGCTTTCGTCCCTCACCGTCGGACTTGTTCCAGAGAAACGCCTTCGCCACCGGAGGTCTTCCACGGATTAAAGGATTTAACCCCTACACGTGGAATACCTTTCTCCTTTCCCAATCCCAAGTCTAACAGTATTCTCAGCGAACCAACAGTCAACTGCTGGATTTAACCAAGAACTTGTTGAACCGGCTACGGACGCTTTAGACCCAATAATCGTGGTCACCATTCGTGGCGCGGGTATTACCGCGGCGGCTGCCACCCGTCTTACCCACCACTTATTCGCCTTGCTTTTTAGGCAAAGCAAAAGACTATGTAAAACATAGTCACTCAGGCTCCCCTTCTCAGCCGTTAAGCTATTGGAAAGTTTTCGTACCTGCTGCGTCCCGTAGGACCTGCCTTCATGTCTCAGAAGGCATCTCGAGGCTTCCACTCTCATGGCCCCTACCCGTTACGGGCTTGTGAGTATTTTATACTCGCAACTACCATGATAGGTCGCAGTCCCATCCTCAAGCGCCGAGGCTTTGATTGTTAAAGCATTCCAGCATTCAACAGCTATGGAGTATTAGCCCCACTTTCGCAGGATTATCCTCCACTTGAGGTTAGGTTAACTACGTGTTACTGAGCAGTTCGGCGAGTCCAGATGACTCACGCCTCGCATGGCTAAGTCGAAACCTGATAACGGTGACCTCCGGCAGGATCAACCGGAATTGTACGGATTACACACTAGTCTCCCATACTTTTATAAGATTATCATTACTACATCAGCCAAAAAAAAATCTTGACTTCATTTTAAGCCACAATTGAAATGGTTTTTCACCCAAGGCTAACGCCAATCCAAACCAACGCCAAAATTATGGCAATATATAAATAAACTTGCTACTCTTTTTAAACTTTTCGTTTTACTAGGCTATTTGGTATAATCGATGGAGTGAATGGATTTTCTCATGAATATCTGCGGAAACACAAAGAGTCCGACGCTAGAGAAGATAAATATTTTTATCCAGTCCCAAAAACCCAGCGGCACTGTTCCGAAAATGGCTTGGAGAAAAGGAACATAGATTACAAAAAACTGCAGAATAATTGAAACTATGATTGACAAGACTAGCTTCTTATTTGTTAAGGGATTGATGGAGAAGACAGATTTCTTTTCAGACCTACAGTTAAGAACAAAAAACAACTCGAACATGATTGAGGTTGTGAATGCCATTGTCCTCGCCTTCTGTTCAACGAAACTGGCAGGCAAGCCTGAACTGTAACCTATGAAAAGCTCCCAGAAGAACACACACAATGTTGATAAAAATGCCAAGAAACTCGTAAACAGGATAAAGGGTAGAGAAGAGTGCAGTATAGACTCCTTGGGGTCTCTTGGTTTTCTTTTCATGATGTCTTTTTCTGCTGGCTCCACACCTAGACTTAGCGCGGGGAAACTGTCAGTCATAATATTCATCCATAATATCTGAATCGGCAATAGAGGCATGGGCAGACTCAAAAGCACAGCAGCGGTTACCAAGAATAATTCATCGAAATTTGCTGACAAAAGAAATCTTACAAATTTTTTGATGTTGTCATAAATTCTCCTTCCTTCTTTAACAGCAAAAACAATCGTAGAAAAGTTATCATCCAATAGAATCATGTCAGCATCCTCTTTTGCAACATCTGTACCCTTCAGACCCATTGCAATTCCAACCTCCGCCCTCTTTAGAGCAGGAGCATCATTTACACCGTCGCCAGTAACAGCCACAATATGCCCCTTCTTTTTCAATGCATCAACTATTCTTAACTTGTGCTCAGGGGACACTCTAGCAAACACAGCAACGTCATCAACTATTCTCTCGAGTTCTTCTTCACTCATATTTTCCAGTTCTTCACCTATCAAGGTCTTCCCATACAGTCCTATCTCCGATGCCACAGCTTTTGCCGTGAGTTTGTGGTCGCCAGTTATCATTATTACTCTTATTCCTGCTTGTTTGCACAGTTTGACGGCTTCTTTAGTTTCTTTTCTAGGAGGGTCTATCATAGCAACCAAACCAATAAAAATCATATCCCTTTCAACAGAATCAATTTTATAACCTTCTCTCAACTCCTTGCATGAAAAAGCTAGAACTCTTAAACCCTGAGAAGCGAATTCATGAACAATTCTTATTATTTTTTCTTTTTCATTCTTCCCAAAATTCTTATTGCCCATCTTATTACATATTTTTAGGATTTGCTCAGGGGCCCCCTTTGAATAAGCAAAATATCTTTTGTTTATTTTGTGAACGGTAGTCATTATCTTTCTATCAGAGGAGAATGGTATCTCCTTTTCTCTTAAGCATTCTGTTTTTATTCCAACTTTTCTTGCCAGAACTCTCAGAGCTCCTTCAGTCGGATCACCGATTATCTTCCATTCCTTTCCTTTTTTCAAAACAGAATCATTGCAAGCATCACCTATCTCTAAAAGCAATTTAACGTCCTCAGACAGTGATTTCAATTTCTTACCATTAATCAAGAAGTCACCCTTAGGCTCAAAGCCGACTCCTGTAACGTCTATAATCTTGCTAGGAACCCATATCTTTCTAACAGTCATCTCGTTCGTTGTCATTGTTCCCGTTTTATCAGCACAGATAACTGTCACGGAACCTAGAGCCTCAACAGCTGAAAGTTTTTTTATTGCAACATTTCTTTTTAGCATCTTCTGAGTTCCGATGGCAAGAGTCAGCGTTACGACAGCAGGCAAACCTTCGGGAACAGCAGCCACGGCCAAGCTCATGGCAGTTAAGAACATATTGAATGGCTCCTCTTCTCTTAAGATTCCTATTATGAAAATGCCAAAAGCGATAATCATCATGAGTATTCCCATACTCTTGCCAAATTCTTCTAGTTTTTTCTGTAAGGGATTCTCCTCTTCCTGCTGTTGCACTAGTCCTGCTATTTTTCCCATTTCTGTCCTCATGCCAGTTGAAACGACGATACCTTTTCCTCTGCCATACTCAACAAGAGTTCCCATGAAGACCATGTTATTTCTGTCTGGCATCTGGACATCACCAATAGGCTTCACATCTTTTATTACAGGAGCAGATTCTCCTGTCAGCATTGATTCATCTGTCTTGAGATTTGAAACTTCCATTAGCCTTATGTCAGCAGGAACCCTGTTGCCATCCTCTAGAAGAACTATGTCACCCGGCACGATTTTATCTGTTGAGATCTCATGGTGTTCCCCCTCTCTTATAACTGTCACTTTAGAAACTATCATTTTTTTCAATTCCTCGATTGCCTTTTCTGCTTTGTACTCTTGATAGAAGCCCAAAAGAGCGTTCAGAATTATTATAAAGCCGATGGCAGCAGCGTTCAAATACATGTTCAAGAACAAAGATATTATGATAGCGAATATCAAAAGGATGGCCAAGAAGCTCTTGAACTGTTCTAAAAATATTATGAGGTTTGTCCTCCTCTTTTTTGTGGAAATTCTGTTCAGACCATACTCCTTTAGCCTGAGGTCAGCCTCTTCGTGGTCCAAACCCTTTTCGCTGGTCTCGAGATTTTTCATTACTTCCTTTACATCAGTAGTGTGCCACTGCATACTATTTATTAGAGATGTTCCTTAAATATATTTTTAGAAATTTTTTATAGATAGTTTTTTAAATTTTGTAAGTTCAATAGTTTTATGGCTAAAGAAAACAAACCATTTTACTTGAAACCTTGGGTTTGGGTATTGGCTATAGCAATAATAATAGTGATATGGCTATGGGGTTCTTACAACAACTTCATCGTACTATCCCAGAACATAGACAACCAATGGGCCAAAGTCGAGGTTCAATACCAGAGAAGGATTGATTTAATACCAAACCTTGTTAACACGGCAAAAGGCTATATGCAGTTTGAAAAGTCTTTGCTTGAGGATATAACATCTTTGAGAAGCAGATGGATGTCCGCAACCAGCACCGAAGACAAGGTAAACTATGGAAATGCTCTTGATTCAGCCTTGGGCAGATTGTTAGTGGTCTATGAAAATTATCCAGATTTAAAATCCGACAAAGTCATTACTCCTTTAATGGATGAACTAGCAGGAACGGAAAACAGGATTGCAGTCGAAAGATCTAGATACAATGATATGGTAAGAGATTATAACACAGCGATAATGGTGTTCCCATCAAATATACTTGCCAATGCTTTCGGTTTCAAACAAAGAACATACTTCCAAGCAACACAGGGAGCAGAAACTGTACCAGTAGTAAATTTAACAATTCCTTAGGTTTTCAAATGAAAAAATTTTTGTGCATAGCTTTTCTAGTTTTTCTTTTATCCGTTAACATAGGCTTTTCGCAGGAGATACCTACACTACACAAATACGTGAACGACTATGCTGGAGTTCTATCCCCTTCAGATGTAATGAGAATAAATGATTTATGCGCAGAGATTGAGAAAAACTCAACAGTGGAGATAGCCGTCCTAACTGTTAACACTACGCAACCCATGACAATCGAAGAGTATGCTGTAGAAACTTTTCAAAAGAATGGAATTGGAAAGAAAGATAAGGACAATGGCTTGTTGATAGTAGCTGCAATTGAAGATAGGAAGTGGAGATTTGAAGTAGGGTATGGGTTAGAGCCTGTGATTAATGATGCAAAGGCAGGAAGGGTTGGCAGAGCCTACTTAACTCCTTACTTCCAGAACGGGAGTTATGGGGACGGCTTATATTATGCTGTTGACGCTATAAACAAAATTATTCAAAACAGCGGAGATGATTCTTTTATTTCTGAACAGACCGCTCCTAGCGATTCTTTTGATAATTTGTTAACAGTTTTCATAATTCTCATTCCTTTCATATTCATAGTTCTTCCCATTATCGCTTATGGAATGGCGTTCACCCAGAAATGTCCCAGGTGCGGTGCGAGAATGAACTGCCACTATGATGAAGAAAATTTGATATGCGAATGTCCTAAATGCGGGAAGAAGACAAAGAAAAAGAGAAAAAGAAACTTCTTCTTTTTTGCCGGCGGATTTGGCGGTGGCGGTTTTGGAGGCGGTGGAGGTGGAGGAGGATTCGGCGGAGGGTCGAGCGGAGGGGGTGGCGCAGGTGGTTCGTGGTGATGTATCAACTGAACTTTTGAAGAAGCTTTATTTTGAAGAAAAATTGAGTCTTCCACAAATTTCTAAATTAACAAATTTTCCTGCATGCTCCATAAGATACAGGTTCAATAAAGAAAATATCAAATTAAGATCAATTTCAGAAGGAACAATATTAGCAATGAGGAGACCTGACGTAAGTAAAAAGATATCTAAAACTTGGTTCAGAAAAAATAAACATCAATTTCTCATTTGAGCAGTAGAAATGTAAATGCTACTGAGAAACAGATCCCCTGCATCTAATAACTTGTCAAGAAAATGAAACGGGCCCAGGGAGATTTGAACTCTCGTTATCAGGTCCGAAGCCTGACGCTCTATCCAAGCTGAGCTATGGGCCCATAGTTAAATAATTTCTAAGAACGATTTAAATAATAGTGGTAAATACATTTGTTAACCTTTTTACAGCACTACAAAAGAATAAAAAAATTGATTTCACTCTATATTTATGAAAGGTGTCATGTTTGTCTGAACAGATAGGTCATAATTGTGGTTTCTGTATGGCGCATACGCTCCACGATACCTATAGTTTTATGGATTCCCTCCAGCATAGGGGAAGAGAAGCAGGAGGAATAGCAGCTTTAGGCTATGGCAGAATCGACGTTATAAAGTGGAAGGGCACAGTAGACAGGGTGGATCTAGAAGATCTTTATAAAATCTTCCCATCACCCTCTTATCATTCATACCTTGGACACATAAGGTACGCAACAAGAGGAAGAAAGGATGAGATACTGGAGGATGCACATCCGCATGTAATTGGAGGAAAAATACAAAACAGAAAAAACCATATATTGATAACAGACTGCGACATGGCAATAGTGCACAATGGCCAAGTGGATAGGAAATATATGGAAGGCATAGATAAGAGTGTTTTAAAAACCGGTTGTGATACCGAAGCTCTTCTTCATTTCTTTAAAGAAAGAGGCGAACATGAAATCTTGAAAAAAATCCCAGGAGCTTATACGATGGCAATCGCAGACAAAAAAAGGAAGGATGTTATTGTTTTAAGAGACAGGACCGGAATAAAACCAGGCACCTTAGGCTTGAAAGATGGAAAATATGTTGTTGTATCCGAAGATATAGCCCTGAGAAAAAATGACGGAGAAACTATAGAAAATCTAGAACCTGGATGCGTATATTATCTGAAAGCAGAGGGTGGTTATACAAAAAAGAAAGTGGTTGAACCAAAAAGAGCTTCATGCTTCTTTGAATTTAACTACATCTCCCATGCTGATTCTGTAATAGATAGAGTCAGCGTTAGGGCATTAAGAGAAGCAATAGGAGAACAACTTGCAGAAGAATTCAATCCCAGTGATGTGGAAATGGTGACCTTTCTGCCAAGATGCCCAAAACCAGCAGCGATAAACTTTTCTAAAAAAATCAACAAACCTTTTGTACCAATTTTTTATAAACTTAGGGGAGAAAGGGCTTTTCAAGGCTCGACACCAGATGATAGAAAAAATTCTATTGAAGAGAATTTGCATCTTCTGCCTAATGCAAAGAATAAACTAAAGGGAAAAATTGTTGTTGTAATCGATGACAGCACTGTCAGAGGCAATAATTTAAGAAGAGAAAAGGAGCTGCTAGAAGAAGCAGAAGTAAAAAAATGCTATCATGTAAATTATACCCCTCCTATAGGCATTGTGGGAGAAGATGGCGTTCCAAGAGGTTGCATGTTCGGAGTGGACATGCCTCCTGACGATAACTTTATCGCAAGAAATAGAACAGCAGAAGAGATTAGTGAAAAAATAGGAATAGACGTGCACTACATGTCTATCGAGGGCATGTTAAAAGCATTTGAAAAAATTGGATTGAGAAAAGATGAGTTATGTACATTTTGTATTGGAGGAAAGCATCCATTCGAATAGCTAAGGATAAACCCTGTTCATAGTTCTTGGGAACGGAATAGTATCCATTATGTGCTCTGCTCCTGTGATAAACATAATCAATCTTTCTATTCCTAAGCCGTAGCCTGAGTGGGGAACTGTTCCGTATTTTCTTAAATCAATATACCACTCATAATCTTTTTTATCTAGCTTGTATAGTTTTATTGATTCTAAAAGTTCTTTGATATCATAAATTCTCTCGCTTCCTCCGATTATTTCCCCTACTCCTGGAACCAATAGGTCTGACGCCAACACGACCTTCGGGTCCTTGGGATCAGGTCTCATGTAAAATGCTTTCATGTCTCTTGGGAACGATGTGAGAAATACTGGTTTCTCTCCCAATTTTGCTAATAATTCTTTCTCTTCCTTGTCTGTTATCTCGTCTCCCCATTTCTTTCCAATTTTTTCTACTGCCTCTTTGTAGGTTATCCTTATGAATGGTTTTTTCAATTCTCTTAGCTTTGAAACATCTCTTCCTAAATCTTTCAAATCCTTTTCGCATTGTCTCAAAACATGATCAACAACATAAAGAATCAAATCTTCCTCTATGTCCATCAGCTCTTCGTGGCTCATCCAAGCGGCTTCCATTTCATGATGCCAATACTCTGTCAAATGCCTTTTTGTTCTTGACTTTTCAGCCCTAAAGCTGGGAGCAATCGTATATATCTTTTCTAAAGATTGAATCATTGCCTCGGCATACAATTGCCAAGACTGTGACAGGAAAGCTTTGTCTCCAAAATATTTTACCTCGAACAGTGCTGAACCGCCTTCGCAAGCGCAGCCTGTGAAAATGGGTGCTTGGACCTCATAAAATCCTCTTTCCCTATAAAAGTCATGAATCGCTCTGATTACCTCACTTCTTACTCTTAAGATTTTTGTAAGTTTCTGAGACCTTATCCACAAGTGCCTTATGTCTCTTGTAAATTCATCGCTCAAATCCTTAGAAATAGGAAATGTCTCAGCCAAACCGATTATTTTTAATTCCTTTACTTGAATTTCAAATCCTCCAGGAGCTCTTTTATCTTCTTTAACAATACCTGACACCTCAACAGACGACTCTATAGTCACTTTAGAAGCTTCTTCAATGCCTTTGCATGCCAGTTGAATTATATCTGTAGAATCTCTCAGAACTAGGAAAATTATATCTTTTTGTTCTCTTTTTCTATAAATCCATCCTCTTAATGAAACTTCTTTTCCGATTAGCTTTCCTGCCAATACATCGCTAACGTGAATAAAGTCCATATCATCACTATCCTTATTTCTTTGTTTTAATTTTTAAAGATTTAACTGTGACTGGAACCACTGAGAACGGCTTGATTTTCAATCTTTTTCTCACATAAGCTGGTATTGTTACTCTACCTCTATCGTCTAGAAGAGCAGTGAAGCTAAGAAAATCCGGAATTTCATAAAATTCTTTTTCCCAAATTTTGACGTCCACCCATTTGTTTCACCTATTTAGAGTTTCTTTGGAGAGTATATAAAATTATGTGGGTAAAATGAAAGGACAATAAATTTAATCTTAATGTTAAGAAAATTTCCTAGTATACGAAAAGCATTTATCTTTTCACATTATAATCTTTAGCACAAGATTTGTATGCCTACTACTGGTAAGGAATTCGGTTATCTTGATAAATCTTTCCAAGGATTAAGAGTAACTGATAGGCAACAAGTTGAAGAGGCACTTGAAGCATTGAGAAAGGCAGACGGTTGGATAGGAGTTAGTTCCGGCAGAGCAGAACGTGCTTTAAGCATTCCCTTTGGAGAATTTGCAAGAAATAGCGATGATAAAACATATGATGGTTATGATGACGTTGGTTTTCCTGGGGACACTTTTGACCTAGCTGCCCCGAAATATGAAAATAAATATAGGAAATTAGCAGCTATTTTTGCTTCAAGCAGTGGAGAAACTGATGATACTTTCGAACCTTTAGAACAGTTGACTTCTTATCTTCAACAAAGTAAAAGCGACAAATGGAAAATTCTGCTTTTAACACAAAATCCTAATTCTAGAGCAGGTAAAATAGCTAAAGAGAATAATGGAATAGTTGTGGAGTTAAAAGGCTCCGAAAATTTTGATTCAAAAAACTATCGTGAATTTGGTATGATGAGAGATGTAGGAGAACATGAAATTCTTTGGTTTTCCCAAGCTGCATGTCAAACCTTAAAGGAAGGTCAAGGAACTGACAGATTTTATGAATTTGTAGATGAAAGAATACCAACAGTATTTAGAAAAATATATGAATGGTCAGAATCTCAAACATGCAAAAATATGATATACAATCTTAGAAGACGTTGTCATGTATTTGCTGCTGGAAGAAAAGGAGGAAAAGAAGCAGCCAGATTTTTTATAAAAAGAATGGGTCAAGTTAAACAGCTTGCAGAAGGTCAAGCATATCTTCTTCAAGGCGGTGAAAATGCTCCTGACCCGAGGGTCGGCGATGTTGTTTTTCCTATATCAAAATCTGGTGCAATGCAAGACTTTTATTCACCTGCACTAAAAGGGAAACAATCCTTTATGTTAAGCTGTTGCGAAAAGTCAAAAAAAGTAGGTGCGATAGTTTACCCATTTGTAGGAACACCAGATTCTCCAATGGAAAAAATATGCGGTAGTGAAAATACAATCTTAGTTGATTCAGCTAATAAAGGTTTTTCAGACGTTTATGCACGCATTGCTACGCAACAAGGCATCATACCTATTATTCTAACTGAGGCTTATGATAAAGAAGATGGAATAGACATAAGTCCTAAAAATTTAAAAAAGAAACACGGATGGTAAAAAGCGCCCAAGATAGGATTCGAACCTACAACCTACTGCTTAACAGGCAGTCGCTCTTCCGTTGAGCTACTTGGGCATTAAGAAAAGTTATATCTTCTATCTTTATAAAATTAATTGGGTGAATTTGTTTCTAATCATACGTCATCCACCGTAAGGCTTAAATACTTTCTTTACCCACTTAAAAGAGTAAAAAAGGTGTAAAAATGAGTGAAGAGAATACTGCAACAAAGAATGGTTATAATGAATCAATACCAGTAAATATTTATGGCTGTAGATCGAGTGCTGAAAGTTTCTTAAACACGCATGATTGTCAAGGTTGCTCAAGTTTAATAGGACCTATTGAAACTGTAAGAGTACCTAAAGATAAAATATTTGATACAGGATACATAAGTAAAATCAGTAAAAGCGTCCAAGTCAACGATGGACCACTTTGCAAAAGAAAATAATTTTTGATTATTTTTCTTATTTTATTCTATTTTGTAAGAAATTAGAATAAAATTCATGAATATAATGTCTTACCACTCGATATCTTAACAGTTATTTTTCTCTACAGATATGTTTATAAGTCCAACGAAGAAAAGATAAATTACCTATGCGTTAATAATCGGGCAATTATTAACGTTCACTTAATTACGTTTGGGCAAACGTAACACAAAAACAATCATGTCTTACTGTAAGGTCTATTTCTCTAAAGTATGATTACGACGAGGTGTTTAAAAAGCATTTCGCCTTCATAACATATATTTCCTAAAAAACATGTGCAAGGCACATACATGATCCTTGATAAAAAAAGTATGCTGAGGCATACACTGTTTGAAGAAATTTGAGGTGAAAAAAATGGATAGCATAGTTCAATCCGCTTTTAATAGGGCATTCGGTTCAGATAAAAAATTCGCTTCTGCACCAGGGGCTCAAGGAAGAATAGAAGAAGCAGAAAAAATCGACTGGGAAGCAAAGGCTTCAGAAGAATTCGACATCCAGATGCACAAAGCAAAAATAATGGTTATAGGATGCGGAGGAGGAGGGTGCAACACCATCTCCAGACTAGCAGAAATAGGAGCATCTGGTTCAGACATAATCGCACTAAACACTGATGCAAAGCATTTGTCTATAACAAAGGCTCACAAGAAACTCTTGATAGGAAAGGACACAACAAAAGGATTGGGATGCGGTGGTTATCCTCAGGTAGGAGAAAAAGCAGCCATAGAGCAGAGAACACAGATTAAACAAATGATAGAAGGAGCAGACTTGGTGTTTGTAACAGCTGGAATGGGTGGTGGAACAGGTACAGGAGCAGCCCCAGTTGTTGCAGAAATTGCAAAGAGCTTGGGAGCAATTGTAGTCGGGGCAGTCACCATGCCATTCAAGATGGAAGGAACAAGAATTCAAAAGGCAGAAGATGGTTTGGCAAGGTTGAGACAGGTGACAGATACGGTTGTTGTCATAGAGAACCAGAAATTGTTGGAATACGCAGGTTCAATGCCATTGGCTCAGGCATTTGCTCTGGCAGACGAATTGATATCAATGATGATAAAAGGAATAACAGAGACCATAACCGTACCATCCCTCGTAAACCTAGACTTTGCAGACGTAAAGACAATAATGAAATGCGGCGGAGTATCAGCAATATGTGTTGGAGAGAGCGACTCTTCATCGAGAATAAAAGATGCTGTTCTAAAAGCTTTGAATCACCCGTTGTTGGAAGTAGACTACACAGGAGCTTTGGGAGCACTCATACACATTGTCTGCGGACCAGACTGCACATTAGCTGAGATAAACGAGGCCGGAGAACTCATATCAAAGAGATTGTCTTCAGAAGCGCAAGTTATCTGGGGAGCAAGAGTTATACCAGAATACGCAGGAAAAGTACAGGTTATTGCAATTGTAACAGGTGTCAAATCACCATACATTTTAGGACCTGTTCAGAGGGACGAAGCACTAAGGACAGCGGAAAGCGAATTGGGAATACCGGTAATACTAAGGTAATCCTATGAGAAAACTCAGGGATATAAAAGAAGCAAGGGAAGACATTCCCTTCTTTTTAATTTTTTATTCCAAGAACAACTGACTTCCCTTTCCCTTTTTCTTTTTTTATTATTTTCTATCAAAATTTTCTAATTATTAAAGGCACTTCTCTCAAATCGTTTATAATGTAGTCAGCTGCTTTTCTGACCTTTTCTGTTTTAGGCTTGTATGCCATGCTCAAGCCTGCTATCTCAAACAAATCCAGTTCGTTCTCATGATCTCCGATTACAACAACCTCTTCTGTCTTAACGCCAAATCTTTCACAAACTTTTATCAGGTTGTCCTTCTTGCTCCATAAATCAACATTAGGTATTCCCATGCCTGTAAACAAACCGCTCCTGCAAACCAATTCATTGCATTCACAGAAGTCTAACTTAAAATCTTTCTCAATATATCTTGCAACAATGTCAATACCAGAAGTTATGATGCCGCGGTATAAACCCATCTTTTTTAATTCTTCAAAAGCTTCCTTAGCATTATCGCTGTACACCGGTGGTAGAATTTTGCTCTTCACCCGATCAACAGATCTTCCCTTTAACAAAGTAACCTGTTTTTCAAACCATTCTGGATATAACTCTTTTTTCCAAAGGTAATAACCAAGTAGCTTTTTACATTCTTCAGACAATCCTAAGGCATGGAAAGTAGCATCCCAACTGGAACCGTAACTGCCTTCCTTGTAATCAACCACTGTTCCATCCATATCAAAATCAACTATTCTGAAGGCCATAGAAAGATAAAAGAATTGAAAACTTAAATTGCTATCTAAATTTCATATAAGTCGGCTTCTTTTCCCTTATAACCTTTTCCATAAGCAAAGTGTTCCCAAACTTTTCGATGTGGACAAATTCTTGCATCTCTTGCCTCGGCGGAGTCTTAGCCTTAAAAGAAGAGTAGCCCAAGGTTATTATCGCGCAAGGCCTTACATACTCTGGACATTCTAGAAGTCTTGCAATCATCATTTCTGAAAAAGTTCCAACCCAACAGCTCGCCAATCCTAGGGACTCGGCCATTAAAAGCATGTTCTCGATTGCTGCAGCAGTTCCCTGTACGCCATAGAGTTCCAAGCCCCTCTCTCCGTAAATAGCTCCTGCAAGTCTAGAATTAGTGCAAACTACGATGAATATAGGAGCTTCCAACATCCAATTCTGATTGTAACAAGCCTCAACCAGGTATTTTTTTATTTCAGGATTCCTTACAACAATGAATTCCCAAGGCTGATAGTTCCCTGCAGAAGGTGCGTATCTGCCTGCCTCAAGAACCTTCAATATCAATTTCATATCAACTTCTTTTTTGTTATAGCTTCTAGTTGATCGTCTGTTCTTAATCACGGTATTAACAGACTCGAACAAGTTTAGCTTCTCCTCCAATACAGCAGGGATTTTTATCTCAGTTTCTGTCTCAGCTGGAATTTCTACCTGGTTTTTCTTTTTACCAAACTTGGCAATGGTCTTAAATGGCATAAAGATAATTAGATTATAAGATTAAAAAGTTTATATATAAATTCAAAACGGTTTAAAAAGATTTCTATCTAAATAGAATAATGAGAATAGAGAATGGGACCTTAAAAGGAGGCCTGTAATAGGCTTTCGAGAATATTACTTTGAAGACGATGGAAGAAAGATATTGAGAAAGCTGCCCAAAAGGAAATCCATCGTGAAATAAGGGGATTCAACCAATGGCTAATTTTAGACTTGAATAAACCCTGATTCTAGAAAAGAAACTGATTTCACAAATTCTTTTTGTTTCGAACCTCTTTCACAATTTCTAGAACACTATCATGAACAATCCCATTAGAAGCAATAAAGTTCTTTGAATACTGATTTGCAGGCTCGCCGTCTATAGTTGTTACTCTGCCCCCGGCTTCTTCTATGAGTAAAATTCCAGCAGCTATATCCATGGGTTTTGACATGAGCGAAATTAGTATTTCTGCCCGTCCGCAAGCCACATAAGGAAGGTCTTGAACAGCAACACCGTATATTCTAACATGGCCAACTTCTTTTAGCATTTCATCAAATATTGATTTTTTCAATCCGCTTTCATCCTTTTTGAGCCCGGCTTCGAATATCATAAAAGAATCCTTTAATTTTTTATTTGAAACCTTGATTCTTTTCCTGCTGCCGTCCAAAAATTCTTTATATGCAAATTGACCCCTTTTCGCAACATACATTTCTTGGACAAACGGGTTATAAATGACACCTGAAGAAGTTTTACCATTTTTCTCCAGTGCGATTTGTATGCCAGCTTGAGGTATGCCTCTCACATAATTATTGGTTCCGTCCAAGGGGTCTATAATCCATATGTATTCAGACTTTCCTTCTTTTGTTTCACCTTCTTCTGCTAAAATGCCGTCTTCTGGAAATCTCTTCTTTATTTCTGCAGTTATCTTTTTCTCAATTTCCAAGTCAACATTGGTTACATAGTCATCCTTCGTTTTTTCCCATGAACTTTTTACGTACTGAAAATTATCAAGAATTATTTTCCCGCCTTTCAAAATTAATTTTCTCATCAACTCTTCTCTGTTCATATTATTCATATCAGTAAAAACTAATATAAATCTTAATATATTCACTGGCTTGAAATTGAAAGATAAAAAGCATATAAGGTTTATATTTTAAGAACCAATTCTTTAGTATGAAATACTCTGTCCTGGCTGAAGTTTATGAAAAATTAGAGAACACGTCTGGCAAATTGGAAAAGACTCACATAATTGCTAATCTGTTGAAAGAGGCCTCCAAAGAATTGTTATCAAAGGTTGTTCTTCTGCTGAACGGAAGCGTTTTTCCTAGCTGGAGCGAGGAGGAACTTGGAGTAGCAAATCAATTAATGATAAAATCAATTGCAAAGGCCTACGGTATAAGTGAAAAAGAGATAGTAAAGAGTTTTAAAAAAACAGGAGACCTTGGACTGGTGGTCGAGATATTATCCAAATCAAAAAAACAGACCACCCTCGGTGTAAAGGAACTGAGCATGGAAAAAGTTTTTGAAAATTTACAATTAATAGCAAAGCAAACTGGCGGAGGTTCCCAAGATAGAAAAATGAACCTTATAGCAGAATTGCTAGCACAGGCGAAATCGAAAGAATCAAAGTATGTTGTGAGAACTGCTTTAGGAGAATTAAGAATAGGCGTAGCAGAGGGAATAATAAGAAATGCTATAGCAGAAGCTTTTGGTGTTTCTTCAGCTATTGTTGAGAATGCTTGGTTCTTGAACCCTGATTACGGAGAAATAGCAAAGATAGCAAAGGGGAGAGGAGAAAAAGGATTAGAGAGTGTGAAAATAGAAATAGGAAGGCCCATCATGGTATTGCTAGCAGAAAAAGCTCCTTCTCTGGAAGACGCTGTAAACTCTTTTGAAAAAGTTGCTCTAGAATACAAGTATGATGGAGCCAGGATGATTGTAAATAAAAAAGATGATAGAATTTGGATATTCACGAGAAGGTTGGAAAACATAACAAAAGCATTTCCCGATGTTGTTGAAATGTGCAAGAATAGTTTGAAGGTCAAGGAATGTATAGTGGATGGAGAAGGTTTGGCCATTGACAAAAAAACTGGAAAGCCATTGCCATTTCAAATGCTGTCGCAAAGGATAAAGAGAAAGTACGACATAGGAGAAACTGCCAAAGGAATTCCCATTGAGCTGAATCTATTCGATATTATCTATCTTAATGGAAAGACTCTTTTTGACCTTACTTTGAGAGAAAGGAGAGATTTATTGACCAAAACGGTCAAGGAAATACCAGGAAAGATTCAGTTAGCAAAACAAATAATGACAAAGGACTTGAAAAAGGCTGAAAAGTTCTATAAAGAGGCTTTAGAAGCAGGACATGAAGGTCTTATAGTCAAGAACCTAGAAGCAAAATACCATCCTGGAAGAAGGGTTGCAGGCGGCTGGCTAAAAGTAAAACCTGTGCTCGAATCATTAGATCTGGTGATAAAGGGAGCGATTTGGGGCACTGGCAAGAGAGCTGGTTGGCTAGGATCGTATATTTTAGCTTGCAGAGACCCTAACACAGGAGATTTTCTTGAATGCGGTATGATGGGAACCGGAGTCAAAGAGAAGAAGACAGCACTGGACGATATCACTTTCAAGGACCTAACCAACATATTAAAACCCTATATAGAATTTGAAAAGGGAAATGAAGTCAAAATAAAGCCCAAGGTTGTCATAGAGGTCGCATACGAGGAGATACAAAAAAGCCCGACCTATTCCTCTGGCTATGCATTGAGGTTCCCGAGACTCCTTAGGGTAAGATGGGACAAGGGACCTGAAGAGGCAGACGACTTGGAAAGATTAGAAAAAATATTCAAAATACAAAAAGGTAGGAAATAAAAAAGAAAATTATTTGTTTCTATAAATCTTAGAATAACTGGATGTGCTGGCCACAATTCCTAACATAGGACCTATTAAAAATCCTTGTAGAAATGTCAATGAAACCAAGCTACAAATCAGACAAACAAAGCCTCCCAATGGGAATTTTGAAGTTTTTTCTATTCCTATAGACTTTGAATTAACTCCGCGAGGCATGTATTTCATCAAAAGAGCCCCTATTATCATAAAAAGGCCAAACAATATTCCCACGTAGCTCAAGTTCCAGAATATCATTGAAACGCTGTATAAAAATTCTATAACTCCTGTTATCAACACCAATAGTCCGCCTATTAGCGCCAATGCAAAATCTTTATCCATTGACATAAATATTCTTATAAACTTCTTGTATATAAAGTTAAATTCTTAGACTAGATAGACGGCCTAAAATCTTCTAAATTCTTTCATAGCATTTAAGAAAGTTGCTGTATATTTTTTAGGGTTTGAATTCATATCTTTCCATACTTCATTGAAATCTTTCCAGTATACTTCTTTTATTTCTTTTTTATCAATTGAAAATGGCCCAGCATAGACAGTATAAAATAAGCAAGTATTTTCCTTGTTTGTTGGTCGTGTATTATTTTTATATTTTGCAATTTGAACAAGACTGATATCACGTGGTAATTCCATTAGATGAAATAATTCTTCATGTAATTCATCTAAAGCTGCATTAAGATATGATTGCCCTAATTTAACATGGCCTCCTGCAGAAGGGTGAAGTTTAAATGCACTAACCTCTTGTTTTTCACTTCTTCGTGCTATTAATAAATTTTCTAGTTTTGGCTCTTGAAATACAAGTATGTTAACACTTCTGTGTCGAAGCCCTTTAGAGTGAGCCTCTTCGTATGAAGCTCTTCCTGTAACGTTATCGAATTCATCAACAATATCTAAATCTGCCATAGCCCATCAAGTAGTTTTAAGCATTTAAATTTATCATTTTAACTATTCAAAAGTAATAATTATATAAATTTATGTTCTTATCTAAGTTATATGGGCAATAATATAAAATTGATGAAAAATAATGCCTGTATAGATGCAACCATCTTTACTAAAGACGAGGCTATTTCTGGAATTTCAAAAAGGTTTGGGATTCCTTTAGAAGAAATTGCTGCCATAAGTGATGAAGTAGGTGATATACCGTTTCTAAAAACGCCGGGATTATGTTTTGTGGGAGCCCCAACAAATGCTCAGGATCGTGTTAAAGAAACTTTGTCTTCAATGGAGAATGGTTATGTATCCTCTCTGAAGGTTTATGAAGGTTTTAAGGATTTCTATTCAAGAGCTGAAAAGAAGGGAGCAAAACTAGTTATTAGCGATAGAGACGGTGTTCTTAAGGAAGGCAGCAATATGCAATGGGGTGAAGAGTTTAGAAAACTTGCTTTGGAAATGGGACAACCCAGCAAGCCACTTGTTTCAGTACTGACAGGTTCAAGTTATAATCAAAATTTAGATTTTATGAAAAAATACGGTCTTGATGAGAGATTAAGAGTTAATCCTGAGGTTGAAAAACATCCACACCTTCTTTCAGTCGAGGGAGGAGCAATTCATGTAAATGTTTTAACTGGCGAATTAGTGAATTATGTTGCATATATTAACCCTGGATTGTTAAAAGTTTTAAAAGGTGAATTTGAAAGAAAGGTGAAAGAACGCCTTGAAAAGGAAGTTTTACCAGCATTAAATTTAGGTTGGAGCAAAAATTATGATGATCAAACAGAAAAAGTCTATCATATAGAAGATAAACTAAGCATGGTTAGTTTTAATGTTCCAAGAAAATTTAAAGACGGCACACCTTATAGAGAATCACCTGAAGCTGAACAATTTAGAAACATGACAATAAAAATAATGGAAGAGACAGCTCAAAAACTTAATACACCTTATGAAATTCTATAACTACTATCATAAATATTCTTATAAATTTCCCAACAATAAAAATTTTAACAACACGCCAACTGTCATCTTTTATTTTAAAAAACAATTCTTTTACTTCGATAAAAGTTTTTCATCCAGTTTCCATTCTTTTATTAACCTATAGACAGCTGGAGGAACTAACTCCTTCCAATCATTACCTTCTCTTATTCTTTTCCTTATTTCTGTGCCAGTTGTAGACTTTTCAGATTCTTTCTTAACCCATAACACTTCTACTTTTACACCTATCGATTCTAAAAGTTGTTTCTTTTTCCATCCCCATTCATCATAAATCGTTATATAGAAAACTGATTTTTCAGTGGGAACATAGTATTTTATTAAATCTGGAAAGTTAATAGGGAATGGAACAATATCAAATTCATCTCTTTTTAATCCTGTTTCTAACAATGATTCTTTAATCATAGTGTATCTTTCAAAATAAGTGAAAGGATTTGATGTATCAAGGGATCTATGAGGATTGGTTTTGTCATCTTTAGTTAGGCTTGGGTCTGGATTAGTAATGCCCACAATCAGAAAGTCGCATTTCTTCTTTGCTGCCAAAAAGTATTCAAGATGTCCTATATGTAGAGGCTGAAATCTTCCATGAACAACACCTATTTTATTCATATTATTCAACTTTTTCTGGTATTTCTTCATTAAGATCGAATATCTGCCATTCCCTGTAGTTCAGTTTAACAGCAAGAATAGGTTTTGCCTTGCAAGAGTTAGCGATTCTTACCAGTTCGTTTAATTGCTCCGAATTAAATTTAGAATAATACACCTTTCTTCTGGACTTGCACTCTACGAATTGCACTTCCCCGTCCTTTACAGCGACCAGATCGCATATGGCTTCCTGCCCCAAACCAGAACCAGCGACTCGATGAACAACAAAACCCTGTTTTGTTAAGAACTCTAAAAGCTCTCTTTCTCTTCTAGAACCCTTGGGGCTCTTGGGCATACTATCTTAATAATTTTAGAAATTAATAAGCTTAAAAAATCCTTCCCAAGCCAACTATGAAAAGAATCCCAATGAATTTGAAAACAAAAGTGATTATCAGAAAATCTCTCAGCCTGTATTGTTCGACGCCGAACAAGACTGCTGCAAATTCGTCAGGTATGGGGCTAGCAAGTATGAATCCTGCTATCAAAGGGCTTAATTTTTTCAAGAAACCAGACCTTACTTCAGGCAATTTTATTTTTTTATTCTCGTATATCTTAATGGTTTTCCTAGCCTCCTTTTTTGCAAAATCATAGATAAAATATTCGCTTAACAGACCACCTATTGAGCCTAAGATTGTTAAAATCCATATGTTAAGATCCTTTGCCAAGACAAAGAACGATGCCAATGCAATCGGAGTAGTGATACCAAATGTGTAAAGAAAGCCTGAAACGAATCCTCCTGCATATCCATACTTTCCTAGGCCGTCTAAGAACAATGGCAAGTATCCTGTTAAATAAGATTCTGTTGTTAAAACAGCTATCAGTATTATTAAAATTATTTTATAATGTTTCCATTCGTATTCTACAGTTCTTATTGCTTCTTTTTCCTTTCTATTAAGCATAATAAATCTATAATCAGGACTGTTAATAAAATTTAAGAAAACTGAAAGACCCAACCCGTTTCCCTTGAGCCGTTGGGTCGAGAACAATCTTAAAAGACAAAGATATTAATGTAATTTGCTATTTAAAAGTTTTTTTATTCTGTAAAGGTTATGTTTAATTAACGAGCGCTTTACATTTTTTCAACCATTACATCACTAATTTCTAATGGAACATTAAAACTATTCTGGATATCAAGTTTATAAAAAAGAATAACAAACTATACAAAGGTTATTTCATGAAGTCTATAGTTGTAATAATTTTGATTTTTTTAATAATCCAAATCCTAGGTCTGTACATTGGCAATGAATACATACAGCTTATACACGAGCAAGTGCTGAGCCCGCCGGAAGTAATTCCTGGCGTAAGTCCGGAAAGCCCAGATGTATCTTACTTTCTTTTCATATATATGATGGCAGTAACAGCCCTGATTCTGTTTGTGATAAAGGTTAAGAAATCTATTTTGAGGGGAATAGAAGCCTTTGTCGTTTTCGTCTCTTCATGGCTAACCTTTTCATTCTTGATACCGTTTCCCTTACAAGATGTTTGGGGGAATTTTATAACTTATTTGCTTTCGCCACTCGGTTCTCTGGGACAAATTTTCTTCATTGCACTCTCATTGGATTTCCTATTCGCCCTAGCCTTGACTGTCTGGAAATTTTTGAGACCGACCATCACTAGTCAGAATGTCGCTGCAATATTTTCTGGATCAGGTGTGGGAGCTTTGCTGGGAATGTCCTTGGGAATCGCGCCCTGCATAATATTCATGATGATTCTGTCTGTCTACGATTTCGTATCCGTCTTCATAACCAAACACATGATCAGTATGGCCAAAGCTATAACAGAGAGACCGATGGCTTTCACAATAGCAGCACCTCACGAGTTCAAAGAGGCTAAATACGTGCCAACCAAGAATGCTAAGCAGAAGGTACACATATTCCAGCTAGGCTTGGGTGACATAATAATACCTCTGATGTTCTCAGTCTCTATCATGAACAGATTCACTATATTCAACTCAATAGCAGCTGTCATTGGTTCTTTGATAGCTTTGATAGTATTAACAATGATAATAACCAGAAAACCCATGGCCTTGCCTGCTCTGCCCTTTGTCTGCACAGGAGCTCTGGCTGGTTATATCATCTCGCTGTTCTTACTCTAAAGTTGATTATATAATTAATCAATGCACTAAATCTAATATGGAAAAAAATGATTTTATATTAATTAAGGGTAAGAACCCTGAACTATCCAAATTCGAGATATTGTCTTATCTTGACGCCAGAAACTATGAATATAAGGTCTTAGAAAATGCGAAGGATTTCCTTGTCATCAACATCAACAACGTAGACATAGAAAAGATGATAAACTCATTGGGAGGAACTTTAAAGATTGCTGCTGTACTGGCAAGCTCTTTGAAGAGCGAATTAAATTCCGCCCTGGAAAATATAAAGCTGGAAGAGATTTTCAAATCCAAAATAAAGCTATTTGGTATAAGTGTTTATGCTGAAAAGAATTCTTACGAGACCTACAAATTAATAGGCGGCTATTTCAAGAAAAAACTCAAGCAAAGCGGCATTAGCGCCAACTATTTTGGTTTTTCCAGGAAAGAACCTGTGATGACCAACGTAGAGGTTATCAAAAAGAATCTTATTAATGAGAGTGCCGAAATTGTTGTCTGCTCAAAGAACAAGATTTACATAGGAGTTACCAAGGCAATACACAATCCTTTTGAATTCCAGAAAAGAGATATCGGACGACCTGTACAAAGAACAATTTTCTCGATACCGCCAAGACTCGCCAAAATACTGGTTAATCTGTCAGGAGCAAAGGAAGGGGATAAATTAATAGATCCTTTTTGCGGCATAGGAACAATACTGCAGGAGGCCATATTGAACGGAATAAATATAATCGGTTTGGACATAGATGAAAACTGCATAAGAGGTTCAAAGGAGAATCTCAGATGGCTGTCCACAGAGTATAATCTGAATCTTAATATCGATGACAAGGTAAAACAAGGCGATGCCAGAAGGCTGAGCGAATATTTCCAGAGGAATTCCATTGATGCCATTGCGACAGAACCATATTTGGGCCCACCACTAAAAAACAAACCAAAAGAGAGTGAGGCTTACAAGATATTTGAAGACATTGAAGACCTATATGAAGAATCACTTAGAGAAATGTACATAGTCTTAAAGCCTAAAAAAAGAATTGCTATTGTTTCTCCGTGCATAAGGATAAGTAAGACTAGAGATGTTAAATTCGATTTCCATAGCATTGTTAGAAAGGTCGGTTTCAAGATAGTCGACTCATTCATAGACGCCGAGGCAAGGCATAGGACATTCAGAGAAATTTTCGTTCTAGAGAAACCTTAAAAACATAATCTTTTAAACTCTAGGATATCTATTTAATTAATAATTGGAACTTGATGCTAATCTTGTTCTGGTGATTTTAATGAAATTCAGTGAAATGAAATTGAGTGAAGGCGTAGCAAAAGCCTTGGAAGAAATGAAATTTGATGAGGCCTTTCCTATACAGACAACGACAATACCGCCTATAATGGAAGGCAAGGATGTGATAGGAAAAGCAGAATCAGGCTCGGGAAAGACCCTAGCTTTTGCAATCCCGATAGTTGAAAAAATAAAATATCCTAAGAACATTCAGGCCTTGGTTATCACGCCCACGAGAGAGTTGGCAGAGCAGGTTTGCAAAGAGATACAGAAAGTAGGAAAGTATATGAAAGCAAGAGCTGTTGCTGTTTATGGAGGTAAGTCGATAGAGATGCAAGCAAAAGCCCTTGGCCAGGTTAACGTGGTTGTTGCGACCCCCGGCAGACTGATGGACCACATAAGAAGAAATAACATCGACTTGAGACAAGTACATACATTGGTGTTAGATGAAGCCGACAGGATGCTAGACATGGGCTTCATAGACGACATAAAATTCATTCTAAGGTTCATACCAACAGACAGACAGACCTTATTGTTCTCTGCCACTTTTTCAGACGAGATAAGAAGAATTGTGAGCAATTATATGAAGAATCCAATTCTCATAGAGCTCAACAAGGAAAAACCATCTGTTAAGACAACAAAACAGGCAGCATATGTGGTAAAGAGAAACGAAAAGGAGCAGTGCCTAGATTTTGTGTTAAACCAAGAAAAACCTCATATGGCTTTGATATTCTGCTCAACCAAAATCGAGTCCGACAGGCTTCACAGAGATTTTAGCAGATACTATAACATAGGAGTCATTCATGGCGATTTGAGCCAGCAACAGAGAGAGAGGGTTCTGGCAGATTTCAAAAACAAAAGAGTTACTTATCTTATAGCTACGGACGTAGCTGCTAGAGGAATAGACATAAAGGACATATCCCACGTAATAAACTACGACATGCCAAACGATATTGAGACCTATATACACAGGATAGGAAGAACAGGCAGGGCAGGAGCCTCGGGGAAAGCTATAACCTTTGTAACGCCTGAAGATATATCTGACTTTCTTAGAATAGAACACTTTGTCAAGGTAAAGATAGAAAAGAAAAAGTTTGTCAACGGAGAGTTTGTTGATGTCAACCCAGAAGAATTCTCTGTAAGCAGGGCGATAATTCCGAAGTGGAGCAGGAAAGAGAGATTTGGAAGAAGCGGAGGATTCGGAAGAGGTGGAGGATCCGATAGAAGGCCTGCGAACAGAGGCTTTGGTCACAGAAGATTCGGGAACAGAAGACGCAGATGATTGACATCTAGTTTATTGGCTAAAATCGCTGTCAAAAACTCCTTCAAACTCCTTTGAAACATCTTTGGAATATATAATCACAGAAGCCTCGCGATTGTTTTTCATTGAATTTTCACTCCAGTTCATCGACCCTACCAAAACAATGCTGTCATCAACCACCATGAACTTAGAGTGCGTGTTGTGGAACTTTGACGCCCAGCTAACTTCTATACCTTTGTTAATGAGATAATTGAACATACCGTTGTTCTGATATACGGACGGCTCAAGTATGACCTTAACAGAAACGCCGCGTTTCCTTGCATCAGCCAAAGCATCAGCCAGAGTCCTGTATGAAAATTCATAAACCTCTACCTTAATTTCACTCTTCGCATTCTTGATAAGATTTAATAGTTCTTCGGAACTGTGAGGAGAAAAAATTGGTTTGACAGTACCTTCAAGGCAACTGGAGTTTGAAACATACATTGCTTGGTATACAAGTATTACCAGTCCGATGACAGCTAATATTATTAATGTGAATTTCATAAAATCATCGCAACTATTGACGGCAATAACAAAACGCCCATCAAATGAGTGGAACGAACTCTTAAACGTGATGACAGAATCCCTATACATGTCGTAGTGAATGCCAAAATAATGCCATAGGTGCCTGTGAAACCTACTATCAACATAACGCCGATACAAAAACCAAAGACTTTGAGGTATTTTCCATCTATTTTCGAGAAGGCTCTTCCCATAGGCTTGGCAAGAAGAATCAATGCAGATACAGATAAGCATGCAGAAATAATTATTGACCCTGCAAAGAGAACTGTTTGAGAAAAATAAATGTCTCCCATTATATCATGAATGTCATAAGCCAAACTGCTCCTAACGCTACCTGTTGAACTCAAGACAAAGATTGACAGAGTTGTGAATGCAAGAGATATCGCTGACAGAATGAACAGCACTTCTTCACGCTTTGATATTCCGCCCACTCTCAGAGCCAGCGCAGATGTTTGACCGCGTTTAACTCCTGTTACAAAGCTTGCAAACATGCTTGTTATAAAAGCGACAGCAGCAACTCTGACTTTCTTTACCAAAGCAATGTCTTGCAAAGGAGAGTTTTCTCTATACCTTTTAGAGACCAAGGAGCTGAAACCATAGAGACCTATGAAGATGGGCACCAATAAGTATTCTGAAGAAACAAGACCACTGTTCCTGACAAGCAAACCTACCAAACCAGACAGACTGAATATTATTGTTGCAAAGAATTTTCCTTTCCAACCTCTCTCAATCCAAACCATGTAAGTGCATAAGAGCAGCAATATCCAACCTACCAAAGGTCTCAGAGCATTATAAACCAGGGGATATATGTCTTCTGCAAAAAACAGAAGAGGCAAAGAAATCAGTATTCCTACTAGGCCGCCACTTGCCACTATTTCCATTCCACGCTTTAGTGAATCTTCTGTAAGGCTTGAGTAGGTGTTATCGATTGCTAATGACGTAGCATCATCGCCAATGCCGAATATCATTGGTGACAGAAACGAGAAGAATGAATAAGATATCTCTACTGCTATAACAGTAACCACGAGATAATAATTCGTTGATATTATGCCGTATGTTATAAGCAGCAAGGACAAGTTATTAGAACTGAACCCTGGTATGAAGCCTGCTGCAAATCCAAGTGCAACACCCAATATTATGAAAAACAAGATATCGAGAATGGAATCACTCCACATATATCTCTTTGGGCATTACCTCTAACTCGCCGTTGTACTTGGTGACCAGACCGATTATTCCTACGCTGTCGCCCTGCTTCACAGAAAGTTTCTTGAACTTGTTATCCAATATAGGCACGGTTATGTTGTTGCCGTCATTGACTGTCCAATAGAAGTTGTTGGTCTTGCTCTTCCTTATGTTGCCTATTGTGCCGTTTATTTTAACTAGCCTATCAACCATGGAATCTTCGATTGACGCTATCTTCAATTCTATTGGCTTGATGTTTATGACCGCAAAATAGATTGCCATCAAACCTATCACCGCAAGAATAAAAATTAACAGTGTTAGCTGCTTTGATTTTTCTATGCTATCGAGTATCATAAGAAATTTTATGGAAACAAATAACATAAAGAATCGGCACCACTAAAAGTGGTTAAACTTATATGTTGTTGATAGAATATTTTTATAAGCAGGCTAATAAGTATCGATGCATCGTTGAGTATTGGCAGGGTATCGACGAGTATTGAAGATCATTGAATATGTAGTCACCTAATATATAAATGTTTATATATTGTAGTCACCTAATATCAATATGCATTTAGAAGTCAGGGTTGTTGACAAGCAGAAAAAATATTATTTAGCCCACTCCATTAGAAAGGGTAAGAAGGTGAAGAAGTTAAGGTTTTATCTCGGTGCTAACCTTTCTAAAGGAGAGTTAGAAGAGAAAAGAAAATATGCTGAAGAAACTTTGAAGGAAAGAGTAAAAATACGTGAAATTATACACGATCCATTCTATACGGTTTTATCGCCTAAAGAATTAGAAGAACTTAAAACTCTAGAGACAGCCGGAGACATAAAAGTTCTTCATCTGACTGAGAACGATTGGATCAAATTTACCCAGGTTTTTACTTACGATACCAATGCAATAGAAGGCTCTACTGTAACCTCTTCTGAGGTAGAGGGAATATTGAGAAAAAATGAATGGCCTGACAACAGGACAAAGGGAGAGGTGTCTGAAACTTACGGCGTTTCAGAGGCGATAAGCTATATAAGAAAAACTAGAGAGCACATATCATTAAGCCAAATGAGAAAGCTTCATGAAATAGTTTTTAAGAATTCGAAGCCGTTTGCCGGCAATTTCAGAGCCAAAGGAATAGAAGTTGCGGTTGTTGATGCATCGGGCGACATAGCTCATAGAGGTGCTCCTTCCACCGAAGTTGTGAAGTTATTGAAAGAAATTGCGAGATGGTACAACAAGAATAAGAGAAAATATCCTCCAATTGTTTTGGCTGCTGTTGTACACAATCAATTTGAGAATATTCATCCGTTTCAGGACGGCAATGGGAGAGTTGGCAGGTTGCTACTAAACAACATTCTATTAAAGCATAATCTGCCCCCAGTCAACATAGAGCTGAAAAACAGAAGAGAGTATTACAATGCTTTGCAGGAGTATCAGAAGAACAGGAACATCAGACCAACTATAGACCTCATCTTGAAAGAGTATAGATCGCTAAAAAGGCTTGTCAAGAGGTGACTACAATCTCCAACTATGTAGTCACCTAAAAATCTATTTATTCTCAATATATTTGTCCCATTCTCCAAAGCCCTGTTCCCATTCGAATTTTGACCTTTCCTCCCATTGTTTGAAAGCATCTTTCTCATGTTTGATAAAATCCTCTCTACTACAACCATTAACCTTGCAGAAGTGTTCTATCAAGCTGTTTCTATCATAGATTCTGATTCCTTCTGGCGTATGCATTGAAAATCCGGCATGCTTTATCATGTGGCAGTTCTCGCACAATGCTATGAACCCAACAAGCTTTTGCATATGATTCTCATCGTCATATTCCCATATTTCGTGGCAATGTAGTTTGCCAGAAATTCCGCACATCTCGCATTTATACCCTGCCTCCTCATATTGCTCTTTTCTTATCTTATCCCAAACTTTCTTTGGAACCAGATTTCTTATGTTGGAATGCCATATTGTAGAAGGGACGAGTTCTATATTTAGCTTCATAAAGTAATTGGCTCTAGAAAACTTATTAAACGATTCATCGATAAGTATTGGTGGGGTATCGACGAGTATTGATGTGAATTGATTATTTTGTAATCATTTCTATTATCTTTTTAGTATCATCAAAAACAACTTTTTGCTTACAAAAAGTCGGTAGGTAATGTGCAGCTTTACCCGAATTTGTTGCTGTTGTTTTATAACCAATAGCTTCTATTGGTTCTACAACCATGCAAGTATCACAACAAACACTACCGCCTGCTCTTCTTATTTCAGAGGTGTATCCCATTCTATCGCACCAAGCCTTGGTGGCTCTAGAAGTATAAACCATAAGGTCTATGCCTTCTTTAACTTTCTTTCCGGAAAGAAGTTCCGCTACCTCTTTAACCTCTCTATGAGAAGCATGAGGGCAACCAAAAGCAACTAAATCAATTTCTTCTGGGTTTCCTGAATTTAATTTTTCTTTAGTTTCTAAAAGGTCCTTTTCATCTAACTTTATGTGTTCTTCAAACTTATCTAGGGAGATAGTTTTTGCTCTTGTTTCCGGAGTGATATTTTCCATGTGGTACAATGCGACAGAACCTGAAGCAGCTGCTGCAGCTCCAATGGACTTCAACTTATCTAAAAGATTATTTGATGGTTTTATTCCCCTTATATAAGGAATCTTGTCTTTAACAATCTTTCCTATAACATTTCCCAAAGTTCCAAAATCAGTAGTAGATTCGAGATTAGCATCAACATCAATCTCAATCTGTGGGTTTCTGTTTTCATCTAAATGCAAACCATATTTAGGGGCATAACCAGCTAGGGCCCACAATAAAGAACTTAAAGCAGATTCTCTATTCGTTCTAATTCCTAAGGCAGAATTTGCAAATGAAACTGCGGACGACTCCGACCAGTATCCTTCACTGAATGGTATGCCTATTGTCCCAGTATAATAAGGAATACACGTACATGTTGGTTCTACTCCCATCTTTTCATAATTTCTTATTATTCTCACTTGCTTTTCTGCAAAATCTTCTGGAATTTTTTGTTTTCTCCAATCCTTTAAGTCCATACCAGCAGGATTCAAAACTGCCTGCGTTTTAACTTTAAATTTCCTGGAAAAATCTTCTCTAACTTCCAATCCAGCATCTTTTATAGTTTTATATGATACACCTGCTATCTGAACAGGACTTGTAACTTGAATAAAATCCTTAAATTCAAGGTAGTCACTAGCTTTTAAAATAGAATCTAAAATTTCTTCGTCTATACCCAGTTTTTCTATCTGTGACCTATCTATTGGTTTTGAAGTTTTGTTTTTAACTACTAAAGGTATATTTCCGAATATGCAACCCCAAGTTGTTATATTATCCTTTTTAACATCCTTTTCTTCCATAAATATTTTTTCTGGGGCATAACCTTTCCTAGCTAAATTGATAATAACATCAGATCCAACAGTTGAACCAGAAGCTCCAGGAAAATGTAATTCCTTTCCAGCAATGCTCTGACCGTATAACTCATGTCCGGGTTCTACTATTACACCTTTTTCATCAACGCCGCCAAGCCAAGAAAACTGTTGGTTGGTTTTTAAAACTTTACTCATAAAATCACAGATATTTTTCTAAAAAATTAATTATATTCTTAAATCTTTTGTCAATTTCTACTAAAAAATTTATTCCTGCAATGTTAATAATCATACTTTTCTCACTTCTTACAATTAGAAATTCAGAAAATATAAATCGAATCTACGTAGTTTCCACAGGGATTTCCCAGTGGTCTAGAATTAGCCCGTCTTTAGAAACGATTAAACCGGTATGCTGCAAAAGGCGTCTATTCGTACTCACGCCATGTACAACTTGACTTTTTCCACTGAATCCTGACTATTTTTACCGCTTGTTAATAATTTACGCATAGGTAGAATTTATTTGTTTGCATTGAGGCACTGTTGAGGGGTATTGATAGGGTGTTGTTGAGCATTGATAAAGTCTTTAAACAATTAATTAAATATGGACATAGAAATCAAGACATCCAAGTATAGCTTTACAGCTAAAGACGTTCCTATAATTTCATGGGAAGAGTTAAAACCATACTGGAAGCTAATAGCCCAAGCTGTAATAGAGGTCTTCTTAGAGAGTGACTTCAAACCTTATGCCGTTAGGAAAAATCAGAAAGACGGTTTTTATGCTGCTGAATGGTATTGGAGAATGTCTTTGATCGATTCTAAAAAGTATCCATTAAAGCATGCAAAAAAATTCTTAAGGATATTAATGAAGAATAAGGGGTTCACCAATGCAGTTAAGGAATTCAATAGCATCAAGGGATCTAATTGGTTATCGTCAGCTAACGAAAGTCGGTTAAGACAGTTTGTTTACTCAATTTGCTACGTTTTAGAAGATTATTTAAGAGGACTGAATGAACGATACTTATAATTATAAGTATCGTTATCTATGATAGGTAGTCTATTTAAATTATACTACCTATATAGGTAGTATAATATTATTATACTACCAAGTGAATTATATGAAAAAAGAAATGCCCAACTGGTTAAAGAAATATTATAACCAACTTTGGAGAATATGTAAAAATGAGTCTTTTACTTTTAAGGATGCTAAGAGAGAACTTGGACTGAGCAATAAGATGATTACCAAAACTGTTTTAGAACTTGAAAGGAGAGGTCTTATGTATAAAGAAAGAAATTCAATCGATCTTAGAACAAAGATATACAAGCTTATTTCTAAAGACGACATAAACTTCTCAATTGGATTATACTCATTAATAGAAAATGAAAAAATCAAAAAAATGACTATATTAGATAAGTTAATTTTTATAGACGACAAACTTAAATATGCAATAACAGGAAGTCATGTAGCTTATTATTACCATAATTATATGGCTCCGACAAACACTGTAGAAATAAAGATAGATTTTAATGATACGGGTAAATGGATTACATTTTTAACTGATGAAAGGACAAGGGTCTTTTTAGAGAACGTAATAGAGGCAAAAAAAATTAACAACTACGTTAAGCTTCTGTGGTCAGAAAGACCGATTAAAGATATAAGAATTAAAACAAATGAAGGTTACTACGTAGAAAAACCAGAATTTCTCATCATAGAGCTTTTAGAAAGACAGACGCAAGCAAGTATAGTAGAAGCTGTCGCCATTATTTTAGTAAAAAAAACAGAATTACTATGGAAAAGTCCTAATGGTTTGATTAATCTTTCAAAAGAATGGGGTGTATCAAGAAGACTTGGATTTTTGTTAGATGCAATAAACTTAGAATCGATGAGAAGAACAATAAACCCTAAACTAATCTCACTGTTGAAGGAGAATATAAATGTTAAGGTTGATGATATATTTCCCAGAGACGAAATGATACTTTCTAAGTTTATAGACTTAAGAAACAGATATGCACATCAAAGTTTACTATCCGATAAGGAAAAAGAGGAATTTGACCTTCTAATGAAAAGGTATTCTGGTTACGAAGAACTTTCAAGAAAATGGGGTATGACTATAATTCTACCAAGAGAAGTCATTCATAAAGTATTAGAGGATTTGGGTGTTAAATTTGGACAATCCGATTAAATTAGAAGCACGTAGTCTTGCTGACTTAAAGGAAATAGAATACAAGGCAGAAGAAAACGGAATGCTTCTTTTGATTATAGGAGGTTATGCAGGACGTACATATACTCTCAAAGGAAGCTGGCGTCCAACGAAGGACATGGACTTTATAACTATTAAAGAAAACATTTCTCTACTGTATAAAATTCTTAAAGAATTAGGATATGAACTTACAAAAAATAAATTCGGATTCAAAGGCATTAAAAAAATTAATAGCGGTGACATAAAATTAGATATATCTGTCGATAAGATAATCGATTCAAGCGGTTCAGACAAAGAATATATTCTACCAAAAGACGTTTTCAAAAAGTCTGTTATCATGCATGTATCTGAATCTTATGAGGAGAATAAGGGATTAAGTGTTAAAGCAAGGATAGCTCCTATAGAAGACATTATAATAATGAAATTAATGACAGAACGGGAAAAGGATCATTTTGATGCAATAGCCATATTAGTTGATTCGTTCTCTAAAATAAATTTAGACAGATTTGTTTTGATTTGTAAAGAATCTGAATTGACTAATCACACAAGACTTCGATTAGAAAATTTATTGGCTGATACTAAAAAAGGACTGACAAAGAAGGTGTGGAAGAACTGGACAGGAAGGGAATTTTTAACGCAGCAAGAAACTTTATTAAAGGGTAGGTTAAGTAAGTTAATAAAAAGTATTTCGTAATTTATTTGTTTGCATTGAGGGACTGTTGACGGGTATTGATTTATTTTAAATATTTTAAAGGATAATACTACAAAGATTTGATGAATGATTCTATTGACATAGAAAAAGAAAGGATTAAAGGTTTGGTCTTAAAAACCCTTGAGAAAATTGAAAAGAATAGACCTGACATTTTCAATTTTTTAAAGTTACATCTTGTACGTATAGAAATTTCTGATTTTAATCCCTTCGCTCATATGAGGCTTGGCATAACTCAGCCCTTGGATAAGGAGAAAACTTTATTTGCTATTTATCTAAATAAGTTTAGCCTCAAGATTCTTTCCGATGATTCTATTACGGGAGTGATAGCTCATGAAATGGCGCATTGCTTAGATTCCTGTAAACAAGGGTTGAGACGTAGAATTTTAGACTTCTTATCCAAAATAGGTTTCTTTAATTTTGCATATATGCATTCTGAAAATTATATCGATAAAATTGCTATCTCATTGGGATTTGAAAAAGAAATAGAAAAACTAAGAAAAGAAGCCAGAGTAGAAATTACGAAACTTCCATCAAATCACAAGCCTTATACGGAAACATTTGAAACAAAGAATAGCGTGCTGAATTTAGAATGCAAAAATTGTGGAAAAGGATACAGGGGGGATTATTTTTATGATGGTGGCATATTAGGAGGATTTGTAAATATATTCTATAATGGTGTTCCAGTGGGGCGGATAGAAGCTAAAGGTAAGCTTGATATAGAAGATGTTCAAAAAGAAGGGATCTGCCATTTCTGCAAGGAAAGAAGTTTAGTAATTAAGAGTAGGGACTCATTCGATAATTTCTAATAATTTTCTCTTCTTTATAGAGTCGTATGAAGGTCTCAATGAAAGTCTTTTGTATCTTACTCTTCCGTAAGGTCCAACAGTTGAACTCACTCCAACGCCAAGTTTGACCTTCTTTACCCGAGTCATCAATTCTACTTCACTGCCTCGAGCTCCTACAGAAAGCTTAACTCCTGTTTTGGGGGCAACATGCCTATAAGCCAATAAATATGGTCCTGTTCTTTTGCTTACGCCACCAGCAATCATAGTTTTCCACATGTTTTTTCTAAAAGTCATCTTTCTACTTAATAAATTATGCCATCGAGCCATTATTTCGCCTTTTTCTTTATTTTATTAGAATGTTAACCCTTCAAATTATTTATTGCTATGGTATCGATAGGGTATTGATTAAACTTTCAATGTATTCCTTTGTTCTCAGAGAGAAATCAAAGGCAACTATTACTGACATGGATTTTATTAATTCTTTCCTTCCTTCTATGTTTGCCAAAGCTAATTTTATCTGTTCTTCCGTTAAGGTCTTGTCTTTTGGCGGAGTTGTAATTATGTACAGAAGAGAGGGATGCAAAAAGGATGAAAGTATTCTATAGTAAAAATCATAGTTATCTGAAAGATTGTGCTTCTTTGCCAATTCTTCAAAATTAGGTCTTTGGTTAATCTTCTGATTCATTCCTGCTTCGAGTAAGCCTTTGTACTTTTCTTTTATGGAAGATATTCTTTCCAATTCCGATTTAAGGGCCTTTGAAGCGTCCTCATTGTTTTCCCTTTCTGCTAGTTGGACGAATTTCTGGATAAATGACTCGTATGCGTTATTCATTTGTATACAGGTTTTAGCAAAACTTTCATCGCTAGACATCGACTCTCTTAGTATTAGATGCAACTCAAAGATGCTCCTGGATAATGTAGTAAACAACACGGGCTCTTTTGAGCCATATACGTCAACGAAAAGCTGTAAAAAATCTTTATTGACGTCAAGCAGCTTACTTAAAAAGCCAGTTTTATTTACCTTCATCAAAGTGTCTTTATCCAATTTTTCAAAATACGCCTTCGTCAAGAACATAAAGATTTCGTCTACTTTATTTTGCTCTTCATTTAGCAATTTTATAACTTCTATTAACTTTATTTTCTCTTCATCATTCATAGGAATTTTGGAGAATACGTCTTTTATTTTTGTCATTTTCTCACTCATTAAATTTAGAAATCAGAATATTAAAAACCGTGGTTTCACCAGCTGTTTTGCCCTCTGTTTAGAAAATCAGAATTTTTCTACAGTCAGAAAACGCTGTATAAACGAGTATTCTGTAAATCGCTGCTATTCGTACTCACGCCATACATGCTCGCATTTCGTGCATTTGAAAAATCTTGTCGGTGCCTCGTCGGCAGCCCTCATCTGCTGCATCCACCAGTAAGCCTCTTTGTTATCACACTTTGGACATGGAACATTGGTCTTGGGCAGAACATTAATGTTCGCTCTCTTGTCAACAACTATTATCTTGCCTTTCTTGTCGCCACTGAAAGCGCTTATCTTGAACTTCTTCTCTTTGCAGCTCTTCTTCTTCCCACAATTCCTGCACACTAGAAAAACACTGCTACCCGATTTCTTGGGCATCATCAATCCACCGCATTTACAGAATTCCATTCACAAACCTTTCTTTTATTTGTATTCTACGAACTATTTAAAACTAACGCCTATTTTATCCTATGCCGGTGAATTCGACAAAAAGTATTTTCACCCAGCCGAGGAGAGGAATTTTAAGAAAAGCTTTGCCGTAAATCTTGTCAAAGGGTATCACACCCCATCTTCCCTCGTCGCTCACAGGATTATTATCCCCTTTTGAAACAATTCCACCGTTTTTTATCTGTACGACCCTGTGAATTATAGGGTATCTTTCGTCAGGAGAGTCAAAAACAACAATGTCTCCCAATTTGATGTTCTTTTCTCCGTAGACTATTATCATGTCGCCTTTGTAAAAAATCGGGTCCATGCTGTCAGAGAAAACAGCAACCACAGGAGTCTTTGTGTTCAGAGCAAAACCTAGGGCGCTGTTAACACCATAGGCAATAACAAAACCTAAAAACAAGTATACAATGACTCCGAACCAACCCTCTGTATAGTGATCCCATTTTTTCTTTATCTTACGCGTGTCCAACTGATTCACCTAAAACAAAACCTGTTGCTATCAAATGAGCGACCCTCAAAGGCTCAGGTATTAAACTCATGGTAGAGGATTCTTTTATAACTTTGCCTGCATCCTCTTTTTTCATTCCATAACATTGGAAGCATATTCTTTTATTTCTTATGTTTATCGAGTATATCGGACCTGCGTTCTCTACGCACTTTATTCTTCTTTCAGCATCCGGCATACGGTTAAGAACAGCAATGAATTCTTTCAGGTTCGGTTCTCTCCTGTTTACGACTATGACAGGCAATTTTGTCTTCTCGTATATTTCCTTTATGTCAACGATGTTAAAGCCTGCAAATGTTATACCGTCAAGCATTATTATTCTCAAGTCCTTGTGCCTTGTTTTTAGAATCTTTTCAATAATCTTATCAGTCGCATCCAGACCATCTATTTCTACTTCTGTCTTCAACAAACCGTCAATGAATTGGCCTCCCCTGAATATGACGCCTATTAGAATGTCCTTTCCCTTGGACTTGAATTCAAATGGTCCGTCGTCCCATGCTATTATACGTATCTCTTTCTTGATTGTTCTGAATCTTTGCATTTAATCACAATATTTTTTGAAGGTCAGATAATATGTGCACAACGGACAATGCCAAATTAGGTAATTTTTTCATTTCCTTAAATGTGAACCATTTATGTTCGCTATGTTTTTTGTCACCAATTTTTAATTTTCCTTTCAATATTTTACATTTGTAATAAAACCAAACATGGTGATGCTTTTGCGGTGTTACTTCAGAGCTTATAGTTATAAGACCTAAGCTTTTGACTGTTAAACCTGTCTCTTCTTTTGTCTCCCTGATAGCTGCCTCTTCAGGAGACTCTCCAAATTCTATCTTGCCTCCAGGAAATTCCCAAACGTCAAAGCCTGTTATCCTGTGAAGAAGTAAAATTTTCTTGTTTTTTATTATGCACGCAGCCGAAGGAAACCCTTGCTGTTTCATTATAGAAGTTTTATTTGACAATTTAAATTACTTTTCCAGAGCTCTTTTGAATTCTTCTTTGAACTCTTCGCACTGTTCTTCGATGGCAGTAGAAGCCTTTCCCAGAAGTTTCTTACCATTACCACCCATTACAACCATTTTTGGATTCTCGATGAAAGGATGCTCTCTAACAGCAGCTGCTTCTCCTCCTTCTTTCCAAACTTGAGTTGCCAACAGATTTGTTATGGTTTCTGTCTCGTCCTCAAACTCTATGAACAATTTTTCCTTGCTGTCCTCAAGAACTTTGATATTCATACTATCACTATTTTCCATATATGTTATATAAAGCTTTCTATCTCGTCAGGATTTAATACTGGTTTTTTGAAGTCAGTTCTGTTGTCAATCGCTATTCTGGGACAAGCTGTATTGATGTAGCAATCCAATTCTAAACCTATCAATTTCTCAGGTTTTATTTCATTGAAAATCAGTATGTAAGCCTTCTTTCCTTTTGCTTCTAGTTTCTTCTTTATTTCCTTTGCCAGTTTTAGATTCAACTGACCTGATTTTACCGAGACTAGAATACCGAATGTTCTGGCGTCCTTTGCAATAGCTATGGCTGCATATTTCTGCTTCAAGAATTTCTCCTTGTCAACAACAGCTATCTCGCCCTTCTCAATATCCAAGAAATAAACAGGTTTTTCTGTTTGCATAGCCAAGCCTAGAGGATGAAAATTACCAGAACCGATGTACAAGAAGGCATCAACATCCTTTTCAACCGACCTTGCTGCTAAAACATCGCAACCTAGAATCTGACCTTGGTTGAATTTTCCCTTGCCTATCCTTACGGCTTTGCCTTTCTCTTCCAAGTATTTCCTAGCCTTTTCCAAGGAGTCTAGGAACTGTAAGGTTGACACCAAGCCTATTTTATTCTCTTTTATAGAATGCCTTTTCAACAAGGGCAAAGGATCATAGTCCTGTCTCAATTCGATGTACTCGACAGTTATACCCGTATCAATGACTTTCGAGTGACCGTAGTGAACTATTTTATCGCACCCTAGAATCTTAGCCTCTTGGATAGCCAAATCGCAAGCCCCGAAACAGCTCTCGCAGTCTATCAACACGTCTCCTAAATCGTCTGCTATCTTCAGGACCTTTCTCTTCATACCGTCAGGAACTTGCAGAATTTTCATATTAATCCTTATTCAATAAAAGTTTATAAAAGTTTTAATACCAGCTGTTTCCATATTTTAAACATGAAAAACAAAGCAGAACCAAAGAAAAAACAGAGCACTGGTGGAATCTCGTTCATAGCAGCGGGCATAGTTGTTATGCTTGTCCCATCAATATTCTATATAATATTAGGAGACTTCATCTCATTGATGCACAATTGCACTATGCCTTTCGCTACAGTTGACATTGGAAATAACATGATAATAAGATGCACGGAATTAAGATTCTCCTATGTGCTGTCATATTTCTGTCTGCTCTTTGGCATGATACTAGTAATATTGGGCATCGCCAAAAAGATAATGGAACAGAAAAAATCTATGTGAAAAATTTTGAAATTATATTGATGTAGTTAAAGTTCTCTAGAAAGTTTATTATCATGATTATGAAGGGTGTCGTTAAAAGTAGAGCTAAGATAAAGATTATTATTATAAAACCTTTCTTACTTCTCTCCTCTCTGAATCCTAACATCAGACCTGCTATCAAACCGCCTATGTGAGATACGTAAGAAATATCACTCGTGGTCTGGCCTACCAAGACTAGCAAGAAAGTAGCTACATTATAAAACGTATATATCAGTGCGACCAGAACGAGCGGTATCGGTATCAAATAAGGATAGAATATAAGCTCTAGGGGTTTGGTTATCATGGCGATTCCCATTAGGCCGAAGATTGCTGCTGAAGCTCCTATTGTTGGGACTGTTACTGATGAGAAACCTAACACAGTTGAGGCAACAACAAACAGGTCTGCAATAAAGGCTGACGCAAAGAACGATATTAAGAACTTCTTTCTTCCAAGCTGCTGCTCAACAACCTTGCCAAAAAAGTATAGAGCAATGATATTCAATATTAGATGATCTAGATTGGCATGAAGAAATATTGATGTTAAAGAAACCCATATCCTTCCGTCTAAAATATTCTGTAGAGAAAAGCCGAAACTATAGAAGATAGAATTCAGAAAATCATCTCCGTAAAAATATTTGAGAAGAACTTCGAGAATATATATGATGACGCATACTATGATGAAAAAATAAGTTAGGTTTGGCCTTTTGTATTTGTTTGCCATAATGAATATATTGATTCCTTATAGAAATTACTTTTGCCAACAGTCTATGAGGCTGGCAAAAGGCACTATTGGCTCGAAGAAAAGATGTCTCTCTAAGCAGTTCTAGATGATTTTCAAAATCCTCATTCCAATACCATTCAGGCTGCCGTAAAGTATTTTAGGCCTTAAAAGCCATTTTTTGACCAAAAACCCAAAAACCGATGCAAACTCAAAATCCTGAACAGTTTTTAGTTTTTGTCTGTTTTACCAGTTTTGGTCAAAATCGTAAAGTACCATAAAGTACTCTGTAAAGTATTCTCCACTAATAAGGTATTTATGGTAAAGTACACATTCTTTAGAATAAAGTAGTGATTTGTATGGAATGGTATGAGACATACGGTTGGGATCACAACTATTTTGAACAGAGTTCAATGCCAGATGCTATTTCTGGTTTCGATGACATAAGAAAAGAGCTTTTAGATTTCATCAAGTCAGGAGACTGCTGTCTTTTATTGGGGGAAGCAGGCACGGGAAAGACAATTATTCTGAAGTGGTTAGAAGATTGCTTATCATCAAGAGATGCTGCAATGTATTTGAACACATCAGGAATGAACGAAGAAGAGATAAAGAAAATAGACATTGACAAAATAATAAAAGAAAAGACGAGCTCTTGGAATAAATTGTTTGGCAAGAAGAAATCCTTTACCATTCTCATTGACGATGCACAGTCACTGCCTGTAACAATAGCAGATGCTGTAAAAAGGAACTTTGACAACAAAATCATAAACTCAATTGTTTTAGCTTCTAGAGCTGAAAATCTTGATAATCTCAAGGGAACTCTTTTAGAGAAAATAGGAGACAGAAAGGTTAGATTAAGACCGATGACAAGCGACGAGGCAATGGGAATGATAGTTAATAGGGTCAGACACAAGAATCCCTTTGAAGAAGGCAGTTTAGAAATGATATTCGAAAAAGCCAAATTCATACCGAGAAACATCCTAGGAGTCTGCGAACTGATAGCAAGAAAAAACAACGACAAGATAATAACCAAAGAATTCGTAGAGAAATGCTTCGGAGAAAAGGAAAAGCCCAAAGAAACAGAAGTAAAGTTTATCGACAGGCTCTCGCCACTACAAAGGGATATTGTTAATGTATTGAAGACTGGTAATTTCGCACCCAAGGAAATAGCTGCTAAATTGAACAAACCGAACAAGACGATAACTTCTCAACTAGCTTACCTAGGTTTGAAAGTCAAGACCGAGGTTATGAGAAGAAAGGGCATAGAGAATCCGGTTGTTGAAAAAGTTTCTGACAAGCCAGCTATTTACAGATTAACAGAAGAAGCAAAAGAAGCTTAGATATGCAGGGGGCCTGCTTCTCAGTAGCATTTACATTTTAACTGCTCAACAGAATTTATGATAGCTAATTTCCTTTTTCATATGTTTTAATTAAATTCTGAACTAATGGCAAATGTTCGGACTTTACTCTATAAACAAACCCTCTGTTACGGGGATTTGGGTCTTTTATTCTTTCTACCAATCTACTTCTACGCAATCTGGCTGCATAGGTATCAGCACTCGGCAAACCAACCCACATCTCAGCAGGAGAGATTGCATTTTTTTCCATTAAATCTTTAAGTTTCTCGTAAGCTTTCCTATCTAATAAACCATGTTTCGTAATTTCAGAAAGATTGACCTCACTTGATTTTTCTCCCAAAATGCTTTCATCATCTCCCCTCTTTGGTTTTGAATTATTACCTTCAAGATATTTTATATTAAATCCATAATTGGGGTCTCCAGCTGTAGGCTCTCTTGTCAATACTCCTTTTTGAGTAAGAGCACGTAATCTATCTACAACAGTATCTTGATTAACCTCTAAATCTGGATATTTACTTTTTAGAACTCTAAATATCTGGTCATAATGTATATGAGAACCTTTCATGCTCTGATTAACTTCTCTTTGACGTTCAATAACAGCTGATACAATATAAGCATCTAATGAATTTTCATCAAGTAATATCAAAATGTTTCCGCTTTTTGGCCTTAAAGTCATTTTATCACTAATTCTCAATATAGCATTAATCTTTAAATGCTTAATGTCATCCCAAAGTAAATTAACATGAAAAAGTTTGCAGGGGGCCGGATTTGAACCGATAATCAAATCTTCTCAAATTCAGAAACCTGTTCTCTTACTTTGTCCAATGCATCTAAGTTAACAGATAATGATTTTATTCCTGATTTAACTAAGAATTCGACAGCATCCTTCCTGTTGCTAGGCAACTCACCGCATATCGAAGACTCGACATTGTATTTGTTGCACACGTCAATGACATGCTTGAACAGGAACTGCATTGCAGGATGCATCTCATCAAAAAGCTTGATTATTCTTTCATTGTCTCTATCCAAACCTAAAGTAGTTTGCGTTAAATCGTTTGAACCAAAGGAAGCAAAAGAAATACCCTCTTTGCAGAAATCCTCTATTGTCAAAGCACATGCAGGAATCTCTACCATTATGCCAAAGTTATCAGGCGCTCCCATCTCTCTTGCGATCTCTTTTGATTTTTGCAGTTCAGAAACATTAATTATGAACGGTAATTCCCAGACAACATTATTCAAACCCTTTTCATGCAGTTGCTTCAATGCTCTTAATTCGCACTTCAATATCTCAGGCTCATCCAAGCTCCTCCTGATACCGTGCCAACCAAGCATAGGATTGTATTCAGTGGGCTCGTTCTCTCCGCCCTTCATATTCCTAAACTCGTCTGTCCTAGCGTCCAATGACCTGACCCAAACAGGTTTTGGATAAAACACCTGAGCAACCTTACCAACTCCGTCGAAAATCATTTTCGTTAGTTCCTCTCCTTTTCCCTGCCTTACATACTCAATGGGATGCATGCCAGCCTTTGTGAGCATGTGCTCTAGCCGCAATAAGCCAACACCGTCCGCACCTTTTGCCCTGTCAGCAGTTTCTGGAAAAGCAAGATTAACCTTGACCTGAACCTTTGTCTTTACCTGAGATGCTTCTGTTTTTTTCTCTTCAATAGCAATCTCTCCTGCGTAAACCTTGCCGTGAGTAGCATCAACTGTTATTCTCATTCCCTCTTTTAGAACCTCGGTAGCCTTTTGAGTCCCAACAATGCAAGGTATGCCTAACTCTCTAGATACTATGGCCGCGTGACAAGTGGTGCCACCTTGGTCTGTAACAATGGCAGCAGACTTTTCCATTGCAACAACGAAATCAGGATTGGTCATCTTTGTGACAAGAACGTCACCCTTCTGAATCTTCTCTATCTCTTTGGCGTCATTAATAATTTTTACAAATCCAGAAGCAACGCCAGGTGATGCACCATAACCCTCTAATATAGGAGTGCCTTCCACTTCCTTGGTTTCCTTTTCCTCCAAGGTCGTGACAGCCCTTGCCTGCACAATGTATATCTTATCTCTTTCAACTGCCCATTCGATATCCTCTGGGAAGTTATAGTGCTGTTCTATCTTCTTGCAATAAGCAGCCAAAGCAACTATCTCATAATCGCTGAGAACTTGCAGGCTTATCCTATCCCTGTTAATGCTCCTCTCAACAGTCACACCGTATATGTCTCTTACGGTCTCCATCAATTTCTTGCCGATGCGCTTCACAAGTATGTCCCCGTTCTCCTTGTCAACCTCATAATGATCAGGCTCAACCTTTCCCTGAACCAAGGTCTCGCCAAGACCCCAGCAAGCCTCGATGACAATGCGATTGGAACCCTTGACAGGATTGGTAGGATCAATTGTAAAAGCAACACCAGATTTTTCAGAATTTATCATTCTCATGACAACCACTGAGATGGAACAATCCTGAGGTTGGCCATTCTTATGCCTGTAATAAATGACCCTCGGCGTATACAGGGAAGCCCAGCATCTTTTAACAGCCTCTATCAGCTTCTTGTCCCCCTTGATGTTCAGGAAGGTCTCATACTGTCCAGCAGAGGATGCTGTCTTTATGTCCTCCATTATTCCAGAACTTCTGACAGCAACAAAAGGCGTGTCCATTGGTTTTACAAAATCCAAGTCAACCGGAGGCCCTCCGTAAAGTTTCCTGTAAAAGTCCAAGACCTGATTCTTAACTTTGTCAGGCATCTCAGCCTCTATTATCATTTTTTTGATCTTTTCAGAAGCGCTGTTCAACGAATTTACATTATTATAATCAATCTTGCTTATTATCTCAGCTATGTCTCCTTTCAAATCATTAGACTTTAAGAACTCGTCATAGGCCTGTGCTGTTATAAAGAACGGTTCAGGCACAGGAAAACCGGCATTTATCATTTCTGCCAGGTTAGCTCCCTTACCACCAATCAATGGCACGTCTTTTTTGCCCAAACCTTTGGGTTCTAAAACAAAAGCCATAAATATATATATTCAAAGGTTTCTTAAATGTTTTTATTTGATTGTTCGATGGTTTTCAAAATAACCCTTAAATCTTGACTTTCCTATATGATTAATATGAAATGGCTTGTAGCTATTCTGATTCTATCAATGGTCTTGATAGCTGGATGCACTCAGCAAACTACACAACAACGAACAACTAAGTTTTCGATAAATATACAAACATTTAATCTTTATTGGTGGCCAGAAAATGAAATTACAAATTATCCTACAGAAAATTGGACAATGATTTGTAATTATTGTAATGAATATAATCAATGTGAAAGTGCTCAATTCAAAGCTGATATAATATTAGACATGCCTTCTGAAACAAAAAGTACTGCTTGTAATTTTATCTATAAAGGTGAAGATAGTCCTCCACCAGGAAATCATTGGGAAATGGAAAAGGAAAATCTTGGATACCAAATGCCATTTAATGTTAACCTCAAAGAGGATAGCAATATTACATTATGTTGTGGATGTTGTGATTGTAAAACAGCAACATTATCAGCTAAATGCACTTAATCTTAAATTCTGATTTTTACATTATATTTACAGGTAGAATAGACATACTTTCAGAACCAAAAGACGTGAAAAGTTTTTATTTTTAGAAAAGCAAATATATTGAATGGAAGTTCTTGAGATTGACCTGCCTAAGAAGATAATAATAGGGGAAAGGACTCTGGAAAAAGTTGGATGTATCTGCAAGGAAATCGGTTTAAGGAATTCTGCTACGCTGTTCACAGGCTCGAATGTAGTTGGCATTGTCGGCAAAAAGGTCTTGGAAGTTCTAGAAAGCAATGGCTATAAAGTTGAATTAAGAATTATACCCGAGAGATTTGATAAGAGTTTAATGAATCTTAAAAATGATGGTTTTACTGTAGGAGTTGGCGGAGGCAGGTCAATCGACATTGCAAAGATGGCTGCAAAAACCAACAAAATACCTTTCATCTCTATACCAACAGCAATATCCCATGATGGCATAGCCAGCAACCGTGCTGTCATAGAGACTTGGAGCATACCAGCAGTGATACCAACCGCGATAATAATTGATACTAACGTCATAATGAGATCGCCCTATCGCTTGACAGCAGCAGGCTGCGGGGATATGGTTGCAAAACTAACAGCGGTAGCAGACTGGGAACTCTCAAACAAGGAAACAGGAGAGTACATCTCTGAGTATGTGGCCGAGGCAAATAAGGCTTCAGCAAACCTGATAATCAGATCTGCAGAATCAATAAGAAAGCTTGAGACCAAAGGCCTGAGAACCCTTATAGAATCCCTGGTATTCTCAGGAATCTCAATGTCAATAGCAGGTTCAAGCAGGCCTGCATCAGGCTCAGAGCACTTGTTTTCCCATGCCCTAAAGCTTATGTATCCCAACAAGACCAGCTTGCATGGCGAAGAATGTGGCGTAGGGGCAATACTATGCTCTTATCTCCATGAAATGGATTGGCAAAGAATCGCCAATGCTCTGAAAACAATAGGAGCCCCTACAAACAGCCAAGAATTAGGCATACCTGACGAGGTTATAGTAAAGGCTCTTTCTAAAGCAAAGGATTTGAGAAAGGATAGATACACTATCCTTAACTATAAGGCAGTTGATGAGAGAAAAGCTAAGGAAGCTGCCAAAGAAACCGGCATTATACCATAGGAAGGAATTTAAATATATATTCCGTTATATAGATTTGTGAGCATATGGAAGAATGGAGGAACTGGAAGCATATCACAAAGCTCGATCCTGACAAGAAGATAAACCCTAAAATTATCGAAGAGATAATAGAAACTGGCACAGACGCCATAATGATATCAGGAACGCAGCACGTTACCAAGGATAATGTGGCAGAACTGCTAGAGATGTTGAAGGAATATGACATACCGAAGATCCTAGAGCCTGCTACGCCAGCCGGTCTGGTCTATAAGAACATTGACTGGTTGTTTGTCCCATCTGTTTTCAACACCCGTTATTCTCTTTACATAAACGGCATGCACAAGATATGGATTAAAATGCACAAGGACAACATAAACTGGGACATTGTAGTTCCAGAGGCCTATATGATTCTAAATCCTAAATGCGCTGCAGCCAAGGTCTCAAAAGCTGAGGAAATGACCTTGGAAGGGACTGTTGCAACAGCAGTTTGCGCTGAAAGATACTTTAACTTTCCTGTGATATACATCGAGTACTCTGGTGCGTATGGCAATCCTAATATTGTTAGAGCTGTGAAAGAGAGCTTGACAAAGGCACACCTTTTGTACGGTGGCGGAATAAACACAAAAGAGAGGGCAGAGGAGATGTCAAAGTGGGCGACAATTGTTGTTGGAAACACCATCTATGAGAACGGCACTCACTCGTTTATTGACACCATGCGTGGTAACTTGTTAAGGGAACTAACAGAGATACAGGGCAAGTTAGGCAAACTGAAAAAACTCAGGAAAAAAACAAGGAACGAGATACCCGTTGAATTGAATAAGAACGCCGAAAAAGAGGAAGAAGAAATCAAACCAAGAATAAAGGTTCCTATTGCGTATAAAAAGGAAGAAACACGCAAGAAGAAGATCGAGGAATAGTTCACTCTCTCGTCTTATAATCCTCTAGCCATATCAAGAAATTCTTTTTCTCAATCTTCTTAATCTCATTCTCAACTTCGTTTGGCGAGACCGCAGCGTAGAGACCTCTAGTCTCAGGTTTTATCGTATCAACCACGATTATTCCGACATCATTAAGAATCTCCTTTGCTTCCTTGTCAACCTCCCCTATAACCAGTTTAGGCTTTATAGAAGCTATGACCTTTGCAGCCACTTTTGAGGGTTTGAAGTCCTGTATCCAGACTGCCTTGTTGCATATTCTGAACTCTCTATTGATATTGACAATATCTTCCTTTGAAAAATTTGGAATCATTATAACGGGTATCATCTTATCGTTTTCTATGTCCTTTATCTCCTGCTCTATTTTCGTCTTTTCTTCATAAGCATGTTTCATGTTCTTTTCTTTTGCTAGCTCGAACCTCAGCTGCCTTATCAGAATATCTCTCGATCTTAGCTCCTTGTCTTTCAATACCTGTTTCCTAGCATCTTCATTCTTCCTCATCTGCTCTTCCAAGTATTCCTGTTTTTGAATCTCAAGGTTTCTTATCCTCGTCTCAATTTTTTCCGCATAGGCCTTTAGTATTTCGTATCTTTCCCTTTCATCCCTTAATCTCTTCTCAAGTTCCTTTGTCCTTTCTTCAAAGTTTATTTCAACCTCTTTCGCAACCTCCTTTTTAACTTCCTTTTCCTTTGGTGATATTTTTTCAATTGCTTCAGCAATGTTCTTGGCTTCCTTTCTTATTATCATTTCCTTTATTCTGTCTCCATGCTTTTCCAAACCTAGAGATTTTAAGTTCATGTCTATGGTGTTGAACTGAGGCGAATAAAACTTGAAGGCAAACAAGGAAGCTGCTAGCGAATCCCTCTCATGGTCATCTTTCATGGAGATGTTCACAATCCTCTCCTTTTCCTCTACTGTCAGGTCATGGTCCGGACTGAACACCTTGGCATTAAAAGATGATGCTATCTTTTTTATCTTGTGAGGAATGTTTTGCTTGTCAGTAGCAATTATCAACGGATTTCCAAAAATAATTATCTGTTTGATTATGTTAGAGGTTGAGAAATGTCTCCTGCTTTTCAGATAAAACAAGTTCTTCTTGAGGTCATGGATGGATATTCCTGTTGTCGTCCCGATGTCCAGACCAACAATCAAGGGCTTTGGCATGAGAATAATTATAAGCTTAAAATCAAATATTTATCCTATGACCGATTCTAAAAGGTATGTGATAACAGGAGGCCCCAGTTCTGGAAAAACAACTTTGATTTCTAACATATCAAAAAGGGGTTATCATACATGCCACGAGGCAGCAAGACTTTTAATAGATAAAGAAATTTTGGAAGGAAAGTCCTTAGAAGAAATTAGAATAAATGAGTTAGAATTTCAAAGAAAAGTATTAGAAATAAAATTAGAATTAGAAGACAAAATACCCAGAGATGAAACAGTTTTCATTGACAGAGGTATACCTGACAGCATAGCATATTATAAATTTTATGGTTTCGATTTAAAGGAGATTTTAAAATTCTGCAAGGAAAAAAGATACAAAAAAATATTTTTCTTAGAACCACTACCATTTGAAAAAGATTACGCAAGGATAGAAAATGAAAAACAAGCAAAAAAATTGGGTGAGTTAATCAAGAAAGCGTATCTGGACTTGGGTTACGATGTCGTAACAGTTCCTAGAATGCCTATCGAAGAAAGGGTAAATTTTGTTTTATCGAACTTATAATTATTTGTACTCGCTGTCTAAAACTTTCTTTATCCTCTCGGATATTTTTTTGCCAATGCCTTTGACGTCTGTCAGTTCCTCTTCCTTTGCATTAAAGACATTATTGGGCGATTTAAAATATTTCAGCAATGCCTTGGCCCTTACTATCGAGACGTCCGGCAGGCTCGAGACCAAGTATTCCTGTTTTTCCTCCATTGTATCGGGCATCTTCTTGTTCCTTAGAACGTTATTCCTGTTTTCCTGCAGTTGCTCTCTCCTAGCAATCCAATAGACTATGCCAGCAGTGTCTGCCATATCCTTTGTCCAGATTATGGGGATTCCCATGTCAACTGCTATTGCTGCCAAAGTGCCTCTTATTATGTTGGGTTGTAAAACACCATACAAGCTTTCTTCTCCTTCTATTATGAGAACAGGTTTCTCGAAGTTGTCCTTTATGGACTTCAACTGTTGGAATAACCTCTTATCGGTTATGCTCTGGATAAAGTCTTTTGTAGTCTTCTTCTCGATTATAACTCGGTCGCTGGCAACAAAGTCTCCGAAAAGCAGCATCTTCTTCTGAACATCGCAGTCATACTGCCAAAAGTACTCTAATATGCCACTGTTAGCTTCTCTTGTATCAATAAAGATAAGAACTCTGTTCATCAGATATATTTAAATATTCTAAATTTTTTAAAACTATTTATTGCCCAGGAGGTAGTTCGGACATCAGGTTTCAAGTCTTCGGACTCGGAATTCAGCGCGTCATCACGTATGGCCTCAAAGAAGTCAGAACCTTGAACTGGGCAATCTTTCTTTTATAATTTGACTCATGTTTTCGATGAATTGATTAACGTTTGACCTTTTCAACAAATTTTTTGTCTCTAACAGATGCTGACCGTTCGTAAAGTAATTGTAAAGTATTTTATCGAAAACATACTTTAGATGCTTTACCAAACACGATTTTTTACCAAATTCTCATTATTGTTCTCATTTTCAAAAAACAAAATAAATTTTTTATAAAAAGCATTAAAGAAAAAAAGGTTCATTTTTCAAGGTAATCTAAAGGCAGATTAATCGAACTTTGAAAGACATTAAAAATGGCAAATTTTCAGAAAACGCTTCCAGTCTCAATTTTTCAACGTTTTTCTTAGGAATCTCATCGCGCTGAGTGATATTCAGTTCTGAGACTGTTCTAAATTCTCAAGAGAATCCTTTTTATTATCAATGTCTATTGCGACCGAATAAAAACTTGTACCGTCTCTTTCCTCTTTTATGACGAACCCCTTTTCTCGTAGGGACTTCAATTTCCTAAAGAGTGTAGCCTTGGAGCACAGGTTTTTTTTGAAGACCTCCTCCTCCAATGCCTTTGTTTCTATTGGCCCCTTCTCTTTTATGAGACTGAGAATCAATGTTGTATCTATCTTTTCTATGGTGTTGCCCAACCTCTCCTTTGTCCCTTCGTCCTTTGTGCTGCTAATCTCAGTCTCGATCTCAAACCTCAAATTCCTAAGAAGTCTCAGTATCTTCTCCTCGTAGGATTCCAGCTGCGTCTTAAACTCGTCATGTTGCTCCACCTGCTTGCCTATTCCATCCTGTATGACCACTATGTTATCCTTATAGCTGTCTATCTTGTTGTCCAAGGTAAGGAAGCACTGGCCTATGGCAGTTGACAGTTTGTCGAACTTTTGGCTTAATTCGCCTATGGAAGAGCCTATGTCCAAACTTTTCTGGTCTAGAACAACTTTCTTATTCTCTTCCTTAGGTTCCTCTTTTTTCCAAAACTTAATCTTGAGCATCCTATCGCTTTTATCTTTAGTATTTTGGCTTGTCCTTTTTTCTTGAATATTTTAACTGGGCTTTCCTAGGCCCACCACGCATTTTTCCCATAATAATGTTATAAGCAGAGTATTAATAAATTTTAGTTGATAAATTCTCCGATGTTCTGCTGGTTTTTATCGTTCTGATTCTGCATTTCCCTAAGTATCGACTTCATCCTCTTCTCTTTCCTATAGGCTGTCCAAAAATAGCTTTCGTCTATAGTGTTCTTGGTTAGCAAGAATATTATCTTTCCTACTTTTGTCCTTCCCACCCTTCCCCTCCTCTGTATTGTCCTTATCTCAGATGGAACAGAGTCATAGAAAACGGCTATATCCGCAGAGGGTATATGCAGGCCTTCCTCTCCTATTGGTGAGGTGATTAGGCAATTGTAATAGTCTGCATTAAAATCCTTTATGACATCTATCTGCTCTTTCTGCGTTAATCCTCTTTCTCCAGCCTGACCGATAAGGATAACAGGCCTACAAACTTCCTGAATAATGTCGTATATGTTATAGATGTTGTCTCTGAAATGGGAGAATATTATGAATTTGACATTCTTGTTTTTTTCGAATTCTCTTGCAAGTATCTCTTTCAGTTTTAATATTTTTGGATGCTCTCCAGATTCCTCGATTATTTTCATTGCCTTGATAAAATTAATGTCATTCAAGATTGCTCGATCTGATTTTGTTTTCTTTTGTTTGATTTTATCCAAATAAATTTGTGCAGCCTTGACACTCTGCGTTTCTAATAACTCTTCAGCGTGCCAGATCTTGATTGCCTCGACTATTAAAGAGACCAAATAGAACATGAAAGGTTTTCTCTGTGTCATTATTTCTCTGCTAACCTTTTTCTGGGCTTCCAGCAGATCTCTTTTTCTTTTGATAAATAAATTATATTTTTTTAATTTTTCTAGCCTGTCTCTTAGAGCGGTCTTCAACAAGGTTTGAGCAGTCTTTAGATTTTCAGGCAAATCAACTTTTACGTATTCTGATGTTATACTTTTGATAAAAGACTTGACATCCTCGTCTAGCTCTGTTCTTATTTCGACGGCGTCAACAAAAAGACTCTTGCATATCACCTTTATCTTTTCCTCATCGCCTCCTGGGGAGGCTGTCAAACCAAGTATCCTTGGGTTCTTTGCCCTTTCCATATATAATTTTGCAACAAAGGGATAGGCATACCTTCGAACCGAGCGATGGCATTCATCAATCACCAATAATGAGAAATCAGAAAGATCCAATGTCCCATTTTTCAAATCATTATCTAAGGTCTGAGGTGTTGCGCTTATGATTTTTGCTTTTTTGTAAATATCACCTCTTTCCAAGGGGGAAATCTGGCCTGTTAGCAAAACTATTTCCTCCTCTGGAATATTCATGCACTCTCTGAATGTTTTTTGATGCTGGGCGCACAGAGGACGAGTGGGTGCTGTTATCAGGACTTTTGAATCAGGATATTTTTCTAATCGGTGAGCTGCTAAGAGAATGGCTAATGTGGTCTTGCCTAAACCTGTGGGTAGCACGCAAAGCGTGTTTTTCTTTGATGCTGTATTAAGAATGGATTCTTGATATGTTCTAGCCTCTATAGTCCCAGGTTTTATTATAGGGTGTTCAACAAAAGACATGAAAATAATCTATATTAGAAATTTAAGAACCTTTTTCTTTTATAGCAATCGGTGATTCACCCGCATGCCAGCTCTGCCTCGGCCTGACCTGGATATTGAATATTCTCTCAGAATTGTCATCTAATATCAAGGCCGCACCCTTGCTTTTCGGCAACTCTCCTAACAGTTTTCTTATGTCAAACAAAAGATAGGTTTGCATTATGGCAGACAAGGCCTCGACATCTGGCTTTGCTGTTAATCTGTGAGCTATAACCAGATCAGCCTGAGAAATTGCATCCCCATGAATCTTATCAGGCCTCTGGGTTATTAGGACTAAGCTTACGCCAGGCTGCCTTCCTTGCCTTAACAATGTTAGCAAATCGCGAGTGGCCGGAGTCTCGCCTTCATCTGGTAAGTACTCATGGACTTCATCAATGGTAATCCAAGTCATAGGAACTCTCTTAGTTGTCTCTCCTCCTGTCAATGACATTTCTTCTATTCTTCTAGCAGCCATTCTTGCCTGATATATTTCCCTGCAGAGAATACCTATCATCAAACTCCTGACATTGGTCTCCTGCAAAGACACGTCCAGAACAGTCACAAATCCAGGCTTGAGAAAGTTCTCTATGGGAGCTGATTCTTGGGAAAACACTCCCCAGCCCTTTGAAGATATGAACCTGTTTTCCAAAACCATCTTTTCCTTTTCATCAGATCTCTTGTCGTTTTCTATTTCATTTATTATATCGTCTATGGAATAGTCTCTAACCTGCAGTTTTTTTATTGTTCTCTCTAACAAGATGCCTATAGAATCGAACAGGCTTATGCTAAAGGTCAAGGCCCAGTCTGCTGCTGACAACTCAGAGGGTTTTATTGAAAAAATTCCATCATATGAAATGCCGTGCTTGTCGTAGTATGCTTTCATTCCCATCGGTATTATGATTTTCACATCGAAACCTCTTGGCTTTAGATTCCATTCTGTAAGTTCCATTATCTGCCTGTCGTTCGGATTCTTCATTGACCAGAATATTCCCATGGTGTCTATCATTAAACAGGATAGGTTTTGTCTCACTTCATCAGGTAGTTTTGTCACTTCTTCAGCTATGACCGCCGACGAGTAGGACTTGCCACTTCCGCGTTTTCCCGTTATCAAAATTACGTGAGGCCTCAAAACGTCCATCAGAATCGGGTTTGTCAAATGAAAATCAAAACCCTTCCCAACAACATGCTTTCCTAAAAATATACAGCCCTTGTTTCCATAAGCCTCGAGGTCTTCGGGCTCTCTTCCTATTATTATCTCTTCAACAGCCATGAAAAGAATTTAGTGAAAGTGATTTAAATAAACAAGCCAGCAAAAGCTATTGCCGTCACCAGAAGCCAGACCTTCAAGTTCCAGCTCATTATCTTAGAGCCGTCCAGCGGAGGTATTGGCAAGAGGTTGAAGAACGCCAGGAAAAAGGATATGCTTGCGGCTGTTACAAACAACTCTAAGGGGTAGACAAAGTTCATCAAGAGCATGGCGATGGCAAGGGATATGTTTATCAAGGGCCCTGCGAGGCTTATTATGGCGTATTGTTTATCTGTTAGATGAGACACTTTGAAAGCAAAGCCTTTTTTGTAAGGCGATATGTAGACTGCTCCAGGAGCAGCCACAACAAAGCCTCCTGGTAATAGAGAAGTTATCAAACCTAAAGCAAGACCCATCGGCCACATCTTATACTCCGCGTCACAACCATAGTGCTGCGCCACGAACTTGTGCCCCAATATCTCATGAGAAAGAAAGACGACCAGTACGACGAATAAAGTTGTGATGAGAATTCCAAAATCGAAATGGCTAAAGACCAGAGTTAATACAATCACTGAGATCAACAAGTCTCTTATCTCATTTCTAGTAAACATAAGAATACTTTTAATTAGAAAGATTTATTGTTAACTGAGAATTCTCTTCTTAGCCTTTCTATAGGCCTGGGCACGTGATAAATGTTCTTTTTCCATTATCTCCTTTACCACATCTCTCATCTTGCCGTAAGTCTTCTTTCTCTCAGAGTGATAAGTCTTATTCGGAAACATTTCTTGGATAAGCTGAGACGTCTCATCCATGAACACTTGCTGAGGTAGTTCAGGTATTTTAGATTTCTCATCATTCGGTTTTGTAATCGGTATTTCCGGTTGAGTCGGTTCGATTGCATCGGATTTCATCTCATCCAAAAATTTTTTTATCTTCTGTATGTGCTCCTCGGTTTCTTCCTTGAACTTCTTCCACAAATCTTCCATGATAAAAATTGGCTTAACCTGCCTTTAAAATTTACTGTTGATTCTTTTACCCCTTGGTTTCTTATAGAAACTAATTCTTTCTTGCAACAATCGGAGCAAAAAGAAAATTTTTACAAAAAATCGCGAAAAAAATTACCTAAAGCATCCTTTTTCATATACAAATCTTTTTAAATAAAACTGTCCATCTATGTTAATCACAGCTGTCACTACGATAAACCGGTTATTGGTATGAAAAAGAATAGCATTGGAGATAATATCATAAAGATTCTTAAAAAGCATCCAGAGGGCCTTACCATCATTGAGATCTCCAAAGAAATAGACGCGAGCAGGCATTCTGTTGCAAATTACATTAACAATCTCCTAGGGAAAAATTTAATCTATAAAAGAGAGGTAGGGACAGCTAAGCTATGCTACTTGGGTAAAAAACATGGCAGAAAATCACTTTAAAGAAAGGATAATAGATAAATTGGAAAAGCATCCAGAAGGTTTGACTATACTTAATATAGCTAAATTTACAGGAATCAATAGAATCACCGTATCCAAATATATATTTGGCTTGGCCTCTGAAGGCTTGATCTTTCAGAGAAGAATTGGACCTGCAAAGATGTGTTATCTGAAGGCGAGAAAATGAAGTCGTCAATCAAGTCATCAACGGGAAGAATTTCAACAACAGCAGCCCTCTTAATGGTTATTATTATTTCTATACTGATTCTAAAGCAAGCCGGAATTGTCAAGGCTCAGAACGAATCTGTCACAGGATATTATGCGATTAATTTAGATGTAAATGGAAATGTAGTTAGAGCCACTCTGAGATCGGATAGCGGAGCTGTCCTTGAAAACCAGCAGATAGACTTTTACCTGAACAATACGATGTTAGGTTCTGGTCTGACCAACGCAGAGGGCTTTGTCGACTTTACTGTCAGCAATGAGGGCATCTTAAAAGTTGTCTTCAACAGCGGCTCTAACTCAATAGAAAATGAAACCCTTATCGGAACTAAGGCTATTTCTGAACCAGTTAGTGTGACTCAGGGAGAGTCAGAGAACAATTCAGGAGCAGAGCAGCAAGAAGCTGAGATAAACAAACCGGTAAGATGGGTAATGAAGTTTAAGGGAAATGCGAAAGCTCTTGCTCCGGAAAAATCTTTTAACGTATCCGTTCAGAATGAAAACATAGAATATTACACTGACGCTCCAAGTTCTTATGAGACTGTCTTGAGCAAATATAGAAAATTGGTGACGGTTAGCTCTGCCATTGATTATACGAACATCAAAACGTATACGAGCATCGAGGACACTTCCAGTAGCTCGATAAGACTTTTTTGGCTGACGGACAATAAAAGAATTGACGTTACCAATGACCCTGTTATTAATCTAACCTTTGTTGACACGAACAATAACGGTTTAATAGACAGGCTAGAATGGACAACGCCTCACACTTCTAATCAGACCTTTGAGGTAAGCATTATAATATTAAATCCTTACACCTATCTTAGAAACGGCGAGAACTGGACTGTTGCCTTTAACACCACAGGCCAAGCTGACCTAATTATTAGTTCTACTAATGCAAACTGGACAGAATTTTTAACAGACAACCCTTTCACTTTAGACGAGATGAAATTCTTAGATATATCATGCGGTGAAATTTCTTTAAAAGATTCATTAATTGTTATTGATGAAAATGGAATATACTACAATTATTCTCAAATTTTGAATTTTGATTCAATAAGAGTAAAAAAGCTATTGATAAGGAACTACACTTGCAGTGAGACTGGATACATAATTAATAACATGCCGATAGCAGGTTATGCGACATTAAAGTTTGAATTTGGAAACCAAATTGCTTATGCTTATGATGTTGACTGGACTGAAACATGTACTGTTACCGGCAGTTGTAGTTGCGCAACTACTGGTTTTTGTGGTAGCGTGCGTGGAACTTGCATAAGTTCAGGCGGTTATACTTGTGGCGGTTCATGTGCATCAAGACCAAATTCTACAAGTACTGGTTGTGTGCATCAAGGTAGTAATTGCGATCTTAATTGTCCTGAATCAAACTGTATAAGCGGTGGTGGAGGACCCTGTGCTTGTACCAACAGTCTCTGCTCGTATACATGCGATACTGCCAATAATTGGACAAATGACGATGGAAATAATGCAAATGGTTGTGAGAACCAACCACCATATTATTATAGCAATTCTACAAATAATACCAATCCGTCTATTGGTGATGCTGTAAAATTTTCAACAAATTGGACAGATATTTATGGTGTTGGTCAGAATACCGGATATGGTGTGAATTATACTTGGTTTGAATGGAATGCAACTGGTGCAGGATGCAATGTTTGGGCAAACCTGACATCCGTAGGAAGAAATAATGTTTACTCAGTATGGCACAACGAGACTCAAACCATACCAGCAGCATGTGCTGGAAACGTTATTGGTTGGAGGCAATATGCAACTGATAGTGCATACAGGGTAAATGTAACCACAACTAGCACAATAACTGTTAGATCAGCAGACGTAACAAACCCAACTTGGAATAGCAATTCTACAAATGGAACATTGGTAGGACAAATAATTGAGTTCAGGTTGAATTGGTCTGATAATATAGGGTTAAACTATTCTATAACAAGCTTGTGGAATGGTTCAGCTTGGGTCAATTATTCTGTTGGTGGTGTACAAACTTGGTGCGATTTAACTGCAAGCTCATGGTGCAACCAGACTATGCGTGTTAATAATACAGTACAGCAACTTTGGTGGAAGCAATACGCCAATGATAGCAGCAACAACTGGAATGTAACTCAAAATTTCAGTCTTATAACTGATGCAAACCTCACCAACTGCGCTGTATTGAATGGGGCGAGCGGAACATATTATTACTTGGTGCAAGACATAACCAACAGTGGTTTTACTATCTGCATGAATGTCACAGGTAGCAATATAACGCTTGACTGTCAAGGAAAGAAGATAGGAGGAGCTTCTATATCAGGTACCGCCGTTTTTTCTAACTCTAATAACATTACTGTTAAGAACTGTAACATATCTACATGGAGTACAGGCATCACGGCTCCTAATAACAATAATATAACAAATATAACCATATCTAATGTTGATAATGGAATATCGTCGGCAGCATACAATAGCAGCTTGGATAAAATAAATATTACATACAATAACTATGGTATTGGCATTTCAATTGGTGGTTATAATAGCAACATATCCAATGTAAACGTAAGCTCTGTTGCAAACGGCTATGGCATTCTTATTTCTAGTTCTTATTCTAACACCACTTTAACCAATATAACTGCCAATAATAATGGAGAGGGTATAGAGTTAACGGGTGGCGGAGTTATATTAAATAATATAACTGCTAATTATAATGTTCTTGATGGCATATACATTCAATCAACTTCAGCTGGTATCATCAATATAACTAATTTAACTGCTAATTACAATCAAAACGGCATTAAGTTTTTATTTTATGGTGCTAGCAATACTATCATAATAAATTCAACTTTACTTAATAACAGCAAATTTGATATTTATTTTGAGTATGGCGCATCAAACTGTAACCTCGCTTTGACAAATGTAAATGGAACTGAAAACAAACCAATAGTCTTCTATAATTCTTCGGCAAATATCCAAAACTGGAATAACAATGCTTCTGAAATAATACTTTGCAATGCAGATTATAGTATCATAAGAAATGTGACAATGAGAAGGGCTGATGGATATAGTAAAAGCAATGCATTATTTCTGTTTTCAACGGATTATACTAATTTAACTAACATCAATGTGTCAAATCTTTACCACGGCATATATCTTTATGGTGGTACTTACAATAACTTAACCAGCATAAACTCTACAGGAAATAGTAAAGACGGCTTACTTCTTACCGGTAGTAGTTACAATAATCTAATCAACATAACTGCCAAATTAAATTATGAAAACGTATTCCTTGATCAAAATAACAACTATAACAACCTGACCAACATGACTTTAGCAGATGCTTCGTATTATAATTTATATCTAAACACCGGAAAAAACAATACTGTATCAAACTCAATAATAAAAAACTCCTCTACAGGTGGAATATATATGCTTTCTGAAGGAAATTTAACATTTTATAATAATCTTTTAAACAATAGTGTTAACGTTAATTTTTATAATAATCCTTACAATAACTCATGGAACACCACTAATCAGACAGGAACGAGAATATACTCTTCTGGCACTAAAATAGGAGGCAACTACTGGACTAACTCCACCAACAATGGCTACAGTGACACATGCACAGATAGCAATGTTGATGGATTCTGCGATTCTGCATTGAATATAACAAACATGGTTGCATGCACTCCAGGAGTGAACTGCGGTCCTGATGTGGATTATCTGCCATTGACCACCACCGCAAACACACCACCAACTTTAAGTTATGCTTGGGAAAATCCAACAGACCCTGCAACTTATGTTAATGGAGCAACATACAGATTTAATGTTACTGTTTGCGATGCTCAATTAGTCGCAGATATTTCAAAGGTTTTGTTTGAGTGGGCTGGAGGAGCAAACGTTAGTGTTACAACTTATGTTGCACACAATACAACTTGCAGAAATTATACAACAACAAAGACTGACTTAGCTGCACAAACTGCTACAGGTTATAAATGGTATGCCAATGATACTTCAAATGCCTGGGCTACTGCTTTATCTGGTACTTATACAGTAGATAAAGGAACCTTAAGTGGTACATTAACATGTTCAGGTACAGGATGTTGGGGAAGTGTAACGTATGGAACTTCGGTAACAATCGGCTATTCTGAAAGTAATAGTGGAGATGGTGATGTAACTTATAAAGTCTATAGAGACGGTGTTGATAAAGGCTCAGGGGAGACTTGGACGCCAGGTGTTGGAAGTTATAGTTATAAACTAAATACAACAGCAGGAACTTTTCAAAACTGGTCATCATCTTCCTCACTGGATACAAACACTTTAACAGTTAATAGAAAATCTCCAACCTTATCATTATCTGCAACTTGGACTATTACATATGGTTCAGCTGCTGGTGTAACAGGCAGTGAATCAAATACAGGTGATAGCGACTGTACATATACCTTGTATAGAAACACTACTCCATATAACTTGGGTAGTGGCTCCTCTGTTACCGATAATACCATTTTAGCAGTTGGTGGATATCTTTATACTTATAACAATTCTCAGTGTACTAACTATACTTCTGGTACAACTTCAAACACTTTAACTGTTAACAAAGGAAGTACTACTGCTACTTTATACTTAAATGAAAGCACATCAAGCCAAACAAGTGTTTATCCTAATTCGACTGTAAATGCTACTGCTACTTCCAGTGTTTCTGGATTATATGTGCAAATATGGAGGAACGACACGCTGATTAGTAACGTGACGAGCACGTCATGGAACGTGAGCAGCTGGGGCGCCTATAATAATAATTTCAGTGCTCAGGTCTTGGGAAACGAGAACTATTCATCAAGTGCGTTGGTTACGTTATGGTGGAATGTGAGTAAAGGACCTACCAACATATCATTGTATTTGAATGGAACTCAAAATAACAATAGTTATGTTCAAAACAATATTGCTAACTTCACTGCTGTTATTAACGTTAGTGGCAAGACTGTTTATCTTGATTCTAATTACACTGGTTGGACATTGCAATCTGGTACAACACCTCTAATGAACTACACTACTCTATCTACAATAGGTGATTGGTACAACTTGACAGGATATTTTTTGGGCGATGAAAATTATTCAAGCTCAACAAGAACCTACTTTTTTAATGTGACAACAACAACAATTGTTTCATTCAACGTAACTCTGCCAGACAGTTCGTTAACCTCGTCTTCGGAAGCAGGCACCCCAACCGCAGACGAAGAATTTAACGCGACCGTTTCAACTGTAGTAAACGTCAGTCCCTGCATTAGAGGGGCTGCCCAATGCCAAACACAACTAATTGCCAACTTCATAGTTAATAACACGGGAAATGTTAATGAAAACATAACGCTCTGCATAAATGCGAGCCTATCGTCTAAAATTGCTATTTGGGGGACCAGAACTAATAATCCTTATAGCAATCCAACCAATATTACATCATGTTCATCCGGTTCCTGGATTGCTAATTCATCCTTGCCTGTTTATGCTACCGACCAATTTTGGATATGGACCAACTTCACGAACGTCGTTTATCCCGACGATTCTACTAACAGGACACTCTACATAAACGCTACACAGTCAGGAACATGAAAATTGACTTCAAGATTTTAACAGCCATTTCCACAGGGGAATATAAACTATGATCTTTCCATTAATTTTCTCTTTTTTATCATAATCCCAAGTTATAACCATTAAATTATTGCATCTCAATTCTTTGCCTGCTTTTAATAAATTTTCTATCTCTCTCTTCTTAATGTCCTCTTTGCCTGAAGCATAAGTCACTTGAACTAATTGTTTAATTTTCAAGCCTTCTTTAACAACAAAATCCACCTCTCTTTGCTGATAATCTTTCCAATAGTAAACTTCTAATAGCGGATTTAGGAATTTCATTTTATAAAATTCAATTGCAATCAAATTTTCCATAAGCTTTCCAAAATCATGCGAAAACTTTGGCAATAAATTGTAAAAAATGTTATCAATGGAGTATATTTTTTTAGGCTGTTCCACCCTTTCCTTTGTTTTTGCTGACATTTTTTCAAATGTCAAACAGAAAAATGTTGTCTCAAAGTACTTCAAATAGTTTGAAATAGTCTTTTTGCTAATTCCAATGCCTATGCTGTTAAAATAATTTTCTGTCTTTGAAATGGAGAAATATGAGCCAAAATCGCTAACCAATAATTTTTGAAACGTGTCAGCAGCACTTAAATTTCTAATTTTAAATCTTTCTATGACGTCACGGTAAAAAATTGTTTCAAACAGGGTTCTTGCATAATCTATTTTCTCTTCCTTTTCGCCTTTTTTTATTACTTCTGGAAATCCGCCAAACTGTAGATACTCTCTTAAATTTCTTAAGAGCTCGCCTCTCTTTACTTCAGAAAATTCTTTTTTTAATTCAAATTTCTTGAAACTTAGAAATTCTTTAAATGAGAATGGAAAGATAAAAACATTCTTATACCTGCCTCTTAAGTTCGTTGATATTTCCTTTGACAGCAATTTTGATGAGGAACCGGAAATAAAAACATGAAATTTCTTATCATGCAAAGTTCTTGCGAAAGAATTCCAATCCTTTAGGTTTTGAATTTCATCTAAGAAAAAGTATTTTGGCTCAAATAACTCATTTGCAGTTTTTAAAAAATCCGTCAAATTTATGCCCTTGTTCTTTATTCTATAATCTTCAAAATTAAAATATACCGTGTTTTCTCTTTTAAGTTTTTTAATCAAGTCAAACATTGAAAACGTTTTTCCAGCTCTTCTAGGGCCTACTATGGCAATAATTTGTTCTGATGGCGAGAATTTTACTTCTCTTTCTATAATTTCTGGCAAGTTAAACTCTTTCCACTCTAACAAAATCTCTCTTAATTCGTTTTCCATGGTAATATATAGGAAACGGATTTATTTAAATTTGTTTCCTATGTATATCTGTATACTTGAAGCTGTAAAGTTAACATCTCGATATGTTAAAGAACGATTATTTCTTCTGTTAATTACTTTCATAAAGCTTTACATAAACGCTACGCAGTCAGCAGCATGAAAAGAGTAAATTATATATGGAAGTAATACTTATAAATAAAAGTGAAAAAATCATGAAAGATGAAGAAAAAAATGCTAAAAAAAGTTCTAAAAAATTGATAATAGTGATTGCAGTCATTATAGTGATAGCAGCAATAGCATTTGCATTCTACAGAGGCATTTTCTCTCTACCAACAGGTTTAGCAGTAGGAGCTCAAACAAATACAGGAAATCAAGTTACACCACAAACTGGAAATGCATCGTCTACCCCTAGCCAACCTACCTATACTGTAACTGGAAATGAAATAATATCAAAGAACGTAACAGAGAAACTTCCCTATTACGAGTTTGTAAACCTAGAACCTGGAAGATACAATATAGGCTTTAGCTCTGATGTACCAGTTTTGGTATTTGTTTATGATGAGGAACATTTCAATATGTGGAAGGCAGGAAGTCATTCATTTACACTAGCAGGAACATCTTGTTGCAAAGATGAAGACAAAACACAAATTCTTAATAATAACTTTAATGTACCTGCAGGACAAGGAGGCAATGTCTACATAGTAGTAGAAGGTGCTGAAAAGGCATCAATAAAATTTGGAATAACACAGATTTTAAAATGGTAAAAAATAGGAGGAAAAAATAATGAAAAGAAAACTGATGATAATAGCATTAATTTTTATAACTTTATCAGCTACAATAACTTACGCAGTCAGCATGACATATACAACAACTACTCTGTATTTCAATGTTAATGTAGGTCGTAATGTACAGGTTCAGACTCTTAGCGGTTCATGGGTACAAGGAACCGGGGGTGGAGCAGCAACAACAAACAATATAGAGTTCAACGTAACTACTTCAACAGCGTGGCAAAATGCAACAATACTGGGCTCAAGTGGTGGTTACTACCAAAATGCAAGTAGCCCAATCTTACAGATACAGAATATGGGAACTGTTAATGCAACAGTAAACATATCAATAAACGAGAGTATGACAACTATAGGAGCAGGATGTTTGGACTTGAGATATGAAAATCAAACATACAATGTCGCTCCAACTCTGCCATTAAATACAACTAATGTAACATTAATAGGTAACCTTACACCATCGTCTCCACCTTTACAAGTTTGGCTCTTTGCTAACTTTTCAAGTTGTTCATCAGGTAGTTGGCAAAGAATCTTCAGAGTGTTTGCAGACTATATTTCATAGTGACTTCGTAGTGAAAAAATCAGGGAGTGAAATATATGAAAAAAATGGTTAGCATAGTTTTTACTGTAGATGATGATAAAGACGAAATTGAAATCATAAAGAATGTTAAGAACTTTCTAAAAGAAGAATTTCTTATAGACAACTTTGGACATCATGTGAAAACGGTGATGGATAGGCAATATTAAAATATTAAAATAAGAGGTGAAAAAATTGAAAAAAAATAAATATAGAAAAATTGCTTTATATATAATAGTAGCAGCAGTTTTAATAGCAGCTTTGTATTTTATAAACAATCCGATAACAGCCAATTCTATTGTAAATACAAATACCACTAAAGTATACGAATTCGCAAGGAGTGCATTTCCAGAATATTACAGTTTGCTACCGCCTAAACCAGCTGACTTTGATGAAATTCAGATAATGTGGCAGAGAGGATTTATAAGAGATGATCCTGACAGAATAAATGCATCTTATTGGAAACAACCAGAATGGTTCCCTAGATACCCAGATGGCTTTGTAAAAGTATTAGACGACCTTGCGACCTCAAACAGAAAACCAATATGGGGTATAGGAATTTTCGATGCTCAGAACTATAGATTAATAAACAAAGATTGGTTAGAAAACCCAACAATGCCAACAACAGCTGGCCATGGAATATTGGAAATAAAAAATGATAGCGTAGTAATAAGTCATAGGTTTTGGATAAGATCCTCAGTAGGAGCTCTTCAAATCTTTGGTGTTGGACTTCACGAAAGTTACCCGTCAGAGGCTACACTTTTAGCAAATGCTATGTGGGGTATAGATCAACAAAAAGTAAAACAAGACCCAGAAATGGTTAAAAAATACATTAGCGTGTCAGCAGTAGAGCATGAGTGCGGTTGCAAAGAATTTAATCTCGGCACTTATTTGCCTCAACTAAGTCCTGACTATCAAAAACAAGTTGATGTGACAGCAGAAATCAATAAAGATATTCCCAAAGGTTTATATGTAGTTAGTGTGGAGGTTGGGTCCCCAACAAAAGATTATCAACTAGATCAGAGCTCAAAATATGGATTAACCTATACAGATCCTAACATAGGAATGTTTGTAAACCCAGTAAGTTTCGAATTGTTTATAGAAGTAATATGAAAAATATTTTTTTGATTTTTCTTTTTTATTTATATTCTATTACTCAAAATTATAATTATAACGGTTGCAATGGTGAATAATAAAAATTAGATGATAGAATGAAGAAAATATATTTTTTAGGTTTTTTCATTTTGTTCTTTTTATTTTCTTTAACTGAAGTTCGAGCAGTAGAATTAGGATGGGCTTATGGAAGTATTTATTTTTATATAGCAGGACCTTTGCCTTGCTCTTTCTATTCAAATCAAGCAGATTGCATAGCAGCAAATTGTTGCTGGTGCACTTCCGGTGGTGCAGTAAATTGCCAAACTTGTCCTTGCCCAACAGTACAACCACCAGTATCGCCGGGTGGGGCTTTCATACCTCCTGAACAAAAGAAAAATGAAACAAATATCACAGTCACTCCTCTTTCCCTAACAACCAACACCATTGAAGTAAGACTGTATCCTGGTGAATACCAGATAGTCTCGCTAGGAATTATGAACAACAAAAACGAAAATACGACCATTAAGCTTGGTGTAGAGGGAGACATATGGCCGTACGTGTTGTTTGAAAAGGACACTTTCCCAATAGGACCGGGAGATTCATACAATGCTAACATAAAATTCTATACTCTGCCTACAACAATGCCAGGAATATACAACGGTAACATCATAGTCACATCCGGCAACATCACCAAGAAGGTGGCAGTCATCATGAGGGTCGAATACAAGCCTGAAAAGTTGTTGGACATAAAGGTTGATACAATAACCAAGGACGTCTATCCTGGCGACCGCATGAAATATCTTGTCACCTTATACAATCTAGGCCTGACTAAAAGAGTAGACGTGTTCATCAACTATACTGTGAGGTCTGCTGAGAACGATACTATCATAGCAAAAACAGGTGAGACAGTGGCATTAGAAACTTCCCTATCCTTTGACAGAAACATAGTAATACCAAACGACACCCCAACCGGCATTTACGTTATCGAGGCTGTTGCGGCATATGAAGACAAGAGGGCTACCTCAATAGCATCCTTCAATGTTGTAAAACCCTTCTGGCTAATACCGTTCTTATGGTCCTTATTCACCAACTGGATAACTTACGTTGTATTATTCATATTGATACCAGCTTTGTATTTGATCAAAAAATTGTACGAAAAACTAAGAATGAAGAGAGTTTACAAGGCAAGGTATGTGAGACCTGTCAATCTTAACAAACTACCCAAACAAGGTTTGAAAGTTGGTAAGATAGCTGAAACCAATGTTGACGCATATATCAATCCTGAAGATTTAACAACCCACCTAATAGTGGCAGGTGGAACAGGTTCTGGAAAATCAGTATCAGCCATGGTCATTGCTGAAGAACTTTTGAACAAGGGAGTGCCAGTAGTTGTCTTTGACCCAACAGCACAATGGACAGGATTCATAAGGCCTTGCACAGACTCTAGAATGTTGAACCTATATCGCAAGTTCGGAATAAAGAAAGAGGAGTCAAAGGCGTTCAAAGGAACAATAATACAGATAACGGATCCCTTCATGAAGGTTGAGATAGAGAAATTCATAAAGAAGGGCGAGATAACCGTGCTCTTGTTGAACAAGCTCACGCCCAACCAGTTGGACTACTTTGTAAGAAAAACAATAGACTATATGTTTACGATATCATGGCCAGAATCAAGAGATTTGAAACTTTTGATGGTCTACGACGAAGTGCACAGACTGTTGCCAAAGTATGCCACGAGAAAAGTTTCTGCTTTGGAAGGCGGAGGCTACATCGCCTTGGAAAGGGGAGTGAGAGAATTCAGAAAGTGGGGCATAGGTTTGGTAATGATATCTCAGGTATTGTTAGACTTCAAGGGAGCAATAAGAGCTGTCATAGCAACAGAAGCCCAGCTGAGAACGAAATATGAGGGAGATATAAACAGAATAAAGACAAAATATGGCTGGCAGTACTCGGCGGCGATTCCGAAACTAGAAGTAGGAACCAGCCTGATACAGAACCCAGGATACAACAACGGTAAACCGTGGTTCATATCATTCAGACCCTTGCTGCACGACACTTTCAGAATAACAGACCAAGAACTGGAGTCTTATGATAAATTCAAGAAAGACATAGAAGATTTAAGAAAGGAAGTAGAAGAATTAAAGAGCAAGCAAATAGATACTTATGATATGGAATTGGAGCTCAACCTGGCAGAGGAGAAAACCAAGACCGGACAGCTTAGAATGGCCGAGACTTATATAGAATCTGTAAAATCGAGAATGGAAACCATTGAAAAGAGGAGAAAGTAATGGCTGAAAAGACTGTTGGAGAAATATTGCAAGAACAGGGGGTCATTAGCCCTGCCAGAGAGGAAAAGAAGGAGCAGCAGAAAGAGGACATAGAAGAAAAGAAAATTAGCTTTCTTGGAGAAATAAGGATTAAACAACTGGTCATGGACATTGAGAAGATTAAAGCCGAGATTGAAGGTTTAAGGGAAGTAAAGTTCAGCTCTGATGAAAGGATAAAGGAACTCTCAGAGAGCATAGGAGAAATTAGATCAATGCTGTTTCAAAAGGACAACCTCGTGAAAGAACTCGAAGCTAAAATCAAGCTTCTAGAAGGCAGCATCAGCGATGTCGAGCCTAAAAAAATTTCTAGAGATTTTCAAAAGCAGGAAGAACGTGTTTCACTGGCTGAAGCAAAGGTCGAGAAACTAGAAAGCATGCACAGGGACGTGCTGAAAAAACAGGAAGAGTCACAAAAAATACTTGAAGGCATTAGGAGCGTTGAGAACCTGAAGACGAAAGTAGCGGAAATGGAAAACCTAGTCTCGAAATCAATAGAGAACAAGGCAGAGGTGGACAGGCTAACAGCAAAGACAGAAAAGTTCTACACGGAGATAGAAGACAGACTGAGAGAGTTCTCCAAACTAAAGACTGACACAGAAAAGATAAATGATCTTACCAAGGAAATGATAAAATCAATCGACGAGATAAACATCAAGATGGCTGGCTTTGCAAAGAGAGAGGACATTGAAGGTTTTAAAAATACCATCAATGACTTGGTGATATCAAACAAAGAAAAAATAGAGGAAAAACTTAAAGGTATTGAAGACTCCTTAAATGTTCCCGCGGAAGAGCTGACTTCTAAGATAAGCGAGTTGCAGAAGAAGAGGGAAGGCGTGCTGAATTTGATAAACAGCCTAGAGGAGCAGTACAGAAGAGGTTCTGTGAAAAGGGAGACATTTGAGGAAGTGAGAAACAAGAACGAAGATCTGCTCAAGAAGATAGACGATGATGTAAAGAGACTGGAGAGCCAAAAGGGGCTTTCACTGAAATCCTTGCCTAACATAATAAACGAGCTCGCTGACAATCAGAAAATCCTAGACAGCAAGATAACAGAAATGGAGGAGCAAGCAGAACTATTCAAGAATCTGGAAAGTAGGACCTATGTCTTGGAAAATTCATTTGAAGATATAAAGGAGAACTTGCGACAGGTCAACCCTGAGAAAATGGTCAGAATGGCTAACGCGATAGAAATACAGATGGAAATTGTTAATGATATCCTCACAAAGCTGAAGGAGGTTAACAGAAGATTGATGGACGCAAAGGTGAATCTTAGCGACTATGAGAACAGGACGAGGTTCTTTGAGATTCTTAATATACTCGTAAGATTGAGGGCTGTAAATGAAATTTCTAATTATCTGAACGAACTCGAGAATATTATATTGAAGATGAAACTAGACAAGCTGTGGAACAGGGAAAAACAGGACCTGACAGAGAATCTTCTGATGGAGCTAGCCGAGAACTGGCACGAGGCTGATAGGGACGATGTTTCCAAAGTCTTCACCGATTTTCTGGAGAAGGCAAGAGCACCTAAGACAGCAAAGTAGGTGATTGGTTGAATTTTTCTTCGGCCAAAAAAATTTTAATAATACTATTTCTTCTATCGTTATTATCTGTCAACGTCAATGCCCTAGCAGGCGTCAGCATAAGCTGCCCCGACGAGCTTTTAATCGAAAAAGGCTGGACGAACTTCATCAGCTTTTCTGTAAACAACAGCGGAGACATGGATCTTAGCAACATAAATGTAAATATAGAAGGTGATTTCCCGAACTGGTTTGAATTCCAGAACAGCAAGATAGTTGCCCTTGGGATTAACAAAGAAGTAGACTTGATAGCGAAGGTTTCCATACCCTCAGACATAGCAATCGGCAACTATAAATTTTCCTTTAATGCTAAATCGAATGATACTAGCAGCAAAAGGGATTTCACCGTAAGAGTTTTCGAATCTAGGGACGATCTTTTATTATACCAGATACAAAGCCTAAGAAATAATTTAAGTGAATTGGAAAAAGAGGCTGGCGCGATAGAGTCAACAGGAAAGAACCTGACCTCCGTCAGAGTATTATTTTATCAGATAAATTCCGAGCTTAACTCGGCAGAAGACCAAGTCAACAGCAAGCAGTACACGCAGGAGACGGAAACTATAAGGGACGTTGAAAAACTCTTTATAGAAGCCACATTTGACGTGTCCAACCCGCCTGGACCAATCGAAACAAAGAGCAATCAAAACTTCGATATATCAAGCAAAGATGTATTCTTCATATCCTTGGGAATAGGTATCATCGTTCTTCTGACAGCACTAATCTATTTACTTAGGAAAATCAAAATAGAAAACAAGGTAAGGATACCTAACCTTAGATTAAAGGAACTTATCGTCGAGAACAAAAGGCTCAAAGAAGTGGAACATGAGATTGAGAAAATAAAAGAAGCTCAGAGCATAATCGAGGAAGAGAGCAAAGAAAACATGATATCAAAAGAGAGCTACGACGAACTGAGAGTTAAGTACCAAGAGAAACTGTTGGAGCTGGAGGGCGAGAGAAGGAAGGTAAGAGGATATTGATGACTAGAACCATAGGAATAATATCTGGCAAGGGCGGCGTTGGAAAAACAACTGTCGCCGCTAATCTTGGTGCTGCCCTGGCTCACAGGTTCAAGAAGGACATCACAGTAGTAGATTGCAATCTGACAGCATCCCATCTAAGCCTTTTGCTTGGCATGCACTATCACCCTATAACGTTGAATCACGTCCTAAGAAATGAGAAGCACATCAGCGAAGCCGTTTACGAGCATCCTAGCACTATGAAAGTGATACCAGCTTCCTTGCAGTTGAAGGATTTGATAAATGTTGACATAACAAAATTAGGAAAACATTTGAAAAAACTCAACGGGAAGACTGACATAATATTTCTAGATTCTTCTCCTGGATTAGGTAGAGAGGCCTCCGCGGCAATTGATGCAAGCGAAGAGATACTGTTTGTCACAAAGCCTGACATAATGTCTGTCTCCGACATCATCAGGGGCAAGGAATTGATTGACAAAACAAAGAAAGAGCAAATAGGAGTTGTCATGAACATGGTGACTGGAGGCAGTCATGAACTAACTAAAAAGGAGATTGAAAAGATGACAAACCTGCCAGTGGTAGCTGTCATACCTCATGATAATAATGTTTCTAAGAGTTTAGAATTCAGAACGCCCGTCGTGTTGCACAAACCGAACTCAGCAGCAAGCAAGGAACTGAGGAAACTAGCCGGGTTTATTATAGATGAGAAAGAGCAAGGATTCTGGGATAAACTAATTGAATTTCTAAAAACTTGATTTTATGAACATCAAGCAATTCCTGAAGCCAGAAAATAGAAAAACTGCGATATTTTTTATTATGCTCTTATTATATTCATCTGCATTCTTTATGATAAATGGCTCGTTTTGTGGACCTCCGTCAGTATCAGAGCAAAAGTGTAGCCATTATTATGCAAAATATTGGATAGATCCATGTCCTGTGTATTGCGGAGAACCAGATTTTTTAACTTCATTAATTAATACAATTTACTATCCTTTATGGCTTATAGGAATTATAATACTTTATCTTCTTTCCTGTCTCATAGTCTGGATTTACGACAAGTTCAGGAAAAAGTAAACAAAGTTTTTAAAACTGCGAACATAATTTATTTATATGGTTATTGAGCTAACACTAACGACAATCTTAATATTCGTAGGTTTCGTGGTGTCAGTTTTTATTATCTACAAAATTTTAAAACTGTTGTTCAGAGCCTCATTAGTCGTGGCAGCCTCGTTCGCTTTTCCTTGGGTTGCGCGCTATTTCGGCCTGGCCATAACGACAAACATAGAGACTGGCTTATTCTTTGCTGTGAGCGGCTTCACGTTGTTCTGCATATACGAGTTCTTCCACTTTATAGTCCAGTTCTTCAAAATGATAACATGGCCTTTCAGAAGAAAGAGTGGTAAATGATGCTGGAAATAAGAAGGAAACTCGTGCACGCTTCTGGTGTCTTCTTGATTTTCATAATCATATGGCTGGGAAAATGGAATGCCGCCCTAATAATTCTTTCGATAGCCGTTGCGTTTCTCTTGCTAGGAGAATATAGGAAGAATAAAGAAAAGTACAAGATAATAAAATCAAAAGAGCTGGACGAGATCGAAGAAGCTATGGAAAAAATGTTCAAAGAACATGAGAGACCCAACACGCTTCCCTTCAAGGGCACAACAGAATTTTTCATAGGATGCTTTCTAGCCACAGTGATATTCGAACCAACAATAGCAATAGCAGCCATCGCCATCCTATCGTTAGCAGATGCCTTATCAACTCTCATAGGGAGCTACCATGGAAAACACAAACTACCCATAAACAGGAAAAAGACTTTTGAAGGGAGCACAGCATTCTTCTTAACAGCAATATTCGTCTTGCTCTTCTTTGCCAACCCCTTGAAAGCCTTTATAGTAGCGATTCTAGCAACATTCGCAGAAATGATACCAAAGATAGATGACAATCTTACAGTTCCGCTAACAGTCGGAATTGTCATGACATTGATTAGTTAAATATTTAAATTGCTCTTACAATTAATAACTATGAATTACACGTTAGCCCAAGTTGGGACAGATTGGGTGTCTATGATTCTTTGGTTCATAATAGCAATATTTTTCTTCGTTTTCGGACAAAGGCTAATGGTAACACAGATCATAATCAAGCTGGAGAAAGAAGCAGAAGAACTGGAGGGCATGGCAGACAAATCTGAAACTTACATATTGCACTCGATATCCAAAAAACCTAACCTGGCTTTGAAAAAATCTGTTAAAAATTTCATGGAATTCTTTGCCATAGGACCCGTCTCAATCGATCCTTACGGTGTCATCAAGAAACTAGATCATATTATAAGGAATTCTGATGAAAAGTTCAAGTATTTTGTAAGGCAGATAGCTCCAGACATTTCAAAAGAGGAGCAGATGAACATTAAGAATGCCTTGGAAGGCGCCATAACAACGCACCAGATAGCGAAGATAGTCAGGCACTATCTAGAGCTGATCAAAAAGTACAAGATGTTCCAATTGGCAATAATAATTCAAATGCAAATACCTTTAATATCAAGGATAGCAAGAGCCTCTATGAAGGCAACGCAGGCTCTTGCAGAAGGCGTACCAATAGGAGACGGCATAGGAGCTTTGGTAGCGGCTAGCCTGATGAAGAGCAATGTAAAGATTTTTGATAATTATGAGTTTGCAGTTGCTAAATCGCAGATAGATGGAAAGGAAGTTTGGATTTCAAAGGCTTCCGGTCCAGGAGCATCCACAGGCTATCCAGGAAAGTTCTTGACAAACTTCTTTAAGAATCAGAAGATTGACAGGATGATAACAATCGACGCTGCCCTGAAATTAGAGGGCGAGAAAACAGGATCGATAGCTGAAGGTGTCGGAGTGGCAATGGGCGGCACTGGAGTGGACAGATTCGAGATTGAAGAAATAGTTGTCAAAAGAAACATTCCTTTGGATGCTGTTGCCATAAAGGTTTCTGAAGAGGGTGCCCTAGAACCTATGGGAAAAGAGATTTTTGATGTTGTTCCTGATGCAATAGAGAGCGTTAAAGAAATACTAAAAAGAAATGGAAAGAAGGAGAGAGTTCTGATAATGGGCGTTGGAAACACCTGCGGCATAGGCAATACTGCTGGGGAACTAAAAGATTTGGAAAAGAAGCTAAAGTCTTATAGAGAGAGAACAGAAGAAAAAAGAAACACTAAAAATAAAAGTTTATAAATATACAAAACTTACTTTCTCCAGTGATTTTATGGGTTTAAGACCAGGAAGATGCTATCATAAGATAAACAAGAAACCATACACTAGAATATCTGTTAGAAGACCTAGAAAGGGTTATGTTAAAGGTGTTCCTGCTTCAAAGATACATCAGTTCGAAATGGGAATCAAGAAGGACTATCCACTAACGTTCTTTATGCAGAGCACAAGAGATGTTCAGATAAGGTCAAACGCTTTAGAGTCTGCAAGAGTTACCTTAACAAAATATTTAGGTAACAACTTAGGCGAAGAAAATTTTTTCCTAAAAGTATTGGTATATCCCCACCACGTATTAAGGGAGAACTCCATGGCAACCGGCGCAGGAGCTGACAGATTCTCTGAAGGCATGAGAAGGAGCTTTGGGAAACCAATCGGTCAGGCAGCCAGGGTCAGAGCTGAGCAAAATGTCTTCATGGTCATGGTTCCTGCCAATTCTGAGCTAGTTGTAAAAAAAGCCTTTAGTAGGACTTCGAAAAAACTGCCTGGTGATTATAGGTTATTAGCCGGCTGATTTGATGGTAATATTGGTAACGGGCGCCACGGGGCGCATCGGAAGGCATCTTGTTAACGCCTTGATAATCAAAGGGGAAAAGGTAAGAGTCCTGATAAGGGACAGGATGACCGAGTTCGAGAACGTAGAGACATTCTACGGAGATTTGATAGACAAGGAAGCTGTAAAGAAGGCTGTCGAAGGCATTGATACTATATTTCATTTAGCAGCCGTTGTTGATTATTCTGCACCCGAGGACCAGATGTATCAGGTGAATGTTGGAGGCACGAAAAACATACTAGAGGTCTTCAAGGGAAACAAGTTCATTTATCTAAGCTCGACGGCAGTACTTGGAAAAAAATTAAAATCGCCAGCTGACGAGAGCACCCCCTACAGTCCTTCAAACTTCTACGGCAAAACAAAAATGGAAGCAGAAAAATTTGTTAAAGCAAACAACGGAATAGTTGTGAGGTCTCCTGATGTTCTTATGCCTAGATTTACAGAAGGCTATGACATGATATTCTCAAAACTCATGGAGGGCAAGATGCCCATAATAGGAGACGGAAAAAATTTCATTGATTACATATACGTAACTGACCTTATACAGGCGCTTCTCTTGGCCATGGAAAAGGGGAAGAAGGGAGAGATTTACATGGTCTCAGGAAAAGGCGTCAAGACCCAGAAAGAATGCTTAGAAATTGCTTCCAAGTTTTTGAATGTAGAGCCTCCGAAAAAGCGTGTGTCAGCATTTTCTGCAAGATTTTCTGCTGTCTTTAGATCTAAAATTCAAAGAAAAAAGGATTTCATACCAGAATATATTGAGAAGATTCTGAGAAACAGGACCTATGATATAACCAAAGCAAAAAATGAACTAGGCTTTGACCCAAAGATAGACTTGGAGACCGCGATTAAATTGATGGTAGAAAACTATCTGGGAAGGCTAAATGAGGAAAAGAAAGAGGTCACCAAAGAGCAGAGTGAACAACAGAGTTAACGGGAATACGATACCGTATCTTATGCCCTCTCTTATCACGACGTACCTCTTGGCCTTTTTGATTTTCTCGACCTGTCCCTTTGTCAGGCCTTTGATGTGTTTTTTATAGAGTTTCAGTCTTGGTATATCTTCCCCAAGCATATCGTCAACCTTTAGCTGACCAACAGGAATTTTTCTGTAAAAAGCTAGCTCGATTATCTTTGAGAACTTGTAGAACACGAATAAAATAAAAACCAGCAAGAATAGCAGGGAAAACAGAAAATTAAAGTTTAAGGATATGACTGATAGAATCAGAGGGGTCAAGGCGATTGAAAATGTCACAGGGTTTTTAAAACTTTCAAAGAACTTCTTGCTCAAACCAGGATTCTTATAGACAAAATAGAAAGAGAATGCAATTGACCAGATAGCTCCTATGAAAAAACTGTTTATGAAAAAGCTGATGGCAAAGGGAAAATAAGTCTTAACGAACGATACATTGGGTAATAGTACGCCCATTGCTATCAGAAGTTCTCCGTCTCCTCCTCCCCACTGACCCATGTAGTACATCAATAGACCGAAACCTAGGAAAAGACCGCCAAACAAAAGAGAGTCTATGAAATAAGAAAAATCCTTGGTAAAGGCACCTGTCAAAAAGTTTAGTATCAACCCTATTGCTATCATGAATATACATAGTTTATCTGGCACGTTGGTTGTTTTCAAGTCATAGAGACCAGCAGCAAAGCCACCGGTCAAAGCAATCGCAATTAATAGAGGTTCAAACATAATTTATATTTTGAGGATGAATATTTAAAAGTGAAAAAATGGATAAAATAAGCAAGGACAGCCTGATTCTTTTGTTGGGCAAGAAAACCTATCTAATCAGGCCAATCAAGTTCAGCTGCGAGTTTGGCTTTTGCGACCTGAGGAAACTGATTGGCAAGAGATACGGAGCAAGGGTAAAGATTGGAAAGGAGAGGTTCACGGTCGTCAAACCTAACATAATTGATTTTCTTAAGAAAGCGAAAAGAGGGCCACAAATAATAATGCCCAAGGATTCAGGCCTTATAATATCGATAACAGGCTGTTCTCCTGGCTGGAATGTTGTTGACGCAGGAACAGGTTCAGGATTCTTATCAATGTTCCTAGCTAACCTCGGTTGCATGGTCTACACTTACGAAAAGAAAAAAGAATTCTATGACATCGCTAGAAAGAACGTAAAGAACTTTGGCTTGAAGAATGTTTTTCTAAAGAATGCAGACATATCAAAGGGAATAAAGGAAAGGAACGTAGACTTGGTAACACTAGACATGCAAAATCCAGAAAGGGTTGTAAAACATGCATCGAAGTCCTTAAAGCCTGGCGGATGGTTAGCAGTCTATTCCATGCACATTGAAGAGGTCAAGAAGGTTTATGAGGAACTGAAAAAATATGATTTTACGGATGCAAAAATATTGGAAAACATACAGAGAGAGTGGCAATCCTTAGGCAAGCTAACGAGACCGAAAAATTACATGCTTGCGCACACGGGTTTCTTAACGTTTGCCAGAAAATTATAGCATACCTTTCTTGTGCATTTCTTCGATCGCCCACTTGGCACTGTCGACCAAATTTAGATTCTTAATCTCATGAGCTGTAAAATATCTAGCGTCTAAAATCTTATCGATTCTTGTTAGTTTTCCGTTAAGAGGTTCTGCAACAAAGAAGAATATAACAGTATGATAGTCAAAATGCGGACGAATTATTTCCTTGAATCCTAACAGTTCTTTTATCTCCACGTCGAGACCTATTTCTTCTTTGGCCTCACGCTTTGCAGCCTCCTCAATTGTCTCCCCGAATTCCACACCACCGCCAGGGAATATCCAATGCTCTTTCAAGTCCTCTAGAATTTCTTTTATTAGAAGTATTTTGTTGTCTTTCCTAAGAATGATTCCCGCTATGACTCTAGGTTCTTTCATAAAATCACAAATGGGCCCCCGGAGATTTGAACTCCGATCGCCAGCTCCCAAAGCTGGAATACTAAACCAAGTTATACTAGGGACCCTTAAGGAAATTTATAGAGGTAGATTATTTAAACGTTAAAGCCTCGAGGGGGAATTGAACCCCCGACCTTCTGCTTACCAAGCATTCGCGGAAACTTGAGTTTCTGACGCTCTACCAGACTGAGCCATCGAGGCATAATAGAAATATAGAACAAAGATATAAATTATTTCTTACCTTTTAATTTATTGACTTTTACAGCTTCTCCGCATTTAGGACATTTTACTGTAAATCTAATCTTTGCTGCTTTAGAAACTGGTTTCCATTCCTGAGTAAAATAACTATAGGTTCCGCATTTTGGGCATATCATTTCTATGTGAATAACATTGTCTCCTTTTATAGCCAAAGCCCTAATCTTTCCGTTGTTCTCCAGAGCTCTCAGTGTATGATACTCGCAGTCTGCAGCCCCGAGTTTCTTCTCTGCTATTATTTTATCAATCTTATCAAACATGTTCGTCAAATAATAAATGGTCTCGGAAAATTTAAATGTTTGCCTTTCTAAAGAATCAACGTGAATACATTAGAAAAAGAATATAAAGATGCTTTGAAGAGCTCAAATAAAATTATTGTTGACCTAAGTGACACAGCAATTAAAGGTAATGCTGCTTATGGTGCATTCTATATTCCATGGGAAAGGTTAAAAAAAGGCAAAATTAAAGATGCCTTAGGCTTGTTTTTGAACGGAGTAAGACTATATGTTACCAGCCATATAACATCTGATGAAAATCTTGTATTAAATGAACTCTACCAATGCCTGGATAAACATCATGTTGCAAAAGAGGAGATGCAGCATGGTACCGAAAAATACGTAAAATCGAAACTGTTTCAAAGAAAGGGTTTTAGAGATTGTTTTGAAAAATTAAGAAACTATGGAAATCCCAAAGAGACGATATTGCTCACAAAAGAATCTTCGGAAAGTGCAGATGCAGCAAAGAATTATTTTGGATTTGATAAGGCAATTTCAAACGAAACAACATTCTATAGCAATAATAATATAAATGGTGTAAAGCTCAAAATGGTAACCCCTGAAGATAGATTAACTGTTCTTCAAAAAGAAGCTGGAAACTTGGAAAAAGCTATTGTTATATCTAATAATCGTACAGACGAAAGAGTTCTTGGAGGCAAAGTAGGACTTTTCATCCCTTTTTCTAGAGAAGGCAAAATTCACATCAGTGATTTCGAAAAATTTTCTAAGCAATTAAACGACTCCAACTAAGAAAGCTATTATAGCAACGAACATGGCAATCTTCATGATTTTCTGTGACTTTGCAGGATTAATCAATAGGATAAAGCATGAAAATACAAAAATCAGGTCAGCGAATATTACTAGAATCAAATATCTGATGTTTAGCAAACCAAATAGATATGGTATGAAACTTATTATAATGGAAAAAATTATGAAAAAAATTGCGACCCATGCAGCAAATATACTTCCTGTGACAATCGAAAGGGTCTTGACGCCTGCTTTTCTATCGCCTTCCATGTCCTCCATTCCTTTGGTTATCTCTCTTCCTAGAGTAGCTAGATAAGACATTGAAAACAGGAATAAAATAGTTGCATTTAAATTAACAAACAGAGCCCCAAACAAAAAAGCAGAAGATGTTAACCAACTAACCACAAAATGTCCAAAGGGAGTTCTTTTAATTTTCCAAGCATAAAAAAGTGTGATAATAGTGTTGAGAAAAACTAATAAAATCATATAGTAATTCAAAAAGATTACTGCTAAAACATTTGCAAAAACATATAAAACAACTGCATAAAAAGCTGCATTCCTTCTTTTCATTTTTCCTGATGGCAAGACTCTTTTTGGCTTGTTTATCCTATCAATCTCATAGTCATAGTAATCATTTGTAACATCTCCCGCACCAGTAACCAAAGAAGCTACTGATAAAGCTATGAAAATTTGAAAAGGTTGATAAAATCTTACAATTAAAGCACCTGTTAAAACTGCTAAAACTGCTATAAAGACAACTGAAGGTCTTAATATCTTCAAATAAGAAAACATCATATCTTCCTTTCTTTAGATTTCAATCTCAAGTCCTTTGAATAACATTTTCTGCACTTGACCTTTCCGAACTTAACCTTTTTAGAGTCCGCTCTGATCTTAGCATTACATCTCATGCAAATATAGACTCTGTCGTATATTCTTTTGGTCACAGCCTCTATTTTTGTTTTTGGCATGTAATCACTTGATAATATATGAATTAGATTTATAAATTTACCTAAACAAGGAAAATAACCAATTAAAGAAATCTATGAGCGGTTGGAAGAAATTCTCTACGGCGCTCTTTTGCTCTATAACGGTCACTGTGTCAGACACGGATGTTGAAAAATCAGGAGTGTTGACAAACACCTGAACTAGATTGTCATCGACGCTCTGCGGAGTGAAATTGAAAACAAAGTCTTTCGAGTCAGTCAACGTGTCTGAATAGGAATCTTTCTTAAAAATAATTGTGATGTGCTGAGACGTGTTTAATAGGTTAACAACTTTTACTCTTATTGGGATTGGTTCTCCCACAAGGGCCGTATCATTAACGTCAAGAGACACCTCTATCGGCTCTATCAGAACAACAGATATGTTCTTTTCATCCAAGTAGCCAGAGTTATAGCTGTAGACCTTGAAATCATAATTAGGTGCCGTGAACTTAGCTTTCTCATAACCATACTCTCCATAATCAGTAAATATCTGAGAGTTCCTAGCAGCAACCGTGAAAGTCTCTCCAGGTTTTAAAACATTTTTTTCAACAGACAATTTTGAATAGCCGTATCCCTTAGGGTTTAGAACCAATCTTGCAGTAGACTCTTCTCCAGCGTAGGGAAAGACCATTATGTCGCACCTATAGCTTTTTCTCTCGTCAAGAGGAGGTATTTTGAAAATGGTAAAGACAGACCTCTCGTTGCAGAAATAAACTATGTTCTGAGGTTCTATTATGCTAAGGAAGTCGTTGCCTGCTTCATCGCTGCAACTCTTGTACTCTATCCTTGTCAAAAAACAGCCGTTAGCCTTTAGGTCTGTTCTCACGACAGTATAGTTAGCCCAGATGTTGTTTGACAATAGGCTGGTTGTTACATTAATGAATGGCTCTTCTGTGAAATCAATTATCTTTAACTTTACATCATTATCGCTCAACTTGACGTCTATGCTTCCCAATCCGTTAGCATTGACAGATGTAAAGGTCCAGCTGCTGTCAGGAAACGTGGCGAACTTTATATGAGTCGCGTCTAGATAACCTACCTCGGACCAGACGGGATCAGCAACTATTCCCTTGCCTGCATAGACCTCGGTCCAACCGTGAGGCTGAAAATCAGAGGCCTGATAAACTCTTCCCGGGTATACGTATCCTACAGCAACAGCAGAGTAATAACCCAAGTCCCTTAGAAAGGAGACCAGAAGATTTGAAAATTCTTTGCAAACACCTTTTCTAACGCTTAGTATCTCTTTTGCGGACAGGTTCACGTCTGAATAGACCTTATCGTATTCTATGTTCTCTCCTATCCACTTTGCCAAATAGGACACTTTCTCAAAATCATTTCCTCTTGCATTAGAAGCAAGCTTGACAATGTCAGAATCCGCAGATTGAACTAGGCTTGTGGGCTCTATGAATTCTTTTAAATTCTTTTTTTCTATGTCCCCCCTTCTGGTCACAACAACAGTAGAATTAACAGTGTAGTTAACCCTTCCGACAGGGTCTTTCCATTTTATGTTAAGCAATTTATTCCCGTAATTGTCAAAAATAAATTTGTAAGAACAGAACTGAGTTTTGCACGGTCCGAAAGAATCCTCAACATAAAACTGCTCTATCTTCTGGTATTCGTCCTCCTGAGGTATTGATATATTCAATTCAAGGTTGTAGACTGTTCCGTTCAGGTCTATAAAACCCTTTTCTACTATATTGACCCTCATTTTATTGACTATTTGAGGGTTTGTTATGTTCTGTGCCGAGACTCTGATTGGCAGCAGCAAGAGAACCAGCAAAAATAGTAGCTTCTTCATAAGTTAAATTTATTAATCTTCTATAAATAATATTACTTGTGATTGCATGGACTTCTCGATATGGACTGAAAATCTTTAAATTAATTGTATTAGATAAACTCTGTATGGGCGAGCTGATGATTAGTTGTCCTATTTGCGAAAAACAATTTCATAAGAGAAAAAGTATGAGTAATCATAGAAGAGTTATGACAATATTATAACGAGGAAGATAAAAAATGATAGACAGCCAAATATGGACAGAAAAATATAGGCCCAAAATGTTAAAGGAAATAGTGGACCAGAAACATGTTGTGGAGAGGTTGAAATCATTTGTCAAAGAAGGCAGAGTACCGCACATGATTTTTGCAGGACCGCCTGGAACAGGAAAGACATGCTGTGCCATTGCTGTTGCAAGAGAATTATTTGGTGATAGTTGGCGACAGAATTTTCAAGAAACAAATGCTAGCGATATGCGTGGCATTGATGTGATAAGGACGAGGATTAAGAACTTTTCAAGAATGAAACCCATAGGAGCTTCTTTCAAAATAATATTTCTTGATGAGGCTGATGCCTTGACATCAGATGCGCAGAATGCTCTAAGGAGATTAATGGAAATATACTCGGAAGTAACCAGGTTCATTTTAAGTTGCAATTATTCCTCTAACATAATCTCGCCGATACAGAGCAGGGCAGTTGTATTTAGGTTCAAATCATTGACCAAAGAGAACGTTATTGAATACATGGAAAGGATTGTGAAGGGAGAGAAGCTAAAAATAGACAAAGAAGCCCTGGAAGTGCTATACGAGGTATCCGAGGGCGACATGAGAAAGGCCACGAATGTATTGCAAGCCTCAGCAGTACTTGGAAAGAAGATTACCAAAGATATGATTTATGAAGTTGCTGCACAAGCAGAACCCAAAGAAGTTATAGGCATGATGAATCATGCTCTTAATGGCAAGTTCACTGATGCAAGAGAAATTCTAAAAGAACTGCTGTTAAAGAGGGGTATTTCTGGTCAGGATATAATAAAGGAAATCTCAAACCAATTGTACAAACTAGACATTTCTGACAAAGCAAAGATAGACCTTGTGGAAAAGGTTGGAGAATCCGAGTTTAGAATAAACCAGGGCGGAAATGAACAGCTGCAATTGGAGGCCTTATTGGCCCAATTCGCCCTCTACAAAAAATAGGAAGATTGAATGCTTGTTGAAAAATATAAACCAAAAAGATTAGTAGAAGTTGTAGGGCAGAAAACAACTGTCCAGAAAATCATAGATTACCTCAAGAATTGGAAGCGCGGAAAGGCTTTGCTATTGTATGGGCCGACAGGAATAGGAAAGACGTTGATAGTAGAGATACTCTCAAAGGAAAATAAATTTAACCTAACGGAAATCAATACAACCGACAAGGACATTGTTTCTTACATAAAGGAAGTTTTGCTTCCAGCATCCAAAGAAAGCTCGCTATTTAATAGGAGATTGATACTGATAGACGAAGTGGACTCTTTTAGCGATAGAGGAGCAATAACCGAGGTTATCAAAATAATAAAAGAGAGCGCCAGTCCTGTGATACTGACTGCAAACAATGCTTATGAGAAAAAGCTAAAAACCTTAAGATACTATTGCACGCTTGTAAGGGTCAACAGGATACCTGTAAATCTGATAGAAAGGGAATTGAAGAGAATAGCCTTGAGAGAAAAAATAAATATTAAAGAAGAGATGATAAGAAGGATTGCTGCTGGCTCTGACGGAGATATGAGAGCCGCGATAAACGACTTGGAAAGTTTTTCAAAGGATTCAGAGTTTGGCATAAGGGATAGGGAAAGGGACATATTCAGAACTTTGAATTTGATATTCCAGTCAAAAGAACTAGGGAGAGCCTTGCAAGCAATTGATGAAAGCGACAAAGACATTGATGAAATATTCTGGTGGGTTGAGCAGAACATACCTCTTGAATTTAAAAGCAATGAAGAAATAGCAAAAGCTTTTGATTTACTGAGCAAGGCTGATTTGTTTAGAAGCAAGATAGTTGTAAATCAGAACTATAGGTTTAAGAAATACATGAAGGAGATGATAGCTGGAATCACTCTCATCGGGAACAATAAAAAGTTCATAATGTACAAGCCTCCTGACAGATTTATTTTGTTAGGAAGGGCCAAGTTTTCGGAAAATAAAAACGAGAAAACATACGAAAACTTGGTAAACATGTTGCATTGCTCAAAGAGAAAAATAAGAGAACAGATGCCTTACCTGAATATGATTATGAAGAAATAATTAACCTTTATACATTTCTGCCTGAATTTCTGTTGGTGATAATGCTCTGCTCCAGATTCTTACCTCGTCTATAATGCCACCGAGAGTGTTTTGCTGTTCACTAACTAATAGACTGTTAGTACTTGCACCAATAGGTAGATAACTTCCATAATCATATGTGTAATTGATGGAGCTACTATCCAAATAATAATTTACTTTGTAACCATCATAAGTCACTGCTACAAAATGCCATAAACCATCAGTAATATCAACGCCACCATATTGACTTCTTATAGTGCCACCAGACCATAAATATAAATAAGGATGGCTATCACTAGAAGTTCCAAACCAATAACCATTATATAAATAATTTTCCTTCTGTAAAATACCATTCCATCCGTGTTTGAATATTTTAACCCATGCAGTTATTGTAATTGCTTGAACATTAAAAATTTCCTTATTTCCATAATCAATATAATCATTAGCACCGTCAAAGCTCAAGGCAGAACCATAAGTTCCATTGACCCAGATGTGAGTATCGTTAACGTAAGTTGCACTGGCCGGTTCTTCAAAACTCCAAGCAGCATTTGTTCTTGATATTGGCAAAGAACTTTGCCTTTCCGCATTGATTTCAGTTTGATTTAGGCTTTTGTTCCAAATTCTAAATTCATCAATAGTTCCGTTGAAATATCTTGCATTACTTCCTGTTCCTAATTCAGATCTTGCCCCAATAAACAAATTGTTCTGAGGCGCTACAGTCATGTTTGATATAGAACCTAGATAATCGCTTGTGTTAGCATGTAAGACATCATCGCCATATATTAAAATTCTATTGCTTGTGGTATTTCTTACCAATGTTATGTAGTGCCATGCAGTATCGTTATAAATATTATTATCGGTTTCAAGCTCTAGATGCGTGTTGGATTGGTTTAGCCAGCATCTTATTCTCCCTATAGCATTTAAATCACTAAGTCCAACTAAACCGCATCCGTACCAACTGTCATATTCTGCTGGAATAAAATTTTTGCTAAATAAATAACCTATTTTAGCCTGATAGCCACCTTTCATCCAAAAACCTATAGAAAAGTCTTGGTCTCCGAAATCAACGTCGCTGCTAAGAGGTACCTTTACATAGTCACTAACTCCGTCAAAACTCAGAGCAGAACCGTACGTTCCATTAACTCGGGTATGAGTGTCGTTAACGTAAGTTGCACTGGCCGGTTCTTCAAATCTATAAGATGCTATTGGCCTTGATACGGGCATTGAGCTGTTCATTTCAGCTTGAATTTCTGCTTGTGACAAGGTTCTATTCCAAATTCTCACTTCATCTATTGTTCCGTTGAACGGGTCAAGGGTTCCACCGCCTTGTGCGCCTATCCTAATTATCCTAGAGCTGTCTACCATTTGCCCGTTATAAGGAAATGTTTTAACAGGGCCCTTTTGAGTTCCATTCACATAAAAAGTTACTTGTTTATTAGGCCTATCATAAGTAATCGCGACATGTTGCCATGTGTTATTTGTAATGCCTGCACTGGAAGATACTACCTCTTCAGAGCCATAAGACGAATTGACTATGTAAAAATCTAAATTGCTGGGATCCGCATTAGTCAAACGAAGTATCCACTCATCACCGGCAGCGTTACTCCACTTCGAAACTATAGCTCTTTCATCGCCTAAAATCTGTTTCGGATATATCCATGCCATCACGGTCAACGAACCACTAGGGATATCAGTTGCATTTACAACGTCTGCAATAACACTAGAAGTTCCATCAAAGCCTAAGCAGTTACCATACATGCAGCTACTTCCGGACAATCTGGTAGGCTGGGTTCCGGCAGTTCCATTTCCTAGAGTCCCATCGTTGAAAGTTTCTCCGTAGAAAGTTCCGTCGTTGAAAGTTTCTCCGTAGTAAGTTCCATCATTATGATACGAAGAAGAGTCAAAAGCAGTTGTCCCCAAACCTTCATTGAATTTGGACCAAAGAACGTCATTAAATGGAGATAATGTTATACTTCTAGTCTCGGTCTTTTTGGCATTGCCTGCAGTGTCAATGGCATAAGCATAATATTGATAAACACCGTTGGCAAGGTTGGTGAAATTGTGATAAAGTCTGTTAATACCAGAATTATAAGAAGCGTTTATCTCTTCTGGCGATAGAGCACGGTTCAATACGCGCACTTCGTCTACAGAACCATTTATTCCAAGATTACTGCCAGGCTCATTGAGCAAAATCATCAAAGGATACGTATAATTGTTTATGAAGTCTGTATATGTAGCAGTTGCATCGACAACTCCATTCACGTAGAACTTCAGATTGTTTGAACCTGCATTCTTGTCATAAGTTATTGCAAGATGATACCAGTTTCCAGCCACCCAGTTTGTTTTTGTAGTTGTAATCCAGTCTCCACCGTCATTATCATTTGAGAAACCGAATTGGAACTGGTCGGTGCTGTTTACAAATATTATGTAGTAGTTCGTCAAATCCGTGCCGCTCCAATGCCCCTTCTCAATTACCCTAGGCCATCCATATGCCTGATTCAAGGTGTTAAGCTTTACCCAAGTCTCTAATGTAATAGCTGTTCTAGGGCTGTTGAGCATGCTGGAGTTTCCACAATTTAATGACTTCATAGTATTTCCATTAATTCCATTACCATATACTCCAGTAGTTATGTCGCTTGCACTCATACCACCACTAAAGTTACAGAATATTCCATTAGTGGAGTTATCATATACGCCGTTGGAGTTATACCAGTCCATAGACCAGTAGCCTACCAAGCTTCTGTTCCAGTCTATGAAAGATGACGTGCTACTAGCGTCTGTAATAGAGACATTAACGTAAGACCAGTTTCTGCCAACTGCTGCGCCATCGTTGTCTGTTGGATTAACAAACTGAATTTGCAGAGAAGGAACAATAGCGAACGTACATGTTCCATCTAACTGACAAGCTTGACCTAATGGACATCCGCACTGTGAGCATGAACTGATTAGAGTTCCACTAGAACAATATAAAGGCTTTGTAGCAGAACAAGAACCGTATAACGTTCCATCAGAGCATTCTTGGTAAGGAAACTCTGTTTCTGTATACAAACCGTTTGTTTTCATAATAAAATCAAAATAATTTTGCTCGTCAGGATAGCATTTGTCACCAACATAATCGCTGCTAATTGCCGCGCAATCAATGTAAAGATCCGGGGGCTCTCCTGGTCCTCCTATGCCTCCTTTTTTACTAACCGCACCGAATCCATAATTACTAATTGATTTACCACAACCCTTACTATCAATTGTTTGATTAATTTCTATGTTTCCATCATACCATGCTTTTATTGTCGAGTTTGTACCATTCTCATACCAATACATTTCAAAATAATGCCATTCACCTTCACCTATGCTAATAGGAGAAGAATTCACCCAATTCCAAACAGGATCATCAAAATAAACACGCAATCTATAATTACCTTGATCATTCCATAAACAAAAAACTAAAAGCTCGCTCGTATCATTGTAGAAGCCGATAAAACAGGGTCTCTCATCGTTTGAAGGCAATTTCTTAAAATTTACATACACTCTGGTGTAAACTCCGTTTACCACTGGTAATTTCTCATAAACATAATTAATGCCATTAGAGTAAAGGCTATAAGAACCATCTTTTACTGTATCATTAACTATCTGTGGAGTTCCATAACCTACACCTGTCCATTGGCTAAAGTCACCAGTCTCAAAACCGTTTGAAAACAATATGAACTTGCTATCGAAGTCTATTCCCTTTTTTAACAGTTCTTGTTTGAAAAAGTTCTTTGTAAAATCTATGTCCTTCACTATCTTATTCATGTCTCCGTTGTTGCTGATGTTAGAAGTGCTAAGGGTCTGGATAAAACTATTCTTTACATTGCTGATATAAGATAACTCTTGATGCTCTTCAACGCCGCTCAGCCTTATGTCGCTGAATCCTGTCATATACTGAAAGGTCAGCACGATTACATAAATTATTATCACGCTCGAGATAATGAAGAATTGCGCTTTCATTATTTCACTTTATGGACTTGGCAGATGTTTTAGCACCGCAAGCCTCGCATTTTAAGAAGTCTATCCTGTCTTCCTTTGTGAGTTTTGTGTCTGGTCTTCCGCACTCCTTGCAGATGACATATTCCTTCACATATGACTCTAACTTCTTCTGTATCAGGCTCTGCGGTATTTTTGATTGCAAATTAGCTCTGCTGCCATCAAAATTAGCCGGCGTTGCCAACTCTTTTGTCAGGAATTTTAAAAGATGTTTAGGGTCCCTTCTCAAGGTCTCGCATATCTGAGAAAAATTCTTTATTATGGTTTGGTTGCCTTGGATAGTGGTTTCAACAGCAGGAATTTCAAACCTGTCAGAATATTTTGCTGTTTGGGGCAGTTTTTCATACGCCTTGTTCAACAGTTCTTCATAGTTCATTCTGTTCACTAAATTAATATTATTTCGATGTTTATATAAGTCTAAAATTCAATGTTTCATTCGGCATCAAAACTTTGTTATAGATTCTTACCGAGTCTATGGTGCCGTTGAAACCTCTACTCAAGTCGTTAATGTTACCAATATCAATGTTACCACTTAAAGTTGTGATGCTTTTTTGTCCTACATTAAATTCTCCATCATTTTTACCATTAACGTAGATGTCAACATTTCCGCTATTAACAGAGAAAGTTGCTGCTACATGATTCCATTGCCCAGATGTAAGAGGAGTGCTCCCAGTCAACCAATTTGAATTTGTGCTGTCATTAAATACTAACCAAATAGTGACATAACCATTAACTTGGTTTGTAAAGGCAAAGTCAATTCTAAAATTGTTGAACCATATTATCCTGTTGTATCCTGCATGATTTGCAATATAAGGATTTATCCAAGCTTCTAGCGTAAAGCTATTATTTAAACTGTTCAAATTGTTTGGATTGCTTATATTTATTATATCGTTCGCTCCGTCGAATCCTAAAGCTTTTCCAAATTTACCATCAACCCAAGAAGGACCATTTACAAGATTTCCATTATTTCCATTTCCTGAAGAGTCATAGGCAACTGCTCCTAAACCTTCATCGAAATCTAAAGCCAATACGCAAGAATCTAGTAGTTCTGCCTCAAACAAAGCAGAAGTTTCCACGTTTGGATTAGTAAGTCTTAGAGTATGCTGTCCTATGGGTAAACCCCAAGCTCCTTGCAAAGTTAGGGTTCCTGTTTTTCCTGCGTCCAAAGAAGAAGGACTAAAAACAAAAGATGCGGGGTTGTCATCAACGTAAACATTCAGAGTATTATTGGTAATAAATCCTGTACCGCAATTCCTGACAAAAAAATTATTTTTGGAAGCCTCTTCTATTCTCATGCACGAGGACAAGGTCACTAAACTTTTTGATGTGCTGTTTTGCCCAGACCAGGTAACCTGTGAATAATAGCTGTTCAAATAAAACCAAAGCATCAGACCTATGGAGACGACCATGCATGCAATAATAATTAAAGTTATTAAATCTACGGCACCTTTCATAAGAATTATTTGTCTGCACGTATTATAATTCTTTTACGCTGCTAGGTTATGCTATCCTATTTTCTTGATCTTGCCGGCAATCGGTTCAAAACAGACACCGCTCTCCAATAAATCCTGTATAGAGAAGTCAACATCATTCTCAGGCAAACCAGACTTGGTCAGAATCTCCTGATAATCCGCACCTTCGCCCTTGTCCAACTTTTCAATGAGATTCAGAATCTTGCTTTTTATTTCAGCAGAGCTGATGACCTTTTCCTCAGTCGTGTTTTCTATTATTTCCTGTGCTTCAAGAACTCCTTCAGCATCCTCTATGTTCATGAACTGTTTGACTGCTGTCTTCAACTCGTTCAGATCGGAAGTCTGCTTCTGCAGCTCTTTTATCTTCTTTATATTTTCTCTCTGCCCTCTGAATATCTTCTCCAGCTCTAACAGTCTCAGGGTTTCAAAATTAGGATCCACCTTCTTGAATATCTCTGGTATAATGTAAATCTCTCCGTTATATTCTCTTATCTTCCCGAAGACGTCTACGAAATCTCCCTCTCCAAAACCATCAAATATCTTGATGTTGACAAAGGTCTTGCATCGAATCGTGTCGGTAGAATCGTCCAAGGTTATCGTCGAATATCTTTCATCAGGACTTATAAACTTGTCAACTACCAAGCCTATTATCCTTACTCGAGACAGCCTTCTTCCCAAGTTGGTTAATATATAGCTGCTCTCGAAACCGCTCTTTCTCACAAAGGTCCCATTGACTATCTCACCAACCGATGCTTTTTTTGCTGTTATTCTTTTTATTTCCATAACATCACTTTTCTAATTCTATAATCATTTAATCACTTTATGCTCTCCAAGTAGTTCAGCTTCGGTTCGAATATAGAGCCCTCGGACTTTAACCTTCTTAATAAATCTTCTGTCGTCTCAGCTTTTAATCCTTGATCCTCAGCCGCTGCTATTATCTCTTCCTTTGGAACAGGCTTGCCAATCTTCTTCTCGAGCATGTCAATTATGTCCAGTATAATGTGAATCTTGCTTCTCTGTGAAGCAGAGACACCCTCTGTTCTGTCAATATCTATTTTTCCTGTCTCATAATCGTAACCTAACTGTTGTATGGAAAATCTCATTATGTTCACTGCTCTATCAGCGTCCTTCATCTCTACCTTCTCAGAGAGCCTTATCTTGGCTGCTGCCTCTGCCAATCTCATCAAACCTTCGTTCTGCCTCAGTGTTATCGCGACGGTTTCCTCGCCTGAGTAGAGGCTTCTCATGTCAAGGTAAAAATTCTTTAATCTCTCGGCCGCTTCCCTAGTCATCTCAGGTTTGGAGTTCTTCCTTGCATAAGCTATGTATTTCCTTAAGAACTCGGGAGCTATCAAAGGTTCTACCAGGCTCGGCTTCAATCTGGTCTCTAATATGTGTGAAGCTAGTTTCTCGTCCCTTTCCTTGTCAGGAACATCCTTCAGAGCGAATTTCAAATCAAACCTGCTTAATAGAGTGTCAGGTATGTCAACTTGTTCTGCTATTGATTTGAATGGGTCGAACCTGAAGAATTTAGGGTTGGAACCTGCTAGAACAGAGACCTGAGCAGGCAACGTCGCGACTATAGAAGCCTTCGCGATGCTAATCTGTTGTTGCTCAAGACCTTCGTGCATTGCAATCTGATCGTCCTTAGACATCTTGTCAAATTCATCAATACAATTATGGACAAAGACGCCGTCAGCAACAAAATTGTGAAGTGATGGAACAAAGATGTCATATACGTAACCTTCATAGTCAAACTCTTCTATACTTTTTATAGCGTCTAAAAAGAAATCCCGTTTTAGCAATGATTGGATGCTATAGCTTAAATCAGGATCCAATTGATCTTTTAGCCTAAGTAACAATTTTTGTAGCTGGTCTCTTGACGGCTGCCTCTTCAGATTTCTGTAATCATAAATTGTGCTCCAAACACCTCGCTTGACCAGAACAGATTTGTTGATGTTGCTCAGTTCTTTGCATATTTCTAGAACAGGATAGGCAGGTAATTTATCGCTCGTACTAGAAACCAGATTTATTCTTTTTGGTATTTCAACTCTTATTTTTTCTGAATAATTAACTATGGCATTCTTAAGGGTTATGACGTCTTTTCTTCCTGTTATCCTTATCCTATGGACGCCCTTTCCTTCTATTAACTTTGAATAGACGTCTAATCTTCTCAGGGCCAAGATAAAGTTAAGATTAGTGTCCTTCCTATCAGAAAGTAAGAATTCAACATGTGCCACTTTATATTTCCTGTCTTTTTTTCTAGAATTCTTTAAAGATATACAACCATCAGAATCCATGGCTCCTGCTATAAAAGCTCTAAGTATATCATCATCTAACAAGAGCAAATTTTCAAGTTTTTCTCCAACTATTTTTTTATAAATCTCAGCCAGCAATCGATTACCCATATACAGCTGGCTACAATCTGATTCAACCTCTTTGCCTCTTATTTTGCTTCTCATTATTTGTCTGTGTACATTTGGTCTTTCAGAGATTTTTTCCCAGCATCTCATCAGATTATTAATGTATTTTCTATGAGATTCTGACTGCATCACAGATATCCTAGACCTTCTGTGATTCGTGCTCACGTTGCCATCTCCAAAAATGAAACCAAACACATAGCCCAATTCTGGAGTTAAAAATGGTGTTTTTAATCTGTTTCCTCCATGAGACATCGCAAATTTGAGACACCTGTTTTTCCATTCTTCATAAAGATGTAAGTCTTTCAAAATGCCCTTGAATTCTCCAACAGAAATCTGCAAACCGCCTGAAAGAAAATGACGATTTAGCCTAAACTTATCATTAAAATCTTTAATTGTTCTGTATCTGCTCAAAATGACTTTCTTTAGCTCGAATTTTTCTTCCTTTGCCAAGCAAACTTTCCATTCATCAGGAACGATATCCATCACATATATCTTCTTGGTTTTATGTTGTAAAAGTTTTAAAGGCGATACTACGCTGTCACTGCTAGAAAATTCCTTAGAAGCCTTCCAAGAAAAAGAATTTCCATCAAGAAGTTTATGATCTGGGGTTAAGCAAATTTCAAATCCAGAATCAAATTTTATTTTCATCATCTTACCTTTGTATTGCTTTCTGCCTATGCCAAAGGACATGGCGTTGAGTACGGTTTTATTTTTGAGGTCAAAAGAACTGACAGAAAAATTCGATTTATCATTTACCTCTACAATTTCTCCCTTGGAAATAGCCTTTTCAGCAATATTCTCATCAAAAATATTTTTTATAGAAACTATTTTATCATTTATTAAAATCTTTGTTTCAGGATGCAGACACAAGATTCCTTTATTCGCTAGAATCATTGCGCCTGCCTCGAGCATCCAGCCCCCGCCGAATTCCTCATCTTTGACTACAGTTGCGGTTAACCCAGCCGCTGTTGCGCCCTTACCCCCGACATACTTGCCTCTAGGGATTATGCCTGATATTAATTTTAATAATTGGCTCTTGCCAGTATTGTGAACGATAATTCCATTGGCTACAAACCTGTGATAATTAGATACCTCAACATCAAAAACATCCTGGGGAAAATCATTGTTTATTTTTACAATCTTCTCACTTCTTTCTTTGTGAACTCGATGAACATGAGATTTTGCATATTCAACTGCTTTTTCTAGTTTAGAAATTTTCTTTTGACTTACAAAGCCTATGTTTTTTGAGAATTTTGTTATTGATTCGGAACGCCTAATCATTAGTGAACCGCTTGGTTTGCTTATAACCTCGCGACCCTTTATTTTTATCATTCTTTTTTTGTTTTCCCAGAGAATTCTTGAATGAATGCCAAACCTTAGCAGCAATAATTGAACATCCCTCAAAAGTTCAATGTTATTAGACCTCAAGCTAACTGATGTGCGTCCGCGTCCTTTAGAGAAAACGCTGCCATCACCCTCGTAAAGCCATTTTAAGAAAGAGGCCACTACAGAGTCTCTTGATTGGAATACAAGGTTAGGCACTCTTTTCTCCTTTAAAAATGAAAGTAGCTTGGCCAAGTGGGTACGGTTGACTTCGTAGTACATAACCTTTTCACTTGCGCGTTTATGCTCATAAGAGCTGATTGGTACGCCAAAACATTTTTCAAGGTGGTTTATAATTTTCGGAGCTATGTCCAGCTCGTCCTTATTTATTACAAAACCTATGCTTCTTTTTCTTATCCAGCCATCCGCAATTATATAACCGAAAATGCCTGCCAGACTTTCATCAAGAACTTTCGGAATTTTTATATGCCAGCTTTTATGATAATAGCTACAATCTGTCCATTTGGTGTCAACAAAATGCTTCTTCCTACATTCTATTTTCGATACAGTACAAACTCTATCGTTTATTTTTATCTCATCTAATCTTTTCCATATCCTCTCCCTATCTTTTAGCACCAGCACGGGCTGGTTGCAAGTTCCTTTTATGCTTTTGCCTGTCTCAGTCACTATTTCCATAATCGGCTGGCTTTTGAAAAAATGAAACTTCGTTGCCTTGCCAACTTTTCTTCCCATTCCCATGTGCAGGTTGTAATTTATGTCCTCCAGATGTTCGGTGCCCATTTCTCCAATCTTCATGATAGTCCCATCAGACATAACAACTCTTTCATCGGCAATCAGACAACTAGGATCGCCGATCAGCAAAATATGAATGTCTCCCCTTATCCTGGTCTTGTCAGGCAAGTTATGAGGGACTCCGCCAAACAATTGAAGCATCACTGCTTCCTTTATTTCATTCATTCCGTAAATGGAAGGAGCGATGGAAGCAACTATCTTGTTGTATATTTCTGGGTCATTTGCATACTCTTTGATCTTTTCCTCGTCCTGGGGAGTTATTATAACCTCTTCCCATTCCATCTCCGTAGGTTCCACGTAATTAGCTTCAACATAGATGTCCATTTGCGTCCTGAGTTTTCCCTTTATGAATTTTTTTGTTTCCTTGACAATGCAATTTATCTTAAGCCTGTTTCCAGGATCTGTTTTCCTTTGCATCTCCGGAATAGTCAAATCCTCTTTCAAATAAACAGGAACCTCTCCTGGCCTTTCTCCTGTGACTATTTCGAACGGTTCCTCAATGAATATCCATCTGGCATCAAAAAGTCTTCTGTCAAACAAAACAAAACCGCCTTTTCTGCCGCATTCAGGATTCTCGCAAATGACAGGCGGTTGCAGGAATCTCTCTGTCTGCTTTATCTCCATTTTTTGGCCGCACTCGGGGCACTGATAAATAGCAATATCGAATTCAGGTTTAACTTCTGAGGCTCTTCTGACAACACCATCCAAACATAAGAATTTACCAATGTGCTCTGACCTCAGGCTCCTTATTCTCAGGTTGAATTTTTCAGGCAGGTTCTTGAATCTCGGTTCTATTTTTATATTCTCCCCCAACAGGTCCGTGCTCAGGATAGACTCTCTGGCGGCCTTTATCATGTTCTCAGGGTCGTTCAAAAGCTTGTCTGCCAACTCTGGCTTGAATTTGTCCAACAAAGAAAAATCGACTATAATTGATTTCTTTCCGGACAGAGCTGCTGCTTCCAATTCCGTTAGGTAGTATTGCCTAAAAAATTCTTCAAAATCTTCTACTTCCATAAAAAACAATCAACTCGTCTTTATATTTTTTAACTTCTTGTCCGCCTTTGACACGGCTCTCTTCACATCATTAATACTTCTTCCACCAGTACAAATTATTTTACCACTACCGAAAAGAAGAAATGTAACTCTTGGGTCGCCTATTCTATAAACTAGGCCTGGGAACTGCTCTGGCTCGTACTCTACACCATCTAAATTGGCAACCAGTTTTTCAAGTTTAACAGGAACACCCAAAGAAGCTGATGCGACAACGTTTTCTATCTTTATTCTAAAACTCATTAACACCACTCTGCGTATAAATTTAATGGACTTGAAATTATTTAAATAATGTTCTACTGGTTTTTACTTACTTTCCAATGGGGAATTTAAGCCATGAAATTATAATATTGATATGAACTTAGTATCCTTGTTCTCCGGCAGCATCGAGAGTGTTCTAGCACTGTTAAAAGCCAAGGAAAAGGGACATGAAATAAAGTATCTGGCAGCTGTCCATGCCAAAGACTGCAAGGATTATCTGTATCAGACCCCTAACATCGGTTTGACGCTGATGCAATCCCAAGTCATTAACATCCGATTGGTCTCAAAGGAGGCTAAGGGAAATGAGGAATTTGAAGATTTGAAAGTTTTATTGAATGGATTGGATTGCGAAGGCGTTGTTTGCGGACTCGTCAACAACAAAAAAGAGAGAAGAGTCATAAAAAAGGTGTGCAAAGAATTGAATCTGAAACTATTAACACCCCTCTGGAGTTTGAAAAAGGACGAGATACTTGAAGAGGTTGTGAAAAATAGGTTAGAAGCAATAATAACTGCAATCACCGACTTGGATGAGAGTCTACTGGGAAGAATAATGGACGAGAAGGTTATAGCAGAACTAAAGTCAAAAGATTGCGATGTTTTCTCTGAGAACGGCAAGTTCGAAGCCATGGTTCTAGACTGTCACGCCTTCCAAAGAAGCATAAAGATAACAAAGAACAGCAAGGAGTGGAACAACGAAACCAAGAGTGGTAAACTGATGATAGAAGATGCTGTCCTAGTTAACAGACCAGAGGAACAAAAAATTTATAATAACTAAGCATATTAATAGTATGGCCTATTCGGAAACAATAAAACTTAAAATGAAATCTCAAGAGTTTTATGACATAACAGAGAAAGTTAAAGGTATCTTGAAAGAGTCCGATGTAGACGATGGGATTTGCAATGTGTTTGCCGTTGGGTCAACAGCATCTGTGGTTATAAACGAAAATGAACCCATGCTACTGGAAGACTTAAGAAGGACTCTAGAAAAAGTGTCTAGCTCAAAGGAACTGTATCAGCACATAGAAAATGCTTATTCTCATATAAGGTCTATGCTGATTGGTAGCAATCAATCAATTCCTGTAAATGACGGGAAATTAATGCTGGGAACCTGGCAGAACATAATGGTAGTTAACTTTGATGCTGAAATCAGAGAAAGAGAATTCATCATAACGGTTGTGGGAGATTAATTTTCAGAAACAAACCAGTGATAAAAAATGAAAAGTAAAGCTAGCCTTATTGACATAGAGAAGATTTTTGACATAGAAAACGAACCCATGCCCAATGGAGCTTGGTGGTGGTGGTTCTGGTTGTTCTTTTTCGATAACCCTAAGAATCCTGAGAAGCCGAGGCAATTAATGATACTGTGGTCAACAAAAAACATAAAAGAAATTGATTGCAATGGTGTTAGACTCAAAATAAAACCTTCTAAAGACAGGAGAAACCTCTGCGGTGCAGTTGCCGCATGGTATTTTGATGGAGAAAATATGAATCACAACCTTCTTCTTGAAGAGTGCAACATAAATGTATCGGACAAAGGAATTTATTCAGACTCCGCCACGCCTACCTGTTTTTCTGTGGATAAGAATAAAAATATGGTAAAAATTGGAAATGATTTTGAATTCATCGCAGAAATAAAGACCAAACACGAATTCATAAAACCGACCTATCAGTCAAACACCTACATAGGCAATAAGGGATACTCTATGATAAAATTAAATCATATGGTATTGAGCGGAAGAGTAAAAAACAGACCGATACATGGAAGCGCTTATTTTCAACGCATATTCCTGAGTGTGCCCCCACCGCCCTGGTATTGGGGAATATTTCATTTTGAAAACGGTGGTGTTTTAAGCTATTTCAATCCGCATTTACTTGGAAAGTCTCTTAAAAAGGACATATCATTTTTTGATGGCGAAGAAATGCATAAATTCAGTGATATAAATGTAAATAGAAGCGGCGAGAATACGCCTACCTTTACTATAACAGGAGAAAACAAACAAGAAAAAATAAAGTTTATTGTAAATTCTTATTCTCACTCTTCATGGACATTCAAGAAAAAGTTTCTCAAATTAATTCCAAATAAATTGACCTACAATGAGTACCCTGCGGTTATTTCTGACTTGAAACTTACAGACAAAAAAACAGGAAAAAATATTCCTCTATCTCTAGGCAGTTCAGTAGGCAATGCGGAACACACAACAGGATTTTTGCTTTGATTTTACACTATCTAAATTTAATATAAGTTAGTTTCTTATAATTATAATAGAAATATAATCCTGTGAAAAAATGCCAAGCATTTACATAGAAACTTATGGTTGTTCTGCGTCCCAATGCGAAGCTGAGATAATGGCCGGCCTTTTGGAGGCAGCTGGTTTTGACATTATAAAAAATGAGAGGTATGCTGACCTAATAATAGTCGTGACGTGCTTTGTAAAGCAGGTTACCGAACAGCGAATTCTATTCAGAATAAAACAATTAAAAGAGTCTTACCACGATAAAAAACTAATAATAGCCGGATGCATGCCTGAAGGAATGTACAGGAAGATGACAGATATCGTTCCAGAAGCCAGTCTGGTAAGCACCCACCACGTAAAAGAGATTGCACAAGCTGTTAAGAAAACCTTGGAAGGCAAACACGTAGAGTACTTGGGAAAATCAGAAGAAGTAAAATTATGCTTGCCGAAAATAAGAAAGAATCCTGTGATAGACATTGTTCCCATATCCAGTGGTTGCAACTCTTCCTGTGCTTACTGTTGTGTCAGGTTTGCCAAAGGTAAATTATTCTCATACCCAAAGGAGATGATAATCAAAGAAATAGAGAATTCAATAAGGCAAGGATGCAAAGAGATATGGCTGACCTCTCAGGACAATGCCTCCTATGGCTTGGAAGACAAATCAAGCTTACCAAAACTATTAAATGAAATCTCTGCTATTCCTGGCAATTTTCTAGTTAGAGTGGGGATGATGAATCCAAAGAACGTTCTGCCCATACTCGATGATCTAATAGAATCTTATCAGAACGATAAAATATACAAGTTCTTACACCTACCTATCCAATCTGGGGATGATAAAGTCTTGGAGAAAATGAACAGGGATTACAAGATAGAGGATTTCTTAAAAATTGTAAAAGGATTTAGAAAGAACATTAATTTTAACCTATGGACCGATGTCATTGTGGGTTTTCCTGAAGAAACTGAAGAACAGTTCGAGAATACCATTAAAATAATAAAGAACATCAAGCCTGACTGGACCAACGTCTCAAAGTTCGGATTAAGGCCCAAGACACCTGCTGAAAAACTTGAACAACTACCGCGCAACATTGTTAATGAAAGGAGCGAAAGAATGTCGGAAATAGTGAGAAAAATATCCTTTGAGAAGAACAAGGAATGGATAGGCTGGGAAGGTCCTGTATTAGTATCTAAGAGGGGAAAGGAAGCTGGTCAATGGCTTGGCAGGAACCCCGCTTACAAGCTAGTCCTGGTTGAAAACAAGGAGAATTTGCTTGGAAAGTTTGTCAAGGTGAGGATAAAAGAGGCTGGCTACTCTCATTTGACGGGAGTTCTAATCTGAAAAGACAACCTTTATATTCAAGGAAACTATTATCTTAAAAAGTGAAATCCATGAACTTTAAAATGTATATTATAGGCGGAATAATTTACGTAATCTTAGCGATAATCCTAGGTTTTGTGGGTGGAATGCTACCAATAAACCTGGCACCATACGCAGTGCTTATCGCAGCATTGATAGCAGGCATCTATGTAGGAATGAAGGCAACCAAGCCTATAAATGGTGCTATTGACGGAATGATTGCAGGATTGATTGGCGGCATAATAGCAGGTATTATAACATCATTTGTGCCAATACCTACATCAACCGGAACTTTGTTGGACTCTGTTATAGGAATTTTTGCAGGCATGCTAACAGGTTTTGTTGGGCAAGTGATAGCTGCGTTTGCTTGGTATATAGCTGCAGGTGTTATCCTAGGAGCGATTGGCGGATACATAGGCAAGATGCTCAAGAGATAGAAGTCTTTGAAATTAGAACCTAGCAGTCGTTTATAGCTTTTGTTATATTTTTTTCTATTTATTTTACTGTGACAGACTTAGCTAGATTTCTCGGTTTGTCAGGATTGCAACCTCTTAACAAGGCTAGTTGGTAGGCAAGAATCTGTATTGGTATTATCTGACAAATCGAGTTTGCTTCCTCTGATTCCCTCACTTTGATAAAGAAATCAAACAACTCGTTGTTCCTAGGGCCTATCCCTATTATGTAGGCCCCTCTTGCTTTCAGTTCAGTAGCATTGCTCAGTATTTCTTTCTCAATTTTCTCAGACGTGAAGACGATGCATGGCGTCCCTTTTTCAATCAATGCTATTGTCCCATGTTTTAATTCTCCACCAGCAAAGCCTTCTGCATGGATATATGACACTTCTTTTATCTTTAGTGCGGCTTCCAGTGCAGTCGGATACTGAAAGCTTCTGCCAATGGTGTAAAGGTGTTCCTTGTTCTTTAGATTGACTGATAGTTTTCTTATATGGTCTCTGGTATTGGCCGAGGTTAGATAATAGATATAGTTTATCAGATCTTTCAGTTTTTTCTTTCCCTCGTCATATTTGCCAGCAATCGCATAAGCCAGCATGGTTAATATTGCTAACTGAGAGGTATAGGTTTTTGTTGACAGAACGCATATCTCAGGCCCTGAATTCATCATCAAGGACTTGTGGGATTCTCTTGCTAGTGAGGATCCCATTACGTTTACTATTGAAATTACCTTTGCTCCTTTCTCCTTGGCAGCTCTGATAGCCTCTAATACGTCTGCAGTCTCTCCTGATTGTGAAACTGCCATGACAAGGCTTTCCGGTATGATAAAATCCTTGAAATTAGAGAACTCAGAGGCCAGACAAACGTTTACGTGCATCTTGGCTATTGAAGAGAACTTGTAACTGGCCGATAAGCAAGCATGATATGATGAACCGCAACCAACGAGATATATTCCTCTCGCCTTCTTCATCAGCTCTGCAACTTCCTTTATCGTTTTTTCATCCTGTTCAATCGCTCTCTCTACAGTGTCTGTCTGTTCTGTTATTTCCTTAAGCATGAAATGTTCGAAGTTTCCTTTATTTACCTGTTCTAGATTCCATTCAACGGTGTTGACAGGTCTTTTCACAAAAGAGTTCTCTTTCAGACTGAATATTCTTATTTTATTGTCTATTATCGCTATGTCAGTTTCCTCCAAGTAAATCACATTCTTTGTGTACTCTAAGAACGCAGGTATGTCAGATGCTATGAAATATTCCTTGTCGCCAATCCCTACGACCAGTGGAGAATCCTTTCTTGCACCAATCAACTTTTTCTCATCCTCATTCAAAACAGCGATTGCATAGCTTCCCTCTAATTTTTTTAGAGTTAGTTTGACAGAATCCTCAAAGTTGCTGTCTCTCATAAAGTATTCAATCATGTTAGGTATCACTTCCGTATCCGTTTCACTGTAAAATTTAAAACCTTTCGATGAAAGAAATCTTTTTAGCTCCTGATAGTTCTCGATTATGCCATTGTGCACGACGGCTATTTTCTTGTTGTTTGAGAAGTGAGGGTGAGCATTCTCTTTCGTTACCTTGCCATGGGTTGCCCAACGCGTGTGGGCTATCCCTATGTTGCCTTTCATATCTAGGAAGTTCAGCTTCGAGTGAATCTCTTCTATCTTTCCCATATCCTTTTTTAAAATTATTCCGCCATTGATAACAGCCATGCCCGCGGAGTCATAACCCCTATAATCTAAACGCCTCAGACCATCGAGAAGAATAGGCGCCGTTTCCTTTTCTCCTATGTAACCCATTATGCCGCACATTCTAGAAACTATGTCAAGAGATAGATATAAATATTATTAAAAATATTATAATAGTACTAAAAAATATTTTATAGTGGTTGCATGGCATGGATTGTTGAACAGAAAAACGGTAGAACTTTTAGCCTAATGACAAAGACGTTAGAACCGAAACAGCTAAAGGTTGCGCTATCGCCTTTAGCATGGAAGATTCTTAAGATTCTGGCAGAAAAACCAAACTATCCCAAAGAAATCGGTAGTAAGCTAAAAGTGAACGAACAAAAAATTTATTATCATATAAGAAACCTCGAAGAGGCCGGATTAATAGAGAAACTAAGAGAGGAGAGGAGACAAGGAGCAATGGCAAAATTCTATACACTGACGGATTATGCTTTCACCATACTGCTGAAACCTTTGGAAGAATCGCAAAAGGTTTTTCAATTAAAGAAGGAATATAAAAACTTCTTGGAACCTTTCATAAGCGAAGGCAGACTGAATGCATTGATTATTTTAGGCAGTCCAGAACCTCATGGCATAGCAAAGGCTAGAGCGAAAGACGGTTTGTTTGCCACTGATTTGGGTTTATTTTTAGGAACCTTTCTGAATTACAGACCTGATTCATTCACAAAGTTAGACACAGAAGTTAAGGACGATGAATTGAAGAACAACTTGATATTGATTGGTGGACCAGGAGTAAATTTCATAACAGCTAGAATCAATTCTAAACTGCCTATAAAATTCGAGAAGATAAAGGATCAAGAGAATTTTTACTCTGGCTTCCACTCAAACATATCTGGGAAGAACTATTACGAAGAGGGCTATGGTATAATCGTTAAGACGAAGAATCCTTTTGACAAGACCAAAGATATTCTTGTTATTGCTGGCAGAAGGATTGCCGGAACTAGGGCAGCCATAATCGCTTTCTTGCAGAAGTTTGATGAAATTTGCAGAGGAAATTCTTATGACTCTAAAGTTTTTGCAAAAATCGTAGAAGGTATTGACAGGAACAATGACGGAGTGATAGACTCTGTTGAGTTCCTAGAATAACTATGTCTTATGTTGAGCAGTCGGGGTCACCGAGGTGCCCCGAGTTTGATGTGGGAGTTGGTTATCCAGGATGGGCGGAAACTGAAGATGAGATGTTCGTAATCTATGCGGACTGAGTTTCTGGTAGTTGTGTTGTTCTTTTCTGCGCAGTATTAATCACATCTAAAATATAATCTACATAGTATATGATTTTAATGGCATCATTCATTTCAATAGAACCTTCTCTATGGCCTTTAGCATTTCTATGAAATTGAACTATTCCTCTGTTTATGAGATGAAATCCTTCTTCTTCAGAAATAGTTTCACATGAAGGTATTTTCAATACTCCATGTTTAGGATTGAACGCCGCATCTACTAAACCAACGCCATGTTCTTCTGCAGGCAATTCAGCCTTCTCACGAATTTTTGTTTCAAGATGTATAAAAGCATGTAAACAAGCATTCCAATATTCTCCGTTTTCAAATGATGTTTTACATGCCGCCCACAAACTTTTGTTTTTCAATGGAATTTTAATTATTTCTTTGCTATAATTGGCTGGTTTATCTAATTTTTTAGATAATCCCTTAGCCTCTAAAGGTTCTAAGTAAGAAATAACTTTATTGCATTCTATTATTAGTTGAGATAACAAAGCTCTCGGAGATTCGTTTGAATAATTTATTATTGGAATTTTGACTTCTAATAGTTCTTCGACTTCCAATCTATTATCATTATAAGATTTTAGTATAGCTTTTATTTGCAATTTGCAGTCTATTTCCATCGTATTTAGTCTTCCACCTACAGCCATATTACCATAAGGTTTTTGACCAACTTCTATTCTTTTTTCATTTATATTTGATATTTCTTTCTGTATTTCTTCAGCTTGCTCTTTGATGCTTTTATATTGACTCAAAAGCATTCTGTTCTTTTGATTTTCCATGACTAGAATTAATAATCAAACTTTAAAAACATTTTCAAGAATAAGCAAAGTTGGGATTTCTAACTTTTGTTTACTTCTCTTTATTGATTATCTTTCAAGAGTATGTTTCCCTTCTGCCAGTCGTCTATAAGTTTCAAGTAAACTCTCCTCACGTCCACTTTGCCACCCTTGATAAGCATTTTTCTTGATTCTCCTATTTCCTCAACTATCACGCCAAAGGTTTTTCCCTCAGTTTCGACCTTGTACATTCCTTCGAACGCTTTTTTGTTCTGCTCGAGAAAAATCCTCACTATTTCAGCCGCGGCGACATCTATCCTTTTTGCATTTGATGGGTCTAGCGTGTTCATCAGTATCTGCCTTGTCTCGTCACAGTCTGACATTGGAATGACACCCGGAGTGTCAATTAGCATTATGCTAGAGATCATCTTAACCAACTGACCGCACCTTGTCGTGCCTGGTTTTGAGCCAACAGCAATCGCCCTCCTGCCGCATAAAGCATTAATCAAAGAAGACTTGCCGGTGTTTGGATAGCCTATGACCCCTATCTTTATCATGCGGTTATTCGACATCTTCTTGATTATCTTGAAAAGGCCCCACTTCAGAAGCGTGACACCCTTCCTGTTTCTTATTGAAACAAAGAAGAATGGTATCTTTCCAAAATTCTTTTTGTAGATATCCACAGCCTCTTTCGATAAGAAATCAGACTTGTTGGCAACAATTATGAGCTTCTTGCCCTTGCTTTCGACAAGGTTCTCAGCATACTTGTTCCTTGTCATTTCAGGCATCCTGGCGTCAATGACCTCTATGACAAAGTCTGAATTGTTTATAACATTCTCGACAATGTCCCAAAACTTGTCCATTGACATAAAAGAATACTGTCTGTCAAAGTATTAGAATTCTTTAACGTCTTTAATATGCCAATCATCTGCGTCTTCTGTGAAAGTCTCTACCACCAGATATTCTATCTTCAGAACCCCTGTTGTCAGAGCCTCTTCCAAAACCGTCATTTCCAATTCTGGCCTCGAAAAAATCACATGTAAGAAACCTACCAGAACTGACTAAAAACCATACTAATTCTATGTCCTCAGAGGTTGCCGGGAGATTCACTAGGTTATTTTCATATAACCTAATGAAAAAATCATTTCAGTTCCTCGTTCAAAACCTTGGAAACAGTCTTGCCGTCTACGCTACCGCGAACGCTTTTCATTACCTCTCCCATCAAGGCAGAAACTTTCTTTTCCTTAACCAGGTCTGGATATTTGGCGAAAATCTTTCTTATTATTTCCCTCAGTTGTTCTTCGCTAAGAGCTTTCAAACCGCTTTTTCCTATAGCTTCTTTAACAGAAATTTTTTCCTTGCAAATAATCTCTAAAACGTTTGGAATGGCCTCCTTTGAAATCAATTTCTTATCAAGAGAAGAGAATAACTCGTTAAAGTGCTCTTCGCTTAAAATCTCTGTTTCAAACCCTCTGCGCCTCAAGTCCTTTATCGTCGAGGTTAATACGCTTGCAACTAAAATCGGATCATTATTCTTTGAGAATTTTTCGAACATATCCAAGTACTCGCTCCTTAGAACCTGATTAACCATCTCCTTTGGCAAGACCTTTGAAAGTTTTTTTGACTTTTCTTCCCAGGTCTCTGGTATCTTTATCTTAGACAAGAACTTCTTATCAATTACTATTGTCTCCAAGTCAGTCTCAGGATAAAGCCTCTCTCCACCTGGTAACGGCCTGGTGAATTCTGTTGTTCCGTCCTCTTTGGCTACGCGGGTCTCCTCCTTTGGCTTCTCTCCCTTCGCTATCAGTTCTTGCTGTCTCTTTATCTCGTTATCGATTATAGAAGGTATCATGTCCAATTCTTGAACACCCTTTACCTCAACCCTAGCTCCTTTAGAAATAGAAATGTTAACATCTTGTCTAGTTACGCCTAATCCCCTCTGGCTTTTTCCAGTAGATCGTATCAACATCCCTAGTTTTTCAGCAACTTCTTTTGCATGCTCAGGATTCTTGATGTCAGGAGCAGTTCCGATTTCTATCAATGGTATTCCTAACCTGTCTAAACGATAGGTAATCTCATTATCTTCCTGTTTGACAATTCCAGCAGACTCTTCTTCTAGAGAAATATTGTTTATCCTTACCTTACCTTGAGTCGTATCTAACGCACCATTCATACCTACAATGGCTGTTCTCTGAAAACCACAAGTATTAGATCCGTCTACGACAGTCTTCCTCATGATGTGAATTTCGTCTGGTATTTCCGCTTTCAGCAACAAAGCTACTTGCAAAACAACTTCCAAGGCCTCTTTGCTCATTGAACGAGGCGGTTCTTCATCTGCTTCTATTATGCAAGTTTCTTCCGGATAACATTGGTAGAAGAAGGTTCTGTCTCTCAGATATTCGTACAAGGCAGCAACATCCACTTGTCCTAATTCACCTGCTACAGCTCTTAATTTTCTTTTTATTAACGATGTCATTTTTGAATTAGAAAATTCTGGCTTGCAATTGCAGAATAGCTTATGTTTAGTTTGAAGGCGGTTATGCACCTCTATACCTATACGTAGCCCGATTTTCTCATAATCAGTCATTTATTCACCTTGAACATTTTGCCATGGCCCGGTATGATGTAGTCTGCAAGTCCTAATACTTTTTTTCTACTTTCTTTCAGTTTTTCTTTATCACTTGCATAGAGATCATCTTCAGGATAATTCTCTTTCCAGAATATATCACCAACAATAGCAACAATTCCTTTTTTGGTCTTTACTAGAAGGCTTATTCCATCATAGTTGTGCCCTGGTGTCTTGATTATTCTTATATCATTCGTAAATTGTTCTTTCCAATCTTCAACGCTTCCGCCTTCCCACAAGCCATAATACTCTAAAGTTTTTGCTTTAGGGAACATTCCAATGTTTCTATAATGATCTATGTGAGAATGGGTGATACAAACTATATTTACATCATTTACAGTTAAGTTTTCTTCTTTTAATTTTTTTATTAGGATATCCTGACTATCTAAAACACCTGGATCAACAATCATTATGATGCTCTTATCTTTTACAAGAGTAATTGTTGCACAGGTTTTCTCTTCTTCTCCTTTTTCTTTTGAGTCCGCATTTGTAAATCCTTCAATTAAAACTTTAACTTCAGTCATATTACCACTTTTCAAAACTCATAATTTCGTTTAGTTTTTTCCTTTCTCTTGGTTCTGGTTCCTCATTAGGATAACCCATAACAATAACAAAAGGAATTATAGTATCTTTAGGTATACCAAGAATTTTCTTTAGCTTTTCCTTGTCAGCCCATGCAATAAAGCATGTCCCTAGACCAAGCTCCGTCGCTCTCAGGACAAGGAACGCACTTGCAAGAGATAAATTTATTAAAGACATTTCTTTCTCATGCTTCTTTATTGAGTGAGGAGAATATGATTCTTCTGTACAGCACACAATGACAATCGGTACTTCGTATATTTCCTTTTGTTTAAAAACATTCTGCTCTTTAAATTTAAGCATGTTCTCTTTGCTTTTAACAACTAAAAAATGCCACGGTTGCAAGTTATGTCCTGAAGGTGCTCTTCTTGCAGCATCGATTACTTCTTTAATAATCTTGTCAGGAACCTTTTTTTCTTTGAATCTTCTTATTGATTTTCTCTTTTCTATTGCTTCTTTGACATCCATTTTTACACCAAGAAAGTTTCTATCTCGCTTCTTTTAGTAATCTCCCCAGCCATGTTTGTTAACATCATTTTTCTTATATCTTCAATATCTTTATAATGAGCTAATAACCATCCAAGCTTCACGTAAGCCACCTCGCTGAGCATGTCCTCTGCAGGAATCGCTTTTGCTTCATGGTAAAGGGTTCTTAGGTTAGAATAGACAGTTGTGTTAATTCTTCCATAAATTGTTTGAGACGCAATAACAACAGGAATTCCGTCTTTTATTAATTTCTTAATCACAGGAATCCAAGATTTTTCAGCTAGTGTAGGCACATGACCCATTCCAGTTCCCTCTATAACAAACCCTTTGTATCCTTTTTTAGCAAGAAATTCTAAAATTTCAGGTTCGCTTCCAGGATAAGACTTTAACAAAGCAATTTTTGGTTCAAACTTTACATCAGCAATAACTTTTTCATCGCTTCTTTTCTTGTAGTTTTTGTTTAGGGTGTCAATCTTTCCATTTGGATAAATCTTTGCCAAAGGCATCTCGTTAATGCTCCTGAAAGCATCCCTTCTTGTTGTATGAAGCTTCCTAGCCTTTGTCCCGCGAATGAAATAACAATAGTGATCATCAGTGGTAGCGTGCATGCATATACCAACTTCAGCCATGTCAGATAGAGCTGCATGAGCAGAACAGACCATGTTCATGAAAGCGTCACTGCTACCTCTATCAGAAGACCTTTGAGAACCTGTTAGAACAACTGGCTTAGATAGGTTCTTTAACATAAAGGACAAAACTGCAGAAGTGAAATGCATTGTGTCTGTCCCGTGAGTTATTATAACGCCTTGGTTTTCATTCAGTTCCTCGGCAACTAACTGAGCTAGTCTTTGCCAGTCCTTATAATCAAAATCTTCTGACATCTTTCTGAACGGAGTCTTAATGTCTTTTATGTACACAAAATCTTTCAATTCAGGAATATTAACTAACAATTCTTCTGGCCTTTCAAGAGCAGACACGCCGCCGGTCCTGTAATCGACCCTAGAAATTATGGTTCCGCCTGTCATCACAAGAGAGATTTTGGGTTTTTTATTATCGAATTTAATCTTCTCTATTTTCTCCTTTCCGTTCTCGAAATCTATCTCTTCCTTGACCTCCCTTGGTTCTGTCTTCTTTGATTTTCTTATTTCCATTTTGCCCTCGAACCTTATGCCAATGTTATATCCGTTATCTAGCTTCAGAACAATACAGTTCTCGTCGCCTAGCTCTGTCTTAGGCATCAGCAAACCTTCATAGGTTTTATCGTCTTTAGATATAGAAATCCTGTCTCCTATCTTAATTCCCTTCAAGGCTTTCTTGATTTTATCAGAATAATTCTCGAGCATAATAAGAATTTACTTCTTCAATATTTATAAGTTTCAATTGGTTATTCCCTAATATTTGTCTGAGACATTAGAATTTTTTAGAGGTGTTATCTTTACTCCCTCGTCCTCTTTTTCCATGAGCTTCTTGAACTTGCACTTGGGACACGTCAACCACTTGACAAACCTACCGTCTATTACTATGGCCTCTTCTCCGCATCTTGGGCAAGGAACCATGTCGCTCTTACCTTTTGGCTCTATTTGTTTTAAGGCCATCAGTATACACCTTTTTTAATTTCCACGTGCACATCCTCAAAGATTTCCGGGAACTTTGTTGAGAGCTCTTTCATGTCAAGTATCATCTGGGGCTTGTTGACAAAGCATACCTGCTCTTCTTCCTTTCCTTCCAGCTTCTCGTTGATGCCATACTTCTTTACCTTGCTTATCGTGAGCTTGCAGAAGGGATACTTTAGCCTGAACAGCTTGTCTATCGTTACATCTTCCAGAACGCCTATCACTATCGATGTGTTAAGGTCGACGGCCACGACTTTCTTCAGCATTTTCCTGGCTTTTTCCTTGCTCTTCTCTATGTTCGAGTGCCATGTGTCTGGCAGACTTATTTCCCCTTCAGATATAGGCATAATAATAGTTTGCATAGAAAATATAAAAGGTTATCCTATGTGAATCTCCAGAATGTCCCTGTCTTTTAATACATATATAAACTTACGATTTTGTCGAAGTTAAAAATATAAAGAATTTCTAGCAATAAGATACTATGAGAATGAAAATGGGAGGATTTAGAATTTTAAAAATATTCAAAAATCCACATTCCATGAGTGATGTTTCATACTTGACAAAAATTCCTTGTAGAAAATTATATGATAACTATATTAGAGATTTTTATTACAGAACAAAATACTTGCAGAGGTTATCCACAGCAACTTATTCTTTAAACAAAAAAGGTATGAATTTTGTAAATCTTTATAGCAACATAGAAGACGTAGACAAAAAAATTATTAAACTATCCAATAAAGGTTTAACGAATAATGAAATATTATCCGCTATTAGAAAAAAATATAATGTTACTATTTCAAATAGTACACTTTATACAAAGATATCTATATTAAGAAAAAATATGAAAAAAATTGATAGAAGAAAAAATATCGTGAAATTGCCTGAAAGATTTGATTTAAACTTGTCTAACTTAATAGCATTTTTATTATCTGATGGTTTTGTGTCTGATGAAGGGCAAATAGACTTTTATAATAAAGATATAAATCTTGTAAAAGAATTTAAAAAAATTAGCTCTAAGATATTCAGGGTAAAACATTTCCATTGCAGAAAAAAGAAAGATGGAACATATGAAATTTCATTTCATTCAATTGACATAACAAATTATTTGAAGGATTTTGTTAAAACGTTTAATAGAGAATCTGATAGAAAAACAAAAATAGTGCCTGACTCTAATATACCAAAAGAAGTTATAGAAGGTTCTAATGAACTAAAACGAGAATTTATTAAATACTATTCTTCATGCGACGGTTGTATATCTATATCAATTTCATATAAAAATAGTAAGAAATGCTTTGAAATATATCCATTTGTTTCCATAGCATGCAAACATAGCCAACTAAGAAATCAAATAAGACTTGTATTAGAATCTTTGGGGTTCCAGCCTTGTGAAGATTCAGCAGGAATAAAATTGTCTAAGAGAAAAGATATTCTAAAATATAAGAATGAAATAGGATTTTGTGAAAATTGTAGAATAAGCAAGAAATCTATTTATTGGAATGGATATACTAAAAATGAAGTTTTAAACTTGGCTACAAAAATAATAAAATATAATTTAAGGAACTTTAAGACTAAAGAATCGATTGCAGATTATCTTAAATCTTTCATTTAACCGGATGTATGTATTTCAATTATATCACCATCAGAAAGTTTATAATTCAATCCTACTCTTTGCCCGGGATACAACGACTTGCTCCACACCCTTGCAAATCTGAAGTATTTCAGAAAGTCCTTGTGAATGTTTCTAGCAGCGTCCTCAACAGTGGAGCCTTTCCTAAGAACCAGGGCCTTTTTCTCAGGTTTTTTTCCAGGCTCCTTGCAATAGATTCTTATCAAGCCGAGAATGTTCCACATGTCATCCTTTATCTTGCCTATGCTATCGTTTTGTTTTACTTCAATCGACGGTACGTTTATCCTGAAACCTGACAGGATGTTCTTTAATTCTTTCAATTCGTTCTCGTTCCTATAGATTAATATCATACCATCAGAACTTTGGACGACGCTCATGAACATAGGTTTGAAGTTGGAAGGAATCTCTATCATCTGTATCTTAACGCCCTCGAATTCGCAAGTCCCTATCTCTGGTTTTGTAGTCGTAAAGGGATGAGCAGATATCTCAGGCTTCGCGTTCGTCAGTTTTGACAAAAGAGTTGATTTCCCTGATTGTGTCATACCCAGAATGCACACCTGAGCGTCTCCCTCTTTGGTGATTAGGCTCCTTCTAGAGGATTTGGATTTCTTCTGCTCCCTCAGCTTAGCTAACCGCTGTTTCAATTCTTTTCTAAGGTTCTCGCAACCCTTGTGATTTGGCACAGTGCTCAGCATCTCTTCCAAGGCAGCAATTTTTTCTTCTTTGGTCCTAGCACTGAGATATTTTTCCTGAGCCTTTACATAATAGACTGTGACGTTCGTAGGCATATTTAGAATATATGCAGCAAATTAATTAATAATATTCTGTCCTGTACTCTTCCTGCGACTTGTAATAGTTATCTTCCTTCTTTTTCTTGTCTTCCTGCTTCTTCTTTTCCTCTTTATTTTTCTTGCTGATCTTTCTATATCTTAGGACGGTTAGCATTATTATCACAGCCACAATACCAATGGCAAAGTACCATATGACATAGCTATAATCTATGTTTTCAAGATAGTTTTCCTGGATATTTCCTTGAGGGATAGAAGACGACATAATTTTCAAATTGACATAGATAGGTATGGTCTCTTGGTCAGTAGAAACGTCTATCTCACCGCTATAAGATTCTTCGGTCTGGTTCGTTGCAACTAATCTTATTTTCATCGTAGCCTTGCTATTTGATGGTATGAGATATGGCCTTTGGACTATCAATACAACGTCCTTAAGATTATCAGAAACTTCTATATTTCTTACGTTGACATCAGAATCCATGAAATTTTCAAACTCAAAAGTCTTGTCAACAGTATTGGTCACAGTCTCGTTGATAGAGTCAGGCATTATAATAATTGCTTTTGATACAGAAAAGCTCAGACTAGTATTCGAGGTCCTTCCATCTGAATCGATCAAGGCTATGTTGACGTTAGAAGCACCGAAAGGATAATCAGCAGGTATCTCATAGACGTCTGTGAAACCGTTGTTGACCTCTGTCAAGGTAAGACTCTTGTTTAGAGTCTCATTTCCCAGAGGATTTATTATGCTGTAAAAGACGTTGAACGTTAAACTGCCAGAATATTTGTCCGTTATCAGCACTGTCAGGTTCATTGTTTCTCCAGGAGTGAAATGATGCTTGTTAAGATAAGTGTCCGCGTTCCAAGCAAGCACGTCAAAATTTCCTTTAAACTCCAGAACTGGCATGCTAGCGTTAACCACAGTTCCTCCTTGCAAAACGCTTATATCTATTGTATAGGTTCCGTTCAATGCCCTCGTATTTAGAGTGTAGTTATAATTCCAACTGGTAGAGCTTTTGTTGCTCATGGGAGTTCCAGAAATTTCCGTATTACCGCTCGGGTTTATTATATTTAGTTTGACATTGGTCAATGGCTGAGAATAATCTAACATGATGCTCACCGTATCACCAGGATTGTAAACTTTTTTATCCGTTGTAACATCTGCCCTAGCCAGTGTTGACAACGCTAAAAGCACGAACAACGACAAAATTATCAGCCTTTTCATCAAATCACTCTAATTATTTATATTGCACCTGCCTTTAATAATTTATGAAGAATCTGGGAAAAATAATTACCTTTTCCATGGTACTGTTGGTTTTCTCGATTATCATAATACTTTTTAGGGAGCAAGCCATATCTTTTGACGTGAGCCTGCTCCGCGTTATAAACGGTTTTTCCAACCCATTGTTAGACGCCGTCTTCATTCCACTAACTTATCTTGGCTCAACATTCTTCTGGATCATTTTGATGGTGATGTTCTGGATTAGAGGCCATAAAAAACTCTCTATATATTTGTTATATTCGATTATCATAAATTCTATCCTATCATTCTCATTAAAGTGGACTTTTCTAAGACCGAGACCTAGTGAAAGCAAAGAAAAAAATATATTGTTTATAGAAGATACGGGACCCAGCTTCCCATCAGGTCATGCTGAGAATGTTTTTTCAGGCAACGTTATATTGAGTTCCTTTATCAATGACTGGAGATTTAAGACTACCCTATATGTAATATCGATTCTAACGGCCATTAGCAGAATCTACATTGGCATCCATTATCCGATAGACACTCTTTTCGGCTCCCTGATTGGAATTATTGTTGGCAACCTTGTCTTGAACTTGCCTACAGAGAAGGCTGAGACTAAAATAGAAAAGGCTATTAAGAGAATTAGAAAATTGTTAGGATTATAGCTCGAATATCAACTCGGCCTTTTTGTTGTAGAAACTAGATATTATTTTCGAAAAACTTTCCGGTTTTAACAAGAGATGGTTCTTTTGAACGGCAGGAACCCTTATCCTTATTATCTCCTCGTTGTTCCTGTAAAGCGTGTTAATACCATTCACTGTCGTGGGAAATATCAATTCCTCTACAAAGTCCTCGAAATTAGAAGACTCCTCAAGAATCCTTATGGATTTCTTGAATTTCAGCGCTATTTTCTTGACAACAGCACCTGACTTGCCAACTAGTTTTGGCGCGTCCCCCCTGCCTGTCACGATGATCAGAGCGTCGCTGTCGATTATCTTCAATACATTGACGTTCCTGATGCTTTTCATCTTGTCGCTTAGCTTGTACAAGTATCTTGCTATCTCCACCTCGTCCGCGGTTATCAATCCTTGCTCTATTTTGTTCTGGCAAGCATTGCATAGAATATCGGACTTTAAACACACTTCGCAAATTGGAGTCTGCATAAAGATTATATTAATATAAGTTGAATATAAAGGTTGGTTCGAATGATAGAAATAGGAATTGCAGGTGCGATACTGCTTTTGGCGGCGTGGTTGTTTGAAACTTACGAATCCGTGAAAAGACACAAGTCATTAATTGACTTGAAGTTCGCTTTTATCTATATAGTAAGCACGATTTTATTGACGATATATGCTTACCAAAACAGTGACATGGTATTTTTTTCGGTTAACATTTTCCTTATATTGATAGTTCTGTTTGAAATTGTTTATACGATTTACAAAACGAGGAGATAATATGGAAATCGCCATATGCGGCAAGACAAACGTAGGCAAGTCAAGCTTTTTCAAGGCAGCGACGATGATAGACGTCGAGATATCGAACAGAATCTTCTGCACGATCAAGCCGAACGTCGGCGTATCCTACGTAACAGCTCCCTGTCCTTGTATCGAATTAAAATTAAAGTGCAATCCAAGGAATTCACAATGCATAAATGGCGTAAGATTGGTACCTGTCAAGCTATGGGACATCGCTGGTTTGATTCCCGGAGCGCATGAAGGCCGCGGTTTAGGCAATCAATTCCTTAATGACATAATACAGGCTGACATGCTCATCCACATCGTTGATGCATCCGGGACAACGGATTCAGAAGGCCAGGCAACAGAAGGGCATGACCCCTCGGAAGACGTTAGGTTCTTGGAGAACGAGATTGACTTGTGGTTCGCCGACATTATAAAAAGGAACTTGGAGAAAATCAAGGACGAGAGCAAGGCTAGTGGCATACTAGCCGGCCTAGGCATAAGGGACAAGCACGTCAAAGATGTGATGGACAGAATTGGTTTGGATGACATAGAAAGATTTGCAAGGGAAATGAGAAAGCTCTCGAAACCAATGCTAATAGCTGCCAACAAGATTGACTTGCCTAGATCTGAGGAAAACATTAAGAAGATGAAAAAGGACTTTCCGCACCTGACAATAATACCTTGCTCTGCAGAAGCTGAGACTGCCTTGAGGACTGCTGCCAAAGTTGGTTTTATAGAATATATTCCTGGAAGCAAAGACTTTATGATCAAAAAAGAATTGAACGACAAACAAAAGCTTGCGTTGCAATTGATAAAAACAAATATACTGGACAAGTACGGATCAACCGGCGTGCAGGAATGTTTGAACAAAGCTGTGTTCGAATTTATGAAATACGTAGCAGTATATCCAGTGGAGAATGAGCACAAGTTCAGCGACAAGAAAGGCAATATTCTACCAGACACATTCCTCATGCCACCTGGTTCGACCGCCTTGGACCTAGCTTTTAAGATTCATACGGACATTGGCAGCAGATTCATCGGAGCAATTGATGCAAAAACAAAGAAAAGAGTTGCTGCAGAATATTTATTGAAGAACGGTGACATAATCTCAATCCAATCAGCTGCAAAGTAATCAATAATTAACTATATCAAAAACTTCTTTCATAGTTCCTTCCTGAACGCCCATCTTGTCTATGATTTCTTTCTCCAGAGCTCTGTCTGAGTATATAGTATATTCCTTTAGTCCATATTTTTCTCTCAACTTATCAACCTGTTTTTTTGAAGAGTCGAACATCGAAGACTTTCGAATAAAAGCAAAATCTATGACATAGTCTGGAAGTCTTGGAAATTTTTTAGTTACGTCTATGTATGACAAGACATAAGGTTTCAAAGAGTCTGGGAATTCTAATCCACCAAGCTTAGGATTATCAAAATCTTTTAATCCTAGAGCGCTTGACCCTGTGGAATTGCGTATGTGAGAATCTACTGCACAAATATGGGGGCATGTACTGAAGGAGTGAAAAGGATTCACAAGATTCCACTCGTCCAATAGTCTTTGGTCCCATATGCTTCTTTTGTTTCTATATTCAGTCTGTTTGTCACAATCACAAGTAAATTCTACGCTCTCCATATCATGTGCATTTATTATGCTTACCTTGTAAGGCTCTAATCTTTTTGGATTCATAGGTCTTACTTTGCCTGAATATACTCTAGACTTTACATTAGGTTTAACCTCTAATACTCTAGCATTTAAGACCTTTTTCCTTCCTGACTTTGAAAGTATTCTCCTTAATTGATCCCTAGAGTAAGAAGGTGAAACAAGCTTTCCTAGATTACGCTCGCTCTTTGAATTTATCAAAGCACCTTTTAGATAGTCAGTAGGATATTGAATCCTAAACTTTTGGCTCTCAGTTCCAAAAGAAAAATAAGCAAGACCAACTACTTGATAAACATTCGAAACCCATTCTCTTCTCATAGTTTAATATAGAATAGAAAATTTTTATAGTTGAAATAAAGGAAATTATCTAAAGTAATCCTTATTAGTTTGGTATATCTTACCATCTGTACAAGTTACTTGGTATATTGGATTATATGAATATCTTGAACTTACACCCCAATTATTATTGTTTCCAGAATCTATATAGTAATAAGTTGTTTTACTTGCAAAATTGTATTTGTAACTATTATATCCATAAGTTCCTTGAGCACATTTACAGAACTTTTTCAATTGATTTGAATTCAAGTAAAGATACTGATAACTTCCACTCCAGCATTTAGTTGTTGCACAATCTGGGTCATTTAGGCTATTACAATTAGGTCCACAGCATCCATCTGCTAAACCGCAATTTGGCCAAATGTTTTCACATGTTTTTAAACCTTCATTGCAACTATCACTCGTACAAGATATTCCATCGTCACAAGAACGTGTTAATCCTCCACAAACTCCTGCTATACATGTATCTGAATTAGTACAGAATTGTCCATCATTGCAAGAAGTTCCATTTGGTTTTGGCTGAGCTATACATGTATCAAGATTTTCATTACAAACTCCATTGTTACATTGATCACTTAAACTAGAGCAATCTATCACAGTTCCTGCCTGACAGACGCTATTTACGCATTTTTCTGCTCCATTACAATATAATCCATCACTACAATCATCATCTATTAAACACTTTTTTGCTGGTTTAACAGCTAAGTATGCATTGTAAGCATCAACTCTTCCCCAACCATAATATTTATCCCATCCAGCGCTCCCTAAATCTTTGGCTGTTGAATAAAGTATGCTTTTGATTTGACTGTCTGTTAAGCTTGGGTTTACATGTCTCATTAAAGCTACTGTTGCTGAAACATGTGGGGTTGCCATTGAAGTTCCGCTCCAAGATGCATAACTATTGCCTGGTAAACTTGAGTAAATACTTACTCCTGGCGCGACTATTTTTAATGCACTACCTGAACCAGACCAAGATGGCCTTGCATCGCTTTTGTCAACTGCTCCTATTGATATTGCTCCACTTGCACAACCAGGGCTGCTAACTATTCCTCCGGTATTGCCTGCCGCTACTACAACTGTCACGCCATTGCTGACTGCCCAGTTAACTTTTGAAGCTAAGTAATCGCTATCGCAATTAGCACCTGTTGTTCCACCACCACCTAAACTGATGCTCATTATTTTTGCTGGTTCATCTCCTGTATTTGGTGTGCCATCAGGACCATTAACTATATAATCTATTGCAGCTGCTATGTCGCTTGTGTAACAACTTCCGCTAGCATCGCAAACTTTTGCCATCCATACTTTTGCTCCAGGCGCAACTCCTTTTGCATTTGTCACAACTCCGTTAGCAGTTATTATTCCTGATACATGAGTTCCATGTCCATGATCATCGTAATAACTAGTTGTGTATGAAACAAAACTTTTTCCTCCTGCTATGCTATCTGATAATTCTTGGTGATTATAGTCTACTCCTGTGTCTAAAACTGCAACTGTTACTCCAGTTCCATCGTAACTTGACCAAACCTTGTCAGCTCCTATCTGTTGATCTGCTTGTAAATCCATTATATGAAGAACTGTGTCAGATTCCGAGTTTTGTATATTGATATTATCTGGGCAATCCAATGCAGTTGCATCCTTTAATTCGTGTGTTATTTTGCAACCTTCAACTCTGAAAATCGTTCTGTCCATCACAGAATTTGTATGAGCTATAATCCTGTTGTGCTTGATACTTGATGGTTTAAAATCTGTCATTGCCAGTGTTATTGAACTTAGTAAAACTATTGCTATTATAGAAAATAAAATTATTTTTTTCATTTATTCGCACCAAAAGTAATATGAATAAGCAAGTATTAAAGGACCTTTACTCTATCAAAGAATAAAGACATTGACAAGATGGAGCTTTTCAAATCTTGCAGGTCTTTCCAAAATTGCTTAACACTATAAACATGTCAAATATGTTTATGGAGCAGTCACCGTTCAAGTCGTAGATTGAGTTGTAGTTCTTGCTCTTGCAGTTTTGTCCCATGTGTTTTGATACTAGAATTAAATCAGACCAATTCACTTTCTTATCGCCGTTGATGTCTGCCAAGCAGTAGGAGAAGCTCACGTTGTCCGTGGAAGCACTATTGCCATAGCTGTCGTTTGCATAGACGATTATACTGTGCTTTCCGTCCTTCAATCCGGTCAAACTGGTATTGCCTGTTATCGTCTTGTTCTTTCCATTGTCCAAGCTATAGCCTATCCACGAAGTTTTGACATTCAAACTAAAATTAAGAGGAACTTTAAGCTTGTAGTAGTATGCCCCATTGACAGGAGATATCAGATTTATAACCAGTTTTTCTATAACAGTTACTGTTGCAACGACTTTAGAATTGTTTAGGGCGTAGCTAACGCTTGCAAAAATCAATAAAAATAAAATGGGTAGCAAAGCTACCCTTTTCGAAATTTTCATTTTCTCATCTGATGATTATCATAGTAGCAGAAGAATCAAAGCGCTACTGAAAAAACTGTTTTCATCTTTTTAGCAAGTTGCACCGAATGTTATTGTCTGAGTGTATGTGTCTGTAGGTTGATTTGCTGGAACTGTTAACTGATAATAAACAGTTGCGATATCTCCATTATTTGTAAGAGTTCCTATTGAAGTTGGTGTGCCTGTTAAATAGTTCCAACTAGGCGTTGGCAAAGACCATATGGTTGCTCCAACTAGCATCCAAGCATTTGAATTACCTGGATAAGTACTTCCTACCCAATTGGCTCCACTTATTAATGGATTAACTTGTACATTTCCTGTATTTGTTACTGTTGTTGTATCTGCACTTTGCACTGTTGTTCCTTGAACCATGTCACCAAAACTTATAACACCTGTTGCACTTATTCCACATGATATTGGTACACATGCACTATTTACACAAGTTTGTCCCGTGGGACAATCAGATTTTTGAGTACATTTAACATTTACATAACCTATTGGCAAACTGCCATCCAAGTATGTTATCAAATCTGTTTCAAACAGATAGCTGCTTGGAGTCCATGCTTTTAATGGTAAGGTTCCACTAGTCAAATCATCTGTTGGGACTATCCAAATCTTTGCACCTTTACAGTGTGCATAACTGTCAAAACCATTGTGGTTTAAGCAATAGTCTGGATCTGGGTTTATGTTCCAATCGCCTACGATTGGTAAGCTGCCTGTATCTTTATCAATTGCTAAGTTGGTTTGGTCGCCTTTAAATGTTGCTATTACCACTCCGCCATTCCCATTCCAATCAACAAATCTGTTTGATGTATCTGGTTTATAAATCAATGCATATTCTGTGCTTCCATCTAGACCCCATGTTGTCAAAGTTCCTGTGAATTTTGGACCTACTGTACCGAATGTCAAGGTTGCATATATGCCATCACTTATAATTGCCCAAGTTGTTGGATTTTTGTTTTCAAGAGTCAATGTTGTATCTGCTGCTAAAACACCTGCTGCGAACATTGCTGTCATTAATATTGCTGTTATACCTAATATTTTATTCATTATTTTTCACCTTTTAATTTATCCTATACTGGGTATTTAATTTTCCAAAGAAAACCAAACCTCGCGGTGCATGCTGGTTTGTTATAGCGCCTCTCCTAGGCGCTTTCAGAAATTTACTCATAAAAATTATTTAATGAAAAAAGTATTTAACATGTCTTGAGACAAATAGTATACGAAAGCTGTACAAAGTTATAACATGTGTATGACATAATTAGGAAAACCGAGATTTTTTGAAAAATATTTTTTTATATTATGTTTCAAAGAATAAAAAATCAATTTTCATGTGTATATTCTAAGACTTTTGTTTATGTTTGTTATTTGAATCAATTCTTTTTCAGAGAAAAAATGCGTTCTTATGCTCTTGTAGCACTCAGAAATCCAGTCAGGATATCTCAAGTTGAGTCCCCAGATGCTCCTCTTCTGCCTGTTGCCATATTTGTATGACTTGACGACGTCGACTACCTTCCATTCCATCAACTTCTCCAGATGATGAATAACAACCGAATGCCTCTTACCGATCTTGTTGGCAATCTCCTCAACAGACAAGGCGTGGTTAAGGTCCTTTGATTTAATGAGCAAGTGTATTATGGAAGCCCTTATGGGATTATAGCAGATTCTATTGAACTCAGGCCTGACAGAGTATAAAACGCTGTCCTCGTTCTCAGCCCCCTCCTGATTCAAAAGAATCTTATTCATTAATAATTATCTTCTGAATAGAATTATTTATCCTTATCAGACACTACGTTAGCAATACATTTGAAAGTGATAAAAAATTTTAATAAAATTGCATAGAAATTACAATAAAATAAATCTTTCTCTTGTTTTATTAATTTCAACCGTACTAAGATTCCTTATTAAAAGCTTCATTTGAATCAAGAAATCTTCTGATTTTACTAACATGTTTTCAGCAAATCCTTTTGTAAGGACAAGGGTCTGTTTTGAGGTTACATAATACTGCTTATGCTATCTTTTAATGCAAAACTAAATAAAATAATTAAGACTCTGTTAAAATTCTTCTTCTATTAAATGAAATGTTCCACCTAGCAAAAAACTCTCTTATCTCATCTTCATTTTCAACTGGCACTATTATGCACCCTTTTCCCAAATATTCTCCATTTACTTCTCTTAAAATACCACCTTTTTCATTCCTGCCTCTTAAGGCATAAGAAAATTTTATCTTGTCAATAAGCTTTAAGTTTTCTAATTTATACCAAAACAAAACTGAAGGGTCGAATCCGATCAGCTTTGACAAAAGCTTATCTTTTGTAAGACTTATACCTTCATGAAATATTGTTTTCCAGAGGGTTTCTTCCGGATTTAGAAAATCTCTTAAATACAAAATTGAAACATGAGCATCTTTTTTAAACTCTTTAGATATTACTTTTTTGAGTTTATCAAGTTTCTTGAATTTATCTAATGATAAAACACAAATGTCAACATCGCCAGGTTTTCTTTTACTTCTAACAATAGACCCAAATATAACTATATCAACTATGCTCGGGTTTTCTTTGATAAACTCTTTACAGATTCGTTTCAATTCCAAGAAGTTTTGCAATTTTAACAACCCCATTTTGTATTTTCTTAACTTCATCTATGCTCAATCTTAATTTATATGTCTTCCTATAGATGTCAAATAGATAAATGTCTGTCTTGTAAATTTCAGGAAAATTGATTTTTAAAACAGTGAATCTATCTCCATGGTCTTCAGGTAATATTTTTAGCTTTCTGTATATTGCTATGTCGCACAAAGTGATAAAAGACTTAAAAAATTCATTGGCTGCTGAATTATAATGTTTGTTCTTCAAACTCTCTAAACCAGTTTGATAGTATTCCTTAAAATTTAATTTCAATATTTCTTCGCTCATGTTAATTATTAACAATCATAACTTTTAAACCTTTCTGTGTTAGCAATTAACAATTTTTAACCAGCATTACATTTTCAATTGATTTCAAACAATTTTCTGCCTTTTCCACATACGAATTGCATATCTCTTCAGACGGTTCTACCAATTCTAATTTACATTCTTTTTTCAGTTTACTCAAAAAACTTTGTTTTTTCATAAAATTCCTCCACACCCTTTAATATGACATGGTTTTTAATTATCTCTTTTATTAAGAGGGAATCCGTGATAAAATCACCAATTTTTACTTTTATTTTTGAATGAACTAATTCTATCTCATCTTTCACCTTTCTGCTCCTTGTCTCTACGTACACGTCTATATCGCTATCTTTTTTTGCTATGAATTTTGCATAGCTTCCAAAAAGCACAATTAAATTTGCCTCGCTTCTTTTTAAAATATCCTCGATAATTACACTTAATTCCGGGTATAGCTTCAGTAATTTAATCAGTTTGTATCTTTCTGCATTGAAGACGTAGTTTTTAGCTTGCAGGTTTTTCTTTATGAAAAAAACTTTATTTTTGCCTTCAGTTTTATAATCCAAGACATTTTCTTTTAATAGCTTATCTAATTTTCTTAGAACTGTCGAATGCGACTCATTCAACTGCTTAGCTATACCTCTTAGATGATTTTCGCCCCTGAGCAAAAGTAATATTGCCTCCAAATCGATATTGTCTTTATTTTGAACCATATGTACCATTATTGAACCAATAATATATAAATTTTTCGATATAAATTTGTATATTAATTACAAATATATAAATTCTAACAAACTTAATTAGAAGATATGGAATTAAAAGGCATATCCAAAATACTAGAAAAACATAAAGAAATTGCTTTTAGTTATTTGTACGGCTCTTTAGCAAGGGGTCAGATGAGAAAAAGTAGTGATATTGATATTGGAATAGTTTTAAAAGAAAAATTTAAAAAAAATATCTTTTATGAGGTTAAGTTGGCTTTAGAAATAGAGAATAAAGCAAATTTAAAAAATGTTGAGGTTGTTGTTTTAAATGACAAACCCTTACGCTTTGTTAATCAAGTTTTAAAATATGGAAAGTTAATATTTTCAAGAGATGAAAGTAAAAGGATAAGATTTGAAACACTCATGATACGTAAATATATAGATTTTAAGCCATTTTATAAGGAATACGATAAAATGAGAACAGAAAGGTTAGGCGTATGATAGATAAAGATCTAATAGAAGCAAAGTTTGATATAATAGAAGATGATTTAAAGTTCCTTGAAAATTATAAGGGGAAAGAATTAAAGGAATATAGAGATATTCAAGCTGTAAAATATTCTTTGTTTGAAATAACAGAAGCTTGTATAGATATAGCCAATCACATAATATCAGCAAAGGGTTTTGAAAGAGCTGAGGAATATTCAAGAATGTTTACAATACTTATAGAAAACAAAGTTATATCTGAAACGCTTGGAAAAAGATTAGCTGAAATGGCAAAATTTCGTAATCTTCTAGTTCATAGGTATGCTGGGATTAAAGTTGAGTATTTGAAAGAAATAATTAAAAATAGCCTTATAGATGTTAGGATGTTTATAAAAGAAATAAAGAGCTATATTGAAAGATAATTTTCAATTGAAAATATAAAAATTATCAGAAATACAGATATATTTAACTCTTTATACTGTTAATAAAAATTACCACTTCAGTGGAAAAATTAAGTTAAATCCTTTTCTATCAGTCACATTGATAAGTTCTAAGAAATTAATTGCGTATTAATTACAAATAAAATACTTTCTAACTATTTTTGATGGTAATAAAAATTTATTTAAATAGAAAATCAACGCTGCTTATGCTATCTTTTGAAACAAAACTAAATAAAATAATTTTTCTAGATAAGAAAAGGCGGAAACATGTTTTAGAACATCCTGAAATGAAAAATCAATTAAACAAAATTAAGGAAACCTTAGAATTTCCGAATGAAATAAGAGAAAGTCTTTACATTAAATCAATTTGGTTGTTTTACAAGTTCTACTTTAATACTCCGGTATCAGATAAATATATGTTAGTTGTAACTAAAATATTAAATAAAGAAGGGTTTATAATTACAGCATTTTTCACTGATAAAATAAAGAAAGGTGAGATTATATGGAAAAAAGACTGAAAGTTTGGTTTGACTTGGAAGGAGATATGCTTGAAATAGGGTTTGCTAAGAGAAAGGGCTTTATGAAAGACATTGGAGAGGATATGTTTATCAGGCTTGATCAAAAAGGAGAAGTTATAGGATTTACTATTTTAAATGCAACAAAGAGATTTGAAAAAGTAAAAGAATTAAAATTACCTATTAAAGGCAAACTTGTTTCATTAGCTAAGTAAAAATAAATAAATTGCATAGCAATTACAAAAATAGCACGGATGTATGAAGAAAGAAACCTTTTTAAATGAATTCATATATAAATCCTTTTCTGATGTTAATTTAGTTATGCACCCAATTCAAATAAGGCTGACAAGAGAGCTTATCGAAAAGCTTGATGTCTTGATAGAAAAAGGCTTTTATCCCAACAGGTCCGAAGCTGTCAGGGACGCTGTTAGGAGATTAAGAATAATAGTATAATATTTCAACAAATATATTCTGGATTAATAATTAAAAAGGAAAATCACTCATAATAAAATATGCTTGCATCAGCTACTATGCTGTTCTGAGAATCTGCTATAAAGTTAGGGTCTTCTGCTGAAACGGCCTTCAATTGCTCTTCGGATATGCTATTTACCTGATCATCTACAATAGAACTTTCCTCGCTTGTAACTGTGGTTCCACTTGTAGATGTTCCAGATGAAACTTTCTGTGAACTAATAAAGTTAAAGGCCATAAATGCTATCGCTATTGCTATAACAACCGCAATCGCTATTATCAATTTTGAATTCATAGCATCACCTCGGATAGACCAGAGTCACGAATGTATAAGTGGTATTATTGAAGTTCAGTGTTCCTGCCCAAACTCTTGGCTCGCCAGAAATTTCTTGATTCGGTTTGGTTCTTTTTGCTAAGGACAAGTCTCCTACTTCTGTTGATTCTATTTCGCAATCTTCTGCCGAGACATTCTGCTGTTTGCAGGCATTCCAATCTGGTATCTCTCTTATTTCTGCAGTGGCATTTGTATCAGAAACTTGAATTTTTGTTAAAAGATAGTCTTTACCGTCTATCCTGATTCTTCCTTTCCTTGCGATAACTCCATTGGCATCCAAGTCAGACTTTATCCTGACCAGCATAGTGTTCCAATCTGTCACGTTCTCTGATTTTGCTTTTTGCATGACGTTCTTTATCTCAGTTTTGTTTAATACTCTTATATTGGTTATGTACCATTTTGCCGTGATGTAGTTGTCTTGATTAAAGCCTATTCCGTAACCATGCAAAACCGGATTCAGATAGTCCTTCAACATTGTTTTGAATGCATCCTTATTATTCTGTAAAGGTTTTGGCAATGCGAAAGCTACTGCGGTTGTTAATACTATAGCTACTATCGCAACTATAATCATTTTTTTCAAAGAATCACCTCTATGCTATTTCTTTTAGACTTTTAAATTTCTTTCTGACACCGTCTTCCCATTGCTCGAATCTGCCTTGAAGATAGACCAATTCATGGGTTATCCCTCGGACGGGATAGACTGCAAATGCTTTGAGGAAAACATCACTAACTGGCAAAATCTTTTTGGCCCTCACCTCCTTTATCCTAGGAATTCCATAAGCAGTCACAGCACCCCTTAGGATAAAGGACAACAAAAATATGATTTGCAAACTACCTAGCCAAAAGAAAGTCATGTTGGTGAGATATTGAGACAGGAAACCTCCTAAGAGAGGTCCTAGAAAAAGAGCGAAGCCAACGTATATCTTATAGTTAGCAATATAGGAAGGTCTTTTTTCAGGCGGCGTAACGTCTAATAGGTAGTTGAAGGATGTCAGATCAAAACCGCTCCAAGCGATACCTGAAAATATGCTTATCAACATCAACTGGAACACACTGGAAGCAAACAAAAACAGCAACGGATAGAATACTATAAGGATGTTGCACAAGCTCATTATCGTCCTGTCCCCGAATTTGTCGGACAGCCTTCCCCAATATCTCTGCATCAGTATCCTTGCGAAAATTTCCGTAGCGACAATTATGCCGTACCATTCATAACCTATTTTCATGACGCTGAGCATGTAGACTGTAAAGAAAGGCGACGCTATATTTACTGCAAAGCTTAACAAAGACATGTGAACGGTAAAGGGACGGAAGTTGCTATATTTTTTAAAATCCTTGATGAACTTGAAAATATTCAAACTATTATTTGACTTATTCTCCTGTCTATATCCAGTATCTGGTATTTTTGTTAAATAAAAGTAGGAAATCAAACCAAAAATAAAGGCAAGGAAAAACACCAACGAGAATCCTATCAAACCATTTATCAATCCTAGCAACCATCCTGCAATCAGTGCTGTGGCAAAACTAAAAACACTCACTATCGCATTCCTCTTTCCAAAATAACTGCCCCTGATGTTCTCAGGAACAAGGTTACCCATCCAAGCCGACCATGCAGTTGAAGCAAAACTTAGAACAACCTGTATTAGAACTATTAGAAATATGAACAAGAATAAACTGCCTTGAAAAATAAACAAAGGTATGAAGGCGATGAGCAACCAACTTAACCTTTGCGCTAACGAAAGGCTTACGGCTACTTTTTTTCCGCCCCTTTTTTCTATGTATTTTCCTGCAAAAATCTGAGACAAAGTGATGAACAGATTGGGAATTGAATTCAGTATTCCTACTTGAGCGTCATTGGCTCCCAATGCTAAAGCGAACGGCGTCGTGTACGTGCTTGTTATACCGTCCATTGCAGAGTATGCTGCACCGTCCTTTATCGAGTTCTTCAAGGCCTTATCTAGTTTTCTCTTTGACAATGCCATAAAAAGAATTTGGAAATCCTGCTATTAATAAATTATAACTAAAAACACAATTCATACTTCAAATCATATTTCTGGAATAACTCGACTATCCGCTGCTTCAATTTCTCATAGTAATCATTCTCAGTGAAAAAGACTTGCTCCCACTTATCAACCATGTCAGGATAATTCGCCGCAACAACACTCTTAATCTTCTCCCAATGGGCCTTTCTTTTTATGTTCAATTTATCAACGTAAATCTTGTCAGGCTTTGCCATCGAGAACCTGCTTATGGTCTTCTCCAAATCGACGTCGCTTATGAAAGGCAACAGAGGACCGAAGAATATGTAAGTCTTTATTCCAGAAACTTTTATGTAACTCAGAGCGTCAAGCCTTTCCTCGGGAGGAGAAGAATTAGGCTCGAATATCTTTGACACGCTCTCGTCTAATGTAGTTATGGTCATGCCGACCTCGCAGTTCAATTTTCTAAACAAATCCAAATCCCTTAGAACCAAGTTGGACTTGGTTAATATCGAAACAAAGAAGTTCTTATTCAATTTTTGTAGAATCTTCCTAGTTATTTTGTACTTCTTCTCAGCGCTTTGATAAGGGTCTGTGACGCTGCTTATCAGGATGTTTCCGCTCTTGTTCTTCAGAATCTCTTTGGATAAGACGTCGGCTGCGTTGGTCTTGACATCAAGGAAAGTTCCCCATGGTCTCTTCTCCCTGATAACGAACGGAGCGTAACAATAAAAACAATTGCTACCAAAACAATGACCAGAATAACTAGAGGATAATTATTAGATATCATGGTAACAAGGCCTGATGGAGAGACTAATTCATTTAGTTGTGAAGAAGTTCCTTGGTTTGTCTGTGCTGAAGTCACTTGATTCGGCTGTCCGTAAACTGAAATAATGACGCTCTTCATCATCTGAACGTTTATCTTGACTTGACCTCCTGAAGCACCTTCCTGCAAGGCATAAAGATAGCCTGTTATGTTTCCTGTTTTATCATAATCAGAAGGTATGGTCGCTGTGATGTTTGTATAGACAAATTTCTTTGGCTCAAGACTTACGTTTGCAGGGAATGATAAATACTTTGCAATGTCTCCTTCTGCTCTTAGACTTACTGTTATCGTCTCGTTCCCATCATTCAAAAGACCAAATTTAGAAGAATTAGTTCCGCCAATCGGAGTTGAAATGATTATAGTTCCTGCCACCTCTTGCAAGGCAAAAGCATTTGTGGCTAACAAGATCAAAAGAATTCCTATGACAAACAACTTTTTCATATCAATATTAGAGAAAGAAATCTTTAAATCCTTAACTAGAATTACAAGAACTATCTTCTTTTTCTTTTGCCCGCGACAAAAAGCTTGCTCTTGCTTAGGATTATGATTACAAGGAATATCAGCGATGATGCAACGGCTGCATATCCTACTGGCGAGTTTACTGCTGCGAATAAACCGGTTAATGGGGATATACTATTTGCTGCAGCTGTTCCAGCTTTACAATCTTGAGTTTCAGTCTTCATTGTCTTAATGCAATTGTTTTTATCAATGCATTTTCTAGTTTGCTTTCCATCCTTGCATGCGGACCAACCGCTGCATGACCAATATGGAATACACACTTGTGTAGTGTCGTCTGTCGGAGTGATTGTTCCGTCTGTTCCAGCGGATTCACTATTTGTCTGAGCAGGTTGTGATGAACCTCCTGAGTAAGACGATCCTACACTGCTGCCACCGCTGCTACTGCTACCACTTCCTGACGAAGTGCAAGTACCGTCAACTACACAACTTCTGTCTACTGTTGTTGACCCTGTCATCGCAGTACCTCTGTTACCACTTTTGTCTACAGGAACAACTGAAAAGACATAATATCCATCAGCCAAGTTTGTGAAAGTGTATGCTGTTCCAACAGTTATCCTATTCAAACCTCCATAATTAACGCTAATTTCATAATGATCTATACCTCTATTGTCATATGCTTCATCCCAACCTAAAATAATATTCCCATCTTTGTCGTAAGGACTTGCATCGATTGTTAATGTGCTACCTATTGGCCATGATGGAGGAGTTCTATCCACTATTAATATAGTATAAGACAATGGGTCTTGGCAGTTTCCAGCATTGTCACAAACCATTGACAGGAAATAATATGTTTCCCCTGCTGTCAAGTTGCTAGCGTTAAAAGTATAATTCCAGGTTGTTCCATTGAATGCTGTTAATATCCAACCACTATCATAACCTGTTCCGGGTATTGTTATCAAACCAAGTAATACTAAAGGATCTTTAACTATTCTAAATGATACGTTGTAAATTCCTGAAAGACTATCAGTTGCATTTATTATAATTGGTATCTGTGTTGAAATGTATGTTCCATTTGTCGGGCTAATGATTTGTTTATCAGGAGCATCATTATCAATTCTTACGTTAACAGTATCGCTAACAACGAGATTTCCATTAATGTTTGTAGCTCTAATGATCAGGTCCTTGACTCCATTAGATATGTCAGTAGGTATTCTGATGTTCCCTGAGCAGTTGTTGCCTATTGGTTGTAAGGTATTCTCTGGAGAGACTCCTGATATGGATACTGAGCATGATGTTACTTCATTGAATACACTAGGATTGACTGTAGCTACAACACCATTAATCCATTGTCCGCCTTTGAACCATTGAGATTCATTAACTCCTGTTATACTCATGTTTCTTGCATTGTCTATTCCTATAGGTTCTAGTTTTCTTGCGGAAGCATTGTTGCCTGAACCATCTATTGCATCAACCCACAGTTTGGCTTGTGCCTCATAGAAGGTATCATTTACGGTAACAAATCCTACACACTTCGAGACACCTTGTACAAATTCCAATTCACCTTGCAAGTAGCCTGTCTTTCCAGCGTTATCAACAATCCTAACCAAGCACTTTAGAGGTCCACATACTTGTTCAAACTGAGCACTGTTATCATTTATTTCGGCGTCAACATAAAACTTATCGCCAAATCCAATCCAGTTTCTTCCGGTAAATACCGAGGATATAGTCGGTGGAGTGTTATCAATGACAATGAACTTGCCATCGGTAAGGTAAGCAGAGTTGCCAAGCAAATCACTTGCAGCAAAATCAACATAACATACCCCTTCTACATCAGGAGATGTCCATTGTGCTTCGTAACGACCTGTTGATGAGTTGTATACCAATAGCAATTGTTCAGCGGTTCTATTAGGACATTTTACGTATGCCTTGGTTGTTGATTGATCAACACCTACTTTATCGTCTGTTATGTTTGCATAAATTATGATTTTATCTCCAAACTTTACATCGTGACATGGGTCTGGGATTATAATTGGTGGTTTGTTATCTACCTTATCCATTTCAGTGAATATTGGACCGGCATTGCCAAGTATATCTTTGCAGTAATATTGTACGGTGTGGTTCGAATATTCTGGTAATTTGAAAGGTTCATCATAAAGAGTCCATGATGTAAATCCACCACCATCAACATTGTACCTATAATAAATAGCAACGTTATCAACTGGATGAGGACCTTGGTCTACGCAATCAAGACTGATATCTGTATTGTTTGTTATGTACCAACAGTTCTCTCCGCATGAAACTTTTGGATCGCCTACTGTCTTGGTTACGTTTGGATATTTGGTATCGACCAAGTCAAGTTCTGTATGACTCTGTTCCCTGTTTCCTAATGCATCAACACAATACCAAGTTAGTCTGTGGTATGAATCTTCTGGATAATTAAATGTTATATAATTAGAATCCTGTATCCATTGACCCTGTGTCCATGCATCTTGTGAGTTGTTCTTCCAGTCTATCTTGTAATAGATATTTGCAGTGCCTGTTGGATGAGGTCCTACTTCTGAACATGTTAAGGCGATTGAAGTGCTTTGATTAACATAATAACAATTATCTGTGAAAGTTCCTTGTTCCAAAGTTGAGCAATCGACCTGTTTCTTTGGATCTCCCACTGTCTTGGATGAAACAGGCGGTGTGTTCTCGACGAATGCACACTGCTTATTTACAGTTTCGGTTTTGTTAACATTATCAACGCTGTAGAATTCTATCAAGTGGCAAGATTGCTCATTTATTGTGAATGGACTTTGATATGTTAAAAATTCTCCGCTACCCGAAGCCTCTTCACAAGCAGATTGACTGTCACAATAATCACTGTCTACTAGGGTAACTCTATAATAAGTTGCATGTACACCTGAAGCGTGTATTGAAGTTCCATCAGTCGCAGTCAAAGTTATTGGTGTTGAGTAGTTAATCCATTCTTTACCATTGCTTGAAACATAAGGAGTGCCGTAAGTCTTGGTTGTGATTGGTTTTGTATGATCAACATAATCAATCTCAAACTGATGAGTCTCTGTGTTTCCTAAGGTATCATTGCAGAAGTATTCTAACTCATGCTTTGATTCCTCTGGGAAGCCGAATGGTGTAGTGTATTGTGTCCAGCTATTCCAGTTTCCATCGTTTACTCTGTATCTATAATAAACATTAACATGATCTGACGGGTGAGGACCTTGGTCCGTACAAGTTAAGTTTACCTTTGTCACACCGTCTAAATATGTCTTGCCTTCAGTTGCATTATAAAATTGAGGTCCGATTATATTCTTTGTTGTAACAGGTGGCTGGGTATCAACAATATCATATTCAACATGATTTGTTTCTTTATTTCCTAGAGCATCAACACAGTACCACTCGAGAACATGGGCTGAATCCTCACCATAATGTATTGCCACATTATCATAAGGTATTTGCTGGAATGTTGGCAGTTCTGTTGTTCCTACCAAGAATTTCCTGAAGTATATTGAAACATTATCAACTGGGTGAGGCTGCCCGTCAGAACAGGTTATACCAATGGATGTACTCTGGTTTACATAATAGCAACCATCTGTCGGATTTCCCATATTTGGATAAAATTCACTCTGCTCGCTTGCATTGCATGGATGCTTCGGATTATAAATATTCTTTATCGAGACAGGTGGTTTTGTATCAACCAAATCAAGTTCCACATGATTTTGTTCTTTATTTCCCAGAGCATCTACGCAATACCAAGTTAATCTGTGATACGAGTCTTCAGCATAATTAAAACTAACAAAGTTTGAATCTTGTATCCAATTACCTAATTGCCAAGTGTCAGCACTTTGGTTCTTCCAGTCTATCTTGTAATAGATATTTGCAGTGCCTGTTGGATGAGGTCCTACTTCTGAACAATTCAAAGTTATATGAGTGCTTTGATTAACATAATAGCAACCATCTGTGAATGTACCTTGTCCTAAACCACTACAAGAAACACTCTTATTTGGAGTTCCAACCGTCTTCTGTGAGACAGGTGGCGTGTTCTCGACGTAGACACATTGTTTCTTTACAGTCTCTGCGTTTCCTAGTAAGTCTACGCTGTAGTACTCGATCAAGTGACAGGATTGCTCTGGTTTTGTGAATGGAGCAACATATTCGTTCCATAAACCTGAACCTCCTGTTTGTTGACAAACAGATGGATTCTCGCATGCGTCATTGCTTGTGAGAACAGTGTTTCTCCAATAAGTCTTGTTAACACCGACGTGGCAGATTTCTCCACCATCTACTGCGTTCAATGTTATTAATGTGCTTGAGTTAATCCACTGTGGGTGTTCTGAGTTTGGATATTTTGGTAAACCATAAGTCTTGGTTGTGACTGGCGGTGTTGAATCAACCTTGTATACTTGCTGGTGTGGATTATTTCTTGTTCCATTAGAGTTTCCTAATGCATCCTCACAGTAGTACTGCAAAGTATGAACAGAGTCTTCATCGAATATTATTTGTTTGAAAGACTGTACTGCAATTCTATCAGTCCAATCCTGCAAAACTTGTCCATCTAATAGTATTCTATACCATAGATTGACACTATTAACAGGATGAGGCTGTTGGTCTGTACAATTTAAGTTAATTTGAGTAACATGATCCTTTACAAAGTATACACAACCACTTGTATCCTCAGGGTCACATGAAACCTTTGGATCTCCAACTGTCTTTGTTATAATTGGTGGTTTTGTATCAACAATGTCTAATTCAAAATGATGTGGCTCTTCATTACCACAACTGTCAATCGACCAATACTCTATCAAGTGGTAAGAATCTTTATTCAAAGTTATCGTAACGTTTTGTCCTATTGCTCCTACGCCTTGCTGATCAACAGTCCATTGGTCTCCAGCGTTTACCTTGTACCAGACTTTCCAGTGTATGCTGACGCTGCCAGAATATTCATGGTCTGGAGTGTCATGATCATTTGCGCTAAGAACTATTTGTGTTCCTCCTTTAACATAACTACAACCATTAGTCAAGCCGCTAGCTGCTATAGCAGAGATATTCGAATCTTGTGCTTCGTTGCCATAACAATCAACTTTCTTATTATCAAAAGGAATTAAAGTTTTGTTTGTAATTGGTGAAGTTATATCTTTTATAAACCAAACAGGTGGTAGGAGGTCTATCTTACCCCAGTTGCAAGAGCAATCCATTCCATGGACTTGAATATGATGAGTGCCTTCAGCTAACAATGTTGTGTTTACAGTTCCGGTAACCCATTCACAGAATCCATCCCAAGTTCCGTCTACTGGCTGCATTTGGAAGCCCTCGCCGTTGCCTAGGTTAAATTCATCTATAAAGTATTCCGCCGAGCACATTTTGCTTTGGTCAAACGCGTCGCATATCAAAGCAGTGACAGTGGGGTTGCCTCCGCAAGCCATTGAGGGCGTTATATTTTGTTGCGATGTGGACGGAGGTAATACGTCGACATCAAAGCCTTTTGAGGCGCACGGTCCCCAATTGCCCTTGTCGTCTTTGCCTCTAACGTACAATGTGTGCCTGCCATCGTTAAGATTTTTAAGATTAATAGCATTTTGGAAAACGCCTTCTGTTTTTTCATCAAATGTTCCATCTGATGCTAGCAAAGGTGTTCCTCTTGTGCCTGTAGAAGGACAAGTATCAAAGAAATATTCTGCTTCTGAAATGTTTGAACAAGTATCATTTTCAGTAGCTGTTAGATTCATTGTGTTACACTTGATTTGAATAGTTAGATTATTAGTGCTAGGTCCTGTAACATCAGAATCATTTGTTTTTCCTGTATCAATCCATCTTGTATTATTAACAATAAAAGTACAGTTTACAGTTGGACTACAAGTGAACTTGTGATACTCTTGTTGTACTTGCTCCTTTTGTATGCATTGAGTAGCGCTTACCCATTGATAATTTGTAGTATTAACCCAACCATTCTGCAAGCTACAATCTTGAACTAATGAATCATTAACCAAACTGGTGTGATCTTTGCAACCGTTATCGCATGAGAAGTCATGGAATGTTCTGTGAGTTCTTATTGTGTCTGCAGAACAATAGTTAGCGTAAGCATCATAAGAATCTATATTTCTATTTGAGAATGTGTAGTTGCATCCTGCTACTTGACAGAAGTAATCCCTGTCTTCGCATCCTGTAGCCTGATAAACGTAACAACCATCCTGCAAGTCGCAGTTTTGAGTTGTATAAGAACAATTACATGTCGTTAGACTACAGTTTCCTGCATAGTATCTGACGTTGCCTATGCATTTGTTATCACATGTGTGAGTAGCATCACACTCTGCGCTACAGTTGGCCACGCTACAGGTATGAGTTATCGTGTTGTTTCCTGATGTGCATGAATCGCTAGTTTCGTTACATATGCTTGTAAATAGATTTCTAAAGTCCCAAGTAAAATGATAACTGTCAGGAGTATTATCACATGTTTCTACTTTTGACAGATTAAAGCCGGAGCAGTCTCTTGCGGTCAATTGAACGCAGCTTCCTAGTCCATCACAGTGGTCGGTTGCAGAGCACCATAGGCCGTCGTTACAAGTCGTGCTTGTTGAATTGAAACTAACCGTACAATTCTTTGAAGTTTCGTTACATACCCCAAATTTGCATTGGTCGTTCAAGGAGCTGCAGTTAAGAGGTGCCTGATGTATGCATTGATCAGCTGAACACGTTTCAACTCCGTTACAAAATACTCCGTCGTCACAGGCTGTTACATTGACGTAAGTCTGTGGGAATATTCTTGTTTGCTGAGTGTTGTTAAAATCAGTAAAAGTGACGTTTGAAGCAGGATAGACGTTTGTCAAGATGTTATTCCCTGAAGTGTTCATTTGCTCGTTAAAAGTGATTATGTAAGATTGTCCGATTATCATATTTCCTAAATTACATGTTACAGTTCTTGTTCCAGCGCTGTATGTGCAATTGTCTGGTGGGTTGCTTGATAATGCGTCAGCGTAGTTTGCATACGATGGAATGACGTCATTTACTACAACGTTTTTACCTCCTATGCTAAAGACTTCTTGGGATATGTTCTGATATATCTGTTGTAGTGAAGTTCCGTTTGGAGCAAAGTAATATTTTCCGCCTGTTATGCTTGCAATTTGTCCTAATAGAACAGGATCAACACTTGCACCAAGACCAATTGTATAAATGATTATACCGTCTGCCTTGGCTTCATTAGCACGGCTAAGTGGATCGCTACCCAAATTCTCGTTACCATCAGTCAATAATATCTCAATCCATACTGAATTGTTTCTTCCATGAGAAGTCAATTCATTGTTTGCAGCACTAATTCCACCACCTATAGCTGTTTGGCCAAGAGCCTTTAAAGTATCTATGGCATTTTGTACCAATGCCCCATTGAAGGTTAAACCTTGATTTAGGGTTGCGGTGTTGTTGAATGAAACAAGCCCAGATCTGTCTAAACTTGGATTCAATAAGCCAACAAAAAACTTTGCAGCAACCTTTGCATCATGAATTTTACAAGGACTTGTATTCGCTTCTACTCCGCCTGGACAATCGTCATCCATGCTCCCTGTTCTATCAAAAACAATCATTGCATCAATCGGAAAATGAACAGTTTGCGGGCAACCAGTGCCTGTAACGTTTAAAGTAACAGTTGTGTTTTGACATATTGAAAATGAGTTTGGATTGGTTTTCTTACTAACAACGATGTCAGGCAAGCATGCAGTACACTGTTCGTTAGATGTACACGAATCAATCACGTCTGGCCAAGTGTTGACGCTTATACATTGCTGTGAATTAAAATTACATTCAGAATGATAACAATCAGAATTTATTGAACACTTATTATCTCCAGCTCCGTTAACCAGAACACATTGTCCACTAGAACATTCAGCATGTTTTGGAGTTACACAATCAGAATTATTTGTACAAGTGCTTGTGCCGGGACTGTCTATAACTGTACAAGACTGGCCTACGCATTCACTATGAACGCATTGATTAAAATTAGTGCATGTGTCAGTTACATCTGGCCATGCGTTCACTTTCTTACAAGTTCTACCAACATAATCACATTCAGAATGATAACAATCAGAATTTATTGAACATTGGTTTGACCCACTTCCGTTGACTTGCATGCATTGTCCACTAGAACATTCAGCATGAGTAGTAGTATTTAAATATTTTATTTCAAGATAAGGCCATTTGTGTGAACAAGAGTATTCTTTGCTGTAAAAGTCTTTCTTATTGTTAACATCTGTGCTTGGGAAGTTCAAATTTACGCTGATAATTTTATCGCCACTATACTCTGATTGAACACTTGAATTAACGTTCCATACAGCCCAAGCATTGTAATACACAGGTGTTGAATCTATCAAACTGCCTATAGCAGGTTTGTTATTCCACCTCAAGCCAGTTTCTGTCCATGAATCATTAGAAACAAAATATACTCCGGTTGATTGATTTACTTGACTGCTCCAGGACATCGAATACATATGCAAGGTTGCAGCAGTGATTATTGAACCTGGTGGTATTGAACTCAAATCGAACTTAGCATATATCTGCCTCTGTTCTGGAGGATTTGCATTCTCATCATTGAGTATTGTATCAGTTCCATAGTTCGAGCTAGCAAAATTAGGATAGTTTACCCATGAATCTGCTAACGGAAACAATTTTACCGTTGTTTCAGAAGAATCTTCAAAGGTTGTTGAAGCTAAAACACTTCCAGTGGCAATAGCATCCACTTTAAATTCTTCATACATCGCGCCTATTGTGTAATTATAGGTAAATGATCCGTTATTATCAACAGATACATTATCGACTTTGTAACCATCAGGGTAAGTTATATTTAGTTGAACAGAATCATAATCAAATCCTGCCCCGTAAATTATGGCAGTTTCTCCTGGTTTGTAATCTGACTTATCACTCCATATCTGCGGAACAACATCCAAGCCATTAACAACTATTGGATCAGTTTCTGAACTCACTATATCAGAAGTATTAATGGCAAAAAATTCAGGACCTGCAACAGTACCTACTGTGTCTTCTTTAGGCCAGAGAACTGAGTAGCCTTTCTTTTCAAATATAAAATAAGCATATTTTTCGGTAGTGGCTGAAATATTAGCATAACCATTTGCATCTGTTAAAACTGAAGATTCTAAAACATACGTACCATCTATGCTGTCACTAGTCCAAATATTAGCATGAGCATTTGCAACAGGTACTCCGCTTGAATCTGTTACTTGAAACGATACATCTTTGGGCTCTGCAGCAACTGTCGGTAAAACAAAATTAATTATGAATAAAGATATAACCACCAAAGTAACTGCAACTAGAGAAAATTTTACAACTCCTACCAAACCTTTTTTGTTCAATAAAACACCATTAAGTTATTACTGCTCACTAAAGAAAACTTAGAAAGAAACCTATTTAACTATAGATGCGCCAGAATTAAGCCAAAATCTCATTACGGAAGCATTACGGTTTCATTACTTTTCTTGACCTTTTAAACTTATTTTTGGTAAATCCAATTATAATTAAAATAAAAGCGAAAACGACAAAGAGTATAATAATTAAACTTTGTGTATCAAAAACAAATCCTCCTGAAACATTTGAACTAGTAGAATTTATTATTATATCACCAATAGCATCTTTTTTACCTTCGTAAACTACATTACTTTTAATCAAATACGAACCATCTTTAGTTGGTTTGAAATAAGCTGTTAGTGTTTCATTTTCACCAATCTTTACCAAGGTTTCATCGCTCTGTAAAGTATCAACAAAATTATTATCTTGGTAAACTTCTCCAGTTATTTTAGCCGTTATATCGATTTGACCTGTGTTCTGAAACTGAACTTCGATTTTTGTTGGTTGACCTGTTTCTACTTCACTAGATGCTTTGACCTCTTCAACCTTTCCTTCAGCTGTGAGAGTTCCTCTTTCTAAGATTTTAAATTTAAGATCGCTCTCTTTAAGCAATGAATTATTAAGATAAACATCTACAGTTGCAACATAATCTCCAACCGTCTGACCTGTAGTATCCCACTCAGCATCTATTATACTTGTATTTCCTAGATTTACGGGAGTAGCATTAGTCGCAAAATTAACAATCTCTATATCATTCTTTTTAATAGAAACTTCTATTATAGGTGTAGCGATAATCTCTCCTGTGTTCTGAAACTCTGTTTCTATTCTCAGTATTCGATTCATTTCAGTGTCTGCAGTTGTAATGTTTATAACCTTTCCTGATAAAGATTGTAAACCCGCGACTTCTAATGAAACTGAAATGGGTATTTTAATTGATAGCGAGCTGATATTTTCAACTTGACTTGTACCAGAACCTCCTATATATATGGTAGATAAATATAATCCATTAGGAACATCTTTAGGTATGTTGAAATTTGCAATAATATCTCTAGAACTTGCAGCAGGAATTGTTATTTGACTTATTTGTGAATTTAAATTTTCTGGGTAATAAAAAGAAACCCAACCAGCTATTTTATCATCAGGCTTAATTGAAAAAGTTTCCTCAACGTCATCTGGATTATAAGTTGTTATGGTTATGCTGAACTGTTGGCCTCTAGCCAAATTACCTACTCTAATTAATGCAGGTAATACTGATAATCCTAGAGCGTTCACTAACTGCATGGCGAATACAAAAATTAAAAAAAATGTCACAGCAAAGATTATTTTTTTCATATTTATCATTAATTTGTAATTTATTTAAACTTTCCCTAAAGATAGGTATTTTATTAAAAATTAAAAAAAAGAAAAAGGGAAGCAAAGGAATCAACCTTTGCTTATTACTCTATTTTTCCACAGATATTTGAAAACCATGGGAATGATACTGGTACTGGAGATATTGTAACTGTTCCACTTCTTGGACCTAAATCTTGAGCTTTCTTTGGAAGTATTAAGAAGCTTATCTTGTCCAGTTGGCAAATGTCCAAACCGCCAGGTAATGCTGTTGTCACAAATGGATCATAGTTTACTCCAGAATGTTCGGTGATTTCTCCTAACCTTGCATCCCATTGAACGTTCCATCCAAGTGTTGACGAGCCAAAGCCCATGTCGTTTTGCCATACTGTGAGGTTAACTGGTATGTTACCTATGTTTCTAATTGATGGTGCAACACAACCTACTCCAAGTTTACAAGCTGGTCCTTTTGGATCGGCCCATATCTTGTTACCTTCTATCCACTTGTGCTGATTGTACGTTACATCTTCATAGTTTAACGAGGTAAAGTCTGTTTCTATTCCAGCCTGACATATGAATTCGAAGTGATTTTCTAGAATATTACTCTTTGTACCATCCTTACCGAATACATATGCATCTACTTTGTATCCAGTACTCTGATCTATAGGTGTCCATACAGGAATGCATGTTCCGTTGGTTCCTTCACAGTGGAAACCCCAATTAAACTGACCACACATTTGGCAGTTATCGATATCTGCATATCCAAAGTAAAGCTTAGCACTACACTCTAGTAAAGCGTTAGTTACTTGATCTATGGTCCATCCATCTGCAAATTTAATCAAGTTTTTGCTTGCCTTGTTGTTCAAGTAATCTATCCATTGCGTTATTTCTCCTGGAGTGCTGTCGTCACATGAGACTACATTCGGCATTGCTACTTGATATTTTTTGCATCCGTCAGGATTATATACATCAGCAAATGCTGCAGGAAGATCATTTTTTCCTGGAAGCGAACCAATTCCTGAGTTACCTTCTGCTACAACCAAGTATCCCAATGTCTTCGATGCATTGAAACCAGTTGCTGGATTAACTTGTAACCATGGCTTAGCTGGGTCATTATCTATCTCAAGTTTTGTTTGTATCCATTCTGCCTTAGCTATAACCGTTGGTGGAACTGAAGTCCCTGCTACTGAATTAGCATTTGTTGGACATGTACCTGTAGTACCACAATCTGAAGTAGCGCCTGCAAGTACTGGAGCTGTCATTGCTAGAGTTATAGCTAAAATAGCTATTGTTAGTATTGTTTTATTCATATTTTTCACCTTTAATTTATCCTATTCTGGGTATTTAGAACTCTAAAGAGAACCAAACCTCGCGGTGCATGCTGGTTTGTTATACCGTCCCTCCTCGACGGTTGTAAAATTTTCCTTGAATTACTCATTAATGATAAACTATAAAACAATCTTTTTAACTTCCGGTGTGCCACAAATAGTCCAAATTTAGGCCAGAATTTCATTATCCATAATTAGGCCAGAATTGAGCCAAGATTGAACCGTAATTAAAGCTCGCTACAAACAACAGCACAATTAATAACTAAAGATAAAATTGATAAAGCACATAAAGCTACTGTTAGTAATGCTTTTCTAGTACACTTGTTAATGCTGCACATCTTATCCAGTTCGTTTTGAGTGTAGAAAGTTTTAAGCATATGAGAATAAATAGTCTGTATCAGATTAGGATACTTGAGATTCAGACCCCATATGCTTCTTTTCTGTCTACTACCGTATTTAGAGGTTCTTATAACATCAACAATCTTCCAGTCAAACAACTTTTCTAAATGATGAATGATAACAGAGTGTCTTTTTCCAAGTTTGTAGGAGAGTTCCTCAACAGACAAAGTGTGATTAAGATCCTTAGATTTAACCAAAAGATGAATTATAGAAGCTCGTATGGGATTGTAAGTTATTCTGTTGAATTCTGGCCTAACAGAATATATGATGCTTTCTTCGTTATCAGCTCCATCTTGGGTGTTTAAAAGAATTCTATTCACCTTTTTATATAGGTAGATAATTTATTTAATCTTTATTAACATTACGCAAGCACTACAGATGCAATTGATAAAACTTATGAAACGAATTGCATAAAGGTTACAGAAATGGCACAAAACTAGACGGCAGTTGAAAATCAGAAAACCTTTTTAAACGAATTCAAGTTTAAATCCTTTTCTATCGTTAATTTAGTTATGCACCCAATTCAAATAAGGCTGACAAGAGAGCTTATCGAAAAGCTTGATGTCTTTATAGAAAAAGGCTTTTATCCCAACAGGTCCGAAGCTGTGAGAGACGCTGTCAGGAGATTAAGAATGATAGCATAATGTTTTGAAAACATTCTACATTAATATCTCTAGGCAATTGATGATTTAAAACGAAAAACTACTCGTAATAAAATATGCTCATGTCAGCTGTTATTTTGTTCTGCATGTCGCTCAAAAAGGTCGGGTCTTCTGCTGAAACTGCATTCAACTGCTCCTCAGATATGGTAGGTATCTGATCATCCAAAACAGAACTTTCTTCGCTTGTAACCGTGGTTTCGCCAGTGGACGTAGGCGCTACTGACGTAATTCTTGTTGAACTTAGTATAAAGGCTATAAATGCCAGTGCTATTATCACAACGAATGCGATTATTATCAATTTTGAATTCATGACATCATCTCGGATACACCAGGGTAACGAATGTGTAAGCTGTATTATTGAAATTCAGCGTTCCTGCCCATGCTTTTGGCTCGTTAGAAATCTCCTGATTAGACTTTGTTCTTTTTGTTAAAGACAGGTCTCCGACTTTTGTTGATCCTATCTCGCAATCATCTTCTGAAACATTCTGCTGTTTGCAAGCGTTCCAGTCTGGTATCTCTCTTATATCTGCAGTAGCGTTTGATTCATAAACCTGAATTCTTGTTAATAGATAGTCTTTACCGTCTATCCTGATCCTTCCTTTCTTTGCAATCATTCCATTGGTGTCCAATTCGGACTTTATCCTAATCAGCATAGTGTTCCAATCTGTCACGTTCTCTGATTTTGCTCTCTGCATTACGTTCTTTATCTCGGTCCTGTTCAATATTTTTATATTAGTGATGTACCATTTCGCTGTGATGTAGTTGTCTTGATTAAAGCCTATTCCATAGCCGTGCAAAACCGGATTCAGATAATCCTTTAGCATTGTTTTGAAAGCATCCTTATTACTCTGCAAGGGCTTTGGCAATGCGAATGCTATCGTAGTTGTCAAGACTATAGCTGCTAACGCAATTACAACTAATTTTTTCAAAGAATCACCCCTATGCTATTTCTTTTAGACTTTTAAATTTCTTTCTGACACCGTCTTCCCATTGCTCGAACCTATTCTGAACATAGACTAACTCATGGGTTATTCCCCTCATTGGATAGACTGCAAAGGCCTTGAGGAAAACATCACTAACCGGCAAAATCTTTTTGGCCCTTACCTCCTTTATCTTAGGAATGCCGTAAACAGTCACAACACCTCTGAGAATAAAGGACAATAAAAATATGATTTGCAAACCGCTCAGCCATAAAAATGTTGCGCTAGCAAAATATTGGGACAGAAAACCCCCTGCCAGAGGTCCTAAGAACAGAGCGAAGCCAACATATATCTTATAGTTAGCGATATAGGAAGGTCTTTTTTCAGGCGGCGTCACATCCAAGAGGTAGTTGAAGGATGTCAGGTCAAAACCGCTCCAAGCAATACCCGAGAATATGCTTATCAACATTAATTGGAAGACGTTGACAGCAAACAAAAACAGAAGTGGATAAAAGACTATAAGGATGTTGCATAAGCTCATTATTGTCCTATCCCCGAACTTGTCGGACAACCTTCCCCAATATCTCTGCATAAGAATTCTTGCGAAAATTTCTGTTGCAACAACTATGCCGTACCATTCATAGCCTATTTTCATGACGCTGAGCATGTAGACTGTGAAGAAAGGCGACGCGATATTGACTGCAAAGCTTAACAAAGACATGTGAATGGTAAAGGGACGGAAGTTGCTGTATTTCTTGAAATCCTTGATGAACTTGAAAATATTCAAACTATTATTTGATTTTTCATTCTCTTGTTTATATCCTGTGTCTGGTATTTTTGTCAAATAAAAGTAGGAAATCAAACCAAAAATAAAAGCAAGGAAAAACACCAACGAGAATCCTATCAAACCATTTATCAATCCTAGCAACCATCCTGCAATCAGTGCTGTGGCAAAACTAAAAACACCCACTATCGCATTCCTTTTTCCAAAATAACTGCCCCTGATGTTCTCAGGAACAAGGCTGCCCATCCAGGCTGACCATGCTGTTGAAGCAAAACTTAGGATAACCTGCATCAGGACTATCAGGAATATGAATAGAAACAGGCTGCCCTGGAAAACAAACAAAGGTATGAAGGCGATAAGCAACCAAATTAATCTCTGTGCCAACGAAAGACTAACAGCTACTTTTTTCCTGCCCTTTTTTTCTATGTATTTTCCTGCGAAAATTTGAGACAAAGTGATAAATAGATTGGGAATGGAGCTCAATATTCCCACTTCGGCATCATTGGCTCCCAATGCCAGGGCGAATGGTGTCGCGTACGTGCTGGTTATGCCGTCCATTGCTGAGTAGGCTGCACCGTCCTTTATTGAATTATCCAAGGCTTTGTCCAACTGTTTCTTTGATAATTTCATAAAAAGAATTTAGAAACTCTGCTATTAATAAATTATAATTAAATAATATATCTTCCCGCTTGAACGAACATATCAAATCTATGCCGGAAGACTAGCCATAGTTTAAAAACCTTAAATATTTTTAATTGGACGGATGATTTTAGATATAAAAATTTAACTGTTCAAGTATTCAATATGAATCTTAGGAAGATAGTCATTTCATTTGTCAAGGAATTCTTATTAGCGCTTGTATTCTTGAGTGCCGCATGGATAAACCTTGGACTTGACCAGAATGAAACTTTTCTAAAAGGATTCTTTCTGTATGTCTATAGTCTCTTGTCAAACACATTCTTATTTTGGATTCTGCCATTTTTAATCATCTCATTTTCCATGATAATATTCTATTTCATAGGACGTTTCTTAGGACTAGCAGCTTTAATATTGGTTTTTGTAGGCGAGTATTTCAGATATAGCCTTCCCGGAATCGTAATGATACTTATAGGAACAATAATAGTGATATTTCCTCCTGTGAGGCGATCAACTAATGCATCTTCTAAATTTTTATAGAATTAATTCTCGCTTCTAAAAACTTTTTTTGATCACCTTTCTTTACCCAAGGAACCCATTTTCTCTCAGCTCCAGTTAACTCCATTATCATAGCTTTCATGCACACTAAATCTAAAAACAATGAGTAAAGAATCCACATGGGAAACACTGCTAGGAAAGGAGAATATCTATTAAAATTGTGATCTAACCACAAAGAATAGCAGACAACTAAAAATGAAGGAATGAGTCCGAAGAAGCTTATTATAAGATAGAGCGTGTTGATTGTAAGACTGAGTCCAAATCCCTGAACTGTTAAAACAGCACCAATAAAAATCAGGAAAGCAATGAACAAAAACCATGGGAATATAACATTTGCTATAAAGTTGTATACCAGAAACAGGCCGAACTTACTACGAAACAACATGTCCTTGTGCATTCTTATTCCGTGCAGGTAGCCTCTGAACCATCTGATTCTTTGATTCCATAGCACTCTAAGCGAGGAAGGTGATTCTGACTTTGCAATTGCCTCTGGTTCGAACTCAATTCTGTATCCGAGCTTGTGAATCCTTAACGTCATCTCGAAGTCTTCTCCGATTGTTTGCGCGTATTTACCTGCCTTTCTCAAGACGTCAGCTCTGAAAGCTCCAAAGTTTACTACCATGATACAATCGATGATGCTCAATGATCTTCTAACCAACCCTGTGCTTACATGGGAAGACAGCATTAGAAGTTTGACCAGCCAGTTGTTTGCATTTGAAGGTATATCATAACCGCAAACAGCGCCAACTCGTGGGTTTGAGAAGTGTTCGACCATCTTCCTTATTGCAAGTGGAGACAATGAGGTATCTGCATCCATGGTTACGATTACACTACCTGTTGCAAATTTCAGTGCAGTATTTAGACCATTTGCTTTTCCCCCATTTTTTTTATGAACAACTAGAATTTTCATTGTCTTTGCTAGACTGTCTAATATTATCGGTGTCAAATCTGTAGAGCCGTCATCCACGATTATCAGTTCGATAGGAGCATATTTAGATGCAAGAACACTTCTGACACAAGTTTCAATGACTTTCTCTTCGTTGTAAGCAGATATAAGAACCGATACCTTCGGAAGATTTAATTTTATACGGCTAGTTTTTAAATTTTTTTTGCGATACTCATAGACTTGGCTGAGAACTATATAAAAAGCCAGTTGGGCATAGCCAATGATCAGAACAACTAGTCCTACCCATGTGTTCACAGCGAAGAATGCTATTCCAGTGCTATTGAAGATTAGTGCTATTTCGTAGATGTCCATTACTATCCCTTAATCTTTGCTACTCTAAGCAGTTCGACTAAGGCATTTGGAGCTTGTAATGCGTTTGCACCGATTCTTGGATTAATCTCAAGGACGTACGGTGAACCATTAGCAGTCTTTCTTATGTCTATATCTATTGGCCCTTCAGCGCGCAACACCTTCGCCACTTTGGATGCTACTTCCTCAACTACTGCATCTCTTATAGGGACTGTTTTCGTAGCATTCCCGTAGTTTCCATGCTCTAATTCTGTTTTCAATAGAACCTGATTGACCAATACTTCTCCGTCATGGATAAACATATTGACATCATATTCCTGCCCGTCTATGAACTCTTGTAGAATGAATGAATCATCAAACTTTGATATGCTGTCTCTGAGTTCAGCCTCATTATTAAATACAGTTATTCCTCTGCCTCCTCTACCAGACCTTGGTTTGATCAGAAGAGGAAAACAAAACTGTTTAATCTCTTCTCCTATGCCATTTCCCAAAAGCACTGTGCGAGGAACTGGAATTCCTTTTTTACCCAAGAAATCTGCAGTGATATATTTGTCTCTGCAAATCTTCACCGTGTCAAGTGAGGATACTATTAGATTTATTCCAGCACGCTCAAACAATTTTATGTTCGTGGTGATTGGTATGAACTCCTCGTCAACAGTGGGAATTATCAGTTTAACTCCCTCACGCTTAGCTATTTCAAGCAAGCGTGGAATGAATTCATTGTCTATCGCAGGAGGAACAGCAAAGAATTGATTGGGATATTCTTTATCGATTTCGGGATTCATATCCGCACCAATAAAGGATAAGCTATTGGTTCTTAGAAATGATGCTGTCGCTTTGCCTGCAGGCCCGCCTATACCAGTAATAAGTATTTTATCGTTTGTCATGGTATCAACCTGTCAATCTCCAAAAGTATCCTGTACCTCAGTTGGCATTTCTAGTGGGGCATAGGATACTGAGTTTTCATTGCCCAACCATCCTTATTATTTCAAATCCCTCTGCGTAGAGTTTTTTTGCTTGAGAACCCCTAAATCTTGCTGCAGACGTTATGAAACTAATGTCGAAGTATTGTTTCTTGGATTGAGAATGGTAGTGATCCAACAAAAGAATTTTTTTATTAAAAACATCAGTTATGTCAACAAAATAGTTTGGAGAGAATATAGGAAGTGTATGAGCATTTGATTCATAAGCCAATATATTAGACACTTTGCGTGCCCCTCTTAGAGTCTCTTCGAAGACTACAATATGATCTTGATGATATTCTTTGTTGGTATGCGTATATACTTTTTGTATATTATGCTCATCACATATCCTCTCTATCTCGGATAGGATTATCTTCCTATTTTCTATGAACATAGTATCCGGTACATGGAGGAATGTTATGTTGGATTTATTGAGTCCTATATCTGATAGAGCTTTTCTTGCTTCATCGATTCTATTATTTCTAGTGCCGATGAATCCCTTCTCACCATCAGAAACTATGATGACAAAAACATTATCCTTGTTTTTTATATGTTTTATAAGCGTACCACCACATCCTAGTTCAATGTCATCTGGGTGTGCACCGATAAAGAGTATGTTTGACAAATTTATCATCAATAAATAATGTATAAAATAATCTTTAAACCCTTATCTGTGTAGTGTTCTTACAACACACAAATTTCCGGACTGTCAGTTTTCAAATCGTTTTGCAAAAATAATCACAAAGAATGACTATGATGTGTTGAAAAATGCTGACACGTGCGTAAAGAAGCTAAAGCGTGAAATGGAAAGAAAGGGATTTATACTTGAATCGGTTTAAAAAGGTTTCTGATTTTGTGTCATGCCAGTGATTAGTATGCAATTAAAATCGATGTTTTTGTCAATTACATACGTAGTTTCTGCGTAATGACTAATAGAGATTTAAATTTTTTTTACGTACTACTTTCTACGGTGAGCTCTTGAAAAAGATAGTTTTGTTTGGGATAATGTTTTTCTTATTTCTAATAAGATTTTCTTTTGCACAACCAACATATTCTCTTAATTCCGCAAACAATACAATAGCAGGTCAGCCCACACTATTCTCGTTGAACTGGACATCTGCTAGTGGTTATATTTTCAGTTTCTCAAATGGAACAGGCACAATGATAAATGATACTTTCAGGAACTTTGGAGAGATAAACGAGAACTCTGCTGATACGAGTCCTATGAACGCATTATGGCATATGAACGGGGATGTGTCAGACGCATCTGGAAACAATAACAACGGACAGATGAGAGGAACTCTCAACTGCTCTATGCCTGGAAAATTTGGCACCGCTTGCTTCTTCGACAATTCCTCGGGCAATTACATCAGCATAGGCAACAGCACGAGCATAAACTTCAACACATCCGCGAACTTCACATGGAACTTGTGGATAAACAGGATCACGGCAACGGACTGGGACGTATTGATGGGCAATCTCAATTATGGAACATCCGGTCTTAGGTTCGTAGTCGAGACCGACGGTACTGTGACTCTACTAGACTCCGACAACAACGGACCTGGAACTACATTAAAGATAGGGGCAAACCAATGGTATATGATAACTGTCGTCTATACACCGATTCATCAGGACATCTACATCAATGGAACGAACATGTCAACATCTGGCACCGGGACTTTTGTATCAAACAGCGACACGAACCTCACGATAGGTTTCAGCAACACTGATAAAGAGCAGTTCAGCGGCTACATAAACGATGTAGGTATTTGGAACAGGACATTGAGCTCAACTGAGATTTTAAAGCTTTATAACAACGGCTACAACACCTGGTCCAACGTCACGAAGGTTATCAATTCTATAGTAGGTGCAAACATAAGCTGGATGATTTATGCAAATGATTCGAACAACAGCTCGAACACCTCTAGTCTGTTCAGTTTTTTGACTACTGAGCCATCATTTCCTCAGTGGAGGAATCTTGGTCAGAATTCATCGACAGTGTCCCCTAATGGGACAGTAATTCTTTCTGCTCAGGTATATGATACTTCTCCTATTGATTGGGCAGTTCTAAGCACTAATGAGAGCGGTTCATGGCAGAATCAGTCATGGTATAGTCCGTTAAATCTTAATAATTATACGAAATGGTCGTCAAGTAATGACACGTTAGACCCGTCTGTTGTTGTTGACGATATAGATGGGGATGGAACGCCTGAGATAATAACCTGCGGATATTATTACAATATTACAGAAGATAAAACTTATGCACAACTTAGAATATGGAATTATACTGCTACGAACTCTACAAGTGGGAGTCTCAATTTAGAGAGCGAATTAGACTGGACAAACGACACAACTTTTTGTTATTCTGTTAAAGTTGACGATCTGAATCATGACGGTCACAAGAAGATAATTACAGGCGGTGCAACAGGAGTAAACTGGAACAGCGCAGACTTGAGAATATTCAACTATACCAACGGTCAGATAAATCTTGAGGCTATAAAGGACTGGTATAACGTCAGCGCTTCTAATTACACAGTAATTTTCACATTGGCAATAGCTGATTTAAACGGCGACGGCAAAGATGAGATAATAACAGGCGGAATGTATAATGAGACAAACTATATTTCACAACTTAGAATATGGAACTATACGAATAGTGTCATAAATTTTGTGGCTGAAAAAGACTGGTATGTTGTTGGAAGAACGGAAATTCAAAGTGTAAGAGTTGCAAAACTTAACAATGATGGTCAGCCTAAGATAATAACAGGTGGTTTATCTGTGGGAGGTCCAAGATACCAAGCTGAACTTGATATTTGGAACTTCACTGGTGGCACTATAAATCTAGAGAATAGAACTGAATGGTACTTGAATAATGATACGATTATTTATTCATTAGGAATAGGAGACTTAAACGGAGACGGAGTCCCAGATTTAGTAACTGGTGGTTTAGCAAATGATGGAACAAGAAGAAGAGCTCAGTTGAGAATCTGGAATTATACACAACCAACACTTAATTTAGAGGATGATTATACATGGTATGTTGGAGCAAATGCTGCAGAAGTCTACTCGGTTCTGGTTCAAGATATAAACAAAGATGGTATACCCGAAATAGTAACAGTAGGTATGCAGAATAACGTGAGCGACTACGGACAAGTCAGGATATGGACTTGGATGAACAAGACGTTATCATTGCAGAGGTCCAACGAATGGTTAGATACAGTAGATACAGGCGGAGTCCTTGAAGGTGAGTTGGATGATTCTTTGTACGTTGCTGATCTTGACGGCGACGGCATAAATGAAATAATAGCTGGAGGCAGGCTTGAATCAGCACCGAACTATGGAATATTGAGAGTCTATTCTGTTGGAAATATTTATGGTTCGCCAATGAATCTTACAAAGATAGCGAATACATGGCTCTGGTCGAATTTCACGTGGAGAAATTCCTCTGTGGCAAACAACTCAGTGGTCGGATGGAGAATTTATTACAACGATACATATGGAAATGTGAATGCAACAGATAAAATGACGTTTACTGTTGGAGGTCCAGTTGTGTCAGACAACTCGACGCCAACCTATACCAACAATAACTCAAGCCTTGTAGCAACCTACACGCCGACAGCCTATTCGAACTTCTCGATAACATGGAATGACAACTCTGGCAATGTTAATGCTTACTTGGAGAATAACTTTACAACTGCTCTTTCAAACGACTCGATGAACGGACCTTATCCAAATTATTATTACAACTCAATACCTTTGGCAGCAGGAACATACCAGTTCAGGTTTGTAGGTGCTGATGCTTATGGAAACAGCAATGCTACTGATGTTCAATACTTTACTATTGCTAAGGCTAATGTAACTACACTGCAACTCAAGAATAATTTAACAGTATCTTGGACTGGAACCTATCCTGTATCATCAAATACAACTGGAAGCGGCTGTCCGTCCCAATTAAATTGCGAACTTTACAGAAACGGCACCGGTCTTGTTAGTAATCCAGACTTGGTCTTGTTAGGAGTCGGAGTTTATAATTATACTTTCAACACCTCTGGTAATGATAACTATACAGGAAATTCAACATCAATAATCTTGACTATAAGACAGGCGAACATAACGGTTAACCTCTATCTCAACGGATTGTTGAATCAGAACAAGCCCTATACATATCCACAGGCAGTAAATGCAACAGCAACTTCATCGGCTTTAACGCCTTCACTGTACAGAAATAATTCGTACATAGGAACAAGCGAACAAATACTTTTAGGGAGTGGAACCTATGCTTACAAAGTTAATGCAACTGGAAATCAAAATTATTCTGATAATTCGACTGGGATCACGTTCTATGCAAATGTCGGCCAAGGAACACCAGACGTTAAAACCTTTATAGACGGTTTACCTACAAACAAGTCTGTTCAATATCCAACCATAGTAACAATAAAAGGAAACTCAACTACCACAACTACTCCACCAACATTTGTTCTTTATTCAAATTCTATTTCATTAGGAGGCGGTAATCCTGTTTCTGTTACTCAATTATCGCCACTAGATATTGGTACTTATAACATTATTTACAACACTTCTGGAAATGGCAACTGGACCTCTGCTTCAAATAGTACGATATTCCTTATAGTAAGTCAAAACTCATCAAACCCTGTAAAACTTACTATAAACAATGGTACAGCACTTGATGATCAAAACGTTTCCATAACCTATGGAACACCAATAACAGCCAACTGTTCCAATGTTTATTCTGGTTCAGGCTCATGCTCATTATATCGTGACGGTGCTTCGGTTGGAACCAACAATGAAACTGTCACATTGGGTGTAGGAACCTATGCATATATGGTAAACACTTCTGGAAATGCTAACTACTCATCAAACACTTCAGGCGAAACTTTCTATGTTATCGTGAGCAAGGCAACGCCATATACTAACATTCAGGTTAATGAAACAACAGTTGAGAAGGGAGATACAGTCAATATTAGTTCTTGGCCTTCTGCTTCAGGCCTCAGTACAACTATCTATGCAGACTTTTCTGGAACACTAGTCAACATAACATCAAACATAACTGGCACTAACACAAATTTGACTGACACATCTAATCTTGCCTTAGGTGTTTATCAAGTATCTGCTAATACGACTGGAAATGAAAATTATACTGATAATACAACTTTAGAAACAAAATATATAACAGTCAAAGATACCACTGCTCCAAAATATTCAGATAATTCTACTAATAGTACTCAAGCTGGAGTGCCAACTGAATTTAGATTAAAATGGACTGATAATGATCAGCTATCAGGATATATATTTAGCTTAGATAATTGTACTAATTCTTTCTACAATTTTAGTTGGACTCCGATGACCGGTCAAACAAATTGGAGTAATTTCACAACTCCTATCAATGAAACTATCGGATGCCTTATCAAATGGTGCTTCTACTTCAATGATAGCGCTGGGAACGAAAACAGCACATCCTGTTCGAGTCCGTTCAGTTTAACAACAACAGATGACATACCGCCTAACATTACGAATGTTCAAGCTGAAAGCATAACAACATCTTCAGCTACTATAACCTGGACAACGGATGAGGATTCAAATTCCAGCCTGGTTATTTCACCGACATCGGCATACTCGAATTCGGCATCGTTGACAACTTCGCATTCGATAGGATTGTCTGGATTGTCGGCTTCAACGACTTACATTTATAATGTAATCTCTTGCGATGCTTCAGGAAATTGTGCCAATTCGGCAATATACCAGTTCAATTCTGCGTCTAGCGGAGGAGTAGGCGGAGGCAGTGGTGGAAGTGGTTATATTTCACCAACATGCAAAGAGAATTGGACATGTGTTGAATGGTCAAATTGCATAGCAAGTAAACAAACCAGAGTATGCTCAGATAAAAACAAATGCGGCACGACTAAAAGTAAGCCTGCAGAATCACAGAGTTGTGGTGAAACAGTAACATGCACAGAAAACTGGCCTTGTACAGATTGGTCTACTTGCATAAATGGAAATCAGACAAGAACTTGTAAAGATACAAACAATTGTGGAACGATTATTAACAAACCTACAGAATCTCAAAATTGTGCTGCAGAAGCAGGACAAACAGCTGCGGCTATTGCTCAAGCTCCAACAGGACTTTTCTTAAGTTTAACTACAAACGAATGGATAATAGCAATTGTTATAGGAGTAGTAATTGCTTTAGTAATAATTTTATTTTCTTTAAAAAGAAAAAAGAAGAGGAAGAGAAAGGTAAAAGTAAAAAATTAATCTTATACAAAGATAAAAAGTCTGGTGCTTTCTTTATCCGTTCAACAAGGTTGATTAAAGGAAGGTATAGAATAAAATCAATCAAATTCGGTAAAGCTTTAAGTCCTAAGGCAACTGATGCAGAGTTGGGAAAATGGATAAGAAAATTCATTTAGAAGATATAATTGTAAAGCTAGCTAATGAGACTGGATTTAATGTCGGAGAATTGCTAATAAATCATATTTCTGCTCCTAAGATATCTAAAGCCTTTAGTGAAAATGCAAAAAATAAAGGTACTAGAACTAATATATGCGTGATAATGAAAAAATGATATTTTATCCTTTAATCTTCCATATCTCAACTATCTTTAAGCCTGTCATATACAAAATAATAGTTTGATTTCTTAGCTTTCTTCTCAATAGTTCTTTCTTATATTCTTCTACTTTCATAGTATTCACTTGTTAAATTCAAATCTTTAACACGGGTTATGCTTAGAAAAAGTATGATATTTAAATACACAGCTCATACTTTAAATCATATTTCTGTAGCAACTCAACTATCCGCTGCTTCAACTTCTCATAATAGTCACTCTCAGAAAACAGAACTTTTTCCCATTTCTCAACCATGTCAGGATAATTGGCTGCAAGCACAGCTTTGATTTTTTCCCAATGGATCTTTCTTTTTATGTTAAGCTTATCCACGTAAATCTTGTCAGGCCTTGCCATGGCAAATCTACTAATTGTTTTCTCCAAGTTGACGTCGCTCATGAAAGGCAGCAGAGGACCGAAGAATATGTAGGTCTTTATGCCTGAAACTTTGATGTAGCTTAAAACCTCTAATCTTTCCTCAGGTGGAGAAGAATTAGGCTCGAATACCTTAGCAACGCTCTTGTCCAAGGTAGTTATGGTCATGCCGACCTCGCAGTTCAACTTTCTAAACAAATCCAAATCCCTCAGAACCAGGGTCGACTTGGTCAGTATGGAAACAAAGAAATTCTTGTTTAGTTTCTTCAATATCTCTCTAGTTATCTTGTACTTCTTCTCCGAGCTCTGGTAGGGATCCGTGACGCTGCTTATCAGAATGTTCCCGCTCTTGTTCTTCAGAATCTCTTTGGATAAGACGTCAGCTGCATTGGTCTTGACATCGAGGAACGTTCCCCATGGTCTTTTCTCTCTGATCACGAACGGGGCATAACAATAAAAACAATTGTGCTCGCAACCTCGATAGGGATTGATGGAGAAGTCGCTATCATGAAGCCCTGACTTGCTCATTATCGTCTTGCACTTTACCTCTTTCACTTCCATTCTTTCACTTAAATTATTAAAGAAGATAGAAATAGTTAAATCTTTTCAACAGTTCCTTTTTTGACATCTATTAATTTTTGATTCTAAAAGATCTGGCAAATAAATTTTGTTTTACTACTTTAAGTGGTAAGAAAAATTTAATTTATACTTAAATCAATATAAGATGGAAAATATGGAAATAGATTTATTCAAATTACAAGATAAAAACTTGGATATAAAAGCAAGAAATTGGTTAGTTGTTAATGGAAGTACCATTAAAAATGCTTTGTCTGTATTGCTTCAAAAACTTGAAAGTAATGAAATTTCAAAATATAAATTTCATAAAATTCTTATAAAAGAACTTAAAACATCAAAAGCTAATGCACAAAGACTTGCTTATCTTAGAAGAGAATGGTATCCTTTAATTTTTATAGAAAAATTATTAGACTCAACAAACGAATCCAAAAAAGATTTTCAAAAACACATCGAACATATTAAAGTAAACACACCTCCTTCAAAATCAGTTAAAGCTGTAACGGAATTAACAGAAGAATTATGTAAGACTTGTGGTGCACATGCTGCAGATGGTACACTAAGTGGTTCATTTATTTGCATAACAGACGAAGATGAAAATAATTTGAAGTGCTTCAAAAAATGGGTAGAAAATACCTTCGGAGTTAAACTGCCAAATGTAAGAAAAGTTAAAGATAGTAATGAGTGGAAATTAGCTTTTCATAACAAAGTAATATCTAGATATCTGAACAAGATATTTGAATTTCCAAACGGAAAGAAAATATATAATGTAGGTGAGCCTGAAATAATAAAAAATAGTGATATAAAATTTAGAAAGGCTTTTGCTATTGGAGCATTAAGTTTTGAAGCTGGTTTAGGCATATCTCATGAAATTAGCCTATGTGTATCAAGCAAAGCATTTAGAGATTCTCTTTATGAAATTTTGAATTCTTGTAGTATAAAGTCAAAAATAATGGAAAAGAAAAGTTCAGAATATTGGAGATTTTGGAGTAATTCACTTTCTGTTGAAGAAGCTAAAAAATGGCTAGAGTTATTCGAACCTTCCACTGAAAAATGGTTCAAATTGTATGAGTATGCTAATGGTTTTCAAGGTAAAATTAGTAAAATAGGAGATGCTGTAATCATTTTTGATTCAATCTTTGGAATTAAGTCTTCTAGTAAAATTACTCTCAAAGATGTTTTAAAGGAAATGATGAATCTTAAGAAAACTTATAGATATGAATTAGTAGGAAATTTAATTAAAAAGAAAGGACTAAAAAATTATGGTGGGAAATGGGCACATTCAATTTCTCATTATTTACATGTTTTGAAAAGAGCAAATGTTATTTTTGTTGGAAAGGATAGATTTGGACCTAAAAAATCTTTTGGAACTATTGTAAGAGAAGTATATGAGTTTAATCCAAAATTTTCAGAATGGAAAGTGCCATTTAGGTCATGGTTTATAAATAAATTTAATTATTCTAATCTAGAAGAAATCAGAAAGTCTTCTCTGATGGATTGTGTTTCTTAAAATTACACTATTTTTTATCCATGTATTAATTGGTATATCTAATTTTTTAGAAATATAATTTAAAGACTCTTTCAAACTGCTAAACATCAGTGGTTTTTTCTTTAAGGTTTTTCTTACGCCTTCTCTTACAACGAAAACTCCCATTGGCATAATATATTCTGGATGTGCCTCACGTAAAATAACTACACCTGCTTGTCTCCTCTCCTTGTTCAAGTGCTCTGCAGTAGCTAGACGTCCTGAATAATAGCAACCTCCAATGCTAGCGTAATTCTTTCTTCCATCGTAAAATTCATGATCAGAAAAAATTTCTGTTCTCACGCTGTCAGGGTTCCATATCGTTTTAGGATACCATGCTTCTATCATTTCATAGCACCATTCCCTTGGGAGCATTAAAACAATCCAACGATTGCCTAGATAATTATCTTCATAAATTAGATATTCGTTTATCAAAGAATAGTTTTTTACTTTTTCCATTAAATGCTCAGAAATTGTGCTATCTACTGCAGTAATGCTAAATCGGGTTGGAACAAATCTCCTGTTCTTCTCCAGACCGAATGCTCCTACTGAGAATGCCTTCTGTATTTTCGAAACTAGCAAACCATCCTTGTACAAATTAATGACAGCATCCTTGGCTTTCAAATCAGTATCATAAAATGCTTTCTCGATTCTCTTGTTGTAGGTGTAGTTTCCAGCATCTAGATTAACCAGAGGAGCAGAAGGACCGAACGGTTGGACCTCGTCATTCAAGATTATTCTTCCAGCAGGTTTCGTCTTGAATTCGACCTCTGCGTCTGGTGAATTTTCTGCCAGAGCTATTTCCCTTGTTATCTCGACAATCTTCCCATCAAAATTCTTTATGTGTGTTAAGTATTTCCCTCTTACCAACTGGAATCTGAAATCGACTATCTCCTGGATTGATTTGTTGGTCCACAACTCAGGAGTGTCCATTATGCTCGTATCGCCGTGTTGAGGCGGTAGCATCGGTCCTATGAAAACTTTTGGATATTGCCAACGGCCCACAAAAACACTAGGCGGGCTGGAACCTTCCATGTATGTTGAGTCTATTAATGGTTTGACTTTGGTCTGCGTATAGAACTTGACAAGAATTGGGCATCCGTCCTTACCGCACCACAGCCTACCCTTGCATTTTGCACATAAGGATGCTGAATCAGAAGAAAAAACTTTTTCCATACAAGGAATTATTTTTAGAATTATTTATTGTTAGCTAGGAACTCTTCAACTGTTTTTCTATAAGGTTCATAATTGGTCGTCTCGGTCTCTCCAATCACCCCTATTACAACAGAGTCTTCCTTCGCTTTGAGCAAGTGAGCAGCCCCCATCTCAACAATCAGAGCCTCGCCATCATGCAAAGAACCCTTTGTCTCCTTGCCCTTGGTCTTTTTGAGCCAGCACTCTACCTCTCCGTCAAGAACAATTATTTTTTCAGGTTTGTCGTGAACGTGCCCTCCCCTGGATGCACCCTTCTTAATTGTGGCTATATGGGCGAACTCTACGCCGTCTTCACTTAGAACAAACAATTTTCCTCTCGAGTCAGCATTTACTTTTCTTATTTCTATCATCTTATGAATTTGTCTTTAGAATTATTTATTATTATAATTCTACTGACTTTCTAGAAGGAAAAACTGTTTCTGGTATCCATTCTGTCTTAAAGGCTTCCAAACCCTTCTCGCATAACAAGACTTGATCAAAAGTTTGTATTGCATTCTCAGCACGACATGTCATTTCTGGAACTCTGTTCTTTGCAACAGTTATAGCGTCCCTTTCAGAATAATTTAATGCAGGTTGCAAATTGATATTTCTAATTACAAGTGGTCCGTTTACAAGATATGCCCTATTTAATTTTGAGTAAAAAAACTTGGAATAACCTTCTTCTAGGTCTGCAAAGCAAATAATACTTCCTGCGCAATTCTTTGCTAGCAGTGGAGAGTTTCTTAATCCTTGAGCCATAGTAGCTATTTCCCCGTCTTTCCAAAGCTCTCCTCTTTCAATATCCTCTAAGAAATAAGCTTTGTATACTCTTCTATCGTTTCCATTTTCCTTACTCCAATCAAACAAATATGTATCTACCAAAGCAGCATAGTAATTAAATTCTTTCATTTAAGCACTTGCTGTAAAATAAGTAAATAATCTTTAAATGCTTATTGCTTTAATTCGGCTCTGAAGAAACATGAACTATGCTAAGGGCAGGATTTGAACTAGCGCATCATTTTTAAAATTATCAAAAGCAATCTTTAATATGACTAAAGCATTAGGCTTGTTTTCAGGCGGTTTGGATTCTATAATAGCCGCAAAACTGATTCAAGAACAAGGAATAGAGGTTGAACTAGTAAATTTCTATACGCCTTTCTTTCCGCCTAAAAATGCAATTAGAATGGCAGAGCAAATAAAAATTCCGTTAAAGGAGATTGACGTTACCAAAAACTATCTGAAAATGTTAAGGAAACCCAAGCATGGCTATGGATCTGAGATGAACCCCTGCATAGACTGCAAGATATTCATGTTTAAAAAAGCAAAGAACTATGCAAAAAAGATTGGAGCAAAATTCATTTTTACAGGAGAGGTTCTTGGAGAAAGGCCAATGAGCCAGAATAAGAACGCTTTGGAATTAATAGAGAAGGAAGCTGGCTTGAAAGGAAGATTGCTAAGACCTCTGTCAGCCAAGCTATTACCAGTAACAGAGGCTGAGAAAAAATGGGTTGACAGAAATAGACTGCTTGATATCAGCGGCAGGAAAAGGGAAAGGCAATTTAAATTGGCAAGGAAGTTTGGAATAAAAGAGTATCCTTCTCCTGCTGGCGGCTGCCTATTAACGTACAGGGAGTTTGCCAATAAGTCTAGGGACTTGTTGATGCACAAGAAGAATATAAGGAAAGAAGACTTGGAAATCTTAAAGGTAGGCAGGCACTTCCGATATAAGAAAAATAAAATTATAGTTGGCAGGAACGAGGAAGAAAACAAAAAGTTGCTAGAGCTAAAACAAAGAACAGACTACATATTTGAAGTTCCTGACGTAGGGAGTCCCTTGACAATCCTGCAAGGTCCTAAGACAAAAGATTCGATTGAGAAAGCGGCTCAGTTGACCGCCAGATACTCTGACGCAAAAGAGAATAAAACAATTGTAAAATATGGCAACAAAAAATTAATAAAAAAATTAATCGTCTCTATTTTACAATTGAATGAAATAAACAAGCTAAGGTTATGATTATCTTTTTCTTTTAGGTCTTGCTATTTTCAGTTCTTCCGATTCTATCCAAACTAAAATCGCTCCAATGAATATCAGAAATATTGGCAAGATTCCTATGATGACTGCTGCCAACTGAGGCCACCATCCTCTTCCGCCCCAAGTAACTGGAATCAATAACCACAGCCCTATTATCACTAAGATTAATCCTAGTATAATTTTTTCTATTCCCATCAAATCTCACCTAAACTCTTTATAGAATTTCTAATTTAAATAGATGAGGCTAATAAGCATAACCGCCTCTGAATTTATATCATCTGTCTTTTCCTGGAGTTATTTTTATTATCAAAGGTTAAAGATTTAAATTCCAAAAAGAATAAAAAGACTTAGGTTTATACATAATAAAGCTCGAAACCTTACGGTGATGTGAGATGGGTTACGCGAAATACTTAAAACAACTTAGGAAGAGTCCTGAATACGAAAAGATAGTCAAGGAAAGACTGATTTCTTGGAGAAGGGAGCCTGTCACACTTAGGATAGACAAACCGACAAAATTGGATAGGGCGCACACTCTCGGATACAAGGCCAAGCAGGGTTTTGTCTTGGCAAGAACTAGGATAGGCAAAGGTTCTAGCAAAAGAGAGCACTTTGTCGGTGGAAGAAAGCCCTTGCATGCAGGAATGACCTCAATGACGCCTGCCATGAATCTGCAGCATATAGCGGAGGCGAGAGTTGCGAGAAAGTTCCCTAACCTAGAAGTCCTAAACAGCTATTATGTTGCAGAGGATGGGAAGCATATATGGTTCGAGATCATAATGGTCGACCCTGAGCATCCTTGCATCAAGAATGATTCAAAGTTAAACTGGATTTGTCTCCCTGCTAACAGAGGAAGAGTTTTCAGAGGCCTGACATCTGCAGGAAAGAAATCTAGAGACCTAAAAAGTTGAGTTTAATTTCTATAAAATATGGAATACTATGGTAACAACAAGAAAAGTTAAAAAAGTATTAGCCAAAACCTCTGAAGAGAGAATGGTTGAACACTAAAAATATAAAAATTATTGAATTATCTTTAGAAGATGTTAAAAGAGATAGAGTCCGTTCTACTAAAGAAGTTAAAAGAAAATTAGGAATTAAAATATGATAAAATTATAAATATCTATTTTACTAACTGTTTGATATGAAATACAACATAATCGGAGACAACTTGCAAATTGTAAATATTGAATTAGCAAGAGGCGAGTCTATTTATTCTGAAGCAGGAAGGCTCGTGTACAAATCGGAGAACGTTAGAATAGACGCTGAAATGAAAGGCGGACTAACGGGTGCGATAAAAAGAGTTATGACCAAAGAGAGTTTCTTTCTTGCAAAATTCACTTGCGAATCTGGAACAGGACTGATTGGTTTTGCTGGCACTCTACCGGGAAAGATAAAAATCATTTCAATACCTGCTGGAAAGAGCTTTATTGCCGAGAGGGGAGCTTTCCTATGTTCGGAACAAGGAGTGAACATAGACTTCCAGTTCGCCAAATTAGGTGCTGCCTTCTTCGGAGGAGAAGGATTCATACTGCAAAAATTAACAGGACCAGGAAATGTTTTTGTGCACGCAGTCGGAGACTTGGTCGAGTACAATCTGAACCAAGGACAGACGATACAGGTAGCGACAAGCCATATAGTAGGTTTTGATCCGACTGTCACTTACGATGTACAAAGGCCTGGCGGAATTAAAACTTCTTTGTTTGCAGGTCAGGGAATATTTTTAGCAAGGCTAACAGGGCCTGGAAGGGTTGTGCTTCAAAGCATGACTGCAGAAAAACTGGCTGCAGAACTTGAACCTTACTTGAAGCATAGCGGCGCACTCGCTGCTGGCATTGGGATGGGTATAGCTAGTAATGTGCTGAGGAGATAGTCATGGAAAACAAATTAAAAACTTATCTAAGAGGCTTGGCACTTTTATTGGCCTTGATACTTGTGGGAATAGTGGCTTACATTATCATATTCTCAATCACTATAGGAATCGCTATTATACTATTGATAGCATTCATAGTAATTGCAATCATTGCAATATTGCTTTTGCCATACTTCTATGCAAAGAACTATGATGTCAAATCAAAGGACTTCAAGCTGAAAAAAGTTAAGAAAGAAGAAAAACTATAATTACTTTACGTCATACTTTATGATACTTTACACATTTCAGGAGATTCTATAAATCAAGCAAAAATCAAAAACTGGCCAGGGTTTTGAGTTTGCATCGATTTTTGGCATTTTAGCCAAAAAATGGCTTTTAAGACCTAAAATACTTTACAAATATTTATTATACATTATTCGGTGAAAGCTATGAAGTTTTACGATTTCCATGGGTTTGAATGTGCAATGTTCCTCGTTCCTTAATGGTTCCCTGGGAATATGTTCCCTCAACAGACATTTAAAAGGCGCCTATAAAAAATGTCATGAAAATTATTGAAAAAATAATTATTACTGATAAAGCTGCCTTTAAATAACTGAATTCATGAACTTTTTTAGTTGATAAAAACGCGAAAAAAGCTGTGATAACAAGAAATAAAGGTGTTAGCACATTTCCAAATAAACCATAATAAGTTACGCTTATTATTTCTGAAAAACTCATAAATCCGATTATTTCACTTAAAATTGAATACAATATACTCAAAGGTGCCATAAAAATAGAAATCAAATATGATTGTTGTTCAAAATTACCTTTACCTTTAAGCAGTTTTGAAAATAGAAAAATTATAATAGAAAACGAAAACCAAATAAAGACATACGAAATGAAATCTGTGAACAGAGGAGAATAAGAAAACAAAATAGAATAAATGGATAAATCTTTTAATAAAAATATAGATTTAATAAAGTAGATTATAATAAAAGATAAAATCATATTTGTCATTCCAAGTTCTAAAGTTGACTTTTCCTTTTCTTCTCTAAATATTTCATTTGGTTTAATCAAAACTTTTAACCACATTTTAAAAATATTTTTTATTTTCATATAATTCCCTTTATGCTATAATAGAAGTTATATCTAAAAGTAAACCAAGAGAGTAATATAATTAAAAGAATTATCATCAAAAGTAAAATTATAACAGAAAATCTTCCTAACTTGAGTTTTATACTAAACCAATTTTTTATTCTTTCATAAATTGGATTAATCATATTACCTATTATGAAAGCAACTATATACCATGTTACATAAATTATAATAAAAGATATAGGATACAAAATTGGGTCAGTAAAGCCTACGTCACCTAATCTATAAAAACAATGCGGTATTAAGCCGCAAACACTATCAGCAGGATAAGTTATTTCTATCGAAAAATCTTCAAAAAAAGTATTTATATTTTTAGTTGTAAATCCTCCAAAAAAATAAAAAGTCATAGACCAATAAAATAACATAAAAATAAATGGTATAAAAAATACTAACAATTTTATGTAATTTGGCTTAAGAAGTTCCTTCCATTTCATATACCTAATTTACAAATCCTGCCATAAAAACCTATCAAAAAATCCAATATTTTAAAGATAACTACCAATAATTAATGGTAACATTTAACGGTGAAAGCGATGAAGTTTTACGATTTGCATATTCAAAGCAATTTGTCGGGCGGGGAGAGTGGTGTAGAGCAGATAATAGACTTTGCCAAGAGATTGGGATATGCAGGAATAGCAGTCTGCGACAATTATCAAGGCTTGGAAAAACTAAATGAATTAAAGAATGAGATAGACAAGTACAAAACCGATATAGAAGTCTATCTGGGAGTAAAGATTCAGGCAAAGGATGTGACAGAATTAAAAGAGATTCTAAGCAAGGTCAGGGAAAAGGTTATGATAGTTGCTGTTAGCGGCGGAGATTACACCATTAATAGAGCTGCTTGCGAGGATCCTAGGGTTGATATCTTATCTCATCCTGAATTCGGAAGATATGACAATGGGTTGGACGAACCTTGTTTACAGTTAGCTACGCAGAACAATGTTGCCATTGAGATAAATTTTAGAGAAATTCTAAATAGTTTCAGGAAGCCTAGGTCCTACATACTAGACCACATCGCACAAAACATCAGGCTGTGCAATCATTTCAGGACCCCTATGGTCATATGCTCTGGAGCGCAAACTGTCTGGGACATGAGGGCTCCAAGAGATTTGATATCAATAGCCAATGCTCTCGAGATGGACATAGGAAAGGCTTTCCTTTCAATGAGTTCTATTCCTATGGAAATAATTAATGAAAATAAAAAAACTTTGGAAGGAAAGAAGATAACCGATGGAGTCGAAATAGTAGAGTGATTATCATGCCACATTTAGTAAGAAACATTCAGGAAGCAGAACCGAAGCAAATAACATGCGGTTTAATGAGAAAGCTGTCAACTCCAAATGATTTTAAAGGTATGGATATAATTCATGTCACAATAACAGATTCTACAAAGAGGCATTACCACAAAAAGCTTACAGAAGTTTATTATATTTTAAAAGGCTCTATGGATATGGAAGTTGATGGTAAAATAGAACACTTGGAAAAAGGGAATATGATAATGATTTTTCCTGGCACAAACCATAAGGCTTGGAAGACAAGCAAGGAAAATGCAGAAGTATTAGTTGTTTGCTGCCCTCCGTGGACAGAAGAGGATGAAATTTTAGTAGAGTGATTTTATGGAAGAAGAAAAAAGACCGAAAATATTGCCTCCTAGTCTTAGAGAAAGAACAAGATATCTAGCTTTCCATGTGATATCTGAACAGAATATATTTTTGCAAGATTTAATCAACACTATCTGGCACTCTATTCTAAACTTCATAGGAGAGATGGGCACGTCCAAGGCCAATATAAAATTTATCAGGGATGCGTACGATGAGAAGAGACAGATGGGGATATTGAGATGCTCCCACGACGACGTTGAACAGATAAGAGCCGCACTCGCACTGATTCAGAGGATAGGAGATGTGAGAGTTATCTTCCGTATCCTAGGCATATCCGGCTCTATCAAGGCAACTAAGATGAAGTTTTTCGGGGAATCCAGGCTAAATGAGTTCATTGAATAACCTTTATAAATTTAGAACTGCATTAAAATTATAAATTATTAGGTGATTTTATTCAAGCTATACCAGAAATGATGGGTTATGATAGAGCAATAGTAACATTTTCTCCTGACGGAAGGTTATTTCAAATAGAGTACGCCAGAGAAGCTGTTAAGCGTGGAACTACATCGATAGGTATTATATTCGCTGATGGAATAGTCCTTGCTGCGACAAGACCCTTGGTGGAATTGTCTGTTCCAACTGCAGGCGGAGAAAAGGTATTCCAGATAGACGACAACCTAGGAGCCGCTATGTCAGGATTTTTAGCAGACGGCAGAGTCTTGGTTGACAGAGGAAGAATTAAGGCGCAGATATATAGGTTAACTTATGACGAACCGCTAGACGTGTTAGGAGCGATTAAAGAGATTTCTGATATCATGCAATTATATTCACAATACGGTGGTGTAAGACCTTTCGGCGTCGCCTTCTTACTAGGTGGAATTGATGAAAAGGGGCCTCAATTATTTGAAATAGACCCTTCTTCTACGTTCTACGGATGGAAAGCGCACGCGATAGGAAGAGGTTCACCAGAAGCTCTGAAGATTTTGAGAAAGGAATGGAAAGAGGATATGGTAGAAGAGGACGCGATTAAACTTGCAATAAAGGCTCTGAAGGCAGGAGAAAAGGGAGTAAAGGCAACAGAGGTTGAATTAGCTGTTATCAATGGCAAAGGTTTCAAGAAATTTTATGGTGACGAGGGCTTGAAGTTCATTAAGAAATTTTGGTGATATTTATTAATTTAGAAGGTAGATTACTTGATTTCTGTAGACAAGGCTGTTATAGCCAAATTAACAAAGAATGGATTAAAATTCGAAATATTGGTTGATCCTGTAAAAGCAATGGATCTGAGAACTGGAAAAGAAATTGCCTTAGAAGAATTGATAGCCTCTGAAGAAATATTCGAGGATTTGAAAAAAGGATTGAGAGCTTCTGCCGTAAACTTAAACAAAACCTTTGGAACTAATGATCTCAAGAAGATAGCCTTCACCATAATAAAGGAAGGAGATGTACAGATAACTACTGAACAAAGAAAGGCTATGCTCGATGAAAAGACTAAAGCAATCGCGAACATAATTTCAAAAAGAGGAGTCAACCCTCAGACAAATTTTCCTCACCCTGCTGACAGAATATTAAGAGCAATGGAACAGGCAAAGGTTAGGATTGACTTGGAAAAAAGGGTCGAGGAACAGATTGACGAGGTGTTAACGAAGATACAGACTGTCATACCAATAAAATTTGAAAAAGTGCAACTAGCAATCAAGATTCCTCCTTCTTTTGCCGGAAAGGCTGGTAGCGTTGTAAGAAGTCTCGGAACAATCATTAAGGAAGAATGGGCAAGGGACGGAAGTTATATTGGTTTAATAGAAATACCGGCTGGTATGCAACCGGACGTTTACAATAGGTTGAATGACTTAACTCATGGTCAAGTCGAAGTTAAGGTACTTAAAAAAAATTAAGGTGATTAAAATGGATAATGTAAAATCGGAACTATTAGTATCCGAAAGACAATTCGTAATTCCTGGAGATACTCTAGCAACAGGTCTAGACTTTTTACCGTCTTCAGGATGCTTTAGAGAAAACAACAGAATAAAAGCGAAATTAATGGGTTTGGTAAGAATAAAGGAAAGATTTTTAGGAGTCGTTCCTTTGGCAGGAGTTTACATACCAAGACAAGGCGATGGCATCATCGGTCTTATCGAGGACATGCAAACAACAATGTGGATTGCAGACATAAATTCTCCGTACGATGCAATACTAACTCTAGGCGAGGCAGTAGGAGAATATGTAGATTTAACGAAGACAGATATATCCGTATACTACGACATCGGGGATTTGATATACGCAAAGGTTTTAAATGTTTCAAAATCTAAGCAAGTTCAACTAACCATGAACGATCATCGTTCAAGGAAATTGATAGGCGGACGATTGCTAAACATCACGCCTTCCAAAGTCCCTAGATTGATAGGGAAGGATGGCTCGATGATAGAGCAGATAAAGAACCAGACAAAATGCCAGATAATAGTTGGACAGAACGGTGTGGTCTGGATAAAGGGCGAGAAAGAAGGTTTGGCTGCGAAAGCCGTCTTGACAATCAATGCAGAGTCACATATTGTTGGATTAACAGACAAGATATCAAAGTTATTGGAGAAAGGTGAATGATATGACAGAAGAAAAAATTAAAATGATCATTGACGGAAAAAGAATGGATGGAAGAGGCTTTGAAGATTTTAGGCCAATGGATGTAGAAGTAGGAGTGTTGAAGAGGGCTAACGGCTCTGCTGTCTTCAAATTCGGAGACACTTACGCTTTGTCAGCTGTGTTCGGACCTAAGACAATGCACCCGAAGCATCTTCAAGACCCGCAGAAAGCATTCTTGAGATGCAGGTATGCGATGGCTCCCTTCGCAACAACAGAAAGGGGAAGACCAGGAACGAACAGGAGAAGCATTGAGATATCAAAAGTTATTAACGAAGCCTTATCAAACGTGATCTTCTTTGAGGACTATCCTAAGACTGCGATAGACGTCTTCGTGGAAATATTGCAGGCCAACGCCTCGACAAGGTGCGCAGGATTAAATGCCGCATCGCTTGCCTTAGCAGAGGCAGGAGTATCAATGAAAAATCTGATAAGCTCTTGCAGCGCCGGAAAAGTAGACGGACAAATAGTTTTGGATATAGCCGGTGACGAGGACTGCGAAGGAGAAGTCGATATGGCGATTGCAACAATAGGTAACGAAGACAAAATAGTTCTGTTACAATTGGACGGCATAGTGACAAAAGAGGAATTTTTACGATTGATTGACCTTGCTAAAAAAGGCTGTGCTACAGTTTTTGAAAAGCAGGTTAATACTTTAAGAGAAAAATATAAAACAGGTGAAGAAAATGTTGAAGACTAGTGAAAGTTACGTTAGAAAATTGGTGGAAGAAGGAATGAGAGTTGACGAGAGAAAATTTGACGAGTTCAGAACAATAAAAATAGAGAAGAATGTTATAAAGACTGCTGAAGGTTCTGCTAGAGTGATGATAGGCAACACGCACGTATTGGTAGGAGTAAAGATGAGCGTTGGAGAACCTTATCCAGACACGCCTAATGAAGGTGTGCTTATTGTTAACGCGGAATTAGTTCCGGTTGCATCGCCGACGTTCGAACCGGGACCACCAAACGAGAACGCAATAGAACTAGCGAGAGTGGTTGATAGAGGCATAAGGGAGAGCAAGTGCATTGACCTACCATCATTGTGCATAGAGGAAAAGAAAGAGGTCTGGATGGTTAACGTTGATATACATGTCTTGGACCACGACGGAAATTTGATTGATGCTAGCGCGATAGGAGCTATCGTTGCGCTGTTAAACACAAAGGTTCCAAAGTACGAGAATGGAAAAATAAATATTGATATAAAAGATAGGGACCTTCCAGTAGGAGACATACCGATAGCAATAACCTCTGTTAAGATCGGCGACAAACTATTGATAGACGCCACTGTTGAAGAGGAGAATGCCTTGGATGCAAGAATAACTCTATCTACCAATGAGAAAGGAGACTTGTGCGCTGCCCAGAAAGGCGGTAACGGTTATTTCACCACAGAAGAACTGGAGAAAGCAGTAGATTTATCAATATTAAAAGGTAAAGAAATTAGGAATCTGGTAAAGGGATAACATGGCGAAAAAGACTCTAAAGGTTGGCACGACCGGCAGATACGGCGTGAGATACGGCAACAAAACAAAAAAAGCAATAAGGGAAATAGAGAGCAGAATGAAAAAAGAAAAGGTGTGCCCTTATTGCGAGAGGTTTGCGCTGAAAAGAATTGCAGCAGGAGTCTGGTACTGCAAGAAATGCAAGTCAAAATTCGCTGGCGCTGCATATTTCCCAAAGAGTGATTAAGATGTATAAATGTCTTAAATGCGGAAAGGATATTGAGATGGAGAGAGTAAAGGACAAGATAAGATGTCCTTATTGCGGTTACAGGATAATATACAAAGATACCCCTAAAACAATCAAGAAAGTAAAAGCAGATTGAAATGAAAGCTGAGATAGAGATAGAATGCGAAAGTCCTGACTTGGTTGTCAGAGCATTGAGACCTGAGATAGAGGAAACGAAAAAGTTTACTGTTAAACTGGAAGCAGAGAAGGACAGATTGAAACTAAAATTAGAAGCAGAGGATGTACCAAGCTTGCTGGCCGGCATAAACTCTTACCTAAGACTGATTAAAACATCGATGGATGGTTTGGAGGCATAATAATGGCTGAGATAAAATTGAGTCCAGAGGCGCAACAAATACTGATGGAATTGCAGACTTTTCAACAGCAGATGCAAACTGTGCTCATGCAAAAGGAAAGTTTGAGCATACAGAACATGGAAATCGAGAAAGCCTTGGAGGAGCTGGGCAAGAGCGAGCACGACGATGTCTACAAGGCTGTTGGTCCTATTCTTATCAAATCAACAAAAAAAGATTTGACCAAGGAACTGAACGAAAAGAAGGAGACCATTAATCTTAGGATCAAGAGTTTGCAGAAGCAGGAAACAAGGCTGAAGGATAAATTAAAGGAATCACAGGAAAGGTTTGAAGAAATATTCAAAAGACAGGAAAAAACTGCTGCTGAGTAAAATTATTTGAAGAATTAAAAAGCATCAGTCTAACAGTTCAGAAAAATCTTTTTACTTTGATAGTAAAGAATTTAAACATCCCTCGGCTTGATGTTGATTCTGCACTCCACGCAAGAATAGCTTCTTATTTGTTATATGTAAATGTGGCACATTAAGAATTTTTAATCAGTCCTATGTGACTTATCAGTTCCTTTTTCTAACTCATAAATTCTTTTTCCTATTGCCTTAGATATCTGTAATTCAGAATGAATAAAACATATACCACTAGAAATTGAAGAACAAAATGCACCTACAATGGGGATTCCTGTCAAAGCATAACCAACTATTCCAGAACCTACTGTCGCAGCAGCATATGCAGTTCCTCTTTTATTATCTTTCAAAGAATCGAATCTTTCTGTTAAAAATTCTTTTACTCTGCCTCTATAAGAAGTATCTACCCAATGTCCATCGGCTCTTGCCATATTTTCACCTAAATGAATTATAATAATCAAAAATATAAATACCAAAAACATCGAAAATCCAAACTTTGCTAGATTTATTGATGAAGTACAGAACAAAGGTCAAATCAATTAAATATTTAAATTCTCAAGGACAAGGTATTTGAAGTATGACGCTTGTGGCAAGGTGTTTTATATGTTTGAAAACGTTATCTCTATCATTGAACAAGTTGTTAACGACAGGTCTGTCCCTCGTAACATCAGAATCAAGTGCGAGGATTCGATCAAGATACTGAAGGAAGAGAAGCAGGACATTGCCATAAGGGTTAGCACAGTCATATCGAACATGGACGAGGTTTCTAATGATCCCAACATACCCACTTACACTAGGACGCAGATTTGGAACATAGTTTCGATACTGGAAGGCATACAGAAATAGCTATTTATATGTGAGAATATAATTAAGATTATAATAATTTTGGGAGGTAAATAAAATGGTTTTTGAAAAGCTTTTTGGAAAGGGTTTTAAAGAGCTAAGCGATGAAGAGTTTATAGAATTGGACACGCAAGACGTAGAAACACCGACCGGAAAGGTTCCAATAAAGGTCGACAAACTAGAAGATTTTTCAGATACGGACAGAATTCAGAAGCACATAAGAGACGGCAACATAGTTCTCGTGAAGATAAAGGCTTTGAGAGGCAAAGACATATCAGAACTTAAGAGAGCTATAGACAAACTGAGAAAGACGTGCATTGCAATAAACGGCGACATAGCAGGAATTGACGAAGACTTCATAATTTTGTGTCCAAGTTATGCCCATGTCACAAGATAATAGACTAACCTTTGATTTTATTAAAGAGTATTTGGTCTCTTTTAGTCTTTGTTCCAGATTTTAGAACTCCCCACTTCAATTTGTCAAAAGAAAATTCTTTTTCTAATCCTAGTTGTGCCATAATCTTGCCAGCGCTCTCTGGCATAAACGGATAGAGAAGAATAGAAATAATCCTCATGGATTCTAAGAGGTTGTATAAAACTCCGCCCAACTTATCCTTGTCCTTAATCTCCCAAGGTTTGGTCTCATTGACATACTTGTTCAGTTCATTTATCAGATAGAATATATCATTTAGAGCAACATTGAACTCGAGTCTATCCATGGATTCGTCTACAGCTTTTATAATATTCAAGGATAAATTCTCTATCCTATCATTCTCATGATGCTTAGGAATGACTCCCTCAAAGTTCTTTTCAACCAGAACCAATACTCTGTTGACTAGATTCCCCAACGAGTCTGCTAATTCTGAATTATATCTGTTTATCAACGAACTCTCCAAAAAGTTCCCATCTTGTCCAAAAGGAACCTCTCTGAACAAATAGTATCTTATAGCGTCTGCTCCATATTTCTCTACCATCTTATTCGGGTCTATAACATTACCTAAAGATTTTGACATTTTCTTACCATCAACTGTCCACCAACCATGAACAAAGTTCTTCTTTGGAGGTTCTATTCGTGCAGAAAATAGCATTGCAGGCCACACCACGGTGTGGAACCAATTAATCTCTTTGCCAATTAGCTCAACATCGGGTGGCCAAAATGTTTTAAACTTTTCTCCGTCAGGAAAATCTAGAGCACTTATATAGTTTACCAAAGCCTCTATCCAGACATACAAGTAATGATTCTCGTCAAAGGGAAACGGAATAGCCCATTTGACTGTCGTCCTTGTTATGCTTATGTCTTTGAGACCTTCCTTTACTCTGTTCACCATCTCATTCTTTCTAGTCTCAGGCGAAATAAATTCTGGGTATTGATTGTAGAAATCCAAGAGCTTTTGTTGATATTTGCTCAACTTGAAAAAGTAGGTTTCCTCTTTTATTTTCTTTACGTCTCTCCCGCACTCAGGACACTTACCATTAACCAACTGCAATTCTGTCCAGAAACTTTCACAAGGCACACAATACCAGCCTTCGTACTCACCTTTATATATATCGCCATTATTATAAATTCTCTTGATTATCTCTGTGACGACCTTCGCATGCCTCTCTTCCGTCGTTCTTATGAAATCGTCGTTGCTTATGTTAAGGTTCTCCCAAGTCTTCTTGAACTTTGGTGCCAAAGAATTCACAAGCTCTTGGGGTGTAAGCCCCATTTCCAGGGCAGCCTCTTCTATTTTTTGTCCGTGCTCGTCCAAACCTGTCAGGAAGAAAACCTTTTCTCCTTTCAGCCTGTGCCATCTCGCAAGTATATCTGCAGCTATTGTAGTGTAAGCATGACCTATGTGCGGAACGTCATTGACGTAGTATATCGGAGTGGTTACGTAAAATTTTTTGAACTCTATCACCTATTCTATTAACTTTCTTAAACCTCTTAAATCTTTTACAATATAATCTGCACCTGCATCCTTAAGATTTTTCTCATTCCCCCAACCTGTCAGGACACCAATCGCTTTGCATCCTGCGGCTTTTGCTGCCATCATGTCAAAGGGATGGTCTCCTATGGATAAACAATATCTGGGCTTTGTTTCAAGATTCTCGCAAGCTTTTAGAACAGGTTCTGGATGCGGTTTCCTGTTCCTAACATCGTCACCAGCGACCAAAGCGTTATAATGGAGTTTGTAGCCGTTTAGAATAGCCAGTGCCTCGTCTCTTTTCTTGGTCGTAACGATTCCTATCCTGATCCCTTTGTTATGAACGAAATCTAGGGTCGACCTTACATATGGTAAGAGACCGCCGTATTTTCTGAAGTTCTTGATCTGCAGTTGCTCAAAATATTTCTTGAACTCATTCTCGATAGGTATGGCATCAGGAATCATCTTGCTTATCGTCTCGTGAAGAGAATAGCCTATGGCATCTCTTAGCAATATCCTGGACTGCAAAGGTTTTATGTGGAAATGTTTGCTAGTCTCTTGGAAAGTTTTGACGGCTACTTTTAGAGGTATTATTGTTCCGTCTACATCGAAGAATATTGCCCTCGTTCTCATAAGTAAAGAATTATATATGCCTAATTAATAAGTTTTACTTATGGAAAAAATGACGCACCTTATATTGGCCTTTCTAATTCTCTTGCTATTCGGATTTGTTCTAAACTTCCCTATCTACATGGCGGTTTTTGCCTTCGTAGGCGTTCTTATACCAGACCTGGATGTAAAGTCAAGGAGATATCACAGAAAACTTTTACACAACATATGGGTCCTGATAATATTCTTATTCCTAGGTTTTACTTCAGGTATATTTTTTAGCAGAGAAGTCGGTATAATATTTTCCATCGGATTTATTTCTCATCTGATAGGGGACTCGCTAACGCACAAAGGCATAATGCCCCTGTGGCCGATAAAGAAACCAAAGTTCAATGGACCAATAAAAACTGGTGGGTTGGGAGAATACCTGATTGTTCTGGTTTTGTTGCTGTTGATTTATTTGATTGGAACCATGATATAAATTGGAGGGCAGGATTTTAACTAGCGAATCATTTAATTTATAAACTTATCAAAACATTATTTAAAAGTGATTTGATGCAAATAAGCGAACTAAAAGCAGGAATGAACGACATAAAGATAAAGGCAAAGATAGCAGAACTGAAAGAACCAAGAGAGATTATGACAAAGTTTGGAACTGCGACCACTCTGACAGAAGCCACTTTGGAAGATGATTCTGGCAGCATAAAGCTGACACTGTGGGGCAAGCAGTCTGATGGCCTTGAAAACGGACAGGAAGTTGAGATAATCGGCGGATTCACCAAGGAATTCAGAGAGGAACTGCAACTTGGACTGGGAAGAAAGGGCTCTATAAAGACTGTTTAGACTTTAACTTGTTAAGATTCCCCAAGAAAGTTCCATCCAACAAATATACTTCAGATTCTCTCCATTTCAGAACTTCATTGCTAAGCAAAGGACCCAAAGGTTCAAAGTCCTTCGAGTTGAAAGCCATGCCACCGATGAGATGGTTGAATGCTGGCATTATTATTCCTTGCTTGAATTTGGTTTTAATCTTGAATTTATCAAATAGTTTCTTGTTGTCAATCTCGCACTTCAGCCAGCAAGGTTCCGTGCTCCTGAAACTCTCAGTAAAGAACTCGATTGAAGGGTGAACGTGACCAATCAACAGATATTTTGCGTTGAGATCACTTTCATTTGGCCAAGCATGACCATGCGTTAAAAGAACGTCACCAATTTTAAATCCTGACGGCTCGTAAATGTCTATTCCCCTAGGAGCCAACCTCTCCAAATTCCCATCATGATTTCCCTTTATGCAGGAAACTTTAATCTTCTTAGAAAAGTGTTCTAAAAATTTAGGAATCTCCCTGTATTCCTGCCAAGATATATTTGGGACCTGGTGTTTAACGTCTCCTAGAATTATCAGATGTTTTGCCTTGGCCATCTTAATCAATTCGTCTATTCTTTTTTCTATTTTTTCGATCTGAGAAGGTATTGTTATTCCAGAATGAAAAATCTCGTACTCAATGCCTAGATGCAAATCAGTTATAACAACAGCCCTTTCCTTTGAGAGGTATAATGCCGGGTATCTGTACAAAAACTTTATCATAATATCACTTAACAATTTAGAATTTTTAAATCTGTGTAGGTGAACTTACGAGCACAACACTTGTTACCTCGTCCTTGGACTTGTCCCTGCTGAACTCGTAGCAGAAACCGCTCACAGCTTCTTTCAACTTCTCATCATGGGTCACGAGGAAACATTGCTCAACTAATTTCGTGATTCTCTCTCTGAGAACATCAGCGAGAATATCTATTGATTGAACGTCTAGGTTAGCAGTCGGCTCGTCCAGCACTAGCATGCGTAATTGAGGAGCTAGAACCAAAGAGAAAGCGATTCTCAAAGCAAGGCAGGCCATAGACCTCTCGCCTCCGGATGCGACCCCGTCAGCAGAAATCCATCCAGTTGAGTCCTCCAACTGCAAGACGTAATCGCCCTCCTCGATACCGAGACGAATGCTGTATATGTCCTTGTACGGATATAACTCTGACCATATGAACTGCATGGCTTCGTTGACAGCTGTGACGAAATCCTTTCTCAGCTGTTCCTGCGTAGCTTCTAAAGCAGACTCTAACAATCTTAATTGGTCGGAGATGGCTCCTATCTTTCTAATCTCTAACTCATAGCTCTCCAATAAATTCTTCTTGCTCTCAATTTCTTCCAAGAGTTTTTGCTTACCATTCTTTATCTCTGTTAAATTTCTTAGGTTGGCTTGAAGTTCTCCCTCCAGACCGATTATGGACTGATAATCTATCTCTAACTTTTCAAGAACGGAAGGTGAGAACGATATCAGCAGCTCTTTTTCTGAACCAAGCGCTGTCAACTGATGTCTGTACTCTCTTATCCTGTCCAACTTTATGTTAGCCTCTTCCTTCTTGGACAAAATCCGCTTTATCTTTTCCTGCTGCTCTTTTAACTTATTAATGCTCTCCTCTATCAAACCGATGTTCTTTTCAAACATCCTCTTCTGGTTTTCAAAGACGAGATTCTTCGACTTTAAATCTTTCAAATCACTTTCAAATGTCTTCAGTTCCTTTTTGCTATCCTTTATCACTTCGAACCTTTCTTGCATCCTTTCCACTTCTCTTATCCTCTTCTCCAATTCAGGCAATTCAGATTTCATCCTCTCTATCACAGATGTGCATTTCTCTATATCCTTTTTCAAATCCTTTCTGATATCCTTCTTCTTCTCTATCAGCTTCGTCTTCTTGTTCTCAGTAAGCTTGGAATCGCAAACAGGACAAGTGCTACCAACCATGCCTAACTCATTTATGCTGTCCTCTATCTCTGAGAACCTTGCCATGGATTTTTGAAGACCTAGCTGGTTCTTTTCCAGTTCCTTTTTGCTGTCTTCCAAATCCGCATTAAGCTTCTTTATCGGGTTCTTCTTGATGTTCTCGGTTATCTCGTCCAAATCTTTCACAAGCTTTTCCGCGTTTGGTATTTTTTCTTTCTCAAGAATATTTATTTGAGCATTATCCTCTGCGAATTTGTCCTTTAGTTCGTCGAGGTTCTTCTTCTCGTCGTTGAGACTGGTGCTCAGACTCTCTATTTCAGTCTCGTTGTTTTTAATCTCTATCTTTAAATCATCGTCAGTCTTTTCAGAGAACTCAACCAAATCTGCCTTTATCTTCTCTATATCTGATTCTGTCAGCTCCATAAGAGCTGTAATCTTCTTTGAGTCCTCTTCTAAGATTTGAAGTTTTTTCTGCTGCTGTTTGAGGTTTAATATTTCTTTGGTCATGCCAATCTTCTTGTTGAAGACTTCAGCCAATTGCTTTTGCATCCTCTCTTCCTTTTCCTTGAATTCTAGGAACTCTCCTTTTATTGTGTCCAACTTTTTCAAGCCCTCGTCAGAACTCAGGTTCTGAACCATCAGCTCTTTCTCATTCAAGGCAGTTGAAAATTTGTTTATCAGCGACATTGTGCTGGTCCTAGCCTTTTCGAACTTGTCTATTGACAAAAGCTCGTCAATCTTCTTCATCCTCTGCCCCTTGGGTATTGTCAAGAACATGTCGAGTTGGTTCTGCTCAGAGTAAACCGCTCTTGAGAACAAATCATAATCCATCTTCAACAACCTTTCAATCTCCTCGGTAACCTTTGTCGACTGAGGACCTTCCACCAATTCACCGTTTTTTCTTAATTCCGCCGATGTCTTGCCTTTCGTGATTGTCCTTTTGACTGTCCACTCGCTGTCATCACCTATGTCAAAGGAAACTATCACCTCCGCCTTTTCCTGTGCAGCTGGCTTTTTCATTATTATATCTTCCAGCTTGATCTTCTTCTGCTGCAATTGCAAGAATGTTCCGAACAGACCAAAGCATATAGCGTCCATCACCGATGTTTTACCGGAACCGATGTTTCCCACAAAGCAATTGGTGCCCTCTGCAAACTCTATCTCCGTATCTAAATGCGATCTCCAATTCTTTAGCTTTACTCTGGTTATCATTCTGTCCACTTCTCCAAACCTGACTTGAGCGTGGTCTGCCTGCCAGTCAATATGTTGAACATCAAATCAATGTCCCCCTCTACCAGGTATTCGAATATCTCTTCGACCTTTATCCCGCAGTTGGCCTGTTTGAGGTTCTCCTGCAGTATCTTCAAACCGTGCTCCTCAGGAGAAAGTCTCTGGTCCTTTAGGATATTGAGCATTTCCATCTGCTCTTGAAAACCTTCGAACTCCAGATCCTTGTTTATGTTGATTATGGCTTTGTCCATGAACTTCTCCTCTATCTTTGAAAAGCTCGGGAGAAGCTGGTCCTTCTTTATCAGGCCCTTTACTTTTATGTTCACTATAGGCTTGGGTTTGAAAGGGGAGATTGATGAAACAAAGTTCTCGATGTTCTCCTTTATGTTCGGATTGAAGTCAAAATCTTTCCAGAATATTTTCCTCTGGTTCTCTAAAGGTATGCTGGTTATAATCTTGCCATCGAACTTGTGAATGCATTTCTCCTGCTCGGCCTCTATCTTGTGCGTGTTAGTAGGAACAGTGCTGCCGCAAACAAGCAGTTGACCATCATTGAGAACCCTGCTCTCGTGCCAGTGCATGTGACCCAGCAAATACAAATCGAAACCTTTCGGCAGGTCATCTATCTTCATTGACGGCGGTTCCAACGGAGAATATATGTAGGGTTCTATGCTCTGATGAATCATCAGAATGTTTATTGCGTCTGGAACTGGTTGGGGATTCCATTGGTCAAATACGTCTTTAGCATATCTGTCCGGGACACCGGACATACCGTGGACAGCAACTTTCCTCCCTTCTATCTCGAACACGGCAGTCGCGCAATGCAGGTGTATCAACAGACCAGCATGTTCCAAGGCCTGTATAGGATTTATCAGGTGCTTGCTCCTCCTCTCGTGCGTGCCGTGAATAGCAACTATTGGTATGCCCCTTAATGCTAGCGGGGACATTTCTATCTTTTCCTTGTTCATTATCTCCAAGAACTTTGTTTCAGAGGGAATGGTCTGCGCCTTGCTCAATATTCTTGCAACCTTGGCAAACACCTCCGGCCTAGGTATCCTCGTATCGAATAGATCTCCTGGTATTATTATCAGGTCGCAGTCGGCTGTCTTGTCCATGGCCTCGTTCAGAGCTAGGAAACTGTCTTTCCACCTCTCTTCGCCGTATTTGTAGCCACAGTGGCAGTCAGAGAATATGCCTATCAGCATTAAATCACAGATACTAATTAATACATAGAAAAATTAATAAAGGTTTAGATAAGATTCAAACAAGCAATGTATCTTTGGATGAAAAGCTTTTATTATAAATCTTGCATATGGCTGAACATCCAGTAAAATTGGTAGATGTTCGCAGTCAAGTTTTACATATTATTAAAATTTTTTACTAACATATTCAACCGTACTTGTAAAAATTTTTAAACCTTCCCCCTCTTCTTTCAAACCATCTCTTGTCCAACCTCTATCTTGCCAACCAAAAGAATATCTTTCGGGGTGAGGCATCATTCCGAGAACATTCCCTTCCGGATTACAAATACCAGCTATATCTGAAAGAGAGTCGTTTGGATTGTACGGAAATTCTCCATCTGCTAAACTTCCATCAGGTTTGCAATATCTAAAAACAATTTGATCATTATCCTCTAATTTTCCTAGAAATTCTTCTTTTTTCTTGGAAGGAAGTAAAAATTTTCCTTCCGCATGACCTATTGGTATGGGTATGATTTGTTTAGCTTTTAAATTTTTTACATGTATCGCATTCCCTCTATTTTCATTTCTAAGGTAAACTAATCTACATTCATATCTTGAGGAATCATTTGTCGCTAATGCTACCTCGGGATATTCACTTACGCCGTTAAATGCCGGTAAAACTCCTAATTCAACTAATACTTGGAAGCCATTACAAATTCCTATTATCGGTTTTCCTTCGTCATAGAACTCTCTTATCTGATTTCCTATTTTTGCCTTAAGATTGCTTGCCCATATCGCCCCTGCTCTGACGTAATCGCCGTAAGAAAATCCTCCGGGAAAAACTAAAATATCATATTCAGAAAGGTTATCTCTACCTTTGATAAATTGATTGCTGTGCACAACTCTAGCATCTGTTCCAATATAATCAAAAACAGTTTTTATTTCTTTGTCGCAATTTGTTCCACCCGTCCTTATTATGCAAACTTTAATATCTTCTTTTTTCATCACATCACTTTATGGTATTCGACCAGGCCTTTCTCAATTCCTTTGCATCAGTGTCAACAACGGCTCTTCCATTGTCATAGACTTTGAATGATTTATCGCTTCTAACGTTTCCAATAACATAATTTTCTACCCCTCTGCTTTTCAAAAATCTTTCCAGGTTTCTGTTCTGGTATTCTATCAAAAACCTGGTTGGAGTTTCGGAAAACATCTTGTGGCTTGTTCTCATTCCTTTAGAGACTGAATCCAAACGCAGATTCACTCCTATGCCGCCTGCAAGAGCCATTTCAGCTGCAGCAACTGCCAATCCTCCATCTGATAAATCATGGCAAGATTTGACATAGCCTTTGTCTATAGCCTCTACAACAGCATCGACTGTTTTTTTAGCATCTTTTCTGACGTGAGGCACCGTGTTTCCAATGAAACCCTTACTCTTGAGATATTCCGAGCCTCCTAGCTCATCATTAGTTCTTCCAACAAGCATGACATAATTGCCGGGTGCTTTTAATTCCATTGATATGGCATTTCTTACATCAGGAATTATTCCCACTGCTGATATCAACAAAGTAGGCGTTATAGGTCCTGCTGGAGACTCGTTATACAGGCTGTCTTTCCCGGATATAAATGGAACGCCGAAGAATTTTGAAAAGTCGTAACATCCTTTGCATGCTCTAACTAGGTCGCCCATCCTGTCTGTCTTTTCAGGATTCCCCCAAGTGAAATTATCTAAAATAGCAATTCTCCTTCCGCCAACAGCAGTGTTGTTCGTAACAGCCTCGGAAATGTTATTCGCAGCCATCCAGTATGTATCGATCTTTCCATAGTTCGGGTTTATTCCGTTAGATACAACAACACCTTTCCAAGAATTTCTCAACGGTTTCAGGACAGCCGCATCTCCAGGTCCTTCTGATCCAAAGATTCCCTGCAATGGGTTTAGGACTGTTATGCCTTGGACATTATGGTCATACTGCCTTATAACAGATTCCTTACTACAAACATTTGGTTGGGCTAGGATGGTTAGCAAATCCTTTGTTAAATCAAAGGTTCCTGCGAAATCTGGCTCAGTATGTTTCTTTATTTCCCACGAGCCATGCCTTGATACCTTAGGCATAGAATAGACAAATCCAAGGTCCAAGTCTGCGACCTTATAGCCATCGAAGTCTATCTTTACCCTTCCTCCGTCATTAAACCTACCAACAACACTTGCTTCAACATCCTCATCATCAAATACCTCTATTATCTTGCCAGCGTTTTTCTCATTAGCAGTGACTAACATTCTTTCTTGGGATTCTGAAACCCATATCTCCCATTTTCTCATTTCCTTTTGTTTTAATGGAACCTTGTCTAAATAAACAACTATTCCACAACCATTAGCATGAGCTATCTCAGTTGATGCGCAGGAGAGTCCTCCTCCACCAATATCAGTTATCCCTGAATACAATCCTAAATCTCTGACTGTTTCCAAGCCTCTGATAAATTTTTCCTCTTCTATTGGATTAGGAACTTGAACAGCCGGTCTTGATTTTTCTCCGGATTCTTCTGAAAGAACTTCAGACGCAAATGTCACGCCATGAATTCCGTCCCTGCCAGTTTTACCTCCTATCAGAATTGCAACGTCTCCAGATTTCGTGTTCTTGACTCTCTTACTCATCGGGACCAACGCCCCACTTCCACAGTAAACAACAACATTTCCTGTATAACTTTCATCAAAACAAATAGCACCGTTTACAGTCGGTATTCCCATGTTGTTTCCATAAGCGGCTATTCCGCTTACAACGCCGTTGAAAATATATCTTGGATGTTTTACGCCTGAAGGAAGTTTTTCGTACGGATAATCTAAAGGACCAAAACAGAGAACATCTGTACCGAAGAAAGGCTTGTCAGAGCAAACTCCTGGAAGATCTCTTATGACACCACCCACTCCTGTTGCTGCTCCTCCGAATGGCTCGACAGCAGATGGATGATTGTGGGTTTCTACCTTGAACGCAAGACCATAGTCTCCTTCGAAATGAACAATACCAGCGTTATCCCTGAATGTGTCTAAGACCCAAGGATATCTTAGTTCTTCAGTGGAACGCATTATGTAGCTCTTCAACAAGCTATTTATGGTCTCTACCCTCCCGTTTTCGGAGTATACAACCTTCCCTTTAAAAGTCGGATGCAAGCAATGTTCAGATCTGACCTGAGCAAATGTTTCTAACTCTACGTCTGTTGCTACCCTGCCTTCTCTAGAATAATAATTCTGAATGTGCTTCATGTTTTCAAGACTTAGTGCAACTCCCCTTTCCTTACTTATTTGCATCAAGGTTTTGTCGTCAGCATTTCTTAATTCGACTAAATACATCTCGAAAGGGGCTTTTGCCTTTTGGTAAGCCATTGTTAAATCTCCTTTACTTTAATGTGATACTTGTCCTTTACAGGACTTGCAAGAAGCTTTCTACACATTTCTTCAGCTTTAGCTTCTGCTTTCTCTTTGCTTTCAGCTTCTATACCGCCTATAGTAAAAACGGAAGATTTTCTTGCATATCTGATATCAAACCCCAAGCCTCGAAGTGATTCGAAAGTTGCATTACCCTCAGGATCTGTAATGCCTTTTTGAAGAGAAACTTTTATATCAGCTTCATAGCATTTCATATGGAATATACAAAAACTAAAAAATTTAAGCTTTAGTTCACCATCGGTGATGCACTACAGAAATAAATCTTTTTAAATCAATTAAAAGTTATGAGAACAGAAGAAGCTTTTTTTAGTCTTATAAGATTGGGACTAACAGAGGGCGAAGCAAAAGTCTATCTTACGCTTCTCAAAGGCAGTTCCACAAAGTCTGAAATAGTGAAAGGTTCTGGCATATCCTCTTCAATAGTTTATGAAATTCTTGAAAAACTAATCAAAAAGGGTCTGGCATCTTACGCTGTTGTGGAAAACAAAAAGAAGTTCTACGCATCAAATCCAGAAAAGCTCTTTGACCTGATAGAAGACGAAAGAAAAAGAGTTGAAAATCTCAGTAAGGATGCGAACAGAATGATGCCATTTCTAAAACAAATCACGAAAGAGAAGGTGCTTTTTGCAAACACATACAAAAACTCAGACGGGTTAAAGGCAATGCTTAAAGAAATTGAAGATGAGGTCAAAAGAGGGGAAATAAAAGAATGGCTTGCGATGGGAGTGACTTCGCATAAGAACGAGTCCTTTAACAGCTTATGGTTAAAATGGCACAAAAATTTTAGGGTCAAACATAAAATTAAAGCAAGATTTATCTTCTGTGAAAAGAGTTCAAAGTATTATAATGATTTAAAAAAGACTTCATTAAGCGAAGTAAGGTATCTAACATCGATTCCTCTGAGCTGCATAACAGTTGCTGGAGATTCAAGCCTTATAATGAAATATGTCAGCTATCCTTATTTTCTGCACATAAAGGACGCGGATGTCGCGAACACTATAAGAGAGATATTCAATTTCCTTTGGGGCATAGCAAAAGAATAAAATTAAGAACAAATTTAAATGTGAATAAACAAAATTAAAAGTGAGCTAAATGTCTGAAGAATTGGGTTTAACTGTCAAAAAAGAGGAGAACTTTGATAAGTGGTACATAGAGGTTATTCTAAAATCTGAACTAGCGGACTACAGTGCGGTCTCAGGTTGTATAATACTAAGACCTGATGCGTATTTTATCTGGGAACAGATTCAGAAATTCACAGACGAGAATTTTAAAAAGGCAGGGATACAAAACGTTTACTTTCCTTTATTCATTCCTGAAAAGTTCTTGAACAAAGAGAAGGAGCACGTAGAAGGTTTCTCACCTGAAGTCGCATGGGTAACTCAAACCGGCAATAGCAAATTGGACGAGAGACTAGCAATAAGACCAACGTCCGAAACGATAATGTATCCTAGCTATTCAAAGTGGATAAGGTCTTGGAGAGACTTGCCTATGAGATACAATCAATGGAACAATGTCGTTAGGTGGGAATTCAAGCATGCTGTTCCATTCCTAAGGACCAGGGAATTTTTATGGCAGGAAGGTCACACTGTGTTCGCGAGCGAAAAGGAAGCGATAGCAGAAGGCGATGAGATATTAGAAATTTATAGAAAGACTACAGAGGATTTGCTAGCATTGCCAGGAATCACGGGAAGGAAGACAGACAAGGAAAAGTTCGCAGGTGCAGTCTTCACCTCAAGCGTAGAGCATCTGATGCCTGATGGAATAGCCATACAAGGGCCTGACTTTCACCACGATGGACAGAACTTTGCAAAAGCATTTGACATAACCTTTTTGGACAAGGAAAAGAAGAAACAATACGCATGGCAGAACACTTTCGGAATGTCAACTAGAGAGATTGGAATAATGATAATGATTCATGGAGATGACAAAGGCCTGGTTCTGCCACCCAAAGTCGCACCCATACAAGTAATAATAGTTCCTATTTATGATTCAAAGACAAGAGAAGATATTTTGAACGAAGCAAAGAAGATTGAAAAAAAGTTAAAAGAGTTCAGAACGAAACTGGATGAAAGGGAAGAGTTCTCCCCAGGATTCAAGTATAATGAATGGGAATTGAAAGGAGTACCAATTAGAGTGGAAATAGGACCAAAGGATGTAAAGAACAAACAAGTCGTATTGGTCAGAAGGGACACTAACACAAAGGAGATAGTAAAAGTAGATAACGTCATATCGAAGTTAAAAGAAATGATCGATGACATACAAAAGAATATGTTCAACAAAGCATTAGACCTTCTGAAGAACAACACTCACAAGGTGAAGACCTACAACGAGTTCAAGACTGCTCTCAAAAAAGGCGGTATAATTCAATCTTGTTGGTGTGGAGAAAGGAAGTGCGAGGACAAGGTAAAGGATGAAACTGGAGCCAAGATAATAAACACTCCATTCGAACAAGAAAAAGTTTTCTGTGACTGCATTCTTTGCGGAAAGAAAGCTAAGTTCGTTGCTAATTTTGCTAAATCTTACTAGTTTAAATCTTTTTCTATCTAAATACTTTTTATGTCTGCAAAACAAAAAGCTATATATCAAAAAGAATGGGAACCCTTGTATAAATTTTCTGGAGCTGTCAGACTACTAGAATTAAAATCAGAAAAAGAGGGTAAAGAATACAAGGGATCAACACTCGAGGAAACAAAAGAAATGATGAAAAAATTGGGCGTAGAATTGAGTGATAGACAGATTGAAAAAGTATTAAGACAAGCTCAAAATACTGAACAAATCAAAGTATACCCTGACTTTGATAATAAAAGAAGATTACTAAGACCGTATAAGACGGATACTATTGATGCTTTGCTTGATATGGGAGGATTTGTAGAAATAATACCCAAAGAAGTAAAATTGAAGGTTGAGTTATAATCAGGAACCTTAGTTAACCATGCTAAACGTAACCTTTATAAATATTCATTATTAATTATGATAATTGTAAAGTTTCTGGTGAAATGATGGATGTAAAAAAAGGTACAACTACAATCGGTTTAATAGGGAAAGATTTTGTCATTGTAGGTGCAGAGCAAAAATCCACTATGGGCTATATGGTAGACTCGAAAGTAGCTCAGAAGATATACCAGATAGACGATCATATAGGACTGACTATAGCTGGATCAGTGGGAGATGCTTTAGCAATAGTTAGAATTTTGAAAGCTCAACTAAAATTACACAAGATAGAAAGAAGCCCTATAACAATCAAGGGTGCTGCTACCTTGTTGTCAAACATACTGCAAGGCTCAAAGTATTATCCGTACATGAACCAATTCATACTGGCGGGTTTTGACAAGCAACCTGTCTTATATTCATTCGATCCTTTGGGAGGATTTGACGTAAAGGACAAGTTTTACTCAACTGGTTCTGGTTCTCCTTTTGCTTACGGTGTTTTAGAAACCGAATTCAAAGAAAACATGACAGTAGAAGAAGCCACTGAACTAATAATAAAGGCGATTAGGACTGCGATCGAGAGGGATATTGGATCAGGTGGAAAGGAAATACAGATTGCAGTTATTGACAAAAATGGCTACAGAGATCTAACAACACAGGAATTGAAAAAGTATATGTAATCTTATAGCATGACTCGTAATTAAAAATTCTGCAAATAAAATTTAATTTGATTTTTATGGTTGAAGAAAAAACTAGTGAATTATTTGAAAGAGTGAAGAGCAGCCTGCCTGGCGTAAGCATATCGGACATAAGGTTCGAGGGATGCGAGATAGTTCTTTACACAAAGGACAAGGATTTATTCGCATCAGACGCAACTGAGATAAAAGAATTAGTTTCAAAGCTAAAGAAGAGAATAATTCTTAGACCTGATCCTTCTATTTGCATCGACATGGAAGATGCTTCGAAAATAATAAAGAAGCTTGTTCCTGAAGAGGCTGGCTTGAAGGACATAGACTATGAGCCTGAATTCGGAACAGTGACAATAGAGGCCGAGAAACCAGGATTGGTAATAGGAAAGGGCGGAGAGATACTAAAGGAAATCAAGAAACAGACTTTGTGGTTGCCCATCGTCAAGAGAGCTCCTGTAATTCCTTCTGATGTTGTCAAAGTTTTAAGAGACCTAATCCACAAGGAGTCTGGATTTAGAAAAGAGTTCTTAGACAAGGTTGGCAAGCATATTCATAGCGGTTGGAAGTCCACTGATTGGGTTAGATTAACTGCTTTAGGAGGATTCAGAGAAGTTGGCAGGTCAGCCTTATTATTGCAAACTCCAGAGAGCAAGGTCCTGTTGGACTGTGGCATCAAACCTGGAACAAACGAGTATCCTTATCTTAATGTCCCTGAATTTGACGTCAACAAACTAAATGCTGTTGTTGTTTCGCACGCGCACCTAGACCATGTGGGTATGGTTCCTTACCTCTATAAAATTGGTTATGAAGGCCCTCTTTATATGACAACGCCTACAAGAGATCTGATGGTTTTGTTGTGCATGGATTATGTTGAATTGACGCAGAGGGAGGGTTCGACTCCTCCATATTCAACCAAAGAAATCAAAGAGGCTGTTAAGCACACCATATGTTTGGATTATGACCAAGTATCCGATATAACGCCGGACATGAGATTGACTCTGTTGAACTCGGGACACGTGCTCGGCGGCGCGCTTGTCCACGTTCACGTAGGAAACGGGATGCACAACGTCCTCTATACCTCGGATTACAAGTTTGATAAGACAGCTTTATTCGAACCGACCAGCAACAACTTCCAGAGAGCCGAAACTGTTATAACGGAAAGCACATATGGTTCGAGCGAGGACATAATGCCAAAAAGACAGGATGCCGAGGAACAACTGATAGACGTCTGCAAGAGGACTGTTGAGAGAGGTGGCATAGCATTGGTTCCAAGCTTTGCTGTCGAGCGTTCACAAGATGTTATGGTCATACTATCTAGGGCTGGCTTTGAACATCCCATCTATATAGACGGAATGGTTTGGGACGCCACAGCAATACACACTGCCTATCCAGAATATTTTAACAGAGATTTACAAAAACTTATTTTGCAACAAGGCGAGAATCCTTTTACAAATAAAATATTTAAGAGGATAGGTTCTGAAGATGAAAGGAGAAAGGTTTTGGAAGCAAAGGAACCCTGCGTCATAATAGCGACATCCGGAATGCTTGTAGGCGGACCGTCTGTATGGTGGTTGAAGAACATGGCAGAGAACAAGAACAATAGCTTGGTTTTCGTAAGCTACCAGGCCGAAGGCTCACTAGGAAGGAGGATACAGAAAGGTTGGAAGGAGATACCGATGGAACAGAACGGAAGAACAATGGCCATTCCAATAAACTTGGAGATAGCAAACATCAACGGTCTGTCAGGACACTCTGACCACAAGCAATTGCTAAACTATATTTCCAGATTAAAGCAAGCTCCAGAAAGAATAATAGTGAACCACGGAGAAAGTAGCAAGTGCGTGGAATTTGCAAGAACCTGTCACAACATCTTCAGGTGCGAGACTATGGCGCCTAAATTGTTGGAGACCATAAGACTGAAATAATTCACCAAGAAATTCGTTGGTTGTTTATTATTTTTCAAGGTATCACTATGGATAATTTAACTCAAAATATAATTCCAAAAACCAAAATATAAACTAAACTAATTTTGGTTGGAAAAAATAAAAAAGAATCCATTGTTTCTTTTATGTTTGTTCCTTTGGTTGAAAAATATGGATTAAGAATGTTAACCTCTTAGAAAATGCTTATGGTACATATTTTGACTGTGTTAAAACTTCATCGTAAAAGTTAGGATAACCCAAATTGGTCATATAATGATTATTTCGATATTCCCAAAGGGAAAAACCTATGTTATTATCAATACAATAATTGATACACCTTAAAACGAATTGCCTTTCTTCATCTATTGAAAATGGTGTACTTGCACCATAATTGTCTGGTCCGAACTCCCCTAACCAAACATTAAATCCGTGTTGTTTCACATAAGCCATAGCTTCAAGAAATTTTTGAATTCCTGTCCAATCTTTTCCAGAAATTGGATCAATGGGCGGATAATCATGAAATGCAAAATACATATTATTTGTATAAGGTCGTAAAGATTCGAGCAATGATGCTGGGTAAGGACTGTTTATCCAATCTTTGTATGGAAGAATATTACCAGCATACGGATCAGACCAAATTACTGCCCTTGTAGGGTCAATTTGTCTTATTGCATCAGTACATCTAGCAAACGCTTTTGCAAAAACATCAATATTTGTTTGAATAGACGAATTCCAAGTTCCTGTAAAGAAGGCTTCGTTAAACAGTTCAAATGCTATTACATCAGGATTTCCTTTGTATTTGGTAGCCATATTCTTCCAAAAGTTTATCCATGCGTCACTGCCTAAGTATCCTGCTGCCCAATCTTTTGCTTGGTCATTGTGAAGGTCGAGGATAACCTTCATTCCGTGAGAACGTGCAAAACCTATTACTTGTGTGACTAAGTTTTCATCATATGTTGGGGTTATTGGAATTCTCAGCACATTAAACTTCCATTTGCTTTCCCTTTGAAGTGTATCTTGCCAAATTGTCAAAACTGAATTTATGTTTGAGGGATTCTGTCCTTGATAAAGAACTTCTCCAGAACCATACCAATTTGTTAAAATGGTTCCGTTATACTCTCTTTTTATCTCATCGGCTGTCAATGCTCTGTTCCAGACCTTGACCTCGTCTATCATACCTTTGAAATAATCAGAGCCAAAACCACTTCTTCCTATTGACAGGGGCATGCTGTCAGTATCTATTGCTCCTGAATGAGAAGTAGAATTATCTAAGACACCGTTAACGTATACTTTCATTGTACTTCCGTTATAAGTGCCAGCAACAAATGTCCATGTGTTCAACGGTATGGTTGTCACACCGTTGACTGCGTTCTGCGTTCCGCCGGTTGCTATCTCTAGTCTTAGATGATTAGCACCATCAAACAACAGGCCATATTCTGTCCATGGATTAGCATTTGATGTGTATGATTTAGCTACTATCCTCTTGTATGCACCTATAGAACTAGGATTGATCCATGCTGTGATGGTTACTTGCGATGATAAATCTAATGAAGATGAATCAGGCGCTTCAACGTAATTTGAACCGTTGAACTGTAAGGCTTTACCAGACTTGCCTGTTGTCCAAACAGGGTTGTTGTATAGGGTAGCATTATTTTTGAATGGAGAAGAATCGGAAGCCTTTGTTCCTGAGCCTTCGTCAAACTTCCAATAACCGACTAGATCAGATTTGCAGCAACACAAACCTGAAGAGCATCCGTCTTGTCCTATGGGCGATTCACCAGATTGACAACTAGTGGAAGTAGTTGTTGTAGTAGATGATCCACCAAGAGTCGTATTTAAAATCCAATCAGATTCTGCTGGTGTGAAGCAGTCTGTACCTATGCTGGTGTAGTACCAATCGTACCATTCTCCATCAAGAATAGGATATTCATGCCAAGAATAACCTGCAAGTGGCAAACTCTTCAAGAAGTTAACCTCATCTTGCAAGACCTGCTTCCAATTCGGGAAGTTGTGAGTTATACCTCCAGTCATGGAATAATCGATAAATCCATATTCGCCTACGTAGAATGGTTTATTAAAATTATAAACATATCTTTGAACATAAGTGTTCATAACAGATTTAAAGCTATCAAAATTATCTGATCCCTCTCCTACATATAAATGATCTTCCCAAACAATGTTATCTCTATTTACTTGGTCAACACTGTTGTCATAAATATACCACCACACATATGGTTTATCTACGAAAATAGGTTGTTGTGCACCAGTTGACCTTATCGCGTCTATAAATCTTTCTATAATTCTCGCGTACGTATAACTTAGATGTTTTGCATTTCCTTCATTAATTAAAGTATTTCCAGCAAAGGGTTCGTTTATTAAACCGAACATTACATATTTGTTGTTCTTGTATCTGTTGGCGATGAACTGCAAAAGTTGTACGATATATTGTCTATTATTTTCTTGTATTGATTTATTAGTATCCCAAAAATCAATACTGGCTTGGTATTGTGACTCTCCACTTTTTTGTAACCATGATGGAATCCACCAGGGATTGTCAAAATTGGGCATGCTTATTATGCAATAAAGTTGTGTCTGTTCGCACCAAGAAGTGTATTTGTCCAACCTTGCGACAAACCAAGATTCGTCTATAACACCTGCTTGGGGCATCATAAGATTTATTGGCATCATGTGAAGTTCCATGGCATTGCCACCATGAGATTTTATGCTTTGCACATCGTTTAACTGGAACCATCCTCCAGGAGGTGCATTTGCTTCGTGAGTCATGGCATTGTAATCATATTGTACTGCTCTTAGAACAACCTTATTCCCATTTTCATCGCAAAGATTTGTCCCGCAAACATGAAGCATGCCAGAAGGCGATGATGTTCCTGCCTCGCAAGTTCCAGAAGTGAATCCCTGTGCCTTGCAAGTAGAATCACAAGTTTGAACAGCACCGCTAGTTCCCAAATGATCAGACGGTATTATTTGTTTTGCTACCGACATTGAGAAATATGATAGCTTTGCAACTGCTGCACCAGCATTCTCATAGTACTCATATTTTATCGAATGCCAGCCTGCTGTCAAAGCAATTGAACCTGAACGCTCAGTAGCTGCCTGGTCAATCCATGAATCAATGACTAAGTTATTATCAATCCATACCCTTGATCCATCGTCTGTTGTAACATAAAAAGTATAAGTTTCAGAATAGTCTGCCTTGACATAACCTTGCCATCTGACAGAGAACGTGTCCACACCGATAGATGAATCAGGCGAGCCAGTACTCCAATTAAAATTCACAGTCGAGTCAGTTCTATTTAGTTTAGAGTTAGTGAAGTCGATGTTATCATAATATTCTCCTCTTAGACCGCCTGGAGTGACTGATATTTCTTTATTGCACTTGTTAGTTGAATCACAAGCGTACCCAGAACCCAAGCAATTAGCACAGTCCTCATTGTTTAGACATTCAGCTACACTAAAACTGAAGGTAGGAGTTCCCCAGACTTTCCACCCACCATTTGCACTTGTATCTGTGTACGTATACAATAAACCTGACCAAGTTCCTAATGGGTCTGAGCATGTTATCGGATAGGATAGTGAATCACTGGCTGAGTTTGCTGTTGAAATTGAATTGAAATTGCCACGCCATGCATTAGTACTATCAGCCTTTGTTAATTGTGTTTCAGTTAGTAAGCACCACGGAACGTCACCAACATTCTTGATTGTGTATGGAATCGAAATAGAATCGCTTCTTGCATACTTGCTAGACGGCAGTGTGTAAGAAGTTAAACTGGCATTAACCAGTTTGCAATAACCTTCCTTGCATATCTTTGTACTTCCACAAGTAGAATGAGACCACTCATAGCTAGATTCTGGTGTTGACGGTGGTAAACATGAACCTATTGGATAGTCTGTTTGTTTGATTATATCGCTGGCTGGAGTGCATTCTGTTACAACGCCACCATACTCTTTCTTAATCTCATCTGCTGTCAATGCTCTATTCCAGACCTTAACTTCGTCTATCATGCCTTTGAAATAGTCAGAATTAAAACCGCTTCTTCCAATTGACAGAGGCATTTTATTTGTATCAATTAATCCGGTGTGCGAATAAGAATTATCTAAGACACCGTTAACGTAAACTTTCATTGTGCTTCCGTTATAAGTGCCAGCAACAAATGTCCATGCGTTCAATGGTATAGTTGTCACACCGTTGACTGCGTTCTGAGAACCGTTGGTTGCTATCTCTAGTCTTAGATGATTAGAATTATCGAACAATAAACCATACATTGTCCATGGATTGACATTAGATGTATGAGACTTTGCAACAATCCTGTTGTATGCTCCTGTTGAGCTAGGATTAATCCATGCGGTGATGGTTACTTGCGATGATAAATCTAATGAAGATGAATCAGGCGCTTCAACGTAATTTGAACCGTTGAACTGTAAGGCTTTACCAGACTTGCCTGTTGTCCAAACAGGACTGTTGAATAAAGTTGCGTTGTTTTTGAAAGGAGAATAATCATAAGCCTTTGTTCCTGAGCCTTCATCAAACTTCCAATAACCGACTAGATTGGATAAACATGTTCCATCTGATTTACATGAATATCCGCTAGGGCAGCTACACTGTGAACATTTATTAATCAAATTACCATTGTCACAGTATTTTGGTTTGGTTGATGAACACTGTCCATATGATGTTCCGTCACTGCATGTCTGAACAACACCTCCTCCTAACTTACAATCACTCCCAACCTTTACCCAATAACCAAACCCGGGTTCTATAGTGCTAACATTCTCATAACTTCTTGTTATGGGATTGTATTTTGTTGGCCCACTTAGAACATTGCAATTTCCTTTTATATCAGAGAATTTAGTTGACTGGGATAAAGAGCCTATTAGATTCTGGCCTGCTTTTAATGAAGGAAAGTCATTTATGCTAATAGAGCTTCCGTCTATGGTTATCGCGCACGGTGATGATACCTTGACCCAGTATCCAGAACCTGACTTAAGTGTGTTCGTAGTTCCATAAGTTCCTTGATTGTATTGATAGACAGAACTTGAAGCAGAACAGTTCTTTAACAAGTCTGCATCACTGACAGTCTTATTCAATGGCAAAGAAAACAAGTTCCAACCTTCTTGAAGCTGAAGCGCTCTAGTGTCTGCCATAGATGGAGAAATGAAGATTAGAAAAAGAATTACGAACAAAATGGAATAATTTTTATAATTCATATAAACACCTATGGCGGTAAGGGCGGCCCTGAGGATGAAACTGAAGCAATTGTCTTACACATGCAAATATCTCTGCATTCGTCCTCATTAGCATTATAATGGCATTTGCACAGCATGTACAGGTTATCTCTTGCAGTTGCTGTCATAGTTTTATTATCACAGTCTCCAGTCCCAATACCTGAATCTATCTTACCGTCTGAATCAGCATCAAAGTTATCTATAGTGATTAAGTTGACATCATTAAAACAGTTCATTAACAGCCTTCTGCAAGCATCATTCTTTACAACTTCTATATTTATTGTTCCGGTACCTGATAACCAACCACTGAAATATAAACTTATAACGGATAATAGGACTATCACAGCTATCGAAATCACTATTATCACATTTATTGGTAACTCTATGCCTTTCAATGCATCACTGTAATTCAAAGTATAATTTTTATAGCCAGAATATAAATTAAGCAGTCTCTCCTAAAGTTAATCCAGTTGCAACTCCCTGTGTAACAATCTGTCCTCCGTTCATAACAGTTTGAATTTCATCTTGAGTTAAAGCTCCATTCCATATTCTTACATCGTCTATAATACCGTTGAAATAGCCATCGCCACCATTATCAGCCCCGATATACAAAGGTGTAGTGAAAGTATAATTAGGATAGGTAGAAAATGATGCAGAATTATTAAGCACGCCGTTGATATATATTTTGAACGTGGAACCATCATACGTTCCTGTAAGATAGTACCAACTATTGGGAGAAAGTGGATTTGTAGAATTTACATACTTTTGAGTCGAAGTGCCATCACCGAACAAAAACTTAAATTTTCCGTCAGACCAAAAATGTGCCTCGTATCCGTACTCATTTCCTACATCCCATTCTTCTTTGTCTACTAAATAACCTGAAACGCTAATTGGGAACATCCAAAATGAAATTGTGAATTTTGAAACATCAAGAGACGATGAGTCTGAAGCATTAATATAATCATTATAACCGTCAAAATACAAAGCCTTCCCATATTTGCCATCAGTCCAACCAGAAGAGGCTCTGCTAATTCTTTGATTATTTGTAGGCATGCTTGGCCACTGATAAATAAAGAACTTATCGAACATTGCTTGCCAGTCTTGGTTACTTCCTTGATATACAAAATACTGCTGGAAAAGACCATACTTAGCTCCTTGAGGTATGTAAGGTATATAACCTTCTTGAGTAGGAGGATTAGTATCAAGAGAAGATGGTAACCAAATATAAGATCTCATGTGCCACCCATTACCTACATCAACATCTAAATCATAGGTACTATTTGACCAACGCCTACTAATTTTATCAGTATCATTATAAAAATAAAATGACAAGTCACCCCAGGTAGTTCCTACTCCTTTTATAATGTATCGAAAATCTCCGCCTTCTAAGTATTGACTCCCGTTTATTGGAAACTTATTTATGGTGTCATTAGAAAACAGGCAAAAACTACCTGCAAATGCACCAGCACTTTTGAATGTCATATTGAAACCAGAGCTTCCGTCCTTGACTATGCTAGTCTCTTTTTGCCCAAGCATTGTGGTAGTGGAAATATTATAAAAAACTTTATCCGATCCCCAATTCTGTGGCGCGTTGGTTGTGTGATTAGCATCTGAATTGTTAATTAAATACCAAGGATCTTCCAAAGATGGGTTGCTTACAATAACGTCCAAAGGATAGATATTTTGCAAAGTTCCATCATGATGATTGGAGGAAGAATCGTAAGTTATATTTCCAGAACCTTCATCAAACTTCAAGTAAATAATCTCACTAGAAGCATTAGAATAAACTACCTTTACAAAACGTTCAACTTCTCCAGAAGAACTTGCAATTCTTAGTTTATGATTACCCGAGCTTAAGTTATCTATGTTATTCAATTCTACAGTTCCAACTCCCCCTTTTCCTATAGAAGCCGTACTCATAGAAAAATTGTATGGTATCTCGTCTATGTAAACTCTTATATTATTACTTTTAATGACACCAGAACCACAGTTCCTTAGATAAGTTTTATTGCCGCTAACAGAATCAATTTTCATGCAGGATGATAAGACATCGCCCAAAGAAGAAGTCTCTCCTTGTGCTGTGACAGAACCAAACATGCTGTTGTAAAAGAGCCACACTACCAATAGCGACGCGATTGCGATAATCAAAATTATCAATACTACTACGAACTCCGAGACACCTTTCATAACTATAATATAATCTATCCTAGAATTAAAGTCTTACCATCGGCTCTGTGGCATCTACGTAATAGACCCTATCAAGGCTGTCAGGCCTGCACCTGTACTCCTTGTAGAATATGCCGCCAGCGCTTTGCCACTGAAAGTTAAAGGCGTCAAAAGTGTTCTTCCTCTCGTAGCTGCATTCGAAATAATCTCTAGCGCTAGGGCACAGGTAATCAATAATCCTGGAGTAAGAGTCATAGTTAGGATACCAGTCGTCCTTGATATCATCAGAGGTCAGGTTCGTCTTGAAATCACTCACGGTTAGTTTCGGCGAATAAAGGTTGTCATAGATGTAAACGCAGCTACCAATATAGTCAACGCACCTATAGTCGCAGATGCAGACATTGACGTAATTAACAATGCCTTTCACCCTGTAGGTTCCCGGCTCTACCCAATCACCTTTGTACGAGTTCAGGTTCATGTAGTAAAAGCCTTGTTCATTATCTTGGGAGATGGCATACCTTATACCATTGTTCCTGTAGTCAAAAAGAACCATTGGTTGGTAGACGCTGCCTATCAATGTAATCGATTTGTTCAGATAATCCTTCGGGTTCATAGAAATGTTTCTCAAATCATCCGTCCTAGAGCTCTCCTTGAACGCGTTAAAGGTCTCTATCAATCCTAGCATTAGAACAGTCGTGGTAAAAAGTATTATTATGACGGCATTAAGCGTTTTCATATTTAAGATAAGATTATTTTATCTTATAATGATTTCTTATTTAGAAGAAGCTTTATCAAGAACATCTTTTGACATTAAATTTCCTCTATATTATTAGAAACAACCTTGAATTTCATCAGAATGTTCTTTCTCCTCTTCGTCTGACGAATCCGTTGTTCTTTTAATATTCATTTTTACGATATCTTCAATCTCTACTCTGTTATCCGGACTTCTCATTTCATTTGCAAACGGAACGAGCGATGATGGTACAAATTTTGATTCAGTGTCAATTCTACTAAATCTATGTTCATAGATTATAACCTGACTTTTATCTTTCAAGTCGTAAACTGAAATCGATTCTGTTCCCTTAGGAAGTTGCAGAGAACCGCTGTAATCCTTTCCTAAGAAAATCAAAGTACGTTCTATTGGAAAGCCACTGTTTTTATTGCTTTTTTTATTTTCTAAAAATTCTTGGGGAGAACAAAATGAAAGAGAAGGATTATAAAATCCAGGAGCTTGTGCTACTATGTGTGTTTTTTCGACCAATTCAATTTTAGGTAAAAATCCTTCTGTTTTTTCTACATCATAGAAAAAGCATTTACCTAAGCGTTTAAGAGGATTTACTGTTTCTATCATACCAAATTAATAAATAGTAAAACATTTAAATCTGTGCCGCCCTCCAGGTCAGTGGTATCGAGCATGAGCTGTGCGGAGGGCAGGATTTGAACTAGCGAATACTACCATTCCACTTCGTCTACTCTCCATTTCTGCCTTATTTGACTGTCTTCTATAGAAATATCATAACCCTTCTCATGAGCGATTATTCCGGTCCATGCAATCATTGTACCATTGTCACCTGCATACTCTTGAGGAACAACGAAAAATCTTGCTCCCCTCTCCTCTGCCATAATTCTTAGCATCTCCTGCAATCTTTTGTTAGCAGCCACACCTCCAACGAGCATAACTTCTTCCTTATCTGTATGTGCAACAGCTCTCTCTGTCACTTCTGCAAGCATTGCAAAGCACGTTTCTTGAAAAGAATAGGCAACGTCTTCTGCTTTAACGCCTTTGTCAAACTTTCTAACAGCCTCAGTTACGAGACCTGAAAATGATAGGTCCATGCCTTTGACAACATACGGTAATTCAATGTATTTTCCGTTCTTAGCCAGAATCTCGATTGCAAGCCCTCCAGGTATTCTAGATAAATCCAAATTCAACCCACGTGCCAAAACGTCTAAAGCATTCCCTATGGGTATGTCTTGAGTCTCTCCGAACACCCTATACCTGCCTTCGGTAAAGGCTATGACTTGCGTATTACCACCGGACAGATAAAGAACTACCGGGTCCTTTGATTGTGTGGTGAGTTTACCGATTTCTATGTGGGCGATTTGATGACAAACAGGAACTAATGGCTTGTTATACTTTAAAGCCAGCGTTCTCGCAAAGACGGCACCAACCCTTAGGCACTGCGGCAAACCAGAACCTTGAGAGAAAGCAATTATATCAATATCATCCATTTTTAATTTAGCTTTTCCCAGAGCATTCCTTAATGTTTCTAGGGCATTCTCAGAATGGTGTTGAGCAGCTTCCTTAGGAATTATTCCAAAGCCTTTCTTAGGAATATAGACTGATCTCTCATTAGCCAATACTTTTTTATCATCAACAATACCGACACCGAAAGTATTTCTGCAGTTAAACTAGAGCAGTACTCTCGATACCGAGACATACTAATTCTCTTGAATTCATTTATCAAATCTCCTTAAACTATTTTGTAGTCTTCTAATAGATTTAGGTCTTACTCTTATATCGTATGTATCTAAAATTTGTCAGTTGTCCAAACCTAAGCAAATCATAAACAGAATTGAATTATAGAATTATTTATTTTAATGTTTCGTAGGTTATTTTATAACAATAGATGTCCTCAAAAGAAATGTGAATCCTTTCTAATTCTTCAGCCCCGAATCCATTCTTCTGAATTAATTTATCTATCCTTTCTTTATCAGTGAATGAAGAGAATACGAGAAGAATCAGTCCGTCTTCTGCAAGGAATTTTTTTGCATTGCTCAAGAACCTTTCAATGACCTCGTATCCTTTTTTCCCACCGTCCAACGCTATATCCTTATAGTTCTTTTCTTCTGGAAGATACGGTGGGTTAAAGATTATCATGTCAAACTTGTTGAAATAGTTATTCTCTATATCGCTTATTCCTTTTAACAAGCCATTCTCTATAATTATAAACTTCTCTTCAAAGAAGGAGAACAAATCAGATTTGAGGAACAATATTTTATCTGACTTTATGTGCTCGTTGCAGAAGCCTAATGTTTTCTGGTTTATGTCAACACCTATCACAAAGTCTGCTCTTTCTGCAGCAGCTTTTGCCTGTATTCCAGAACCTGTACCGATGTCAAGGACAAACCCTCTTGCGGATTTTTTCACATATTTTTCAAGCAGTAACGAATCTTCCCTTGGTTCGTAGACTTCGTTTGTCATGAATTAATTATAGAGAAGAAATTTAAAAAACTAGCCTCGAGAAAAATATCCAAAATCGGTAAAGCCTTATTTTTGAAAAATAATTAAAAGAATATCTAATCTGATGAATTTGTATCTTCTTCTCTCATTTCAACTTCACGATCCGCTGCCTTCTCGCCTTCTGACCTATCATCCGCTTCTGTTTCTCCATGAAGCTTATGACTTGATTTTCTTGGTGCAGTTTTTTTATTTTTCATAATAATACCTTACTTTCTAGAATTATTTAAATCTCAGATTATTTTGTCCTGGTTTCTGAATAACCGCACTTGCCGCATGTGACCCTGTCTTTGTGCTGAGCCAATATCGTGCCTGACCCGCACCTAGGGCACCACTTGCCCTGTAGTTTCCCATCCTTATACTTTGTCCATATCTGAATTGTTGTGTGCTTGCTCTTGCTGTGCGGTCTTTTTCCTTTTTTCTCTTCAGCCATTCAATCATTCCTTCTTTTCTTCCTTAGGAGCTTCTCTAGGTTCTTCTTCTGCTCCTTTTTTCTCTTTCTTTAGTTCAGCATAAATAGGAACCTTCTTCTCGTGCCAGATTTTTATCCAGGCTCTACCTCTGGTCAGACCAGTCTCGGACAGCACCTTGGTTATCTCGACGCTATCTATAGAGACCTTCAACTGTTCTGCCAGCATCTTCTGCAAATCAGCCTTGCTTGGGGTCGAACCGCCCTGATAGTCTATGGACGCCAGTATCTCCTTCCTTTTGAACAACGGGTTCTCTTTCTCGCTTATCACTTGGAAATTCATGCAATCACATTTATTTTAATAACACTTTACAATATAAATTATTATGTCTTTAGCAAAAGGAGTGGCTGGTTTCCTCATATCATCTCTATTCATAATATTCCTTTATCTAACCATAAGCTCTTACACTCTAGGTAATTCTCTGCAAAAGGAGAATGTCAAAAGCTTTATTCAGACTCAAATGAAAGGTGAGATAGCATCCAAAACCTGTGATGACCTCTGCAGCAAAGAATCAATCATTCAGCAGTGCGAGGATTACTGTAACTATGGAGACGCCAGCCTAAAACAGAGTTGCAAGGACGCGTGTGTCAACAATTCTCAGGACCCTCAAATGAGGCAGGCGTGCATCGAATCTTGCCTTTCAAGGTCTAACCAGTCGCAACAATATGTCTTCAACACCATAGATGACATATACAGCAAGAAGTTAGTTTCTGATTTCACATTTGACGACATAATGTCAATACTCAAGAACTTTCTACTTTTCCTTGCGATCAGCATAATACTAGGAGCGTCCCTGTTCTTTGTCTCTGACAAACCCTTGTCCAGGATGGGCAATGACTTCGTAGTCGTTGCAATATCACTACTAGCCTTTGCAGTGATACCGATGTTTATAGTAACTCCTGATTCGTCTGTAATAAAAGTGGCTTCTGACTTCTTATCGCAAAGCCTTTACTCACAATTGATGATAGGAATAATTCTATTGGTTGTGGGTATAATTCTGATAGTGATAGGAAATAAAAAGAACAAATGACTACTTTATCTTTGACACGTACTTTCCAGGAGATGTTATTCCTGCTGTTTTTGCAATCTCAGACTCTTGGTTAAGAACAACGATTACTCCTCTCCAGCTTGTTGTCAACTCGGTGCTCTTGCAGACTGGACAGATGTTTCCTTTCACCAGTCTCCTACAGCTCTTGCAAGCCTTTTCTGCCATTTACTTCCTCCCCCTTCTCTTCCTCTCTCTCTTGACAGGTCTCTCAGGCGTCTTTTCTGCGACAGCCGGTTCTGCCAGCCATTTCAAACTGCCGAGCAGAGGTTGTCTCATGGTCAAACCAAGCTTGCTCTGTTCCTTGAAACTAACGGAGATTATTCTCGCCCTTATTCTGTCTCCCTCTTTCAATATTCTCCTTGTCTGTTTGCCAATCAATTGGGAGTTCTTCTCATCGTAGCTGACATAATCGTCCATCACCTGTGAAATATGAACCAAACCATCTAACGCACCACACCTTATGAACGCACCAAACTCTGTTATATCCACCACCTCGCCCTCGACGATTTCATGCTCCCGAGGCATCCACGACAAAAGCTTGAACTTGACAGGATAATGGACAGACGGATCGCCTGGTAGAACGACACCCTCTTCTATTTCGCCAACGTCTATTATCGCTAGTATCACGCCGATATCCGTGTTGATGCTTCCCTCGAACTTTGCCTCCAGAGAATCTTTAACAGATTCTCCTAACTCTAGATTAAGTTTTTCGGGTGGTACAGATATTTCGTCTTCCACTGTTACAATTTGGTACATTCACTCAAACTCCTTTTCATACAGGCTTATCGCGTTCTCTATGGTTCTTTTGGCATGCTCCGTGTCAAAAACAAATTCTACCTTCAAGCCTTTAAACGTTTCCAAAAAGCTCTTTATCTCCTCTAGGTCATTTAATTTTGACACGTCGTTTATTCTTCCAAGACTTTGGTCTGAAATAGGAACTGCAACCAATATGTCGTCAGGAATCTTTCCCATCATCCTTATTATTCCAATCGGCCTCGCGGGCAATACGACACCCTGCTGGACCTGATTCGAAATCAAGACCAAGACGTCCAATGGTTCCGCGTCTATGTGATGCGTCTTCGGAACAAAGCCGTAAGCGCCTGGAAATAAAATATTTAAAACTCTTTTCAATATAAATGTATCTGTCTTGCTATCGTACTCGTAAAAATCCTTCGATCCCTTCACACACGTGATAAAGACGTTCACCACGTCACCGTCGCCAGGCTCTATTTTTGTTATATCCATAGTATCACAATTAAAACAGACAATATTTAAATATTTCGTTTAAAGATAAAAACCCATATTTTATTAATATAATTGCAGAAAGAAGGATTTGAACATATTAACCATTAAGAATAGCCATTGTTGCATCTCTTATAGTCATTAACAAATTCACCGAATCTACGTCTTTTAGGATTTAGTTTTAGAATATAGATCATTTTAAACGGGTTTGGAACACTCCTACCGTTGTTAAGATATATCTCCATAACTTTAGAAACTCTGTTCTCTACAAGCTCTGAATTCATATTTCAATCTAAAAGTCTCAAATTTAAATCTCTATTACTCTCTCAAGTTAACAGAATAAAGAGGATAAACTAGTCCTTAAGACTGTAAACTATGGTTCCTTTGACTGACTCCTCATATTTTTTAAATTGCCCTTTACTCATTCTCGTTTTGGCTATTGTTAAAAATAATTCTGCAAATTCAGGACTTGTTGTATTTCCTAAATCCTCAGCTGATGCCATATCAAATATATCATTAATCAGAAATTTAAATGTCTATTGATGCATCAGGTCAATAGAAGAAGCTTTATCAAGAATATCTTTCATTTTCTCACTTATTTTTCTTTAGCCTTTTCAACCATAGCTTTTTCTTAAGAGTTTTTTTAATTTTTTTGTCAGGTTCCACCTTAACTTTAGCATGTCCGAATGCGAGTGGCGACAAGAGATGTGACAACACCTGTTCTGCGGTACAGGGACGGATTATGCCTCTTGAACTGGTTTGTGCCCAACCGTTCTTCCCTTTGCGAAAACTCTGTAGCACTTTACCTTTCTTTGTTGTAAAATAGATTGTGCATTCATCATTTTTCATTTTCTATCCCTAAGATTCATATTATAAAACAAGATTATTAATGCCGCCCTCCCGGTGAGCGGTGAAGAGCATGAACTGTGCGGAGGGCAGGAATCCCACTAGCATTCCACTTTTCATCTGCTTACTTCAGTCATTTCTTCTTCAACTTATCGTAAATCCAGACTATGAGGCATGAAATGACATAGATATAAGGAAAGCTTAATGAAAAGAACATGAGATATACTATCATTCCTGATGAAAAGTCCGATGTGTTAGCATCTGGTATTTGTATTATCACTTGTTCTCCTCTATTAGTTCCCTCATATAAGCTCAAAAAATCAATAGCAGGATTAATAATCATTATTTTAGATAATAAATTAGCATTACATAATCTTTCTAAAGAACTCTCGCCAGCAAACGGTATATGAATAGACTGACCATTTTTACTTTGTTCTAAAAGACAAGCATCTTTATTTAACTGCTGAATAAACGAATAGAGAATAAAAAATGATATCGCTATAATAATGAAAACAATTTTCTTTTTCTTGTCTGGCTTCAGGAATTGTTTAAGACTCATAAAATCAATTTAGGAATTCTGGTTTATTAACCTTGCAGCCTCTACGTAAGGATTGTGTAATGCGGAGGGCATGCTACAGGGTCGAGGTTCGTATCTATAATGTTAAAATGACTGTAAAGGTACTGGCTTAAATTCTGATTTTTCTAAGAATCTATTATGATACAGAAGTTTCGATGCAATCGCTCCGGACAACGGGGACGTCATTAACGTCTAATATGGATCTATTTAGACTCTTCCTCGTCCTCCATATCTTTTTTTGTGTAGTAGTATTTTACATTTTCTGGTGGTTTGGAACTATTCTCCGTTCTCATGCGACTTTGTATGCTCTTTCTAATGTTGCTCAGGTGTAATTTCCCGGTAAACTTGAGAATAACGAAAATGACGATTACTATTGCTACAATTATAACCACAAAAACTTGGAACAGTTGAACTGTTGTTTCTGCTTCAGCTACCTGGCATGTCTGTGATTCTGCTGGCTTACTAGCAGATGTTCCGCAACTATTAGAATCTGTGCATGTCCTCGTCTGCTGGCTGGCAGCACAGCTAGACCAATCATCACAAGTCCAAGACTCTGTACAGGTTGCAGGAGTTTCAGCCACCGCAGGCGCCCCGCCCTTGGTTCCAATGATGAATACAGACAAGCCTGGTGAGCTAACAGTGAAGAAGACTTCTTTGCCATCATCAGACACTTTCACTGCGTTCAAATCATTCCATTTGTTGTTTGCCCATCTGTGCATGGTTATGTTAGAGGCGTCAACGCTGTTGTTCGTCAGCCAGGTCTTGTTGACTGCAAAAGAAATATTAACCGATTTAATATCAGCATCAGTAAAGTTTAGTTCGCCTACGCTAATGTAGTGATAAACCTTGCCGTTGATATCGTACGGAACAGTTGACGGTAATGACAGCAGTTTAGAAATCATTATCTTAATGTTAGCCACATTCTTTACAACTGTGACGTTCATTCCTCTTATTGCCACATCCTGATACTTTGCTATGTTTGCAATAAGTTTTCCGCTTGTCGTGATGTAATTCGCTGTGATGTTCGCTTTGCCGACTGCAAGGTTGATGTAAATAACCATGCCTGTTGCTGTAATGCCACTGATTGAGGACCCACTTGTGGTTGACGAAGAAGCTGCGCTTACTGTTATGGATAATGTGGATATGTTTGAATTAGCAGTCCAGTTAGCATCACCTGAAGAATTTAACAAGTATGTATAAGTGCCTGCTGATATTTGAGAAGTGTCTGCGGTTGGATTTGTTCCGTTAGCAGAACTAATTAACGCACCATTCCTCCAAAAAGTATAATTAACATCAGCGTCGCCAATGTTAGATTCTGAAGCTATCACATTTACAGACGTGGGATATGTAACGCTGCTACCTGTTACAGAACCTGTTAAAGTTCCTTTGCCTATTGTGAAGGTCCAATTAGCAGAAGCGTTCCAGTTGTTAGAAGTATCCTTTCCATAGGATTTCCAATAATAGGAACCGGCTCCTAAAATCGGATTTATATAATAAACGTTACCGTCTTGAGACGGAGTATAATTCGTTTGATTACCAGAATAATTGCTCTCTATCAAAACACTGCTGACAGCTGCATTATCATTCCATGTGATATTCATCCAAGTAGGCTGAGAAGACGAATAAGTAGAAGGTTTATTTGTGATATTGCCCGACCATGTTGGTGGTGTCGTGTCTGTGGTGTTTATAACTTTTATAGTTTGTGATGAAGTTGTCAAACCTATAGTGAAATTTATACAACCGCATGAAGAAGAATTTATAGTGTATCTATTAACAGAATTGTTAGAAACTGCATAAAGAGTATTAGTTGTTAATCCAAAAAAAGTATAGTTTGCTGCATCTGTTGAAGAGTCTGATTCGTTCCAACTTATGTTTGTTGTAGACCAATTATATAAAATTCTTGTAATGTTATGAGCAGCAATACCATTTGTATTTAACCATAAACTGTTTGTGTCGTTTGCATATTTGAACCATGAACCAACATCACTGAAGTATATTAATCGTGATGAAGTAAAATTAGTATTATTGAAACTGTTGGTTGCCCCTGAATAGCTCAAATAGTAATCATAGGTATTGTTCCAGATAGAGCCTCCTTTTATGTTGTTGCTGCTAGAATTTAAAATATAAATTCCATACCAATTGCTGTTGGCTGTGTTGTTGGATAAGGTGTTGTTATTGGAATTGTTATAGAGAAAGATTCCACCATAAACAATATTATTGTTATTGGCTGTGTTGTTGGTTAGAGTGTTGTTGTTGGAATGTGAGAGGAAGATGCCATACCAATTGTTACTGGCTATGCAGTTTGTTATATTGCTGAAAGATGTATTAAAAAAATACAAAGAACTGAATGAATAAGATATGTTAACGTTGCTAATAGATGAGTTAGTCAAGCCTACAAAAACGACGGAATCAGTAGGGCTTGAATTACTGACCGTTATGTTGTTGCAGTTGACAAACCCCATATAGCTGTAAGAAGAGCCGTTAGTGTAAACAGTGTTGTCCGTGCATGACCTGCTTATGCCGTCTATGTAATATATTGGTAAGTCGTTGATTGTATTGCCAGAATTTATATTATTTATAAAATCAGATACCGAATAACCTGTAAGTTCAAGACCTTGCTGGACTGATGAGGAATTGTGAATAACTTGAATTGTGTTGTTTACTATGGTGTTGTTAGGACTGGAGTCAATATAAAAACCCAGTCCGTTGTTATTGGCTGTGTTGTTGGTTAGGGCGCTGTTAGGGCTGGATTCAATAAAAATGCCTGCTTTATTATTCGTAATTGTGTTGTTTACTATGGTGTTGTTAGGACTGAAATAAATCAAGATTCCGCCACCAACAATATTGTCGTTAGCTGTGTTGCTTACTATGGTATTGTTAGGACTGTATTGAAGATAGATACCGCCACCAATGATATTGCTGTTGGGACTGGGGTCAAGATAAATTCCATACCAATTGTTGTTAGCTGTGTTGCTTGATATAGCGTTGTTGGTACTAGAGTCAAGATAAATACCATAGGTATTGTTGTTAGCCGTATTGTTTGATACAGTGTTGTTGGAACCCACAGTAATGTCAATGCCATAAGAGTTGTTGTTGAAGGTGTTGTTTATGAGTGTGTTGTTGGAACTTAAATAAAGGATGATACCGCAAGTGTTGTTTTTGAAGGTGTTGTTTATGAGTGTGTTGTTGGAACTTAATTGAAGGTTGATACCAAAAAAGAAACCAGTGATATTGCAATTCTTTATCGTGTTGTTACTAATAGAAGAGCCATCCAGGTAGACACCGTATGCGTCCGTCCTGTTGTTGGTATCGATATTATATCCTAGACAATTTAGTGTGGTATTTTGCACGCCTGCACTAAAACTGACACCGTTCGAGCTATCTAAATTTATGTTCTCGTTGAGGCAGTAAACGGTGTTACTCTGATTTATCGTATAGTTCGTACCGGAGTTTGTAATATTTATATCGCAGCCAGAAAATGGAGTATCAATGTTTTCTTCAACCTTTATCTCATGCTCTGAAGCCAGATAAATTGTAAAGCTTGGCAAATTACCTGAACCATCGGTCTGCAAGGACTGGACAAATATAGAATCGTTGTAAATGTTGTAGTGTGTATTTGCCAAAAGGCCTGTTAAGTTGTATCTTGCAGTCACATTATAGAATGTTGTATCATTCCATACCATCAAAGTCTGGTTCCAATTTATTAATTCTCTGGTTACGTTACTTACATTCGAAACAGCAGTTTTTAACCAGATGCTTCCAGAATCGTTACGATAGTTAAACCAAGACGTATTTTCATTAAAATGGATTTTTCTTTCCTCTGTAAAATTTGTGTTGGTGAAGTTGTTTGAACCACCAGAATAGCGAATGAAGTAATCAGTATATGAAGAATTTGATACTGAACCGCCAGTTACAGTATTGTTAAAGCTTTCAATTAGATAGATACCGTATTTATTAGAATTTAGGGTGTTGTTAGTGATGTTGTTATCATAACTTTGGTAAATAAAGATTCCATAATCCAAATAACTATAAGATACACTGTTGTTGATGATGGTGTTGTTGTGACTGGCCGAAAGAAAGATACCATTCCAATTATTGTTTAGAATGTTATTTGCAAACGTATTGTTCTGATTATAATAGGACTTTATCCCGTAAATATTGGAATTAAATGTGTTGTTTGTTATATTGTTGAAATTAGAAGCTTCGCCTATTATTATAGCGTATTGCGTAAAGTTTATGTTTAGATTCGCTATGGTTGAGTTGGTCGTAGAAACGAGAAGGATGTTATCTGTTGGACTAGAGTCAATAATAGAAACATTGTTACAGTTTATTAAACCTATGAAAGAATATGATGAACCATTGGTGAAGATAGTATTATTAGGACATGCTTTGCTTACATCATCTGCATAATATATAGGTAATCCATTTATTTTGTTGGTCTCATCTATGTTGTTCCTATATTGATATATTGAAGCTGCTTCGACAAACAAACCTTGCTGATTACCTGTAGAATTATGCATATTAATTATTGTGTTGTTTGATAAGATGTTGTCTGAGCTGGTAAGAAGATCAATTCCTTGGTTATTAGAGTCAAGTGTATTATTGATGAGTGTGTTGTTAAAACCGTTATATAAGGTTATACCACTGCCATCCCAGTTTAATATGTTATTACTTACATTATTGTTATTACCAACCAATATAGAAATTGCATCGGAATTTGAATTAAAAGTATTGTTGAAAACTGTATTGTTGTAACCATACATGAACAGAATACCATAAAGTGAATTGAGATTTATATTGTTGCCAATAATGCTGTTATTAGAACTGTTAGAGAGAAAAATACCATAAAAAAAGCTGATTAAATTACAATTCTTTATGGTGTTATTTATTGAAGGATTAATTAGACTTACTCCAGAAGTGTCGTAAGTTTCATTACCAACTATGTCGTATCCTAAACAGTCTAGAGTCGTGTTATAAATTCCTGTAGAGAAGTTAATTCCATCAAGACCATCCAAACCAATGCTTTCATTAAGACAGTAGATAGTATCGTTCTGATTTATCGTATAGGTCGTACCGGAGTTTGTAATGTTTATATCGCAACCAGAAAAGTCAGGAGTGGCTTTTGCAAGTATAGGAAAAACTGTGACCATTAATAAAAAGAATGTTATAAGCAAAATATTTCTTACTAGCATAGGGTCATCTAAATCTTTATTTAAATGATTAGAATATAAAATTTTGCTATTGGAATAGATGCGGAGGGCAGGATTTGAACCAGCGCATATTCTAGTGAATCAAGGCATAAGTAGCTATCAGAGAAGCGAACATCGATGATATAAGAGACATCACAGTTATTAAAGTATTGATTGAAGGACCAGCAGTGTCTTTGAAGGGGTCGCCAATCATGTCGCCAACAACAGCAGCCTTGTGAGCCTCGGAACCCTTACCGCCTAAATTACCTTCTTCTATATACTTCTTGGCATTGTCCCAGAGTCCGCCGGCGTTAGCCATCATCAAAGCAAAAACCAAACCTGATAGAATACTTCCTACCAAGAATCCTCCCAAGGCGTTCTTGCCAAGTATGAATCCCACTGTTAAAGGAACTATAACTGCCAGAGCACCTGGAAGCATAAGTTCTTTCAGCGCCCCTTTTGTAGCGATGTCAATGCATTTGTCGTAATCTGGCTTTGCCTTTCCCTTGATAAGTCCTGGTATTTCTCTGAACTGCCTTCTGATTTCATTAATCATTCTGAATGCATTCTTGCCGACGCCCAATATTGTCAGTGCTGAAAATAGAGGAGGCATCGCAATGCCAATCAATGCGCCTGATAAGACCAAAGGACTAAGCATATCAACTGTTTTAATTCCTACTATCTGAGCATAAGCAGCAAGCAAAGCTATGACAGTCAAACCGGCAGCGCCAATCGCGAATCCTTTTGTTATCGCCTTTGCAGTGTTGCCAGCCTCATCTAGTCTGTCAGTGATGTCTATGACTCTCTTACCGAGCTTTGATTGTTCGGCGATTCCTTTTGCATTATCGACTATAGGTCCGTACGCATCTGCGGATACTATCATTCCCACTATAGCAAGCATGCCAACAGCAGACATGGCAATCCCGAACAAACCAGCAAAATAAAATGAAACCAAGGTTGCTGCTGCTATTCCTATCAAAGGCGGCAGAATACTTATGGAACCATAGGAGAAGCCTGTTAGTATGTTTATAGCTGCTCCTGTGTCGGAAGCTTCTGCAGTTCTAAGGGTCGGTGACCTGTCCGAAGAGGTGTAATAATCAGAAGTCAGGCCAATTATAATTCCTGCTATCAACCCAGAAATTATCGCATAAAAAATTCCCATATCGATATTCAAAAAGTAGACAACTATAAAGGAGAATAGTGCAAAAATAACACAGGTTATATACGTACCATTATTAAGGGACTTGGAAGGATTCTTGCTCGCCCTGACAAAACAAATTCCTATTATAGAGGCAATAATTCCAGCTGCCGAAATTATCAAAGGGATGAATATACCAGTTTCCTTAAGCACGACTGCCCCCAAAATCATTGCTGCTACAGTACTAGCGACATACGAATCGAACAAATCAGCTCCCATACCGGCAACGTCGCCTACATTGTCACCGACATTGTCAGCAATGACAGCAGGATTCCTAGGGTCATCTTCAGGAATATTCATCTCTATCTTACCTACGATGTCAGCTCCTATGTCAGCTGTCTTTGTAAATATGCCACCGCCTGCTTTCGCGAACAATGCCAACGAACTCGCGCCAAAGCTAAAGCCTAGAACAATCTCGGGATTCGGGAAGAAATAATAAACTATGCTTATTCCCATCAAAGCCAAGCCTACAACTGCCAAACCAGTGACAGCCCCGCCGTAGAATCCGACGGAGAAGGCTTTGTTCAAACCTCTCTTGGCAGCGTTAGCCGTCCTAACGTTCGCCTTTAACGCAGTCTCCATTCCAAAAAAGCCTGCCAACGCAGAGCAGACAGAACCAAACACATAAGCAAGGGAAACATCAAAACCTATGAAGAAATAGAGGGCCAAAGATATTACTATGACAACGACTGCAAGAGTCCTGTACTCGATTTTCAAATAAGTCCTAGCGCCTTCCTTTATCAAGTCGGATATCTCCTTCATCCTCGGAGTTCCGACCTTCTGCTTGCTGACGTAGAAGTAAAAATAAAGAGCAGCTATTATTGATATCAAACCTGCTGTGAACGGTATTATCAATAGCATGTCACTCAACTACCAAATATCTTTTTTGTCTGATGTATATAATCTTTGCCCCTGCCTTCTTTAGCCTCGTCTTCAATTCCCTATCGTGAGTGGCTATCGTGTATCCTTGCCTCGAGTATGATACTAAGGACTCGTCCACATTATTTTCGGATTCTAATATATTGAGATTGCTCTCCTTGATGAAATCTAAGGCTTTTTTTGCAAGAGACGACTCTTTGGTCCTTCTTTCTGTTATCTTTTCTATCTCGAAAATTATTGACTTGGAAACAAACAGCTCGTTTCCTGCCAGCTCCGCTTTTAAATCGATGTTAAATCTAAGGCAGTCTATCAAAAAGTTTGTATCCAAGATTATTTTCATAATCTTGATTTATTTTTATAATACTTAAATTCCATATTAGTTGTTTCACCAGGTTATTTTCATCTATGCACTAGAAAAATCTGGTTCTGCTTTGACTAATTCATCAAATGTGCGGGTCTCTTCAGGTATTAAATCCGCAACTTCCAACCTGCTATCTTTACTTCTCATCTCATTAGCAAATGGTATAATTCTATATTTACTCACTTTTTTACTTTTTTGAACGAGATGATGATAATAGTAAATCACTTGATTTCCGTCTGGCAGATTAAAAACTTCTACTAATTCCGTACGATCAGGCAGCTCTAAAGAGCCATGATAGTCTTTTCCTATGTCAATGACAAACAATCTCCCGGGGTATTTCTTATCAACCTTTTTATTCTCTATAAATTCACTTAGACGTCCATGCTGGGTCGGACTATAAAGACTATCAAAACCGTATAAATATGTTAATTTAGTTTCTTCTGAAAGTCTTGTTGGTAAAAATCCATTTTTAGTTTTTACCGGAAAGAAGAAGCATTTGCCTAAATCTTTGAAAGGATTTATGGTCTGTACCATTTTATCACTAATTTCTAATAGAATAGGAAGCAATTTAAATTCATCTAGGTTGCCAGGAGATTCCATAGGTTATTTTCATATAACGTATGGAATTCTTATAATCCTTTCTCATATAATTTTTTATGATCGATGTTCATTGCCACTTGGAGCAAGACGATTATTCTTCTGATAGGGATGAAGTTATAGAGAGATGCAAGAAAGAGTTGAAAGCTGTTATAACATCGTGTGCTCACCCAAGAGATTTTGATTTGACCATGCAATTAACAGAGGGTTACAAGAACTTTGTCTTTGCTTCATGCGGCATTCATCCAGAATATATAAAAGAAGTTTCTGAAAAAGAAATAGATGAATTCATAGAAAAAATAAAACAAAATAAAGATAATTTAGTTGCCATAGGAGAATGCGGACTTGACTTTTTTTGGGTTCGAGAGCCTGAATGGCAGCAAAAGCAAAAAGATTTGTTTATTCGTCTAATTGAATTATCAAAAGAATTGAAAAAACCTTTGGTAATTCATTCAAGAGAAGCCTATGAAGAAACCTTAAGAATCTTGGAACAGGAAGATGCAAAAGAAGTCGACATGCATATGTTCGGTGATTATCATCTAGCAAACAGAATCATTGGCAACGACTGGTTCATTTCTATCAACACCATAATTCTTAGAAGTAAAGGCCATAAAAAAATAGCAAGAGACTGTCCACTGGATAGGTTAATGTTAGAAACTGATGCTCCTTGGCTTTCATCTAAGAAACTATTGGAAGGAGTTGACGAAAGGAACGACCCGACGTCCATAAGATTGGTAGCTGAGAAGATTGCCGAGATAAAGAAGATAGGTTTTGAGGAAGTATGGAAGAAATGCGGAGAGAACGCAATAAACTTCTTCAAGCTGCCTTTTGACAGGTAAAGAAAAGGTTTAATAATCTTTATTCCAATAGATTAACCATAAGAAGATGGTTTAATGGCAACTTTTTTAGGCTTTGTAATTTCAGTTTTAGCGGCTCTATTCGTTTTGAGCTTTATGGAGTTTTTATCTGTTTTAACCAAAATTAAAGAATCGAACAAAAATGGGAAAGGTTTGGAAATTTCAAAAGGAAACACTCAATTAGAAAGAATCAATTTAGATTTTAAGTCAATTCTGAAAAGCCTAATCCGATAAACCGTTAACCTCTTCTAATATAAGGTGAGAAAATGGTGTTGGAAAGTGTTAAAAGCGGTTTGGAGAGAATAAGGAAGAGTTTTGGAGAAAAGCCCAAGCTAGCTTTCTTTGTAGACGGGCCAAACATGATTAGAAAGGAGTTTAACATAGACCTTAAGGACCTGAAAAGAAGGGTGGAAAAGTACGGAAGAATAGTCATCGGTAAAGTATTCTTGAACCAATTCGCATCAGAGAAGTTGATAGAGGCTGTTGCCAACGAAGGATTCGAAACTGTCATAGCTCTAGGAGACCCAGAGCAGAAGACTGACGTGGACGTTTCAATAGCTGTTCACGCGATGGAAGCGATAAACAACCCTGATATAGAAGTGATAGCATTAGCTTCAAGGGATGCAGACTTCTTGCCTTTGATTCAGAAAGCCAAAGAAAAGGGGAAGATAACCGTTCTGGTTACGGTTGAGTCGGGACTGGCTGTCTCTTTGAAGCACGCAGCTGATTACGTTGAAATGTTATAATTTATAATACGGGTATATATTATTATGAAAGGCGTTGCTGTAACATTCATGCTTATAATGATTATCACCGTCTTGTTGATTTCAATTCTGGTAGGTTGGACTGTAATGAATACCACAGGTTTCTTTGAATTAAACGAAATCACTGCTGTTAAACAAGAGTTCGTAGAGTGCAACAACAAGATTTTTGAAACCGCCAGAACAGGCTCTTCTAACAAGTGTATATTCCCTCTTCAAAGGGGCAGTATCACTGGAAGCACTAGTGAAATATCTTATCAGATAATAAGCCGATACAGAATCTGCGACAAGTCTCCTTGGGTTCTCATAGATCCTGATGATAATATCTGGCAAATGTGCGATATTTCTGGTAAGAACAGCATATTAAGCTTAAAATGGAATTACACGAACATAAGTTTTCAATTTCAGCAAATTGGTAATGTACAAACAGTGGGACAGAGTGGCAGTACCATAGAAATGAGCAGGGCTAGCATGAACGGCAATCAGATAAGCTTGCTGTTAAGAATCTATTAGGATATTTTCCATCTTAGTATGGCAGCTATTTCACCTATTTGGAAAAGTTGTTCTCCCTCCCTTGTGTCCCTTGAGATGACCTCGACTTGTGTGCCATACTCCTTTGCCTTTTCGGTAATGAAATCTGTTTCAAAACCTTCTGAAACCAGAATGATTTCAACAGCTCCCATTTCCAATGCCTTCATTACATTATCCTTTCCGTAGACTGCCATACCGCTCTCCTTTCTTAATTCTTCTAGGAACTTTTGGACAAGAGCCTTTTCCTTGGAAACGGCAGCCTCTGCCAACAAGTCTTGCGACCTCTCAATGGTCTCTTCAAGGCCTTGCTCGTCAGTGTAGCCAACGTTCTTGATTCCCAAAACTTGCTTCTTTGTTTCAGTCTGCAAATAATCCTCATCGTAAAAATCATTCTTGGCAGGACCAGGGCCTCCTATTATTATGCCCTTTAGTTCGAATTTGGAAAACAACTCCTTGACATTTTCTGCAATTATCTTGTACCAATCGTTTATCAGACCTTCTCTAACCCTCTGGAAACGACCGCTCGATTGTCCTCCTTTACGAAACTTACCAGGGACTATAGAGTCTAATTTTCTCAGGACCTCGAGCTTCTTTCCCTTTAGCAGACCTATGGCAGCCTCTTTGTTGTCCAAGACCAGAATACCGTACAATTCCTTCTCGGCAACCATGTCCTGAAGAGGTTCCAGTTCAAACTTTTGATCGCACCAATATTTTTTGACTTTCAGCGGTTCGGGCGGTTGGATGGTCCACACCTTTATGTCAGTCTCGCCTTCTTTTTCAGAAACATTACCAGCGAATACTATGAGACCGTTCTCAGGGGTTTTGTTGAAGAACTTTAACTCCTGTAGAACTTTGTCTATGGCGCCTAGAACGTTGTTCCTCACGGTCTTGTTCTTGACGTTCTCTGTCAACGTATATTCCTGCCTGAGCATGTTGACCATCTCTTGGATGTTGAAACCAGAAGGAATATAAACGCTAACCAATTCCGTGTGTCTTCCCTTGATCTTCTCAAGTTCCTTCAAAAGTTTTCTTAGCTTATAGATATGTTCTTCCATGCAATCACTAAAGAAAATAGCTATTCTTTGGAATTAAAATCTATTCTATTCACAATCACAGTTTGTCAAGAGAATATATAAGTTTAATGTTTAATCCAGCTTCACACTGAGTTTTATTTTTTCATAACCTTCTAAAACAAACTCGCCTTTTGCAAACTCTATCTCCTTTATCTTGACGGTTCCTTTGATGTCGTCGAAAACGTCTTCTAGTTTCCTCTGTGTTTCAGAATCGCACTCTATCATGAGTTTTTCGATAGGAGCATTAAGTGAAAGGCCTCTTTTGTTCTTATACTGCCTGACAAAGGATATTATTGCCATCGCAATGTCACCTGCCTTCTCACTCTCATAGTCTATCATCCTATCATTGGCAATAGGCCATGAGGAAACGTGAACTGATACATCTTTCTCAAATTTCCTAAATATGGTCTGCCAGAGTTCCTCTGTTATGTGAGGCATTATTGGAGCTAACATCTTGTTTATCGATAAGAGAACATTGTATAGAGTATATAGGGCAGGTTCCTTTATCTTGTCCTCATACAAGCGATATTTTATTGTTTCTAAATAGTTGTCAGCCAAATCATGCCAGATAAAATTATGCAATGTCTCGAAAGCAGGCGCGAACCGGAAATTCTCCAAATCATCAGTCACTTTCTTTATGACCTTTTGCAATTTTGTAATCATCCAAGAATCGATAACTGTTAGTTCGGTATTCTCAATCTTCTGCAATTGAGGCTCTGAGAATCTTAAAATGTTCCAATATTTTGTCAGGAATCGGAAGGTGAAGTCCATGTCCTTCCAGGAAAAGGGAACATCGTTGCCGTACGCACCCATCATAATCATCCCTGCTCTTATGGCGTCCGCACCGTTCTTGGACATGACCTCGTCCGGCATAACAAGATTTCCCAAGCTCTTGTGCATTTCTCTTCCATCAGGACCTAGTATCATGCTGTTTACCAGTATCTTTTTCCAAGGCTTCTGGGAGGTCTCTATAAAACACCTGAGCATAGTGTAATATGCCCACGTCCTTATTATGTCATGCCCTTGCTGTCTGACATCAATAGGATATAATTTCTTAAACAATTGTTCATCCTTTTTCCAGTAGCCTGAAATAACTAGCGGAGTTATTGAAGAGTCCACCCAGCCGTCGCAGATATCAGTCTCTCCGATTATATTTCCTCCGCACTCGCATTTTTCCTGAGGCAGATATTTTTGAATGGCAGGATTGACAGGCAGCTCGTCCTCCTTTGGATAGAATATTTTTTCGCATTTATCGCAATGCCAGAAAGGTATCGGCGTTCCGAAAACTCTCTGCCTAGAAATTATCCAGTCCCAATCCATTGACTCCACCCAGTTTATCAATCTTTTCTGCATATGGTCAGGGTACCATTCGACGTCCTTTGACAACGTTAGCATGTCATCAGAAAACTTCATCGCGTCGATTGCCCACTGCTTCTTTATCAGGAATTCTATCGGGTTCAAACAGCTGCTCCTCTCAGTGTGACAAAGAACGTTATGCTTGAATTTCCTCTCGCCTTCTAACAGACCCATTGATCCAAGTTCTTCAACTATGCCAATCCTAGCATCCTCGAGACTCATACCCTTGAACTTTCCTGCGTTCTCGTTCAACTTCCCGTCCTCGGTTATTATATTAATGCAGGGTAGGTTGAACTTCTTCTGCCACTTGATGTCCGATTCGTCGCCGTAGGTGCATAAGTAAACGACGCCTGTTCCAAACTCCATGTCAACTTCCTTGTTCTCGAGAATAGGAACTTCCCTATCGAATATGGGCAGTCTTGCATTCTTGTTAATAAATTTTTGGTATCTTTTGTCGTCTGGATGAACAAATATAGCAACGCATGCAGGCAGAAATTCTGGCCTTGTTGTCGATATTGTTATATGCTCTTTGCCAACAGGAATTCTTATGCCGTAGAGAATGCCTTCCTTTTCCTTGTAGCCAACCTCTGCCTTTGCCAAACTCGTCCCGCATTTGGTGCACCACATAACAGGATGCTCTACTTTTTTTAAGAGCTTCTTGAAATATAAGTTAAGAAGAGTCTTTTGTACAAAAGCCAAGTAATCATCGCTATCAGTGGAATACTCATAATCCCAGTCAGAGGAATAACCCATCTCGATTAGTTTTGTTTTCATCTTATCTATGCATTCATCCGTCCATTCCTTGCACAGCTCTAGGAATCTTTCTTTGAAATTTTTACTAATCTTATAGTTCTTTTCAACCTGGAGTTCTGTTGGCAAACCATGACAGTCCCAACCTTGCGGTAAAAGAACGTTGAAACCTCTCATCCTCTTGTATCTGCATATTGTGTCTATCCAAGTCCAATACAAGAAGTTACCCATGTGAGGATCGCCTGAAGTGAATGGCGGGGGCGTGTCGATGCAGAAGGAAGGTTTATTGCTATTCCTGTCAAATTTGAACAGCTTATTCTCCTCCCAAAACTTCTGTATCCTCGGTTCCACCTCTTTCGGGTTATACCTAGTTTCCATGAAAGAACTTTAGTATAAACAAATAAATAAACGTTTATTTAATTCTCAAGATTACCGTTTCATCAGGTGTCAATGCTTTGTTAAAAATTCTTATGGAATCTATTGTACCATTGAAAAAGTATTGACCAGCAAAACTACTAATATTGAGGTTATTGTTAGCAGTTGCAATAGGGCTTCCCGTTATTCCTCCCTCTTCCTTTTTAAGTTCACCGTCAGCATAAAGTCTTATTTTGTTTTCATATCTGTTGTAAGTGGCAGCAATGTGCAACCACTTGTTGATTGGTTGAGAAGAAAGTGAAATTATGTAGTCTTCATCAAGATAACTGCTATTAACAAAATAGAAATTTAGGTTTGGCCAACTGTTGAAACCTAATCTATAATCACCTTTGTTTATTACATATTGTTCTTGTGCTTTTTTTGCATATACCCATGCCTCTAGAGTTATAGTATTTGTAATGTTCAGACCACCACCATTTTGCACATATACAATATCATTTAAACCATCAAAATTCAAAGCTTTTCCAAATTTTCCTTGAACCCAAAGTGGCTCTGAACCAACAGGCAACAGAATTCCATCATTATGATAAACAGAAGAATCATGAGCAATTGTTCCTGAACCCTCATCAAAATCCAACGATAATACGCACGAATCTGGCAAGATAGATTCGACTGTTTTTATTAATTCCGTGTTAGGGTTAGTTATTCTTAGATTATGACTTCCTATTGATATTCCCCATACAGGCATTGCTATAGTTGCCAGTTCGTTTGCGTTTATCGAAGATGGCGTCATATTGAAACTAAAAGGAACGTCGTCTATGTAGATATTCAGAGAGTCATTAGTTATCAAACCTTGGCCGCAGTTTCTCAGGTATATCTTATTCTGATATAAGGATTCTATCCTCATGCAGGAAGACATAACTTCAGTTATATGCGATATGCTAGAGGTTCCTGTTTGTGTTACGGATGAGAATAGTCCTGATGAGAATATCCAAAACAAAGAAGCTATTGCTACAACTATCATTAGAATCAATATTATAACGATGATTTTTGAGACAGCATGCATAATAATAATTGGATTGATAGAACAAAAATAATATCTACTTTGTAAATCTAGCCAAACCGGTTTTAGGCAGTTTCTCAGGATCTATCTCAACAATCTTCCTGTCGATATTGAAACAAACGTTAAATACAGGAACACGACCCACAAAGGCCAGAGGGATTCCATAGTGGGCATGGCCATGAACAACAAAATTAGGATTAGTCTCGATTATAACCTTCTCATATTTTTCAGAACCCAAGCCTCCATAAATTCTCGTATCCTCGCCTTTCAATGTTTTATGCGTTGGTGCATAGTGCATTAACAAAACTCTTATGTCGGTCTTAAGCTCTTTTAGCAATTTTCTAACCTTCTCCCTGTTCTCATCATAACTCTTCTTTATGTCTGGCAAGTGACTGAACTGCCACCATGTGGGTATGTCCAACGAACCTTCTGTTCCAACAATGCCTACTTTCTTGTCTTTTATTTTCAGTTCAATGCTCTCTTCTTCTAGAAAAGTTATTCTTTTTTTGCAAACCTTTCTTATCTCGTCCCTGTCCTCGTCAAACTCTCTATTGCCAAAAACAGCGACGATAGGACATTTCCATTCCCTTAATTTCAAGAAGTCTAGTATTAGACCATATATCTCCGGGCTCCTATATTCGTAGACGTCTCCTCCCAATAAAAACAAGTCTGGCTTCTTTGCCTTTTTTATCATGTCCAAGAAAGGCTCCAAGTCCACTCCCAGAGGATCTAAATCGGATATAGCAGCGATAATCATAAGATTTATTACTTTAACAATATTTTTATATCTAAGGGCCGATAGATCAATTGGAAGATCGCCACCCTCGCACGGTGGAGGTTATGGGTTCGAATCCCGTTCGGTCCATTAGATTAATCTATTTATGTCATTAAATTTTACTTTCCAAACTACATTTTTTAGAATAACAATCTTTAAAAACTAGTTCTTACCAAATAAATATCCCCAGCGAAAAATAATTCACAGTGATTTAATGCCAGAAAGCGATGTCGTTACTAAAAATGTTACAAAAGCCGCCTCTAAACCCTTTGATAATACGAATAACAAACCTGCTGATTGGAAACAGCAAAAAAGGAACATAATACTCAACAATGAGGTTTCCAAATTCACCAAGGCTTTTAGGGAAAACTTTGCAACTCTTATAATCTCTGCTCTAGGACTGGTAGCCGCCTTGAGTTGGAACGACGCTATCAAAACATCGATAGATACGCTCTTCCCTACTGTGGGAAACCTTATCTACAAGTATTATGTCGCTATCATTGTGACCATAATCTCTGTGATAATAACGTATTTTATTTCTAAGATAAAGCCAAGCAGTAAGGTTTAGTCTTAATATTTAAAAGCATTGGAATAATATTCTATTTCATGGGCGGGTAGCTCAGTCTGGCGGAGCGTTCGGCTGATAATTGACGTCAGAGACCGAAAGGTCGTCGGTTCGAATCCGGCCTCGCCCACTAGTGATCTTATGTTTGATCCAGAAAAAAGAGCAGAATTGTTAAGACCAAAGATGATGAAAGACGGAAAATATCTAATTTCAAAGATAGTTGGAAGCGGTGAAGAAGTAAATAAAGATGAAAAAAGAATTGCCTATGCCACTTATTTCAAGTTCAAATGGTACATAGACAAACCAGAGTTATTGTCTTTATCTTCTAAAGAATTATGGTCTCCGAAATTTGTTGGCATTGTGAAAAACCCAACTTCTGTTAATCTTAGAAATGTTAAAAAGCTTGAGTTTCAAAATCCACCATACTCTGCTGCTTTTAGATTAAAAGGTAAAAATGGTAGCCCTAAGGATTATAATAGGTCATTCGTAGTACAAGTTTCTGGATGTGACTATGCTTGCAATTATTGCTATGTTCCACCCGAAACAAATGCTTGCGAAAAGAATTTTGGAAAATATTTCTCTATAAAAGAAATAATTGACTGCTTCCTTAAAGCAAGAAAAGAATTTACTGAACCTATAAACGTAATAAGAATTACTGGTGGGGAAACAACAATAATACCTGAAGTTATTTTAGATATTTACAGCGAAATGGAAAAGATAGAAGGAACCTATCTTTGGATTGATACTAATCTATCAACAACAAAATATCTGGAAAGACTAGAAGATGATCTAAAAAATATCATGCAAAAAAGAAATGTCGGGGTTGTTGGTTGCTTCAAGGGAGTTGATAAAAATGATTTCTCGCTCATTACTGGTGCTGAAGAGAAATTTTATGATAACCAGTTCGAAACTGCTAAGTTGTTTTTAAACTGGAAAACTGATTTCTATGTTTATTTACCCGCCTTGATTTATGAAAACAATATTGAAAATAAAATAGACGATTTTATCAAAAAACTACAGAATTTGAATAAAAACCTACCGCTAAGGGTAGAAGTTTTGATAATAAAAGAGTATCCTGCTGCCGTTAGGAACATGGAGTTAAAAGCAAAAGAGTGTAGGCCTATGCCTAAAACCGACCAAAGAGTATTCTTTGATTTATGGTATAATAAGCTCCTTCCAAAATATTATTCCAAAGATATGCTAAGAAAATTCTGCTGCGAGATTCCTCTGTGATTTTTATGATTATAAAATGGATATTTCTGGATTTAGATGATACGATATTACCTGACTTTGCTCACTATATATGGAACGAAGCATTCCCCAGAAAAATCGCTGAAGAAAGAAGAATATCTATCGAGAACGCAAAAAAATTAATATATAACTCAAGCGTCAAAGGTGCCAAATGGAAGGACAAGTTGAGCTCTAAGAGGACGATAGAATGGTACGATTTCTATTACTGGCTTAAAAGGTTCAAATCCAAAGTTAGATTCGATGAGATATTTGAAGAAGGAAATCGCTTGCTTAAGATTTCTAAAGAAGATTTAAAATTTTTAAAGGAAATTAAAAAATCATTTAAAGTTGGATTGATAAGCAACAACTTCAGTTATTTTGTTGACAAGTGCCTTGAGAGACTAGAGATTAAGAATTATTTTGATTTGATTATTACACCTGATAAAACAGGCACAGTAAAGCCAGATAAAAAAGTTTTTCAAACGGCATTGAAATTAGCAAAAGTGAAACCCCAGGAAATCTTGTATGTAGGAGACAATCCTATAGATGATCTAGGTGCCAAAGAAGTTGGATTTAGAGTTGCGTTACTAATGGGTAAAAGATATAAAGTAAAACCTCTGTCTGAACCAGATTTTAAGATAAATGAACTAGGAGAGCTATTAAATTTTAAAATAAATATGTGATTCTATGAAAATAATAAAGCGCGGGGCAGAAGCAATAATTTATCTTGATGACAGTCATCTAGTCAAAGAAAGGGTTAAGAAAAACTACAGACTCGCACAGATAGACGATAGGTTAAGAAAGTTGAGAACTAGGAAAGAAGCCAGACTTTTATCAGAAGCAAAAAGGGCAGGAGTAGAGACGCCGAACATGTTCTCTGTCGATGAAAACGGTTTTAAGATAACAATGGAGTTTATAGACGGCAAGAGACTAAAGGAATTCTTGAATGAGACTAATGATGAGAACAAGGAGAAAACAGCGGAAATGATTGGCAGGTCTGTTGGTCTATTACACAAGCACGGCATAGTCCATGGCGACTTGACTACGAGCAACATGATTCTGAAGGATGATAGGATATATTTCATAGACTTTGGATTAGGCGATTTTTCTAAGAGAATAGAGAATCAAGCCGTAGACTTATCGGTTCTAAGGGAGGCCTTCAAGTCAACCCATTTTAAATATTTAAATATTCTATGGGAAAGTTTTATAAAAGGTTATAAACAAACTAACAATAACTTTAATAAAGTTTTGGATACCTTAAATGATATAGAAAAAAGAGGAAGGTATGTTAAAAGATGACTGAGGAACAAAAAACTGAAGATCACAAACACGAAGAACATAAAGCAGAACACAAGTCAGAAGGTATAAAGTTAAACCTAACCAACTGGGGAAAGAACACAAAAGAAGTTTTGGAGAACGTAAGCTTCTTCATCATAGTCATATCTGCAATAGCAGTTTCAATCGGTATCGGAATTGGCAGTTTTATCCAAGGGACTGTATTGATAGCTGTGATTGGTTCATTTTTTGTCATGGCAGGAATAATTATTTATATAGCATCACAATTTATAGAGGTTAACAATGGCTAGGATGCACTCAAGAAAAAAGGGTAGAGCTGGAAGCAAGAAACCTTCGGTATCAGCAAAATGGGTTGAGTACAAGGACAAGGAAGTGGAGAGGCTAGTTGTGAAACTCAGGAAAGATGGCTTGCAATCAACAGACATAGGCAGAATACTGAGAGATCAATACGGCATACCATTTGTAAGAACAATAACCGGAAAAACGATAACAAAGATACTAGAAGAGAACGAACTATTGCCCGAGATGCCAGAGGATTTGTTAAACATGCTAAAGAACGCTGTAGATCTAAGAGACCACTTGGCAAAGAGCAAGAGAGATTACACTTCCAAGCACGGTCTGGAACTTTTGGAGAGCAAGATAAGAAGACTGATAAAATACTATGTGAAAACAAAGAGACTGCCCAAGGACTTTAAATACGAACCTGAGAGAGCAAAGTTGTTGGTTGAGACGACAAAGTAATTTATAATTTCAACATTATAATATTTCTGATGAAACATCTCTTTGATTTGATAAACAAAGCCATTGAAAAGATAAATTCTACTAATAGTCTAATCCAAATAGTTTCTGACCTTGATTGCGATGGGGTAGCAGCGGCATCCATAATCGCCTCGGTGCTCATTCATGCCAACAAGAACTTCCAAATAACCTTTGTGAACAGAATCAATGAAGAATTGATAAACACAATAAAGGAAAGGAATCCTGAACTTTCTATATTCACTGACATGGGTTCTGGTTATCTAGACTTGGTAAATGAATTAAAGTCCGATGTGATAGTTCTTGACCATCACCAGATAGAGGGCTCGCCTGCCGATAACGTTATTCATATAAATCCCGAGGAAGTCGGACTAGAACTCTCAGGCTCTGGAACAACCTATCTGCTGGCAAAGGAAATGATCAATAACAACTCTCTTGCACCATTGGCGATAGTAGGGACAATAGGCGATGTCTCTTATTCTACCAACTCGAAACTTTTTGAGACACCATTGATAGAGGCTGAGATAGGATTAAATCTTTTTGGGAGGTTCTCAAGACCTTTGCACAAGGCCCTGGAATTCTCTAACATACCTGAGATAAACGAGGAATCAAAAGCAATACAATTCTTATCAGAAATAGGGATAAAACCGCAGAAAAATGGAGAGTGGAGAACCCTGAACGACTTGGACGCTGATGAAAAAAGAAAACTGACGGATGCGATTGTTAAGGAAAGTTTAAGGCATGAAAAATACAGCAAGAAGATGATATTCGGTGATGTGCTTACACTGAAGAACTTTCCTGAAGAACTGAAGGACGCCAAAGAGTTCGCGACCATTTTGAATGCCTGCAGCAATATGAACGAGCCTTCAACAGGTTTAGCCCTATGCTTGGGTAATGAAAAGGCCCTGGGAACTGCCCGGAATTTGTTAAAGGCCTATAGAAAGATAATAGGAAATTATATGAGATGGATAGAGAACAATCCTGAGAGCATAAAGCAGGCAGAACACGTCAACTACATATTGGGCAAGGACGTCATAAACGAAAACTTCATCGGAATCATTGTGTCAATGCTGTTCAAACCAGTGGAAAAGACTCTAATCGGCTTTGGCAACTCCAAGGACGGAATAAAGGTTTCTGCAAGATCTAAGAGCATCAACATAAGGGACGTAATAGTGGAAGCTGCCAAGACCTGTGGTGGCAGAGGAGGAGGTCATGAACAAGCAGCAGGAGCCATGATACCCTCTGATGCTCAGGAAAGGTTCATTGAATTATGCGAAAGTCTTCTAAAAGAAAAACTTATAAAGATATAGAGCGTATTTAATTTCTATGGTTTCAAAGCTAAAAGGCAAAGAATGGTATCAGATTGTCGCTCCAAGCTTTTTTGGGGATTTTGTAATAGGCGAAACCATGTGTATGGACCCGAAACAACTGAAAGGAAGAGTCATAGAGACGAGTTTAACAGACATAACAGGCGATCCTAACAAGTATTATTTGAAATTCTACTTCAAGATAGAAGACGTTAATGGCAAGAAGGCAATAACAAGATTCTTTGGTCATGACTGCACAAAAGACTTTTTGGCAAGAATAGTTAGAAGAAGATCGAACAGGATTGACATCAATAATGTTGTAAACCTAAAGGATAATAAGATGAGAATAAAATCAATAGCTATTACTAACAGGGTAGTCAGCGAAGAGATCGATACCAAGATAAGAAAATGCATAAGCGATTTCACAGAAGAGAACGTAAGCAAGATGAAGACAGAGGAGTTCATCAGAGAAGTTATTGACGGTAAACTGCAGCAAAAGATAAGAAAAATCGTGAGCAAAATCTATCCCTTGAAACATTTTGAGTTTAGAAAGACGGAAGTATTGTAATTTTCTAGATGAGCATTCCGCATTCAACTTAATGGGAATAAGTTATTTAAACTTCAAGAATATTATCTTATTTATGCAACTGTTAAAAGAGCATCAGTGGATGGTAAAAAATCCCAAAGAGTTAGAAAAGCACAGAGGAAAATGGATAGCAATTCTTGACGGAGGCGTTATAATGGAGGGAAATAGTTATTTAGAGGTATTCTCCAGAATAAAAGAAAAATATCCTAGACAAATGCCATTAATAACCTACATTCTTAATAAAGATGAAGAGCAGATGATTGCCTAAGTGAAGTTGATGAAATATGAGTTTGATTATGTTAAAATAGGCAATAAATTCTTTCCAATAATACCTTTCATAGTTAAAAACAAAGAGGAGTTTGTTCCTCTAAACGCTTTGGTAGATTCTGGCGCAACAATAAGTCTGTTCAATGCTGATGTCGGCAGGGCTTTAAAGATTGACATAGAAAAAGGAGAAAAGTTTTATCCAACGGGAATAGGTGGAAAGATTCTTACTTATATTCATGAAGTAAACCTAAAGATAGGAGATCATGAAATAAAAACTAAGGTAGCTTTTACAGATGAATTGGCTGTTAGAATAAATTTGTTAGGAAGGGAAAATGTATTTGAAAATTTTTCTGTTTTATTTAATGATAAATTAAAGAAAATCGTTTTAGAAAAGATTTAATGGGGATGTTTAAGTATTATAAAAAAAGGACTATTAGCCGGCGTTAGCATTAAGCATTCAAATCGATGCAAATCGTAAAACTATTTATTCAGAAATTATTCTTCTTCTTCCGTCTGTAGAATTGCCGTCGATATCCAGAACATCCCACCCAACATTATCAGTATGAACGAAAGAGCATAGGCCATCATTATAGAAACTTGGGTTGAACCAACGACAGGCGCTACAGAACCGGCTATCAAGGCTCCGAAGAATATGCATGTCGTCCCTATAAGCCAAAAAATTATGGTCCTTATATCTGCCATGATTATGAGTTTTTTTCTTATGTATTTAAATGTTACGGTATCAAAACCGACTGTTTTTAAATAGTTTGGAATTTTAATCTATTTTTGCAGGGGATTAGATCGGGGAGCTACCGGTTCTCTGTTGGCGCAAATCCGGTTCATGGCGCGATTGAAGCTTGAGGGCGATGTTAAAGATTTATGAGGTCCTGCTAACCGACTGAGAAGCTTCGTCCTGCAGAGTTATTGTTATAACAAAAACTGGGAGATCCGGAAGGAAGCACTAGTAAGTTATATCAATGGCGTTTGTAGGGTCACGAAGTGGAGAAGGTTATTAGGGTTAACTTCGTAAGTTTTTAGCACCCACCAAGAGCGTATCCTCTGCACTTTTTTAGGAAAGCTTTAAATTTTTTGAAAATGAAAGTAGATTCCATGCCAAGATACCAATACCAAAGGTCCAACAGGAACATTTTCATAGCATTGATACTGCTTGGCGTCTTGCTGGGAATATGGATTGGTTATTATGTCTCTTACCAAACTTATCAACCAACAGAAAAGGTGGTGACAAAGTACGTCTATGAACCATCAAATGTTTATTTCTCCCAAGCCGAGATAGGTTTGGCTGCTGTTGACCAGAACGGTAATGGCGTGATAACACCGTTGATAGTTCAGGTAAAGTCTGGCGATGGAAAAATACTGACAAACATAGAAAAGCTATTGTTCTGGGTTGACACGCAACAATCGATACAGACGGCAAAGCAAGTGGCAGAGAATGTGACGAAGATAGATGTTAACAAGTATGATATAATCTATACTGTTGAGAGCAACTCCATTTTAGTTGGCGGTCCTTCTGCAGGTGGCGCACTCACAGTCGCGACAATAGCGGCCTTAGAAAACAAGAAAATAAAGAGCGATGTTCTAATGACAGGAACAATAAACCCTGATGGAACTATAGGAGAGGTCGGAGGCATCCTAGAAAAGGCACAGGCCGCCAAAGCTCTTGGAGCAAAATTATTTCTCGTTCCCAAGGGTCAGGGAACCGAGACCTATCTACAACCAGACGAGAATTGTGTTCAACAGGCCGGTTTCACATTCTGCACGACAAAATACATAGAGACCACTGTTAACATAGGGAAGAGCGCCGGAATAGAAGTGATAGAAGTTGCGAATGTGACAGAAGCGATGAAATATCTTATTTCTTAGCCTTCTTCTTTTGTTTCCTATTGTGTACGATTCTTTTCTTTATGATTCCTGCTCTCTCCAATATCTTCTTAGGGTCCTTGTAATATTCCGAGAACAGCAATGCAACGTCCTTGAAGTATGTTATCCTTTTCTTCTGCATCCACTCTAACACTGCCTTTCTCTTTTCTATTTCTTTTTTCAGCTCGTTTATGTTCTGGCCTTTTATTCTTGACAATTCCTGCAAGAACCAAGAATCGCCTGCGTACCTACCGAAATCATCCTTGTCAGCCAGCCAATAATAATACCTCACTTCTCTGGCCTTGCCTGTTTCAGCATCGACTGATTGTATTTCATCGATTTCCTTCACTCTTCTTGCTGATTCTCCTTTCTCTCTTGCATGGGTCATCAATATAATCAAGTCCAGAGTATCGACCAGAGAAGGTGACAGGTTTATTGGAGGCGTTTCTAACCTGTATATAACGTCCTCGACTCTTCCTGCGTGCATTGTTCCCATTGCCGGGATTCCTGAGGCCATACCCTGGAACATCACGTAAGCCTCCTCGCCTCTTATCTCTCCCACTATGACGTAATCAGGTGTTTGCCTGAATGACGCTCTCAGCAAATCGAACATCGAGACTTCTCCAACGCCTTTCATGAAACTTATTCTGGTAACAGCGGGAACCCAGTTCTCGTGCGTCAAATTTAGCTCCCTAGTGTCTTCAATCGAAACCACCTTGGCAGTCGGCGGAATGAACATTGATAAGACGTTTAATATGGTTGTCTTTCCTGTTCCTGCACCTCCTGCTATTAAAACAGAAGCACCGTTCTCAACAGCCAACCACAAATAAGCCAATACCTCGCTGTTGACAGTCTTTCTATTAATCAAATCAATAGGTGATAACGGTATTTGCGAAAACTTTCTTATCGTGAAGGAAGGACCTCTTGTTGTAACATCTTTAGCAAAAGATGCTTGAACTCTAGAACCGTCTGGCAAGCTACCATCTAAGAGAGGTTCTGCATAAGAAATAAATCTTCCAGTTCTTTCGGCGAGTTTTACCACAAATTCCGTTAGTTCTTTCAAGTTAGGATAAACAACATTAGTTTTGATAGAGCCGTATCTTCTGTGGACGACGTAGATTGGTACTCCCACGCCATCGCAGGATATGTCTTCGATGTAAGGGTCCTGGAGAATTGGTTCTATCTCGTTCAAGCCAACAAAGTCCCTAAAAATATAATACATTATCTTCAGATAGGACTTGTTTGACAGGTTTATCTGGTATTCTTCCAAAATCTTTTTAACATTGCCTTCCAAATAGCCTATCGCCTCGCCCTTGTTCTTGATTGCAGAAAGTTCTATGTCCAAGACCTCTAGCAGGCCGTTGACTATCTTGTCCTTTATTTGCTTTTCGCTGTCAGTTAATTCTGGTTCGCTGACTTTGTATATCATCTCATTCTTCTCATTGTCCCAACCGATATTTACACCGGCAAAGGGAGGTATCAGAGCGTATCTGACCTTTATGTTCTTTACTTCTGGTAATGGCTGAGCCTTTCTCTTGAATATTTTGAACTGAGGCAGCTCTGTTTTTCTCTTAGAAGTTTTTTGTTTTCTTATGTTCCTTTTAATCGTTGCCATGAAAATCTATAGGGTAAAATAGTAATTAAAGATTAACCTTTGTTCTTCTCTGCTTGGATTTCTGTTGAATTTAATTCTCTGCCCCAGATTCTTACTTCGTCTATGGTGCCATTAAACTGTCTATTATTAGAAGGATTGTTTCCTATCAAAACATTGTTAGAGGTTTTGCTCATTACACCTGTTTGAGGAAGGCTAGCATTCAAATTGCCATTTATATATATTTTGCTGTTTGTCCCATTCCATGTACCTGTAATATAATACCAGTTGTTAAGAGAGATGCTGTTGCTTGTCGACTCTACGCAATTTTCACCGCTTCCGCTATCTATGCAGAACGTAACGCTTTTGGTAATGTTTTTTAGTTCAAGAGCATAAGGAGTTGCAAGTATTGAAGTTTCTTTAGAAACTATCCGTGGATTTGAAGAAGACCAAGATGTAGGATAAATCCAGGCAGAAACAGTAATTGCGCTATCTATATCTAAACTGTCAGAATCTAGAACTTTAACATAATCATCAACTCCGTCAAAGCTCAGAGCTGAGCCATAAGTTCCATTGACCCAAATATGAGTGTCAAAAGCATTTTGTCCAGATCTTTCTTCAAAACTATAAGAAACAACTGGTCTTGAAACGGGCATTGAGCTGTTCATTTCTGCTTGTATCTCTGCCTGAGACAGAGTTCTGTTCCAGATTCTAACTTCGTCTATTGTTCCATTGAACGCCCTAGTATTGCTATCGTATATGGTGCTGTTGTAACCTATGTACAGATTACTGCTGCTTTTTCCTAAGGGACCTGGAGCGCTTACAAGATGCGTATTGTTAAGAATTCCATTGATATAAAACTTCACATATTTGCCATCGTAAGTAACAGCAACATGCTGCCATTGATTTAGTTGTACTGAATAAGCAGTTGACCATGATTGATCATGACTTGAATCATTATAACTATAGAAACTAAGTGAATAATTATATTGTGGGACCGTACTATCATTATAGACGTAAAACTCGTAAGCACCTGCTTTATCAACTATTCTGCCCTTGTCAACTTTTCCCAAAGATTTGGGATAAATCCAAGCGGTTATCGTTATGTTGTCCACATCTAGACTGGGCGAATCTGAAACATTGACAAAATCATTGATTCCGTCAAAGCTCAAGGCAGAACCATAGGTCCCATTAACTCGGATATGAGTGTCGTTGACATAGTTACCAGATTCTTCAAATCTATAAGATGCTACTGGTCTTGATATTGGCAAGGAACTATTCATTTCTGCATTAATTTCTGAGAGGGATAAGGAACGGTTATAAATTCTTACTTCGTCTATAGTTCCGTTGAATGCTTTTGTTGCACTCTCCCAACCTATATACATATTGTTTGCACTTTGGTTTATGTTTCCTATAAAGTTGTTTTCGGCCTTAAGAAATCCATCAACGTATATTCTTATTTTATCGTTTGCCTTAACAGTACCAACAATATAATGCCAAGCATTGGAACTAATTTTACTTGCAACAGCAGACATCCAACAACTTGAACCACAATTACCAGTACTGTTAGTACCGTTTCCAACATTAAAACTAGGAATGTGACTCTGATTGTATCCTTCTCTTAAAAAGAATCCTTGGCTATTGCCATAACTAATTTTTTGAACTATTTGGTTAGAACCTCCAGTAGATTGATTTGTTAAAGGGTATACCCAAGCAGAAACTGTCATCTCGTCTGTGATATTAAAACTGTTAGAATCTGGTATGCTAACATAATCATTACTTCCATCAAAACTCAGAGCTGAACCATATGTTCCATTGACCCAGATGTGAGTGTCAAAAGCATTTTGTCCAGATATTTCTTCAAATCTATAAGATGCAATAGTTCTTGACATTGGCAAAGAGCTTTGCATTTCTGCTTGTATCTCTGCTTGGGATAAGCTTCTGTTCCAGATTCTTAATTCATCAATTGTTCCGTTGAAGCTTTGAACCCCACCCCAATATTGACCTATATTCCAATTTGTACCTAGAATATCACTATAATTAGTTGCATTTTTAGAAGTGGAGCCGACATTGGTGCCGTTAACATAAATAATAGCATTACCACTCGAATCATAAGAAAATGCTACAAAATACCATGTATTCAGATTGATTGTGCCACCGTTTAATTGTACGTAATTTGTTTGGCTATAATTGCCCCAAAAAACTTTAAATGTGCTCGACTCCACATAGAGCATTGTTGAGCCGCAGCATGTAGTTCTGGATACTATGTAATCTGGAAAACTAGTAGGATAAATCCAAGCAGTAATTGTAACTGGTTGTGATACATTCAAATAAGAGTTAAGGGGGAGCGGAATATATGGACCATTGCTGGTGCCATTGACAATGAAATTCACAGCATTACCAAATTTTCCTGCTGTCCTGGTTATAGTGCCGTTGGTTGTATTGACTAATGTTCCATCATTGAAAGTCTCTCCGTAAAAAACACCATCATTGAATGTTTCTCCGTAGAAGGTTCCATCGCTGAATGTTTCACCGTAGAAGGTTCCATCGTTCCCATAATCGGATTTATCGTGAGCTATTGTACCATTCGCTTCATTAAAATTTAGATTTAGAACATTGTTAAATAAACCAGAAATGTTAACAATTATTCCAGCTGGGTTTTGAGACAGATTGATGGTAAAGTTTATTTGACCACCTAATCCAGAGTTCAACGAGTAGGTAGGAACAGAGTTGTTGTAGACGCTATAGGTGGTAAGTGGTAAAAGTCCTGATATATTGTAGGTTGCCGTGATAGAACCTGATGTGTTAGAGAAGGTGTCATTCCATTGCATTAAAGCATCATCCCAATTAACAAGTTTTCTAGTTATTGTTGCCTGTGCGGAAACGCTAGTACTCAACCATATGCTTCCTGTATCATTGCTGTAGATGAACCAAGAGGTTGTATCATTGAAATATATTTTTTTGGATGATGTGAAGTTCATGTTTGTAAAATTGTTTGTCGAAGTTGCATTGGCTAGATAATAATCATTTTGACCAGAATTCGTAACAGAAGAATTTGCAAATAAGTTATCATGAGATCCTTCTATGATATATATGCCATAGGTTGCGGAACTTATATTATTGTAAGTTAAGTTGTTGTATGAGGCAGTGCCCCCAGCACCATCGTGCATGTATATACCATAAGTTCCACCTGTTATGTTGTTTCTGATTACTATGTTATTTGCTGCTCCGTTACAAAGATGTATGTTTTGATAATTGTTTATCAGAATGTTGTCAGCTATGGTGTCATTTTGACCAGAATTAAAAACGATTATTCCTTGACCACCGTTATTCGTAGCAGTGTTGTTTGCTACTATGTTGTTTGAGCTAGAATCGATGACAATGCCGTAAGAATTGCTACCAGCAGTATTGTTGGTTATGAAGTTATTGCTAGGTCCGTTATACAGTCTTATGCCATAATCAAAATTAGTTATGTTACAATTCTTTATAGTATTGCTATTAGTACCAGCTCCAGTTAGATAAACTCCAAAAGAACCAGAGACATAGTTGCTGTTCAGATTATGACCTAAACAGTCTAAAGTTGTACTCTGTACTCCTGGAGCAAATGCAATAGCCGTTTTACTTGGAACATACAAATTATAAAGAAGACAGTATCGCATGTTATTTTTGCTTATTGTATAAGGCAGGAATGTAACAAACTCGTCACACTGTTTCATGATTTCAAGGCAGTTTCTATTCAAGCTATACCTGAAAACAGTTCCTGTCGAGTTCATGACCCAGAAATATGTCCCGTTGTAAGCAAGGCCACGACCAGTAGTTGTAGGAGGATTGATATCAAAATACCAGTTATCGTACGTACCGTCAGGATTGTATTTGAAGACACCTCTTCCAGTGGATGATGAATAGTTCTCTGTCAAAACCCATAAACCTCCATTGAATTCTATGTCACCGAAGTATACGCCCGCCAGTCTGCTCAAAATAAAGCTAAAACCTGTATAAGATCCTGTTATGTTATATTTGTAAACAGAAGTATTTCCTAGAACCCAAAAATTATTCCCATCGAAATCAACGGCATAAGGTTCTGTGACCTGGGAACTCACATCAAAATTAAAGTTGTTATAAGAACCGCTAGGCAAGTATCTGTAAACTCTCTTTTCAGTAGAGTTATAATTTAAAAGCCACAAGTATGTTCCGTTAGAAGCAACATCCCTAAGACCGTTCAAAGTAGAATTGAAAGAACTAACATAGGTTCCTGTAGATGTGTATTTGGAAACATTGCCATTAGAAGAGGCAAACCAAAAATTGGAGTTATCAAAAGCTATGCCACGTTTAGTTCCTGTAACCTCAGGCGTATTAAAATTCGTCCCATCGTAGTTATATGATCTATTAATTGTTAATTCAATAGGCGTGCTATTCAAAAAGTTCAAATCTGTTTTATTTTCACAGACCTGAGAAACCTTCATGGTAAAATTACCGGGACCATAGTTGCTTCTGTTGAATACTAACAATGGATCTTCAATGTAGTATGTTCTTGGTGAGCTGCCGCCACTTACAGAACCCTGCCAAATAGAGTTGTTAAATTTATCGGTAATGCTTATGTTAGCTCGTTGCATTGTCGGTATAACAGAGTTGCCAGAATCTTTTATTATGGTTGGTATGTTTCTTGTGACATTGGCATAGAATCTGTTAATGTATGCGCTTGAATCAAAGGTGACATTTCCAAAAAAGGTTATGTTTGTTGTACGGCTTGCATAATTATAAAATGTTATTGAATTGCTTATCGTAGTGTTTGAAAAGTTTACTTTCGCAAAATTATCCGCATTATACCAAGAAAAACCAAAATTAAGATTGTCGTTTATAAAGTTCTTAAAAACATTTATTGAATTATCGCTAAGATATACAGTACCTGCACTGCAATTTATAAAAGTGTTATTAGAACTATCATATGTTTCGATTTGACCTATGTTACTGTTTGTTATAGTATTGTTTGAGTTGTCAACACCATAAAAAAGCGTCCATCCTCCATATAGACTTTGAGCATCAAGTATAAAATTAGAACCCTGAGCCTTAAAGTTAAGATTTTGAGCGATTCCTTCTTTCCAATTATCTATGGTAAGATTATGAGTTTGTTCGGAAGCTATGAAAAAGTTGTCAAACCTAGAGTTCCTTATAGTAGTGTTGCTGTCGTCTGAAACTTGAAGTACAGAATAATCAAAGCTTACGTTAGTCAAATTAAGCGTAAAATTGGAATCTTCTGCCTTTATGAACACGGTAATTGGGTTAACAGCCGTGTTAAAATTTGATATCGGGAGCCTGTGATGAATGTTAGAGTTTATATCAAGACCGCGAATTCTTGAGTCTATTAGGGTAACGTTCGACGCGTACTCGAACCAAGATGGTACATTATTGAAAAAGGAATTTTTTATGTAAGCTGCAGAATCACCTTGGAAAGCAATATTGCCTCCACTAGGCGATATTAATGTTGATTTATTGAAATTTAAAAATCCATTGTCATAAAGACGCATATATTGAATTTGTAAAATGCAGTTATACAAAGATAGGCTACCATTACCTCTAACATATACGTTCATCGCAGGAATAATCGTGTTGTAAGAGCATATGCACGATATGTTCTTGGAAACGTACCAGTCTTCTGTTAATATAGGTTCACCACCGATGCACTCCCAGTATGGAACGTCTACCACGTAGGGCGGCGACTCTGCATAGTCTGCTGTGATGTATAAGCTATGCCTGCCTCCAGTAATCGGCATATCATAAAAATCTATGGATTGAGAAGGGTTAAGTGTTCCTATATTGAGCTTGTTTATGAAATTGCTGTCAATGAAAAAGCTGAAGCCTGACAAAGCTGTTTTGCCGCAGTTTTTAATGGTGAAAAGACCAAACAAGCCATCAACATTTTCTATGCTCAAGCACCCTCTAGACCTGATATAAGATTCGTTGAACCCTAACTGAGGAAATATCTTGATGATAAACTTGGGCAACCATATTATCGCTAATAAGGTCATGGATATGGCTATTAGAAGAATAAGAATTGCTGAGATTATGGGTGATAGACCTTTCCTCATATTAATAATTTAAATCTTGCTACTTAAAATTAATAAACATGCTAAATAGAGAAGTTTTGGAAAGGCTTCAGAAAGCTGGATATAAAATATTAGGCAACCATAGTGCTGTAAAGCTTTGCTTATGGACTAGAAAATCTATTAAAACTGGCGAGAGGGAGTTCTGCTACAAGGAAAAATTCTATAGCGACATTGGCATAAAATCCCATAGATGCCTTCAGATGACCCCTTCTCTTCCATTCTGCACTTTGAGATGTGCATTTTGCTGGCGTGACACGACTATTACTTATCCTAAATGGACTGGCGAGATAGACGAACCTGAAGAAATTGTTGAAAAATCAATAGAAGCGCAAAGAGAATTGCTCAGCGGTTTAGGCGGTGTTCCTCACTCTGAAAAGCATTTGAAAGAGGCAACGAATCCTTCCAATGTAGCTATATCCTTGGCAGGCGAACCTACTTTCTATGAAAAATTATCTGCATTAATAGAAATATTCCATAAAAGAGATGCGAAAACCTTTCTTGTCACCAATGGAACATTGCCTGAAAGATTAGAATCACTAGAAACGTTACCTACACAACTGTATGTTTCCTTATGCAGCAACAGCAAGGAGATGATGGAAAAAGTCCAGAAACCCTTGATTCCAGACGCATGGGAAAGACTAAACAAAACTTTAGAGTTATTTCCAAATCTAAAAACCAGAAGAGTAATTAGGCTAACCATGGTTAAAAATCTTAATATGCTTGAGCCTGAAAAATATGCCAAGCTGATTGAAAAGGCCCTGCCTGATTTTGTTGAAGTAAAGGCTGGGATGGCAGTTGGTTTTGCAAGGTTACAGAATAGAATTAAATACGAAGACATGGCTTCTCATGATGAGATAAAAGAGTTTGCTGAAAAGATTGCTGATTCTATAGGGTTTAAAATTAAAGACGAGAAAAGGGATAGTAGAGTTGTTTTGCTTAAAAGTTAGACTATCGTAACCTTTATTTCATGCTCTTGCGAAGCAAGCAATTCAATCACAAAGCTTATTATTCCACTAGTGCCTGAAGGAAAAGGCGAACCTGTAATAGGATTGTTATTGTCTTTAACATCGTAATTCCTGCTTACTGTGAGGTTTGTTATCTGATAAGTTACATTCTCGTTCGAATTGGGAGTTTCGTTCCATTGGATCAGAGACGTAGTGAAGGAAGTGAGTTCTCTTGTTAATGTCGTGGACGACGAGGTCTGTGTGTTGAGCCACAGGTCTCCTGAGGTTAGGTTGTTATAATTAAACCAAGAGTTTGAATCAGATAAACTTATTTTCCTTGCGGCGGTAAAATTGTTTCTTCTGAAGTAGCTTGAATCGGTCGCTGCGTTACTAAGGCAATAATCATTACTATTCGAGTATATGGAACTATAAGTTATGTTGTTTTTGTTATTGTTAGGAGTTGAAGAAGAAGTTCCTAAACCAACACCACAACCATTATTGTTTCTTATTAATGAGTTTTTGATCGTGTTATTATCAGAATCTTCATAAATGTATATCCCTTGGCCATCATGGGATTCGGACGTTAAGTTGTCTACGATGTTATTTTTAGAGACACGCAAAAACAAGCCCCATTCGAGGTCCCTTAAGACTGTGTTGTTAATTATTGAGTATTCTGTTCTAAGCAGCGCAAGCATGTTGTTCTGTGGGTATCCCGTTGCTCTATCCAAAGTTACCTGATCTATCTTAGATCCGTCTGCATTACAAAGTATAATCTCGGAGACGTTGTTGTTCCACCCTATGATATTGACTGCAGAACCGTTGTGATAGTAAATAGGTTTGTTCTCTGTGCCGTTTACGTTTGTTATCTCAAGATTGCAATCAGTATTACTCCAAGGAATAACATAAATGTCCATAGAGGTTGAGTTTATCCACTGAGAATTCGAAAATTTACAGTTATTACTGCCCTGGATGTCTACACCACGATAAGTGCTAGAATAAGATTTTATTTTGTCAAAGATGTTAGAGTTGGAACTAAAAATATAAAAACCAGTACTACTGGAAGTTGATATTACGTTGCTTATGTTATTGTAATTAGATTCATAAAGATCAATACTGTTCGTGTAACCTGTTACATTAGTGTTGTTAATAACTGAATTATCAGTTCTTACAAACATGATGCCGTTGTTTGAAGTTCCAGATCTAGATAAAGTTACCTGATCTATCTTAGATCCGTCTGCATTACAAAGTATAATCTCGGAGACGTTGTTGTTCCATCCTATGATATTGACTGCAGAACCGTTGTGATAGTAAATAGGTTTGTTCTCTGTACCGTTTACGTTTGTTATCTGATTAAGACAACTGCTATCAACACCACAAGATGCGGTGTAAATATCCCATGCGTTATTGTTATAAATGTTGGAATTTGAAAGAACGTTGTTAGAAGAACACTCTATGCCTACCCCATAGTTATTATAGAACGCGTTTATCTTGTCTAGTTTGTTGTAGTCAGAGGAACTATGAACATAGATTCCGTAATCCGTGTTGTCTCTTGCGGTTGTGTTGGTTATGTTATTGTTGTTAGAATTGTAAAGGGAGATTCCTTCATAGCTGCTGTTTGAGAGCGTGTTAACAATTTTATTGTCGTTTGAATTGTAAAAGTAAATGCCATAATAAGAGTCAGTTACGTTACAACTATCTATGGTGTTGTTACCGCTGTTGTTCATATATATCCCGTACGTGTTGGCATCTCCGTCATTTATAATTGAATTTCCTATGAATGAATTGTTTTTAGAACCTTCAATGACATAAATTCCATACTGAGACATTGCTATGTTGTTATAAGTATAGTTGTTATACAAAGCTCCTGCATGTACATATATTCCATAAGTTCCTCCACTAATATTATTTCTAGTTATCGTGTTGTTTTTAGCACCACTACAGGTATGTATATTTTCATCATTGTTAATCAAGGTGTTATCAGATATCACATTGTTTTGATTTATACCAGTATAATCAACTATCAAAATTCCATATTGTTGACTATTTTTTATTGTATTACCAGAAACTAAGCAATTCTTTACTTCACGTAATGATATTGCCCTATAATTACTATCAAAGGTATTGTTTAAAACATAACAGTTGTCTGAGTATATTACTAAACCTGCATAGTCTACCCATGAACCACTAGGGCCTTTATCACTTCCACTATTACTTAAGAAAGAGTTCTTCATTTCAAATTGCGAGCCTGCTGAAACATAGAAGAAGTAATGAAGGGATGTATAAAGGGGTCCATTTGTTATGTTAGAAGCATCATTAGTAGTTGTTTTCTGATTATCATTATCATAAATGAACATTTTTCCTCCACTAGTAATATTTATTCCATTTAATAATTCAACTGTGTTGTTAATCATCAAAGTAACATTTTTGAAAGTAAGGTTCCCTCCACTAAATATTGTTATGTTGCCATTAATTATTATCAATTGATTAGAACAGAATACATCACTGAAAATGTCCCAGTTACCAAATAATGGATAATTGCATTGTGAGATTTGAACTTTTATTTCTCTTTCTTGGTTGGCAGGTAGATTGATTGTAAAGCTTATTTGACCGCTAGAACTTGAATTAATAGTGTAAACAAGGAAAGAATTGTTGTAAACATTGTAGTTTGTGTTTGTCAATAAGCCTGTGATGTTGTAAGTCTTTGTTACCGAACCTGATGTGTTAGAGAAGGTGTCATTCCATCTAATTAAAGTTTGATTCCAGTTGAGTAGTTTTCTGGTTATGGCAGACCATTGAGCAGAACCAGATGTTTTTAGCCATATGTTGCCTGTGGTTTCATTGTTGTAGTTGAACCAAGAGGATGAATCTTCAAAATCTATTGTTCTAGCAACTGTGAAATTAGTGTTAGTGAAGTTGTTTGTAGTACCCGCACCTTGCAGATAATAATCATAGCAATTATTGTTGATCGAACCTCCTGTTATGGTATTATTATTGGAGTTAGAGATTAATACTCCTTCATTATAAAATTTTGTAAATGTGTTGTTTGTTAGTATATTGTTGTTTGAACCAGAGGTAATATAGAGGCTGTAGGAATTGTTGTAAACTGTGTTGTTTGTTAGTATATTGTTGCTAGGTCCATTTTGAAGATAAATCCCAGTATAAAAATCAGTTACATAACAGTTCTTTATTGTGTTATTTTTTGTGCTACTTCCTGTCAAATAAACTCCATTAGTGTTAGAAGCACTATTTCCATCTATGTTGTAACCTTGACATTCTAAGGTTGAGTTTTGAACAACTGATGAAAAAGCAATTGCGGTTTGACCACCTATATAAACATTTTCAGCAAGGCAGTAGAGCTTGTTGCTTTGAGATATAGAGTATGTATTTGTCATATTGCTCTGGTATATGTAAAAATCGCAGGGTCCAACAGGGAGCGAAGGAATGTTAAAAATTATTTTAGGCGTCTCTGCATAATTCGAGGAAACAAAAATTTCATGATTTCCAGTAGAGATGTCTGCCGTATAGCTAATCTGTGTAATACCTCCTGAGTTTAACGTCCCAGAATAATTGGCAATCGGCTCGGCATCAAGATAAACAATAAAATTACTAAGGCCTGTATCGCCGCAATTTCTTACTGTTATTTTTGTATTATTAATGTCTATATTTTCAATTATTAAACAACCTTCTTTTTGCGGCAGATTACTTTCTAATTCCTTTTGAGTCTGCGGCGAATACTTCAAAAGCCATTGGTAAGACATCAGAATCAAAGAAACGGTTATCAGCATGACTAGAATCATCAATATTGCTGTGGTGGCGCCCTTTGTCATATTAATAATTCGTATTCCATATAAAAAAGTGGGCCCACGGAGATTTGAACTCCGATCACATGCATATTGGATTTCTTCCCCAAGCATGTATACTAAACCAAGTTATACTATGGACCCATGCTATAAATTATCAATGCTAACTATTTTATTTCTATTCTTAAATCCTTTTAATATTTTTATAGAATATTTTGGAACATTAAAATATTCTGCTAATATCTCTATCAAGCGTTTGTTAGCCTTGTTCTCAAAAGCAGCAGCATCTACTCTTACTTTGTAATTGGTTTCGTCAGTCTTAATTACATCAGAAACTTTTGAGTTCGGTACAACCAAGACATTTATCCTCATAGCTATAATTATATCTCATGGATTATTCAATCATTCTGATAGTATCATTTGTGACTTTCCTCTCTACGCTGATAGGAGGACGTGCTGCCATAAAATTTAGAAAGGTCTTGCAGTATTTTTTCGCATTTTCGGCAGGAAGCTTAATTGCAGTCTCTTTTTTTGACTTACTTCCTGAAAGCTTGGAACTCGCCAATTCGACAAACCTCCCCATCAGATACCTGATGCTCACTATCGTGGCATTCTTTTTCCTTTACAGCCTGATAGAGAGGTATTCACTAACGCATCACTTCCACGGAGATAACGAGCACAAGCACATAATGGGACCTGTAGGAGCGACAGGCCTGATAATACGCAGCTTCTTTGACGGCATTGCCATCGGTTCATCGTACCAGATAAATGCATCCATCGGTCTTATCGTGGCCTTCGCAGTCATATTCCACGACTTTGGCGACGGCATAAACACTGTCACGTTGATGTTAAAGAACAAGTATCATGCCAGGGACGCAAACAGATTTCTTTTCATGGATGCCTTGGCGCCTGTATTAGGAATCCTGGCAACATGTCTATTTAGTCTAAATTCAGCAATTCTTTCATTAGTTCTCGCAGCATTCGTTGGAGAATTCCTCTACATAGGAGCTGCTAACCTTCTGCCAGAGACATATAAGCACGACGCTTGGAAAATGATACTCTCTATAGGACTGGGAATCGTTCTAATATTTTTTATTACGTCAATAGCTTAGAAAATGGTTTTATCTCTTGTACTTTGCTATCTGCTTGTATGTGTCTACGTGCGTTAAAAATAAAGCTCTGCAACAGTATTTCTTTAAACCTAAATCGTCCAAAACTTTCTTTGGGTCTTCTCCTGCCTGGATTCTTTTGTTGAAGTCTTCCCACAAGTGCCCTACGACACGACCACATGAAATGCATCTAACAGGTATTATCATTTAAGCACCTTTTATTACATAATATTTACAGAGTTATTAAAACTAACGCTTGGACCTCTGCTTATGATGTCTTGCGTCACTCGGACCTGGCTTGTGCACCTCTGTTCTTCTCGCATCGGCTACTAACAGAGTTCTATCATAGCTCAAGAACTTCTCTTTCAAGCCTTTGTCATGTTCAACCAAAATCTTTGCTATGGCCTGCCTTGCGGCAGAAGCTTGGCCAAAAACTCCTCCGCCTTTCACGTCAACGTTTATGTCCAAATCCTTTACTCCCTCTCCTGCAATCATCAGAGGTTCCTTGATAAAAAGTTTAAGCATCTCAGGCTCGAAAATTTCCAGAGGTTTGTTGTTTATGATTATCTCTCCTGAGCCTGACTGCGCCACTGCTCTGGCAATTGCTTTCTTTCTCTTGCCTGTTTTTTGAATCATTATCTTTTTCTTAGCCAAGTTTAGCACCCAGTTTCTTGCATATATGTTCGAGGTTAGTGAATTTGCACTCTAAATCATCTGAAGTTTTGCTTATCTTTTCACCTTTAAGTTTATCAGGATTGCCAATGTATACTCTCAGTTTCTTGAGAGCTCTTTTACCTTTTTCTTTTTTGTAGGGAAGCATGCCTCTGACAGATCTCACCAAGATTTTGTCTGGATACTTGGGATAAAACGGCCCTTTGAAAACGTCTCCCCTCTCTCTTTTCTCAAAAAATCTCTTGAAGACAGCATCGGGATTACCGCTTACCACTATTTTCTCTGAGTTTATAACAATCACGTCTTCTCCTCTTAGCAATTCCTTCGCAATCTTGGATGCTATTCTTCCTAGTATTGCACCGTCAGCATCGACTATCATCACATCACTATCCTTACGTTCGTTCCTTTGGGATTGGTCTCTATCAGTTCTTGTATGGACATTGCCTTTCCTCCTGCCTTGTTTATCTTTTCAACAGCAGACATGGAAAAGCTTGCGGCTGCCACATTTAACGGTTTCTTCAATCTTCCTGTTGACAGAACCTTTCCTGGAACTATTATTGTCTCATTCTCCTTGCAAATCCTCTCTAACTTTGTCAAGTTTACCTCAGGCCTTCTTCTCCTAGAGACTTCTAGTTTCTTCGCTACTTCTATAAGAAAGGGTATGTTTTCCTTATAGCCCTTCTCTCTGATATCCTCTATCAATTTGATTAATAAGGGATTAGTTGGTCCTGTTGGTTTTGACATGTTAATCTGTTTTATTTCTCATATTTTTAAAGCTTTTTGTTAGGTAAAAAGAATGGTGCGGAGGGTCGGATTCGAACCGACGAACCCACTAAGAGACAGGATTTCTTATCATGGCAAGATTAACTTGCATCAACACTTAAGAGTGTAATCTTAAGTCCTGCGCCTTTGACCAGACTTGGCTACCTCCGCGTGATTTAGAATTAAATTCAAGAATATTTAAAAATTTCCTGAAGTTAAAAGCTTGGAAGATGCCTCATACGCAACGTTTTGCAAGACTTCTTCCACCTCTTCTTTATTTCCGCCAGAGTCAATTACAAACTTAGAGCCATGATAGTATCTTTTTATTAGAACTCTATCAGCAACAGAAAGGTGGCCAAAATATCTTGTCGCAGAGTCACGCAACCATTTGTAAGGGCTGTTATCCATTTCCATGATTCTAAGTCTTTGCTCCTCTTCTTCTTTTGTTAAAGACATGAAATTAATTATGCAAAAAGAAATATAAATGCATTCAGATTTTTCCTATTTCCTTTCCAAAGTCTTTTACCTTTTCCTTGAGAATGTCAACAGACTTTAGAATGATGTCTTCCGGTTTCAATCCTGATACAGTCTCGACATCTAATATGAACTTTGTGTCGTCTCCTATGATTTCTAAAGAACCTTCCGGCTTTGCAACCTTTACGCACTCTCTGCACAAATCGCAATCGATGGTGACGGAAGCTTTGTTGTCCTCTATCTTTAGAGCGTCTTTAGGACATGATTTAATGACCTCATCAACATTGCTTATCTTGCCGTTCACCTTAACAGTAGGATAATATCTATAAAAAGCATTCGCCGCCTGATATCTGGCATGGTTCAATCCAATGCCCAGAGAAGCAGATGCCTCTAGTTTTAATTTCTGATCGCCAAACAGTTCAACGATGGGTATGTTGTCATACAACGGTTTCACATCAGGGTTGCTCGATTTCATGTCCTTTGTGTAGATCATTCCCGACCCTTTCTTGTTTATCGCAAAAACAACCTCGCATGACGAACATGTTTTACCTTCCTCGTGCTCGTCTTCCTTAAAGTGGAAATCCTTTAGATTGAAAGCCAATGGTATCAATCCCAATCGATGGGCTATCACCTCGTTGTAGAGAACAGAATCATTAACAGAAAAATCAACAGTGTCTATCGCCAATACAGGAATCTCCACTGTCATTATCCTTCTCAAGGAATTGGCAAACTGCGGGTTTGAATCCTCTAACAAGAATCTTATGTTATTATCAGTTTTTTCCAATATCTTGATTTTCAAAAAACCACCTTAGTAAAAAGTAGTTGTAGATGTTTATTAATCTTTCGGTTCAGACACGTCTTCCACGGCGTCCGCCCTTGGCTTTCATAAAACCATGACCTATGGGTGTAACGTCCTCTATCCTTCCTATTCTCAAGCCAGCTCTAGCCAAAGCCCTGATGGCCGGCTGCGCTCCTGCTCCCGGGCTTTTAGATCTAATTCCACCCGGAGCCCTTACTCTTATGTGAACTGCTGTTATACCCTTTTCCAAAGCAACTTCAGCAGCCTTTGATGACGCTAGCAAAGCAGGATAGGGCGATCCCCCTTCCCTGTCCTTGTCTGTCATCATTCCTGCTGAGAATCTTGCTATGGTCTCGCTGCCAGTGATATCAGTAATATGAATTATCGTGTTGTTAGCAGAGCTAAAGATGTTTGCTATTCCCCATCTCAGATCCTGTTTTCCTGGTCTCATTTTTGCACCAACTTTAACTTGCTCTTCTCGTAGAGCCCTATTTTGTCTTCTCCGCCCAAAGGAACCAACATGCTAGGCCATCTTATTCTTCTGCCATCAAAAGCTACGTGACCATGAACAATGTGCTGCCTCGCCTGTTTGACACTCTTGGACAACCCTTTCTTGAAAACCAAAGTCTGAAATCTTCTGTCTAAAATATTTTCTATTTTCAAACCCAGAACGTCATCTATTCCAGCATCCTTGTTTATCAAACCCATCTTGAAGAGTTTTTCTAGCATTATTCTTTCCTTCTCTTTATCCTTTTCAGCTGCAAGACTTCTTGCCAGTCTTCTATAATTTCTCAGTATCGACTCTTCTCTCCATATCTCCTTCTTTCTTCTCAAGCCATAATTCTGCATTATTTTTTTCTCTTCTTCTATTCTTACCTTATCCCATGGCCTTCTCGGCCTTTCAAACTTACTTTTTTGCTTTTTCATATAATCACTATTTCTTTTCCTCTGCCTTGGCCGCAGGTTTTTCAGCAGCTTTCTCTGCAAGCTTCTCTGCAGACTTCTCTGAAGGCCTCCCTGCGCCACCAGCTGGAACTGCACCAGGAGCTTGCTTTTTCTTTACAACGCCAACAATTCCCCCTGTCCTAAAACTAGACCTTGTTCTCTGTCCTCTGCATGGCAGGCCTAGCTCGTGCCTTATTCCCTTATAGCATCTCATTTTTTTCATGGCGTCAATGTCAGACTTGATTGCAAGGCTCAACTCAGAGCTCATTAAGTGTCTGTTAGTTCCTGTCTGAGGGTCTGATATTCTGTTAAGCATGTGATAAGGAATGCCATAATTACCAGGATTCTTCATGACATCTTCCAATTTATTTATCTGTTCTTCTGTCAGACTTCCTATCAAAGCCTCGGGATTCAAGCCAGAAGCGACTACCAACGCCTTTGACAAGGACTTGCCAATACCCTTGACCCTTAACAGGGCTATCCTTATTTTCCTATCACCCTCTACATCTATCTCCCCGATTCTGACAATACCTCTTATCCCTTCTATGACCTTCCTTTTCTTAACCAAGAGTTTCTTATCTTTAGTCTTTTCTGTCTCGGCTTCTTCTTTCTCTTTCGACTCTTTAGGCTTTCTTATACCCATAAGACCACTTTTTTCATTATAAAGGTTAAGGTTTATAAAATTAACTTTATTCGAATTTGTCATCGGATTTTAGGCCTTACCACTATTTTTTTATAGTATATCATTAAGAACAAGCCGAAAAAAAACATGTAAGAACTGACAAAGGTGAAAGCGAGCTGAAGCACCTTGTCCGATATTAACTTGTTGCCTGAAAAAGCAAGTATCAAGACGCCTGTAGAACCTAGGAGCAGGCAAACTATGCCGGTCCAACGAAGAACCAATTCGAGCAAATCTTCTATATTTGAACTGGCTGGCCTGAAAAGTTTAACCTCCATAAAAAATCACTTTAACAATATCTTTTTGCGATACGCTAATAAAAGAATCCCCAAGATCAGCATATAGGAATAGATGAAAGCATAGGCGTACTCTGTCAACAGATCCGAATTAATTTTCGATGTTGTTATAACAACTATCAGACCGCCGAAACCTAGGAAGATGAATATCACTGAGATGGCTAGGATTATCAGTTCGAACAGAGCATTCAGACTCGCACCTGCTATTCCTCTCATCTTATCGTTTGATATTTTAATTTCCTAGAATAAAAGTTTTAGAAAGGCAGAGATATCAATGAATTGAAAATGATCTGAACCCCTGAAATCGATACGCCTCTCTTGAAATCCGTATTGAAAAGTTTCATGGCAAGCACCGCCTTTATCAGGAGTTGGACGAGCATTGAGATGTTAACAATGGGTATAGAAGGAATGGGAAGAAATGCCAATAGGATGGTTGCAGCATATCCCACTGCGGAAAAGATGAGCGAGTCTTGCAACCTAGCATTCTCTGTCACAAACATCGCGCTCAGCCATACTGTCAGAGAATTAAAGAGAATGTTAATGACTATAGGTATGATGCCCATGACTGAAAACGGTATTGCTGGTATGGTTGCCATATAATTTTATTTGACTTTTTGTTTAAATAAACGCTGTCGGCAAAAGATGAATCCTAGATGAATGTCCGTTTTAAGCGAAGAATCTTAGTTTTAGACGAAGTTAGACGAAATTAACCTTCAATTCTAGTATTTGGAGGTTTTTCGAATATCTTCAACATCATTCATTTTTCTAATTTTTTCCTTTTCAATTTGAGGTAATCTCATCGTTGTTTCTATTACGTAAGTCAAACCTTCTCCTCTACTCCTTATACATCTTCTTTTCCCAATTTCGTTTAAAGCTTCTTCTAAAATTTTTTCTTCTGGAGTATTAAAGCCAAGATTTTTTGTATCTATCTCATAAATTTCAGTCATCAAATCATCTAATAATAAAAGGATAGAAAAAGATTTAAACCCTTTATTTAATGAATATTCCTAAATTGGGAATACTAAATAAAATAGAAAGCGCCGTCGGCATTAGTGTGAATTTATTCTAAACCGTAAGAATAGGAAATTAGTCAAGCATTAAGGTGCCATCTTTCATAATTGTTCTCTTAGATAAGTTTTCATATGTAACAGTAACAGTTGGCTTACTAACAATAAAATCGGCATGAGAATTTACATGTGCAGCTGCAATGTGAATAGTGCCACCCATTTTTTCAGTTTCTAACAGATTCTTTGATTTTCTAGCCTTGTCGTTTATTCCAACTCCAAACTCTTCTAGGATTGTTGGTAATCCATATTCTTTTTCTCTCTGTTTCCATTCTTCATGCAAAGTCTGGAAGGTTTCGTCTTCTGAACTAAAATATTTTACAACACCATCTTTTACTGAAATTCTTATTGGCTTAGTTGGATCAACAAATTTATCTATGTTATCTGCACAAACGTCACAAACAATTGTCCCGTTTCCTATAAGTTTTATTGGGTATTCAACTTCTCTACCAGCGACACTAACTTTTTTCCTTCTTTCGATGCAAACCTCACCTGGTATAAAATTACCCATTGCTCCTGGATCTCCATAAGGATCGGGAGGAACAATTTTACAATCAGTTTCCCATATTAATTCAGAAGGTATTCCAACCTCAATATCAGTTCCAGCTGGTGCTGTAACTTTAATTGATCTTACATCATCTAATAAATTAAGCATTTTTTCTGCGTTCCTAGCCATCTCTTGAAAATCAACTCTGCCAGCACCATTTAAAACCATGTCAGGTTCTATTCCTGGTGCATGCATATAACCAATAGGTGTCTTCTTTATTGTTCCATGAATAAGTTCAACTCTTGCTGGCGTTTCTTTTTGCCCCCAATCTGTACCTTCAGGATAAGTGAAAAATCCTACGGCTCTTGGATACTTTTTAGAAGCTATTTCTTTTTTAAGTTTTTCAGGAAAACCTTCGAGATAAGGACCCTCATGATTTACATCTAGACTAAATACAGTTGTCTTTAATTCGAGATCTTTTGCAGCATCTTCTGCTAAGTTTGCAAGGTAATCAGAAGTTCTATTAATTATTAAAAAATTACTTCTAACGGGTGGTTGAAGTACATAAGCTATTGCATCTCTAAATTTACTTCGAATTTTAAAATCTTCTGACACCATATTATCATATTTTAATACAATGTAAAAAGATTTAAACTCTTCTGAAATAACGGCTTAATGATAAAATGACGCCGTTGACAAGAAGTTTTGTTTGAAATGAGGAACCGTCGGCAAATCTATGTCATTATTTGACATCCTAATACAATTAGATATAATTATTATAATAATTTCACAGTTTCTAAGAAAGGAATAGCTTTAGGTAAGTATGCCCCAGGAAAAACAACTTGCAAACCATCATCATTGCGAGTATTATGTTCATAATCTACAGAAATATAATTTTCATGATCTTCAAAGTTTCCATGAATACTATAAGTGCATCCTAATTCGAAGCTTGGCGGAATGCTAGTCATTTTTACATTCCTAACATTTCCTAACGGCATTTCCATTGTAATTGAAGGTATTTTGTAGCTTGGAGCATTTAAGCCGTTTGAAACATCTTCAGCTAAAGTAATAAATTTTGACAATCTCCAAGGACCGCCTCCTTGATTGTAATCCAAATCATTTGAATACTTTTCTTTTTCAATTCTTCGTTCTTTCATCAATTTCGTAAGGTTCTTCTCGCATTCCTCAGCTCCAATAGCTCTGAGCCTAATAAAATCTTTAAAGCTCTGATAACTAATTCCAAGTTTGTTTGGTGTAGCTAGGTTTGCCTTAGCTCCTACAATGCTCCCAGATTTTATTGCATTTACATCTAAATATTTTCTTACATCATCGTCTTCTCTAGTGCTATCCGCAGCTCGAATTTTTATTTGAATCTTTGAACTTTTATCGCCTAATATGGGGAGCTTCTTCAATAAATCATTAGGATCTACATAATAGTCCTGACTTGTCAAAAAATCATCTGGAAATCTGGCAGCATAATAAGACCGAAATTCATTTAATCCTTTTTGTTTTACAGGCTTAATTGAAATCAAGTTTTTAGATATTGTATCTAATTCGTAAAGTAAATTTCCATTCCTTATTAACGCACCATCCGTACGACTTAAAGCCACATCACCACTTACTATTGATTTTTTCTTTAAATTTGAAAGTTCTCCTAGACTATCTATCGCACTTCTAAATTTTTCTTCCATTTCCTTCGAACTAGATTTTTTTTCAGACATCTTAATACCTGTTAAAAAATAGAGAAGAAAACTATTTAAACCCATCATTTTTAGTCACTCAATAGTAATTAAGATAAGAATCACGCCGTCGGCAGGATTTGAACCTGCAAGTCCTTGCGGACACTAGCTAACTTGACATCACAATGCCTATCACTCTTCATTACGCCGCTATTCAGAGTCAAGCCATAATATCATCTGTCTCAAGGCTAGCACATTGGCCAGTTTCTGTCACGACGGCCTAAATTAGATTAATAGTTTCATGTTTTTAAATCTTAAAGAAATGTGTAAATAATAATAAAAAAATCTGCTCTTTTAGAAGCTGTTTTGAAATTTTAGTGCTTTGCTAATTTATTTCTTTTAATGTAGTTCCATAGGCGTTTTGTCATTTCAGAAGGTGTTGCATTTCCCTTTCCAATTATCTTTGCCAAGTGCTCGTCGGGCACAATGTGATAACCGCCAAAAGCTTTTTTCTTTACCATTTATTTCACCTCTTATTAATTAGATTAGGCTCTTAATAAGTTTAATCTTATGGCAAGTCTAAGGCAATCTTCAATAAAATATCTTATATATGTCATGGGAAGCTTTCTTCTGCTGTAATATCTCATTACATCCTCTATCTTTTCACCCACAACCTCGATATTTCTGCTATCGTAATTCAAAAGGTTGAGATACTCGACCTCCCAAGGGTCGATACCCATGCACCTTGATCCAACAACATCAACACAAAGAGCGTCATAGCCTCCTATCATTACGTTAGACCTGACGGGATGCGATGTGACTTCGTCATTCTGATTACCGACTATGCCATCGATGATGTTCAAGTCAGACCTGAAAATCTGCATGTAATCATGAATGGAATCGTTTATGAAGGGGTGAAAGGTTAGTTTGACTCTTCCTGGTATGCATCCAAACAAGTTCTTCAGGCACATCGTAACCTTGGCATGAGAATGTATTTTCAACTTGGCAACATTTATAACGTAATCGGTGTTTACAGATGATTTTGCCACAGGGAATTCTTTGTATCTTATAGGGTCTCTGACTTTTTTGATTACTATATCGTCTCTATCCAAGTCTAAGAGCTCGACTCCAAACTCTTCTTCTAGATTGTAATAATTGTTTATCCTGAATGATCTACCTCTGATGCCAACGTTTCCTCCTATCACCACCTTGCAATCATTTAACTTCTCTAGAATTGCTCTGACAACATTAACATTAGTAGAAACTGTCTTATTGGGTTGAACGTTAGACTTTATAAAAACCCTTTTATTGCTCAGAGAGAAGTTCATCTTGTCCAAAAGTTTTTTTGTTGTCTTATAAGGATCGCTACCCTTTAAGATGTAGACTTTCATAGACACTATTCTTTATATGATTGGCAAAATTTATAAAACATAATAATTTCTTTTATAAACATATATAATATATGAAAAAGTGCCTGTTTATCATGATTTTTTTACTTTTATTGTTGCCAAATGTTGCTAAAGCTGCTGTTTTTACCTATTCTGTTCCTACAGGCACTCAATATGTTCCTGGCATGGGCTACACGTTTGGGATAACATGCGGTGAAATATCTAACATAAATAGTGTCAACTTTGAATGGAACGGCATGAATTATACAGCCACTGAATCATCTGGTACATGGTCTTACATTTTGCCAGGCTTGGCAGCAAGAAGCTATTCCTACAAATGGTACGTGAGCAATGCGACTGATAGCGCAACCTTTCCATCCAATACATACGACGTTTTACAAAACTCATCCGTGCCTATAATCCTGACCATAAATGGTAAAACAGGAAACGTGAGCCTTACACAATATACAATTGTAAATTTTGTTGCTAGCCTGAACATACCTGACAAGTGGGTAACGCTAACATCAAACTATCCAGGTTTCACGACCCTTACCAACATATCCTATTTATCCTATTCGACCAACCTGACAGATGCGAATATATATATGATTACAGCCTCTTGGTATGGAGACCAAAACTATACGGCCTCTTCTAAGACTTATTATTTTGATGGCGGACCCCCACAGATAACAGGCTTGTCAAATACACCAGGAAGTGTGGTAGGTTATGTTCCAAATGCTGAATATAAATTCCAAGCAAACGCAAAGGATGCGAATTTAGTTGACGTATGGTTCGAATCAAACGTTACAGGGTCGATGACTAGCTACTATTACACCGGTAACGGTTCTGTACAAAACTCATCTGGAGTTTTTTGGATAATATTCAATAATCTTAAAGTTGGAGACTATGGTTACAGATGGCACGCTAAGGATGATGTTAGTGAAAGTGCCACAGATTTTATGGTTTTTCGTATACTGAAATTGCAACCACTAATCATGGACATTTTACCATCTACAAACGTATTAGAAGGAACTCAGGTAACTGCCACCTGCTTTTCTATAGACCCATCGGAAATCGACGTATCTAAATTCAATTTCTATAGAAACTCTGAAGTTATACCAAACATAACTTCCTCAACAAGAATGGGCACTTTCCTAATTAGCAAGGGAACGTATAATTTTACTTGCAACACGAGCGGTTCAGGAAACTATACCAACCAGAGCATAACCAAAACCATAATAGTAACATCAGCACCTCCGCAGCAACAGGGCACGACAGGTGAATTTAAAATACAAGGTGTTAGCTTTCCATCAATAGAAACTGGCAATGCTGGTCAAGCAAGTTTCAGCCTGGTAAATACCTTGCAGAAAAATATTTTTAATATAACAGTGAATCTGACAGGAGTTTCATCAGACTGGTACAAAATAAGCACTAATATTTCTTCCATCTATAGCGGTGAGACAAAAGAGGTTAAAATAGACTTTAGCATACCTACTGATGCAGAAGCAAAAACCTATAGTATAGCAATAAATGTCAAAGGCGGTACTTCTGATGGAAAGACTATAAACGTTGCTAGTAATGTTAACATGATAGTGACTTCTCCTGCTAGTAATCTGCCGCCTTCCTACGCAACTTCTAGCAGCAACACAACTAATGAGGGCAAAATAGTCTTTTCCTTAAGATGGTTCGCTGATGCTGGCATGTCTGGCTATATTTTCTCTTCAAACATGTCTGGCGAATGGGTTAACGATTCTTGGACGCTTTTAACAGGAACCAGTGGATCTTTCGACGTAGAAAAGGACTTGAATTCAACAAGCGAAACAGTCGCATGGAAGATTTATTCTAATGACACAAGCAATGTATGGTCCTCGTCTGATGAATATACCGTTAGCACCAAACCTGTTCCATCTGGTTACATGAACTTATTAATAATAGTCATTATAATCGTAATAGCCTTGGCATTTGCTGTGATATTCATAACTCGCATGAAGAAATCCAAAAAAGAAAAAGTGGAATACGTTTACAACAAGGATGATGACAAAAAAAATTTATACATACTCTAATAAGTATCCTTTAAATCGTCCAAAGCCTTTGAACTCACTTTTATTTCTCTTTCCTCGAATATCTTTGAGATGGCCTTGTTCAGCTCGGCCTCGCTCATCTCTTCCCTTATATTCTTGATGGATTTTGACAGATTCTCTTGGAATTTAAAATTAATAGAATCTATCTTCTCGCTAAGATCGCTTATCAATTTCTCGTTCCTCTCGAATCTGCCTATCAGGGCTGATATGAGTTCGTTAGTTATGGTCTTCTTGAGCCTTAGACTTCTCTCGTCATACTTGTTTACAAAATCCTTTATCACATCCATCTGATTCTTGAGAATTAGCAACTGAGACCTTACAATGCTTTCAAAGTCATCTTCCATACTGTTCACTCTTTCTATCTTGCTCTTCTGTCTCTATCAGCTTTAGAATCGACTTGTCAATCTGGTTCTTGTTCTTTAAAGAATTTATTGAAAACTCCATGCTCCTAAGCTTTTCTTCGAACTCCTTGATGTTGTTTTTCTCGCCAGGCTGTTTCAACTTCTCAAGGTCCGTTTTCAACGTCTCCATGTCGACCTCAAGCTTTTCAAACTTTTTAGTAACAGCTGACACCAGTTTGTTCAAGAAAATATTAAGTTCAATCTTCTCTTCCATAAACTAAAAATGTAAGCGAAATTTTAAATAGTTAACCTAAAACGCACTACAAAAACATCATGATGTGCCCAGGAACTTTTCTTTTAAAAACAGGAAGAAACCGAAGAATATTATGCCCAATAGAATGAAGACTCCTATAAGAAGATAATCACCTGTGAGAATCTTAACATAGTCAAACAGGTCGAATGGTTTTAATTTTCCGCTCATAAATGAGAAAGCTACTGAGAATCCTATCATAATTGTTATCGGGACTAGTATCATCAGCATTAGTTTGGAACCTAAGCCCATAATAAGAATGTTTTTTGTCAGAATATATGTTTACATTTTAATGATGATATTTTAAGAAATGCCACTTTCCTTTCTGAGTATATCCGCTTTGTCAGTCTTTTCCCAAGTAAAATCAGGGTCGTTCCTACCAAAGTGGCCATAAACAGCTGTCTTCCTATAAATGGGACGAAGCAATTGGAGATGATTGATTATCGCCTTCGGCCTCATATCAAAATGCTTTAAGACCAGTTCTGTGATTTTTTCATCAGGAATCTTGCCGGTTCCGAATGTGTCGACCATCACTGACAATGGTTTAGCCACGCCGATGACGTATGCGATCTGAACTCCGCACTTGTCGGCCAAGCCTGCTGCGACAATGTTCTTTGTGATATATCTCGCCATGTATGAACCTGACCTGTCAACCTTTGATGGATCTTTCCCAGAAAAGCAACCTCCACCATGGCTACCAACTCCTCCATAGGTGTCAACAATTATTTTCCTTCCTGTCAAACCGGAATCAGCCAAAGTCCCACCTATAATAAATCTTCCTGTTCCGTTGACAATGTATTTTGTGTTTTTATCCAAGAGATTGGAAGGTATGACCCGTTTGATAACATGCTCAATTATGTCTTTTTTGATTTTTTCAATTTCCACATCTTCTTTGTGCTGAGCAGCGATAACAACTGAATCTACTCTTATCGGTTTACTATCTTTGTATTCGACCGTAACTTGAGACTTACCATCAGGCCTGAGATATGGCAATATGTTTTTCTTTCTAACTTCAGCAAGCTTCATCACAAGCTTATGAGCTAACATTATTGGCAATGGCATAAACTCCTTTGTCTCGTTGCAGGCATAGCCAAACATCATGCCCTGATCTCCCGCGCCCTGTTCGCGGCCTTCCGCCTCTGTCACACCAACGGATATATCGGGAGACTGCTCCTCTATTGATGTCAACACACCGCAGGTTTCCCAATCCAAGCCATCTTTGGCATTGTTGAATCCGATTTCCTTCAAGGTTTTTCTAACAGTAGCAGGTATGTTTATGTAACAAGAAGTGGTTATCTGGCCTGTGACAATAACGGTGCCTTGCATTATCAGCGTCTCGCAATCCACCCTTGCTTTGGGATCCTTTTTTAATATCTCGTCGAGAATAGCATCCGATATCTGGTCGCTGACTTTGTCCGGATGACCTTCAGCAACAGATTCAGACGTGAAAAAGTATTTGCCATTCATTTAATTACCTAATAACAAACTTCGCAGTTAAAAAGATTATATTACAAATTTATAAAGCTTATAGATTGACTTTCAAAGTAAGTTTTTCAAATGTACAAAATGCGATTGTACATGGCGTGAGTATGGCGAGAATTTACCCTTATTAATTAAGGTAAGTTCCCTTTTTCATTAAGACCCTATCGGTCTTAACAGCTAAGCCTTTGTGTTTTTCTAAAATTTCCTTAGAGTTTAGTAATGCTCTACCTATAGCTACCAATTCTCCCTTCAAGGAAAGCATAGCAATCCAATCTCCTTTCTTTATGTTATCTTCTAATCTTATAATTCCACCAACAGCCAATGGTGCTCCATTACAGATATTGTCAATAGCATTGTCTGATATTATTATTTTTCCTATTGACTCAACAGCCATTTCCATTGGCAGTATTACTTCCTTTAATCTGTCATCCTCTTTAGCATCGATCAAATCCTGCAGAGTTATTGCAGACTCTTCAGAGAAGCTACCGCTCCTCGTTCTTCTCAGTTCTTGCAGATGGGCTCCCACACCTAATCTTTTGCCAACATCGTCAGCCAGTCTCCTCACATAGAAGCCTGCTTCGCAACCGACTCTGAAGAGCACATTTCTTTCATTGATTTCTAACAGCTCTAAGTAATATATTTCCCTCTCTCTTTCCCTCCTGGCAACAGCGGACTTCTTGGGAGGTAGCTGTTTTACTTTTCCTATGAATTCTTTGAAAATTTCTTCCACTTTTTTCCTGCCAACATCATGGTGCAAATGAATCACTCCGACGTATTCCTTCCTAGAAGATAACAGAATAGGCATCAGCTTTGTGGCATTTTCCAGAGCTATCACCAGAACGCCAGTCGCCCTTGGGTCGAGTGTACCGCCGTGACTCGCCTTATTGATATTAAGGATTTCCTTTACCCATCTGTCAACCTGATGAGAGGTAGGACCTGATGGCTTGTCCAGAATTATTATTCCATTTTTTATTTGTTCTTCTAAAGTTCTTGCTCCAGGGTAACAGCCGAACGGCGTTAACGAGGCTTCGTGCTTTTTTATTATCCAACCCATGATAAAATTATTTTGGTTTTTATGTACTTAAAATAAACCCTTACAACTGGTAGTGGTAGCTGAGCTTTATCTCACTTTTTCCTTCAGTATGGATTATGATGGAGATTCTGATAAACGAGAGCGACTGGAAATCCGCTGGCAAGACTAGGAGGTTGACGGAGATAATCGAGACCTTGAAAAACATAGGATGGGAAAAGTTTGGGCACAGCGGCACGATAGTCTTGTTCAAAGATATGACAGAAGACAAAGCAAGCATAGAATTAGAGAGCATGGGCATAAATGAAGTTAAGGCAGAAGTTTGGGAAGAAGAATTGTATTATAACAATATATTCTAAATATATCCTATATAACTTTCCTTCTTGAAAGACATATGAATATATAAATTTTGTTAACCAAAACTAAATTGATATTATGATGACTCATGAGCTGTACCCAGTTAGATTCGCTGAGATGGAAGTTAAGGGAGATGCAAATAAGCTAGTTGCATATCTAGAAAAGAATGCAGAGCATTTACAGACTGAATATGGTGTTTTGAGGGCAAGAATATGCAAAGAAGAGCGAGACACGCATAATGTTAGAGTGGAATTTCCTGTCTGCGAGATAGATAGTAAAGCCTATGATAAACTCATAGCAATGAGGAAGGAGATAGAAGCAGAAGGATTGCGTGCTGATTTTATAAGTACTATAAAGTCAGACATGGTTGGTGCTGAGAGTTTTCCTTATGAGGATGTAGGAGATAAGATTTGGAAATTACATGGACAGCAGAAAAAAGCCTATGATGCAAGAATTTTTAGGTTTGAGAAGTTAGAGAATGAGTAGTTTAGTCATTCATAAACCTGATTTAGATATATGTTTTTCTAGTTGAAAAGAATTATCCTATATTCTTATTATTCAGCATTAAGTATATGGCTAGATTATTTTTAGAAGTATAATTAAAAGTTGCATAGTGCAGCAATAAGGATTTAAGTTTCTAATTGTTAAAATTAAGCAGTGAGAGAATGGAATGGCTTCTTAAAAATTTAAGTTTGGATATGCATCAGTGTAACCCTGAGAAATTAAAAGATAAAGAGTTTACTCTTCAGACAGTTAGAGATTTAACTGATGAACTGGACATGAAACCATGCTTAGAACCTACAGTTCAAGAATCATATATAGGTTTAACAAGTGGAATCGGTTTGATGACTAGTCATGCTGTATTGAATAACTTTCCAACAGGACGCTTATCTTGTGCAGTAATTTCAAGTTGCAAGGACTTTAATCCTGGTGATGTTACTGATTGGCTACTTAGGAAATTTGAAGGGAAAAGATATGAAACAATATTAACACAATATGACATTCCAAAAGGACCGCATAGAGAACTATATCATAAAACAGAAAGAATGAGTCCTTTAAGAAAAAAATCCATCAGGACATTTGATGATATTAAGATAGATGATATTCCTGTCTATCAATCGGCTGATTATGAATTACCTTTGTTAAGTGTTCTTGGTAAAGACGGAGAAAAAGTTTTTTTAGAATGGTTTAAAGAAAAGGCAAAAGGAGTAAAAGTTTCTCGTAGAGTATATCAATTTCAACCGATGGGAGAAACTGGAGTATTTCAATATAGCGGCTTTGCTGACTTCCATCATACATGGCCCGAGTATGGTTTCATAATGAATCATAATCGAATTTTTTGGACACCAACTCTTCTCGATATTTTTAGTTACGCATATCACGGTCCTAACTCTAGAGGAATATCAGCCGTAGCTTATGGTGTTGGCGACAAAGCATTTGCTTATCAAAACCTTCCAGAAGATAGAAAGAAGGGTGACAAAGGAAGAAAATCATAGATTGTCCTTTTTTTCAATTCTACGTCATAACGCGAACTGATGTTGAAGAATGTATCTTTTATTGAACTAGAAGATTATCCTATGTATCTTATTTCTCCTTTTTATCGGTAGGTTCTACTTTCTTCTTGAATTCTCTCTTGATCGGAACCTTTATCTCGAGCTTATCAATCAGACCGGAGCTCTTCCACAAGCCCTCGATAGAAGCGTCGTCAGCCTTGGCATCGATATCAAACTTATGCTCCGTTGGCTCGATGTGATCTATGTTGCACTTTCTGCGCTTAATACCGGTTATCGACTTGGGACCTGTTATCAGAACGAAGTTATCCTTAACGCCCTCAACTATTACAGCATACTTACCCGCCTCGCGACCTGCTATTTTTAACACGATTCTTCCTGGTTCCAACATCATCTCACCTTCTCCTTGAAATGTTTCCTCATGCACCTTGAACATAGCTCTGGGAACGGCCTGGCAGGATGCTTTTCAGTCTTGGAAAGTTTCTTTATCGCCTTGACAGTGAGTTTGAACCTGTTCAGCTTTGCTCCGCAATTCTTGCAAGTGGCATATCCAGGCCTTTTTGTCTTCAAGTGGACAACGGTTCTTCCTCCTGGCGTCTTTACCTTGTACTTTTTAGTCGACCTTGGAATTATCATAGCTCAACACCTAAAATTTTTCTGAAAACGAAATTCAACACTACCGAAGTAAAAAAATACCATGCCAGCCAACCAAAATCATTCTCAAAATAGGGAAGCGAAAACGGCAATAAAACCACTATTCTTGAAAATCTAGTGTTGTTGCCCTCAGTCAATATGTTCCACTTGTAGTTCCCTATTGTCTGCTCATCGCAAGGCATAGTGCAACTGATATTGTTGAGGTTTATCTTTCCATCATTGAGTGTAAAGTTGTAAAAAGTTCCATCCACTGTTATATTACCTGCGTTGTTATTTATTGCAACCACCTTGTCTCCATAAGCTTCGCCTATGAAAGGTAAAAATATAAAAAATAATATTAAGGTCAACATCATTGGCTTCATGGTCATCCTTAGCTGCTTGTTGGAGAGCATAAGCGTCTCAGCCATAACTTTTTTTGATTCTTCTGGACTGGAACCCTGTAATTTCTTTGCCTCTTCTTGTTTTTCCTTCATCTTCTGCTTTAGTTCCCTTATTTCATTCTGGTTCATTAAAAATCTGTAAGCCAGAGTGGTAACGAATACGATAACGGCTGTCACTAATATTTCTTCTATGTATATCGGCAAACCGGTTAGAGTCATTTTTTAACACCCAACGCTACTAGTATCTTATCGACCACTATCTCTGGCGGCGTCTCTATTTTATCGTTCGAAATGTTTAAAAGTATACCTTTATTCTTGTAGTAATCTATTAAAGGCTTCGTTTTTTCTTCATACTCCTTCAATCTCTTTCTTATCGCCTCTTCTTTGTCGTCATCCCTCTGTATGAGCCTTCCCCCGCACTTGTCGCAGATGCCTTCCACCTTCGGTTTGAGGTATCCTAAATTATAAATCTCTCCGCACTTTTCGCAGGTCGCCCTCAGTGAAAGTCTCTTGATCAACACCCAATCTGGTACGACTAGGTTTATAACGTGGTCCAATTTTGCTATGCTTTCGAGTCCTTCCGCCTGCCTGAGTGTTCTTGGAAAGCCATCGAATATGAAACCCTTTTTGCAGTCTGGTTTTTTTAATCTGTCTTTCACAACCTCTAAGACTATGTCATCCGGAACGAGCATGCCATCGTTTATTATTTTTTCCACTTTTTTACCCAACTCTGTTTTCTTGGCTATGTTTTCACGGAATATGTCTCCTGTGGATATGTGCGGTATTCCTAGTATCGTGCTTAGCCTAGACGCATAAGTTCCCTTTCCCGAACCTTGAGGACCTATTATTATCATTTTCATTTTTAATCACCTAAAAACTTTCTAAGAGCTGGAGGCATGTCCTCGCTATGTTGTGCAGTTATCTGTTCGTAGAGCTGGTAAACAATCATAACACCCAGAAGCAGTCCTGTCCCTGTCCCGATTGCGGATGTCAAGTCTGCATAAGCCGCCAGGAACCCGATGAATGCACCGCCCAATATTGTCAGCGCTGGTATGTATCTGCTCAAAACGTTCTCAGCAATTCTCGGGTCGTGCCTGAATCCAGGAATCATTATGGAATATGTCTTGAACTGGTCTGCAACGGATTTGGCGTCCATGCCGGATGTCGCAGTCCAAAAAATAGAAAATATTGTTGAACCTATGACATAAACGCTTATGTAAATCAAGGCGTGCATAACGCTGTCAAGAGTTATGCCTGGAAGGTTGAAGTTCAAAATGAAAAAGTAGCCTAAAGCCATTCCTATAACTGCTCCTAGAATGCACATCTTCAAGGCGTTCTTCTTTAGAATCCTTATGGCAAGTATTACAAACAGTAGAGCAATGACGCTCCCTGTTATGGTAACTATCATTATGCCGATTTCGCTAGAAGGTGCAGAAAGGTAATACATTAGCCCACCTGGGTTTGGAGCCCCACGATCGCTAAAGGTTCCAAGAATAGTTATTCCTTTTTGATAGAGCACCTTGCCCAAGACTTGTAGGTTCGCCAGAACAGCAGCCACCAAAATGACTGGTATGTTGGACGTGTACAAGAATTTCAGGGGCCATCTTCTAGAGGCGAATTTTCCATAAGGCATGGAAAATGCCATTGGTATTTCTACTTGAATGTTCTGAACAAATACGACTATTATAAAGACTAATAGGGTTCCAACCAGAGGGATCAGACCTAACAGACTAGGAGCCCCTTGAATGAGCGTCGTTATAAACAACGGTATTATTCCGGAAGGATACTCACCGTTAATTGGCAACGCACCTGCCTGGGTTAACGGGTTCAGCGTTCTAACGAGTATTGTTTTTGCGACTCCAGCTACAATGAACATGGAAACACCTGAACCGAATCCCCATTTCGATACGACTTCATCCATGTACATTATGATTATTCCACCCATGGTTAGCTGAAGAATGACAGTTATGGTCATGCCCAAATCGGGAGTTGCCGGAGGAACTGCGTTGGCAATCACATAAGCCACACCTTCTATGAAACAGAATGCTATGGTCAATATCTTCTGTGTGGCGCTAAACTTTTTCTTGTCATCCTCGTTGGACAGGTCCCAATTGATTATCTTGCTTCCCACCAACAACTGCAATATTATAGAGGCGGTCACTATTGGCCCTATGCCTAACGTTATTATGGAACCGAATCTTGAACCGAACACTATTTCCAAGAATTCGAATTGCGCAACTGCATTCGAGTTGACGCCGTAGACTGTTATTGAACCTAGAATAAAGAATAACACCAAAATTATCAAGGTCCACTTTGCCTTTTCTCTGAAGGTTAGCTTCTGTACAGACTCTTTAACAGACGGTATGTAAGAAGCTATCTTTGTTATAATATCAGTAATATCAGGCATTTTCTATCGCCTTCCCACCCGCACCTTCAATCTTTTGTTTTGCCTTTTCAACAAACTTTTTAGCCTTTATTGTTAAAGGCTGGGTCAACTCTCCTGTTGAAATAACTTTATCGTAACCAAATTCAGAAATATCAATCTCGGTCTTGTTAATTTTTTTAGCGAGCGCATCAATGTCTCTGAGTGTTATTGCCTTCTCTTCCCTCACAGCTTTTGGAGGGATGGTAAATCCCTTCTTATTGAAATAATCAGGCTCGAACCTTATAGCCCAAGATTTCTTATGCTTGAACCTACCCGACAATCCTCTTCCGCCTCTTGAACCTGCTCCTCTGTTCTTCTTATGACTACCCTTACCGCAAGTTCTTTCTCCTCTCTTCTTTCTTATTTTTTTAACTCTGCGAACAACCATCTAAACCACGTCCAATTTGTAATACAAAATTTCTTTTAAATCATTATCAAAGTAAAATTTTCCTTCGAACTTTTTTCCTTGCAACATCAAAGGCATCCACAAGCTGTCATCCGGCCACATTTCCTTGAATGGCAAATCATTAAAATTAAACCAATTAACAACGCCCTCCCTTCCTTGCATGGGTTCTCCCACGAATTCGTTTGTTGCAAAAACATGACAGGTAATGAAGAGCTCATTTCCTTTGAAGAAATTCAGAATGCCGTGATTCTCAATATTGAAAATTTTTACACCAGTCTCCTCTAAAACTTCTCTCCTAACGCTTTCTTCAGGTTTTTCATTTTCCCTTAACTTTCCCCCAGGTCCGTTCCATCTTCCTTCTCCGAATAATCTTTTTGACTTTCTTTGGAGCAAAATTTTATTGCCTTTAATCAAATAACAAAGTGTTGTTTCAGTTACCATTAAATCAATCCTCAATAGGGTACATCATCAAAGCATTAATCATGTCTTCACTAGCTATGCCGAAGTGTTTTCCTAGTTCTCCAATGCAATGAAGAGTTTTTAATATTGAAAGCTTACCATGATATGCAATATCTTCATTGGTAATACTTGAAAACATTGGCTTTCCATCTAATGTCATTTGCGTTTGCATTAAATCATCCTCTTCAGCAATTCGTTAATCTCCTTGCCTCTATAACCCAATTCGCCTTTCGGATAGTGCTGCTTAATCGAGTGCTTGAATCCTTTTGATGGTGGGGTCAGTCTGAAAACAGGTTTTATCGTTTCTGGAACTTTCTGATTCTCTTTTGTTTTCTTAAAAACTTCTTCTGCCTCTTCTTTTGTCAGTCTAACGTTGCCTGGTTTTCTTCCTCTCTTCTCTATCAGTGATTTTAAAACAGTATCATCAATCTCTCCCCACGTAACCCTGTCCTTGACCTTCTGCAGCATTCCCTTTACAACATCATCTTCTTTCAACAGAACGCAGTGCATTTTCCTGTTTAGCCTTAGCATTTTCAAAGAGTCTACAAAGTCTTTTCTTATCTTGACCAAACCTTTTAGCCTGATGACAGCATACATGTTATCAAACCTTCCCGATGCTCATGCCGACCTCTTTCTCGAACTCTGGCTTAATCCTGTAAGTATTCAATTTCTTAAGAGCATTAAAATTGGCTCTGATAAGGTTGGCCCTCATCTGCGTGTTGCCCCTGGTCTTGCACCAGACATCGCTTATTCCGGCAAGCCTAAATAATTTTTTAACTTCATTGGAAGTGCATAGACCTATTCCTTTTGGTGCAGGTATGAGTTTTACAATAACAGAACCGCTCTTGCCTTCTACCTTGAAAGGAATTGAGTGATTCGAACCACAAGAACACTCCCAAGAACCACAACCCCTTCTTATGGGAATTATACTGAGCTTGGACTTGTTCGTGGATTTCTCAATGACCTCTTGGTGCTTACCAGGTGGACCAGAAGCTAGACCCATACCAACATAACCGTCCTTATTACCAACAACGGTCATGACGGATATCCTATAGCGTCTACCGCTCTTGTGCATTCTAGAAGTTCTTTTGAACGGCGTTCTTCGTATTCCTCCACCTTTTCCTGTCGAACCACCGATAAGAATTATCTCTTTTTCTAAATTAGGTAGAAGAGCATCAACTATAGTAGGTTCGGATATTTTAATTCCATCTGCGAATATCTTTGCTATATCAGTTATCTCGCCCGCCAAAACTTTCTTACCCAGTTCCGTCTTGGCTTTCCACGTAATTGTTGTTGGAGCTTTTGCTTTTTCTGGAACCGCAGCCTTCTCCTCCACTATCTCCTCTGCCTTTTTTATGTTCTCTTCTTTTTCAACTTCTTGTTTTTTTGGTTCTCTTGGCATATCAACCCACTATCTTATTTTTTACCTCGTCAAACTGTTTTTCCAAATCTTTTGAAATGTGCTTTCCTCTAATCCTGTCTTCAGAAGGTAATATCTCCTCTGAGCACGGAACTTTTATTCCTGAGTCCAAAACGCCTTTTAATGCAGCATAAATTCTTGAGCCCTTGGTTGAAATCTGCAAGCCCATGTCCAAGACCGCCTCTTCTATTTTTTTATTCTTTGCCTTTTTGCCTGCCAACAAACCTGTCAGATACGACGCGGGAACATTACCGGTCCTAACCCATCCAAGCTTTTTCAATTCGGTCGAGTTTGCTTCTGCCACAGTCTGGTCGCCCTCTGGCACAAAATTGATAAATTGAACAGAAATGTTAGAAAGGCTTCTTCTTATGACTAGCCTAGTCTTTTTAGACTTCAACAGAGCCAACCTCTTTCTATAATTAGTCTTGTTTTCTCTTCTTCTTTTGAACGGCATCAAATAATCTTTCTTCATTTTTTATCACTTTTTATGTTTTGCTCTTTTTAATCTTCTTCTAACCTTTCTTAATTTAAGTTTCTTCCTATGTTCTCTATATCCTTTACTTTGATGTTGTGTTCTCATTTTTTCTCATCCTCTAAAAGCTCTTTGTCCTTCAAGTAAGACAACAGGTGCGCCCTGCTTCTGAAAGCGCTACCCTTTATCATTTTGTAAATCTTTCTGTAAGCGAAAGGCTTTAGTCTTCCCTTGCTCTTCAATTCCCTCAACAGCATTCTTTGTGGTCTGACGATCTTCAGCCAGTCGGTTTTCTTACCCAACCTAGTTAATCGCGTACCTCTCCTGCTTCCAGCTTTTTGCTGTCTATTCTTAGATTCTATCTCCACTTTCTTATTGGGAATCTTTTTTATCACGCCCTCTTTAATAAATCTCCTTATGTCTCTCCTGGTTATCGCCTGTTTCACTTTCTCATTCTTCGGGTCTATCCAAACCTTCTCAGACCCGCATTTCAATATCTTCGCTGCAAGTTTTCTTTGTATGCTCATGTAATCACATCTTCCCTTTCAAGTTGAGACTCCAATATGACGCCGAATTCATTGAAAAAAGTTTTGCAACTAGGACAAATTAAAACATCTGGATTTTTTTTCCAGCTAGCTCCTTTTATACCGCATGATGGGCATCTTCTTTTACCAATCAAATACATAATCATGCCTTCTTCTCCACAGGCTCGACCTTTTTAATTTCGAGCCTCAACGGATTTAAAACCTTTATTTTCATCTCCCCTGCCATTTTCATCATATCAAGTCTTTTCTTTGTGCCAACAGACGAAGCAATTCTGCAAGCCTGTTTTTGTGGATTAATGCTTGCCAAGTCTTTAATGTTGTGAACGAGTTTTTCTTCAAAACCAGTTGGATGCAAATACTTAACCTCTTTGGGGGACCCATAACCGTGCCTTGGCATAAAGCCTTTGGCCTTTTTATGAGACCTTAACTTCGAGTGTTTACCTTGCGGCATTCTCCACTTATCACCCAATCTTTTCAGGGTTTTTCCGCCCTGCATTATGAATTCTGGTTTTTTTCTCTTGATTTTTAATCTTAATTTTAATTTATTCATAATTATTACCTAGGTCCACCAATTATTCCAACTTGTTTAGGCTTACATATTATTTCCTTTATACCAAGCTTGAAAAAATTAGTAGTATAATTAGGTCTCATCACAATAGCCGTATCACATCCGCCGCTTGTTCCGGCAATGGCAATAACATCTTCATCTGGAGATAGTAATCCTGCATCTGTTGCCATTAATGTCACTTCAACTGCAACCTTTGTTCCTTCTGAAAACAGTTTTAATGCATCGCAAAATATCATTAGAGGGAAGACACCACCATATCTAATGCCCATTCCTCTTTCTACTCCACTTAAAGCTTGGGTGCCTCTATAACATTCTATCCCTTTCGCCTTCAATTTTTCAAGGTTTCTTTCCCAAATATTTTTTCTTTCTGTAGATGAAGTTCCAGCATGTAATGTTACAGCAACTATCTTTATGTCTTCTGGAGCTTTTTCAGAAATCTTTAGAGCAGTTTCTCCTGTATAAGTTGCAACTACAATTTTTTTGATATTGTTTTTTTTAGCAAATTCTAAAGCTAATTCTATAGTTTTATCTGTATTTTCCTTTCCTGGATTTAAAAAATATGTTATTTGTTTTGTTTCATAATCCATAAAATCACTTTAGCCAAAATATACCATCTTGGAAAACTCTCCTGTCTCTAGCCTTTATCCATGTTGTCCTTTCTAGGTTCGCTGCAGTTTGTCCGACATCGTCCTTGCTTATCCCCGTTACAACAATCTCATCACCACTAATCTCAATCTTACAATCTCCAACAATCTTAGTCTTCCTAGGGGTCTTCTCACCCAAAAAATTATTTACCAAAATTTCTTTCCCCGTAATCTTGACCGTGAATGGAAAGTGCATGTAGACCATTTTCAGCTTAACTGAGAACCCTTTTTCAACACCCTCAGTCATGTTGAGTATGAGGGACTTGATTGTTCCCACCATTGCCCTAACTTTCTTTCTTTTGGACTCCGACAATATCATAATTTTGTTGTCAGTTTTTTTGATTGCAATTTCTTTTGCAAATATAGGACTATAAAAATCTTTTTCCAAGGTTCCTTTAGGACCTGAAACCTTCACCTTGAACTTCTCTACCTCAATGTTTATTCCGTCAGGAATTTCGATTGTTATTTCCATAATTATCACTAATAAACATAAGCTAGCAACGCTCCTCCTAAACCCTTTTCCTTGGCAACACTGTGCGTTAGCACTCCTTGGGACGTAGACATTATCAGAAAGCCCAAACCAATGGCTGGCAGGTATCTCTTTTCCCATTTTGCATACTCGTCCTTCTTGACGTACAACCTGGGCCTTATCGAGTTACAGTCATTTATAATTCCTAGAAGCTGTATCTTGACCTTTCCTCCTTTCTTATCATCCATGTATTCAAAGTCTCCTATGTAGTTGTGTTTTTGCAATATCAACAGAACGTCCTTGACCATCTTGGAAAATGGTGTAACTACTTCTTTCTTTCCATACCTGTCCCCATTCTTTATTGACGACAAAACATCTGACAACAAATCATGCATCATAAGTATCACGAATATTTTTTAAATCCTAATTTCTTGCCTACCTCTCTGAAGCATTGTCTACAATAGTTTAGCCCATATCTTCTGATTAAGCCATCATGCCTGCCGCAGCGTCTGCAAGCCCTGCTTCCCTTGCCGAATTTTCTCTCTCTTTTTTTAATTTTCATAATATCACGCCAAGTTGCACATTCCCGAAGCGCAAACACAGGTTCTGTTCGTTACCAAATATACCTGTGGACAAACAACGTCTGTTTCTGCGCCAGCCTTCTCGTCTATAACTGAAATATATTCTTGAAAATGATTTTTATTAACGCATACCTCTGTCCCACCTTCGTTGGGAGGGCAAGCAGAGCCCTTGACCCTTATGCAGTCCGTATCCTGATTGCATGTTAAAAATTCTTGAGAAGGTTCTATGAAATCTGTTGATGAATATTTGTGTTGCACCTTTTTGCTGGGAACATAAAACTGCTGGATTAGAAATACCAGGCCTATGATAATAAATATTAATGCCAAAAATATCGTCAAGTCATTTATCATACTATTTCAACCCCGTAATTTTTGCTAGCCCATTCTATGGCTTCTTCAGGTTTTATCAAATGCTTTTTGCCTATTTTAGTTTTCATTCTCTTTCTCTTTATCCTGAAACCTGGTCTTTCCAAGGTAACGCAAACATCCATACCAAAAATACCAATCTCAGGATCGTATCTCACTCCAGGAATATCAATGTGCTCTTTAACGCCGAAAGAAAAATTTCCTTGAGCGTCAAAAACTTTTTTTGAAAGTTTGTTTTCAACAGCATCAAAAGCCCTTTTCAAAAATTCGTCTGCATCCTTTCCTCTTAGAGTGATTTTACAACCAATCGGTCTTCCCTTGGTAGCTCCAAAGGTTGTTCTGTTGCGAGTCTTTGTTATGACAACCTTCTTCTCTGTCAGCTTCTCAAGAAGAGATTTCGCTCTCTCAAGCTTCTCACCTGCATCACCGCAGCCGATGTTGATTGTTATTTTTTCTATTCTGATGTTTCTCATTGGATTCATATCATCACTCTATTTTTATCATGGGCTTATCTTTGCCAACAACTATCAAAAGTTCTTTAGGAACCTCAAAGGTCTTCTCGCCTATCAGCCAGACTCTGTCCTTGTCTATCTCCTTTATCTTGGAAATCTTGCCTGCATTTTTACCGCCTAAAACCATGGCTATCGAACCTTTCTCGAATTTTATGTGCTCGACTATTTTCTGCTCTGGCAACTCTATTAGCAACGAATCTTGAGTAGAATACTTCTCGTTCGTTAGAATGTTTCTTCCGTCATTCAGGTTCAGCTGGTTTTTGTTTCCTCTCAAAGTTTTCTTGTCGATTATCTTACAAATCTTCAACTTCTTTTCGTTTTCCGGTATTTCTATGAAACTTACGCCATCCCTTGGTATAGCCCTCCAAGATTTTTTTATGGAGGGAATCTCAACCAAATCAAAAGCGCCCACTCCAAACTTGGGGTCCTTAATTTTTCTGCAATCCACTAGAACCTCACCCTTCTTGATTATGGTCCTAGCCTCCTTTCCAGTTTCTGCGAGCTTGAAAACGTCTCTTATCAAGATCAACAGGGGAAGTGAAAGACTCTTCTTATGAGAACCTCTAGGTGGAACTGTGAACTTCTTCGTTTTCCTTTCAATCGGCCACCATCTCGGTGAGGCTAATCTTTTTAATCTTGCCAAATCTATACACCTTTCCTGTTAATTATCTTCAACCTTTCCTTGTCGTCCATTACAGGATTCAACAAAAGCAAATTTGAAGCGCTCACTGGAACGTGAACTTCTTCTCCTGAGACTTTTTTCCTCTTAACATTCTCAATATAAACTTTAAATCTTTTTAAATCAACGTCCGAAATTTTTCCTGTGGTTCCCTTGAACTGTCCCCTCATTACTATTACCTCGTCACCCTTTCTAATCGGCAAGGACCTTCTCTTCCACCTTTCTATAAGGCTTTTCGATAGGTGAGCTGACAAAAACTTGTGCCTTTTGTGCAGTGGAGACTGATAGAGTGCTTTTCTCTGTTTTGATGGTTTTTTCGATTTCATCATAACACCGTCGAAGCTATTTTACCGATCATCGAAAATCTTTCAACAACTTCTTTGGCAATCGGCCCTTTAATCTTGGTTCCTCTTGGCTCTCCTTTATCATTAATTAAAACAGCGGCATTATCCTCGAACTTGACTCTCATGCCGTTCTTTCTCCTGTACTCCTTCTTCTGCCTGACTATTATGGCGTGAACAACCTCGTGCTTTATTTTTTCATTTCCATCTTTCACAGCGCAGATTATCCAGTTACCAACTCCGCAGCGAGGAGATCTGCCCTTTACGCCTTTGTAGCCTTTCACCGCTATTATCTGTAGCAGGGTTGCTCCAGAGTTGTCTGTGCATTTTATGTAACTTCCAGCTTGCAAGCTCTTTGTTACTATTGCTGATATTGGCTTCATTTTGTTTTCACCTTTTCAACTACAACAAATCTTTTGGTCTTGGACAATGGCCTGCATTCTGCAATCTTAACAATGTCTCCTTCTTTAGCATCAATACATTTGGGATTGTAAGCAGCAACCTTGCTATGCCTTCTTTCATAACTCTCGTACTTAGCATCGTAACGATTATAATCCCATCTTACAATGACAGTTTTTGAAGCCTTGTCGCTAATAACCTTTCCCTCGAAAACTTTGCCTCTAACTGAAAGTTTGCCGTGAAATGGACACTTGATATCTTTGCAAGCCTTTTCTGGCGGCTTTACATCCAGTCCTATGTTCCTAACCTTTTGCTTTACCATTTTTTCACCTTTAACTTTACTCTTTCCTCAGGCCTCTTGATAATTATTGTTCCATTGACCTTGACTCTCTTCCCATCAGGAATCATGAATATGAAGTCTGTCCCCTTTTTCTGAATCTTTTTTATTCCCTTATCAGTCTCTATGACCAAAAGGTTTTTTGTCTCATCAACAACCAAACCCCTTATGCCGACGTGGAACTTGTTGGTGCTGCTTGCTATCTCGACTCTCAAGCCTATGAGTTCGTGCCTAATCAGGTCCTTTGCTGAGATCATTTTACTCAACTTCAATTTTTTCTTCGGGGAATCCTATTTCAACTAAGAGCTCTCTTATTTTTCTTCTGTGATCTCCCATCAGCTCTATTCTACCTTCCTTCAAAGTTCCACCGCAAGCAAGCTTTGTTTTCAGTTTCTTTATCAGGTCCTTAGGATTTGCTTTCTCGTCTATCCCTTCTATTATGGTGACGAACTTTCCCAAAGATCTTCTTGAGGTATAAACTCTTATCTTTGCTTCTTCCTTTGCGATGGTCTTACAGACGCAAAGCTCTTTAGGCAAACCGCACACCGGACATACTTCAGGCAGTTTTTTCACTCCTCCTCTTTATTTCAGTCAAAATTCTTGCTATTGTTTTTTTGAGTTCTCTGACTCTTCCAGGATTACTAGGACTTCCTCCTATAGCAATCTGTCCTTCATCCTTTACCAATTCCAACTTTAATTCGCTTAGTCTTTTGATAAGATCATCATGAGACATTTCCTTGAGTTGCCTCTTCCTTATTATTGCCAATCTTTTCTACCTCCTTTTTAATTTCTTCAGGCTTTACCTCTTCCTTCATTTCGGTTTGTCCGATTCTACCTTCCTCTAAATTTTTCATAAGTTCCAATTCTTTCGGCGGGACTGTCAATATCCTAACTTGGATTCCTATTATTCCAAGCTTGACATTAGCCTGAGCATAAGCTTTTTGAACATCTGTCTCTGCAGGTTCGCCTGAATATTTTAAATATCCCGAGGAGAACTTCTCTACTCTTGATATGTCGCCCCCTATTTTTCCGGCAACTCTTATTGCAACGCCAACAGCTCCCGAGTCCATAACTCTTTCTAAGGCCAAATTCACGACCCTTTTATAATTCAGACCTCTTTCAATCGCAGAGGCTATCCACTTGGAAATAATGGACGGATCTAGGTCAGGAACAGCCACTTCTTGGACATCGAGTTGCGGATTTTCAAAACCGAATTTTTCCTTTAAGGTCTGCACCATCGAGTCTATGTTCTTTCCGCCTCTCCCGATTATTATTCCGGGCTTGTGCGCGAAGACTGTGATCCTTATGCTCAACGGCGTCCTCTGTATCTCGCTGTGACTGTAACCAGCTCTAGCGAACTCTTTAGACAAAAATTCTTCCACGTCTAAATTCCTTATTGCTTCTTTAACGAACTTTTTTTCCAAAGCCATTTTTATCACTTAATACAGCCTGTATGTGGGCTGATTTCAGCTGGATGCCATGTCTTCTGTCCCTCCTGCCCCTGTACATCGTAGACCCTTTGTGAGCCGATATGAAAAGGTTTAATTGGATAGTGTCTATGTTCTGAGCCCTTGCATTGCTTTCCAACTGGTTTAACAATTTCAATATCTCTCTTGATGTTTTTGTGAAGTATCTTCCTTTGATTGAATCTTCTTTGTTGACTATATTTTCCAAAAGTTTTTTTGCATCTGCAAATTTTTTTCTGTTCAAAACTTTGCAGACTATTATGGCATTCTCTGAGGATATTGAAAATGTACCCAAGGCACGAACCTTTTCCTTTGAGCTTATAGCATATTTCATAACCATAATATCACTTTTTCTTTCTAAACTTGTCGTAAATCCAGATTATGAGGCAGGAGAGAAGGTACCATGTGATTATATCTAAAATCCAAAATGAAGAAGGAACAAAATATAATCCTAATACAGTTGGGTTATATACTATTGAAGTTTGTAAAAATACAAAAAATGGTTCTATAGTTGGTAAACACTTAAATGCAGGTGTTTGAACACAAAAACCTAATAGAATTGGCAATAAAATAATTAAAAGAAAAATAACTATTGTTATCACAATCTTTCTCCAGTCTGGTTTTATGAATTGTTTTAGTGTCATCATTATCACTTTACTTAAGAGGCAAAAATTTTGAACTTTTCGTGGCACCGACCCCGGGTGCTGAGTGCTGAACTCTCTTTCTTGTCAAAGCGAATTCTCCTACCCTGTGTCCGAGCATCTCCGGTTTTATGTCAACAGATACCCATTCCTTACCGTTGTGAACCAGGATTTTTTTGGACAGCATCTCGGGTATTATCACCATCTCTCTCATATGAGTTCTTACGGGTTTTTCAGACGTTCTTAATTTTTCCAAAAACTTTTTCTCATCGTCGTCAAAACCTCTCAAAAGATTTCTCCTCGACCTAGATGGAATTAACTTTGCGAAATCTTCCAGACTCATCTTTTGCAATTCTTCAGCTGTCTTACCCTTTAATAAAAATATTCTAGGCATATTATCGCTTCTTTCTCAGACCTGATCTACTTGCCGCTATCGAACCTACCTTTGCACCTGGGGGAGCACGTCTTGAAATCGTCTTTGGAGTTCCAGGCTTGGTTTTACCACCGAACGGATGGTCAACAGGATTCATTTTTACTGCTGATGCTCTTGGCCAAAGTTTGTTTCTAGCTTGTTTGAGATAAAATAATTGACCAGCCTTCACATATGGTTTGTCTCTCCTTCCTCCGCCAGCAGGTATTCCTATTGTCGCCAAGCAATCAGGATTAAACATCTTGAATTCCTTTGAAGGCATCTTCACAGTGACCTTGCCTGCCTCGTTTGAAACTATAATAGCTTTTGTTCCAGGTGAGCAGCAAAGCTTTGGGCCTGAACCAGGATAATTTTCTATAGCAAAAATAGAATAACCTTTAGGAATCTTACTCAACGGCAATATGTTTCCTGTTTTTGCATCGCCACCAACAATCAAATTATCGCCAACTTTTAAACCTTCAGCAGCAATTATAAAAACTTCTTTGCCATCCGTCCTTATTCTGGCAAGAGGCGAGTCTCTACCAGGATCGTGAACAATGTCAGCAACCTCGCCTGTTTTAAAACCGTACTTGATGTCGCTTACAAACCTATGGCCTGGGCTACGATAACGTGGTCCGCCCTTTCCTCTTGCTCTTGAAATTATTCTCTTACCCATATAATCACAGCATGCCCAACCTTGTGGCGATGTCGCTTGCTGAATATTCTTTTGATAGTTTTATCCAAGCTTTCTTCCTTCCTTTTCTATCCAACAAAGTTGTAACGTTATCCACCTTAACGGTAAATGCCCTTTCAATTGCCCATTTTATCTGCTTTTTATCCGAGTTTCTATTAACAATGAAAACTAACTTGTTCTCCGCTTCAATTTTTCCAATAGCCTTTTCAGTCAGCAAGGGGTGAAGTAGAATACTCCAAGGATCTACCAGTGGTGCTCTTTCTTCTTGTTTTTTCTTTTCAGCCATAAATCTCACCAAGTTTTTTTATTGCTGACTCTGTGAAAATTGTAAGCCTACCAGGATGAGTTCCCGGAGCAAGCAATTCTGCATTCAGATTTTTTGCCAGGCATATGTCAACTCCTGCTATGTTCTTGGCTGATTTCAAAAAGCCCTTGTTTTCAGCTATGACGAACAGAACAGATTTTTTTCTGGTGTATTTTCTGCCTCTTCTCTTGCCCTTGCCAGCCCTAACTTTTTTACCCTTGGCTCTTTCCATTTCTTTTTCCAGACCAATTTTCTCTAATAACTCTTTAACAGACTTTGTTCTTTTCAATTCCTGAATAGAATCATCAACAACTATGGGTAGATTGATGTTATTAATCAAGTGACCTCTTCTTGAAACAACGTCCTTTGAGGCTGTCGCTGCTATCGCCGATTTTATTGCGAGAACTCTTTCCTTGTCATTTATTTTTTCATACCATATCTTCTCTGATTTAGGTGGATGAGCCTCTCTACCCTTTCTGGCCTGAGGAACAAACCTCGGTGTCAATTGCAAGTTAGCAGGTCCTCCATGTATTCTGGCCATCCTAGCTTTCTCTATGTTCATCATGTGACCTGGTCCCTCTCTTACTCCGTGATAGTGGGCAGATGTCCTTTTCCCCGCCAGCTTGTCTGCACCATAAGGATGTCTATTATGACTATGTATTGACAGAACAGCTCTCTTTATCAAGTCTGGTCTAAAGTCTGTGCTAAACACCTTTGGCAGTTCTATCTCGCCTTTCTGATTGCCTTGAACATCGAAGACAGTTGCTTTCATAATTAAACACCTTGCTTGCTCTCCATAGAAACATGAGTGATATCAACGGGGTAAACTTTCTTGGGCCTCACGGCAAACCTTAATCTTATCAGCCTTTTTTTAGGTCCTGGCACACAACCTTCCAAGAATATGCAATCACCTGTGACATTACCGTAATTCAAGAAGCCTCCCTTGACGCTAAAACCATTGGCTATTCTCAGAATCCTCTTGTTCAACTCTGTCCTTGTCTGGAAACCTAGCTGACCTGCCTGAGGAATTGTCCATCTCACTTTTCCTGGTTCGGTTTGACCGTGCGCTCCGATTTCCCTTTCCATCTGCTCAGCCTTTCTTGTGTTGGTCTTTACCCCGAATCTTCTGACAGGGCCTTCATATCCTTTTCCCTTGGTAACAGCGACAACGTCCACCAAGTCTCCTTCTTTGAAAACGTCGGCAATCTTTATTTCCTTCCCCAAAATTTCCTTGGCATATTTTATTTGTTCATCAGCAGAACCGCCTAGAGCAATCTCAAAGACTTCTGGTTTTTTCTTGAAAGTAGGTTTGGTATGACAGATTAAATTTATTTTAGAAATTTCTTTTGGCAATTTATTCAATTGCTCTTCTAGATTTTTGAATTTCTTGGGGAATTTTAACTTTCGTGACAGTTCTTTATCCAGTTTGTCAGAAAAAGCATCAAAAGAAGATTTGTTTTTTGTGTAACACCTGAAACCAAAAACAGAAAGAGGAGGACAGTCAAGGACTGTTATCGGCCTTGAGATTTGTTGACCCCTTGTTGTTGAGTTGGGGTTGTTGTCTGTGATAATGACATGTGACATTCCAGCCTTGTAGCCGGCAAACCCAAGAGGTTTGATCTCCTTGGACATGGACCATGTTCTCAATCGAGGATAGATACGTCTAGCCCTCTTCTTTGGATAAAATCCCTTACTACCCTTTCTTGGTCTTTCTCTCTGCGGCATTTAACTCACAATTATATGCAAATTTAAACCTATTTAAATCTTCTCAGAACACGTTCACTACGAAAACTTTCCAAAGACTAATAGAACAAGAATGTATTTAAAGGTTTATTTAATCCCTAAAATTATCCTTAAGTATTCGCAACGCCTTCAGGGATATATTTATCTCTTCCCTAGGATTATATTTAACTTCTTGATTGCCATTCTCTCCTCTAGAATACACGACTTCCCGGAGAGCATTTACAATATGACTAGCTCTTCCGTTGTTACCTAAGAGATAGCAGGGTATTTTGCACATCTTATCATCTTTTGATTTTAGAATATATCTACGAACAATATTTTCCGAACGCTCTATTATTTCAGACCCGACCACCGAGCTTCTATTCCTTATAAGATGCAACTTTACCACATTATAGCTATTAACTAATAAATATTGGAAAGAATCATGTATTTATATTTTTCTATATTTATGTATCAGAAATGAAAAATTAGCCTCAAAATGTTGAATATGCCCAGGTAACCGAAGAAAATTACTATAGCCCCTATAGTAGAACCTATTGAAATTGCAATAAAGGACCTTTTCCAGTCTAAATCCATGAGCCAAGCCAGAAGAGAAGCGGTATAGGTTCCTGTCAGTGGAGAAGGCAAAGCAACGAACACGGTCAAGCCGAGCACGCCATATTTGTCAATGTAAGGCTTCCCTTTTTTCTGAGTCCTCTCTAGATATTTTTGAAATAATTTTATTCTGCTGAAAACTTTTTTGTATAATAACTTCAGCCCGAAATATATTGGAAAAAACAGCAAACAGTTAACTGTAAGTGACGTGGCCAACACTGTCAGAGGGTCTAAACCCAAGATAAGACCTAGAGTTATTCCTCCTATCTGCTCTGTAGTTGGTATAAGGTTTGCTATTATTACAGCAAGAACGCTTCCAATATAATTCATAAAAAAAGATAAGAAGAAGAGATTATTTAAAGACGCTCATCCCCTATTTCTTCTTTTTCTTCGTCTTTGTTTCTTGACAACAAGTATCGCACATTTTTCTCACCCAGAATTACTTCCTCATTCGAAATTAATAAAGATAGCTACCACTTGTTTTATATTAGAGCGCCGAGAAAGGGATTTGAACCCTTAAGGCCTTTCGACCACTAGCTTTCCAGGCTCGCCTTTCTCACGAAATCTAGCGCACTACCAGGTTATGCGTTCGAGATTAATTATCTCGGCACAGCTATCTCGGCATATTAAATTTATTAACAAGAGTTTTTATATATTAAAAAAGTCCTATTAATTAGCATGCCCTCGCAATACGATATCGATACCAAGTTTTTAGAATTTTTGTTGAGCATATCTTTCACAGTCTCTATATTTTCAATCGCGTTCCTAACAGCTTTATCGACCACAGGAATTGGAATTAATTTTGTAAGACAGTTGTATGTTTTGTTTCTAATCTTATTTACCCTATTTTTAGGAGCGACCTTTTCGATATTCATAATGTGGTACGGTAAATACAGAACGAGCTATTTCAATTATAAATCCAAGTAATCAGTCTTTTAGTTGAATAGAAACAGAGACGCCATCAGGTATAGTTATCCTCATTATCTGTCTTAATGTCCTTTCGTCCGCAGAGACGTCAATGACTCTTTTGTGAATTCTCATCTCCCATCTGTCCCACGTCGCGTTGCCATGCCCAGTTCCATCCCCGCAAGGAGTCTTCATAGTAACGACTTTTAATTTCTTGGTGGGTAGTGGCACGGGTCCATGCATAACTACGCCAAACCTATCGGTTATCATCTTTAGTTCGGTGCAAACATCATCTAGTTTCTTAGGATCTGCACTCATTAATTTTATTCTTGCCTTTTGCATTTCATTTCACCATTTTATATTCTATTACTATTATCTAAAGTATTTAAATAATGTTCTTATAACGTAAGCATATTTATTTTCTATAGCTAAAGCTAATTATTAAAAATAAATAGAAATTAAAAAATTATTTTGTTTCAGGAACAACTTCCAAGCAAACCCCTGCTGCAACAGTCTGACCCATGTCCCTTATGGCGAACCTTGCCAATTCTGGGAATGTCTTTGAAGTTTCAATAACCATAGGCTTTGAAGGAACACATTTTATGATTGCTGCGTCTCCTGTCTTTATGAAATCCGGATTCTCTTGCAATGTCGCACCTGTCTTCGGATCAATCTTCTTCGTTATCTCGATTATCTTGCAGGCTGTCTGCGATGTGTGGCAATGGAACACTGGTGTGTAACCCTTCGTTATGACGTTGGGATGATACAGCACGATTATCTGTGCAGTGAATTCCTTTGCAACTGTTGGTGGGTTTGATACCAAACCTGCAACGTCTCCTCTCTTGATGGCTGTTTTATCCACACCTCTAACAGAGAAACCTACATTGTCTCCTGGCTCTGCCCTTGAAATCTGTTCGTGGTGCATCTCTATCGATTTAACCTCACCTTTTGCACCAGATGGCATGAATATCACATTGTCCCCTGTTTTAAGGACGCCTGTCTCGATTCTTCCGACAGGGACAGTTCCTATTCCCGTTATCGTATACACGTCTTGAACAGGAAGCCTTAATGGTTTTTCTGTTGGCTTTGGAGGTATAACAAAAGTATCTAATGCCTCAAGCAATGTTGGTCCTGTGTACCATTTCATTTTTACTTGTTTCTTTGCAACATTCTCTCCTTCCCATGCTGATGTTGGCACGAATAATATTTTGTTTATGTCATAACCGACGTTCCTCAAAAGCTTTCCTACTTCTTCCTTGACCTTGTTGAATCTTGCCTCATCATAGTTGGCCGAGTCCATTTTGTTTAGCACAACTATGAGCTGTTGCACACCTAGGACTTTTAACAAGAATATGTGCTCTCTCGCCTGTCCTGTTGCACCAATTCCTGCCTCGGTCTCTCCTGGTTTTGCAGACACGACTAACAAGGCAGCATCCGCCTGTGAAGCACCTGTTATCATGTTCTTTACAAAGTCCCTGTGACCTGGTGCGTCTATGATTGTGAAATAATATTTTGGAGTATCAAACCTCTTGTGCATTACGTCTATGGTAACCCCTCTTTCCCTCTCTTCTTTTAGCTGGTCCATGACGAATGCGAATTCGAATGTTTCCTTTTTCAATTCTGTTGCTAATTCTCTTAATTTTCTCATTTCCTCTTCTGGAACATTACCAGTATCGTATAATAGTCTACCTACTAGAGTAGATTTTCCTTGGTCTACGTGACCTACAGTTACTAAGTTTAAGTGCGGTTTTGCTGCCATTAAATCACCTTTTTATCATTAATATGCAAGATATTTAAATGTTATGATTACACTTCTGCTTTTGGAATTTCTTTTGGTAAGCCTTTTCTCTCTCTTATTCTCAAAGCGATCTGGTCTCTCAAATCATTAGGTATTTTCTCGAATAGAACATCCATCAAGGACTGGAAACCTTTTCCTGCGGTCGCTGATTTCAATGCGCCTTCGAAACCAAACATCTCGGCAACAGGAACCTTGGCCGTTACGATAGACGTGTTCTCTTCCTGCTCAACGTTCAGTATCTCTCCCCTTCTGTTCCCGACCTCTGCAGTAACATTTCCTATGTATTCCTGAGGAGTGTCAATCCTTATTATCTGCTTTGGCTCTAAGAAACTAACGCCTGCCTTAATCATGCCCTGATTAATTGGAAAACGGATGGCAGGAATAATCTGTGCAGGTCCTCTGTGGACGGCATCCTCGTGCAATTCTGCGTCATGCAACCTGACGATAACCGCAGAACAAGGTTCCTTTGCTAGAGGTCCTTGTTCCATTACATCCGTGAATGCCGTCTGGATATCTTCCATTGCCTCGTTCAAGTATTGAATACCTTTTGTGTTATCTATAAGCATGCAGTGATTATAAATTAAGAGTATTTTCTTTGCATCCTCCTTTCCCATTCCCAACTCTTCCAGCCTCTTCCTCATCTCCAAGTTCTTTCCCTTTATCAATCCGTCCCTTATCTCTCCCTCGGTCATTGCTTTGTATATCTCGGGGGGAACCGATTCGACGGATATATAGAACTTGTTGTGCTTGTTTGGTGACTTGCCCTCTATCTCAGGAGATTTGCCAAAAATACTTTCCCTGTAAACGACTATGGGTGGCGAAGCAATAATCTCCACACCTTTCTCCTTTATCTTTCTCTCGACCTTTGCATCCAGGTGCAACTCACCCAAACCTGAAACCAGAGTTTCTCCAGTCTCAGGATTTACTTGGACTTTTAGAGTTGTATCCTCCCTGCTCAACGTCTTGAGAATTTCTATCAACTTTGGCAAGTCCTGCGGATACTTTGGTTCAATCGATTTGGTAACAACCGGCTCAAAGATGTGTTTTATTGCTTTGAATGTGTCCATGTTAACGTCTGGTTCTGTCAAAGTCTGTCCAACAGAAACGTCAGTCAAACCAACTAAACCGACAACGTTTCCTGCAGGAGCATAATCAACTGGAAATCTTTTCAACGCGATGAAAGTTGTGACCTGCTGCACTTTGATAGACCTTCCGGTGTCAGCGATGACAATGTCCTCTCCCTTGGATATCTTGCCAGAGAATATTCTTACAGTGGATATCATGCCAGCATGAACATCATAAGTTATCTTAGTTATAACAGCCGCTAATTTACCGTTTGCATCGCAAGCTAGCAATTGCTTGCCGATGTCTGACTCTACGTCACCCTTCCAGATTCTTCCTATTCTATAAGCCTGAGCTTCTATTGGATTTGGCAAATGCTTGATGACCATGTCCAGAACAACAATGTTCATCGGCGCCTTGTTTGATAATTCTTCATCTTTTTCCTGTGAGCAAAAATCGATTATATCCTTGAATGTTACCCCTGTCTTCTTCATGAAGGGGACAGATATCGCCCATTTTTTCAGAGCGGAACCGAACGCAACAGATCCGTCCTCAACTTTCACGACCCAATCCTTTGAAAATTTTGGTTCAACATATTTCTGGATGAACTTGTTAACCTCAACGACTATGTTCGCTAGTCTTTTTTGCAGTTGTTCAGGCGTCAACTTTAATTCCCTAATTGCTCTGTCAACCTTGTTGATGAATAGAATAGGTTTTACTCTTTCTGCCAATGCCTGCCTTAGAACAGTTTCTGTTTGAGGCATGATGCCTTCAACAGCACAGCAAAGAACAACAGCCCCGTCCACTGCACGCATTGCCTGAGTAACGTCAGCTCCAAAATCTACGTGACCTGGTGTATCTAACAAGTTTATCAAATATTTTTCTCCCTCGTAATCGTGAGCCATCGTGACTGTCGCACCGTATATGGTCATCAGTCTTTCTCTTTCTTGGTCGTCAACCCATGTGAGCATTCTGTCTCCGACCAATTCTCTGGCCATCAAGCCTGCTGCTGCAGCCAGATTGTCTGTTAATGTCGTCTTCCCATGATGAATGTGGGAAACTATACCAATGTTTCTTATGTTCTTCTGATTACTCATTAAATCTTGTACTTTTTCACTGTGTTCTTCCTTTACCATGATGACACCGCAATTTGAATTAATTGAAGAGAAGATATATAAAGTTTTGGGAAAAGAAGTTTTTGTTTATCATGGTTATTTTCATTTATACTATACATCAACTAGTTTTGATTTTTATTTGTGAATATTAAGTATCAACGATTTCTAATCCATTTATAATAAATAAGGTTAACAACAATGCCGAACAAAGCTAAGAGAATTATAATTAATGGTGAAGCTTCTTCTAAATAAAACTGTGCTAAAATTAAAAGGCCACCAATAAAAATAATATAAAAAGTCCATGTGTATTTTAGGATGGTTAGATTAGATTCAACGGACTTATTATACGCTTCAGAAAGTCCAGGTTCCTTGTACTTTCTTTTAGTCTTCTTCATACTTCTAATTTAGAAAACTTGACATAAAAACCTATAAAAAACCATCAAATTCCACCATTTTTTTAACCAAAATGCCTATTTCTAACATATCCCAGAAGTCAATCTAAACTAGTTGGTTCCCTATGTTATTTTCATATAACCTATACATCAACTAGTTTTGATTTATATAGACTTTTTTAACTCATTCATAGTTTTTCTAATTATTAAAACGCAATATAGAGACAACCCTATTGGTATTAAACCGAGCAATAGAAAATACCACCAAGCGTTTCCTGTTAAATAAACTAAGAAAAGAATAAATGCAGTTACTAAAATAAACTGCAAAATCATTGATTTATAACTTATTGTGGTTATCCAAACTCCTCCTGGAAACCAACCATGAGCATATTTCTTAGAATAGCAATCTGCATGAACTATAAATGGTTTTAAAGTCCATTTCCACCAACGATAAAAAATCCAATATTTGCTTTTAGGTTTAATTTCTTTTTTACATATTTCACAGATTATCTTCTTCATACTCATATTTTACAAAATCCAGCATAAAAACCTGTCAAAAACGACCAATTTTCCATTAAAAATGCCTTAAAATCAGCCATTTTTTAACATGCTTTCAGAAATGCCGATGTGATATATATGTTTCATAGGGTTATTTTCATATGTTTCCAGTTCCCTATATATGAATTTTAATAATTGATGGTTTTTATTATCTCGCCCCGCCAGCTTCTCTTTCTTTCCTTTCCTTTTCCTTTATCGAGAATGAGCTCTGCGAATCGTTGTTGTAGGCAGCAAAAATCTCATCAGCCAAAGTGTCAGCCATTCTTTTAGTGTTGTTAAACGACTTTTGATAAGAGCCTTGAACTATCAGCCTCAAGGCAAGGTCAATTCTTCTTTGCGGAGAAGTTATAACAGCTTTCCTTACAATTATTCCGCCTACCTGAAAAGAAGTTATCTCCTCTCTTATGGCGGCATTCTCTAAAGCCTTGACAAAAACTTCCACAGGGTTCTTTTTCGTTCTATCCTCAACTATTGCAAATGCATCCTCTATTATCTTCCAAGCCTTGAATGTCTTTCCAACATTCTTTCCGCTTGTAATGGTGTGCTTCTTACCCCTGTGGCCTGAGACGTAAATATGGGTGGCAAGCCTTTCTACAATGCTCATCTGGCTCTTGTGAAACTGCTTGGCACTGTTCCTGCCGAACGTTCTTGGTATTACGACAGGCTTTAGATTGATATAGTTCTTCAAGCCAGGATCAGTAACAGTAATATTTTCTGTTTCCCATTTGTTAAAAATCTTTAATGACATCATTTAGCCTCTTTCTTGACCTTTCCTTTTCTTAGTTCTGACAAAGGAATCTTATTAACCTTGATGACTTTCCATCTTAAGCCATGCTGAGAACCAACAGGTCCTCCTTGTGATCCTCCTACACCTTCTACCAAGACTTCATCATGTTCATTTATGAAACCTATACCACCTGATTTGGGAACGAAAACAGTTATTTCTTTCTTATTCTTCAATAACTGAACTCTGACGACCTTTATGATTCCAGAGTGAGGCTGCTTTTGTTCTATTCCATATTTCTTTATAACGATACCTTTTGCTTGTGGAGCTCCCTCCAGAGGATCTTTTTTCTCTTTTAGGTTGAGCATTCTAACATTAAACTTTGTTTTCTTCCATTTGTATCTTTTTTTTCTTTTTTTCAATTCTCTTGCTCCGAACAAACCCATGAATATCACTTGCATATTTAGAAATAAGACTTTAAAAGTTTATCGTTGACCTGACTAAGACTCAAAGCGTCTTATTGGTTTGAACCTAAAACAACATCTTAATTCACAATCTTAAAACTATTAAGAATCTCTTAAAGCATGACTTAGGTTTTAAATACTTTAACACCAGTATTTTTGAACCTTGCCGCATAAATCATTATATCTTGTTCCAGTTGTCCAAGCTTATAAAAGAGTGCCTCTTTTTTGGGTTCTTTTCCAACAACTTCTTGTTGAATCGAAGCTTCGTGACTCAATGGTAAAAGAACACCAATACAATCGGCTAACGTTTTTTTATCGTCTTCACTCATTTTTCTTTTAAATCTACTAAATAAACCAGCATAATGGCCTTTAACTGTTTCGAATTCCTGAATTATTTCTCTGTATCTCTGCTCTGATTCTTCCAAACTCAAATCTGAGTGATATTTGAGTGGTCTTACCATTTTATCACTATAAAATAATATCATAGAAAACTTTTTAAACTTGAATTAATGTGCCACATTTAAATGTCTATGAGAAGCCATTTTCAGCGTTTAAAGTGTGAAATAGCGGTCAACCCAATAAAAGTTTAAAAACCTTTTGGTTAAAAAGTTAGCCCCGGCAAGATTCGAACTTGCGTTCCGAGGTTTCTTTCATAGCAAAGCTCAATGCTTTAGTCACATGACCAAAGCCTCGTGTGCTTGGCCGCTACACTACGGGGCTATCCAATAATAAAATAACTTAAACCAAAGATTATATAAATATTATAAACGTATTAAATAGTGGTTTTATGAGAATTTTACAGAATCACTCAGATTTCATAGAGTATACGCCTATAGAAAAAGAGATAAGAAATGCAGAAGAAGCGGAAAGGAAGACTGTTAGGTATGAGAATATAGTTGTAATATTTACTGCTGTTGAAAAAGAAGATAATATTTCTGTTGCAAAAAAAGCAATCGATGAGATAAAAGAAAGTTTGGAAGTAATAAAATGCAACAAAATTCTGATTTATCCCTTTGTTCACTTAACTAGTAATCCAGCATCAGCAGAGTTAGCCCTGAAGGTTTTAGTTGAAATGGAAAAATATGCCAAAGAGTCTGGCTTGGAAACCTATCGTGCTCCTTTTGGTTGGAACAAACAGTATAACCTTAAGATAAAGGGCCACCCATTGGCTGAACAGTCAAAAGTATTCACAAAAGAAGACTCTAAAGAAATACCGGAAGCGGTAAAGACTGAGGAGAAATTAAAGTCCTTCTGGTACATTCTGGACACAAATGGTAATCTAGTCCCTGTAGAAAAATTTGACTTCAAAAAACATGAAAAGTTGAAAAAATTAACTGATTATGAAATTGCCAAGTCAAGAACAGTGAGTCAGATGCCACCCCACATAACATTAATGAAGAAATTGGAAATAGCTGATTTTGAACCGGGAAGCGATCCAGGCAACCTGAGATATTATCCCAAAGGTAGACTAATAAAATCTTTACTAGAAACATTTGTAACTCAAAGGGTTATAGAGTATGGAGGAATGGAGGTCGAAACTCCGGTAATGTATGATCTAAACCATCCGATATTAGCTGGTTACTTGAACAGATTTCCGGCAAGGCAATACATTGTCAAATCTGATGATAAGGATTTTTTCCTAAGGTTCGCTGCATGCTTCGGGCAATTTTTGATGGCCAAAGATGCTCAGATTTCGTATAAAGATCTTCCCTTCAAGATTTACGAGCTAACAAGATACAGTTTTAGAAGAGAGAAAAGCGGTGAACTGGTTGGTTTGAGAAGACTTAGAGCCTTTACCATGCCAGATGTTCATGCCATTTGTGCTGACATGGAGCAAGTAAAAAGTGAATATCTTGTTAGATTTGATTTGTGCAAAAGCGTTCTAAAAGAATGCGGAATAGATGACAATGATTATGAAATGGCTATAAGATTTACCAAGGACTTCTACGAAGAAAATAAAGACTTCATAAATAACTTGATCAAGCATCACGGAAAACCGGTTTTAGCAGAAATGTGGGAAAAGAAATTTTTCTATTTTATTTTGAAATATGAGTTTAACTTTATAGATAATTTAGACAAGGCATCAGCACTATCGACTGATCAATTAGATGTGGAAAATGCAGAAAGATATGGAATAACTTATATTGACAAAAGCGATAAGAAACAATATCCTATGATATTGCACTCCTCGCCATCTGGGGCTATAGAAAGAGTCATGTATGCTTTACTTGAGAAAGCCTATGCAGAATCAAAAGAAGGCAAAAATCCTGTTCTTCCGTTATGGCTGTCTCCAACTCAAGTTAGAATGTGTCCAATGAATGATGATTTCGTAGATTTTTCTAAAGAAATAATGAAGGGATTGGAAAAAAACAATATAAGAGTAGACTTAGATGATAGAGTTGAAAGAGTTGAGAAAAAAGTTAGAGACGCTGAAATGGAATGGATACCGTTCATAGTTGTAATAGGTAAAAAAGAAAAAGAATCTGGAAAATTAGCAGTAAGATTTAGAGAAACAGGAAAAATAGAAAATATCACTTTAGAAGAACTTATAGAAAGAATCAAGAAACAGACAGAAAAATATCCATTCAAAGCTTTGTCACTGCCTAAATTCTTAACAAAAAGACCAAAGTTTGTATAAAAACAAAAATTAAGAACCCGAGCTCATTAGAGCTGTAAGAATTTAATTTCTTTTAAAGGGTATTTCAAAATACAAAAAATAGAATTATTTGGTATTACAATTACATGGGCTCTAAGTTCTGCCAGATGCAATTAAACATGGGCCCCAACAGGTCATCTGCCACGTGCTCACTCTGACTCCACAAAGCAAAATCTTGCGTTGGATGAACCTCTTCGTCTGTAAGTGATATGACAACATGACTGCCGTCTGCGACAATGAATCTTCCCTCGACGCCTATCTTGTCAACCTTTCTAATTTCAGCGAATTTCTTCAACTCGTTCAAAGCTGGAATCAATTCCTTTCCGAAAGGAGCTGCTATTCTTATCTTTACTCCTCTGTCAGCCGCTTTCTTTAGGACATCACTGTGTACTTGGTTCAAGTCCAACAAGCCTTTTGATGTCGTGAAGATTGATATGTTATTCTTGGCGCCCTTGAAGATTGTTTCCAATTGATTATAGAAAGCCTCTCTGCCTTTCAAAGATCCTGTCATTTCCCCTGGCTCTACTATCTTGACACCAGTCTTGTGAACCTTTTCCAACTCCTTTAGAATAGGAGAAGCCTGAAGTTTTGTGATTCTGTCAATGGTAATATCCATCTTTTCTTTAAGCGTTTTCTTTGCCCTTTCTAATGCCTCTCTGGGTGGAATTGCTATATATTTCAAAGGCTTTGTTGTCTGCGTCATTACAAAACCTTTTTCTGCTAAAGATTCTAGAACATCATAGGTTCTGCTATGTGGGACCTTAGCTAATGAGGATAACTCACCAGCCGTAGATGTTCCTCTAGAGAGTAAAGCAACCCAGAGTTTTCTTTCATAAAGGTTTAGACCTATTTGTTTTAGTGCATCTAAAACGTCTTCTGATACTATCATTCAATCACTTTATTTATTAATTAATCTCGATATTTATACTTTGCTACTTGTTTGTAATTAATAATATAATCAACAGTAAACTATATAAATACCTACTAGACAGTTATAAAAAATTGTTTTCATTAACTCGATTCATTGAGTTAGAAATTTAAATTTATAATGTCATTCCTATAACAGTGTTATAATGAAACCCTATTGCGAAACTGTTTCTCAATACGTTCTTCCGACGATGAGAGCGCTCATAGCAAAGAGGCTGATGGAGAAGTACAAGCTCACCCAGCAGAGCGCTGCCCTAAAATTAGGCCTGACGCAGTCTGCTGTGTCCCAATACATCAGGAACCTGAGAGGGTCGAAGATAAAAATCATAGAAAAGGACGAAAGCATCATGAAGGAGATAGACGATTTTGTGGATAAGATAGCTGCTGGCGATGTAAATTCTATAGCAACCTTTAACGACTTTTGTAACATATGCAGATCGATAAGAAAGAGGAAGCTGTTGTGCGAAATACACATCAAAGCTTTTCCTATTCTGAAAGACTGCAAAGCCTGTCTAGAATGATGGTTCAAATCCGGCCCCCTGCATCACTGACAGATGTTCGTGCCAACTTCCTTTAGCAAGGTCTTATTGATATAGATCGTAGAATTGGTTCTTAACGCAAGAGCAATGGCATCCGACGGCTTTGAGTCTAATTTCAATATCTTATTACCTGACCTTAGGAAGAGGTTAGAATAGTAGGTTCCGTTAACGAAGTTATCTATCGTAACATAGTCTAGAGTTATGTTAAAGCTCTTCAGAGTTTGAGCGAATATGTCATGGGTGTTAGGTCTCTGCTCCATAACGCCATTGATGCCGTCCTGAATGGATTGCGCTCTTTCAGCAGAAGTAGCCTGAACTATGGCAGTGCAGTTGTTACCTATAGTAACGATTTGACCTGAAACCTGCAGAACATTGGCGACTACATAGTCCCCCAAGTTTGTCATGTTTATTACTGCTATTGCTGCAAACGATAGTGCAATAAGGATTAGAAAGACTGCTAGCGGCAGTCTAGATGCTTTCTCATGTTTAGTTCTCCTAGGCATACTATTCTAATTATTACTCAAAGTATTAATATTTTTACTAAAAGAAAGAGTTATGCTTTCTTTTTCCTTACCATCGGCAACATTGTGCGTTGATTTTCAAACACTTCCAAATGGGAAGGTAAATCTATAGATTCTTCTGGCTTTCTAGAAAAGAAGAACAATTTTCCTTTTGAATGAAGCCAAAAAGTATCTCCCTTGCTATTTATATGACTATACGCCACTTTTTTCACCTCTTTTAATTACTAGATAAGTCTTATAAAAATAAAAAGGCATAACTATTTGTTTAACCAGTCTGTATTAACATTGAAACAGCTTGTCGTAATTCTATACTGGGTTATTGCCGCACATCCTCCTGTACCTAGAGTCGCCGTGTATCTTGCTGTCTGCCCAGGTAGAAGTGATGTTGTTGGTGACAATGGTACCTGACTGTCTACCAATCCAGTAGAACTTCTTGTGTCAACTCTTAAATCTTTTAGTTCAACGTATTCACCTCTTAGATCAAGAGTTAAAGTAGAACCTGTGCAAGTTTCTGTGTCAACAAACAATGCACCACCGATGCAAGTTGTTGGTATAGCTGCCGTAGCTGTTCTAGTGTAGTTAGTCACGTAAGCCGCTAAAATAACTGCAATACTCATGGTTATTGCTATCAACAAAACCGATGCTATAATCGGAGATATTCCTTTCATGTTAAAGAAATTACGGAACCCTGCATATAAAGGTTTCTATTGTGTATACCCAACAAAATACTGGACGTAATCCTCTTTTAGCAAGCCGTTATCCGTGTCAGCTGTCGAGTCGATTCTGATTCTTATTCTTCTGTCAGATGAGTTATAGTTCATAGCGTTCGAGGTCTCGTTGCACCACCATCTCGTCGGTGTGCCTGCAAGAACATTTCCAGAATCGCAGTTAGTTGATGTCCACTGAGAGTTCAACCAGTCGTATATCTGCAACGAGTATGCATCAGAGACGTTCGTAGTGAAATTTACTGTGGCATTGATGAAACTGATGTTGCCGTCGGCTATCTGCGAAGAATTGTGCCATACTTCTACTCTGTATGTATTTAATTTAGTTATTTGATAAACAAGATAATCTTCCATCATCTGATGAGTGGTGGTATCGCCTGAAGAGTTTAACCTAACTCTAATCTTACCATCAGAGATATAGTAAGAGGGATTTGATAAAACAACGCATTCCATTTTCTTGTAATTTGTATCAATTAGTGCTTGAAGACACGGCTCCCATGAGCCTGAACTAAAATTGTAAATATAGAAAACAAAAGGAACACCAGAACTTATATTGGTCTTTAGAACTGCTGTAACGTTTATTTTTGTTATTGACAAAGGATCCTCTAAAATTGTTGAAGAATTATGTTCTACTGAAATGTTTGCATATTTTGTTAAAACTGTACTCGAGATATAATATTGAACATATTCTTCCTTCAAATCTCCTTTGTTTGTGTTAGAAGTAGAATTTATTCTAATTCTTATTATTCCATCTGAAGAATTATAATTTTTGGGATTGTTTGTAACGTTACACCAAATAGTATAGTAATTATTAGGGACAACAGACTGGCTCTGGCATGGACTTGCATCCCAATTTGAATTAACAAAATCATAAATTTTCATGCTATAGACGTCATTAGCAGTAGAAGTGAAATTTATCGAAACGTTTGTGCTGTTCAAAATTCCAGAATAACTTACAGTCGCATTGTGCTCTACTTCCGCTCTGTAAAAAGGTGCTGGATTGATAACAACTGTCGAAACAACATAACTTGCTGCCCTGTTAAAAGTCCAAGACATTGATTGCGAACCTGCTGTAACTGATTTATCACTGCCTCTTCCTTTGTATAACTGTGATATTTGTGACCAACGGTTGGTTTGTCCTGTCCCTTCGGTAATTGTCCATGTATTTGCAGTTCTGTGTCCTCCAAGATACCCAAAGAGAAGTCTTCCACTACCAGTAACTGTAACAGATGATGAAGCTGTGGTTCCAGAACCTGTTGAAGTGCTGCTCGTTTGTATAGGGCTATTTTGATCTACACCATTATAAGTGACAGCTCCAGCAACAGAAAGCGTAGCCGCAGCAAAATTAACTGTGATAGTATTTGTTCCGGACGCAGGGTTTATCAATCGAAAAACGTAAGTTCTAACTTGAGGGTTTGTTGAGTAAAGAGCAGTAGTTACCTGTGTTAAAGGAATGCCACCATAAGTGACGCTGGTAACAGTTGTTGGAGTGCCTGTGGCAACATGAACTCCTACTGTTACAAGAAGTAAACGGTTATTGCCCGTTCCTGTTGCATGGCTCCAAGATATAGAAGATGCTGTAGTGGATCGCGTCATTGATGAAGCCGCATCAAATGCAATCGTACTTAAACTTTCTACTGCCTTAGTAACATTCCAAGTTAAACTGTCTCCATTAGCATTCAAGTAAGAATTTATTGTTGCTTGATTTATGGTAGAAGCATTTCCTGTTATGTTTGCTGTTTGACTTTGATTGTATTTATATATAAAAGTTCCTCCAGCCATCCCAACAGTAGATGTAACATTATAATTAACATTATCTATGCTAAAGGTATTTTCTGCGGATGTTATGTTTTCACCACTTATGTTTGCTGTCTGAAATTGGGGATAAGAAGAAGTTCCACCATTTTCAATTGCTTCGGGAACATCATAAGTCAGACCTTCCCCTAATGCATTCAGATATGATGCGTATCCAGAATACGCGCCGCCCTTGGCGATGTAAGGGTCTCCAAACTGGTTGTATTGATTCATGAACGCAACAGGTATTATCAATGGAGGAACTAGTGATATGCTTATTATTTGCTTTTGATTCACAACATCATAACCATCATTCCTTACTATAAGGCTGTGAATACCTCTTCCAAAACTTCCACCTCCAGTTATGTTAATAGTAGAATATGAAATGTTCATGAGAACTTTATTCAATCCGCCGTATATGTTTACATTTCCTTCGATTTGGGTAACGCCTCTGCCTACCACCTGTGATTTGCTGTCCATAGAAAAAGTGACAACGTCATTATCAGTGTCTATTAAATAGTTTCCGTCGCTTACACTCAGTTGCAAAACTCTTGTAGATCCTTCGCCCTCCTCGCCCACAGTTCTAACAGCATTGTCTATCTGTGTCAAAATCTTCTTAGCCTCCTCCAACAAGCTTATTTCTTGGAGCCTGCTGACAGAAGGCCGGCTGGACTCTAGAACAATTGCGATGCCTGTAATAGAAATAATGATAATGAAAATTGCTGCTATGAGTGGCTCTACACCTTTCATGAATATACCGTTCTATTAATTATGAATTTGTCTTCTATAAATGAACTATCCAGCTTTAGCGTAATGTTCATGTGAATCTCGGTCGTATTATCATGAGTTGATACATCGAATTTGACATCTTCGTTGTAACCCTTTCTTCCGAGAACGTCCTTGGAAAAATTAATGAAGCTGGTCAGATTCGTGGACACGTCTTCTTTGTTCAGAATCGATATGTCCACTGTTTTTATCAGTTCATTTTTCAGGTTAACAAAATTCTCGTACAGAAAATCCTCTGGTTTTATTGCAGACGGCCTTATCGAGTTCCTAAGCAGAAGCAGAGCTATCAAAACCAAGACCGCCATCATAACAAAAATCTGTCCTTTCATTTTAACCACACCCACAAGTTAACCAACCTTGGATTGAAAGAGTTGTCTCCTGCTATCAGATAGGTCGACAGAAAGACCGTCTTGTTCATAGGAAGCAATGTGTTACATGTTGAAGTAGCACATATCTTTGCCGTGTAGTTTAGCAGGGGAGGTATGCACGTCTTGAGGTCAGCATTCAGTCTGTCTCCTAAATCATTAGCAGCATAATACCTCAGTAGGCCTTGGTTGTCTAGATTTTTCAAACATTCGTATCCTGTGGCAGAAATCTGAGGTTCTGTTATCTCCTTACCTGTAAAGAGGAAGACGATTGAAACTAGTATAAGCACTATAGCAATCGCAGCTTCCAGTGTTTTTTCAAAGCCCTTTACCATACTACCAACCTTACCAATTCTGCGTGCAACGAACCGTCAGAAGACTCGAATATGACAGGAACGCTTCTTGACATCACGTTCGCTGCCACCGACGACTGAGGACCATAGTGAAAATCTTCCACGTCAATTCTGAACTGGTTTTGAAAACCGAATACCTCCTTTGCCTTGTCATAGCCATTGATAATGAAACTAGAGATCTTTTCTTGCGAAACAACGCTCGTATTCTTGTCAGAGAGCATTCTCATAGTTATGTTGTTATCGGTGGTGAGATAATTGATGTTCGCAACGGAATCACCAAAATAAAATATTCTGACCCACTTCTTTTCGTCAGGGGAAAAGCTTAAACTGAAGGATAGAACAGTCTCGCCTGGAGATTGCGTAGAAGACGAAGGTAACTCGCTCAAAGAGTTGTTATAGACTCTGATGCTATTAACCTGAGGTTTTATTGATATTCTCATTTCTTCTGTGTGAGCCGTGTGATTGGTCTCGGTCAGAATTGCTTGAAGCTCTCTTGCATTTGTTATCAAACTCTTGTCGTCGTTTATGTCAAACAACTGCCTCTCCAAGGACAGGGAAGATTTTCTGACTTCGTTCGTAGTCAGGTCGTTGACATTGTTTGATATAGAGTTTGAGATGAAATAGACTATCAGAAACAATGCTGACAATATCAAAACAAAACCCACTAGGAAATCTATATGGCTCATCAAATCAACCTTATGAAAACATATCCATTCGATTTCTCCATCTCAACTGAAACAGGGGCGTATGACCTTCCACTAAGAGAGGCGCTGATGTTTATGAAGCGGTCAACCTCTAATAGTTTGTTGCCCAAGTAAAAACTGAGCGTCAGATTATTTTGATTCAGTTCTATCATGTATTGCTTTCCTGCTATTTCTGTCGGAGCGTCCACATTGATCCTGCCCTCTGCATTGGTAGAATACAGCTTCAGAATGTCATCTTTTATAACGTCCGCGGTGTAATCCAACTGGTTATAGGCATAGTTTCTCTGTATGCCGTCTGTAAAATTATTGATGAAAACCATTATCATTGAGAGTGCTACGATGCCTATCGCTATGAAGAGAGCGTAGGACAGCGGTGGATAGAGTGCTTTCATAATAAATTGTAGATTAACCCTCAATAAAAACCTATACGAAGAACATCATGGCAATGGAACCCACGACGACCAAGAATATGGAGTGCTTCAGACCTGAGATCATGCTGCCTTCCGACAGCTTGCCTATGACCAAACCAGAGAAGAAGCCCTGTATTATTATCAGCATCCTAAAGACGTCAGCATAGAAACCGCTGATGTCGCCAAACGATGAAATGCCAACCTCGGGAGCAGAAAAGGTCTTGAATGTCGGTATCAGATATATGTTCATCATAATCAGTACTCCTATGAATACAAAAAAGATTACATAACCTGTCAGCATCTGATTGTAGATTATGGAAGAACGTTCCTTGTTCATTCTGTTTATCTCAACGTTGCTCTTGCCAACAGAATCAAAAATATCAGCTATGTCTCCCCCGCCCCTGTGAGTATCGATTATGGTCGAGACAGTCCTCCTCATGGTCTTGGTTGAATGATCAGCGAAGTCAGTGAGAATCTTGTCAAGAGGAACGCCCCAGTCCATTTTAATAACTATTTTCCTGATGTAGGGAGTCAGCACACCATAGTAGGTGTCCTTGGTAGCTGTTATTGCCTGAGGTATGGTCATTCCAGTTCTTATGTTCTGCGCCACGTCTCTCAGAAAATCCGGGAATCTCTCCTCGATCTCCCTGTTCTGTTTGTATTTCTTATATTGAAAGAAGAATGGACCGATAGGTATCATGAAAATTGCTATGATGTTTAGGCTGAACAAGGAAAGGAATAAGAGGTTGAAGAATATGATTGTTATACCTAATAGAGTCGTTATCAGAGTTATCTGTATCAATGGGTCTATCTTCATAGCATCACATCTTTGGTTGAGTCACCTGTAGGAACAATAAAAATATAATGTTCAGGGCAGCAAGCAAAATCAAGCCTATGTTTACCAGGTCTCTCACTCCGAACCCGAACAGGTTGCCTTGCATTATGCTCAAAACGGGCAGCATTATTATGAAAATCAGCGGAGCTGCTATCAACACCGCAGTGTATATGTCCGCGTATATCTCCAATTGTTGCACGTACTTGTTTCTCTTTATCCTGTAATCGAACATCGCTTTCTCAGCCTCCTCTTTCAAAAAGCTGTTGAGGCTCCCTCCGGTCTGAATTGTAGTAAGGATTCCTTGCAAAAAATCTTTGAAGGACGGCGATGGAGATTTTGATGCAACCTCTTTTATAGACGTCATCTCATCCATACCGAAAACTTCTACGTTCCTCGTTATCTTGTTTGCCTCCTTGGATATTTCACCGTACTCCTTAAACCTTGAAATAACTTTGAACATCACTCTTGGCGGCACGCCCGAACCGGCAATGGCTGCCATATGATTCAAAGCGAACGGCAGGTTTGATTCTATGTCACTTTTCCTTCTCTGCGCAGATGATATCGGGTAGAGGTAGTACATGAAAAATGTTATCGATGAAAATAAAAATGGCAGGATTATCAGACCCATGATAGCTTGCAGAATGTCGATGTGCAGATACAGAGAAAAGGCTAAAGTTGCCAGGAAAGAGAGAATGAAAACTGATGATGTGAGGAAGAACACGAGAGACAAGTAGGTTCTAAACAGTATTTTAGCATCAGCCTGATAGAGTGATATCTTTATTTCTTTAAAATAATCAGCGTACTTGTCTGCCAAACTGCCGAATATTCTTATTGCAGGAGTCTTTAGAAAATGATAGTACTCTTCTTTGGGTTTAGCTATCTGCTTCTTAACCTTCTTAGCTTTCTTGGGCATAAGATAAATTTAGTTGTCCTTTATTAATTAAACTTTCTTCACTTTCTTCTTTCTGAGCTTATCATAAATCCAGATTATAAGACAGGATAGGAGATAAGAAATTATTGCCCAAATAAAAATATCCAAAAAGAAATAAGCCCAGTTATAACCATAACCCGAACCTATACATACCATGCCTCCATCTGTTTCTCTACAACCTCCCATTGCAATATACATGTATTCAATTGGATATTTTCCGTCAAAGGAATAAAACAGAAAAGCAAATAGAACAATTGTTATCACAATCTTTCTCCAGTCTGGCTCTAGGAATTGCCTGATATTCATACTTACAATTTAGAATTTTCGGTTATTAAGTTTTTCATTGAACCTTTGTGAAGGCTTCTTCCTTGGAATAGATTGTTATGCCTTTGCTGGATATCATGTAAGGATGAACCTTGTAGGAGTGGTCAGAACCCCTCATCTTCCAGATTGCCAGTGACCTTGAGAATTGAGAGCCTGTCCTAGTATAGTATAAAACAACGACGTTATCCGTGACGAACTCTTCCACACCGAACCTTGAGAGAGATCCTTGTGTGGGCAGCGTCTCAGAAATCAACATTGATGTGCAGCCCAACTTCCTCAACAATAGCGATATGTTGAAGACCATCCTTCTTATGTCTGGTATGTCCCTGACATACAGGCCGAGAGCAGATATGGAATCGATGACAACCCTCTTGGCGTCTATCTTTTTGATGTTAGTCTCTATCAACTCATAGATGTCCTCGACGTGGAAAGGATCGTATCTGACAAAAACGACTTTGTCCTTCTTTTCCAAGGAATCAAAATCCCATCCAAAGTTCAGGCAGTTCTCTTTTATGTTCTCCACAGGCTCCTCAAAACTTATGTAGGCCCCGGGCTCGTTGTGATCCCTGACTCCAGAGTAGATGAACTGAGAAGATGTTATGGTCTTCCCTGTTCCTGTTGTACCTGTTAGCAACGTTAACGAGTTAGGTATCAGGCCTCCGCCTATCAGTTCGTCCATGCCTGGAATGCCTGTTGGCGTCCTTTCCTTTTTCATGTTTATAATCTGTAATTCTTATTATAAAAAGGTAATATAGAAAGATTGAAAAAATATATCAGTTCTTTACTACCGTCAGTGGTAAGAGAAGCTTATTTCCCAAACTTACAAGTGAATAAAAGTGGAAAGAGAAGGTAAGATTTATTTCACCACTGCAACCGACTCCCATAAAAATGCCCTACAAGAGAAAGTGCAAGGTCTGTAAGAGGGAAATTTGGCAGACAGGAGAATTAATCAAGTTCACTGACTACTGGCTATGCACAGAATGTCTTGTAAAACTCATAAGAGAAAAGTCTAAATAAGTTTTAAATTTTGGTTTTTATATATTCTTTTCATTAGCAATGGAGAAAGACACAAAAAATGGAATGAGATTAGTTAAAAGAGCAAGAAAAAACGTGCCCCGGAAGGGATTTGGACCCTCAACCTACTGCTTTATCCTTTTTAGGTTCTGCAGGCAATTTTACCTTACGCAGCCGCTCTAATCCAAGTTGAGCTACCGAGGCATAATGATTATTTAGAAATCAATAGTTTAAAAAGTAAGATATTTAACATTAACTTAACATTTATTTCTAGGTACTTATGCCCAAAGATAACGAAATACCTGTTCCTATAGTTAATTACTTGTATTTGATAAGAGAAAGAAGAAGCCCTTATTATGAAATAGTCGAATTTCTCATGAAAGATATGGAGATGCATCATCATAACAGTCAAAAATTAGGTAACTCCGAAACTGTATACGCAATTAATCCGAGAATGTTACATGAAGAGATAGAGAAAAAAGTTCATGATGAAAAATTAACATCTGTAAATGTTTGTCGCACAATCTTGGCCATGTTGCATGGTGCAGAGCTTAATGAAGAAAAAGATTATTTTGTATCTACCACCTCTAGTGGAAGAAAAAACTATCATATTATAGTAAACACCAGAACTTTAAATTTAATGAGTAAACTTATTTAAAATTTATATGAAAACTTTGATTTCCTTCTTGCCTGTTATTGCCCTCAATAATGACTTGCCAAGTTCTGAGCCTTTAGAAATCTTTATCTGTCCCGACCTGCCGATTGTGGCAGAGAACAAGTACTCGTCACTAACGTAAACATTGGCATTCTTCCCAGAAGTATTATCATGGAACGAGAAGACGATATAAGCCCCTGTTTCATTTATGTTAAAAGTTATCTCCTTTCCCAGCGATTCGACGATGGGCTGCACTTCTATCGATATGCCCAACTTATCTTCTATTGATTTGATAGTTTTTCCATCCCTTCCTATCAGCTTCGGTATCACTTTATTGCTGACCTTGACAATCGCTCTATTGTCCGACAAGAACTCTATCTCGGCTGAAGGGTCGAATCTTCCTATCTCTGTTTTTATTCTCTCGCTTGCTAATTTTTGCAAGCCAGACTTCTTCTCTTTCTTGACAGGAATAACCGTGGTCTGATCACCGTAACTATAGATTTCATATTCAAGGTTCTCTGTTTCAAAGTCCCTGACCTCCACTATGGGTCTTGCCAAATCATCCTCTGTCATTCCGCTAGGAACCCTTACTAATAGACCGAGGGAATATATCTTCTCAATCCTTCCGCCTTTTAAGAATATTATCGTGTCGATGACGTGCGGTATGACTCCTAGTTCTACTTTACCTATGAATCTCTGTATCGCGTCTACCGGATCAGAAGCGTGAACAACTCCTATCATTCCTATGCCTGCTAGTCTCAGGTCAGCAAATATCTCAAAATCTTTTGGATTCCTCACGTCATCAAATATGGTATAGTCTGGTCTTACCAACAATAATATGTTAGCAGTCTTGACAAAGCTTCCATTCAATGGCGCGTATTGGGTTATCTCTGGCGGAACCTGCAAGTCTCTTGGTTGTTCCATTGTCTTTACAATCTTACCTTTCTTGAAATAGAATTCTGCTATGGACGCGCTGAATGTAGACTTGCCAGAGCCTGGCGGGCCTGCCACTAGGATTCCTTCTGCTCTTTTTTCCAGTCTCTCTTTTAGTTTGCTGGAAAGTTTGTAATCATCCAACGTTAATTTAACAATGGGTCTTACCAAGGTTATTTCCAGACCGTCTGAAAAAGGCGGTCTTGCTATTGAAATTCTTTTTTCTTTCAATTGAATAACAGTTGCACCATACTCGCCTAATTCTATGAATGAGTCCTCTTCATACCTAGCTGAGTCAAGTATCTCCGAAGCCATCTCATCTAGTTCATCTCGTCTCATTGGCTTGTTTCTTAATGCGATAAATTTTATCTCGCTTGGCTTGCCTCTTTTAGCATAAGGTATTGCTCCTTCTTTCAAGTGCAAGGACATGGTATCATTGGTGAGGAAGCTTTCTATCTTCATTCTTTTCTTCTTCTTGAATGACTCGAAGTATTTTACTTTTATTCCCTGAGCTTGGGCAACCAAACCTTGTAACAAATCACAAGTAACTAGAACAGTATCATTCTCCTTTGCGATATCCTGTATCAAGGCGTCTATTCTTCCTGACCTTGCCAATAGGATGTCCTCGTAGCTAGGCCTCTCGCCAACAAAATTCAACTTTATCTTGTGCTGGTCTTTCAACTGTCTTATTTGTTTTATTTCCTCCAGGCCTATGAATCCTATCTCCTTGCCTTTGGCGGCTTGGGCTTGCAACTCGCCTATAACGATTTCGGGTATAATTATTTCAGAATTTTCCAGCTTTTTAGACTTTATTAATTCCGTGATATTGCCATGAATCAATGCAGACGTGTCTACACATATTTTGTTCAATACAAATTCTTTTTCCTCGAATTTTCTTCTCTTTCGCATAAAATCAACTAATTGACGAACTATTTAAATATTATATAAATTTTTCTTAACTCGTATATTAGTGTATAATTTTTTAAAAATATGCTTCGGAAAACAATAAAGCTTAAAAAGCTTCAGTTTTTAAGTTCTTTTATGAGGATAAAGTGCCCCGAGTGTGGCTCAAACAAGATTGCGAACGGCATGGGAGAAGTTGTCTGCAGGAAATGCGGTTTCGTAATAGAAGATAGCATTGTGGTGAGCTGCTAAAAAAGATTTTTTATTTTCTCTACGCCTCATTATGCATTTCAGATTTCAGGAATTTTGTGATATCTTTGATTTTCAGTAAAGACTCCTTTCCCGTATCCATTTTTCTTAGCTTTACTGCTTTCTTCCTCAGCTCTTTTTCTCCAACTATCATAACGTTCGGTATTCCCAGCGAATTAGCATACTCTAATTGCTTGGATAACGATCTAGACCTAAGATCATAATCAGTAGGAATTGAATTCTTCCTAAGTAATTGAACTATTTCTAGAACTTTGTCAGTTAATTTTTCATTCACAGAAGCGACAAACACCCTTACATTAGATTTTCTTGACTCTATCATCTTCCTTTCTTTCATAACCTCTATTATTCTCTCTATTCCAAAGCTGATACCAACTGCAGGAACGTCCCTTCCAGAGAACAGACCTATCATCTTGTCATATCTTCCTCCTCCTGCGATGCTTCCTATGCCCTCTTCAGCGAATATCTCGAATATTGGTCCAGTATAATAATCCAAGCCTCTTGCCAAACTCAAATCAATGGTGAATTTGGATTTTACCTTCATCTTCTTTAGAATGGAAATTATTTGCTTTAGCTCGTCTACTCCATCGTTATTTAAAATCTTCTCGACTTTTTTCAAAACAACTTCTGGTTCGCCCTTTATTCTGATTAATTCTAATAATTTTTCAGAAGAATTAATGTCAATCCCTTTAGCTTTCAATTCTTGCTTAACATTGTCAACACCGATCTTCTCTAGTTTGTCTATGCTTCTCAGAACGTCTACAATCTTATCGTCCTCGATACCAGAATATTTTGCCAACGTCTCTAAGATTTTTCTGTTGTTTATTCTCACTAGGAACTTCTTGAAACCTAGCGAATCTAGGACAGATATGGCGCAAGCTATGACCTCTGCGTCTGCATTCATTTTCTCTCCACCGACGATATCAATATCAGCCTGCAGGAACTCTCTGAAACGATCCTTGGCAATGTCCCCATATCTCCAAACATTCTGAATCTGATACCTCTTGAACGGCAAGTTAAGATTAGGATTGGAGGCCATTACTCTTGCCAAAGGAACTGTTAGGTCATATCTCAAACCAATCATCCTATCTCCTTTGTCCTTGAAGTTATAAGTCTCGTTCAAGATTTCATCTCCGCCCGCTCCTTTCTTTGAAAGAATTTCCCATGACTCTAAGGCAGGAGTCTCCAAAGGCTGGAACCCGAATGTCTCGAACACTACTTTTATCTTTTCCAGCACCTGCTGTCTCAAAATCATTTCCTCAGGCAAAATATCCCTTGTTCCTTTCACGTTCATAAACACACTCTTCTTATCAATTGTTCGTAAATATTAGTTGCTTTTTGCAAGTTTTTAATTGGTATGTATTCATCTGTAACGTGAGCTTGGTCACTCATTCCCGGACCAAAGCTAAAGCAAGGAATTCCTGCATCCCTGTAAAATAATTCAGCTTCCGTGTAACCAGACTCGCCAATAAACTTTGTTTTTGTTATGCTTTGCAAGATTCTTATTAATTCCAAGTTTTTATTCAATTGCATAGGCAATCTACTTTTAGAAACTTCAATTTCTGCCTTTAATTTTAATTTTTTTAATATATTTCTCAATTGATTGACTGCTATTTTTGGATTTTCTCCAGGTATTATTCTTCTATCAATTTCCATATCGCAAAAATCTGGAACAACATTGACTTTAGTTCCACCGTTAATTGTCCCGACATTTATCGTACCGCTTCCTAGAAGTACGTTTCTCCTTTTCTTTAATTGCTCTATCAGCTTTCTTACCTCCTGAATAAATTCAGCAGCCTTGTAAATTGCATTGTCTCCTAATTCTGGTTTGGAACCATGGGCAGCCTTACCTTTGAACTTTACCTTTATCTTAATAATTCCCTTCTGAGCTATCCTCGCATTAAGGTCTGTACACTCGGCCATAATTCCATAATTGACATCATTAAGAGCTTCTCTTCTATTTTTAATTAAGAAAATGGAACCTTTCGCCAGACTTTCCTCATCAGCCACAAATGTTAATAATAATTTTCTTTTAAATTTTTCTTTTGAAAGGTTTTTTACTGCAGTTAGCACAGCTGCTAATCCACCTTTCATATCGCTTGAACCTCTACCATACAATTTTTCACCTATTATTCTTGCGTCGAATGGATTATACTTCCAGTTTCCTCCAGCGGGAACAGTGTCCATATGACCATTGAACATTAAACCTTTTCCATCGCCAATAGATGCTACAATGTCAAATCTATTTTTCTCAAACTCAATAATATCTGCAGGAATTTTCAAGTCATCTAGAAAATCTTTTATGTATTTTGCTATCGTTCCCTCGTTTCCAGGAGGATTCTCTGAGTTTATTCTTACCAGCTCTTGAGTTAGTTCTATCTCGTTCATAAAAATCATTAGTATCTTATCTCAAAATTTTCAAACTCGCCCTTGTAATCGCTGAATTCGACCTTAACGTTATTGACCTTTGCCAACCACGGCCCTTTCTTGCACCACTCGACCATTTCCTTGGTCCTGTCTTCCATGCCCTCGAAAACAGCCTCGACCTCGCCGGAAGGCAGGTTCCTTACCCAACCCTTGACGCCCAAGTTGTTGGACTTCTCTTTAGCGAAATATCTGAAAGAAATGCCTTGGACATCACCTGAAACTATCACATGGGCCCTAACGAATTTCAACGACATCACCGATGGTCAGCTTCTCCTTGCTCGTCTTCTTCTCCATTTTCTTGTCCTCTGGATTCTCCGTCAACTCAATATTAAAGAATTTTTCCAGCTTGCTTATTAAGTTAGGTGTAGGCTCCCATCCCTCTTCCACCCTTTTTATCGTTGACAGCTTTTCATTCAACTTCTTGGCCAGGTCCTCTTGTTTCAGATTCATCTTACTTCTAGAATTTCTTATTGTATCATTGAAGTTTGGCTTAAGTATATCCACTGTCTCCAACTTGGGTATCGGCCTCTTTGCTATTTTCACTTCTATTGGTCGTATCTCCTCTCCAAAACCAACGCACTTCTCACAAACTGTAAGAACAGCGCCGTCTATTCTCGTCTTTCTGTTCGCCTTGTCAGAACCGCACAACTCACATTCTATGGTAACACCCTCTCTACCACTAATTATAAATAATTCACATAAAAATAAATATTTGGTTGGTATGACCGGCGAATCACAAATCATGTTCTTATGGCTTATATAAATATTATATTCTTAATAATTCTAAAATTAGAGGGTACTTATGGCCAACTACGAACCTATTGAATTGGAAAAGAAGATACTGAAGTTTTGGGAGGACAAGAAACTGATAGAGAAATCCCTAGACTTTAGGAAAGGTAAAACATTCTCGTTCATGGACGGACCACCAACTGCCAATAATCCGATGGGAGTCCATCATGCGTGGGGAAGGACGTACAAGGACCTTTATCTAAGGTTCAGGACAATGCAAGGTTTTGAGACAAGAAAACAACCAGGGTTCGACTGCCAAGGCTTGTGGGTAGAGGTTGGCGTTGAAAAGGAGCTCGGCTTCAAGACAAAGAAAGATATTGAAGAATACGGAATCGATAGGTTCGTGGAGAAGTGCAAGAAGAGCGTTTTGGATTATGTTAAAATATGGATAGACTTGTCAAAGAAGCTTGGCATGTGGATGGACTGGAAGAATCCCTACTTGACGCTGACGGACAAGAACATAGAATATGTCTGGTATTTTCTCAAGAAATGTTATGAGAAAGGTTGGTTGTATAAGGGATCAAAGGTCTTGCCCTGGTGTCCTAGATGCGGCACGTCATTGTCATCGCATGAGGTGTCAAGCGGTTATCAGACGAGAACACATCCAGCAATTTATGTTAAGTTCAAGATAAAGGACGGAGAAAATGAATACTTGTTAATTTATACGACCACACCATGGACTTTGATTTCTAATGTTGCTGTTGCTGTAAACTCTGACGCAGAGTACGTTAAGGTAAAGATTGATGATGATTGTTTCATTGTAGGAAAAGGTCTTTTGAATCTTGTATTTCCTGAAAAGAATTATAGAATAATAAAAGAGTTTTATGGCAGAGACTTGGTTGAAATACAATATGAGAATCCGATGAAAGACTTGTTGCCAATACAGTGGAACGTGACAGGTAAGGTGATTCTGTCAACAGAATTTGTAAGCTTGGAAGAAGGAACTGGTTTGGTTCATATTGCTCCAGGTCACGGTCCAGAAGATTATCAACTAGGTTTAGAGTATAAGTTACCTATACTATCTCCATTAGATGAGAATGGTAAGTTTACTGAAGATGCTGGATGGCTCAGGGGAAAAACTGCGAAAGAATCTAACGAATTGGTTCTGGAAAAGCTCAGAGAAAGGAACGCCCTATACAAAGAGACAAAGATAACTCACAGCTACCCTTGTTGCTGGAGATGCGATGAGGATTTGATTTATAGGACAGGCGAGGAATGGTTCATATCCTCTGAACAGGTGAAGCCTAACCTTATCAGAGAGGCTGAAAAAGTTGTATGGTACCCTGATTGGACTAAAAAAAGCATGCTTGATTGGTTGAAGAATCTGAAAGACTGGAACATCTCCAGGAAAAGATACTATGGTTTGCCTTTACCATTCTGGGTTTGCGACTGCGGTGAAATAGAAATAATAGGAAGCAAAGACGAGCTGAAGAAGAAGGCAGTAAAAGGTTTTGACCAACTAAAGGAATTGCACAGGCCTTGGATCGACAATGTTGTTCTCAAATGTCCTAAATGCGGAAAGGAAATGAAAAGGATTGATGAGACTGGAGACTGCTGGCTAGACGCAGGAGTGGTTTATTATTCAACTCTTAATTACCTGGATGACAAAAAGTATTGGAACAGGTGGTTCCCTGCTGATTTCGTAACAGAGATGCACGAGCAGGTTAGGCTATGGTTCTACGCGACCTTGTTCGTTTCAGTCACACTAGAGGACAAGACACCTTACAAGTCTGTCCTGACTAATGGCATGGTCCTCGATGAAAAAATGAGAGAGATGCACAAGAGCACTGGAAATGTCATCTGGGCAGACGAGGCATTGGAAAAAATTGGTGGAGACGTTATGAGATGGATGTATTGCCTTCAGAATCCGGGACAGTCGATGCCTTTTGGTTATACGCCTGCCACTGACGTAAAGAGAACTCTGAACGTACTATACAACACAGTGAAGTTCTTGCAACTTTATTGCGAAGCCAACAAGTACAAACCAAAGAAAACTAAAAAGCTTGACATATCCAGCCAGTGGATTATGTCGAGACTGCAAACTGTGAAGCAAGACGTTACAAAAGATTTGGATGAACTGAAGCCGCACTTGGCATCTTGCGAACTGGAAGAATTCTTCTTGAACGATCTGTCAAGATGGTACGGCCATTTAATCAGGGAGCACATCAAACCCGGTCTAGAATCTAAGTATAAGGAAAATATGTTGTATACTTTTTACAAAGTGTGCCTAGAAACACTAAAGCTCATGGCGCCTTTCACGCCATTCATAACAGAGGACCTGTACCAAGACTTTTTCAAAAGCTTTGAGAAGGAAGAGAGCATACACTTTTGCGATTGGCCTGAATTTGAAAAGGAGTTGGTGAATGAAAAGCTTGAGAAGGAGATGGACATAGCAAGGCAGATAATCGAAACCACCAACGCGTTGAGGCATGAGAAATGCATTAAGCTAAAATATGTGCTGACTTCCTTGAGCATTGATGGAAAGGACGACGTGAAGGAAGCTGCGAAAGACTTGAAAGAGGTTATAGAAGAGATGGCTAACGTAAAAGAAGTGAAGGTAGAGGAAGTAAAGGAAGGAAAGGAAATCGAGAACGGTAAGATATCATTGAACACAGAGATAACAGAAGATATAAAGAACGAATGGCTCCTAAGCGAACTGACGAGAAACATCCAAGATGCGAGAAAGAAAATGAATCTTGAGATAAAGGATAAGATCGAACTGTATTTGCCTGAAGAGGAATGGTTTGAGAAAAACAAGCAAAGGATAGAAGGGACAACTGGAAGCAAGATAATGTTCGGCAAGATTACCGGCAAGAAATCCGAATTCGAATTCGAAGGAAAGAAGTACGAGTTCGGTATCAAACCATAGCTATTAAGATTCAAGAATTTTTCTCAGAGCATTTATCTTATGCTCTATTTTTTTAGATTGATTATAAATATTTAAACCTTTTTCTGTTATAGAAACAGATTCTATATTCGTTCTTTCTTCGTTTGATTTCAATTTTACAAATCCTTTATCTTCTAAATCTTCTAAAACATCTACCAGTTTATCTGATGTGTCGTATTTAGAAAGATTTTTGATGGATATTGTCTTTTTATATGCAATATGATCAATTAGACATCTCTCTCGATAACTTTTAAATGGGGAAATGTTTTTCAATGTTTCTATTGACTCATTCAAAAATTCTGTCATTTTAACCCTCAAGAAATAATGAGATAGTTAAAGATTTAAATTTAATATGAATCGACATCAAAACATAGCTATTTAAATTGTAAATTAACAAATTTCTAATATAAGGAGAATTTAAATGCCATTCGAAAGAAGATTCGACAACAAAAGAGGTAGCGGTAGCTTTGATAGAGGTCCAAGAGAAATGCACAAAGCTGTTTGTTCTGAGTGCGGAAAAGAATGTGAAGTTCCTTTCCAACCAACAGAAGGCAAGCCTGTCTTTTGTAGAGAATGTTTTGCTAAGAGAAGACCAGCAAGATTTTAGTAATTTCTAAGTAATTAGATTACTATTTTTGTTAGTGTGAGCTATAAAGAAGATTATTTTTCTTCTTTCACATTATGCTAGTTGTTTCACTAGGTTATTTTCATATAACACCATATAAATACCGGTATACATTTTCTGAATGGGATGTTAGAATAAGGCTATTTTTGGCTTAAACGAGCTAGTTGCATAGGTTTTTATGTCGGAATTTGTAAATTTTACTTATGAATAAGATTATATTTTTATTAACATTTTTTATAGTAATAGCTACTTTGACCCCCGTTTTTGCTGATTCATCTGATGAATCAGGTATGTTTTTCAATATAATTCATGAAACAAAAAGTCAATATAAATTAATCAATTCAACATTAATGGAATGCCAAGACAAAGATTGCACCGTAATGAATCCATTAGCTACTGGTATAATGCCTGGTGGGTTTTGCGAAGATGTATATAATGGACCAAATGTTTGGCGTAACTGTTTTTATGCTTCTTTTACATTAAATCATTCTGCATACTATAAAGTCATACTAAGTTATTCAGACAAAATTAAAGAGAGTAATGCTTTCCAAAGTCCTTCAAAAGATGGAGGTTTCAATATAATAGTGAGAGATTCTGATTTACTTGTAGAAAATAATCCATCTGCTAGAAGTATGAATGAAAATAATTTGCCTCAATTCGATACAATTCCGTTTATTATTTCATTAACAATCACAATAATTCTTGAACTGCTTGTTGGTTACGCTTTCGTACGTAAAATAAAGAACTATAAAAGAATAATTATCTCGATTGTAATAGCTAATCTTATTTCAGTACCAATTGTTTGGTTGGTAATGACATATGCAGAAGTATCACTGCAAACTATATCACTTATACTTTCTGAAGCATTCGCAATGATTTTTGAGACTTTCTTTATATATCTTATTAACAGGAAATTAATCTCCTTCAAAAGAACACTTATTATGAGTATAACTATGAATCTTGTAAGTTTTTTAATAGGGTCATTTATGCTAGCGCTTGTTGCCTCGTATTTTCAAATCATTTAAAAAAATTGTAAATAATAGCTTTTTTCGGTTATTTCTTTATGGAAAGTCTACCGGTAGTTATATAGTGTTATTTTCATATAACCTGTGGAAAGCTAATCATTCTTAGAAAGAAATTACTCTATTTTTCTTTTCTGAACTTCGCTTACAATATAACCCGCAATCTTATTCCTAATCGGTTTGTCATCAATTATTTTCAAGCCTTCAATAAATTTTTTATTGTTATCAAAATTATTGTTAAATTTGTCTGGGTATCTCTCAACAAGTTTCTTTGCAATGTTCTTTACCCATTTTCCTCTTATTCTTCCCATGCTAACCGTAACCTTTTATTCTTGCACGCAATATAATAAATCTATGCATTACCTTGCTATAAATCCCATCGGTGCGTTCGTATTTGATGAAAAGAATAAGCTGGTTAAGCTTAAATATTTTGGTAACGATCCTGAAGAGGCTGCCAGAAAGCTGGACAGTTTTGAAAAGGGAGAAACTGTTCCGGAAATACAACAGATCAGGAACGAATTCGAAGACTTGGTTGTAGAGCAGCCAAACAAGGCCTCGGATTTCTTAAGACAGAACTTCAGGAAAATTGTCCTAGAAAACAAGATATTCAAGGACGAGAATGAGTTGAATCAATTCCTGAATTCCGTGATGATAGCCAAGTCAAGGTTGAGCATATCAAAGATTGAAAGAAGGGACAAGCTGATAATACAGACTGTCTCCGCTCTGAACGATTTGGAAAAAATCTTGAACACAATATCCGAGAGATTGAGGGAATGGTACGGATTACACTATCCTGAACTAGACATCAGGGATCATGACAAGTTTGCTAGTCTGATAGTAGAGCATGGTAATAGAAAAAATTTTGATAACTTTAAAAACAGCATGGGAATGGAGCTGAAGGAAGAAGACGTAAAAATTTTACAACACTATGCTAGGCAATATAATGAGCTATACGAGTTGAGAAAAGAAATTGAAAAATATTTAGAAGTGACTGTCAGAGAGGAGATACCGAATCTGAATGCATTGCTAGGAAGCACTTTAGCAGCTAGAGTTCTCGCCTTGGCAGGCTCTTTGGAAAAGCTTGCAAAAATGCCGTCATCATCGATACAATTGCTAGGAGCTGAGAAGACCTTGTTCAAGTTTTTGAAAGGCAAAGAAAAGTCAAGACCGCCTCGTTTCGGTCTGTTATACTTGCATCCTGACATATCGACCAACAAGAGAGAGTTGCAGGGAAAGATCGCAAGAGCGTTGTCTAGCAAGCTGACGCTAGCCGCAAGAGCTGATTTCTACTCCAAGAAAGACATGTCGAAGGAACTTGTAGAAGACTATAAGAAAAAACTAGGAAAAATTCTGAAAACTTAAATTCTTATTTTCTAAAGAAGTTGACGAAAGAAGAGAAAAATAATTATTTACTTCCTAGAATTTTATCAGCAAGCTCGTAACCGCCAGTGACCTCTGGAGCTACTATTATGTCTGCTCCAGCTCTCTTGAATTCCCCTTTTGACTCCTGATCATTTACTCTTGTTGCAACTTTTATTTGGGGATTCAAGTCCTTGGCTGTCAGCACAACGAAAACATTCTTGTTGTCCTCTCCTGTGCATGCTATTATCCCTTTGGCTTTTCTTATGCCTGCCTTCTCAAGAACTTCCTCGTTCATACAGTTGCCTTCCAAAACTATGTATCCTCTCTTCGCTAAGAACTCGACCTTCGGACAGTCATTATCAATCACAACAACTTTTTTACCAGCTTCTTTCAGTTTCTCTGCTGCATGAACACCCACTCTGCCTGCACCGCACACAATGTAATGATCCTTTATTGAAGAGAGACTGATCTTCATTAAAATTCCTCCTATCCTTATTTCGCTCAATAAGATAATAACCTTTTCAAACATATAAAATGTAACACCCAGAGTAAAGAAGATTATCACGACGTAGAATATGTTCCCCAGAGCGCTGCTTGTACCAGCTGTGCCAGCATTTATTAATTCAATAAAAGTTGTTTCAAATGCATTGGCAATGTTCATTCTGGAATAAATGCTTATTATCAGAGTTGCTATCGCAATGAATACAACAATTATTACAACTGTCACTTTAAGCTCTCTTATGTTTTTTTTCGTTTCTTCCTTCATGAAATCTTTAATAAATATTAGAACGAGTTTAATTTAAATAGTGTCTACTATGAGAGAGATATTTCCAGGAATTTTTTCACTGGGCAGAGAATTGGCTGTGGAGAATCCTGCTCTTGGATTCAAACCCTTTGACGAGGAATTGATAAAGACTGAGAAGAAAGAGTTCAGAGTATGGAATCCTTACAGAAGCAAGGCAGCTGCTGCTATTGCGAAAGGCATAAAGGAATTTCCGATAGCAGAAGGAAGCAAGGTCTTATACCTGGGCTCGGCACATGGTTATACACCTTCTTTTCTTTCGGCAATCATTGGAAAGAATGGTATAATCTATGCTGTCGAGTTCTCCGAGAGGTGTTTCAATGAATTCTTGCCTCTATGTAAGAAATATACTAATATAACTCCTATTCTTGCTGATGCACGCAAACCAGAATTATATAATTGGATAGAAAAGGTCGATGTCGTTTACTGTGACATATCACAGCCAGACGAGACAGAAATCGCGATAAGGAACTGCAAGGAATTTCTGAAACCAGGAGGCCATTTGCTGCTAGCAATAAAGTCTAGGAGCATAGACATCACGAGAACACCGAAAGAAGTCTATCAGAGTGAAATCAAAAAACTGAAAGACGCTGGCTTTGATATAATAGAATGGAAAGCTTTAGAACCGTTCGAGCAAGCCCATGCATTTGTGGTTGCAAAGATTTAGGCTTTAAGAAATTCTAGCAGTTTGTCTGCTCCCATCTTCAAAATATTCTCATAATCCGAGGCATAGTTTACGGATATCCACCTATCGACAAGGAACACAGCAACCTTGTTCTCCTTGGCTAATCTAGGCACAATCTCATGCTCAGGATGCGTTAGCCTATCCAAGGGAACATTCTTGAACTCTTCCATTGCTTCTGGCAAGAACAGAATCATACCGGTATTAGCATAATGGTCGTCAATCAAAGGCAGTTCTGGCTTTTCCTGAAAGTGCTTTAACTCAATTATACCGTCCGAATACTTTGCTGTACCCACCCCGAACGGGTTGACAGCATACTTTGCCATTACCATTATCATTGATTTGCCTCTCATCTCGGCCTCAGAGGCGTAATCAGTTAGCTCCTTGATGTTAACGGGAACGATATCGTCTGGATGCGACATCAGGTAAGAACTCTCGGTGTCTATTATACCGTTCTCGATTCCAAGTCTTATCACCCCTGCTCTGCCGAGAGGTCTAGGTTCTACTATTGACGAGGAAGAAATGTTGAACTCCTTGTTTAGCTCTTCTATGTGGTTCTGAACCAGTTCGTGCTGGTGCCTTAGCGTGAAAACGTATTCCTTTACCAGTCTAGACTTTAGCAAAGGCTGCAAGTGAAACCAGAGAAGAGTCTTGTTTCCTATGGGAACCAAGGCCTTTGGCCCGTTAAAAGCTTCCTTCAGTCTTGTGGACTCTCCGCCTGCGTGTATTATCGATTTTATCATATAAAAAAATTAGGAGTTTTAATATATTTAAATTAACACAAGAATGAGGCTCGCAACAAGTGCAAAGGCGGTAGATTCGAAAAGTACGTATGGCGTGACAGGCCTACCGAAAATAGATATGAAAATGTTATTGCTCAGCCAGGGCATGCTCGTCGGCATAAAGTTAAAAGAAGCGACCTTAAATGTATAGGCTCTGTTGGGTATTAGCACCGCCTTTATAGAAAAATAAAGAACATCTTCTAGGCCAAAGAAGATGAGAACCAGCCCTGCTATTATAATGAAAATGGACTTGCGTACACTTTTGTCAACATAATAAGAGAACAACGCTGGTACCAGAAACAATACTATGCTTATTTTGTACCATACATCGCTGAAGACAATGTTCGTCACAGCAGGCTCATTAGAGGGATTCAGTTCATTAACCTTAGACATCATAACGTCAATGGACGCGACGGCGAGAGCTATTATCATCAGCGAAAACCAGATGATAAGGTTGAATTGGGCATTCTTCATAAGGTTAATTTATTACCACGTATAAAAATAAATATGCATAAAAGACCTAGATTGGCGGTAAGAGTGAGGATACTGCTTCTATTAGAGAAGGTGCCAATGAATTCTTTAGAGCTGTCTCAGAGGATAGATTGCCCTATAGATGAAGTGAATGAACAGCTGCTCTATCTGGAGAAAGAAGGCAGGATTGAAAGAATACGCTCAGAAAAATTTAATGAGAATTTCTGGAGATTGAAAAAATAATGCGGAGGGCAGGATTCGAACCTGCGAACGGACTAACCGACAAGATCTTGAGTATCGCTATCATCTTGAATCAAAATTCAAGATACCTTGCGCCTTTGACCAGGCTTGGCTATCTCCGCATGTAGAAGAATATTCTTCGAAGTAATATAAAATTAACTAAAATAAAGAAAAAGAAAACAAACTACAAGTCTTTAATTATAAATCAACAGGTCTTATTGTTGCCCTTCCATTTTCCTTTGCTCTCTTTGCTGCATCTCTTAGAATTTCCTCAACTTTCTTGTCCAGAGCACCATAAAAATCTCCTGCGAATCTCATGCCTTTAATTGTAGACTTTACTTTTGACCTAACTATTAAACTCATCAAATCACCTTGCTATAATAAAGATTTTAACAATTTAAAAAGGTTTTGTATATTCAATATTCGGGCGGAATATTTAAGATTTAAGATAGGAAAGGCTAAATTTTATAATGAACGACTTGACAATTTTCATTATCATAATAATCATTCTGGCAGCATATTTTTTGTATAATAGAGGAAGTGATTCAAGCCAGAACTATTCCGTACCTTCGCAATACAAAGGATCAGAAGGATTGGATTACATAAGAAAGAGCTATGCTTCTGGTTTATCGCAAGCAAGAGGTCTTTGCACTAGTCAGTTTAAAGGCGAGTGGGTAGACTCATCTAATGAAATAGGTTGTCAGAATATGCAGGGATTTTCCACATCTTATTGCGGTGTTGACATAATAAAGAATCTTGTAAATCTGTGCAACTCGATAGGCGGAAATCCTGTTTGTTCTTCTACAGAAGCGAGTTGTAGTGTATAGTGCCCCCGATGGGATTCGGACCCATGTTTGCGACTTTCCTCATTCATCTTTTATCATGTCCTTCGACAAATGCGAAGGGCCACCGTCCTTGGCCGTGCTAGACGACAGGGGCTTGATAAGAAATTGTTATCCGAATCAATTTAAATGTTTTTGTAATTATGTTATTTAAGCGAGATTCACAAATTCTAAAACATGAACAATAAAATATTATTGATAGTGCTTCTATTATTGTTAGTTTCTTGCCCTGTCTATGCTCTCTCGTTTCAGGACGTCACCAACTTCTTTGCTTCAATATATAATTCGATAGCGTCATTCTTTGGTTCTGCATTCAGCGTATTGACTCCCGCACCGACTGGCGGCGGAGGTGGAGGCGGAGGAGGTGGAGGTGGTGGCTCGACATTATGCTCATCGTCATTATCTGTGTCAATAACAGGCAAGGATAGCTGCACTGTGACTGCCACTATCACATCCACTAATTGTGCTAATAGAACGTACGAGATAAAGGATGTTGCGTGCAGCGGAAACATAACTTCTAGCAGTTTCATCAAGACGTGCACATGGACCGTCACGTCTGGCACTTACACTTACAATCTATACATAGATAGTCAATACAAATTGTCCAAATCCGTTACATGTTCCAAGACGCCGCCACCATCATGCTCTGACGGAACTTTATACGGTTCTTGCTCTGCTACTAAACCGAAGTATTGTTCTAGTGGAACACTGATTGATAAGTGTTCTTCATGTGGATGCCCATCAGGTAAGAGCTGTAACTCGACTACTAATATCTGTTACACACCTGTGACATCTTGTACATGTAGCGCTTGGACAAGTGGTTCATGTGGTTCGGGTGGTTGTTCATCTACTCAAAGACAGCAGACTAGGACGTGTACGCCTAGCGGATGCAGCATGACATCTCAATGCATTGCTGACAGCTCATGTCAATCATCAATTAATTATGCTCAGCTGGTGCCCACATTGAAAGGAGTTAACTTCATTCCAAAGTTGTTAAGCGGAGCAGAAAAAGGATGTTCTTCTCCGCCTTGTTATACACCGAGTTCGGTAACCAAACCACCAGTAAATCTTGTTTTTAACAACATAAGTTCTTATGGATTTAATTTTGTCAGGGTTAATTTCTATTGGGAATCCTACGCGATAAACCCAACTTCCTTCTTGAATGAAGTCGAGAATGCAGCACAAGCAGCGCAGAATGCAGGGCTTTACATTATATTTGATTTTGGACAGTATGGTACATCTAGTTATTTCTATGGAAACGCCTATCATCCTGGTTTCCCCTCTTATCTTCTAACTGCCTATCCTAACAATACAAGCGGAGAGAAACTTTTTTGGACAGATTTCTACAACAACACAATAACTTACAATGGCAATAGCGTATGGGATCTGCAGGCAGAACTTTTCCACCAAATAATAAATAAGGTTGACAAATACAGCAGCGTAATCGGTTATGAGCTTCTGAACGAACCTCCTATTTATGACAACAGCCAGTATCAAAAGCTTGGCAATTTCCACACCTACCTTTCACAAAAGATTCGTTCATTCGGAAGTAATAAGGCGATAGTTTTTGACAGGGCCTATCCTGTTTCAGACTCTTCATACGTAGACTGGAACTTTTATAGTCAAATCGCACCCGTAGGTATTAGCGGCACTATATTTGCCCCTCACAGATATTCGACTTGGTACAAAGGAATATTTGATAATTACAAAAAACTTGCTGCAGACTGGGGCGGTGTTCCGGTTATAATGGGTGAGTGGGCTGAGGCTGACGAAGGAAATATGTCTGCATATATTTCAGAATTAAAGAACTCAAGCTTTGGTTGGAGTTATTATTCTTGGTCATATGGAGCAACAGAGCAAAATTTAGTAGACTCTACATGGACAGGATTATCTATATATGGTCAATGGTTAGTAAATGCTATGAACAAATACTATGCAACGCAAAAATGCTCAGATGGTACTTTGTATGGGCAGTGCTCATCCACCAAGCCTTTATATTGTAATAGTGGAACTTTTATCAACAAATGCTCACAGTGCGGATGTTCCTCTGGAACTTGCCAGGTAGATGGAACATGCACACAAACTATTTCTCAGTTCCAAGTTACTGTAGACACCAGCAAATCGATAGGAACAAACAAACTTCAAATTGGCACACAATTAGATTTCAGCAATACCGTCTGGTGGCCTGTTATCAGCACAAGAAAAAGTTTGAGTCAGAATGCAAGCATAGATTTGATAAGAGTCTTTGATAAAGACATTTCCGCGACCGATTACACAAATCAGCCATGCACCTCTTGGAATGACACGAGTAAAACTGGAGTATTTAATTGGACATATACAGACAATCTTATCAACGCTATTTACAGTATAGGCGCAGAGCCTCTGATAACGCTTGGATATGCGGGTTCAAATCCAGGAATAATACGCAGACCTAATGGAATGGGATATAACGCAACGACATTGCTTCCTAACCCTGATGAGTGGGCAGCTTATTGTTCATATTGGGTTAATCATTTTATAAGCACTGGAAAACCAGTGAAATATTATGAAATCGTGAATGAACCAGGAGCTTATTTTGGTTGGGTAAACGCAACTAGAGTAGCTTATTTCATGCAACTATATAACGCTACTTATACAGCAATGAAAAACATTAACAGTAACCTAAGCATAGCTTTTGATACAGACCATCTTAACGCTGTTTACACTTACGCTATAGCAAACAATATCCAGTTAGACAGGTTTGACTATCACAAGTACGATACTGGAATATTTAATTCCAGTGACCCCAACTATTTAAGTGATTCACAACTTTTCAGTCGTGCGGAAACAACACCTTATGGTTGGGCTACTTCAAATACGGCTGAATACGCCCAAAGTTACTATTACAATCACACTGGTCGGTTTGTTCCAATATGGAACACTGAATCTAACATGAACGCTGGTTGGGAGGGCGGAACAGACGAAAGGATGCAGGAGATGAATGGAACAATCTGGGATGCACTAGTATTAAGACATGAAATTCTCGTAGGAGTGAGCTATCATATTCATTTTACCGAGGGCGCAAGCAAAAGTTGGCAGCAAAGCCTTCCTTATGGAGGATACGGTTTCGGAATGATTGACACCGACGTCAATAAACCTTGGTATCCATACTGGCTCTACTATATGGTTTTCAACAACCTCAAAGCTGGGGACGTGCTTTACAACTCATCATCCTCATCGTCAAATCTTAGAACGCTAGCTTGGACAGACGGAAGCACAAAGAACTTGTTGCTCATCCACAACTCGACAGCGACCGACAATATTCAAGTTACAGGATTTTCAGGAGCATTAAATTACAGCAAAATAGACAATTCGATTTCATTTCTAAACTCAGCCATACAGACGGGAACAATCGATTCATCAAGCGTAATAACCTTAAACGGCTACACTGTCATGTTGTTACAAAAAATTTAAATGTTTAGATGGGCCTATCCAGAATCGAACTGGATTCTCAACCGTGTGAGGGATCCGCCCTTCGTTTGCGTCATACCATTAGACTATAGGCCCATTAAAAATTGTGTTGGAAAGTTTAAATGTTTCTAATCTAAAAAGAAATTATGAAAGCGGTTATCTTAGCAGCTGGAAAAGGCACTAGGCTGTTACCTCTAACAGAGAACACTCATAAAGGCCTGCTCTTGATAGGAGATAAACCCTTGCTGGAGCACACAATAAACGCTTTGTCTGAAAATAATATAAGAGATATTTTCTTGGTAGTAAATTATAGGGAAGAGAACGTAATGAATTATTTTGGAGACGGTTCGAAATTTGGTGTTAATATAGATTACCTGCATCAGGAAAATCCCAAAGGAGGGACCGCTGACGCCGTAAGATGCGCGAAAGGCAAAGTGAAAGAGAGCTTTATTCTGCTAAACGGTGACATATTCTCTAAGCCGATAGTGATAAAGAAATTAATAGAAAATTATTTTGGCTGCGACGGATTAATAATTTGCAAGAAAGTTAAAAACCCACAAGAGTTTGGAGTCTTTAAAATTGAGAACAACAGAATAGTTAAGATATTTGAGAAGTCTAAGAATCCTCCTTCGGACATTGCAAACCTGGGAATGTATGTATTGCCTGAAGAAATATTTGACGCGATAGACGAGACTCATTTATCGGAAAGAGGCGAATATGAGTTGACCGATTCGATACAAATTCTTATTGACGGGGGTTCTAATTTCAAACCTCTAATCGTTGATGAATATATGATTGACATAGGAAGACTGTCGGACTATGAGGAAGCGAAGAAAGTTTATAGCTCTTGGAAGCACTAAAAAATTTCTTTTAATACTATTAAAATTCTTTTAATGAAGTTTAAGTGGATTTTTTACCAATAAGCTGGAATGGAAAGTTCAGAATCATCCAAATGGCCTGAAGCGGATATAACAGCAATCCTAAAATTAGAAGGTATAGAGCCTTGCGAAAGAAAATATCAAACTATTGTCGCAGACAAAAGAACATTATTTCTGGAAAGAGATGGTGTATGCATACCGTATAAAACTCGAGATTTAGGCGTATCAAAGATTAGAAATTCTGTCATTGATTTTAAAGCAGTGATTGTAAACGAGGATGGGAAAGAGAAAGGTGCAGGAATTTATTATGAAGTAGCAGAAGGCGGACGCGGTAGAGGTATTCTATACTGCGGAAGCAAATGCTGGGATGATCCCAAAAACGGTATTGGCATTGTAGAATTTTTATCTGAACTAAGGAAAAAGTAATATAAGTCAAACCTACAAATTCTAATGTATGAACAACAAAATATTTTTTATAGTTTTCATGCTCATAATGGTTTCTTGTCCTGTCTATGCGCTCTCGTTCCAGGATGTCACCAACTTCTTTGCTTCAATATATAATTCGATAGCGTCATTCTTTGGTTCTGCATTCAGCGTATTGACTCCCTCACCGACTGGCGGCGGAGGTGGAGGCGGAGGAGGAGGCGGCGGGGGCGGTGGCTCGACATTATGCTCATCGTCATTATCTCTATCAGTATCGGGCAAGGACACGTGCACAGTGACAGCCACTGTCACATCCACTAATTGCGTTAACAGGACGTATGAGATAAAGGACGGCGGAAGCAAGTGCAGCGGAAACATAACTTCTAGTAGCTTCACTAAGACGTGCACTTGGACTGTCACGTCAGGTAGTTACACGTACAACCTATACATAGACGGTCAATACAAGCTCTCAAAGTCTGTTACATGCACTAAATCACCGCCACCAACATGCTCTGACGGCACGTTATATAGTCAATGTTCTGCTAACAAACCGAAATATTGTGACAATGGTAATTTGATTGATAAGTGTTCTTCATGCGGATGCCCAACAAGTCAATCGTGTAATTCGACTACGAATGCCTGTTACACACCTGTGGCATCTTGCACATGTAGCGCTTGGACAAGTGGTTCATGCGGAGGCTCTTGCGCTTCTAACCAAAGACAGCAGACAAGAACGTGCACGCCCAGCGGCTGCACACCTACCGACGGACAGGGAACTTCAAAGTGCGTTGCTGATACTACATGCGGCGCGACAGCACAGTTCCAAGTTACGATTGATACTGGCAAAGTGATTGGCAGTAACAATCTATTATTAGGTACTCAAAGTAGTTTATCTGAAGGATTCACTAGACCAGAAGCCAAACTGTTATTCCAAGTAGCAAACATTAAATTAGTTCGCTTTTGGGGTTTCAATAATAGCGCTAATAAAATGGAACCATGTGAATATTGGAATGAGTCTACTAGAACTTGTAATAAATGGAACTGGGCAAATGTCGATTTACTTGTTCAAACAATTTTCGATTATGGAGCTGAGCCACTTATAGTTCTCGGGTATGCTAATGCTACAGGTTTAACTCATTTAACCCCTGGAATGGCTATAAATTCAACTACTATTTTACCTTATCCTGATAGTTATGCCGCATATGCGGCAGAATGGGTTAAACATTTTGAATCAACAAATAAACCTGTTCGATATTATGAGACCGTGAATGAGCCTTACGCCTATTTCGGATGGAACCCTGATTCAACGAAGCTAAGTTATTTCATGACGTTATACAGAGAAACGTACAATGCTATGAAAATGATAAATGAAAATATAAGCATAGCCTTTGATTTTGATGACAAATGGTCAGTCATGGATTATGAAATTAGCAACAATGTTCTAGTGGATAGGCTTGACTATCACAAATATGACACAGGGACAGTCAACACAAGCAGCTCAAATTACAGGAGCGATTCTATGTTGTTTAGTCTTGCCGAACAGACTAACAACGATGACGCAAAAAATGGGGATGTTCAGAATGCAAGTTCTTATTATTATGATCATACAGGAAGGTGGATCCCGATTTGGAACACTGAATCTAACTTAAACTCTGCTTGGGTAAGCGGTACAGATCCTCGTATTCAAAAAATGACTGGAGCAGTATGGCTTGCATTGTCATTGAGAATGGGAATTCTTAGAGACTTAAGCTATAATGTTTACTTTATATTCACAAATTCTGGGCCTGGTTTTAATATGATTAACAACGTTAATTGGCAGCCTTACTATCCTTACTATGTTTACAAGCTTATTGGTAACAACTCAGGTGTTGGAGACCAGATTTTAAATTCAACTTCATCTTCAGATGATATAAGATCTTTAGCTTGGATTGATAACGGAAGATTAAACATACTTCTCATTCATAAATCTATAGGAACGGAAACAATGTCATTACAAGGTGTGACTAGTCAACTCAATTATCAGAAGATAGATGACCCGACAGGAACAAATTATTTGAACCCAATTTTACAGACAGGAACCATCGATGCATCAAGCGTGATAACCTTGAACGGCTACACTGTCATGTTGCTACAGAAAAATTGAGCGTTGAGGGAGGTACTTGGACATATATGCCGAGCTTACCTCATTCATCTTTTTATCATATCCTTCGAAATGAATTCGAAGGGCTCGTGTCCTTAACCGGGTTAGACGACAGGGGCTTGATAAGAAATTGTTATCCGAATCAATTTAAATGTTTTTGCAAACACAATATTTAAGTCAAGAAATACAAACTTTAAAACATGGACAATAGAATAATTTTTATATCAATTATCATCTTAGTGATGGTTTCTTGTCCTGTCTATGCGCTCTCGTTCCAGGATGTCACCAACTTCTTTGCTTCAATATATAATTCGATAGCGTCATTCTTTGGTTCTGCATTCAGCGTATTGACTCCCTCACCGACTGGCGGCGGAGGTGGAGGCGGAGGAGGAGGCGGCGGGGGCGGTGGCTCGACATTATGCTCATCGTCATTATCTCTATCAGTATCGGGCAAGGACACGTGCACAGTGACAGCCACTGTCACATCCACTAATTGCGTTAACAGGACGTATGAGATAAAGGACGGCGGAAGCAAGTGCAGCGGAAACATAACTTCTAGTAGCTTCACTAAGACGTGCACTTGGACTGTCACGTCAGGTAGTTACACGTACAACCTATACATAGACGGTCAATACAAGCTCTCAAAGTCTGTTACATGCACTAAATCACCGCCACCAACATGCTCTGACGGCACGTTATATAGTCAATGTTCTGCTAACAAACCGAAATATTGTGACAATGGTAATTTGATTGATAAGTGTTCTTCATGCGGATGCCCAACAAGTCAATCGTGTAATTCGACTACGAATGCCTGTTACACACCTGTGGCATCTTGCACATGTAGCGCTTGGACAAGTGGTTCATGCGGAGGCTCTTGCGCTTCTAACCAAAGACAGCAGACAAGAACGTGCACGCCCAGCGGCTGCACACCTACCGACGGACAGGGAACTTCAAAGTGCGTTGCTGATAGTTCATGCATCACGCCATCAACTTGCGATTCACAGTGCAAAGCACAGGGATACGGTTCTGGAACATGTAGAGCAGGGAGTTCATCAGTTCTTCCAACTCCAACTCAATTTAGTTTAATTTCAAATCCACGTGATGGAACCGGTGGAAAATCATTTCACACACATAATGATTTGATTACCATGTTCAAAACTTTATTTGACAAATATCCGGGATATGCGTCTTATGAACCTGTTGGTAAGACTTATGAAGGAAGAGATATAGTGCTATTCAAAATTGGTAACCCTAATGGTGGAACGGTATTGTGGGATGGCGCTATTCACGGTTGGGAAGATGCTGGAAGCGAAATCGAATATTTAATATCAAAATGGCTTTTAGAAAATGGAACAACAGGAATAGATTCGACGGCAAAAAGGATAATAGAAAGGAACCTCATCTTATTTATTCCTGTAATAAACATGGACTCGTACGAGAGACAGAACAGAAACTTTACATCCTGTTCCTACGGTGTTGATCTTAACAGAAACTTTGTAAAGGGATGGAATGCTGCTTCGTGCGATAGCTTGCACTATCCAGGATCTTCAGGCGCAAGCGAAAAAGAAACACAAGCTGTTAGAAGTGTATTCCAAACATACAAACCAAAATTCTATGTTAATGTTCATTATGGTGGCGGACCCATACTGTACTACTACACTGGCACTCCTTCCAACTATACGCTGAGTACTTCAATCCTAACAAGAATCAATCAGCTGAGCTCACAGACCGGAGTAACGCCTTATCCTACAGGTCAGGTAGGAGCGTCTGGACAGACAGTTGGCGATGCTTCTGATTATGCTAGTGCTTGGTTGTTAGAAGTTGCCGGGGACAGAACAGGATGCTCTTGCTATTCTCATACTTGCGATACATATAACGACATAATCAACATTTATTATCCAAAGGTTCTTCCAATCTTTTTGGCCATGACCGAAGCTTCTGGAGTCGTATCAACGCCTTCAACTTGTCAATCAGGAGAAACCTCAATTGGACAGGATGGTTGTTCTTCAGGATTATGTTGCTGTTCAGGAACTATATCGCCAGCTCAATATCAAGTAACAATAGATTCTAATAAAATAATAGGAACTAATAACTTTTCTTTAGGATTCATGACTGATTGGTCATGGCCTACTTTTGTAAGCGACAACGCTAGAAGACAATTAGTCAAGGATGCTAATTTTAAGTTAGTTCGTGTATTCGACTTTAGAACCACTAGTCCAAGATTAATGCCTTGTAGTAATTGGGATACAACTAAAGACAATTGTACTTCTTGGGATTGGACACAAGTAGATTCTTACACGCAAGCTGTGTTTGAAATAGGTGCTGAGCCCATGTTCACTCTTGGTTACGCAAGGAATAATATACAAAATTATATACCACCAGGAATGCCTGTAAATTCTACAACAGGAAATTCTACATTAGCTCTTCCTAATATGGCAAGCTATGCAGTTTATGCTGCTGAATGGGTTAAACACTTTAAAACTTTAGGTTGGCCTGTGAGATATTATGAAATTATGAACGAACCATTCGCTTACTTCGGATGGAACCCTTCTCCTTCCAACAACCTAAAGCTAACATATTATGTAGATTTTTGGAATGTTGTTGCAAGGGCAATGCGCCAACAGAATCCAAATATTCTCCTGAGCCAGGATGCTTTAACTCAAACGAATGTTTTGAACTATTGGTTGCAACATGGAGATAACGTAGACTATTTAGATTTTCATAAATATGACTGTGGTGTATGGAATAAAAGTAGTTCAAGTTATTACAGTGATGAAAAATTATTTGGACGTGCTGAATCAATTAACTATGAAACTACTGGTGATCGTTACGGGGTTAAAGATGCTCAACAGAAATGGTTGACTAGCCGTGGTAAGCTATTACCAGTTATAAATTCTGAAAGTAATTTGAATAGTGCATGGGAAGGTGGAACAGATCCTAGAATTCAGCAAATGACAGGTGCTGTTTGGACTGCTCTAGAATTAAGACAAGGTATACTAAAAGGGCTACAATATAATGTTTACTATGAATTTTCAAGTAGCAGCAAGTCTAATCCGATATCTGGAGGATACGGTTTCGGAATGATAGACTCTTATAACAACAAGCCTTGGTATCCTTACTATGTTCAAAAATGGATTGGTAATAACCTAGGTCTAGGAGATAGTCTTGTCCAATCAACCAGCTCTTCTAGTAATATAAGAACTCTATCTTGGATAAACAATGGAAAGTTAAATTTATTTATAATTCATAACTCTACTAAATCAGAAACATTATTGCTGCAAGGTGTGACAGGCTCTTTTGATTACCAGAAGATAGACGACCCGACTGGCACATCATACTTGAACCCGGTCATGCAGACAGGAATGATAGATGCATCAAGCGTTATAACTTTGAATGGATATACTGTTATGTTGTTGCAGAAAAGTTAGCGCTGAGAGAGGGATTTGAACCCTCAAGGGCTTTCGCCCACCAACTTAGCAGGCTGGCGCACTACCTAGTTATGCGATCTCAGCATAAAACTTATAATTAAATTTGATGTTTTTATTCTTTTATAATAGGCAAAAATCAGAAAATAACGTTTTATTGCCAATGAAATGTAGTCTTTAGAACTCACATAAATTTATATACGTGGGACATAATTTATTATATACATTTTTAAGGAGATTTTCATGGCCATAACGGTAAAAAATATTTCCGATGTTTTTAATAAGGATGTTTTTACAAACAGAGGAGTTTTTTGCGGAAGAGTTTCTGACATAGACATAAATCTAGGCAAGTTCAGGATAAATTCTCTGGTAGTGGAGACCGGTAAGGGCTCGTTCCTGTCAGACATGATCGGCGGTAAGAGAGGCGTTATAATACCTTACACATTGGTCGTCAATATCGGTGACGTCGTGATAATAAAGCACATATCGCCTACAGTACCACCTGAAACAGAACCGTCTGCAGAAAATCCAGAGGCGTTACCTACATTCGCTTGATTTAGCTCTAAATATTTCAGCCAAAGTAGAATATATTAATTTTCCAGCTATTAGTGTATACGTGATGTTTTCTGTTGGCAAGAACTCGACGAAATCCACTGCTACCAAGTTCTTGGCCAGAGCTCTGACACCTTCTAAGACCTGGTTGAAATTAAGGCCGTTTGGCTCCGGCACGGCAACGGCAGGCATTATCGAAGAGTCTAGCACGTCAAAGTCTATTGATAGATATACGGATTCGTTTATGTTCTTGAGGTCTTCCAGAGTGGCTATCTTTACTTTGCCATTATTGTTAATATATTCTGATTCTGCCTTTGAAAAGCATCTTGCACCATAAACGTAAGTCTTGAAACCATCTTCGGCGATCTTGCGCGTGACTGAAAAGAAGTTCAAATCCTTGTCCTCACAGTCCAGATGCGCATCAAAAGTTACAAAAACCTTAGGATTGATGGCTTTCACAACAGGATGGGTTATCGAATGGTCCCCTCCTATAACTATAGGAAAGTTCTGCATGCTTTTTATGTGGCCGATTATTTCCTCGTAATTCTCCGGCTCTATGTATCCTAAATCTTTCAAGAAAATGTTTTGTAAATCAACACCATTTATATATGTTTCAAGCTGTGGGAATATCCTCTTTATCTCAAAGGGAGCCCTATCAGAACCTCTTCTAAAGCTCTTCCTGTCCAGGCATATACCCAATAACGAAAAATCCATACTATGATTACGGTAGAAAGGATTAAAAAGATTATTTATTCTGAATATTTAAGTAAAGGTAAGAAGAGATAAAATATAGAGAAATCTATTTTAGAAAGGAAATAATATTAGTATATGTTGGTTTTATGGAAGATCATGTCATTGAAACTTTAATCGATCAGCTGATACAGTTCTTGAAGCAAAGGGGCAAGATGAACGTTAGCGAAGCTGCTGATTTCTTAAAAATGACCCAAAAAGAAATAGAACCCATCCTCAACACTCTAGAAGAAAATAGCATCATAGAGATAAAATATCCTGTTATAGGAGAACCGAAGATAATATTAAAACCCAATGCACCTGAAAGAATAGAAATCAGAAAATCCCAGATTAAAGAAGTTGAAACCCCTAGGGTGGCAGAGAAAGAGACTAACATAGAAAGGCCTACCATAAGCGAAAAGTTGGAAATGAAACCTGAGATCAAAAGCGAGGATACGGAAATAGTCAACAAGAAAATGGAGAAGCTGGAGAACGAAGTGTTTGACCTCTCGAACAAAGTGGACACGTCGATATTCAAAGAGGATTTGTCAGAAATACTGCTGATCATAGCTGGTTTGAGAGACGTTGAAAAAATATCCTTCTATTTGAAAGAGGTGTTAAGCATCATCCACAAGATGAAAGAAAAGAGCATTTGGACTGACGAGGATAAGGACCTTGCGACAACAATGCTAAAGGATATAGCAAATAATTGGAAGGAGTATGGGAATATGGACATAGCGAAATTGTTCGATGATATAAAGGAAAAGATAGAGTCTGCTTAAATATAAATAAGAATAATTATTAAGTGATTATATGGCCTTGTTCAAATTCTTCGACAAAAAGAAAAAGGTCTCACATTCATCAAAGAAAGTGATAAAGAAGCGTGTGAAACATGACAAGCCGAAGGCTGTAAAGGAAAGGATTAAGCCTGTGAAACATTCTAAACCGATCAAGACTGTAAAGGAAAGACCTGCAGAAGTTGTCAAGAAGGAAATTCAGGTAAAGCCTTTGATAAACAAGATGCCTGACGAGAAGGCATTTGACCTTCTAAAAAGATACAGGATAAAGATACCTGACTATGCCTTTTGCAACAAACAGGAGGAAATGATAAAAGAGGTTAAGAGGATTGGCTTTCCGTGCGTATTGAAAGCTTCTGGCAGAAACATCATCCACAAGACGGAAGTGAACGGCGTAAGAGTGAACATAAAAACGGAGGAAGACGCTGCTAAGAACTTTAACGAGCTTATTAAAATAAAGGGTTGCGAGAAGGTCCTTGTTCAGAAGATGATAACAGAAGGCTATGAGATAATAATTGGAGGGAGAAAGGACCCGCAATTCAAGATAGTCATAGCACTGGGAGCAGGAGGAATATTCACCGAATTCCTAAAGGACGTGAGCTTCAGAGTCTCGCCTGTAACAAGGGGAGACGCAGAAGACATGCTGATGGAAGTCAGATTCTCTGAATTGATACTAAAGGGTTTCAGAGGTCAAAAACCTGCTAACAAGGAAGCAATAGTGGATACGATTCTGGCTGTCTCAAGACTTATGGAAGCCGACCCGAAAATAAGAGAGATAGATTTGAATCCTGTGTTCGCAACTTCCCAGGATGCCATCGCTACTGACGTGAGAATAATTTTGGAATAATATCATAAATAGAAGTTTTACGGATACCATCAGGTTCTTAGTTGATTTTCAAGAAAATAATTATTAGGGAGGGTTTCTCACGCCTCCCAATTTTTAAAACTAAAACTTTTCACTGGGGTGCCAAACAAAATCCTCTGGAAAACCTACAAAAGGCTCTGCGAAAAACTCTTCGCCACACTCGCAAACGATCTCTGTCTGCTCCAGAGTCACCTTGAACTTGTTTTTACAGTTGGGACACAGAACTAAGTATGTAGTTGTAATCAATTCCTCATCAAAGAAAGTGTTCTCCATACAAGAAAATAACACGTCTTAATATTTATAGTCGATAGATTACAAAAATTAACAAAATCTTTATTCACTAATCAATGATTTTTCTATTTGCTGTTTATGTAAAGTCCCTTTAAGACGAATAAAATTCCTACGACAAGGAAACTGTACATGAATGCGTCTTTGATATCTATAGTAAACCAAAATACTGCAGCTACTATTATCAAAAGTATTCCCATGAATATCTTGTGCATACCATGGCAACACTTATCTTCTTTTTTTACTGGCATTTTATCACAAATAGAAATTGAGATAGGTGAGATATAAACATGATGCTTTCATTTAATTGATATAGTTTTTTATATTTAGAATTTATATTATTCTTAGGTGAATGAATGGTTGAAAAAAAGCTTATAGGAAAAATAACGCACTTTTACCCGAAGATATCCGTGGCAGTTGTTGAACTAGAAGGCACATTGAACGTCGGAGACACGATATCGATCGAAAGAGGAGAAGAAGTTGTTGAGCAGGTTGTTGACTCCATGCAGATAGAGCACAAAAATGTCGAAGAAGCGGGAAAGGGAGAATCAATCGGTCTAAAAGTTGCTGGTCAGACAAAAGAGGGCGCAAAGGTTTTCAAAGTCATAGAATAATAATAAATACATCGAATACCATAATAGTTTGCATGCTATTTTTTGATAAATTCTTTAATCCTAAATCCATAGCAGTCATAGGGGCTAGCAGAACACAAGGAAAAATAGGTTATACTATTCTAGAAAACCTTAAATCATCCTTTAAAGGTTTAATATATCCTATAAATCCCAATGCAGATGAAATATTAGGTTTAAAGTCTTATCCTTCCGTGATAGACGTAGAGGAACCTATTGACCATGCCATAATAGTAGTTCCAGCAGAAATGGTTAAAAAAGTAGTAGAAGAAGGAATCAAAAAGAAAATAAGCGTTTTTACGATAATATCTTCTGGTTTCTCTGAGATTGGAGAAAAAGAAAGAGAATTAGAGCTTAAAAATCTATGCGAAAAAAAGAAAATACGTATTATAGGTCCCAACTGTATAGGAATATATAAAAAGGATTTGGACATGATATTTTTCCCAAAGAAGCGATTAAAGAGACCCCCAGAGGGTTTCATATCATTTATAACCCAGTCTGGAGCATTCGGTTCTATTCTGCTTGACATCATGGCTAATGAGGGCGTAGGTGTTTCTAAGTTTATCTCTATAGGGAATAAAGTGGATGTGGATGAAGTAGACCTAATTAACTATTTAGAAAAGGATTTATCGACCCGTTGCATTGCTATATACTTAGAATCTATCAGAGATGGTTCAGAATTCATTAAAACTGCCAGAAAGGTTGTAAATACCAAACCTATTGTATGTTTCAAAGCTGGCAAGACAGAGAAAGGAACCGAAGCTGTTGCATCGCATACAGGGTCATTGGCAGGCTCTGCTGCCGTTTATTCTTCAGCATTCAAACAAGCAGGCATTATCGAAGCCAAATCATCTGAAGAAATATTTGATTTCTCCAAAGCTCTGGCAAACCAGCCTGCTATGAAGGATAATAAGATAGCCGTTGTGACTGATGGCGGCGGTTTTGGCATTGTTGCTACAGACACTGCGATAAGTTGCGGGCTGGAATTGCCTGCTCTAGAAAATGCCACCATAAAATCTCTCAAGACATTCTTACCAACTTATGCCTCTGTTAAAAACCCGATCGATATAACTGGTGATGCCACAGTTGAAAGATATCAGAAAACTATGGAAGCTGTTTTGAAGGACAGTAATATTGCCGGTGTTGCATGCATAGCTTTGATGCAGCTACCAACTTTGGATGACACTATAATCGATGTCCTGAAAGATTGCAAGGTTTTTGGAAAGCCGATAACTGTTTGTTCCGCTGGCAGCGATTTTATTATTGAGAGGAACAGGAAGATAGAAGCCTACGGGATTCCAGTGTATCCGACACCAGAGAGAGCTGTCAAGGCTTTGGAAGTTCTTTACGAGTATGAAAAGATTTTGAAAAGAGACGAACACCCTGAAAAAGTTGTAAATAAGAAAAAGTAAAATTTCTACTGGTATTTCACCTAATTCAATCAAACTTTACCACTTCCAGTCGTCACAGAACAATTTGTCACTATCTGTTCTTAGAATCAGTATGAACAAAAAAATCGTATTGGTAGCGATGGGCTTGTTGACCATCGGTATTGTTGGTATGGCAGTGATATCCAGCTACGGAACAATAACTGGTTACGCAACAGTCGACCAGGCATTAAAATTGGATATAATCGGTTCTTCGAACGATGAGAACTATACAATGAAATTAAAGCAGGGCGAAATAGACTATTCTCCTCAAATAAAAATAGACAATTCAGCGAACGCTTCCGTGTACGTTAACATAACAGCAGAGATTTTGTCTGGAAGCGCTGGAAACGAAAGCGATATGAGCATATCTTTAGTAAACGAATACAAAAACGAGACTCTAACGAATCCTGTGTTTATATCGATCAGTGATTTCAGGTTCTATCTAAAGCATGAAGTGAAACCCAATGCAAACTTAGGCAACTACTCGTTCAGGATAACAGTCACGCCAGCCTAGACCTTGAATCTTTTGGTTTTGTAAGCCTTGCAGAAGCCTGAGAAAGGACAATTTTTAGCGTCCTTGATGCATAACGGATTGATAGGCTTACAGATTTCTTTTCCAAAAATAACAAAACCTAGGTTAATAAGATACCATTTGTTCTTAGGAAACATCTTTTCTAATTCCTTCTCTATTTCTTGAGGTTTGGCAGTTTTAGAAGCCAAGCCTAGTCTTTTAGAGCAAACTTCTACATGAACATCAACAGCTATAGCCGGAATTCCAAAACCATACATGAGTACTATTGCACTTGTCTTATAGCCTACACCATATAATTTCATTAGTTCCTCTCTGCTATTCGGAACCTTTCCTTTGTATTCTTCTAGAATGGTTTTAGATATCTGCTTGATTCTTTTAGCCTTCTGCCTGTACGGCCCTGAAATTCTTATTAAACTTCGTAATTTCTTAATAGGTAGTTTTATTATTTGCCTTGGAGTTTTGGCAACCGAAAATAATTGTTGAGCGGCTTTTTCAGAGTTCTCGTCCCTTGTCCTCTGAGACAGAACCGTCTCTATCAGCAACTCGAACACTTCCTGGTTTTTCATCCTAGAACTATCAATATGTTTTCCATACCTGCTTTCTAGAAAATTAAGGATTATCCTTTTTTTATTCATAATGATAATCTTACATCTGAATTATTTCAGTCTATCTCTAACATGCATGAAAGCATTGACAAAACCGGGCGTAAACAAATATTTGTCCTTCTCTACCAGCTCTTCAACGTTCTTGATGCTCAATTTCTTGAGCTCTACCAGTTCATCGCTCAGTTTGACTTTGCCGGCATGGCGACCTAAGAAAATGCACGTAAAGTATTTTACTATCTTATCATTCTCTTTGAATTCATTGAAGATTTTTCCTAAATGCTTTAAACCGCACTTGATGCCTAATTCTTCCATGAGTTCTCTTTGAGCAGCCTCAGGGTATTTTTCGCCTGCCTTGACATTACCACAAACTACAAGGTCATATCTGTTCGGAAAGCTTTTTTTGTCAGGAGAGCGTTTGACTATGAGCAGTTTTTTGCTCTCGTCCAAAATGAAAATAGCAACATTCCTAGATATAAACCCTTTAAGGAATTTGTTTTCTTTGGTGTCTTTTCCAATGAATTTATCCTTGTCATCTACGACATCTAGCAATTCCTGTTCTTCTTCCATAACTAGTATTCCAAGCACAATTTAATAAAAACGTTTACTTAAACAACAACATTTAAAAATTCTTGATATGAACTAAGAAAAATTTTAGAAATTACATATGATGGAAAAATATGTTAATCATTTAAATATTTCGAGAGCGAGTTTATTTTCAGCGGCTAGAAATGTCAGAAGTGTTCAACATATTAGATAATAGGATAAAAGAGCTAGCCGTATCTCGATTTGAGAAACCCACGTACGTGCAGGAGTTAGCGATACCGAAGGTTCTCGAAGGAAAAAATGTTCTTGTGATAGCAGAGACAGGTAGCGGAAAAACCGAGTCTGTGATGCTCGCTTTGTTCAGTAAATTAATCGAGAAAGAACATCAGCCAATTGCCTTATTATATCTAACACCGATGAGAGCTTTGAACAGGGACTTGCTGGACAGATTGTTGTGGTGGTGCAACAAGCTTGATTTAGATATCTCTGTAAGACACGGCGACACAACCGCTTATGAAAGAAAAATGCAAGTAGAAAATCCTCCCCATATTCTGATATCAACACCGGAACAAATAAATGCAATGTTAGTTGGCAAAAGACTTAAAGAATATCTTAGGAATGTGAAATATGTTGTTCTTGATGAAGTGCATGAAATTGTCACGAGCAAAAGGGGCGTTCAACTGACCTTGTCGTTAGAGAGACTAAAGAGGTATTGTGGTAATCCGCAAATAATAGGTTTATCAGCCACTGTTGGTTCGCCTGAACTAGTAGCTAAGTTCATTTTTTCTGATAACAAGTATGAAATTGTAAAGGCAATCTCTCCAAAGGACGTTCAGATAAATGTCGAGAGTCCCTATCCGACCACAGAAGACAAGATAATAGCAGAAAAAATATTCATAGGAGATTCTGTTGTTGCAAGACTGAGAAGGATTCATGACATCATAATGGAGCACAAGTCAGCTCTGACGTTCACGAACACAAGGGAAGCTGCTGAGATTCTTTCCTCAAGACTAAGATTATTAGATAAAGATTTTCCTCACGAGATTCACCATTCTTCGTTGAGCAAGGAAGTGAGAGTAAAGGCTGAGAAGGATTTCAAAGCAGAAAAACTAAAAACACTTATATGTACATCATCGCTCGAACTAGGCATTGACATCGGTTCAATCGATATCGTAATTCAATATCAATCTCCGAGGCAGGTAACAAAGATAACACAGAAAGTCGGGAGAAGCGGACATGGCGTTGGCAGAGTTTCTAAAGGAATAATTATCGCAGGCGAAGGTGACGATATATTCGAATCGGCTGTGATCGCAAGGAAAGCTCTGAGAGGTGAACTAGAGCAAATAGTGATTCATGAGAACTCATTAGACGTGTTAACCCATCAGATAATGGGAATGCTGATAGAGAATTATAAGATGAATCCCAAGGAGGTTTACGAGATTGTTAAGAAGGCCTATCCCTTCAGGAATTTGAAGGAGGGCGAGTTCTTGACACTGCTGAACTTCTTGGCAACCTTAGGTTTGATATATATTGACACTGAGATAAAGAGAAAGAGAAGAGCTTTTGAATATTATTTTGAAAACCTGTCTGTGATTCCTGACCAGAGGAAATATAAGATAATTGACACAACTACAAACACATTCGTTGGTAACCTAGATGAGGAATTCATTGCCTCGCATTCGGATACTGGTTCCACATTTATCGTAAGGGGCAGGCCTTGGAAGATTCTTTCTGTTGAAAATGATAAAATATTTGTCGAAAGCGTCGATGACATCACATCAGCAATACCTGCCTGGGAAGGTGAGCTGATACCGGTTCCGTTTGAGATATCGCAAGAGGTCGGAGAGCTTAGGAAAGAGATTAAGAGCATGATTCAAAAAGGTTTGAAAAACGACGAAATGATTTTGAAGTTAAAGGAAAAGTATCCTGTCTCTTCGCAGTCAGCAGTAAAAATGATTCAATTGATTAAGAGGCAAATTGAAAAGCACAAGTTGCCAGCTGGAGACGAAATCGTTTGTGAAAGATTTCAGGACTATGTTGTCCTGCATTCTCTGTTTGGGAACAAGGTCAACGAGACGTTATCAAGGTTCATATCAACTATATTATCCGCCGAGCACGGCGAATTGATAACGAGCAAGTGCGATCCTTACAGGATGATATTCAAAGGATGCACCGTAGAGGAAATAAAAAAGATTCTGACAGAATACAATCCGGAAGACGTTCAGATAATATTGGAAAAGTCTTTGTCAAGATCTTCATTATTCAAGTCCAGGTTCATCCACATCGCCAAGAGGTTCGGAGCAATAAGCAGAAGCGCGACTTTCAACACCATTAACATTGATAGAATGATAGACGTCTATTGGAACTCACCAATCCATACGGAGACGCTGCAGGAATTGTTCACTGAAAAAATGGACCTGGAAAAGACAAAAGAGATAATAGGCAAGATAAAGAGCAAGGAGATAATGATATCAGAGGAGGAGGGTTTGTCTCCGTTGGCCGAGCTTGGCTTTAGGTACGAGTTGCAGGACGTGGTGAAACCTGAAAGGCCTGAAAAGGAAATATTTAATTTGTTTAAGAACAGGCTGATGAACTCAAAGGTTAGACTACTGTGCATCAACTGCGGAAAATACTCTATCAACGAGTATGTCAAGGACGTTGAAGAAGAACCTAGATGCAAAAAGTGCCAGTCTAAACTGATAGCCGTACTAAGAATTTATCAGACCGAAATTCAGAAGATAGTCAACAAATGGCTGAAAGGCGAGCAACTGACCGAGGAGGAAGAGGAAAAGCTCGGGCATGTCAAGAAATCTGCTGACTTTGTCATAGTTTACGGTAAGAAAGCTGTCATCGCAATGGCCGGAAGAGGTGTTGGACCTGAGACAGCGAAGAGAATTCTCGCAAAGATGTACAAGAACGAGGATGGATTCTATAAGGAGATTTTAAGAGCCGAGAGAGAATTCATAAAGAACAAAAGATTCTGGCAGTGAAATAATTTAATAAGGCAAAATTCTAAATTATAAAACATGAACAACAAACTAATTTTGATTTTGATATTATTGTTATTAACGTCCTATCCTGTCTACGCTCTTTCGTTCCAAGACATCACCAACTTCTTTGCTTCAATATACAATTCGATAGCATCATTCTTTGGTTCTGCATTCAGCGTATTGACTCCCTCAACGACTGGCAGTGGCGGCGGGGGTGGCGGTGGAGGAGGTGGCGGTAGCTCGACATTATGCTCTTCGTCATTATCTTTATCAATAACAGGCAAGGATACGTGCACTGTGACAGCCACCGTTACGTCCACTAACTGCGTTAACAGGACATATGAGATAAAGAATGTTGCGTGCAGCGGAAACATAACTTCTAGTAGCTTCAGTAAGACGTGCACATGGACTGTCACATCTGGTAGTTACACGTACAACCTATACATAGACGGTCAATATAAGTTGTCCAAATCTATTAGTTGCTCTAAATCGCCGCCACCCACATGCTCAGATGGAACTTTATACGGTCAGTGCTCGTCAACCAAGCCAAAGTACTGTGACAACGGTAATTTAATCAACAAGTGTTCTCAATGCGGTTGTCCATCAGGTCAGACTTGTAACGCGACGACTAATGTTTGCTATACACCGACTGCTTGTTCATGTGGAAGTTGGACAAACGGAGCTTGCGGTTCTAGCGGTTGCACCTCAAATCAAAGACAGCAGACAAGAACGTGCAGTCCGACTGGATGCACACCTTCTGACGGACTAGGAACCTCAAAGTGCGTTGCTGATAATTCATGCATCACGCCATCAACTTGTGATTCACAATGCAAATCACAAGGATATGGTTCTGGAACATGTGAATCAGGAGGAACTTTCAGCACTACTATAAACAAGAGTACGATTGTATACGGAACACGTACTTGGACTGATGCAGAGCTATCATTTCTTGCTAACCACTTCACGCTATTTGACTTTGGTTTTGAATTTGATACACAAGCTCTAAAGAATCTCAAAGCGAAAAACCCAAACATGAAAATAATCGGCTACAAAGACATCTCTGGCATGAATACTTATATGGATGATTGGACAGAAGTCAACTCACATGAAGACTGGTTCATTCATGACATTAACGGAAATCGAGTTCAACAGAAAGATTATGGCTGGTATCTCATGGATCCAGCATCTGGATGGAAACAACATTATGTTTCCTACTTGAACGCCAAATTCGCAGCTACACCAGAATGGGATGGCGTTTTCATAGATGACTGTGCACCTGAATTACCACCATGGCCGAATTGGAACGTTCCGAATTCCTACATAAAATCTGCTGACTATGCAAGGTGGCATGCAGACACGCTAGGTATGTTGCAGTATCTCAAGACAAATCTTATGAGTGGGAAAATTGCGATTGCCAACACATACTCGACAGGCTTGACCGATTATATTAATGCTATAGATGGGGTTATGTACGAAGGATTTGCTCATGCTTCATGGTCGGACTTCAACACGTTTGGCGCATCTGCTGGAGGAGGAATGCCAGAAGTATTAAATACTATCGCGCAAGCTACAGCCACTGGAAAAATAGTATGGTGTGACTCTGGAACAGCTATTCCTTCTAATCCAACTGCAGCAGACTTGGCTCAAGTGGCAAAAATCGTGAAGTATTCTTATGCTGCCTTTCTATTGGCAATGAATGGCCCAAAAGCCTACTTTAACTTTAACGATTGGTACAGCAACGACGGTTCAAAGGGATACTATTCAATAATGGATACGCAGCTAGGAACACCTTCAAACTCTTATTATTCCAATCAGAATGTTTATATGAGAAATTTCACAGGCGGGAAAGTTTTGCTTAATCCCTCAAACAGCACTTACACTGTCAGTCTAGTAGGCAACTATTATTTGCTGGACGGCACAATGGTTTCAAGTGTTGTAATGGCTCCTTGGAGCGGAGAAATTTTGAAGACTACTAACTCTGGAAGTTGTCAGTCAGGGGAAACTTCTATTGGACAGAATGGTTGTTCTTCTGGTGCATGTTGCTGTTCAGGAACTGCACCAACATCGATAAAAGTAGATTTTCACACCGGGAGTTGGAATTTTGGAGAATATGATGCACAAACAATTGCTAATACTTTTGGCATGAGCCAATCGTGGAGTTCTCCTGATTGGCCACAGCACCCTGAATGGGATTACACAGCAAAGATGAATCAGGTTCACGCACTAAATCCAAACTATAAAGCATTGGTTTATCGAAACCTGAAAGATATATATGATTATTGGACTGACGAGTGGAACCTGACAAATAATAGTGGATGGTTATTAAAGAATGCAAGCGGTAGCTATCTTCGTTCACCTACATGGCCTGAAAATTACCTTGTAGACATAACAAATCCTGATTATCAGAAATGGGTTGCAAACACAATAAAGTCTTGGATAAATCAATATCCTTTCTTTGATGGTGTTTTTGCAGACAACAGTATTGGAAGTGATGCAGGAGAATGGACATGGGATAGTACATCAAGACCTATTAATCCAAAGACAGGGACATATTTCACAGACGAAGAAATAAGAAATGCTTATATACAATTACATAGAGAAATTAAGAATGCTATTGGTTCTAAAACTCTGGTTTGCAATGGTATTTGGAATGGGAATAGATTTTATGAACGTTTCTCAAGTTATAATGAAATAATTTCAAATTCGCCACTTGATGGAATTATGAGTGAAGGTTTGTGGTACGCAGATGGGGGATCCTGGTTTTCTGAAAATGACTGGCTAAATTCTCTAAATTTTCTTGTTTGGATTCAAGACAACTTTTTAAAAAATCATTTAGATAGATATTTTATTGGTGTATTTTATTCTACCGGAACTCTCCCTCAGGGATGCACGCAAGAGCAAATGACATTATACGGTTTTGCTTCAACATTGTTAGGCGCTAAGAACAGTCAGAATTATGTATCTATTGGTGGCGATGTGTATAAATATCCTAATCTTCTGGCATTCGTTCAAAGGCTTAGAAATATTGATATTGGCTATTCAGAGAATGATTACCATGTAATATCAGGAACTCATGTTTACGCCAGAGACTTTTCTAAAGCAAAGGTTCTAGTCAATCCAACAGCATCCTCATACACTGTCTCTCTCGATGGAAATTACAAGACCTTAGACGGAACAACAGTCTCTTCAATTACTATGAATGCTCACATGGGAACGATTCTATTGAAAACATAATCCAAAGAAACAATAATTCTTTAAAATAGCATTCAAGTTTATATTCTACTCTCTAAAATCATTATTATGAAAGATTGGTTGAAGGGTCTAATCCTATTGACCCTGGGAAATATCTTGTATGAAGTCATACCTGTATGGGTGACCGATTACTTGCTTAAGCAGTCTAACCCTTTGTATTCTGTAGGTTCATTCCTAAAAGCCCTTCCTAGCATGCAGGACCTGTTGTCTGGTCGTATAGGCAGCAGCGGCAGTTTTGTCATAGGCATCGCAGGCTTTGGCATGATCGTATATGGTTTATACTTGTTCACGAAGGACTTGTACAAAAGGTCTTAATTATATCCTAATGATTGTCTATACTTGTGAGGTATTTTTAAAGAATGTCTTAAATTCATAATTTTTATGCTGCCTGTTTCTTCTCCTTATGACAATGTTTATTATGATTAAAGATAGTATAAGAATTATTACTATCAAGGCGAACCATATCAAAAATCCTGTGGCTGAAACGTTTTCACGGGTATAAACATTTATTATAATGTCTTCTGATATCTCTTTTCTGTTGGAAAGAATTACGGCATTTATTGTAAACGTCCCTTCTTTGTCGGATATCACAGAAAAACTAAAGGTCTCTCTGTTAAAAGGATAAATTATCTTAGATATTATACTCTCTTTAGTAGATAAGTTCTCGGGTAAATACAGATATGCTGTAACGTTCAACGGTATCGTTCCTCCATTGGCTACGGTTATGTTAACGGCTCCAGTTTCATTAACAAAAAACTTTGAAATTTTCAGGTCTTCTAATCTTATGACTTCAATTTCTCCTGAGCGTTCATTTATTTCCAAAAGAGCAGCTCTTGAATCGGTTACATTTCCTGAGGTGACCTTGAAAGCAATTGGATAGTCTCCTACAGTAAAATTTAATGGAACCTTAAACATTACTACAAAAGTTTGTGAATCATTTATAGGAATGTCGATGATTTCTGGATCTATGCTATAAGAAATTTCATCTGGCACTCCTATGATATTAAGTTTTGTATCGGTTAAGATTGTTTTTCCAGTGTTGTTGACGTGAACAGTTACGAATTCTATATCCCCTTGTTCTAGAACTATTCTGTCAGTGAAATTAAAAATTGATAAATTGCCTTCTAAAGGCCTTTGAACTCCTCCCCCACCAGCTCCACCTCCTGCCGCTCCACCGCCTCCGCCACCTGATGAAACTTGGAAAGCTACAGGGATTATTTTGTTTCCATCGTTGCTTGAGTTTATGAAAATTGTTCCTAAATAAGTTCCTACGTTAGATAAAGGACCAAGATAAGCATTAACATAAGTATAATTATCAGGAACTATTAGAGGAATAGAATTATTGCTAAAGGTTATCCAGCTATAAGTTGAATTTAAAGTTATATTGATCAAGTTCATGTCTCCTATATTACTTATAGTAAGAATTTTTGTTACAGTATTTCCAGTTGTAGTAGATTCTGTTATTGAAGAAGGACTTACATCCAGCACAGGGGCTGCGATTGGTAGTAGTGTGATAAAAACCTGTTTTATTTCTTCGCTATTCACTGTTACATTTATTTGTTTAGTTCTGTAACCACTTTTAACAACCTCTACGGTATAGTTTCCACTTTCTAACCAGCTAGAAATCCAATTACCATTGCCGTCTGTAGAGCCAGAATCGACTAAACTTGGTATAGGATTCCAGATGAACATGGTGGCATACTGGACAGCATTCCCTATTGTATTGTTTACAGTAACGTTTATCCTTCCCAATGCTTTAGTGACGTTGATGGTTATATTGACATCTTTCTTCTGCCCGTCTTCACTGCTGACATTAATCCAACCATAATAAATTCCTAAGGCTTGTGAAAATGGAGTTGTTACATTAAAGTTCAAGGTTTGTAATTCTTCAGCTACCAAACTGATGGTAGAAGCTTCTAAATCTATCCAGTCTGCCACCTCTCCTGACTTGCTCAGAGTAACGTTTAATCCTGTGTTTCCTGGAAGTTCAGCAGAGATGTCGATGCTTTTTTCGTTCGAGTTTCCTGGTGGTATCTTAAACTCAAAAAACATGGGAGTGACATTTAATGAGTCATACATTTGATTTATGGATGTTTCTAAAGGAGCGCTTCCCAACTGTCTGCCTGTTATTGACTGAGGTTTAGTGTAAAGAATCAGTATTGCTATAAAAAATAATATCGCTATCAATAATTTGATTTTCATAATAATTATTAGAATGCTGTATTAATTACCGTTTCTTTTTCTTGAATCTTCCTCTGTTAACAAAGACTATGGCAGCAATTATCACGATGACAACGACCGCAAAGCCTAAAACTACTTTCATGTCATAGGGCGTGTATAAGACCACAAATGGCAGGGCATCTACAATAGTTGCTTGTCCAGCTTTTATAACGTCCCTGATTCCGCTGTTATATCTCGTAGGCTGAGGGTCCAGAGAAAGTTCGAACGGTCCTTTGAAAGTCGTGCAAATAATCCTGCAATAATCGTCCTGTCCTTCCTGGCATAATTTAGTTATGCAATCCCTCCTTTCCTGATCATTAGAAGGGCAGTTTATTTTCTTCAAATAAAAATCATTTGGCTCTATCTTTGAGACGAACTTGCTGATGTCTCCGCTATACTCTATATGGAATAGATTCTCACCGTCTATTGTTGAATACACCATGAGGTTGCATTTGGTTTGGGTTTGCAAAGCCGTTAGCTCTACAGAACCGTCAAACAAACCTATCCCTGCATAAGCTCCAGGCATTAAAAGCAAAAGGCAAATCAATGTAAACATTAAAATATTTTTATTCATTTAAATCACCCACAGCTCCCTGACGCAGTATTTTCTTGTACACCGCAATATTTATACGTGGTAGTATATGTTCCTGTTATCTGAGACGAAGGAACATTCAACCAATAAGCAATATGACAATTACTTCCAGGTGCTACTGCTTTACAAGGACCTGTTGTATTCGAATTGTTTCCCATTATTAAATAAGTCGTATTCAGTTGTACAGAACCACCCGACGTTACAGTCATATTTACATTTCTTCCGCATTGTGTCTGGTTTGCTTCCAAAGTCACATTATTTATTCTAATTGTATTTCCATCAGATGTCAGATCTCCTGCAGCATCATTAAGCAAATCAACATTAACATTAGATGATGTGTCAATCGTTATATTATAGCCTGTACAGTTAGCTCCAGGAGGACCTGTCGTATCATTTATTGCTGTGTTATTGCTGGTTCCTGGATTAATGCCTCCAAAAGATATTCCTGCTGTGATTGTTGCTGCTGGCGTTATAGAAACCCAAGCGCCGACAGTGGCATTCATCGTCGTACTGCCGTATTGGTATGTAGCAAAACCAGTTATCCCCGTATAGCCAAAGAAAGATATTAAAACCAATAATAAAACTGATATCAAAGCGGCTGTCAATCTGTTAGCTTCCATATATTTTATTAAATTTTTCGCATATAAATAAACACCTTTTCAACCGCATTGACCGTAGCCAGCACCGTTCTGTACAGCACAATATTTATAGTTTGTAATGTAGTTTCCTGGTGGTTGTGACGTAGGGGAGTCCAGCCAATAGGACATCCAGCAGTTTGAATTGGCTAGCAGGTTCTGGCATACGCTACCTATTATCGAATAAGTTGTGCTCAAGGCAGTTGAACCAGCAGCGACAAGATTATTTCCTGTGTTAGAGGTTGTGTTTGCTTGGTTTGTTACATTTCCTATGCCTATTATATATGAACCGCTTACAAGGTTTCCGCTAGCATCGTGATATAAATCAACATTAACAGTTGTTGAAGAATCTATTGTTATATTATAGGCAGTTCCACTTCCTGGGCCATTTGTGTTGTTTAGGGCAGGATTATCATTGGTATTGGGATTTATAGTTCCAAACATTATGCCGTTCATTAAAGCTGGGGATATTGATATTGATATAAACACAGCAGGTTGTGTGGTATATGTGAATGGATTTGAACAAGAAGTTCCGTTCCAGTTGTTTGACGTATCGTTAGCATAGACGCACCACATGATCGTACAACTCGAAGTAGAATTAATTATCTTAGTTGCATTAGACCAAGTTCCAACACCAAAAGATGTCCAAGTATCATTAGTCAAAGTCCCTGTGCAGTTGTCAAAACTGAATATATAACCTGACAAACCGATATTATCACTCCAATTCAAAGAATGTAATATAGGAGTTCCAGCTGTTGTTGAATTAGATGAATTGGATGAATAGGTAGGTGGTGTATTGTCGATAGTGTACTGCCAAACTCCAGTGCCATTTTGATTATTAGCTGTGTCGTTAGCATAGAATATCAAAGTATAAGTCGTTCCCTTTGTCAGTCCAGTTGAATTCCAGGTTATATTTGACCAATTGCCGCTTGTAAACGAGTTAGCACTCATATTGCTTGTCCCGTTATAAAACCACCACATACTCAAAGCAACATTATCATTCCATTGCGCCGATAGACTCACAGAATCTCCTAAAGCTATCGTAGAAGTGTTAGTCACATTCTGCCCCATGTTTGAATATGTTGGTGGTGTTGCATCGGACGATGCTGTCACCAAGCTGAAATTCTGCGAGGCATTCCAATTATGATAAAGGGAAGTATCATTTGCATACTGCTTCCACCAAAGTTGCTGTGGAGTTACATTCACAACCAATGTCTGATTGCACCAGCTTGTTGTTCCTGACAATGAACACCATGAAGAAGCATTAACCCAAGCAGTGCCATTATACAAAGAAGTTATTGCTTTGCTTAGACCAACATTGTCTGTCCAATACAAACTAAAATTGATTGGTGTTCCTGCTATTGTCGAATTGGTTGAGTTCGATGACCAAGTTGGATTTGCCCTATCACAGTCATAAGAACATGTTGATGTGGTTTCCCAAGAATTGCAGGCACCGTTTCCGCACAAATCAGAACAACTGCCGCCTGTACAAGCACAAACTTGTTCGCCATTTCCATCTGAAGAACAACCAGTTACTCCAGTACAACCTGTATATTGGTTTGGGTCTTTGCTCGGACAAGTTCCTGCAGTTGTTCCTGAACATCCTGTCTGGGTTTGGCAAACATTACATGAAACACCTGTTGATGAACCTTGTCCTTGAGATGGACATGCTTGAGCTTGTGTCCTGCATGCTCCTGAACTACTGCATACATTGTCTCCTACATTCGCCCTATAATAGCAAGTGCTTGAAACCCAAGTATAATAATAAGCAGTTGGAGATGTGCAAGAAAGAGCACCACATTCACCATATGTATCTGAACCATCCCCTTGATTTGGACAAGTAGGCCCAGTTGTCCCACCATTAGCACATCCTGTGTTGGTAGTACATATTCCACAAGTCCCTGCAGATACACCTTGAGAAGAACTTGAACATTGGTCAGCAGCTGTTTTACAAGCCCCAGAACTACCACATACATGTAATGCGGCTGAAATATCCAGCATAAAATAACATGTTCTTGAAGTCCATCCATAATAATATTTTGTCGCACCAGTATGACAATCCAAACCAGCACATTGACTAAACAAATCTTCACCTGAAGCTTGGTTTGCACAACTACCGCTAGAACATTTCTTGCATTCTTGGTTGCATAGATTACTACCTTGGGCATCTTGACTATTGTCAGGGAAATTAGTGGGATTATAGCTTGCGCCAGTACAATTCATACAAGCGGCTTGGCTTTGTTCGCCGCTTAAATAATCGCATGCTCCAGCACCATTGCAATTAGGACTTTTACAAGAATCCGCACTCGGAGGACTTGTAGTAGTGCATTGATTATAAAAATCTTCAGAACTTGTTTGATAAGAACAAGTAGTTCCACTTGTAGGGCATTTCACACAAGTTCCACTACAATCTGTCTGTGTGCAGGATTCAGCACAATTTGTACTAGAACAAGCAGTCCCACAACTATAATGCCAGTATTTGTGCGTAGCATCAGCACTGCCACTATCAGTAGGCATTGTCCCAGCACCTCCGACCGCATTTCCATTTACATTTGAGCAATGGTTGGAAGGTGCTGAACCGCATTCACAACCATTACCAGAAGCACTATCGCAATTCAGATAACCGCTATTGCAGTTATAATAACATGCACCTGTCGGTGCTGAACATGTAGCAGTGCAAGTGTCAGAACCATAACATGCTTTTCCTGCACAAAACTCTGCATCTATAGTGCATGTATTCCCGCTACAATCGTTGGTAACCGACCATGTAGAAGAACAATTCGTATAAGCTTGGGCTGCACCTGTCACTGATGGACATGCAGCAGAACAAGAACCTATAAGGTATTTTGTATTGCAGTTTGAAGAGCATGCTGCTACCGCGCAGGAAAAGGGACTAGGAGGATTAGCTATACAAGTACAAGTATTTCCAGTCGGTGTATTGCAGGTAACAGTATTTATATCATAAGCAAGAACAGGATTTGAAAGAATCAAATAAAATAATAAGATTATTGGCAACAGGCGATTATAGTGGTTTGAATTAAAAAAACCTATCTTTTTTTCATTTTTACAATTATCTGTCATTGTCAATCTCTTCCACTTTAATCGGAATTTTATTTATTCTTATCATCATTTATATCGTGAAATTTACATATTTGTCTAGATTCAATATAATTACCTTTAAGCAATTCTACTAAATTTGCATTAATGCAATAATTTAAAGTAACCCAAATAGTACAAGCCACATTTAGCTTGTCGTTAGTTTGCAGTGTTTTTACTGATGTCCAAGTTGTTGCTAAAGAAGGCTTAATAAAAATAAATAAGAAAAATATACTAAAAACTAATAAAATTTTTGTTATACCTTTCATGTTCTCTTTATTTTTAATATGAACTTCCTATAAAATAAACCTTATTAATCTCCAAGCATCATTAAAAATTATAAAATGAAGTTAAATTTTTTTCGATTGAAGTATCTCCTTCATTTTTTCTATAAAATCTTCAGCTATTTCTATAAGATATTCTGCCGTATCCTTAGCATGAACATATCTGTAGTCAGCATCCTCTCTTGCCAGCATTGCTCCTTTATAATCGTCGACATATCTGAACTGTAGTTTTCCTTCTCTAGATAGTTTTTCTAGAACAATTCCAATCACAAAATGTCTTTTTTCTCTAAGCCCAAAAGAAAATAACATTGCCTTTGCAGCATGAAACATGCTGTAGTAAGACTTGATAATAGACCACTTGAAATCATTTTCTTCTAACGCGTCCTTTGCCCTTTTTAAGTCATACTTTGCTTCTTCAAACTCTTTGTTTACCAACTTTGCATCAGGTTCTATTTTCTCTAAATATCCTTTCTCGATAAGATCTTTAACATCCATTATGCCAACCTTATTCTATCCTTTTCAACTCTTTCATAAAATGCGATGTCTTTCCTGGACATTTTACTCCATTCTAACTGAGTGTAAAAACTTGGCTTTAACTTTTTGTTTATTTTTTTCTCTATATTACTAATAACATTTATAACATCTCTGGTTTGTTTTCCTATGACAAGTATATCAATGTCGCTTTCCTCTTTATCTTCACCCCTAGCGCCGCTCCCGTACAAAAACACTTCAACTCCCAAGTTTTTAAATTCAGGAACCAGCAAAGAAATTAACTTTAGTTTTTTCAGTTCCTTTATTATTAAATTTTCTGAGTTTAATTTGTATAAAATCATGCGCCCCTTGTTTCTCTTTGACAGAAAGTTTGATTCAACCAAAGCTTTCAACCATTTTACAGAGCTTGTTTTCACAACTCCAGATTTCTCTCTTATTTCTAATTCATAAAATTCTCCTGAAGGATTGTCTAAGAAAAAATCCAATATTTTTGTGGCAGATCTCTTAGCGAATAGTTCAAATAATTGTACCATATAGTTCATTTAATTATACCTAGAACTAAATATTTATACTTTTCGGTATAAAATGTCGGTTTCTAAAAACTTATTTTTTCAGGAAATAATGCTATTTTAAATTTTAAATCTAATTTATTATACTATGAAGCTCTATCTCTTGGACGCGGACTACATTGATGAGAACAATCAGTCGATAATTAGACTTTTCTGTAAGGATGCTAATGGCAAGACAGTAATATGCTTAGACTATAATTTTGAACCTTATTTCTATATATTGCCCAAGCAAGGAAAGGCAAAGGAATTGAAGAAAAGAACGGAAGCAATAAAATCTGTAAAAATTAGAAGAGCAGAAATAGTGGAAAGAACGTTATCCGGTGAAAAGAAAAAGTTCGTGAAGGTTTTCTGCTTCCTATCGACGGACGTTTCGAATGCTAGGGAGATAGTAAAGGAATGGAAGGACCTAGTTGAAGATGAATACGAATACTCAATAAACTTCTACAAGAGATATTTGATTGACAACCAGATAGAGCAATGGATCGATGTTGAGGGCGATGAGATAAAGAGAAAGTACAGGGTAGACAAAGTCATTAAGATAAAGAAGATAAAACCTGTTAGTTCTGACAAGATACCTGAACTGAAATTAATGTCATTTGATATTGAATCGGTGGACGAGGCAGGAAAACCGATCATAGCGATGCTCTCACTCAAGACAAAGGATTTTGAAAAGGTCCTGACCTATCGCAAGGACAAGCATTATGGAAAATATGTTGAAGTGTTGAAAGGCGAAAAGGAATTGCTGGAAAGGTTTGTCGAAATAATAAACGATCATGACCCAGATGTACTTTGTAGTTTTAATGGTGATGAGTTCGATGCACAAATAATACAGAAGAGGGCAGAGGAACTGAAGGTTGACCTGACCATATCGAGGGACTTCTCAAAATTGAAGTTTGCTAGAAGGGCTAGGATATCAACAGCCAGGTTTAAGGGAATAGTCCACGTCGACTTGTTCCAGTTCATAAACAATGTTCTGTCGTCGCAACTACAGACGGAAGTATTGACCTTGGATGCTGTCTCCGCAGAATTGTTGGAAGACAATAAGATAGAAATAGAATACGAAGAAATACTAGAATTCTGGAGGAAAGGAAAAAATCTTGGCAAACTGGCCGAGTATTGCCTGAAGGATTCTGAACTAACTTTAAGGTTGGGCGAATTCATCCTGCCACAAATTCATGAACTGGCAGAACTGTCAGGACAACTATTATTCGATACATCGAGGATGACTTACTCGCAGTTGGTAGAATGGTATTTATCAAAGAGGGCGTTCGCAATGAACATAACAATTCCCAATCAACCCAAATGGGATGAGATACAAAGGAGGAGAGACTACTCGCCTTACACAGGAGGTTTTGTAAAGGAACCTATCGGAGGCCTGCATGAGGATATAGCTGTCATGGATTTCAGAAGTTTGTATCCATCGATAATCGCCACATTTAATATCTCTCCCGAGACGCTGAATTGCTGCAAAAGAGAAGAAGGATGGCAAGTGCCAGAGAGCGATTATTGGTTTTGTAAAAAACATAAAGGTTTTGTTTCTACTGTTATTAAAGAATTGATAGATAAAAGAATGGAAATAAAAGAAAGACTTAAAATTAAAAAAGATTCTAAAGAATGGAGACAATTGCATGCAGAAGAGCAAAGTGCGAAAGTTATAGCGAACGCAACCTATGGCTACACAAATTTTAGTGGAGCTAAATGGTATTGCAGGCAGTGCGCAGAGTCGTCTGCTGCCTTTGGAAGATTCTACATCAAAAAAGTTATCGATGAAGCTGAGAAGGAAGGTTTCACTGTTATCTATGGTGACACTGACTCTATGTTTGTTAAGACTGAGAGCAATTTGGAGAAGAAGGTGAAATTATTCTTGGAAAAGATGAACAAGACTCTACCAGGCATCATCGAACTGGACTTGCAAGGAATCTATAAGAGGGGCATATTCATACCGAGAGGAGTCGGACCTGGTACTGCCAAGAAGAGATACGCGCTGATAGACAACAAGGGTGTCCTAACCATTCGCGGTCTTGAGAAAGTGAGAAGGGACTGGAGCAATGTTGCGAAGGATACGCAGGAAATGGTTTTGAAATTGATACTGGAGAGGAAGGATGTCAAAGGCGCGGTAAAATATGTGAAATACGTTATCAAGCAATTGAATAATGGAAAGATTCCTCTTAAGGACCTGATAATAATAGAGCAACTGACAAAACCATTGACAGAATATAAAGTAGTTGGACCGCATGTTGTCGCTGCGAGAAAAATCAAGGAGAGGGGCAGACCAATAGGCGAGGGGATGCCAATATTATTTGTGATAACCAAAGGAAAGGGTTCCATCTCCGAACGTTCGGAACCGTTTGAAGATGTTGATATAAAAGATGTTGATAATGATTATTATATTTCCCATCAAATTGTTCCTGCTGCCTTGCGTGTTCTAACCGTGTTAGGTGTGACAGAAGAGGAACTTTTAGGAGAGAGTTTGAAAAGTTTTTTGAAGTAATTATGGATAAGAAAAGGTGGTTTAATGAATATAACAAAAGAAGCTATTGAAAAAATCAACAACCTGAATGAAATTTCGTTTGAATTAAATAACGGAAAGGAAGAAACGATGCCCTACACTTTGGAATCAATCAAGGAGCATGCGGATGAAATAAATCAACTGTTCTCAGCAAATAACGAGCACTGGGCAGTTGAAACTGGAGATTTGATGATACACTGCATGAAGATGCTGCTGATGCACGGCTTCGATTTGAACGAGATGTTTGACAAGTGTTGCAAAAGATTTGAGAACAAGATATATAAATTGATAAAAGAGAAATCATTATAGTTTTAATTTTCCAGAAAACTATAATAAATATGAAAACCGGCGTTGCTGACTTGCCTCTCCATTACGGCTCTTGTCCCAAATGGTTGTTCGAAAGAATGAAAAAATTGGGAAGAGCTGTAACAGAAATAATTATTTTAGAATTTGGTAAGGATGAATTCTTAAGAAGAATCTCAGATCCGTTTTTCTTCAATTCTTTAGGTTGCGTTTTAGGATTTGACTGGAATAGCTCTGGATTGACCATTACAGTTACAGGAGCATTGAAAGAAGGTCTAGGAACCGATTTAGGCTTGGCTGTTCTAGGAGGCAAAGGTAGAGCATCTAGAAAAACTCCGAAGGAAATAGATAATCTTGATAAAATCTTTTCTCTATCCTCATCAAAGATTGAAGAGCTAAAATATGCCAGCAGATTGGCTGCCAAAGTTGACAACAACTGCATACAAGCCGGTTTTGTTTTATATCATCATAGCTTCTTTGTAACAGAGGATGGTAAGTGGGCGGTTGTTCAACAGGGAATGTCAGACAAAACAGGTTATGCTCGCCGATATCACTGGCTCTCTGAAAAAGTAAAATCATTTGTGGTAGAACCTCATGTTGCTATTTGTTGTGATGTCAAAGGTAAGGCCTTGAACATGGTTGCTGAAGAGAGTGAGGAATGCAGAAAGACTTCTGTTGATTTAGTAAAAGATAACCCAGAAAATCTGAAGAAATATCTATTATTGGATACGAAGCATGAAATTGATTTGAAGAATTATAAAGGTTTGATGAATGCCTATGAATTCCAACCAAAGAATTATGAGGAATTGGTTGCTTTGAAAGGTTTGGGAGCAAAATCTATCAGAGCCTTGGCTCTAGTGAGCAAACTAGTTTACGGAGCAGAACCCAGTTGGCGAGACCCTGTCAAATTCTCCTTTGCACACGGCGGGAAAGACGGATTTCCATATCCGGTCGACAGAGAAAATTATGACAAGTCAATAGAGATTCTCAAGACTGCTGTTGAAAACGCAAAGGTAGGAAGCAAAGAAAAGCTTTATGCTATTAAAAGATTAAGTGATTTTATACCAAAAGAATTTAAGTAGGAAAATAAACTATTATTATGAAAAAACTGATTTTTTCGATAAGCTTTCTATTAATGATCATTTCTATAAGCACAACAACCCTTGCATTATGCGATTCTCAATGTAATGCACAAGGATACTCTTCAGGAATTTGCAGGTCAGTTTCTACAGGACTTCTTTCAGCTCCAACTCAATTTAGTTTAATTTCAAATCCACGTGACACACCATCATCAGATCACAACGTTTTCCACACCCATAATGACTTGATAACTATGTTTAAAACTCTTTATGATAAATACCCAGGTTACGCATCGTATGAGCCTATTGGTAAGACTACCGAAGGAAGAGATATAGTGCTGTTCAAAATTGGCAATCCCAATGGCGGAAAAATTTTATGGGACGGTGCCATGCATGGTTGGGAAGATGCCGGAAGCGAGATTGAGTATCTTATTGCAAAATGGCTTTTAGAAAACGGAACAACTGGAATAGACCCAACAGCAAAAAGAATAATTGAACACAATTTAGTTTTGTTTGTTCCTGTTGTTAACATGGACTCGTACGAGAGACAGAACAGAAACTTTACATCCTGTTCCTACGGTGTTGATCTTAACAGAAACTTTGTAAAGGGAAGGAATAATGCTTCATGCGATAGCTTGCACTATCCAGGACCTTCAGGCGCAAGCGAAAAAGAAACAAAAGCTATTAGAAGCGTATTCCAAACATACAAGCCAAAATTCTATGTTAATGTTCATTATGGCGGCGGACCCACACTGTACTACTACACTGGCACTCCTTCCAACTATACGCTGAGTACTTCAATCCTAACAAGAATCAATCAGCTGAGCTCACAGACCGGAGTAACGCCTTATCCTACAGGTCAGGTAGGAGCATCAGGACAGGCGGTTGGCGATGCTTCTGATTACGCTAGTGCTTGGCTGTTAGAAGTTATCGGAGACAGAACAGGATGCTCTTGCTATTCTCATACGTGCGATACGTATAATGACATGATCAACATTTATTATCCAAAGGTTCTTCCAATCTTTTTGGCCATGACCGAAGCTTCCGGAGTCGTATCAACGCCTTCAACTTGTCAATTAGGAGAAACCTCAATTGGACAGGATGATTGCTCTTCAGGAAATCTATGCTGCTGTTCTGGTGTCACTCAAAAATGTTCTGATGGAACTTCCTATGGTCAATGCTCATCAACCAAGCCAAAGTATTGTTCAAGCGGAACTTTAATCAACAGCTGCTCTGTATGCGGCTGTCCGAGTGGTCAATCGTGCAACGCAACGACTAATGCTTGCTATACGCCTGTGACATCGATATGCTCAGACGGAACTGCCTACGGTTCATGTTCCGCAACCAAACCAAAATACTGTAGCAGTGGAACTCTAATAAATAAGTGCTCACAGTGTGGCTGTTCTAGTGGAACCTGTCAAGCAGATGGAACATGTGCCATAACCACTTCAAATTTAGTTGGTTACTGGAAGTTTGATGGGAATTTAGGAACAAGCACTTTAGATAGTTCTGGATTTAACAACAATGGAGTGTTTTATGGAGAGACACTTAACAATGGAATATTGGGAGACGGCACATGCACCTCTGGCACAGGCAGTTGTCCAAAGAGAGTTGCCGGCTATTTTGGAAACGCCCTGCAGTTTGATGGCGTAAACGATTATGTATCTGTCCCTGATTCAAATGACTTGGGCCTGACCACTAATTTGACTATAACTGCTTGGATTTATCCGGTTGACTGGGGACAAAATGGAATGGGCAGGATAGCGGATAAGAATAATTCTTATTTATTTTACGTCTACAACAGTGGAGGCCTTACAAAGTCACTTAGCTTTTATTACTGGAATAGTACTTCCACTAATCAAGCATTCTCAAACAATAATGTGTTAGCACAAAACGCATGGCAGCACGTTGCAGTCACGTATGATGGTGTGTACGTTAAATTTTATGTTAACGGAATACTCGTTAGTCAATCACTCAAAAACAGCGGCGCTTTGGCTGTTAGTAGCTCTGGTTTATACCTGGGAAATAGAAATTCTTTTGACAGGACATTCAACGGAACTATAGACGAGGTGAGAACCTTCAGTAGAACATTAACACAGGCAGAAATTAACTCTGAAATGCAAAGCTCTATACCAACAACAAGTCCTGTTGCATCTTGGAGCTTTGAAGAATCTGGAAACTTTGTTAATGACACTCATAATAGGGTTAAGGGTAAACTGAACTCTGCCCTGAGCTTTGACGGAAAAGACGATTACTTTAGAGTAAAGGACGGCAACAGTTTGGATATGACGAATTCAATCACTTTAAGTGCTTGGATTTACCCAAGGTCTTGGTCTTCTTCTTATCCCAGGATAATTTCAAAGGAAGTTTCAATCACTGCAAATCCTTACTCACTAGAACTCGACAGCTCTAATGGGCGCGCCCTGTTTTGCTTGAATACCGGGACTGGTGAAAATTGCATAGACTCGGGAGTTAACAGCATTTCTCTCAGCCAATGGTATTATATTGTAGGAACCTGGGACGGCAAATATAGCAGAATTTATCTTAATGGCGCGCTCAAGAATAGTATAGCCTTATCAGGAATCATGAACGCCACTTCTAGTGACATTCTGATTGGGAACAATCCTTCTAACAACAGGCAATTTGATGGCATTATTGACGAGGTCAAGATATACAACATTCCATTAACATCAAGCGATATATCATCAGCTTATAACAGCGTAGGAGCATTCATACTGCCCTATGTCTTAAATGTCGAGCCAGCTGCAACAGTGGCATTTTTATCCTTGGTTGCAGTTGAAATCGTCGTCTTAGCTTTAATAATAAGAAAGTTAATCAAAAAACCTTCTAAGAAGAAGAGATAAAACTAGTATCTTTTTTAAAAAAGGAATTTCAATGATGAGAGCAGTTATTTTTGACGTGGATGGCGTCTTGATAGATAATACCAAGGTCTATATTAAAGCCTACAGAGAGACAGGAAAAATATTAGGATTAAAAGTTCCTCCCGATTCTGAAATCAGGAAAGCTTTTGGTTTGGTTTGGGAGGATATTCTAGCCAGACTTTATGGAATAGCGAATGAAAACATCAAAAAAACCTATTTGGGATTTTGCAAAAACCTTGACCGTGAAATAAAAATAATGGATGATGCGGAATATGTACTCAAAAGAATAAAACTAAGAAAGGCTATTGCAGCATCCAAATCAAGACTAACCCTGGAAAAGAAACTGGGAAATTTGACAAGATTTTTTGAAGTCATAGTAACAAGAGAGGACACTGAAAAGCACAAGCCTGATCCTGAACCGATACTATTGGCTTGCAAAAAGTTAGGGATAAAGCCTGAAGAGGCTGTTTATGTTGGTGATGCTCTGCTTGACTTTCAAGCTGCAAAAAATGCTGGAACCGGTTTTATAGGATTCATAAGCGGTTCTGCATCAAAAGAGGATTTTGAGTCATTGAACGTAAAATCTATTAACTCATTAAAAGAGCTGTTGAAAGTAATTTGAAGACGCATTGACACAAAATGCGACAAAGATATTTAAGTTACGCTAATTAATTATTCTAATGCAACCTGAAATCACGCTCAAGCTTGTCTTCTGGATATTTATTGCTTTAGCGGTTGCGCTCGAGGTCTTCGGAGATGTTTTCTTCAAGAAATGGTCTTTAGAGAACGAGCATAATCTACTCTATATGGGCCTGATAACCTATTTTATAGGAAGCATATTCTGGGCGGTGTCGCTAAAGTACGAGTATCTATCGAAAGCAATCTCCACTTTCACTATACTGAACTTGATCATTGTAGCACTGGTGGGACTTTTATACTTCAAAGAGAATTTATCCCTAATCAACAAACTGGGAATTGCCTTGGGGGTCTTTAGCATAATCTTGATTGAGGTCTGAGATGTTGATTTGATGAAGATTAAATTAAAAAATTCGACCATAGAAGCTGACATCGCAGACACATTCTATAAACGTTTGATGGGTCTGAGCCTTTCTGAAAAGAAGAACATGTTCTTTCTCATGCCCTATGAATACAAGTGGTCTTTGTGGATGTTCCTAGTGAATTATCCGATAAGAATGATTTTCATCGACAAGAACAAGATTGTGATAGACATCAAGGAAGGAAAGCCGATAACACCGAATCCTGACACGTGGAAAACTTATTCACCAAGCAGACCATGCAAATACATTCTAGAGACACCTTTTGATCTGAAGATAAGAGTAGGAGACAAACTGAATTGGTAATCATCTCAGACAAGCCGGATACTCTCTGTTATTCTTATGGTGCAATATGCAGAGGCAGCAGACCCCGTGCCTTTCGCAATTCGTGTTGTCGCACGGGCATTTCTCCTCGTTTATCTTTTTGTTGAGGCACTTTTCTCTCATCATATGGTTTATAAATATAGAACCTTAAATAAAAAGATTATGGAAAAAGAAATACTGGACAAATATATCAAAGCTGGAAGGATAGCAGCACAGGTTAGAGACTATGCTCAGCTGCTCGTTAAGAAGGATGCTCTGGTTGTTGACATCGCAGAGGAGATTGAGAAGAAGACATTTAACCTGGGAGGCAGGCCCGCTTTTCCTGTTAATATTTCTATAAATGACATGGCCGCACATTATCATCCCCTAATAAACGACAAGCTGACGATAAAGGAAGGGGATTATGTCAAGGTGGATGTTGGTGTGCACGTCGACGGATACATAGGTGACACTGCTGTCACGATAAGGATTGACTGCAAGGATGACCTGATAATCTGCTCTGAGAAGATGCTGGAGAATGCAATAAAGATAATTACAGTCGGCACGACCATCGGCGAGATCGGAGAAACAATAGAGAACACTGCAAAGGAATTCGGCTTTAATCCAATAAGGAATCTGACAGGCCATAGTTTAGGACACTATGACGTGCACGCAGGATTGACTGTGCCTAACGTAAAGAATGATTCTAAATATCAACTAAGGGAAGACGATGTTATCGCCATCGAACCGTTCTGCACAGCTGGTAATGGTTTGGTCAAGGATTCTGGTTCGCCATTGATATTCAGATGGATAAACGACAGGCCAACTAGAATGGTAGAGAGCAGAAAGATTCTGGAGATGGCCAGAGACCGATTCGAGAGGCTGCCATTCGCCAAGAGATGGATAGAGAAAGAATTCTCGCCAATGAAAGTTGAACTTAGCCTAAAGGAACTAACAGCCGCTAATGCCTTGTATGGCTATCAACCGTTGAGAGAAGTTTCTTTCAAGCCTGTCGCACAAGCTGAACATACATTGATTATCAGAGAAAAACCGATTATCACAACACTTTTATGACAAATGACAAGACTTCTTTGATGACATATCTTGCTATTGTAACCATTGTTGAAGCTGCCTGTATTAAGAAGCCTGTTATGCCTGAGCCTGTGTTTATGGTCAATGCTAGCAAGACTAACACCAATAATAACAGAAATTTCTTCATAAATATAATTGAATTTTTAACTTTTAATTGTTTCCTAGATTGAACTTTTTCTTGTTCTTGCCAACCTTCTTCTCGGCCTCAAGAATGCTCTGCAGTTCGTTTATGTCCCTCTTGATTTCCTTTTCCAACACGGCAGGCCTCTTTGGCTGTTTTTCAGGAACCATCTCAGGAATCTTTTCCGCACCTTGGACTTCTGTTGGTTCCTTCAGACTCTTTGCCTTGCTTTCCTTTTTCAGATTGACAATCAACTTATAATCGAGCCTGTCCTTGATGCCTTTTAGAAACGATGCCGACTTAGCCTTGTGAGTTTCAGGTTCCTCTTTTCCTATCGTGCCTGTCAAAGATGTGGTAAGGTTGTTCCTAAACATGAATATCAATAAGCAGGCTGCCACTGCGATTATTATCACGAGGTTGTTTTTGAAGAATTCGAATGCCGGTGCTAGGCCTGTCACTACGCTCGTCTGGTTGGAGGTTATATTAGCTGTTTCGTTCTGTTGCGCTGTTTCTTGAGGAGATACTGTTTCTGATGGCAATGGTTGTATTGGTTGTGGTTGGGATGAATTAACGGTTAGCGTCATTGTCTTGGTAGCGATTCTAGAGGTAGTTTCACCCAGAGCTTTTCCTTTGGCGCTTATCGTGACAACGTAATCCTTTGCTTCTGCGTTATTGGGTATGTTGAAAGTTATTGTCATTGCCTGCGATGTGCCGTGAGCAAGTATAGAAATCGAGCTTTTCGAGAGCGTATACCAGCTAGAGTCTATTCCAGAAACTGAGAAGCTTACGTTAGCTATATTGTTGCTTAACGTGTTTGAAAGAGTAAATTGGGCTGACTTGGATTCGCCTTGAGATATTGCTAAGCTCGAGGCTAAATCTTTAATTAGAAAACTACCTGTTGGTGTATTGGAACCTGAGGAAGATGTAGTAGATGTACATGATCCACAATCTGTTGGGCATGACGAACATGTTTCTCCTGAATCACAAATAGTATCACCACACCAAGGCGAAGATGGTCTACAAACATTATGAAGACAGTATAACTCAGGACATTGAATATTATCAGTGCAGGAAGAACCGTCATTATATTTAGTAATAAAGCTGTTACTTGAAACACTCCAATAATTAGACGTATCTTTAGCATAAACCTTAAAATTAATCGTACAACCTGCAGTAGAATTAATTGTCTTAATTACATAAGACCAGTTTGTTAATCCTGTCATTGGAATCCATGATTCATTCATAAATGAACCTATGCAGTTATCAAAAGAGAAAACGTATCCTGAAAGTCCCGCGTTATCTGTCAATAATGTACTGAATGTAACAGAAGAACCTGCAGTGTTTGTACTCCATCCTATACTAGAAGGCACTGGCGGTGTGGCGTCAGTAACGTTGAAATAATAAGTTATAGGTGATGATGCTGTATAATTTTCATTGCCATCAAAAGATGCTGTCAAATACGACCAATTTCCAACTGAATAAAAACTTGGATAGTAGTAAAGTGGTGAAGATAATTCACTTTGATTAACCCAACCAGTATAATTAGAAGTCAAATTGATGTTTCCACTAACATTTAAAATCACTGTAAAGTTAGCTGTGTCATTTGATGTATAAGTCATATTTTCCTGAGTTCCATTCAGATACAATGTTATATTAGTCGCTGCTTTGCTTATAGTGAAGTATAAGATAGGAGTAGAATTTTCATTTCCAGAAGAATTAGCTACAAACCTATATTGATAAACACCAGCAGCTAATACTGAGGTGCTATTCGTAAAAGTAGGGTATGTTCCTTGCATAGACCAGTTGGCCAAACTTACAGAAAAGTTATTCTCCAGATATGCGTTAACGTTTTCAGAGCTATCGTTCCATGTTATTGAAAAATTCGAGTAACCTGTTGGAGTATAAGTTGTTATTAACTGTGATTGATTATACGTATAAGTCGGTTCAGCATATCCTCTCAACGAAAACAATACAAGTAGAGAAAGCAACGAAACTACCAGCACACTACGTTTATCCATCAAATCATCTCTTAAGAGTTGAATATTAATCTTTTTAAATTATGAACATACATATAAATATTCCTATTTAAATAAATTCAATATGCCACGAAAGAGGTCAATAATAGCTGCCGCGCCCATGGCAGAGATTCTTAAGCAAGCAGGCGCGGAAAGGGTGTCAGAACCAGCCGCGCAAGCCTTAGCCGCTATAGTCAAGGAAATGACCTTTGAGATTGCCAAGGATGCTGTCAGGTTCTCTCATCATGCCGGCAGGAAGACCATAAAGAAGGAAGACATTGAACTGGCAAGAAAGAACGTCTAGTCGTAGCTTACGGGTCTTAGGGATATTGTCTGGTCAGGAGTCAATGCTTGGTTATAAACTCTCACTGAATCAATCATACCGTCAAAGGGGTCGAAACTTCCGCCACCCTGTGCACCTATTCTGACTGGTTCTGAAGTATCACGTGCAACTCCGACATATGTCTCTGACAAAGGAACTCCGTCCTTATAGAAAACTACTTTACCACTTACTATATCATAGGAAAACATGACATGATACCAACGGTTTATTACTATGTTCGAATCTGCCACAGCATTTATCTGATCAGTCCCATTATTTATATAAAAATCATAATCTGACTGAGTATTGTTGCTTAGACGAAACAGCCATTCATTCTTAGATGATGCCGGATAAGTCCATTTAGAAGCAATTGCTCTTTGATCGCCTGTAGGACCTCCATCTATTTTTTTAGGATAAATCCAAGCAGCAACTGTTACAGAGGTGTTAGGAATATCATTTACGACTACAACATCTGCAGTTACATCAGGAGTGCCAGTAAAACTCAAACAACCTCCAAATTTACAGTTTGATGTCCATTGTGGCTCGGTACCTGCAGTACCGTTACCAAGTGTTCCATCATTTCCATTTCCAGAAGAATCATGGGCAATTGTTCCAGAACCTTCATCAAACTCCAAGTCCATAACGGTAGAGTCAGGCAAGACGGCATTCACAGGCACCTCTGTCACAACCCTTGGATTTGCAATTCTCAATGTATGGCCTCCTGCATTGAAATTCCACAAGCCTGACAAGCTTATAGTTCCTGTCTCATCCTCGTTGATAACAGATGTTGTGTAGGTCGCGTAAATGCTGCGTCTCCTATCGTCTGCTGTGCCGCCTGACCAAGTCGAAGGATAGTTAGGGTAAGTGTGATCTAAATAGCCATCACCATAACCGTCACCAGCTAAGGTGTCATACTTTATTTGGAAGGCTATGTCCGCGCCCGCCAATAAGTAATAATCACCTGGGGAAAGTGTAATAGGCGAAGCGAACGACGCTGTCTGCCAAGCCCATCCTCCACCAGAGACGGGATTAATTTCTTGCGTTTTGCCCAGAAGAATGCCTGGCGCACCCCCGCTTACGTTGTATATAGCATAGGTAATGTGACCGCCAGTATTTACTTGCATATAGGCGGTTATACTCTGAACCGAGGCTATGCCGTTCAAGGTGAATTTTGAAAGAGCTTCACGATTTGGACTCCAGCCGTCTGTGCTTGCACCAATATCTGTCTTTCCGAAAACATTACTACCATAAGGTTGGCCTCCAACTGAAATTATATTCAAAGGAACATCATCCAAATAAGCGCTCAAAGTATTCATAGCAATTATACCTTTGCCACAATTCCTTATAGATACTTGGTTTCCGTAGACCGATTCTATCTTCATGCATGAGGATATCGTGGTCAACGATTCACCAACAGTGGAAGTGCCTGTAGATTTCAGTGAATTAAAGGTTCCTGTAAAAAACAACCAGATAAAACCTACCAGAGCCACTGACAAGATTATTATCAGCAAGACCGAAAACACGGGCGTTATTGCTCTCATAATAAAAATATAACGTCTTCCGATATTAAAGAATGCGCTACTGGAAAATTTTTATTTAAGAGACTACAAATATGAAAAATGGACATACTTCCATTCATGACCAACTTTATCCTGCGCGTGGACCAAACACTTGGACCGCTTGTCCAGGCCTATGGAATATGGATTTACCTTATAATCTTCGTTGTCATATTTAGCGAGACCGGCTTTGTCTTGACTCCATTCCTGCCAGGCGATTCGCTGCTCTTCGTTGCAGGCTGGCTGGCCAGCATAGGATCTATGAACATCTGGCTGCTGTTCATCGTATTCAGCCTTGCCGCGATAATCGGAGACACTGTCAATTATTTTATAGGCAAATATGTCGGACCCAAGTTGTTCAAGGGGAATCATTTCTTCAAGAGATACATGGACGAGGCTCGCGAGTTCTACGAAAAGCATGGAGGCAAGAGCATTGTTCTGGCAAGGTTCGTGCCCTTCATAAGGACGTTCATGCCATTCACGGCCGGCATAGGAATGATGAACTATAGACGTTTTTTGGCCTATAACATCTTAGGCGGGTTATCATGGGTCGCTATATTCCTTGCAGGAGGTTACTTCTTCGGCAACATACCTGTAGTCAAAGACAACTTGTCATTGGTCATAATCATAATAATCCTTATCACTATGATCCCAACTGCTATAAAATTCTTGTCAACGATAAAGAGGAAACAACATGAGTAATACGAAATTCGAAAAGGTGCTAGGGAACTTTAGCGCGACTGCAATTTCCATAGGAGGCATAATAGGCTCTGGCATATTCTTTATCATAGGTATGGCGACAGGCGAGGCTGGTCCGGCTGTTATACTTTCGCTGATATTCGCCGGTATAATCGCTTTAATTACGTCGCTCAGCTTTGCCTCTCTAGGCTCTAAGATAATCAAGGAAGGGGGCGAATACCAGTTCATATACGTAGCCTTCGGCCATTCGATAGGATTTCTTGCAGGGCTTTTCTGGATATTCTCCACTGCCATAGCAGGGGTCACTGTCAGCATAGCCTTTGCCGGCTACCTGAACGCGTTGCTGCCGATACTGCCTGTGAATGTTTTTGCCGCGCTCGCAGTGCTCTTATTCATGACAATTGATGTGATCGGCCTGAGGATATCATCCAAAGTGAACAATGCGCTTGTCCTGATAAAAGTGGGTGTGCTCTTGTTTTTCATAATTTTCACCCTCCCGTTTGTGCAACTCGCCAACTTTGACAACTTCTTTTCCCAAGGAGCTCAGGGCATTCTGGCGTCTACGTTCCTGATATTTTTCGCGTACGCAGGATTTGGCAAGCTGACCGCTGCGTCAGAGGAAGTGAAGGACCCGAAGAAAACCATACCGAAGGCAATAATAACAGCGATTGCTATCACAGTTGTCATTTACATCCTGTCCGGCTTCTCAGCCGTTGGTTCGGTCGGCGCAGAAAAGCTTTCCTCAAGGCAATTCAGGAACGCGCCGTTTGCCTACGTGATGCTTGATTTGGGTTTCAAAGAAGCATTCTTGGTTGTCGCGCTCGGAGCGCTCACAGCCACCGCCAGCGTGCTCTTGATACAGATGCTAGGCATATCAAGAACAATTTATGCGATGTCTAAGAACAAGCAACTACCAAGCTTCCTTTCAAAGCTTCATCCAATATTCAGAACACCTTACAGAGCTGAAATCATAATAGGAATACTAATGGCGATAGCAGCACTTTTCCTGAATGCACGTTACGTAATCATTCTGACAAGCTTCGGCATACTCTCTTACTATTCACTCATCAATTTGGCTGCCTTGGTAATGAGAAAGCAGAAAGGGGGTTTTGAAGTTCATGCCATAATACCTATTCTGGGATTTCTATTCAGCGCCTTGTTAATCGCATATTATCTTTTTGCGATGTTCAGATGACAGCCTAACAAAAAAGATTTGTTATAATTTCTAAACTTTTACTAAGGTGTTTAGATATTTTAGCCTGTTTATAGGTATAAATATTACAAAACTTTTTCAGTCAGAGTGCTTTAATAACATCTGATTCAATCTCCAAGCTGTACAAAGAATCACTTTAATCCAAACTCTTTGGCGAAGTTCTTTACTTTTACAAATTTGCCTCTCTTCATTACAGTCTGCAATCTTTCAACAAATTCAGGTCTCAGCTGAGGTTCCAATTCGCATTCCTCAAAGCGTCTGACGATTATGCTCAAGGCTTGACTCTTGTCCTTGAGGCCATACTTGGCTTTTACTACATTTATGATTCTATTTTCTTCCTCATTCAAATTGATTATACTCTTCACCATACTTATCACCTGTTATGCAATGTTATTGTATATAATACTATATAACTTATTCATAACAAAGTTTGTTAAGATTATGACTAGATTATTTTAGGATTATAATGGAAAGTTTTGATTTTAAGAATCATTGTCTTTTTCTAAATTAGGTTCTTCTTCTAATGTTTTTATACCATATCTTTTCCTGAATTCTTTATCCATTTTATCTCTTTTTCGTTTCTCGTCACCTATAGCAAAATAAATTCCTGGGTGCGAAACATATAAGGCTTTTTTTAATATAGAAGAATCTGTAAAACTTTTCATAGACATAATTTCCTCTGTAGGTTTATTTGAGATTCTTTCTTTTGCAAGGATGTAAGAAACACCACTTCCAAATAAACCCCAATAAGTTACTATACCACTGACAAACAAGCCTAAAGTTTCCAAAACCACTTTATCACTAAAAATAATAGAAATATTAAAAATTTAAGCTTAATTTTTGAGAAGTGCTTATCCTATGTATCTTATGCTGGATCTGTCAAAATCTCTTACAAGTTTTACCGGTCCATCAATCTGCGGCGCACCTTCAGGATAAATCAGATTTGGAAAGAATTTTTTCATATCCTTTGATATTTGCGTTATGATGTTGCTTTCTCCGAATACCTCGGCGCTTATCTCGTATGCCAATCTTCTAACCTTTTCCTCGTCAAAGATTCCCAAGCTATGCAAGTATTCATGAAGCAGAACAGAAAAGATATAAGGCGTCAAAAGGTTAGGGTCCGTCTCTTGTATCCTCTTCAGCGGCGTCTCGTTCATGATTATTATGTTTGAGCCTGAAACATAATACGCACCTAAGAATCCTTCTGGATAGTTTCCCATCTCGACTAATCCTAGGTCTAGACCAGCCCTGCTCCTATTAATCGTTTTCCAGACAACTTCCTTTACAACTTCAAATATGTCTGGAATCGAATTAGATTCCTTCAGCTTTTTAACAAAACTTTTATCCATATCAACCAATGTATCTTGTTGCCTTCTCAGCTGACTTTTCGGTCTCAATCATGCTGTCCTGTTTTTTCTCTTCTGTGTTCTTCGGGACCTTTATCTTGCCGAACTTCTTCTCAAACTTCTTGATGTTCTTCTCTAGCAAATCTGAAAATATTTTTGCAAACTGCGGATCAATCATCACAGACTTGTGCTTTATTATTATCGATTGCTGCATATTGCCTCCGACGTTATCGAAGCTAGGCACTGTCTGCGAAAAGTCTATTATGAACTTGCTCTGATTGTGCGAAACTGTGACATTGTCCGAAAAGAACACGGGCTCTCCGTGCTCAACATTCACATTGATTCTTTTTTCTTTCTCCATTTAATCACCCTATGTATCGATTAGCTTTTTCCTCTTCCTCCACTTTGGTCTTTCTCAAGTCCTCAACAGCTTTCTGATATCTCTTAAACACGTCTTCTGCTATCGATGGCTTTACTTTCTTCAAGGCCTTTTCAAAATGCTTTGCCTCTACGCTCTTTGCCTTAATATCTTCTCTCAAAGCGAACAGGGCTGCCTCTCTGCATAACGCCTCGATGTCTGCGCCTGAATAGCCGTCCGTTTCTTTTGCCAATTTTTTAAGGTCAACGCCTTTTATAGGCATGCTCTTTGTATGAACCTTGAAAATCTCCAGTCTCGTCTTCTCGTCCGGGGCAGGTACGTAAATTAATTTATCAAACCTTCCTGGTCTTAGCAAGGCCGGATCTAAAATATCAGGCCTATTGCTAGTAGCGATTACCGAAACTCCCTCCATTTCGGAAATGCCAGACATCTCTGTTAACAGCTGTGACACGACCTGTTCTGTCACTCTTGTCCCAACTTCCATGCCTCTCCTAGGTGCTAGCGAATCTATTTCATCAAACAATATTATCGAAGGCGCTACTTGTTTTGCTCTTCTGAAAACTTCTCTGACGTGCCTCTCGCTCTCGCCAACGTACATGCTTAAAACTTCCGGTCCTTTGATTGCAATTAAATTAACTCCTGTCTCGTTTGCCAAAGCTTTCACTATGTATGTCTTTCCAACTCCCGGCGGCCCGTAAAGAAAGATTCCGCGAGGGGGCTTTATTCCGACTCTCTTGAAGCATTCCGGATTCTTTAATGGCAGCTCAACAGATTCTTTCAAAGCTTCTTTAACTTCTTCCAAACCTCCAACATCTTCCCACTTGACCTTAGGTATCTCTATTAAAACTTCTCTCATGCCTGATGGTTGAACCATCCTCAACGCATAATCAAAATCTTCCCTTGTAACTTTTAATTTCTCTAGAACTTCCTTTGGTATAGGCTCGCCTTCTTTTAATGAGGATATCTCTGGTATAACCCTTCTCAGAGCATGCATAGCTGCTTCCTTTGCTAGACCTAAGATGTCTGCCCCCACGTAGCCGTATGTGATATCTGATAGGTGGTCCAAATCAACATCCTTTTCCAAAGGCATCTGTCTCGTATGAATCTGCAGAATTTCTTTTCTTCCTTGCTTGTCTGGAACTGGAATCTCTATTTCCCTGTCAAACCTTCCAACTCTTCTCAGAGCAGGGTCAATTACATTTGGTAGATTCGTGGCAGCAATAACCACGACTTTACCCCTGGATTTCAAACCGTCCATCTGGGATAACAATGTCGCGACAACTCTTCTTTCAACCTCACCCACAACCTGTTCCCTCTTCGGTGCGATGGCATCTATCTCATCAATGAATATTATGCTTGGCGCATTCTTTTCCGCATCTTCAAATATTTTTCTAAGGTTCTCTTCGGATTCACCGTAAAATTTGCTCATAAATTCTGGCCCAGCAACAGAGATGAAATGGGCTCCTGATTCATTAGCGACAGCTTTTGCTATTAATGTTTTGCCGGTCCCTGGTGGACCAAATAGTAAAATTCCCTTTGGCGGCTCTACGCCAAGTCTTTCAAATATTTCTGGATGCCTTAATGGAATCTCAATCATTTCCCTTATCTTTGGAACTATCTGGCTCAAGCCGCCAATATCTTCATAAGTAACAGTCGGCAGTTTCGTCTCTGCGACTTCAACAGCCTCCGGCAGAATCTCAACCTCAGTCATGTCAGTTACTTTTGTTATGCCATCAGGCTTGGTGTCGACCACAACCAGTCTCATCTCAGTTCCCATTGGCATAAAAACTTCCTCTATATCGATTCCAAAAATAGAAAATATATCATCATGATTCCTGCTCGTCTTAAAAACAGGGTTGGTTATTATAATGTCTCTTTTTGTCATTGGTCTCATGTAAAGATTCTGCCTTATCAGGTTGGGAGAGATATGAAGCATGAAACCTTTTTGTGCAGGGGCTAGAACTAATTTCTTAGCTTCCTTAACATCAGATTTTCTAACAGTAACAGACTCGCCAATAGAAGCATCACAATTCTTTCTTACAAGACCGTCTATCCTTAAGACGTTCATACCTATGTCCGCGGGATAACTCCTTATTGCAACCGCTCCTGTCTTGTTCTTACCTTCTATTTCTAAAATGTCTCCTTCCTTTACGTCAAGCTTGTTCATTAATTTAGCATCAAGCCTAGCTATGCCTCTTCCAAAGTCTTCTCTTCCTGTCAACTCTCCGACCTTAAGTTTTATTTCTTTTTCTACCATTTTCAATCACCCTTATAGATTTTTCCTTCTTTATAATTGTTTATCAGCTTTTCGCTTGGTAAAAACAATGGTTTGGGTAACTCATCTAATGAAAACCACTTCCATTCTGTTATTTTATTAGACTCCATAATTTTCGGCTGTCCTTCGAATTCTTTGCATAAGAATCCCAAAGTAACAAAATGGTTACTGTAAGCAATATCGTTTGAAACGCTTATTAATTTCATTTCATTTACTTTTATGCTTGTTTCCTCTTCTGCTTCTCGTTTAGCTGCGTCAATGATGTTTTCTCCGAATTCTAATTTGCCGCCTGGGCATGTCCAAGAATCCCCACCCAAAACGTTTCCCTCATTTCTCTTTCCTAAGAGAATCTTGTTGTCTTTCAAAATTATAATTCCAACTCCAGCTCTTGCTATCTTATCCATAATATCACTTCACTTCAACCTCTCTTTCTTCAAGCTCTTTTTTCTTCCTTTGGTCAAGCAAAACAGGGAATGTTTCAAACTCGACCTTGTCCTCCCATCCCTTGAAGAATTGCATCATCCTCTTCATGTTCTCCATGGCAACGATGAAAACGGAATCCGCCACTTTAATGTTAGGAATCTCTTCTAACAATCCTTCTTTCTCATACTCGTATCTGCCAGATTGCTTTATCACGACCTGCTTCCTTCCGTGAAGTTCCCAATAGAATCTGTTTCTTTCCGAAGCTGACTCGAATCTCTCTTTAACCGTATCAAAGCTTATCAGAATTGCTGTGTTTTCTTTTCTTTTCCTAATCTCTATTCTCATAGTTAGTGTATACGTACATCTACTTATTTAAATCTAACGGTTTTAAATTTTTTTGTATCAAGTTAAGAGTATGGTGAAAATTCATCCGTCTAACGCCAAACTAACTTATATTCCTTTCAAGGATGCTTTAGCAGAAATGACAGACGTAAAACTCAAGGACAAATTTAACTTTGAATGCCAGAGGTGTGGTTCATGTTGCTCTGACCCACCTCGCATAAACCTAAAAGAATCTTCCAGAATGGCAGAATATCTTGGTCTTAGTAGGGCTGATTTTTTCAATGAATATTTGTCAATTGAACCTGACTCTATCTATTTTTGGAAGGCGGTACCCTCAAAAAAGGACGGTCACTGTATATTTCTAAAAGACGACAAATCCGAAGGTAGACAAAAATATTGCGAGGTATATGAAGCTGCTCCGAGACAATGCCGAAGCAGGCCACTGTTTGGAGGCAGTTATGTCGGCGATATAATTAGACCTAAAGCCATGAAATTACAAATAAATCACTGTCCCGGTATTGGCAAAGGCAAAGAGTATACTGTTAAAGGATGGATTAGAGAAAAGGGTCTTGTGGAAATGTGGCAAGAAAACTTAGATTATAGAAAGAAACTGGAATTACTAATGCTTTCAACTCGCAATGAAAATGAATTGATGTCAAAGGTAATAGATATGTTTATTACCTGATTAAAATTTAAATATTTTCGTAATTCATTAAATCATATGGTAGAAATTTCCATAGAAACTGGAAATATAACAAACCAAAATGTGAATTTGCTAGTAAACTCCTCCAATAGTTTTCTGACTTTGGGGAGCGGGGTATCACAACAGATAAGAGAAGTTGGAGGTTACCTATCGCAGAAAGATGGGGAATTCAAAGATTATTGGAACCTGGTGAATGAGGCAGATTCAGTTTTAAGAAAAGTTTTAGATTATGTTCACAGCAAAAGGCCAGTTCCTTCAAAAGTTCAAAAAGAGTGTCTGGAATACATAATAAGAAAGAATAATTCAAAGGAGCTAAAATTAGGAGATGCTGCGTTAACATCAAGTGGAGATTTAGCAAAAGTTAAATATAAAGCAAAATACATTGCTCACGCTGTTGGCATGACATACGACTGGAAGATTCAACCAAATCCGTCTATAATCCCTGCAACCTTTGAATCTGTCAGAGATTCCTTGGCAAAGAGTTTTGATATTGCAAACGATTTAAAATGCGAAAGCTTGGCTATACCTGTCATGTGCACAAGAAAGGGCGGTTTGACCAAGGAAGAGAGTTCAGAAGCCACGTTAGATGCCTTGGAAAGATTAAGAGGCGAGAAAGTCAAAAAAGTTTTCATAGTCCTCTATTCTGATGAACTTAAAAGGGAAAGAGAGTGGTTTCAAGAATTTTATGATATGAACTAAAGTCTGTCCGATAGCAAAATCTCATTTCTTTGTCTGATTTATTTTATCTTTCTAATTTTCCTATGATTTCTTCCAAAGACTCGAATCCTTTGCGTTCCATAAAATTTTCTGTATCGCTTCTGAATTCTCCTAATAACTGCTTCCATGAATGAATTACATCTTTTTCTGAACAAGCGTCACTCGCTGCACTTAAAAATCTTGAGCTGATTTCCACAGCCTTTGCTCCAGCCAGGAGAAACTCAACTACGTCTGAATATTTGTAAACCCCGCCCAGCCCTATTAAATCCAGATTTGTGTTTTCATGAAGAATGTTCACTGTCCTCAAAGACAAAGGCTTAAGACCCTTGCCAAACACGCCTCCGTACTTGCTGACAACGCTTCTTCCAGTCTCTATATTTATCCCCATGCCTGGAGGCGAATTTATTGCCACTATGCCGTTGATTCCCATATTCTCTGCTTCCCTTCCGAACTCAATCAGTCTATCCCCCTCAGGGAAGTATCCTATTTTTGCAATCACTGGCAAGTCTGTATTTTCCCTTACTGTCTTCAAATGCTCAATATCATTTCTCACATAGCAAGAAGGGCATCCTGAAACGTTTGGACAAGTTAAGTTAAACTCCGCTGCAAATATATTTGGATTTTTCTTTGCTTTCTCATCTACGTGTCTTGTCATTGCTTTTGTTTCTTCTTTATTCTTTCCTGTATAGCTTACAATTGTTGGCACGGTGCATTTTTCAAATGGATAGTTGTATATTCCGACATTCGGCAGCCCCATGCTCTGTATTCCTTGGACATCTTTCTCAATCCAAGCAAATCTTGGGTCTGGATTTCCTTCTCTTTTCTCACTGGTAAATGTCTTGGTAGATGAAAAACCCAGTAATCCCTGCTTAGCCAAGTTAGAAAACAAACTGTAATCTTTTATTTCATTGCCATCTGACAACAACACTCTGGTATAGTCTGCTGCTGCATTTCCATAGAAAGGTTCGAGCCTTTTTCCGCAAATCACAGTTTCTAGTTTTTTCAAAACCCTTTAATATTTTATTGAAATGAGAATAAAAAGATTTGTATTCGCGCATGAATTTGACTAAATTTAGGTTTGTCTGTCTCATCCAAGATTATTTTTCAATTAAAGACTATGGGACTAGAAAGACGAAAAGGTTTAATGATTGCCATAGATGCCAAAGAAAAGAAAGAGTATGAAAATTTGAAGAATGTTTTACCTTCTATATCAGAACTGGGTGATAACATAGTTTTCAAGGCAGGACTTACACCAGTATTAGAATTTGGTTTTGATGATTTTATAAGAGAGATAGATGCGGAAGAAAGGAACCTTTGTAGTTAGTTCGTAATGTCAGTTATGTATAAATAATTTTTTCGATAATTAATTAGAAGTTGATTTTATGGGATTCTTTAGTTTAAATCATGGTGTTATTCCTGCATGCGATGTAAACACTTTAGACGATTTAGTAAGATTAATTAATTTGATTCTGTTAAGAATTAGATTGAATAATTTAATTAGTATTAACTTCTCTTCCTTTTGAAGCGTTAAAAGCTTTAATTATATCAGAAACTGCGCATTCTTTTCCTAATTCAAAACCTAATTTGCTTGCTGTTTGCTCATCCTTCATTCCCAATTCTTCAAAATATATGTTACAATCTGCGCCTGCATCATCAACATAAAAACAATTTTTACAAATATCATCTCCTCCATTGTCTATCAAAATTCTCAAGCGAGGATTAGCTAGCATTCTCAAGTATAGTTCACGTGTTTTTGTAACGAAATTTTTGCCATATTTTGAGAGAGCTTCATCTTCACCAAAATAATAATCTTTAAAATTTCCCAAATGGTGTCCAGCCAGCCTTATCAATCCATTAGAATTTTCATCATGACTCATGCTATTCGAATCCAAATTTCTTTCCCCATCCAGCAGTGTTCTTGGACCATTCCAAGACTATATCTTTCTTTTCAGGCTCGACATAATTTTTTTTAATTGCGACATTTACCAAAGTATCGAAATCAGTCAAAGAAATCAATTTTATTTTCTCCTGATCAAAAGATTTTTTGGCAGCCTCCATGCCATAGGTAAAAATAGAAAGGCAATTATCAACGACTCCACCAACTTCCTTTATTGCCTTTGCGGAAGAGATAGAACTTCCACCAGTGCTTATCAAATCCTCAATTAATAGAAACTTATCTCCATTTTTTATTATTCCCTCTATCTTATTTTGTTTTCCGTATTCCTCTGCCTGTGATTTTACATAAATCATTGGAAAATTTAGCTTTCTGGCAATATAGGCAGCGTGAGAGATTCCAGCAGTAGCCGTTCCTACTATAACATTAACGTTCTGGATTCCTATCTCATTGGTTATTATATCTATCATAGAATTTATTACAATTTCCCATTCCTTTGGATATGACATGAGCAATCTGCAATCAGTATAGATTGGGCTTAATATGCCAGAAACGTATCTGTATGGTTTTTCTGCGTTGATTGTTACCGCCTCTATTTTCAATAGTATCTCGGCTATCTTCTCCTTGTTTTCTGTTAAAGTCCTTTCTATTTTATTTTTTCTGAGTTTGTCCCAGTTCTGGGGATCCTTCATCCACTCTTTGACATGCGTTATTTCTTCAGAGGTTATTTTCTTTTTTACCGTGGCAACAGTTAGCACCGTTTCTAAATCTGTTAAATAGTGGAATTTCACATTTTCACTCTCGAGAAAATCCTCTATTATCCCAAGTTTATTACTAAAAATAGATAAACATTCAACAATCTCGCAGCCGTTTTCTTTTAGAGTTTTAACGGCTACTGGTATGTCTGTTTCAGTGCTCATTACATCGCTTACAATCAGTATCCTGCTTCCTTGTTTTACAACACCTTCTATGATTTTTCCCTTTCCATGGTCCTTTGCGGAAGATCTTGTGTATGCGATGGGGATTTTAAGTCTTTCCCCTATCCAAGTCGCTAGAGAAATTCCAGAATGACCTACACCAACAACAGTGTCTATGTTTTGCCTTTCTATAAAATTGTCAATATAATCTAAAAAAGTATCTATTATATTTTTTCTTTCAGCCGGAAAAGAAATCAGCATCCTTGAATCAGTATATACAGGACTTAACAATCCTGATGCGTATTTGAATGGATTTGTAGGATTTAGATTAACCGCACCTATGTTTAACAATATTTCTGCAGTTTCTTCTTTTGAGAGCATTTGCTATCACTTGCCTTTCAGCCTTCAAGTCTTTCCATATAAGCCTTCCATCCGGCTTCTCTATATTTTTTAGCCATTTCTAACGGATTTTCTGCTCCATAAATTCCTCTTCCTACTATTATTATATCAGAACCGGCTAGAACAGCTTCCTCAGGAGTTGTGTATCTTTGCCCAAGGGAATCAGCCTTGCTTTGGATCTGAACTCCTGGAGTAAAAATAGCATGACCAACAAAATTCATATCAGCCAACTCTTTTAGTTGCATTACGTCTCCACCGTTTCCAATATATCCTGCTACAACTTCCTTGTTGGCATTTGCCAATTCAACAGCTTTCTTGGTGTACTCCCCAAAAGCCAAGGTACCTTCAGAAGACATTTGAGCCAAAATTAAAATTCCTCTTGGCAATCCATCTTTTTTTTCTTTGATAACATTGTTGATGGCATCTATTATTCCAGGCCCGGGTACTATGTGAAGATTTACGAAATTTGCCCAATCAACTATTTTGTATATTCCTTCAGCATACTGCAACCTGACGGTGTTCCCTATGTCTGCGAATTTTCTATCTTCAAATATTAGGAAGTTATGTTTTTTTGATAACTCTAGTAGTTTTTTGGTTACATCGGATGAAAAATCTTTTAAAATATCTATGTGTGTTTTAAGGATTGCTATTTCTGGTCCTATTTTTTCAACTAGTTCTAAGAATTTTTTTGAATCTGTTTCATCGTTTGCCAAGGCGAGATTCGTTTTCTTCTTTGCCATCAGATTAAAAATTTCCTTTGCCGCCGGATTTAAAGCCTCTTTAGCCCTTTCCTCATATTTCATTTTTAAATTTTCTAACATCTTACCCCAAAATATAGATATGATCTTAAGAATTTATATAGTAGCAGGTAGCTGCAAAAGCATTTAAAGTTTCTTTACAATATAAAAAATGATTTAATGCCACCAAAAAAAGCAAGCGAAGTGAAAATAGAACCTTCTATAAAATTATCGATGGAAGCCTTGATAAGAGCTCGTAACGAGGTAAGCTATGCACGCAACATGATTGGAGATGGTTCAAATTATGATGTCGCGATAGCAGCAATTGAAAAAGCGCAAGATACGCTTCTAGCAAGACATCCAAAAGGAATGACAAATGAACAAAAAGCTGGAATATATCCAGGCCTTGCAGATCGTCTAGGAATCCACTCGGGCGACAAATAAGAAAATTAATGTTTGAAATTATCACAAATCAAAGCTAATAAGGATAGCTCTGTAAAACTGATTTTTTCTTCAGAAACAAAAGAATTGGTTGTTATAGTTTCAGAACTGTTTGCCTTGTAAAGTCTTTCTATTCCATTTTTTGTTATTATATGTGTGAGAACTATGAAAATTCTGCTCGGTTCGAACTCCCTTGCTATATTGAATGCCGGAATGATAGTTCCAGCGCTTGCAGATATATCGTCGTAGATTATCACATCTCTGTTTTTTAGATCGGATTTAGGAGGTTTCATAACGACTTCCTGTGTTTTATAATCCCTTTCTTTTTCCAAACACTCAAAAGAAGCGTTAAGCATTTTCGATAATTCTTTGATCATAATCGCTGGTCCGATACCGGGACCTAAAACAATTGGATCATTAAGATTTTTGTTTTTCAAATATTCAGCAAACAATTTCGAAGGACTTAAATCATGAACTTTTATTTTCTTAAAATAACTTTGAAGGGGATTCTCCTTGCCGAAAAGGTGAGAGTTGACAGTAAATATGTTTTTTACATTCAACGACTCATAAAATTCAGCAATGTTTTTTAACGATTCCGGCTCCCCAGGCAAGAACTTTTTATCCTGCCTGGAGTAAAACATCCATGGCAAGAACAAGCTTATCTCGCATCCAAGTCTGCCCAGAGTCTTGCACACAAAATAAATTTTCATCAAGCAATCGCTCACAGACGGTTTGAATCTAGTGGTTCTCATCACTAGCAGAACACTTTTACCTTTTACCTTGTCCTCATTCTCTATAACGGGTTTTAATTCGCTATCTGGAAATACAGAAGTATTGAACTTGACGAACTCCATTTTCAACTTATCTGCCATCTGTCTTGCAAAGTCATCCTCTCCCATCAGGATTTCCATATAATATAAATACCTTTGTTTTAATTAAGTTTATATGAAAATTGCGATTGCCTCTGACCATGCGGGCTTTGAAATGAAGGAGATTATAAAACCGTTCTTGAAAGGTTTGAAGCACGAGGTTAAAGACTTTGGAACATGCGACACGAAACCGGTTGACTATCCTGATTTTGCGCTAAAGGTCGCTAGCGCAGTTGCCAAGAAACAGTATGAAAGAGGGATATTGTTCTGCGGGACAGGCCTAGGAATGTCCATAGCAGCTAACAAGGTTAACGGCATAAGAGCCGTATTATGCTATGACACAGAAACTGCTAGACTAAGTAGGGAGCACAACGACGCGAACATCCTTACTATAGGGGCGAGGGTGATAGACATAGAGAATGTAAAGGAAATCATCAAAGTTTGGTTGAAGACTGATTTTCTAGGCGAAAGACATTTGAGAAGGATTGAGAAGATAAAAGATATTGAAAATAACTTTTAATGATGGTTCCATGATTCTGGCTATACTTGGCTTTCTGGACATAATAGCAGGTGTTTGCCTGCTGTTCCCGAACTTTTTGGGATTTTATATAGGAATCATAATGCTGTTGAAAGGACTGTCTTCAATGACATCCATTCCTTCAGGCGATATCGGGATTCTAATCATGGGCATTATAGACATCTCAACTGGTGCCATACTTTTACTCAATTTTTCTATTCCGTGGTTATGGCTGATACTCATGGCAAAGGGAATATATTCTTTGATTGTTGGCTTTTCGAGCTGATAGTTATTTTAAATTCTCTTTTTACGTTTGCCCCAATCAGCCTTTGTCTCGCATTTGGGATCCAAGCACATGTTGAAAGTTCTTCTGCCCCTCCTGATAACTTTTATAATCGGTGTCTTACATTTGTCACATATTTTATTTAGAGGTTGGAAAGAAGCCTCATGAGGTAAAGGATAGCTGGTCCTACAACCATCCTTGTATCCGCTACAACCACAGAAATGCTTCCTAGTTTTCGGTGAGAACATCACTTTCAAATCCTTTCCGCAACTCGGACACTTGCCCAAAACAGATTTTTCGTCCTGCATCTGCATTATCGCTTCTCCCAATTCCTTTCCAATCTCATCCTCATGCTGTCTGAACTCGTCGCATATTTTGGTGACAGCAACCTTTGCATCATCCAGGACTTTTTCTTTCTTTTCTTTTCCGGACATTACACCTTCCAATTCTTCTTCAAATTTTCTGGTCAGCTTCTCGTCAGCAAAGTCAGGAACATACTCCTTGATAACAGAAGAGATTTTCAAACCCAAGTCGGTGACACATATGTTCCTATCAGTTATGTAGTTCCTATCGTACAGAGTTTGCAGGATTGCGCTACGCGTTGCTCTAGTTCCTAGGTTTCTTTTCTCCAGTTCTTTTATTATCGAAGCCTGGGAATATCTTGGCGGTGGAGCGGTTTCCTTGTCTAACATTTCCAAATCCTTGACGTCTAGCGTGTCTCCCTTTTTCAGATCAGGAAGAATTAGCTCATCGAATTTTGCATAAGGTCCGTAGAATTCCATCCATCCTTTATCCAATGTCCTTCTACCATTTGCCAGGAACTTGTTGCCGTCAACATCGATGACAACATCTACGCTCTCTCTTATCGCGTTCTTTGCAAAAAGTGCAAGAAATCTTCTACATATCAAGTCGTAAATCTTTTGAGCATGTTGAGAAAGATAATTGACGTCTCTAGGAACTTCCTGTGTCGGAACAATCGCATAATGTGCTGCATCAATTTTTTCCCCTTCTTTTGGCTTAAGATTTGGTAGCATTAAAAGTGTTTTACACAATCGTTCATAATTTTTGAACTTGGACAATGCTTCTAAGATTTGTCTATAACCCAATTGCTCTGGTATTTTCTCACTTGATGTACGAGGATATGAAATATAAGCGCTCGTATACAACTTCTGTGCTATGCTCATCGTATATTGAGGGGAAAAACCGAAAAGCCTGTAAGCCTCTGTCTGCAAAGAGGTTATGTTGAATGGTGGCGGAGGTAGCTGAGAATACTTTCTCTTCTTTACATCGTCAACAATAGCAGGTTTGCCTTTGCATCTTTCAAATATTTTTTCTGCTTCCTCTTTATCCCATATCTTGTCCTTCTCGTACAAAGCGATGAATTCATTGCCGTTGACTGACAGGATTAGTTGTAGTTGCCAATAAGGCGTTGGAACAAAGTTTCTTATTTCCATCTCCCTGTCTGCCAACAATACTAGGGTTGGTGCTTGAACACGCCCTGCTGATAAAATTGCAAACCTTTTAGACGCCTTCTTGATTGCAGACATCAACGCACGTGATGCTGAAATGCCATAAAAATAATCAAGATAATGACGCGTCTCTCCTGCATTAATGTTTCCCCAGTCGAGATGAGGTGACATTTCTTCGTATGCCTTTATCAGGTCTGCCCTAGTCAATGTAGAAAATTTCATTCTACTAGCATCATTTCTTCTGAAAATAAGTCTTATTATTCTCTCCGCGATGAGGCTGCCTTCGTCATCGAAGTCGCATGCTGAGATTAAATCATAATCTCTGCTGCTCTTAGCCACTTCTTTTATGGTGTTAAAATATCTCTCTGAAAAAGAAGATTTCTTGGCCGTTCTGAATGACGGTACCCATTCTATGTTATCAAGGACTGGATAGCCGGAACCTTTCTCAATTTGTTTTAAATTGAATAAATGCCCAACAGCAGCAACAGCAATGTGCATTTTTCCATTTCTTAGAAATTCATAATAATTGATACCATATCTGCTTCTTTTTGTCTTCAAGTTACTTTCTGCCAGAGCATTAGCTATACGAGCACAAGAATCAGGTTTTTCGCAAATTATAATGATGTCTCCCAAATCATCACACTCTATTATGAAATAGAATTGTATTTAAACTTTTTTTATCTTTGCGGTAAGTTCATTATTTAGAAGAAGCTTTATCAAGAACACTCTTCATTTTAGTTCCAACCAAAATATAGAATAGTTTCATCAAGTTCTCTTTTAAACATTTTACCTCTTTCATCTGCTTTGGATAGTTCAGCATCTTTTTTAATTACATCTTTATCCTTTCGTTTCTTTAATAATTCTTCTAACACAAAAGATTCTGAATCAATCATCATCCATTCTTTATATTTTTCTGCATAAGTATCAATTGTTTCTTGGTCTGGTTTATAATCAGGTGAATATGAATAATTACGTAGTCCTCTAATAGGTGAGGGTGAATAACGCTCGAATATTTCTTCATGCATCTTTTTTGCTTTTTCTCCAAACTGAATAAATCTTTGTTTTAGTTCTTTTGTTGATAGCTTTGGCAGTTCTTTTCTGTATTTTTCTATAGATGCTTCATAATCTTTTAAACCAATTCTTTGTATAGCAGTTAAGAATTCTATTTGATTAAAAATATCCAAACTAATTTTTGGTTTTTCTCCATTCTCTAACGTAACTTCCACTGACATAACTATTAAATTAGCATTAATCTTTAAATGTCTTTCGCCCTCCCTATCAATAAACATGAAGGACATCAGATATGCGGAGGGCAGTATTTGAACCAGCGCACACGGTTTTTCGCAAATAACCATTCTATCCACGATGTAACAGAATTATATAGAGCTCAATTTTATTATTCTTTTTATTTAGGGGAACAAATAATAATATGTGATTAGATGAGGATGAAACTTGTCTTCCCGTTGGTAGCCGTCTTCGCAATCATAGCTTTAGTCATCTTCAATTATATGGGCGAGACATTCCTAGGAATAATAATAGCTGTTGTGATGTTCGTATGGCCGATACTGTTCTTTATTTTAACAAAGTTCATTGAGAATCGTGGTTCTGGAGCAAAGGAAGACAATAAAGATATTAAACAGGACATTATCGACGGGAAAGATGGTGAAGCTCCGAAGGAGGTTAAAGAGTATAGGGAAGGAGAGTTTGTTGTGCCTCCAAAAAAAGATGCTAACTTAAAAGTTGCAAAAGAAGAACTGGAGAAGCTGAAAAAAGCTTCAGACGTGCTTGACGAGGAAAAGAAAGATGAAATAATATCCGATGACGCTTACAACGAATTGAAAAAACAGAACAAAGAAGCAATAGAAAAATTGGAACAGGAGATAGCCAAGGCCTCCGGGGAAGAGGATGACAAAAAGGTTTACTGCAAAAAGGGCAAGCATTACATTTCTGTCAGGGACTGCCTGCCTTCGAAAATAGACGGTTACGTCATTTGCCAAGAACATAACGAAGAGATAAGAGCAGAATAAACCTTATTTTAATGCCACCAATAATTAATATGTCCATAGAAATCTTATCATCAATATTTCTAGTGGCAGCCTTGTTCAGCCTTTTCTATGCACTCATCATGAAAAGGCCCGACCAATCGAAAGAACCGAAAGTTCTACCGAAGGCCAGCGTCATGACATATGCCTACAAAAATGACTGGGCAGGTAACGTGATAAAGAGGAAGATTGAAAACTTTCTCAAGTTGAATTATCCGAAAAATAAATATGAGATAATAGTCTATGACAACGGTTCGACCGGAAAGACTCAAAGGATACTTGACGGATATGCTAAAAGGGGATTGATAAAACATCACAGAAGCAACAAAGGTTACAACAGAAAGGGCTTGGTTCTTGACGACGTAATAAGGGACGTTGCCAAAGGAGATATCATCGCTCTGACGGACCCTGACGGAATATGCGAAAAGGATTGGCTGATGAAGCACGTCTGCAACCTGATGAGCGACAAGAAGATAGGAGCTTCCATAGGAATGGTTTTCTGTGGCAACTGGTACAAAAACTTTTTCACTAGGATGAGAGCGATCGAGAACGTGTGGATGATAGACATCGCATCGCTGGGAAGAGCGAGAATAAGCGGTGTGCAGTTCATCTGTGGTGCCAACTATTCCTTCAAGAGAAAGGCCTGGAAAGATGTTGGAGGCCATGGCAAAACTCTCATCGAGGACGCAGAGGTGGCAAGCAGATTGCAAAATAAGGGATGGAAGATAGCTGTTACCGATGCTGCTGTGTGGCAAGAGGAGGTCGAGGACATCTATGATTTTTTCATACAGAGATTGAGATGGTATAGTACTTCTATGAGCCTTATCTTCAGCAAGAAGAAAACTATCTCAACACTCTTGTCAACTATTCCTTGGCTGATACAGACTATAAGTTTATTCTCATTGGTTACCTTTATTTTTGCAGATAACTTGACGTTGCGCATCTTCTCTCTGGTTCCATTTTTAATCTCAATCCTAGCCCTTGCCATAGGATTGATTAGAATGAAAGAGAAAAAGCTCATTCCATTCATACTGCCCTACTTGACCTTTGATGCTGCAGTTTCTTTTATCTGTTTTATAGCGGCAAAAATTCTAAACATTATAAATAAAGAGATTAGATGGGAAAGGCTGTCAAATTGCAAATACTATCACAATGGAACCAAAATAAGAATTGATAGTATGAGTTGATGTGGAAAGCAGGATTTGAACGAAAGTGTGAAGTCTAATATTTTCTTCTTTAATTATTGTTTCTTTAATGACTGTGTCATAACTTTGAATGAGCATTCTTTTTCTTCATCATCCCATAATCGGCAGAATTCTTTCATGCACACCAAGTGTTTCCATTCATAGCTTTCAAGGGTGGAACTCCCAGCAATTGTTGTTGTCCCTCCAACAGAAGCTATAACAAAGGGACACATCTTTCCTTTAAAATAATCTTTCATTTTCAATTCTGTATTTTCTTCAGACATTTTATTCTATTATAGTTTATTAACAAGAACTTAAATCTCTATGCCGCCCTCCATGAACGGTGAAGAACATGAGTAATGCTGTGTATGATATTAGAACCAGCATTCGAACCCACTTGATTTACTAATACCTGGTGTTATTTAATTCCGAGCTGTTTGTCTAAGGGCGGGTTTGAAAAATATGCTCTTACATTGAATTTCGGGTCTACTAATTCTATCATCTCAAAGTTTTTGCGAACTATTAAGCTGAAACCCTTTTGCGATAAATATTTCTTCTTGAATTCAGGATAATTTGAAACCGTAAAATCAGCATCGCCTAGCTCTAGTCTTGTTGTATCTGGTTTTCGGATTTTTAACAACCGAAGCTTTCCTGCAATTGTATTTAATGGCTGAATATGAAATAATGGGCCAGTTGGCGTTTCCTCAACCACCTTGCCAATCTCTTGTACAAGAGCCACTAAACTATTATATTGCTCTTTGCTTTGACAAAAAATACAAGTATAATTAACAGGCGCTTTTTCTTCAAATGTGTATTTATTCTTCAAGGCATTTGCTTTCTTTACAATTTCTTGTACAAATTGTTTCAAGTTTTTCACATTCATAATACAACCTTGTTTTATCGCTTTGTTAACAGGCTGTGCGGAGGGCAGGATTTGACATTTAATCATCAAACTTCAGATAATTTAATATTTAACCTAGACTCTCTCATTCCCTAACAACATCCGAACTTAATTCATTTATCAGCTTCTCTATTCTGTTTACAAAATTCCTCGCATCTTTCAGTATTTTTTCTGCTGCTTCTTTTCCCGTCTCTTCCGTTACTCCATATTGTGCTGTTTCCCTTTGCCTTCTTGCACGTCTCAACTTTTGAACATATTCCTCTTCAAGCTCTCTTGCCTGTTTCAATTTGTCAAGGAATTTCTTTTCCAGAAGATTCTTTTTGACAAAGAATACTTCAAGAGCGATTACCGTTGCAGTGTGATTGTCGCTTTTGTAACCAATTGATGCAAGTGTTGCCAGAGCAGAATGATACATCGCATAGTAAGCAGTTATCACAACCCAATCAAACGCTGAAAAGTCTTCTGGAAGCTTCAGAATCTTCTTTGCCTCCTCATTGTTTCCAATCTTCCATAAAATATTACTTACCATGAAATTGTGATTGGCTCTTGCCAAATAACTTGGGCTTAGCCTTACAATGAACGGCGCTTTGCCGCACAATCCTTTCTTTTCGAATTCTTTGAGCTTCGCTTCAATCTCAATCATGCGATATTCCCTCGCTTAACAGCATATAGTAATTTTCAAACCCATAAAGAATTATTCCATCAAGTTGTATTTCGTGTGCAACCATTCTTTTTTTGGATTTTAGCATTTTTTTGAATTCAGAAGCAGTAGTAACAAGTGAAGCAATATCCTTCCCGTATATGTGCTCTATGCCTCCACATTCTCTTTCCAATTTTTCCCTAACTTCAAAAGTAGAGCTTATTATTAAAATATCAATATCACTATGCTCTTTTTGCTCTCCTCTGGCATAACTACCAAACAAGACAACGCACAAAAGTTCGTTGGGAACAGATTTCTTCAGATTCTCAACAAGCTCGTTGAGAAGGTTCCTCAAAACAACATCTTTTTTCAGGAATTCTTCTGTTTTTGAAATACTTATCTTCTCAAGGTATTTTCTCGTCATGACATTGCCTAGGTTCAAGCTGCAAACCAATGATTTTCCAATTTGTTTTTCTTTGAGAATGTTTTCTTCTACAAGAAATTTGACATGGCGATAAGCAGCATCATATGATATGCCTGCTTTCTTTGCAAGTTCTCTTATATTGAGCTCTCTTATCAACTCAGGCATAAACACTGAAATCAACTTTGTAACTGTAGTTTCCCTAACCATTGCAATTACCCGATAATATTATCGGTTAAATACAAATATAAAATTTTCGTTTGGAAGGTGATTGAATGCTAAAAATCGAAGTTTCTAATATCAATTGCTCAATGGAGTGTATGCAGAGGGCAGGATTTGAACAAAGCTTCTTCTAAAGAAGCTTTATCAAGAAGATTTGTCATAATTCCAAATCACTTTCCTTTACAAAGGGAATTACATCGATATCTTTTTTAAAATGCTTTGATATGTGCTCTTTAGCAGTTTTTTCTCCTCTAAAAACTTCAAACCTCTTATCATAGTCTATTAATGTTGCAATTGCTTTAGGTTTTCCACCGTTAGATATTATTCTGTTTGCACCTTGAATATGTTTATAACAATCTGTTATTTCTCCAGAAGTAAGAAGGACATTTTTATCTTTAACTCCACCTTTAGGTGATATGTCATATGCAAATACATTATCCGGAATATATCTGGAGTACGCATTGCACATACCCACTCCAATTATTCTTCCTATAATAGTAGATAATACAAGTCCTTCTTCATCTATTGCTGCAGTAATATCATAATCTCCTTTGTTGATTTTCCTTTGGAATTCATCACCAATAATTTCCATGTTTTCTGGGTTACTCATCATTCTCCAGAAGTCTAAATAACGTCCGGCATCACTTTGTACCATATTTACTTCAATCATTTCAGCAATTTGCCTTACTTTTTCAGCCATTTAATCACAATTCTAAATAGAGCAATAATCTTTAAATGCTTAGTGCTGCCCTCAGGTCAACGGTATCGAGCATGAGCTGTGCGGAGGGCAGGATTTGAATAAAGAGAAACTACGTTTCTCTCTTAACTCTCTTCCTTTCATAGATTAACCTATTAAACGCACGGTATATCTTGATGTCTAAAGCTTTTCTTCTGTGGGTCATAATCCTTAAACATATCTTTTCCAAATGGACTAAGACAATAAACAGGATTTTCTAAGCCTAAATTATCTATAATACCAACTTCTAACATTCTTTCCAAATGTTTTGAAGCATTATTTTCTTTTAATTCGGTTATTGTTTTCTTACCTTCTTTATCTAAAATATTCATAATTCTATAAACAGAAGGATTTTTCATAACATCTAATGCTTCTTTTACTTCAGTTGCATCTTGAGGGTAAGTAAATTCAGTCATAATATCACTAATATTCAATAAGAAGGTAATCTTTAAATCTGTGTCGCCCTCCATCAGCTGTCAAGGACATCAGATGTGCGGATGGTATACTTATTTTAGCATTTATGTTTGTATCGCTAAAATTAGAATTCGCACAGAATTGTTAAGATTGACTGTAAGTTTACACTATTAACAAATAAATCTTTATAAGTCTGCATGGTTAATAATATAAACATGAGTACAAAGGAAGAGTTAATAAAAAATATAAAGAGTTTTTTCAAATCAGCAGAACTTGTTTACAAAACAAGTGATTATACATCATCTTGCATCCTTTATTTCAAGGTTCTGTTTGCGTTATTTGATTATATAATTTTAATTTCTGGATATGAAATTCCTAAAGACCATACAGAAAGATTTAGAACTTTAGAAAATTACTTTCCAGAGTTATACAAAAATCTAGATAAATTATACCCCATATATAGAAATAGCTATACCACTTCTATAAGCAAAATTGATTGCGATTTGGTGAGAAATTATGTCAATAGAATTATTAAAGAACAAAAAATTCAGGTCTGAGATAAGAAACTTTTTAAAAATACATGAAAAAGAAATATTTGATATTATCATTTTTGGCTCTTCAATTAGAGGAAAAGGAAAACCACAGGACATAGATATTTTAATTCTTTTAAAGGATAAGGAAAATATAGAATTGAATTATGAATTGAGAAAAAAACTTGAAAAAATCGATTTAAAAACAGAAATCATTGGAAAAACTTACAAAGATATATTTTCTTCGAAATTCTTGCCAAGAGAAGATATACTATCAGATGGCTATAGTTTGTTATCAAACAAAAGCTTTTCAAGATCATTTGGATATGAAAGCTTTATAATGTTCAAGTATAGTTTAAAGGGGTTTAATGCATCAAAAAGAATGATGTTTTATTATGCCTTGGAAGGAAGAAGAGAGAAAAAAGGCATGATAAAAGAATTAGATGGCATAAAATTTACAAATGCTGTCGTTCTTATACCTATAAAAAATTCAGAATTATTTGAAGATTTTCTGAACAGTTGGAATATAAAAATAAAAAGAACTAGAATTTTAATACCAAGTAAAACATTAGAATTTACTAAGTTCGATGAGGATTGAATGTCGAAGTAAATGTCTATTATCGCCCTCACGTCAACGGTATCGAGCACGAACTGTGCGGAGGGCAGGATTTGAACAAAGCTTCTTTAGAAGAAGCTTTATCAAGAATATTCATGATTCTATCCTATGTGAGATGTTCCATGTCCTATTGAACTTGTAGGAATAATAGTTTCATACTGAATTAAAACCAAAGTATCCGTGACGCCTTTCTTACTTAAGAGTTTTTTAAGTCTTTCTAATTGTTTTGAATCATCACTTATTGATATCTTCGCAGCTGTAGTGTAAGAGGCATCTTGAAGTCTCAAACCTCCTTGTACTATTTCATAAACGCCATTTATGGGTTTTGACTCTATTACTGATATTGATTCTGTATGTGTATTGCGAATTTTCTTTGCAACTTCCTCTTTCTTGTCTGGTTTAGTTTGAGTAAAAACGTAAGCTATTGGGGCCATATTTTTTCACCTATTTTGTATAGGGAGGTTAAACATTTATGCTTATTGCCGCATTACATGTCGGTGGTTAAGAACATGAGCTGTGCGGAGGGCGGGTTTGAACCAGCACACATCAACCTAAGGCCACTAGAATCGCGCCAACAACCATCAGAGCTGTTCCTATCGCTATCTTCAAGCTAACCTTCTCTCCAAGTATGAGGAAAGCCAGGATTATGACAAAAACTATGCTTAGTCTATCTATTGGAGCAACCTGCGATGCTTTGCCAATCTTTAGAGCAAGAAAATAAAACAGCCATGACAACGCTCCTGCTATGCCGCTCAAAAATATATAAGACAGTGCCTTTGAATTTGAAAATATTGTTGTGATATTCTCTACTTTTCCTGTGAATGCTATTACCAGAACGAGAAAACCGAACATTATGCCTGCTCTTATCATGGTAGCCGTGTTAGCATCGATTCCTTCCAAACCGATTTTACCGAATATCGCCACCAATGCGGCCATAGCTGCCGACAATATCGCAAATATCAACCAAGTATAATCCATATCATCATTTCAATTTTTCCAATTTCTTGATTCCGTTCATGTAAGGCCAGAGTGCTTTCGGTATCAGCACGGTTCCGTCTTTCTGCTGGAATTGTTCGAGAATGGCTAACATTGTTCTTGAAGTTGCCAAAACTGTGTTATTTAAAATATGTACAAAACCTTTGGGTGCCTGACCTTCCTTTTCTCTGTATCTTGTATTCAAGTTTCTTGCTTGATAGTCAAGGCAGTTTGAGTTGGACCCTATTTCTCTAAAGTTTCCATCAGCCATCCAAACTTCAGTATCGTATTTCTTAGCGGCCTTTGAGCCTATATCACCGGTGCATACGTTAACTACTCTATAGTATAATCCCAATTGTTGATAGATTTCCTCGCAAGCTTTCTGCATCTCCTCGTGAAAATCCCAAGACTCTTCAGGCAGACATATAACAATCATTTCAACCTTGTTGAACTGGTGCATTCTAAACAGACCTCTTGAAAACTTGCCATGTGTACCTACCTCCCTTCTAAAGCAAGAGCTTACACCGCATAATTTCAAAGGTAAATCCTTCTTGTTAATAACCTGATCTATGTACATTCCGCCAAGAGGATACTCAGCTGTAGGTATAAGATAGAGGTCTTCACCTTCAACCTTGTAACTTGCTTCTGCAAAGTCAGTGGGATCTCCTATCATTCCATCGTAGACTTTTTTGTTCACCATGAACGGCGGATAGATTATCTGGAAACCTTTCTTACTCATGTTGTCTAGGGCAAATCTTTGCAATGCAAAGTCTAGAAAAATAATCGGACCTTTGTAAAAAAAGAACAAGCTGCCTGAAACTCTTCCAGCGCTTTCAGCATCTATCATTCCAAGGTTCTCTAGAATTTCCAAATGGCTTTTCGGTTCAAAATTGAACTTGGGTTGTTTTCCCCATCTTCTTATCTCAACATTATCAGAATCGTCCTTGCCAACTGGAACAGATTCATGAAGAAGATTTGGTATCCTGTACAGAGCAAGGTCGATCTTGCTTTTCAAATCGTTAGTCTGTACTTCTAATTTCTTTATCTTCCCAGGAATCTCAGCAGCTTCCTTAATCTTGTGGGAAGCATCCTTTCCCTCTTTTTTTAGTTTGGATATTTCATCGGACACGACATTCCTGTCATGCTTTAACTTCTCCAGCTCCTGCAGTTCTTCTCTATACTTCTTATCATTAATAATCAAATTCTTTAGCAACTTTAGTTTCTCTTCGTCTCCTCTCTTCTTCAGATTCTCCTCGACAATCTTAGGATTTTCTCTGATTATCTTTATATCGAGCATCTATTCACCTCTTTATATTGTTTAAATAAGTGTTTAAATTCTTTATTAACAGAAGTAGCAAAATCTTTCCTTGGTTTCAGTCTAATGATTGGTACGGCATCACTTTCACTCTCCAAGTAATTATTTTGATAGATATTTAAAATTTAGTTTCCTTCTTAATCTTATGGTAAAACAAGATGATATTAAATTGGAAAACGTATTGTCTCCGACTGAAATGTGGGAGAAATTCAAAGACATCAAGGACTGGATATTAGATAGAAAGCAAGTTTACATAAATTCAAGTTATTTTATGGCAGAGTTATTGAGAGGCACACGCGGAGAAACAAGTTACAAAGTCTTGAGTAGAAATATTCCTTATGCTTATAGAAGGATAGTCGACGAAGCGGAAAGTTCACGGGAGCCGTCTGTTTTTGATGTTGTTTTAGGAAGAAGATTAGAAAATTTACCTAGTAATCACTGAGTTCTTAACCGTCTCATATAATTCTTTTGCTTTCTTATTCCTCTCAAAATATTCTCTTATTGGTTCTAATAGCTCATCCAAAGCTTCTATGGTTTCCTTCTTCAAGTCCAAGGGATGCAACTCTCCATCTCTGTAAGTCTTTTCCAGTTCTTCATAGCTTTGAACTTCCAAGTCAGATTTGTTTTTTCTCTTGATGACTCTTGAATCGAACTTTCTAAGAATAATGTACTTCCAAATCTCTAATATTGGGTTACCTTCAACCACCTTAGGTTGGCAGAAAGCACCATTTATTTTATCAGTTATCTGCTCTTTGGTGTCATGAATAAATATAGCGCTGCCAGCAATGGACTTGCTCATCTTGGCTTCCGCAGGTCCCATCCTCTGGCCGCCTTGCAGGCCTATCAGCAGATGATGCATTGCGGCAATCCTTATGCTGCCGTCAACCTTGGGCGCAACCTCTCTCGTTAGTATCATCGCTTTGCGTTGGTCCATTCCCAATTGCATTATATCCGCTCCCAAATAGAAAGGATCATAGGCCTGCATCATAGGATACAAAACCTGGGCAACGTATTGCATGTCCGCATCCTCCCTACCCATTATTGTTCCTGCCCTTATCGCTCTCTGGATTGTCGTTAGCTTTGAAATGCTTATGACATTCTTCCAGTAATCCGGGTCCTTTACCAAATCAGAAGCCCACATGATCTTGACTTTTTTCGTGTCAAGCCCGCAAGCCTTATAGCCCTCAACGAAATATTCTCCCACTTTTTTAATTAGTTCCAAGTTTCCACCCATCTTGTTGTTTATCCATGCATACCAATCGGCTAAAAGAATTATGAAATTAACATTAGCTTCTAAAAGGTCGTTGATCTTAATAGTCCTCAATATTCCTGTAGCTATATTCATTGTCCCTGACGGTTCAAAGCCGTCATAAGCTGCTATCTTTGTCTTTGTTTCTAATAGTTTTCTCAGGTCCTCTACTGTGACAACCTCTTCTATCGGTGCTCTCGTTATCAAATTTATCCTAGTTTCTAGGTCCATATTGCTCATTTTATTATTGTAATTTTATTCTTAAAAGTTTGATGGAATAAGTAGTTTAATTAAAAACTTATACAAAACAGAATTTTATTTAACAAGTCTTTCCATACTGCAGGTTCACTGAGAACGTATCGACAAGATTGATTTTGCAGTCGTCGTTTATGTCATAGGTGCTGTTATAAGTTTTTCCAGCGCTGTTCGGAGGCCCGTTACAATTAGCTCCATAGTATAATGACTCTGTGAATGTGTCAATAAGGTTGATCTTCTTGTCACCGTTAACGTCCCCAAAGCAATAGGAGAAATTAGTAAAGGACGAACCCATGTTGCCTGATGTGTCACTAGCATAGATTGTAACGTTGTTCCAACCGTTCGCTAAGCCTGTTAGATTAATCGGTCCTGTTATTGTTTTGTTGGCAGTGTTGTTTATACTGTAACCGATCCACGAAAGAGGTGTAGAATTGGTAATAGAGAAGTTAAGAAAAGTATTAACTTTGTGGTAAGATGCGTTACTTGTTGGAGATAGGATTGTTATATTTGGTGGAGTAATGATTTGCACTGTCGTAAGTGGCAGATAATCTCCACCATTCACTATGCCTCCGTTTGAATTATAGGGTAATTGGGTGTTTCCCAGGCCATCGCCGTTTGTATCAAATCCAGTATAATCACTCCAGAAGTTTCCTCCAATATAAGGACCGCCTATTATATTGGTTCCAAGAGTTTTTGTTGTGTTCCAGGAATTATTCCCATCATCCCTCGCATTTACCGGGTTGTTGAAATAGTTGTTGAAAATTGAGTTATTATTTGAGGAAGAATATAACCAAATTCCATACTGCATGTTTGAGTTTTCTGTGTTGTTGGTAATGGTGTTGTTGTTTGAGGAATAAGTTAACCAAATTCCAAACTGATTGTATGAGTTTACTGTTTTGCTGATAATGTTGTTTGAGGAAGAAGTTAAATAAATTCCATAAGCATTTGTGTTTGCTGTGTTGTTGGTTAAAATGTTGTTTGAGGAATACCATAAATTAATTCCTTCCCCAAGATTTGTGTTTACTGTGTTGTTGGTAATGGTATTGTTTGGGGAATAACCTAAAATAATTCCATAAGCATTTGTGTTTGCTGTGTTGTTGGTTAAAATGTTGTTTGAGGAAACTTGTAAAAAAATTCCTATCCCATCAATTTCTACCCCACGATTTGAGTTTGCTGTGTTGTTGGTAATGGTGTTGTTGTTTGAGGAAGAAGTTAACCAAATTCCATATTCAAAGTTAGTTACTATACAGTTTTTGATAACGTTTCCTGATGTCGATTGTAAATAGATTCCATAACCGGAGTTGGTTCCACTCAACGTATGACCTTGGCAGTCAAGTATGATGTTACTAGCACCGATATTTATACCATTTCCTGGGCAGTTGAGCAAATCAGAGGTCATATTATACGAAGAAGTAAGCGTGTCTCCGCAATTTGCTGCGCTAACGATTCCTGTCATTAAGAATAAGAAAAACACTGTGAACAAAATTATTTTTTTCATTTAAAACACATAAATCTTTTAAATATAACAAAAAATGAAACAAAAAGTATCAATTAATAACTTAAATAAGAAACAATTTAAGCTTAATTAAAAGGTTATAAAAATAAATATAACTTTATTCTATTATCGTCCCGTGATGCTTCCCTTCCACAGCACTTATAATCTCTTCCGGGTCCCTGCCATCTATGAATACTGTCTTTATCTTAGCCTTCTTTATCAGCTTGGTCGCTTTCAAATCGAAGAACCTGTACTCTCCAGGAACCTGCGGGTTTTTCATTATTATCCTCTCGAACTCTTCATAACTCAATTTATCGAACTTCCTTGCCTTGGCATCTTTCTTAGGGTCGCCAGAGTATACGCCGTCGACATTGGTGGCATTTATCAGCAAATCGGCCTTGATGGCCTCTGCGAATAGAGCAGCGCCGTAATCAGTGGAACAGCCTGGAAGGTTACCACCGCAGACCAATATTTTGTTCTTAAAATTCTTCTTTACCTCTGCGACAGTCCTGAGCGAAATACCAAAAGCATAATCGCCTAGAGCAGCTATCAAAGTCAAAGAATTCATATGAGTGGCCTGAATCCCTATCCAATCCAATAAATCGTTACTTGGCTCAAACTCCTTTGCTATGTCTCTATAATCTCTGCTAACCTTTCCACCGCCGCAAACAACGACCAATCTGTGCCCATCATTCCTAAGTCTCTTAATAACGTCAGCATACCTCTTGAAATTTTCAGAAGTTAATTCTCTTGTTAATAAGGAACCGCCGAGCGAAATTACAAGCTTCATAATCATCCTTCAAGCAATTTTTTTTTTATTCTGTGTTAAAATAAATGAGCAGTCTTTAAGTAATATACTCATAATACTTATATCTAAAAACATTAAAATAAATAAAGGTTTTTATGAGAATAAAATGCTTGGGAGGCTTTAGGGAAGTAGGAAAAACCGCTGTTCTAATTGAGGGCAAGGAAAATTTCTTGTTCGACTATGGTATGGATGTGGAAACGGGCAAGATGCCTCTGCCTGTGAACAAGGTCGACAACATAATCCTGAGTCATGCACACCTTGACCATTCGGGATACGTTCCTGTTCTCTACAAAAAATTCAAACCATCGATATTTTCAACAGCAGTAACGTTTGACCTTTCTCACCTGCTTCTGAAAGACAGCTTAAAAATTGCCAAGATAAAAAATCTTCCGAAACATTACACGAAGGACGAAATCGAGAAGATGAAAAAGTATGAGAACAGGATAACATACGGCCAAAGGATAGACGAGAGGAATTTTTCTTTGGATATCTTCGATGCCGGTCACATACCAGGTTCGACAGCTCCCTTATTGGAAATTGACGGCAAGAGAATACTCTATGTTTGCGACTTCAACTCTGAACCAACAAAATTGTTGAACGGTGCAAGGATAGATGTCAAGGAACCTGATATTCTTCTGCTTGAGAGCACGTATGCTGAAAGGGAACACATGCCAAGGGACGAGACTGAGAAGAGATTTTTTAACGCGGTCAAAGCCACGATAGAGAATGAGGGGACGGTGGTCCTACCCTGCTTCGCAGTTGGAAGGGCAGCAGAGATTCTAATGGTCCTGAACAGCTTCAACCCTAATTTTCCTATTTTTCTTGACGGTATGGCGAAGAGTGCAACAGAGATATCGCTAAGGTATCCAGAGCTTCTGAGGGATTCGAAAGCATTGAAAAGAGCTTTGAAGAATGTCACGGAGATATGGGACGATAAGGACAGGAAAAAAATAACAAAAGAACCCTGTGCGATAATAACCTCTTCTGGAATGCTGGAAGGGGGTCCGTCTGTCAGATATGTGAAATACTTATACGATGATCCTACTAGCTCTGTTATATTCACTGGATTTCTGCTACCAGAAACGGCTGGGAGGATACTTGCAGAAACAGGAAGGTTCGTAACAGAGGGATTCGACTTGAAGATAAAGATGAACATATACAGATTTGACTTTAGTGCTCATGCAGGGCGTACACAACTATTCAATTTTGTCAACGAAGTAAATCCCAAAAAAATCATCTGCATGCACGGAGACAATTGCGATTGGTTTGCCAAAGAACTCAAAGATAAAGGGTTCGATGCGATCGCTCCTCAGAACGGGGATATAATTGATATTGATTGATGGTTCTGACGCGGGAGGTCAATTAGTTAGAACAGCCTGCGCCTTGTCTGCAATTACAAAAAAACCATTTAAGATAATAAACATAAGAAGCGCTAGACCTAATCCCGGTTTACAAACTCAACATATGGAAGGTATAAAATTTATAGTAGAACTTTGTAATGCGGAAACAAAAGGTTTGGAATTAAACTCAAAAGAGCTTGAATTCCACCCCAAAGAATTGGAAGCAAAAGACTTGAAAATAAAAATATCAACTGCTGGTTCAATAGGTTTGGTTTTACAAGCAATTCTATTAGTAACTTCTCAATTAAATAAATCAATAAAAATTGAAATTGAAGGAGGCGGAACATGGAACAAATGGGCCCCTCCTGTCTTGTATTTGGAAAAGGTTTTGTTTCTCCTGTTAAAGGAAGAAACTGAAATAAAAATTCAAAGAGACGGTTTCTATCCTAAAGGCGGCGCAAGAGTTGAAATAATCACCAGACCCTTGAAATCAAAACCTATCGAATTTTTAGAGAGAAAAGAAATTCAAGAAATTAATGGCTTTTCAATTGCATCAAAAAGTTTGGAAAATGCTAAAGTTGCTGAAAGACAAGCAAAAATAGCAAAAGAAATGATAAGACAAAAGTTTAACAAGGAATTGGATATTGAAACATGGTATGTCGATAGCTTATCTCCTGGTTCTGGTGTTTTGATTTATATTAAAACCGAAAATTCTATAATTGGTGGAGACTCTTTGGGTGAAATCAAAAAGTCTGCTGAAATTGTAGCTAAAGAAGCTGTTAAAAACTTGATATTCGAGTATGCCAACGGCGTTGTTGATAGACATGCTGCTGACATGCTTCTACCCTATATGGCTTTAAGTTCTGGAAGAATTCAAACAAGCGAGATAACTCAACATGTCAAAACAAATATTTCTGTCATTGAGAAATTCTTGCCTGCCAAATTTGAAATAAATGAAAAAACAATAAGCGTCTAAACAAAGCGATATTTAAATTGCACAGTACTTGCCACCGTAGACGCACTTTGATTCTGCATCGCAACCCTTTGGTGCGCACGTTCTAGTGTATTTATAATAGCAACCGTTGGTCATGCCTGGACACAAGCTGCCTGTATTAACCCATGACGTGCAGGTGCATGCTGGTGGCGTTGGACATGTGAAAGTCTTTGTCAAGCAATTGTTATTCTCATTGTTCTCAACGACGTTATTGTTAGCATCATCACAGACCTTTATGGTATCGCTTGTTCCAGAACAAGTCCAGCTATAACTGAAAGTTCTATTACTAGAACCTATTGACAAGGAAGAGATAGAATCTTGAGCTTTGTATGAATCATCCACATAAAGATTAGAATAGCTTGAGCCTGCGCTGGCAGAGCCTTGGTTCTTTATGTTATAGCTAATGGTGTTGCCAGAAGTCCAGATGTCTCCTATGATTAGGTCTGGTTTTGGTAACGATACTGTAAAGTAGACTCTTTGTGAATTATTCATTACTCCCCAAGTTGTATTTGAATAGAATATTATGTTATGTGAACCTTCTGTTAAGTTTAAGGAAGTGTTTCCTGTCAGAGTTGTGTTCGGTTTATTGTCCAAGCTATAACCAATCCAGGATATTTCAAAAGGTGAGTCGATTGAATACTTTACACCCACTGAATTGGTCGAGTAAGTGATGTTTTCTGGGGAATATACGTATATGCTAACTGGGTCTGTTCCATATATAGTGAAATCCATTAAACCGGTAGAAGCCCAGTTGTTACTGGTATCACTTGCATACCACTTATAGTGATGAGTTCCTATACTAAGACAAGATACTACAGAAGCCTCAGAAATTGTTACAAAGAACAGGTTGATAAATAAAGCGATTAAAACAATTGATAGGATGTTATATTTCTTCTTGATTCTTACCACAAAAGACAAGAATATTGAAATTAAGAATAATATTGGGATGATAGGACCTACTGAAAGCATGTAGAAATGACCTCCGCCACCGCCACCACCTCCACTGCTAGGATCACCAGAACTACAAGAACAAGTTGAGAAAGTCGTACTATAAGTATTTCCATTTCTTGTTATTTGACCTGCCTTGTAACTATAATTATTCCCATCCATCTCAAGAATGACTTCATTTACAAAAAGGTCATCTGTCCAATCCATACCGAAACTGTATGTTGCAGTCGGTGAATAAAGGCTTGGGTTCGGTGGCTCTTGACGATTAAAAAATTGTGGAGAATTTTTATCTAAAAAGGCTGTAGCTTTGGTTACATTGATTCTTCCATAACCTCTATGATATATGCTATTATCTCCCGAATAGTCTATTAAAACATCACCTGACCTTACCGCATTTATTATTTCACCTAAATTAGCGCTTGGTTTCACTTCCTTTAGCAATGCTATTAGTCCAGCTACCATAGGAGTAGCCATAGAAGTTCCAGAAAAACTTATATAATTACTATTTCCACATGAATCAGAATAAAGTGAACTTGCTTTTGCAGCACATACTTCATAACCAGGAGCAGTTACATCTGGTTTAGCCAAACCATTGGGAGACGGACCTCTAGAACTATCAGGTGTCGGTAGTCCTTTTAATGATGGCCTTGTTACATTAAATGACCTAACAATAACATCATCTAAAGCCCAACTCCACGAACAACCTGTTGACGAGGGCGATCCACAATCTTCTTCACCACTTAAACGTTCTCCGCATGATTTTGCAGTTCCTTCACAACCTACCCAATTACCAAGACTCTCACAAACAATTTTATCCGCAACAGGATTATCAGTATGAGTGCAATATCCTAATATTCCACCAATCCGACAGCCACACCAATCACATCCTTCTTGATTTGTGCAACCATTTTGATTATAAGGATTGAATGAATCGCAAGTTTTTGCAGTGCCTGTGCATTGAAGTGTGTTCATGTATGATGTACCCCAGGTGTCATATAAAAAACAATTTCCCCATTGAGTATGATCTTTGGCAAAAACTTCCACACCTCCATAAGGAGAGGCGCTATTTGTCCATGTCCAAAAAGTGTCGCCTTTAGCATTAGAACCAGGATTCCAATTTATTGAATCTCCGGCATAGCATCCCTTGGACTTGTATTGCCCTTCTATTTTTATGTTTAATGTTGGATTATTGGTGTTAAAAATTTTTGTAAACCCTGACCAAGTTAAATAACGATTCCCATTCGCTCTACTTCCTGTTGTCTTATTAAAAACCCACCATTCATTATCTATGGTTTCACTTGAAGCACTTGCAATAGTATGAATTTGAACATTTGATACATCAGCAGATGCGGTCATTATATATTCGGAGTAATTTGATGGGTAATCTTTTTTATAAGTCATGCCTACTGCTATTACACCGGGCAGACAAGCTGGAAAGTCAATTGTAGAAGAAGATGGACCTTCATTACCTGCAGCAACAACAACAGGTATTCCATTCATAAGAGCATTTTGAATAGCATTAAACATGTCTATGATATCTTGAGTTCCTATACCATTACATGCACTTTCTATTGATGTATTATAATTTTTAATCAAGCTTTCATTAATCCAACCATAACTTATAGAAATAACATCTGGATTTTGCCCAACAGCATCATTAATGGCATGAGCTAGAGTGCCTAATGCAGTGTTTTCGTATAAAGCAATCCTAAAAATTAATAAACTTGCATTTGGTGCTATTCCTCTATATTTTCCACCAGACATATTACCTGTTCCTGCAGCAATAGAAGCAACATGAGTTCCATGTCCGTCTAAATCAACGCAACATGGATCATTATTTACTAAATCTTCCCAAAAAACTACTTTAGTGTTTAAAGGAGGTGCACCACTCTCATTCCAAAAATCATGATGTGTGCCATCTAATCCTGTGTCTAAAATTGCAATTCTTCTCCCCATTCCAGTTAATCCTTGTCCACTTATTGGATTGTTATAAGGAAGTCCTATTTCTTGTCTAGATTGATCTAGCATGGCAATTCCCCATGAAACATTCTTAACATCAAACCCAAGAAGATTATACATTTCAGTTAAATTTTCATAATTTTCATCAGGAACTTCAACATAAGCATAAGAATAGTTTGCATTGTTAAAAAACACTTTCCCATTGAATTTAGATGCAATGGCATCAACGGACATTCCCGTTGTCTCCACTATTTTTTCCTTTGTTGCCTCTTCATAAGAAGACAAATCAACATTCTTTGTAGGCATTGAACATTTCTCATTCCAAACAAGAGGTTGATTAATAACTCCTGGTAATTGAATTAATATTGCTGTATAATTCTCTGGTAACTCTCTGTTCTTTAATTCTTGGTTTTCAGAAGCAAAAGATGGTAAAGTAAAACAAATAGACAAAATTATGATCGTAAATATTAAAAACTGAATTTTCATCTTTCAGCCTTTTTATTTCTATAATGATTAAAGGCTCTGTAAATTCCGTACACAACAAAGGGTGCTGCAATGGCAGTGCCAACAGCGACACTAAAAACCACAGGGTCTCTAGAAAGATTTAATATGCCAGAAACTATAGGATTGGTTTCAAACTGTATGCTCATTGGAGTTTGACCTGCTGTATCAACTAGGTGCGGAACTAGAGAACAAAGTTCTGGCCTGTATGGATATTTTATAACTTTTCCAACATTCAAGCCTACCTCTACCAAAGGATCTGATGCCACATCTCTTAAGTTATATAAATAATTTATTGAAAGAGGAGCTTCTACAGCCTCTGCTAGAGCAGTTGCAACTTTCCCTTTGTGTCTCCACAAAGTTCTTGGTAAATTCTTTACTGCTTCATTAAACCTTCCGGAATATTTAGTAGAATTTTTATTTGAATAAGGACCAGTAGAACAATGAATATCACCCATACCATAATTCTTAAGGGTTTCTTGATATTTTGAACTTGCTTTATTTTGATTTAACATAAAATGCCACCCATTAAATTAATTATTACTAAATCTATATGTAGAAAAACATTTAAAATGAACCTTTTATTTAAACCTAACTACGACTATTGATAAATGTGTAATGTAGAAACATTACGCACTGGAAGCGAGTTAATTAATCGACCTTAACTTCCTTTTCTTTCTTAATCTCTTTTTTCTGCATTACTACCTCGAGTATGTCGTTTTCGAATTTTGCTTTTACTCCTTCTGTCTTGACTTCCTCTGGTAAGTTGACAATCCTGCTAACAGAACTGAAACCCTTCTCTGCCCTGAAGAAATCTCTGTCCCTCTCTAATGATTGCTTCCTTTTTTCAGCGGATATGAAAAATGTTTCAGGCGTAACTTTCAGCTTTATATCATCCTTAGAAAAGCCTGGAATTTCTGCCCTCAGTATCAATTCTTTATCAGTGTCTGCCATCTTCTCAGTATCAATTCTTTATCAGTGTCTGCCATCTTAATTGGTATGAATCTCGTCTTGAACTCAGGCATAGGAATTCTAGACAATAAAGGATTCTTGAATATCTCATGCATGTTTCCAAAGAAGTCGTCCTGCATCTTCCTAAACTCGTCAAGAGGTTCCTCGAACCAAAGTAACGGCCTTTTCTTAGCCATAATTACACCTAGTTAGTATATGCGCACATCAGAAATATTTAAACTTATATGGTGACAGGTTCTGTTAATAATTAGGTTGAATAAGTTAGAATTTTATTATATGCTTTTAATAGAATTATTATATGTCTGTAAATTTCTCTTCTTCCTCTTCTTCAACATTATTGGTCTTCCTTGCCAAGCTTTCCAGATAAGAGGTCTTCTTGTGATTGTTAGATTTCTTGGTAATGGTTACCAAGTAAGAACTTATCTTGGTTCTCTGCAAGAAAATGAAAACACAGGCGATTATCGCAACCACTATTACTATTACTGTGGTTAATATGGATGTTTGTACAGGTGCTACAACAGTCGTCTCTCCCTTATTAACAGTACAGCTCTGTGACTCGCTGGGCTTGCTGGTTGTTGTCCCACAACTATTAGCATCCGTACAAGTTCTTGTCTGCTGGCTGTTTGAACAAGTAGACCAATCCGTGCAAGTCCAAGACTCTGTGCAAGCAGCAGGTGTTTCGGTTACCGCAGGCGCCCCGCCTTTGGTTCCTATGATGAATACGGACAGGCCTGGTGAACCAACAGTGAAGAATACCTCCTTGCCGTCATCAGATACTTTCACTGCATTCAAATCATTCCATTTGTTGTTGGCCCATCTGTACAAAGTGATGTTAGAAGCATCGATATTGTTATTCGTCAACCAAGTCTTGTTGACAGCAAAAGAAATATTAACTGATTTAATATCAGCATCTGTAAAGTTTTGTTCGCTTGTGCTAATGTAGTTGTAAACCTTGCCGTTAATGTCGTATGGGACGTTTGACGGCAATGATGGCAGTTTAGAAATCATTATCTTAATGTTGGCCACGTTGTTTACAACTGTGACGTTCATTCCTCTTATTGCCACATCCTGATATCTTGCTATGTTTGCAATCAGTTTTCCGCTTGTCGTGAGATAGTTTGCTGTGATGTTTGCTTTACCTACTGCGAGATTGATGTAAGTAATCATGCCCGTTGTTGTAATGCCACCAATTGATCCACCTGTAGTTGACGAAGAAGATGCAGCATTTAGCGTAAGGGTTTGCGGAGTGGCCTGTCCTGCTGTATAATTGGCTGTAGAAGAAGAGTTACAAGTATAATTATAAACGACTGTAGTTGATGATGATACAGTTTCTGTGGTGCTACTTGCATTAGCACCATTTCTGTACAAGAATGCTGTCACCTCGTTGTTTTGGGAAGTTGCTGTGCATACCACAGTCGCAGAAGATGGATATGTTACAGTTCCAAATCCAGTGATAACTAAAGATGGCGTACCTTGGCTAATTGTCAAGGTTCTATTTACAGAACCTGAGGTATAGTTTGCATTACCACTTGTGTTAAATATGTAGACATAAGTTTTTACACCATACAAGTTTTGATCGCTTATGTTGTATGGTACACTAGTTGAATTAGAAATAAATGTAGTATTTCCTGTGGTATTCCCGTAGAGATTAAATGTTAAGTTAGATTGATCTGTTAACGTTGACCAACCAGTAACATTCGTAGCGTTGGGATAAGTTAAAGTAGAATCCGCGAGAATTCCGTTAATTGATATGTTCATAGCAGAAGCGGGATCTCCTTTAGTAACATTCATAATTATTGTTGCTATCGATGAATTTGATGTCCAGTTTTCAAAGGTTGCGTTTGTTGTATTCAAGACGTAAACATAAGATCCAACACCAAGAAGTGGGGTATCTACCGCTGGACTATTTCCAAAATAACCACCACCAATCAAACTATTATTCCTATAAAGGGTGTAGTTAACATCAGAAGCACCTGAATTAGTTACAGACGGCGTTATGCTGCTTACTGGATTAGGGTATGTGGTGTTAGAACCTGTTATAGAACCTGATAATGTGCCTTTGCTCACATTCCACCAAAGTGTTGTAGCAGCACTAGAAGAATAATTAGAATTGCCTAGGACTTGAACAGTAAAATTATAGTAACCTACTCCCCACTTAGTTATATTGAAAGTTGATGATGTGCTGTTTGATAATAATAATGCCCCATTTTCCCAGAGTTGAACATATAATCCTGCAACATTTGAAACTGCTGTTACATTTATGGTTGAATTCGGATATGCAGAAGATTGATTTGAAGTACTACCGTTAATATACAAAGTAGCAGAAGTTAATCCTTGACTTACTAATGTAAAGTTGGTTATGCTTGTAGAAGAATAATTCTGAGTTCCATTGTAAACAAGGGTATAATTCCAGAGACCAACACCTAATGTATTAGTCTCATAAGTAAAACTTGCTGATATTGAAGAATTAACTAATAACGAATTGTTCCTATACAATGAAATATTGTATTTACCAGCAGGGTCGCCTGTTACCACACTTCCATTGATAGTTGTAGGTGTTGGATAAGTAACCGTAGCATTTGTTAAAGTCATAGTAGGCATCGCTTGTGCTATATAAATTATGACAGAACTTGATGAATTCATATTGCCCCTTGTATCATTGGCATAGGATTTCCATTGCCATACTCCTGCAGGCAGAACTGCTGAATAATTATAAATTCCTCCACCATAAGTGGGAGTCATCGAAGCATTGGAGTTAGACCAATTTCCTTCTATCAAAACTGTTGATATGTTAACATTGTCCGTCCAAGTGATATTGAATTGTGACAGCGTTGATGATGAATAGTTTGAGGATGTAACATTTGACGAATTAGACCATGTCGGAAATGTAGTGTCATTAACTGTCACGGTAACATTAGTAGAATTATAATTTCCTGATTTATCTAAAGTTGAAACATTGAAATTATATGCAACGGTTGCAACCGAAGGTACGCTTACGTTTATGAAAAAGTATTGCGTGCTTCCATTTGTAATGAACCCTACTGTCGTTGTATTAGTCCATGAAACAGCATTAGTGGTATTAGAAAAACTTGTATTAGTTGCCGTTGTTGTATTGCTGACGGCTATAAAACCAAAACCGGCTGGCAGGGTTATATTAACCTGAGTTATATTCCCAGTTGCATTGGTATTGACGATAGTAAAGTTCAGAATTTGATTGGTTGTGCTTGCACTTACATCAGTCGGGTTTACGCTAGAAGTAAAAGGTATGCTAAACACCGGCAAAACAAAAATCAAAATCAGCGCGATTGCTAAGAGTATTACAGAAAATAAGCTAACCTTTCCTAAAAGACCTTTGTTCATTACGCCACCTTTACAATAGAAATAATATCAAAAAACCTGCATATAAAGGTTGCGATTTGCTATTACCGAGGTTAGTCGCATGCATAAAAAAGAAATAATTTATCCTAAGACCCCTTATTTAATTAAATGAATAAACGATTGATGACTATATTAAAAAGCGACCTGGCAAAGATAGGTAGCATTATATTCATTGCCTCTCTAAGCTCCAATCTAATACTATTCTTAGCCAATCTTTTTGTTGCAGATAAAACAGGTTCTATAAATTTTGGCATTTTTAAGGTTGTCACCTATCTTTTCGCTTTTTTACCTTTGCTAATAGGTTTTGGCACTGACGTGAGCATGACCAAGTATATTGCCGAATTTGGTAAGGACAAGGAGAAGATAGGCTACTTGATAAAATGGTTCTTGAAAGTAAGGGTAATCGGTTATTTATTCCTAATTGCACTTACGTTGTTGCTGAGAGACCAAATAAGTTTGCTATTCTTAAAGGACGCCTCCTTAAGCTACTTGATATTAGCAGGAGTCTTATTATCGGCCATGTCATTCTTTAACGTTTTCCAGTCTGCGGTCCTAGGTTTTCAGAAATTCAAACTGTATGCTTCGTCACAGTTTCTAAGCATTACGAGCTCTGCTGTACTCGGTGTTTTGCTAAGCCCCTTTGGTTTGTTTTACATAGTTATAGGTTGGAGCTTGGGCCCGCTAATTGGCAATTTACCTAATATCATTTTCATCTCTAAACTGGGAATTCTAAAAAGAACCAAGAAGTTTGACATAAAGGCAAGTTTCCTCAAGTTCAGCATGCCCATGTATATAACCACTATTGTTAATGGCCTATTCGCGTCCGTTACACCGTTGCTAAGCTTGTTCTTCTCCCAAGAAAAAATCGGTTATTTCTCATTCGCACTATTGTTCTACTTTGCCGCTATGCTAATACCGGGGTCTCTGTCCTCTATACTGTTTCCGAAGATATCCGAATTGAACGGCTTAAAAAGACATAACGAGGCCAAAAACATCCTGAGAAGGGCCTTTGAATTGTATGGCCTTGTCGTAGTTATAGGCATATTGTTCATTCTCATATTCTCGGACTGGTTGTTTATGAGTCTTTTCAATGGCTATATAAACAGTCTGTTTATGTTCAAGGTTCTAACAATTCTAGGATTCACTCTTGGATTCAACACCATATACGCTAGCTATTTGCAAGGTCTTGGAAAGATGAAAAAGTTTATCTTGCTTAGTCTGTTACAAAACATCATCCTAATCTTGGTTAGTTTTATATTGCTCAGCTTTTAGAACAAAAACTATTTAAAATTGGGCAGAGAACAAGTAATAGGTAACAAAACGGATTGATTAAACTTTTTATATTTGCCACTCTAAATCTTGTTATCAAAGTGGTTTAATGAAATTTGAACTCAAAAAGTACTTGTGGATTTTATTACTAATATTTGTATTCTTATTTTCCTATTATATAAGGGCATTGAATATAGTCCCTGATAGATTGCTTTCTTTTGATCCTATATTCCAATACAGATATACATACTATATTGCTAATTATGGCCATTTGCCTGTTTGGGATGAATTAACATATTATGTGGGAAGATTGTTTGAAATAAATAGTAATCCACCTTTGATGCTGTATGTAACAACTTTAATCTATTGGTTTATGAAATCATTTGGCTTAAGCTTAATGACAGTTGCATCTTATATGTCAGCCATTTATGGGGCGGCTATTGTAATTCCAGCATTTTTACTTGGAAGAGAATTATCAAATAAATATGGCGGTTTATTTGCAGCATTATTGGTTGGAACTGCGCCTCAAATTTTAGTAAGAACTTTTGGAAGCTCTTATGATACAGACCAATTTGTATTGTTTTTTTTGTTATTGACTTTATACCTTGGTTATTATGCCTTGAAAAGAAAAACTATAGTTGGCTATTCCTTAGCTTTGGCTGGGTTCGCCGGATTTTTATTGGCATGGGGATATTCGTTTTATTCCTACTTTATATTAATAGGATTTGTTATTGTTTACCTTGTTTTGAATTCTCTAATTGGTAAAGAGGGAATAAGGAAAGGTAAAATTACTGAAAAGTTTAAAAATTCATTAAAAGAATTTAAAAACTCCATTATTGTTTTAATTGCTTTATTAATAGGGTTAGCCATATTTGCTGCATTGAACAATGAAAACATATTATTGCATATAACAAATGTAGTAGGTTTCGCTACAAGAGCCGAAGCGTGGATTGTTAACATATCCATTGCAGAGTTGCAACCGTTTAACATCTTCAGTTTAGAAGGTTGGATTACAGCAATGGGCAGATTCCTTATTGGTGAAAGTGTGATAGATATTTCAATTCTTTTAATATTTATTTTATTCATATTTTTTGGATTTGCTATGAACTATAAGAATAAAGATATTAGCAGGTTGTCATTTTTATTAACCTTGTTTTTAATTGGAATTTACACAACATTTAGAGGAGTAAGATTTACAGAACTTACATCAACATTTTTTATTACTCTTGTTGCAGTAGGATTTGGTAATTTAGTTGAACGGTCTAAAAAAGATATTATGTATAAATCGATTATAATTGGTTTATGTATATTTTTATCTCTAATTGTCATGCAAATAGGTTACAATATGGGCAAACAACTTGGACCTGATATAAGTCCTAATTGGGATAATGCTTGGGATTTTTTAAAAACCAAAACACCAGAATTATCAGCTGTAGGAACATGGTGGGATCCTGGGCATATGATAACTGGCTTAGCAGAAAGAAGGGTTTATGCTGATGGGGCGCACTGTGGAAATCAGTGCTTGTACACAATAAATGACAGGATAACAGACCTGGGAAAAATAATGGTGACTTCAGACGAGAACGAATCCTTGAGCCTGATAAGAAAATATCAGGGTGATTCGCCAAAGGTTTACTGGATAGCGTCTGATGATTTGATAGGAAAGTTCCAGTGGTTGCAATACTTTGGAACGGGATGCGATGCTAGAACAGATCAGAGTTGCCCACTGTACATGCAAATACCTGAAAACTCACAAGGCAGGTTGGCTGATAACAACGGTAACATGGTTTTCAGAAGCTACCCGCTTGGAAACACAACACAAATTCTGATTTATAACAGTCAGATACCTATACCCATCTACATACAGGGTATAAATGCTGTTTTGTTCGATGAATTCATTGCTTATAATAATACACAACCTATTGCAATCAGGTTCAACGAGACTGAAAAAAATGCTCTTATAACTAGTCTCAAACCTTTAGAGAGTCAATTGAACATTAGATTTTCCAACCAAACCATACCAATGACCGTTTGGATACCGAACTTCTATGATTATATTGTGGTGATACCTCCAACACTTAGAAACACAGTGTTCACTAGAATGTTTATGTTAGAAGGTCAAGGATTGAACCATTTCAAGGAAGTCTTTAGGAACGAACAGGTTAAAATTTTTGAGGTGTTGCAATGAAAGTCATAGCAGTTCTTCCTGCTTACAATGAAGAAAAAAGAATCAAAGACACTATACTAAAAACAAAAAGATATGTAGACAAGATTATAGTCGTAGATGATGGTTCTACTGATAAAACTGCTGAAATAGCAAAAAAAGCTGGTGCAAATGTTATTAAATATACAAAAAATCAGGGAGTTGATTATGCCTCGAGAATTGGCTTAGAAAATGCAATAAAAATGAAACCAGATACTATACTTTTTGTAGATGCTGATGGTCAACTAGATCCAAAGTATATTCCACAATTTATTAAAGCAATCGAAGATGGTGCAGACTACGTAGCTGGATGGAGAGACTTGTCTAACTACCCTTTAGATAGGAGGATTGGCAATTGGGGACTTACAAAGTTATCAAATATCTTTTGTCCTACAGGTATTCATGATGCTGAATGCGGATATAGAGCGATGACATTAGATACTGCAAAAAAAATAAAATTAATAGGAAATAAGTATGAAAGAGAGATGGATTTTGTTTGTGAAATTTGGAAAAACAAATTAAAAGTTAAAGAAGTTAAAATTAAAGTTCCTGTATATTATCCTAAACCTGCAATTAAAAGAGGATTTAAAAATTTTTTATTTCTATTAAAGAAAAGATTTTATTTTTAAATAAATCTTTTTATAACTTTCCAATAAACATCTAATACTGGATTCAAAAAATGTTCAATCAGGGGACTTGCTATTTCTCTGAACTCTATCTTGCTGAAGAAGTATTTTACAATCTCCTTATCTGAAACTTTCCTGCTTCTTTGAATTACCTCTCTTTCTCTAAAGATATTGTCCATATTTTTCAACACCCAATAATAGCTCCTCAACTTGCTAAAGAATAACCCGCTCACCATAGAATAAAACAACAACCCTATCTCCGTCAGAAAGAATGCCGGAAATATCAAAATCAGAGTTTTTATCTCATAGTTCTTCATTATGGTGACTATTCTGTTTCTCTCTGCAAAGTAGAATTTTTGTGGATGTTTTCCAAAAAAGTATTTGTGATATATCTTCGCCTTCGGCACTAGCATTATCTTATAATCATTTAACCTTAATCTCCATCCTAAGTCTGAATCCTCATAGTACATGAAGTAATTCTCATCAAACCCGCCCAAAATGTTATAAATATTTTTACTTATCAAGAAAGCAGCACCACTAGGAAAGGTTATCTCCATCTCATTAAACTGGTCGTTATCAATTTTCCCCATGTTGTCGCACCATCCGAATCCAAGGTAGTGAAACGCCATGCCAGTTGTGTTTATTTCGTTCCTCTTATCAGAAAGCAATATCTTTGGAGACGCTACAACACCCTTATTGTTTTTTATGAAGCCTACTAACTCCTTTAGGCATTTTCTATCAACTTCAGTGTCAAGGTTGAGAATGAAAATATATTTTCCCCTTGCATACTTAACTCCAAAGTTATTACCTGCCGCAAAGCCGAGATTCTTTTTGCTTTCTATCACTCTCACCTTGGGGTAGTTCTTCTTAACGAATTCTACAGACTTGTCTTGGGAGTCATTATCTACAAAAATAATTTCAAAGTCCTTGAAAGTTTGTTTGTAGAGAGAAGATAGGCAGGTTTTTATATCGTCCTCTTTGCTTTTGTAATTCACAAAAATGATAGAAACTGAAACCATTGTTAAGCACTTTTTTCTTTTACAAAGTTCGTAGCCCTGTGCATGGATTCAAACGTACCTGCATCAGACCAAAAGCCGTCAAGGATCCTAAAGGTCATTGTGTTAGATTTAATATAATTGTTGTTAACATCCGTTATCTCTAATTCTCCTCTTGCAGATGATTTTAATGTTTTTATTATGTCAAAAACTCTTGGATTATACAAGTACAAGCCTGTAACTGCAAGATTGCCTTTTGGATGTTGGGGTTTTTCTTCTATGCCTACTATTCTTTCACCATCAATTTCAGCCACACCAAATCTGCAAGCATCATCAACCTCTTTTAGAAATGTCATTGCCTCGAATCTGCTTTTTTCAAATTCTTTTGCATATGCGCTTATATCATCCTCGAATACATTATCTCCTAAAATAACAATAAATTTTTCATTGCCAACGAAATCTTTGGCCAGAAAAAGCGCTTGAGCTATTCCGCCTGCTTCATCCTGAACTTTATAGGTTAAATCGGCTCCGAATTCTCTGCCACTTCCCAAAAATTCCATAAAGTCCCCTATATCCTCTCCGCCTGTTATAATGAGTATTTTTTTAATTCCTGCTTTAATCAAGGTTTCCAACGGATGCATTATCATTGGTTTGTTGTATATAGGCAGCAAATGCTTGTTTGTGACTTTGGTCAGCGGATGAAGCCTGGTCCCTTTACCACCTGCCAGTATTACTCCTTTCATAAAAATTCCATTTGTTTTTTCATTTTACTCAAGCCTTCGTTGATATTTGACATTTTAATGTCTAAATTTTTAAGCTTATCTGTGTTTAGGCAAGAATTCATAGGCCTTTGGGCTTTCCATTTTATATCCTTGCTGGTTATCGGAACTATCAATTCTCTCTTTAGATTAAAGATATCAGCTACCTTTACTGCAAAATCATAACGATTTATGCATTCCGAACCTGTAACATGGTAAATTCCTGTTTTTTTAAGTTCTATTAGCTTTTTCAGGGCATCTGCTATGTCGTCAATTAATGTTGGCGTTGTGTATTGATCGTTTATGATTTTTATTTCCTCATTGTTTTTAAGCTTGCTAATAACCCAATTAACATATGTTCGTTTGTCTTCATTTGAATTATAGCCATAAAGAACTGCTGTTCTAGATATTATGTATTCTAACTTTGATGACAATATTGTCTTTTCCTCTTCTAACTTTATGACGCCATAAACGTTTATTGGGTTGATTTTGTCCTCCTCTTTATAGTTTCCCTTTTTACCGTCAAAAACATAATCGGTGGAAATGTGAACAAGCCTGCATTTGTGTTTTAAACATGTTTCTACCAGATTTTTTATACAATCAACAGAAATTTTCTTTGCTTGTTCTGGATTAGACTCGCAATAATCAACGTCTGTTATGCCAGCAGCATTTATTACAATGCTTGGTTTTATTTTTCCAACCAAACTATCCAAAGCTTCTTTGTCAGTCAAGTCTAATTTATACAAAGAAGATTCTTCACCTTTCAAATAGGTACCGTAAACCTCATAGTCTGAAGAAAATACAGAAAATAATTTTTCACCTAGAAATCCTGAAGCTCCTGTTATTAAAATTTTCATTTTAACCATGTTTCTTGGTAGGATCTAAAACCCATTTATATGGTATCTCTTTTGCGTCTGGAGGCAGCCTGAATTCATCTGGTTCCTTGTAATTATAAGGCAGGTTTGGAATACTTAGAAAATAAGCTGTTTCATTGTCTTCTGCTTTAAAACCGTGATAAACTCCTGGTGGAACACTTAGAAGAATTCTATTATTATCATCTAAAATGAATTCCATTACCTCTCCCTTTGTTGGCGAGCCTTCTCTAGCATCGTAGAGGACTACCCTCATCTTGCCATAAACGCATGTAAAGTTGTCTGTTTGCTTCTTGTGGAAGTGCCATGCTTTTACAACGCCTGGATATGCAGTTGTTATATATACTTGCCCGAACTTTTCAAATATTTCATCATCACACCTCAGAACTTCCATTAGCCAACCGCGTTCATCCTTAATAACTTTCAAATATTTTATTTTAACTCCTTGTATCATTTTCTCACCTAATAATCTCTGTGAAAGTCTATCTTATTTTCAATCAATGGTTCCCACCAATTTTTATTTTCTTTGTACCATGAAATGGTCTTTTCTATCCCTTCTTCAAACTTTATTTTAGGTTTCCAGCCTAACTTCTCAATTTTTGAAATATCTAATGAATATCTTAAGTCATGACCCGGCCTATCTTTGACAAATTCTATTAAATCTTCACCTTTGTTCAATAATCCTAAAATTGTTTTAACTATAAATATATTCTGCAATTCCTGCTTACCGGCAATATTATAAATTTCTCCAAGTTTTCCTTTTTGTAAAACCAAGTCTATTGCTTCGCAATTGTCTTCAACATAAATCCAGTCTCTTACATTTTCTCCTTTGCCGTAAACAGGGATTTTTTTACCGAGTAAGGTGTAAATTGTCGTCTTGGGGATAAATTTTTCGGGATGTTGGTAAGGACCATAATTATTGGTAGAACGGGTAATAAGCACTGGCAAACCATATGTTTCAAAGTAAGCTTGACAAAGTAAATCAGCTCCAGCCTTACTAGCTGAATAAGGATTTCTTGGGTTTAGTTTGTCAGTTTCTTTAAAGCTACCAATGTTTATTGAACCATATACTTCATCTGTACTTATAAAAACAAATTTTTTGATTCCAAATTTCTTTGCAGCCCCCAGCAAATTATAAGTTCCAAATACATCAGTTTGAACAAATTCTCCAGCCTCAATTATACTTCTATCGACATGCGTCAATGCAGCAAAATGAACAACCTCCTCACAACCTTCCATCGCCTTTTCAACTTCTTGCTTATTTCTTATATCTCCTTTAATGAAGGCTATTTTGTTCAAAACATCCTGTAGATTTTCTTTCCTTCCTGCATAACTAAGATTATCTAAAACAACTATTTTGCATTCAGGGTGCTTCTTAAGCATCATATGAACAAAATTTGAACCAATGAAACCTGCTCCGCCTGTAATTAAAATTTTATTCTCCATATAAATCATTTTGATTTTATATATTATTATCTTTATAATAAAGATTTATAAATTGTGTATATAACATTAAATTAGATTAAATGAGAATCACTTAAATAATTGTTAGTAATAACTTTAATATCTTTAAAGGCGATAAGAAGTGAAAGTTGCTCTAATTAATTTGAGAGATGATGCATACACTATGAATTTGCCACCCCTAGGGATTTTTTATATTGCAGCAGTTTTGGAAAAGGATGGTTTGAATGTAAAAATCTTTGATGGAATAAATTATTCTGATTTCTTCAGAGATATAAAAGCATTTAATCCTGATGTTATTGGTTTTACTATAATGACATCAACCTTTGCAAAAGTTAAAGAAGCCATAAAATTAACAAAAAAAGAAAACAAAGCATTTATAGTTATAGGTGGAATACATGTGACAGTATTACCTGAAGAATCTCTTAAAATGCTTAATGCTGACTGTGCTGTAATTGGTGAGGGTGAGTATACCACACTTGAATTGTGCCAGCATTTACGAGATAGAAAAAATTGGAAAAAAATCAATGGTATAGCATACGAAAAGAATGGGAGAATTATTAGAACTAAACCAAGAGAATTGATAGAAAATCTTGATGAAATACCATTTCCAGCAAGACATCTAGCAGATTTTAACAAATATTTATTTCCACCGGGAATGATAAGAGGGCAATGGTTTGATAGAGCTACAACTGTTATGACAAGCAGAGGCTGCCCATATCATTGCATTTTCTGTAGCAGCCATTTATTGTTTGGAAGAACAGTCAGAAGAAGAAGTGTTGACAACGTAATAGCTGAACTGAAATATCTTGTAGAGAATTATCATGTAGATGGCATTTGGTTTATAGATGATACATTTACTGTTGATTATAGGTGGGTCATGCAATTTTGCGATAGGTTGAAGAAAGAAAATCTAAATATCAAGTGGGGTTGTCAGGCGCGTGTGAATACAGTAACTGAAGAGGTTTTGACTGCTATGAAAAATGCTGGATGTATCCAATTGGATTTTGGTGTGGAAAGTGGTAGCGAAAGGGTTTTAAAGGCTTTGAAAAAAGGTACAACACCAGACTTGATACGCAACGCATTTAAAATAACAAGGAAGGTTGGCTTAAAGACATTGGCTACATTCATGATAGGCAATCCTGAAGAGACGAGGGAAGATCTAGAGAAAACACTTGCACTTGCTAAAGAAATAAAGCCTGACTTCGTAAGTTTTTTTCATACGACACCATTTCCTGGAACTGAACTTATGGAAATGTGTATAAAGAATGGATGGCTCAAGAATATAGATTACTCAAAGTTAAGTTTGAAACACAAGCCTGAATTAAAAATTAATTTTTCAGAAGATGAATTATTAAAAATCCGTGCAAGATTCCAGAACTCGTTCATAATTACTAATTATTTGAATGCTATAAAAAATCCAAAATACGTGATACATTTGTTAAAGATAATAATTACATCACCATCATCATTCTATTGTGGTCTCAAAGCTTTCTGGAAATCAAAAGTATTCGATGATTTTTTATTTAATCTTGTAGGTGAGTATGCAAAAAGAAATATAAAAAGTACTTCAGATTGATGGAGTGCTTTAAACTTTATTTTTTACTATAACTTTCTTTCTTGCAATTACCCTTAACTCGTTAAAAAATATTCTTTCTCTCAAAAATTTAAATGAGAATGGAAAGTATTTCATGCTTTCAACCTTAAAATTAAACTTCTCCAGTAATTCTTTAAGGTTTTCCTTATACCAAAACTTTACATGTGTTTCGTCTCTTCTAAAACCGCACTCTGTTGGAACTATTAATATTAATTTACCATTAGACTTTAATACTCTACGCATTTCTCTTATAGCTAGTTCAGGTTTTTTCAAATGTTCCAAAACGCATAGACAGAATATGCCATCAAAACTTTTATCTTTGTAAGGAATTTTAATTGCACTACCTAGCTTGACATCCAAACCTTTTCTTTTGCAATAATCAACACAATATTTATTTATGTCGATTCCAGAACTGTTTGGATACTCCTCTAAGAACTCTCCTAAACCGCAACCTATATCGAGAACCCTCCCTCTGAATTCTTTTATAATAAATTTGTAAAAATATTTTCTTAATAAGAAACTGAACCAGCTTCTGTTTTTCAGATATTCAAAGTATTGTCTATCGTTCATATATCTATTTTTTACTAGAAGAATATAATATTAAGCCGGCTATTGCTCCAATAAGAAAAGTGATTTTTGACAATATTATTCCAATTTCCCTTTTTAGTAAATCTACACTATTTTATTAGGTATTAAAAGATAAATTTTTTATTCAACTAAATAATTCTTTATATTCCGGAACAACGTCTCTTGTAAATATTTTCATCCCGTCAAAGGTCTTATGATGAAAAAGTGCGTCTTTAATTACGCTATGAGGAACCGTTGCTATGTGAGCACCTACTTCTGCAACTTCCCTCAGTTGTTTGGTATTTCTTATACTGGCTGCCAAAACTTCTGCCTTTATATCATAGTTTCTGAATATGCGAAGTATTCTTTTTATCATGTCAACTCCACTTAATATGCCTTCGTCGTCTAAAATTTTACCATTTCCATCTTTTATACCTTCGGAATCGAAATAGTCATCTTTGTTAAATTTAATTTTTAATTTCTCCCTCAAGTAGTCATCTATTCTACCTGTAAACGGGCTAACGTATTTAGCTCCTGCCTTAGCTGCAATCAGAGCCTGCATAGGATTTAAAATAAGAGTAGCGTTGACAGGAATTCCTTCTTTACTCAGTCTTTCAATAGTTTTTATTCCGTCAAAAGACACTTTACAAGAATCATCTATTGATGGATTAACAGGAATTTTAATAACAACATTATTAGCAATTGAATTGAAGCTAGAAAATAGTTTTTTTGCTTCTTTATACATCTCATTTTCTGTATTGCTTATGACCTCTAGACTGACAGGTCTGTCCTTCCCGGCAGTTCTCAAAATTTCTTCGATGTATTTTTGCATTGTTATTTTTTTACCTTCTTTTTTAAGAGCTTCGACCTTTTCTTTAATCAGAGAAGGGTTAGTCGTGACACCGTTTATGACCTGTAAAACGCTTTTTATTTCATCTATATTTGCAGAATCAATAAATATTTTCATATTATAGACCTTTTTTCTTTGCCAAAAAATCTTTGACATCGTCAAGTCTGTTAAAAGTTCCCATATCTCTTATATATTCGCTAGTAATAAAACCATACACTTTTCCAGTTTGTATTAAATTAGGCAGAATATCATTATCGAAACTATTCTTAATTTTAGGTATAAAACTGAAAACTTTAGGCTCTAAAATATAAATTGAAGTTTTTGTTAATGTTGTTGACAATGGTTTATTTCTACTTGGCTTTCCAATAAGTTTTATTATTTTATTGTTGTTATCAACTTCTATTAAATCACTATCGTAGGGATGATCTGATTCGTGAAGGACTATAGTAACTAAAGCATTTCTTTTTTTATGAAATTCAACAAGTTTTTTCAAATTCATATCAAATATTATATCCCCATAAAGAACGATGAATGAGTCATGAATTAACTTTTCTGTATTTTTTATAGCTCCTCCTGTACCCAATAATTTTTTCTCTATAAAATAATCTATTTTTACACCGAACTTAGAACCGTTCCCAAAATATTTTTCTATTAATTCGTGTTTGTAGCCCGTACATAATATTATATTCTTTATTTTAATCTTTTTCAGTAAATTTATCTGATGCTCTAAAATAGGTTTACCACCTATCGGTATCATTGCTTTAGGAATCTTATATGTAAGCGGTCTTAATCTAGTTCCTTTGCCACCTGCAATTATAACTGCTTTAATATGAATCACCTAATACTAATTCTTTATAATTAAATTTTTTTAAATATAAACTCTTTCCTGTTAGACAGCGCAAAGCTAGTAAATTTATCATTTTTTCACCAAAGATTTAATCAATTTTGCGGCTTCTAAAAGATTATCTACAGTGAAATCTTGATCAACAACATATTTCCCGTCTTTTCCTGCTAAGCCAGTTCTTACTAAAATAGTTTTAAAACCAGGATATTTTTTTCTTACATTTTTGCCTGTCTCAGTATCCCAAGTACTATCTCCTACAATGAAAGATTTTGTTATGTCTATATCAAAACGTTTTGCGGCTTCTTCAATCATTCCTATTTTAGGCTTTCTGCAATCGCATTCTATTTTATATTCTGGTCTTTCTCCAGAAAAGCCTTTTTCTGGGTGATGAGGGCAATAGTAAACTGCATCTATTATAGCCCCTTCTTTCTTCAATTCATCGGCAATATTATTATTTATTTCTTTTACAGTTTCTTCAGTGCAGTACCCTTTTGCAACTTGAGGTTGATTAGCAACTATTATTACAAGAACTTTCAACTCATTTAATATTTTTATTGCCTCGGAAGAAAAACTAAAAATTTCCAGATCTTCTGTTTTACAAATGTCAGGCACATACTTGATTATAACGCCGTCTCTATCCAAAAATGCTGCTATGTTTTTCATTTATACACTTATTTTAATGTCTTTTAAATATAAAATTAATTTTGTTTGGCTTTTAAAAATTTAATAACATCATTAATGTCATATCCAATTCCTGTATCTACTTCTATATGGTCGAATGGTACTTCAATCTTTAGCGGTTCTCTTCTAATAAACTCACTCCAATTTCCAAGTTTTTCTAAATCTCTTTCGCATCCTCTACTTCTTAATCTTTCTTTAATAGTCTGTTCGTCAGCATGACACCATATTACTTTAATAACTGAATCAGAATCATCCGCCAAGTATGTCATATAATCTCTCCAGGTTTTATTTTGCATTGGCCCTACAAAAGGTGCTACAAGAACAACGTTCTTACCTAAGTTAAGATTAGCGTGAGCAACATTGTATACAGCTTGATATGTGGGCCTTAAAATATTCTGATAAAAAGCGCCGCTTCTTTCTTTAGTAAATGCATCTTGAACATCATCTTTATCTAGATAAACTGCGTCATAACTTCTTACGAGATTTTTAGCTAGCGTTGTCTTTCCAGAACCTGCAACACCACAAACCATTACAAATTCAGATTTAGTAACCATATTTTCTATTACTTTCCGAAACTTTATAAACCTTTCGTTTATTTATTACTGTATAGTTACTAATTATAAGGAAATATTGCTTAAGAAATAGCATTAAATATTTTCATACTCTAGACCTTTTTTCTTTGCCAAAACATCTTTAACAGCTATTATTATATCAATCGAAGTTAAACCGTATTTTTTATGCAGATCGTACGTTTCATAAACCCTAGCCGAGGTTCCAAACTTATCTTTAACACCAACCTTCTTCAATACTATTGGATGATGCTCGGTAATAAGAGACGATATAGATTCTCCTAAACCGCCTATGATGCTGTGCTCTTCTGCGGTCACAACAGCTCCAGTTTTTTTGGCTTCTTTTACAATTTCTGGGTCTAAAGGTTTTATTGTAGAAACATTAAAGACACTAACATTTATCTTTTCTCTTTTTAAGTTGTCAGCAGCCTCTATAGCTTTGGAAAGCATGGAACCTGTTGCAAAAATTGTTGCGTCATTGCCATCAATAATTTTTTTAATTTTTCCGTATTCAAATTTATAATCGCTATCGAAAATTACTGGAGTTTCCAGTCTTCCTAGCCTAATGAAAAAAGGGCCTGGAATTTTGGACACTGAAATTAATGCTTGTTCTGCCTCGATAGTATCCGCAGGTACTATGACGGACATATTTGGAATTACTTTCATTATAGCAATGTCTTCTAATGATTGATGCGTAAAGCCATCTCCTGGGTTAGAAAAGCCAGCATGCGTCCCTACTATTTTTAAATCCGGCTTATCATGACAGACATTCCTAATTTGTTCCCATGCTCTTGCTAAAAAACAAGAATAAGTACTAAGGTAAACAATTTTACCTGCAAAAGCCAAACCCGCGGCTGTTCCTACCATGTCTTGCTCCGATATGCCCATATTAAAAAATCTGTTAGGATATTTCTTAGCAAAGAACATCGAGCGAGTTGAAAAAGAAGTATCTGAATCTAGAACAACAACTTTTTTATTCTTTCCTAATTTTAGCAAAGCCTTTCCGTAACTTTCTCTTGTACTTCCTAACCTAAAAACCATTTAATCACAACTCCTTTAAGGCTTTCATTAATTCGTGTCTTTGCAAAGTTATATGATGATAATAGTTGTCATTTTCCATGAAAGAAATTCCTTTACCCTTCACAGAATTAGCAATTATGACAGTAGGTTTTTTTCTTTGCTTATCAGATCTTTTGAATGCCGAAAGAATTTCTTTAAAATTATGAGCATCAATCTCAATAACATTCCATCCAAAAGCTTTCCACTTTTCAGCTATAGGTTCAACAGACTTTATTTTCTCTGTTGAGCCATCAAGCTGGAATTTATTTCTGTCAATAATGCAAACCAAGTTATTTAACTTGTAATGAGATGCAGTCATTGCAGCTTCCCAGACTTGGCCCTCATTTAGAGTTCCATCTCCGATGAGAACGTAAACCTTAGATTTCTTTTTATCTAATTTCGCAGCCAAGGCCAAGCCATTTCCTATGGATAAACCTTGTGCCAAGGAACCTGTTGAAACCTCAATCCCGGGACATTTGTCTTTTACAGGGTGTCCTTCAAACCCGCTATCAAGTTTTGCGTAAGAATTTTCACTTGCTGGAAAATAACCTGCTTTAGATAGGACCTTATACAGAGTAGGAGCTGCGTGACCCTTATCCAAGATGAATATATCCCTGTTTTTCCATTTCGGATTCTTAGGATTGTGTCTCATTTTATTAAAATAAAGAGCGACTAACAATTCCACACATGATAGACTTCCACCAGGATGGCCGTGTTCAGCTTCAGATGTTGCCTTCAGAACGTCTCTTCTTACTTCCTTGGCTATATTTTCTAGCATTTTAATGTTTTTAGTCATAAACTACACTTGATAACTTCGTAATAAAATATATATTCAGAGTAAGGTTTAAATACGTATTTTATCTATGCTTGTCTGTAAAATTAATAATTAAATCCTTCATCCTTATTTATTGTTCCATCTCTATCTAAAAAAACTGCTTTAATCCAAATCACCCAATACTACTAACCCTTTGTTATCAAATTTAAATTCCATAGGAACTGCCCCAAAATTGCTAAGCTCTTTTAACACAAACTCTTTCCTATCAGGTTGACAGTATAAAAACATAAAACCGCCGGCACCACAAAGTTTTCCACCAATTGCGCCATGTTTTTTGGCAAGATCATATAACTCATTAATGTATGGTGTTGATATGTTAGGGTGCGATATTTTCTTTTGTTCCCAAGCTTTGCCTAATAATTCTCCGAAATGATTTAGATCGCCTTTCTCAAGAGCATCTTTTATTTCTATAGCAAGTTCTTTTGTTTTATTTAAAGCTTCAATTTTATCAGTTTCCTTTCTTTTAATATAATTTTCTATTTTTGTGTGAACTATATTGTCGACTCTCTTTAAAATATGAATTAGTATCAAATTTTTCTCTAATTCTTCTAGATATGATTTTTTAATTTTTAATGGATTAACTTTTATTTCATTTTTTGAGAATTCTATAAAATTTAAACCGCCAAAAGCAGAAGCATATTGATCTTGATAACCTCCTTTTATACCTAACTTAAATCTCTCTATTTCATATGCAAGTTTAGCTATCTCTTTTTTATCAATTTTCTTGCCTATTAGGCGATAGAACGCCCCTATTAATGAGACTGCAGCTGAAGATGAACCACCAAGCCCACTTTTTTGTGGAACTTCACTAACAACATTAATATTTATTCCTTTTACATTTTCAAAATTCTTTATAATACAGTTTATTAGATCAAGATTTTTTTCAGACTCTATTCCATTCTTATAATTTAAATCCACCTTCACAATGTTATTTGATATTCTTTCTACTGTTGTTATAATACTTGGCGTTATAGTGGTACTTACAACACAACCACCATATTGATTGAAATATGATTCTATATCAGTACCACCGCCAGCAAAACTTATTCTGGTTGGAGCCCTTGATATTATCATTCTTTCACCAGAGATTAGTATAATAACTTTTTGCAACTTGAAGTTGTTTAGCAACTATTATTACAAAGACTTTTAACTTATTAAATATTTTTATGACTTCAGAAGAGAAATCTAAAAGTTTTAACTGCTCTATTTTATAAATATCAGGTGCATATTTAATAACTCCATCCCTATCTAAAAATACTGCAATGTTTTTCATTAGCAATCACTGAAATAATTCTTTCTCAACTAAATAACAAATAATATGACCTATGGTTATATGAGCCTCTTGAACCCTTGCTGTATCACTTGATGGTACCTTCAAAGTTATGTCAGCAATACCATCAATTTTTCCTCCTGTCATCCCAGTAAATACTATCGTCTTTGCTCCAATTTCCTTAGCTTTTTTAATTCCTCTTATTACATTAATAGAATTTCCACTTGTAGTTATACCTATAACTACATCATCTTTATTTACAATAGCTTCTACCTGCCTCTCAAAAATTTTTTCAAAGCTATAATCATTTGATATAGCAGTTATGGTTGATATATTTGTATTTAAAGCAATTGCAGCTATGGGATCTCTATCTATTTTAAACTTGCCTATAAGTTCAGCTGCAATATGTTGCGCATCTGCGGCAGAACCACCATTACCAAATAAAACTATTTTATTTTTGTTTTTACAACATTCGATTATAATTTCAGAGATTTTTTCTATAGAATCAACTAAACTTTTCGATATTTCTTCTTTTACTTTTATGCTTTCTTTAAGTTGTTGTTTAATAATATCTTTCATGGAAACATTTTCCTATTCTGGTATCGTATTATCTAAAAATCTTATAATACCTTCTTCGATTTTTGGGTGTTTTAATCTATATTCTTCTAAAACTATCTTTTTGAGTTCGTCCAATTTCATTTCTTAATCACCTTCTTGCAAATAGCAATTTGATATACTGAAAATCTTGGAAATAATTTTGATAAATAATTTGAGATAGGATTTTTGAATGGATGAAATCCTGAACCACATAGTTCCAAAATCTCAAAATATTTCTTTAACAAATTTCTAAAAACATCAGGAGCCACAACAGATACATGTGCTCCCCCAAAATCTAATTGTCTAGGTCTATTTATTGGATATTGCAATGATTCTGCTGTTGTAAATAATGAAGGAGGCTGTTCTCCCAGCAATAAAAATAATCTATTGTGCAAAGAAGCTAAATTAGGAGTTGAAATAAACAAAAGTCCATTCTCTCTTAACACTCTATTTATTTCTTTTAATAAATGTTCTGGATTGTATAAATGCTCAAATATTTGATTACATAACACTGCATCAAAAAATCCTGTTTGAAATGGAATTTCCCCCTTATTTAAATCGCAATTCTTTACTTTAATACCTTTATTTTTAGACTGTTTAACAAGTTCAGGAATAACTTCAAGTCCATAAACTTCTTTCGCATTTAACTGTCGTGCAAATTTCATAGTAAATTCTCCATCATTACATCCAACATCCAATAATCTTTTTGCATATTTAACGTAATTTGACGCCAAATCTAACATTTTATTATGCAAACTATTGTAGGCATCATTCTGAACTGAATCAAAATAACTCATTTTATCAACCTTCTCTTGCTAATGTTCTGAACATCCATATCAATCCTCCATTGACGTCACATTTATAATGTACTTAATACAAAACTGTTGCAAATCTGAGCAACTTCCACTTATATCTCCGGTAAAATTCTTAGTGTAATTGTTTGAATTACAGTAATTGCATATCATTGTCATTTGAGCAGGAACTCTAACAATAATCATTTTATCACTTTCTCAAAGGTTTTAATTCTTTCGAAAGTTCCTATATCATAATACCTTATATTTGTTAAATAGCAAGCTAAGCTTTTTAAATTTATAATTTTGGGTAAATCTCAAGCTCAAAAGAAAATTTATCCTTATTTGAAAATAATTTAATGATACTTTTTCTATAAATACGAACCCCAACATCTACCCCATTTAAATAAGTTTTTATGTGTTTCTATTACATAAATAATAATAGACATTTCAAAAAATGAATGGTATGAATCATTATAATGGCATTGAATGGCATAGTAAAAGAGCTAAAGAATGGGAAATTTTAAGAACGGGAGTTGGTAAATATACAAAGGAAAAAGAAGTTCTATCCTTAAGAGCCTTAAATCCAAAAAGAAATGATATAATCCTAGATGTTGGTACTGGAACTGGATTCTTTGCAAGAATGATTGCTAAAAGAAAAGCAAAAATTATAGGAATAGATATGTCAGAGAATATGTTAAAAATTGCAAGAGAATTATCTAAAAATGAAAAATTAAAAATGAGATTTTTAAAAGGTAATGCAGAAGATTTGCCATTTAAAGATTCAACCTTTGATAAAATAATAGCTATTGATTTAATAGAACATCTTAAAAATCCGGAAATTTTTATAAGAGAAGCATCAAGAGTTTTAAAAAATGATGGAAAAATTGTTTTAAGTTGGCCGCATGCGAAAAGCCCTTATAGGATGAAATACCTATTTGAAAAGTGGGTTCTTAATAAAAGCTTACCCTCTACATTATGGTTACCTATTTCTCTGGTAGAAAAATGGTTAAGGAATTATGGATTTAAAGTAAAAAAAATATCAACATCTTTAAATGTAACTGCAATTTTAGTCGGTAAAAAACATTAAAACAATAACAGTGATATATAACATTTATAAATCTTATCATGTTATTTAGTTTATGAAAAATATTCTGGTTACAGGTGGTGCAGGTTTTATAGGTTCAAACTTGGTTGAAGAACTTGTAAAACGAGGTTATAATGTTAGTGTATTAGATAACTTAACAATTGTAAAAACTTATAACCTTAACAAAGTTTTAAATAAAATTATATTTGAGAATGGTGATACAAGGAATAGAGAACTTGTAGACTCATTAATTAAAGGTAAAGATTATGTTGTAAATTTAGCAGCTGTTAGTTCTTCTCAAATGTTTGAACCTAGTCCAATCGAAGGTTATGAAGTAAATGTAAATGGATTTATAAATATTTTAGATGCTTCAGTTAAATATAATATTAAAAATGTTGTTTATGCTTCTACATCTTCACTGTATAGCAGAATTAAACCTCCACATAAAGAAGATGCTATAATTCAACCTAGAACTTTTTATGAAGCTACAAAACTTGAAGACGAAAACCTAGCAAGGATATATTACGAATTACATAGTTTAAAATCAGTTGGATTAAGATTTTTTGCAGTTTATGGACCTCATGAAATTCACAAGGGCAGATATTGCAACATGGTTTCTCAATGGATTTGGGGAATGATGAAAGATGAAAGAATTGCAAAGGCAGGAAGATGGGATAAAGAAACTAAGGATTATATTTGGAAACAACCTGAGATATGGGGCAATGGAACGCAAACAAGAGATTTTACTTATGTCACTGACATTGTAGAAGGTATTATTAAATCTTTGGAAAGCAATTACAGCGGAGTTTTAAATCTCGGTTACGGAAAGGCTTACACATTGAATGACCTTGTTAGAATTATAAACGAAAAATTGGGGACAAATATAAAACCAAAATACATTCCGAACCCGTTGAAAAACTACGTTATGTACACTCTAGCTGACACAAATTTAGCTAAAGAAAAAATAGAATTTAAAGCAAAAATAAGTCTTGAAGAAGGGGTGGAAAGACTTATTAAATTCTACAGGGAAACCCTATCTTAGAAGATTTTTGTAAACTCTCAGATAACCTTCAACTTTCTTATCAATAGTAAACAACTTCAATTTCGTCTTCTTATATTTTTTCTTGTAAATTTTCTCACAAGCATTAGCAATGGCTTTCGGATTTTCAGGCTCCACAAATATGTATTTTCCTGAAATAACTTCTGGCAAAGCACCTGCTGTAGTCGAAATTACAGGCTTTCTCATAGCACATGCTTCTCCTGCTGCAATTCCGAATCCTTCACTTAAAGATGGAATAACAACGCAATCCATTGCATCAACATAGTTTGGTTGTACATTTCTTTCTACAGGATCGATTATAATCACCTTATCTTCTACTCCAAGATCTTTTATCATTTTCATGAGATTTACGTAACGATTATATGGATTTTTATCAAGGATGAGAAAGAATTTTGCCTTTTTTACCATCTTGAGTATCATTGGAATTGCCTGAACAAAATATTCGACTCCTTTTGTATAACCTGGTCTACCATAATAACCAAAAACAAAATTCTTATTCATCTTAAATTTTTTTCTTATTTGTTTACCATCAGCTTTCTTTGGATTAAACAGATCATAATCTATAGCATCATAAACAACTTCAACTCTGTCTGCTGGAACACCAAAAGAAATTAGTCTGTCTCTTGTAAAATAAGAATGAACTATTATTTTATCGTAGGGAATAGTGATTAAAATTTTTTCCAGCAACCTGACAGCAAGAGATGAAAGCCATTTTCCTTTAAGTAGGGTTTTCCATTTCTTTCCGAAAACTTCGTGTACAGTTATTACACAAGGTTTTCTCAACAATTTTGCTGCAATAAAGGAAGGAAAGGCAGAAGCATATGTGGTTGTTTGAATTATGTCAACATCCCTCCCAACCTTTAAGATTTTTATCAAGCCTGTCAGGGTAAAAAAATATCTGCCATAAGATCTGGGAACTATAACTCTAAAAACGTTTACACCGCTTCTAATCTCTGTACTGTTTGTGCCAGGTAATTTTGATGTAATAACTCTAACATTATAACCTCTTTTGAGAAAGTTTTTTGCAAGAAGACTGAAAGCAGTTTCAACACCTCCTATCGAAGGCTCGTATATATCTGTCACTATTAGAATTTTCATTAAATCACTGAGGAAAGCTAAGGTCTCTCCTCAGAAGATCTGGATTTTCCAGCAAATATCTTATGCTTAATTTTATAGCTTCTTCTACGTTTATTTTAGGTTTCCATCCTAATTTCATTAGTTTTGAGATATCTAAGAAAACTTTAGGTTGATCACCTCTCCAACCTCTTTCCCCACCAGTATAGTTATATTTTACGTTTTTTAGTTTCAACTCTTCACAAACTAGATCTGCAATCTTGTTTACTTCAATCCAGGAGGTATTTCCTATGTTATGTAGATTATAACTATCATTAGTCTTTTCGAAGCAAAGGAGAATAGCATCTATAAGATCATTTACATGAACTGTTGTCATTTTTTGCTTGCCGTTGCCAAGTATCAAAAGTTCTTTCGGATTTTGTTTAAGTTTTTTAATGAAATCAAAAATTACACCGTGGCTGTATCTTTCTCCAATAACTTTGGCAAACCTGAAGACCCATGCCTGAAAATCGAACATATGGCAATAAGATGCAATGAGAGCTTCATCAGCTAGCTTCATAGCCCCATAAATTGAAATTGGAATCATTGGGCCATAGGTTTCTGGGGTTGGAAAAATAGTAGGGTCTCCATAGACTGTTGCAGATGAAGAAAAAACTATTTTTTTTATATTGTTTACACGCATGGCTTGTAGAACATTGTAAGTTGCTATCAAGTTCTGTTTAATATCAAACATTGGATCTCTAGACATTCCTCCCGCAATATCTGCATAAGAAGAAAGATGAAAAATAGCATCGTGCCCTTTTATAGCTTCTTTAAGGTCTTTCAAATTCAAAAGATCTTTTTTTATCAATCTAAAATTCTTGTTTTTATAATTATGAGAAATGAATTCCTCTTTTCCAGTAGATAAATTATCGTAAACTGTTACTTGATTACCTTCTTTAAGTAACCTATCGACTAAGTTTGAACCTATAAAACCTGCACCACCTGTAATGAAAGCTTTCATATAATTACTAATTAATGTTAAATTTATAAAGCTTTTTAAGACCTTCTTGCATATTTCAAGATTTTATCAGTTGTTATTTTCCAAATAAATTTTTTAAAAATCTCATTACTTACCCTTTAGATTTTTGAAACACTATTAATAAGTCAGCACCATTGCCGTTTTTTCTTGAATCAAAAAATCTATGAAAATAAGACAAAATTCTGAACAGCGGGGTTAGAAAGATTATAGTGAATGACTCGAAGTTTGAGCCCATGAAGTTTCCGAACTTCAACATTTTTTCGGATTTACAACGCGACTCAAATCGGATTATGCTCAAGCCATGCTTCTTTGCGAGCTGAATGAAGTCTTGGCGGCTGTAGCCTATTCTAACATGCCCCTGCTGTTTTAAGATTTTAGAGTCAACTTTATCCTTTAGGAAATCTTTGTTTGGTGTTGATATAATTATTATGCCTTTAGGTTTTGTTATTCTGACAATTTCAGAGAATAGTCTTTTATCATTTTTTATGTGCTCTAATACTTCGGTGCATACAACCAAATCCGCGAAGTTGTCCTCTAAGTTTATGGGGTTCTCCAAGTTTGATACCTTAAAAATTATGTTCCCATCGTTGTGCTCTTCTATGTGCTTGTCGATTCCTATGAGTAGCTTTGTGTTTTTGGAGAGCCTTTGGAGTGTTTTTCCATCGCCACAACCAATGTCAACTAACGTGGAGTCCTTGGTGATATTATTTTTCGCGATTTTTATGACTTGCGAAGTGTATGCGTCTGGCATTATGTTTGATATCCTGACTAGGAGCTTGTTTTTGTATATGCTTTCATACCATGAAATATAAATCAACTGACTTTAGTGAATTGTTTCATATAATTCAACTGTTTTTCTAATACATTCTTTCCAATCAAATTTTTTGACATATCTTGAACATTCTTTAGATATTTTGTTATATGCCTTCTTGTTTTTTGAAAGTTTGACTATCTTCTTTGCAATCTCATCTAAAGTATCACATTTTATACACTTTTTTGTTGTTTCTTCAGGTATTTTTGCATCTGACATAATAAATGTTGGAATTCCACAAGCTTGTGCTTCAAGAATAGGATATGAGAAACCTTCATAAGCAGATGGGAAGAAAAAGAAATCAAAACTATTGTAAATCTTAACCATAACAGATTCTTTGACGAAACCTTTTATCTCAATATTTTTGCTGTACGGTAGGAACTCATTGTTTTTAACAAAATAGTTTTTTTCAGAAAAAGTTCCATCATCGTTTACAAATATTCTTTTTTCTTTCTTGAATTTTGATTTGCCATATAAATATACTTTAAATTTAAACTTAGGATAATCAGCTTCTAAGATTTCAGCAAGTCTGAATAAGTTATATATTCTTCTCCTTTTTCCAAATCCACCCAAATACCCTATTTTTATAAAACCTTTTTTTCTCTTTTTAAGTGGTTTGAACCTATTCTCAACACCCTCATTTATCACTACTATTTTATCTTTAGACAATGGAAAATTTTCAAGTATCTTCTGCTTAGTAAGCTTAGAAACTGCTATCAATTTTTGAGATTTCATTGCTTGATTGAAAAAGAACTTAAGGTATCTGTTCTCTATCATTCCTTGCCTGTCGTTAATATCCGCCAAATCATGTATTGTTGTAACTGTGTTTTTTAACAAAGAAAGATAAATCGCTACATTCGGAGTTAATGCGTGATAAACATCTGCTTTCTGCTTGAATAACTTTGTAGGAATTGTCAGAATTTCGTAATAAGGATTAATCAATGATTTTGAAACTTTGCCTTCAATAGTCTCCAAATCGACATAATCTGGAAGATACTTCTTCATATAATAAATATACCTTCTTATTCCATCATTTGGACTATAACTTGGAATTATTAAACAGACTTTCATTTTTTATCACTTATTCTTTTATATCGAACCCAAATGTTCCCAGAAAAATTCGTCAGATTTTTTATATAAGCGTCAATGTTTGCTACAATGAAAATAGGAATTAGACAGAATAAAGCAGCTAAATCTATAGAATCATACTTTCTAATATTCTTCAGGAAAAAGATAAAAATGGAAAAATAATACTTCGGTAAGTTAATCTTTCTTTTATTTGCAACTCTAAATAAACCAAAGGCAGACCTTCTTTTTTGCATATATAGTGCTTTAAAGTTTGGGACAGGAGAAAATCCATATTTCACTATATCTTTAGCGTAAACAACAATATAACCCTTGCTTATTATTGCATATAAAACATCAACTTCATCATTTATTATTTTAGGGTCTAATTGTGAGACCACTGACTTTTTGAATGAGTCTAAATTTGCAAAAAGATGAAAGTTCTTGTCTATCACTTTGATATTGTCTTTTCTCCAATCGTTCACAATCAGCGAGATAAGATTTTCCCCCCATGCTGGCAAACTTTTTCTATACTGCTGCTTGATTTTTTCTGGAAAATCAGACTTAAAGACTACACCACCAACTTTTGGATCTTGATAATATTTGACAAGATTATAGAAACACTTTGAGGGATTCATATAGTTAAACTCTGCATCACACTTTACAATAATATCACCCTTTGACTTCTTCAGTAAGGAATTCAATGCATTCTGCAATCCCCTTCTAGTTGGACTAAAATCTATTCTAATAATTTTATTCTTCTTAGCGAAGCTCTTAACAATTTCTAAGGTTTTGTCCTCATAAGTATCAATCGCTACCAAGATTTCAAGATTAGGATATTTTATTTCTTTAGTCAAATGCTCTAAAGTCTTCCCTATGACATCTTCTTCTTTATAAGCTCCCATTAAAATGGAAATTTTAGGGTTCATCATAAACATCGCTTGCATTTAATTACCATCTCCCAACAAAATAAATCAGGATAGAGCTTGCCTAACCATGCCGTTGGTAAATTGATATCATTAAACTCAGAAAAGTAATACTCCTTGTCTATCTTGAATTCTCTTCCTACAAACTTTCTTGTGTCATTTAAACGCGGAAAATGTAAATGCTTATCATGTCGATTAACCTCAAAAGTCATATCCATAGAAATGCCAAACAACACCTTTAGTCTATTAAAAATGAAATAGAAATTGGGTATCGAAATAAAAGCATATCCGTCATCCTTTAAAACTCTTTTTAATTCCTTCAAAGCGTCATAAGGACTTTTAAGATGTTCCAAGACCCCAAAGCAACAAACAATATCAAAAGATTTGCTTGGGAATGGTAATTTATCTTTTTCTAAATCAATCTCAGGATAGTCAATACTATAATATTTTATTTGAGAATTCAAATAATTTTTTAGTTCTCTTTTATCACATCCTACATCTAATAATTTTGGATTAGAAGCACTATATTTAGTATTATTAACTACCTTTGCGCTGAAAATTAACCTTTTACTCATTTATTAACCTATTTAACTAGTTAATCCTTCAATCACACCTCTTGACATAAGTGCAAGATGAAGAATATATCTTAAATCTTCGATTGAATGAATTTTTCTTAATATTCTTAATGGGTTCATAAACCTTCTTTGACTAGTTGTGTAAAATCTTTTATAACCATCTTTTGCTATTTTATTGATTTGCTCTGCTGTTAAATACTTTGTATCAGTGCCTGCATCACCTGTTGTTGATGTCCATTGCATTATGTCTTGACTTGAATAAGGTAGAAGCCCTTCTTTCATATATACATCAAACAAGTCGGTTGCTGGGTAAGGTGTTGCTATAAAAAATGCAGCCATATCCAAATCTGAGTCTATAGCAAATTTAACAGTCTCTTCTATTTGTTCTTGTGTTTCATATGGAAAGCCAATTATGAATGCGGAATGTGTCCAAATTCCTATCTTATTGCAGTACTTTATTATTTCTTTAGCTTTGTTTAAGTTTATTTGGGTTTTTCTGATAAACTTCTGAGTTATAGGACAGCCTGTTTCTATTCCAAAAGTTAGTTTATAACAACCACTCTTCTTCATCTTATCAAGAAGTTCTTTATCAAGAGTCCAGATTGCTATACCATTAGGGGTGCACCATTTTATGTTTAATTTTCTTTCTAAAATCTCATCACATATCTCCATCATTCTTTCTTTATTTAAAGAAACATTATCATCTTGAAATGCAATTTCTCTAACACCATAATTTTTAACCAAAAATTCTATCTCGTCAACAACATTTTTTGCAGATCTTCCTCTCCAAGTATGCCTCCAAATCGAATGAATTGAACAAAAGATACAATTACCTGTACAGCCCCTACTAGAAACTAAATTTGCTCTTGGCGGTCTCATAGCCATTTTGGTCCTATACCAATCATTTAAATATAGATTCATCGGAAGTAGATGCCTAGCAGGAAATGGGATTGAATCTAAATCTTTGATAAATTCTCTTGGTGGATTTATTTTAACCTTTTTTCCTTCTCTAACCATCGTTCCAGGGATATTAAGCAAATCTTTACCACTTTCTTCATGGCTGATTATATCCAAAAAAGTGTTTTCACCTTCTCCTTTAACTAATATATCTATGTTATTGTCATTAAGAACTAAATTAGGTAGAGCTGAAGCATGAGCACCGCCAACAATCACAGGAATTTTTGGATTTATTTTTTTCACTATTTGAGCAACGTTATGAACTCCCTTCGAGTGCAAGGTGAACATTGAACTTATACCAACTATTTCCGGATCAAATTTTTTTATATTTTTAGCTATAGCATCATTACTTAAGCCATGTGAGAAAAATTCTCCATCTTGTGTGATGTTTTTTTGTCCGAGAATAAAAGCGTCTAAAATGTTCACATCATGGCCATTTTTTAATAAATATGCTGCTAAGTATGCTAACCCGAGTGGTTCGCTTCCCTCAAAACCTTGATTATCTTTCTGGAATAAAGTTAATGGGGGCTTTATTAACATTACTTTCATTGAATCACTATTTTAATTTAAATATAACATTATCTGAATTTGAAAATTTTACTTCAAAATGTTCAGTGTTATTTGAAACAACATTGTAAAAATTATAAGTAAACGCCCCTAAAAGATTAGATTGTGGAATAATATAATCTTGAGCTAAAATGCCACTCCAAATTAAAATATAAGAAACATTATATTTTTTCAAAGTGTTATAGATATAAGTTCCATTTTGTGAATGCATAATTTCAGGAAATTCATCAATGGTCCAAATATTTTTCCTCTCAGCATATTGCAGCAAACTTCCACTATACGCAGTAAATATAAAAGCGTCTTTAGGCGTATTTAACTTAAGCCATGACAAAGCTTGCAAGTAATCTGATGGATATCTTTGCGATTGACTAGTAGCTTGTGCAGTTAGAATACCAAATACAGAACCAGCAAATAATAATATCAAAATCAGAAAAATCAAAAATTTTTTAAATTCTTTAAGCTTCCAAAGAAAAAATCCACCTAAAAGAGAAATCTGCGGAAATATTATAGAAAGGTATCTTGGATCCATAGCAGATATACTTGTAATTAAGAAGATATTAAAAATTGAAATAAAGACTGCAACAGGTAAAAATAATGCAATTAAAAATTTTGTTTCAGTTAGATTTATTTTCCAATTCACTAACAACCATGATGCTCCAAATATTGATAAAATTAGTGCTAACCAACCAAACTCTGAAGAATAAGTAGATAGGGAGATTGAAGCTGGTGTTATTTGTTTAACTGCATCTATTAACCACGTAGGAGTTGTATATGTAGATTTGAAAAATATATTAAGACCTTCAAAATATGGAAATTGATATAATATAAGATTTCTAAATATAAACCCTGAAACTAAAACAGAAAAAGTAACTAGATATATTAATAGAAACTTTAAATAATTTTTGTTTTTAGTATAAAAGTAAAGACCAATAAAGTATAAAGAAAGGACAAAAACTAAAACCAAAGCACTAGCCTTAACAAAAAAACCTAAAGCAGTGATAGATCCAATCAAAACTGATTTAAAAATCGCATCTTTTTGATCGACTTTAAACTCTAATAGCAAATATGTTAAAAAAGCTGAAAATAAAGCTATTGGAACTTCGACATAAGCTAACATAGATTCATGACTAAATCCTGTTAATGATATCAAAAGCACTGCAGCAAAGAACCCATAATATATGCTGAATTTTTTTCCTATAATATAGACAAGCAATATGGTAAGAAGCCCCATAAACGCAACAAGAGCTTTTGCTAAACTCAAAGAAACACCAAAAATCATAAAAAATGAACTGAAAAACAGTGATGTAAATACAGCGTATGCAGCTGGTCCTGTACTTACAACAGAAGAAGATGGAAAATTAGAATTTGAAAATTCTTTAGCTAATGCTACATATACAGCCTCATCCTCACCTAACATTTGTGTTCTAAATGCTAGATAAATGTAATAAGAACCTATTAAAAAAATAATTATTATAAATAATTGTTCAACTTTGATTTTCATTTTAACAAAGATTTAGATTCAAACCTATATAAATATCTCCCTAATACATTAAAATGTAGTTAAAACACCCAGTCTCCATCAAACCAAATTTCTTTAGGAGTTAAAAAGAATAGTTTGCTTCCTAGATTTTTTGCAGCAAATAAAGCTATTTTAGAATAAAATATTTTTGGTTCGAAGAATTTCTTAACATCTTCATTATACTTGTCAAAATTTGGAAAATCTTTTATGAGCATATTACAAGCTGTTAAGCCCCATACTATGCCACCGCCAGACGTCGGCTTTGTCAAACCTATAGCATCGCCACAAAGTGCTACTCTTCCTTCTACTGCTTTAACTAATCCTTCAGGTATTATATGCGAATAAATTTTTTGTGGTTTTATTTTTCTAGATTTGCAGAACCTATTAAAATTATCTTTTGCTACACTTGCTTCCTCTAAGAAGCCATACTCAGTATGAGAGCTCCTAGGTATTACCCAACCAAAACCATTTTTAGAAGGATAGACATTAACTGCATTCGTCTTGTTTTTCTTATTGATGTAAGTATAAATGCCAAGTTTGAATTTTGGATTTTTTATTTTAAGTGGTCTCCTTACAATAGAATTAAAACCATCGCATCCTATCAAATAATCAAATTCATATACCTTGTCAGCAAGCACCTGCGGCTTTTTGCTCTTGAAAAAATAAACCTTCTTTACCTCGTTGTTAAGGAGTATGTTTGCCCCGCTTTCTCTTGCCAACTTAGCTACGTACTGATCTAACGATTTTCTGTTCAAGACAAGCATCCTAGGATGGAACTTTAGCTTGATATTCTTCTTGGAAAAATGAATTATTGCTATGTCAATGAAGTTCTCTATTATTTTTTCATTCTTCGGTATGAAATTCCAAATCCTCTCGGATATCAGGCCAGAACAGGGTTTTTCTCCTATAACTTTGTTCCTTTCAAAGACAGTTACATCGTTTTCCTTGGAAAGTTTCCATGCTAGGTAAGAGCCGTTAATGCTACAGCCAACTATGCCTACTCTGGATTCCACAAACCCTATTTAATTTTAAATACTTTTATATCATATGTATTTTATGAATTATAAACTGATGGTACTGGTACCTCTAGTAATTCTAATTATAAGTGCTGTCTATCTTTTTTTCCTGGTGGAGAATCATCAGATAGCATTGGACATAGATTTCAAGGGAGGAACACAGATATTCGCAGAAACCGACAAGGCAATAGATGCAAACGTATTAAAAAACGTGTTAAGCCAGTATGATGCTAATGTTAGAGTGGCAAGAGGTATAACAAACTATGCTGTTTTTATAGATTTCGACCCAAGCATAAAGCCTGAAAACGTCCTGAACACCCTGCAACAAAATAATTACAATTTCAATAGCTATTCCATACAAACAATAGGACCTGTTCTAGGTTCTAGCTTCTTTCAACAGGCGTTAATAGTATTAGCTTTTTCGTTCTTGTTGATGGCAGTTACGGTTTTTGTAATGTTCAAGAATCCCATGCCAAGCATCTTTATGATTTTGACAGTGTTTGCAGATTTAACAGAGACTGTAGTGTTCATGCAAATAATTGGGATAAAGCTCTCTATAGCAACCTTTGCAGCTTTGCTGCTATTGATAGGTGCCGCGGTAGGAGACAACGTCCTGTTCACAGCAAAGCTTATGAAGAGCAACCCAAACGATCACAAAGCGATAATCAAAAAGACTTTCAAGACCGGTTTGACAATGTTTGGTACTGTTCAGGTTGCCTTTGCATCCTTGCTCTTGATATCTGGCTCTGCTGTGATAACCCAAATAGCTGCCATCTCTATAATCGGAGGGACCTTAGACCTTATGAACTCATGGTTATTAAATCTTGGCTTGCTGATGTTGTACGTAACGAGGAAGATTAAATGAAACTTGATTTTTTAAAGTATTTGATAAAGCAATGGAAGGTTTCGATAGTATTTTTATGCGTGATAGGCTCACTGATATTAATAGCGCCTAATCCTTTTTCAAAGGGTGTTGTTGTCACTTCAGTATCAGGTACGTCTCCTCTCTTGGGAAAGTTACAGGTTGGAGAGACGCTGACATGGGCGAATGAAAAGGATATAAATTCTCCTGAAGACCTGCTACAGTTCGATAACTTTACTGGCACATTCAGATTCATGCATAACGGAAAATTAGATTTGGTATATCTTGACCAACTCGGTCTGGGAATATCTGTTGTTAAAAAACCTGTTTCTAACATACAGTTCGGTATGGATTTGGTTGGAGGAACAAGGGTTCTGTTAAAACCCAATGGTGTGGTAACTGATGCGCTGATTCAGCAAATCACGAACATATTGGAAACAAGGATAAATGTTTTCGGTTTGAAAGAGGTGACCTTCCAACCTGTAAAAGACTTTTCTGGTAATAGCTATATACAGGTGGAGATGGCCGGTGGTTCAAGAGAGGACATAGAGAACCTGCTAGCAAAGGAAGGTAAGTTTGAAGGCAAGATAGAAAGACTGGTCAATCTTAAAAACAATACTGGTTCTTTTTTGCTCAATGGAAAATCATATTCACTGACAGTTGTCGGCAACAACACCTACATCGGTAATATAACATTAGTAGGAAACCAGACAGTAAAAATCGACAGCGTAGACGTTCAGAATTACAACACTACCAATGACACCGCTCATATTATGCTTACGGCTTTCACAGGAGAGGACATTCAATCTGTTTGCTTGCAAAATCAGCCAGGAATCTGCACCAATCAAATAATAAAAAGCGGCAACGGATGGCAATTCAACTTTCAGGTATTCATAACCCAAAGAGGTGCTGAAAGATTCGCCAACTTAACGAACGATATGAACGTTGTTAGCGACCCTAGTACAGGAGAAAAATATCTGGACGGCAAAATTTATCTTTTCTTGGATGAGAACCTTGTAACGTCTCTGTCAATAGCGGCTGATCTTAAAGGCAAAGCCTATACGACTCCTGCAATAACAGGCTCCAGGACAACCAGGGACGATGCCTTGAAGGAGCAGTTGACAATAGAAAGTATTTTACAATCCGGTTCGTTGCCAACAACTTTAGAAATAACAAGAGTAGATGAGATATCGCCTGCTTTGGGAGAGCAATTCATCAACGCAACTATAATTTCCGCTTTAGTCGCTGCCTTGGCAGTCTCTGCTATTCTTTTTATAAGATATAGAAGTTTCAAGATTTTGATACCTAATATTCTCTGGAGCTTTTTTGAAATAGTGCTGACATTGGGTGCTGCGACAATAATAAGATGGACGATCGATTTGTCTTCCATCGCTGGCATAATAGCAGCAATAGGTGAAGGAACAAACGAGCAAACAATGATGATTGATGAAGTACTCCAAGGCGGAACCGGAGAAACAGATAGAATCTTCACAACAAAAGAAAGGTTGAAAAGAGCTTTCTTCATCATTGTAGGTTCAGGTGCTGTTATAATGATGTCAGTCGTACCGATGATATTTATTGGTATAGGAGTTATGAAAGGATTCGCCATAACGACTTTGTTGGGAACCTTCATCGGAACCATCTTGACAAGGCCAGCCTTCTCTATAGTTGCTCAGAAAATACTGGAAGGTAAAGTCGAAAAGAAACTAGAGACGAAGATCGAAAGCGATGCAAGCAAAAAGATAGTGCCTCCTGAGAAGGTAAAGGAAGATATCATAAGGAAAGAACGGGACAAACTGTTGGATATGGCATCAAAGGAAATGTACAACAGACCATTTAACGAGTTACCTCCTGAAGAAAAGGCAGAAATTAAAAAAATATTGTCCGAGACCGAAGAAAAAGAAACTAAACATTAAGTGACGACATAAACAGAAAATATTGTCATAGTCTGGGACCCAAAGGGAAACATAAACAAATCAATAACAAAGAACTATGCAGAGTCTTATTTAATTAGATATGGAAGATTATTAACCTGATACATTTCTTGCAGCAGTAAAATAAAATTATTTCTAATTATATTATTTTCATACAGCATAGAAATTTTCTGAAGCTACTTATTCAAGTCTACAGTGCTGCCCATCGAACCTGAAGCAGAAAAATACAGCCTGCCTGAGCATTTGGGGCATTTGCCGCTCAAGGTCGGCCTCCTGAAATCCCAACCACAGTTGATACATGTAACTGATTCAAATTTCTTTAGAACAGTTTCATCAGGCGGTGTTTTCTTAGCACCATTCATTATATCAAGGAGATTTGTCTGCTTGACACCTTCTATCAACTCTGAGGGAGAGACGCCACAGACTTCAAATATCCTCTCCAATGGCGGCAGCAACTGATTGTAAATATAATACTCAGGGTCTATTTGCAGGTTGTTTTCCTTTACAAAATCAGGATCCTCAGCCCTCTTCGATAACAGCTGGTTGCCTTTTATTATAACGTAACCTAATCTCTCTCCAATCATAGACCTAGTCTTATCCCTTTTCATAATTTTCTTGGCAAGCTCCACGTGTGGTTGGATGCCGTCATAAGAATCCAAAGCTTTAGATACACCTTTTACGATTGTCAGCTTTTCCAAGGGTATCTCGCCCTTTGCCAACTTTTCTATTATTGTTCTAACATATCTAGAAGCTTTTTTGATGTTCTTTTCTTTCAGGATTATATTGAGAACCTCGAGAGTCGTTTCCGATGTCAAGTCACACCAGTCTCTCCTAACAGTCTCTATACCTTTCATTTCCATTTTGTCCGACCACTTCTCTCCATCTTTTTCAAAGCACCAACCGGCATATCTCTTCTTGGCCTCAATCAAAAAAGTTTTGAAGACCTTTTCAAATTTCAGATCCAAACCATACATGCTACCAGAAATAAACTTGGAAATTTCCTTGCCGAGCTTTTCCGCCTCGTCAGCATCCTTGGCATCGGATTTTATAAATACGGAATCAGTGTCTGCATAAATAACTTTTACAGGAAAGTTTTTCTCAATCAAGTCCTTTGTTTTTGTTATTGTGTCCCTGCCGAACGCTGTTATCGTGTTTGCGATGTTCACGACGTAGAGTCTTGACCTGACATAGCCTGTGTAACCATAAAGAGAATTCAAGAGGTCCTTTAATCCGAGCTGTTTTGCCTCTAATATTCTTTTGTTCTCAGAGTCTGTCTCCATTTTATATTGCTTCCTTACCTCAACTCTTGCAGACATTATCTCGTCGATAACTTGGGGAATTATTCCTTTGAAGACTGTTGGCTTGACAAATTTCGTTCCGTAAGGCGAGATAAAATGGTCGACATCACCACCATTCATCAAATAAGTAGTGGTGCATATGTTGAAGGCTCTTATCAGCGATGGGTACATGCTTGTGAAGTCTAAACAAATGACCCATTCATGAAAACCTGTTTCAGGTTCCAGCACTAAAGCTCCTTTCAACCCATGTTCCTTTATCCTATCGCCGACATCAGTGGGCTTGCAGGGCATTATGAAATTTCTCTTGTGGAATTCTCTAAGTAATCGATTCTCATGCCTCTGTGATTGACCACCGAGAGAGTCCTGCAAAAGCAATCCTGATAGTTTCGCTATTTCAAAGAACTTGTCCAACATCCTTTTTTCAACAACTAATCTCAAACTTAGAACAGCATCCCTCCTTCCGTATTCTACAAATTCTCTAAAATCATTTCCATTCCATATATCTCTGACCTTTTGAATATAATTTCCGCCAAGATCAATCTTACCCTCACCTAAGACTTTCTTACAGATGGTGCTAAGATCGTATCTCTTGAACTTTACCCATGGGTCTCTCTTGTATATTTCAAATGTGTCGACTACCACACGACCAGAAATAAAGGGTATTGTGCTCTGCTGCAATTTTCTTGTCATAGCAGGCTTTTCAGACCTACCCAAGTCTCTCGGAACTTTTAAAATCTCCATTCTTTTTATCAAGAAGGGCAGGTCGAACCCGTTGATGTTGTGACCACAGATTATATCTGGATCATAATCAATGAGTATTTCTTTAAACTTTGCCAACATCTCTTCCTCGCTAGTGCATGCTATCGTGTTCTCTCCAATTCTCGCTGACTTCGCTATCAATACTAGAGAGTCTTTTCCTTTGTATGCCGGCGAGAATGCCATGCTTACCACGATTATTTTATCTTTTTCAGGAATAGGTATTCTCTCTCCTGTTGGCAAACACTCTATATCGACGGCCATGTAATTCAGGGGAGCATTCTTCATGACCTCTATCGGCGTTATGCTATCGGCTTTCAATGCCTTGCACTTTACAGTAGTGGTTCTAGTTAACTTGCCTTCGGCATTTATCCAGCTCATACCCTTCAAACCATTATCAGCCATGAACCTGTATTTGAACAGAACGTCAGCCTCATAAGGAGTGCCAAATGCTTTTGCATATTCTCTCATCTCAGGCGTTTGTTGTGGATTGGTTCCTGTTATTTTTAGAACTTTGACAGGCGGCTGATACCCTATTGGTAAATGTCTTTCTACGATTTCGATTTCCACACCGAATTTGTTTTTTATTTTTTCTATTATTTCCGGATAGTTGTTCTCATCGCCATGAAGATAAAAGTAAGGCATGAATTTATCATAGAAGACGCATATGGACTCTCCTTGAATGTTTTTGCAGAACAGTCTTATTATTGGCTTGTTATTGAGAAGAATGTAATCAGCATCAATGATCTGAAGTTCCATAATTTTCTTATTCGTCTCTGAAATTTAAAGCCTTTATGGTTATAAAAGTTATTTAAACAATCTAGACTTTTAGTGAAACTAATATCTGATTCATTATGTTATATGAAAATAACCCAAGACGGATGTCTTATGGGTGGCAATGACGTTATAAGAAATTCTAATACTTTAACATACTAAAGTCCTTTATGTCAATGGAAGAATTCTGGGGCATCGTGGAGGATGTTATAGAAAACTCAGACTTTGTCATAGAGGTCATCGACGCCAGGATGCCTGAAATGACGAGGAACATGAACGCGGAGAGCCTTGTCAAGAGCAGGGGCAAGAAGCTCATAATTGTCGCCAACAAGGCCGATTTTTTGTCAAAGGAGGCCATGGAGCTCTACAAGGACAAAATCGGAAAAATACCATTCTTCTTTGTTTCAATAAGAAACAGGAAGGGTGTCACGCTTCTGAAGAGAAGCCTTTTCGAGATAATCAAGAAGAGGTCGAATAACCGCATAAACATAGGGGTCATAGGCTATCCGAACACCGGCAAGTCTTCCCTGATCAATGCCTTATGCGGCAGGAGGGCTATCGCCGTGAGCTCAAGGCCAGGCACTACAAGGTGCCATCAGCTGGTTAAAATGAGCTCCAACATAATGCTCATTGACACCCCAGGCGTCATTCCGATGTCAGACGGCGACGAGACCAAGCAGATACTGATGAACACGCGGGACCCGTCGAATGCAAAAAGGATTGACGACGCTGCAAATGAAATAGTAAGGATTTTCCTGGAGCAGAACAGGAAGACATTCGAAGAAATGTACAAGGTCAAAACCCAGGGAAAGAGCTTTGGCGAGATAGTCAATAAAATAGGGCTATCGAATAATATGCTTATCAAGGGTGGCAAGGTGGATGCGAGGAGAGTTTATCTGAGGCTGATAAACGACTGGCAGAAGGGGAAAATACTCTTGAAAGACAACCAATAGAGAGAAAAGGCAAACAAAATTACAAATTAAGAATCTGTCTTCTCGTGCTTATATGAAAATAACCTAGTGAAAAAACTAGATTGGATCGAATATTAGTTACACCAAAAGTTCATGTTTATTTAAAAATTACCTTTACTCACAAGATATTTATTTTCTATTTCTGAACTTATCGTAAATCCAGACTATGAAACAAGAGAGGAAATAAGAAGCAATAATGGCAAGTATGAACATTAAAGGGTTAAAAATTTCAATTAATATTGAAGTTAAAAAATCTGGTTTCCCACAAATTGAGACGCAACTTCCCAAAGGAAGTCTCCTTTAAGGCGCACATTGATTATCTCTCTAAGACTGCTATCCTCCATCACGATTTAACAAGTCTAACTGCTATTATGATTATGGCTATAACTAGCAGTAAATGCACCAAATTGCCCCCGAATGACATTAGTTGCCCAAAAAACCAGAGTACGACTAGAATTATAACTATAAGCCAAAGCCAACCCATTTACACACCTCCTTATAATATTAATAAACCATTGCCTGCGAAGCCCTATAATTCTTAGACTTGACCAAATGGATCATTTTTTACCAGTGAGAATATTTCTGCCCTGGACGAGCCTGTACACTATCACAATTACAGCTATGACCAGTAGTATATGTATTATAGCCCCTCCAATTCCACTGAGCAGTCCTAATATCCATAAAACCAAGAGTATTACTACTATGGTCCAAAACATATCCATCCCATCTCACCTCCATTTAGTAATTTTTAAATTGTGCTCTTTCGTTTGATAACCTATTAAATCGTTATATGATTCTCCAGATTGGCCATACTTCTTAAGTTTTCATTATACTTTTTCCAGCAGGTCTATTTTTTACAGAACCTTTGCCGCCAGGTCTTCCTGATTTTGCTCTTCTTTTTGCTGCGATCATTCTTCCGCCTCTACTTTTCTTTGCCACTTTCTTCACCTCAAATATATTATCATTTCATTAATATTTATAAATTAACATTGCTTTTCTTTTCAAAGAGAAAAAAATACCTGCCTGAAATACCTTTATATCAAAAAGCTATTTACCTCATGGTCTTTGATACCACGATGATTCTGCGTTCTGTCGGAAAGACGCTGAAAAATAAAGAAAAAATATATATGCTTATTGTATAAGTTAATTATTTAAATACTTTGAGTTTCTCTCGTCTTTAAATCGATTATTTTGTCCTTAGAAACAATGCTTATCCCTTTATAGTTTGTGTTGATGCCCTTATCAGTAAAAACAACATCAGGAGAAGGTTCTATCAAGAAATCTGTGTTATCAATGTTAACATATCTTTTTTTCAAAACATCCAAAGAATCAAAACCGATGAGCATCAAAAATATGACGTTATCAATCTTAAAAATACTAGGATTTTTAATTTCTATTTCTTTCTTTTTTATCATGTCTTTGATTTTGTTGTTGCAGACTATATAGTCTGCCTTAACATCCTTATCTGTAAAAGCCACCCTGATTGAATCGTTGCTGAAAACAACAGGTTTCAAGGGAACATCAGGAAATATAATTTTGTCAGCGTTCAGAACCCTGTTGTTCACTTCTCCTGAAACAGCAATGACATCATCCAAAGATATCTTCTCGCCTAGCTTTTTTTGTATCGAGACCTGCACTTCGCCGGTAGGATCCTCTAAAACCACTATAAACTTATCCCCTTTTTCCTCCTTTTCCTTTACCATGCCTATGATGCTCACAGCGCCTTCACTACATTTGTTTATTGAAACTATGTTTGACAGTTCTAGCTTTTTCATCAATATATTCTGCAAGAATGCATATCTTTCATTCAAATTTCTTACAAAGTCCTGAATGTTGAACGATTCCATCCTCTTAGCCGAGCTCAAAACCTTTACCTCATCGGAGACTATCGTCTTCAGGACGTTCTCATTGACGATGAATATGTTTTCTTTCTTCAAACCCTCTATTAAATTGAAAAATTCTTCCTCATTGAGATTTTCTATCTTCTCTGTCATTCTGTCGTCTACGAGAAAGCCTAAGTTTATCAAATTCTTCAAATGGCTGTGTTCATTCATAAGAATATTTCATAGAGAAGTTTTTTTAACTTATTGTTTATCGATTCTGCCAGGCCTAAGGATATTATTCTGCTCCTTCCATACCTTCCTTTAGAAATCACCTTGGTGCTTATTATACCAAAGAGTTCTAATTCTGCTATCAAATCAGACACTCTTCTTGGCGTTAATATCTTCAGGCCGTGTTTTTTGCATGTCTCCTGGTAAGAATCGAAAACTTCTCCGGACTGTATCTCCTTGTTCTTCTCTGCCAGTTCCACTATTGAAAAGAGAACAGCCTGCGACTGTCTGGGTTGGGCTTTTACTATCTCTAGTATTCTGTCTATGTCTATCTTCTCTTGGGCGATATCAACGTGCTTTACACTGACTTTTTCATCCGCGTTCCTCTCAGCCAGTTCTCCAGAGACTCTTAGCAGATCCAAAGCCCTTCTTGCATCTCCATGTTCTTGGGCAGCCAAGGCAGCGCATTTCTCTATAACGCCAGGCTCTACAACCCCTGGCAGAAAAGCCACAGAAGCCCTTCCTCTTAAAATATCCTGCAATTGCAATGCGTTGTAAGGTGGGAATATCAACTCCTCCTCGCTTAATGAGCTTTTTATTCTTGGGTCTAACCTTTCGACGAAACCTAGATTATTGGTTATGCCTATTATCGACAATCTAGAATTTTCCAGTTCCTGGTTTATCCTTGTCAGATTGTAAAGTATACCATCCCCTGTTTTTTCTACCAAGGCGTCTATCTCATCGACTATCAGAATCATGGTTTGCTTGTTTTCATCTAGTTTTTCAAAGAACACCTTGTAAACCTGATCCGTAGGCAGGCCTGTAAATGGAACTTCTTGTCCTAGCATGCTGGATAAATAAGCCATTAATCTGTATTCAGTGTCTGCTGTCCTCTTCATCTTGCAGTTGACATAGAGAACTTTGATATCTTGGTTGTTGTTTTTACCTATTTTTTCAAGTTCAGAACCGACTAGTCTAGACACCAAAGTCTTACCTGTCCCTGGCCTGCCATAAAGGAATACATTGCTAGGCTTGCCTCCTTTTAACGCTGGCGCCAGTATTCTTCCCAAGTCACTTATCTGTTTCTCTCTGTGAAGTATGTTTTCAGGAGAAAACGAGATCGTTAGAGCATCTCTATTATTAAACATTGGTTTCGATTGGAGAAACTTCTCGAAAATGTTTTCAGTTGAATTCATGGTTGACCCTTGTTTCTTCTGAAATTAGAAGAGTGAACATATATATAATTTATTTCACATGAACCCCATTGCTTCTCATGGAGCTTCACATGAACTTCACAAACGCTATTATAACAACGTTTTATCGTTACACACCCGCTCTCTTCCTCTGCAGTTTCAAAAGAAACAAAGGTTGTTTCTCATCAAGAAATAGACCTTCTCTTCTTATAACAATGTTATATAATATAATATATATAAAATAAATAAAAGTAAACACGACTTCGACTGGCACTGAAGGGGTGTGTGTTAGAAGTTCTTTTTTAGTGTTTTTAATAAATCTTCTGTGTTCTTTATCTTTGTTACACCTATAGGTATTCCTTCTAGTTCTGCTATTCTTTTGGCAAGATCATCAATCTTTTCAGAGCCTTGCAGGACAACTAAACCAGGTCTTAGGTTCGTAACTTTAAGAGCAACCATTGAACTTCTTCCGCTATGGGATTTCACGAAAATCAGAGCTCTCTCACTGGTTAATCCATATAACTTTACCATATCAATCGGCGAGAGGTCTGTTATTGCTTTCAAAGAATCTATAACCGTATAGCCATATATCTTCTTGTCAATCATATCATCTCTTACCACTACTGGCGCTTCTATTATCTTGATAAAATCCTTTATGTCAATAGGTGTATCGAACTCTTTCATATCCAAAACAGCATCTGATAGGATTGCTTGGGTAGGCAGAACAGCAAACTCCTGTATCACTTTACCGCCTGCTTTTTCATCCAAAACTATCATTGCTTCTACCATTCTCTTTATAATCTTTATACCAGGTGATTTCCTTCTACCGTTCTCGTAATCAGATATAACAGACGGCATTATGTTCATTTCGTCCGCCAGCCTTCTCTGTGGTATCTTGAATATGTTTCTCCATTTCTGTATTATTTTTCCAGCCTCTTCGCTTAGCACTATTTCCCCGGCTATCCTCTTGGCCAGGGTTTCTTTTGCTAAAGTTTGTGTATCCATATCTATATATTGTCGAACCAAACTTTATAAAATTATTTATTAGCCTTTTTTTCGTACATAAAGGTTTAAATTGTTTAGAAATAAAAGCAATAATATGCCAACAGGGATCAAAGTAAAGGATGCGATGCTGACAGAAGTTATCACAGCTAGGTCAGGTCAGACTGTTCTAGAAGCTTCTAAGATAATGAGAGATAAAGACGTTGGAAGCGTTGTAATCTGCGAGGGAAGCGACCCAACGGGAATTGTCACGAGAGAGGATATTGTTAACAAAATAACAGCAGAAGACAAATTGGCGTCAAAAGCGTTCTTAAAAGATATAATGACCAACGAACTTGTAACGTGTACGCCTGATTGCGACATTGCTGATGCCGCGAGATTGATGTCAAAACATAAATACGAAAGGATACCAGTGGTTGAATTTGGTAAGTTGGTCGGTATTATTTCCACGAGAGAGATCGCAAAAGTCGCGCCAGCTGTGATTGAGATAATGACAGAACACCTAAGAATCGAGGAGCCACAGAATATTGAAGAGGAGACTAACGAAGGAGAGTGCGAACTGTGTGGCAATTTTTCTGACAAGTTAAACAAGATAAACGACAGGTGGGTTTGCGACTCTTGCAAGGAAGAGGCAAGAGAAATTTAATTTTCTATAATATTGTATCTATATAACCTCATATATCATCCGGATGCTTCATCATGTTATATGAAATTATCTATAGGAAACAACTAGTTTAGATTTTTCTAAAATTAGAAAATAATATCTATACAACTATCTAAAGAAATTTCTAAAATTAAAAAGGAAAAACTAATTACACTACACTTTCTTCAGAAGCTCTATGAACAGTACCAACTATTTCAGCACCTGCCATCTCATATGAAGTTCCACAACCGGCACTTAGAATTCTCCCTTCTGTCCCACCACCTATTGAATATCTTCCGTCAGGCCAACCATTTGCACTAGTTGTTTCTGCACCATATGTTAAACTTTTTTTCAAATCAACTTCCATCATCGTGTTTCCTTCATCAGAAATTTTATTTATTTTTCCTGCAGTTATATCCATTTAATCACCTCAATTAAGCTGATGTATCCTCAGATATTTTATAAATTATATTTTCTCCCATTTGAGTTATGTTTGATGACTGATATGTCGTATCTCCGATAGAATATACTGGTAATCTTTTTCCGTCATCTGATAATCCGCCTTCTACTCCATCACCAATTTTAAAAATTCTTTCTGTTGTATGAGCCATTTAATCACCTATAATAATTATGTAAATCTTTATTTAAAGTTGTAACTTTTCCATCCACATAACTCAATCTATCCTACTGAAACTTACATAAAAACCTAGCATTTTCACTACTAGAAATGAAATTATCTGTGTGAAACAACTCAAATAAATTTAAATACTTTTAAAATGTACATATGCTTAACCGAGAGGTTGAAGAAGAGCTTGTAGAGCTTTTGAAGGAGAATAAGGACGTAACAGTCATAGTTGAAGGAAAAAGAGATAAAGAAGTTTTATGTTCATTGGGTTTCAATAAAATACTTACAATACACAAGGGAATTTATGAAACAGCAGAGGAATTGAAAGAAAAGGATGTGCTGCTGTTGTCTGATTTCGATTCAGAAGGAAGACAGATAGCAAAGAAACTGAACCTAATTCTTCAACATCTTGGTTATAATGTAGACAAAGAAACTAGAAGAAAAGTTGGTCTTATGTTTACGAAATTAAAGATAAGAAAAATAGAGGAATTAAGGGGTGTTTTGTATGGGTAAATTAGCGCAGGCTACTTCAAAGTATACTATTTATGCGAGGTTCGAGGCTGACGGTACTGTTGAAAAACCAGACGTGATTGGTGCGGTGTTCGGTCAATCAGAGGGTTTGCTAGGACCTGACATGGAACTCAGAGAATTGCAGAAAACAGGAAGGGTTGGAAGAATTGATGTTGAAATGAGAAGTGTAAATGGAAAAACCTCGGGTTTGATCACAATCCCGTCTTCTTTAGACAGTTCTGAGACAGCCTTGATAGCTGCTTGCGTAGAGACTATAGAGAGGGTAGGGCCTTGCTTGGCAAAGATATACATTGAAAAAATAGAGGACACGAGGATAACGAAGAGAAAATACGTCGTAGATAGAGCAAAGGACCTGTTGAGCAAAATGTTCCAGGAAGATTTCATCGACCCGCAACAGATAACAGAACAGATAAAAGAGGCAGTGAGAAGCGAGGAGATATCAGATTACAAAGGCTTGCCGGCTGGTCCGAACATAGAGAACTATGATGAGATAATAATCGTGGAAGGAAGGGCGGACGTAATCAATCTACTCAAGAACGGTATAAAGAACGTTATCGCTATAGAAGGGACGTCTGTTCCAAGGGCTATCGTTGACTTGACAAAAGAAAAAATAACTACAGCTTTTCTAGATGGCGACAGAGGCGGCGACCTTATACTGAAAGAATTGATGGCAGTTTGCGAAATAGATTTTGTGATAAGGGCACCGAGGGGGAAAGAAGTAGAGGAGTTGCAGAAGAAAGAAATATTCAAGACCCTCAGAACGAAGATACCAGCTGCCGAAGCAAAGGCAGAAGCTAGAAACGGCGAGGTCAAGGAAGTCGTATATGAAAAAGAAACAAAACAAGAAAAGCCAGCCCAAGTTTATACGAATGTTAGAATAGAAGGCGACAAGCTTGAGGCTTTCAAGACTGTTCTGGAAGACCTGGTCGGGACAAGAGCAGCGTGCTTCCTTGATGAAAATATGGAGATACTCGGAAGGGTCCCTGTGAAAGAAATGTTCTCGGCTATGCGCGAGCTCAAGGCTGACACGTTGATATTCGATGGAGATATTGATCAGAAATTAGTTAACCAGTGTTTGCACAACGGAATAAAATACATAGTCGGAATGAAGGTAGAGAGGATAAGGACACCAGAGGGGATAAGCGTTTTGACAATACATGATTTGAAGTAAAAATTTAAAGGAGTGATAAAAATGCCTGTAAATATAGTAGGATTATTTTTAGCAGGAGCTAGCATGAGCCAGGTTTCAGTTATTTTTGGCTTTATTAGTCTGTTTTTTGGCCTGTTGATTATTTGGAAACCTAACATCATTTCCTATCTGATTGGAATTTATTTGATTCTGATAGGTGTTGGTGCGATTTTAGGCTCGTTAATTTAGCTAAAATCAGTGCATAGAAAAATTTAATATACTGCTAGAATAAATTATAGAAATGTTCGATCTTGTTAGGAAAACCTTGAACTACGCAGAAAAATTCTCAGACTATGCGGAAGTTAGGTTTGAAAACGCAAAAACAAACAAAATTGTAGTGAAGAACGGGAACATAGAAGCTACAGAGTTCAACAAGAAATTCGGTATATCCATAAGAGTCTTGAAGAACGGTTTTCTTGGTTTTGTTGCCACCAATGATCTTAATTTTTCTAATCTTAAAAAACAAATTGGCAAGGTATTGAAAATCGCTAGATACAAGGGAAAGATACTCGAAAAGCTGGTGAGACTTTCCGAGGAAAAAGCATTCAATGATAAGTATGAAGTTAAAGAAAAGATAAGACTGGAGAACGTAAGCTTGGAAGAAAAGATAAAAAGCATTTTTGAAATAGAAAAAGAACTACTAAGCACAAAAGTCAAACTGCCGATAAGATTCTTCGAATATTCTGATTCAAACAGAGAGAAGATATTCATGAACTCAGAAGGGGCTCTGATACAATCAAAGATACCTCTGATTAGTTTCGAATATATGATTACATTTCTATCAGGTAATGCCAGTGCTCAAAGAAGTTTTCAATACGGAGGTTCTGGAGGATGGGAACTTTTCAAGCAATGGAACCTTGGACAAAAAATTTCAGACGAAGCAAGAATCTTACCAAAGGTTTCAAAGGCCAAAAAAATGATAGCAGATAAGTATGATGTCATTCTTTCTCCCGAATTAGTAGGAATAGCATCTCATGAAAGTTGCGGTCACCCATATGAGGCGGACAGAATCTTAGGCAGAGAAGCAGCGCAGGCAGGAAAATCCTTTGTGAACAGCAACATGCTAGAAAAGAAAATAGGAACGGAAGTTGTCAATGTGGTGGACGATCCAACTGTTCCAAACAGTTACGGTTTTTATTTGTATGATGACGAGGGGGTCAAAGCTGAGAGGAGATTTCTGATAAGAAACGGCATAATAAATTCATTTTTACAGAACAGGGAAACAGCTGCCGAACTCGGGACAAACAGCAATGCCGCTTCGAGGGCAAACGACTGGTTCTCGGAACCGATAGTGAGGATGGCAAATACATTCGTCTTGCCGGGCAGTCATAGTTTTGAGGAATTATTAGAGACGATAAAGAAAGGAGTCTATATCAAATCATACATGGAATGGAACATTGATGATAAAAGATTCAACCAAAAATACACAGGCTTGGAGTCCTATTTGATAGAGAATGGTAAACTTGCAGGGCTTGTCAAAAGCCCAGTGATAGAAATAACAACGCCTGCCTTCTGGGGCAGCATAGACGCTGTTGGAAAAGATTTAGAATTTTCAGCTGGTAACTGCGGCAAGTCTGATCCTATGCAGGGAATTCCAGTCTGGTTCGGTGGTCCTCACGTAAGATTAAGGAACATATCTTTGGTGTGAACATGAACTTCATAAAATTCGCCTTGAAGAATGGAGCTGACGATGTTATCATAGAGAAGAACTCTGGAGAGACCAGGCAGGTCAGGTTCGCCAATAACAATGTTCAGATATTTAACATCTGGGGCATTCTTAGCTATGAAATATTTTTGTCATACAAGAAAAGAGTTGTTGGTACCGTTGTTCTAGATTCTTCGGAAAAAGCAATTCTAGACGCCATCAAGAGTCTGATAAAATACGCCAAGATAACAAAACCTAGCCAGGATTATTTCGGAATAGCAGAAGGCCCGTTCAAATACAAGAAGATACCAAAGATTTATGACAAGAAGATTGTTAACGCGGATTTGCTTGCCATAACTGAAAAGATGATCAACTCGGCTTTGGAGAACAGCAAGAGCACAGCAGGCATAGTTTACACAGATTATAATGAGAGAGAACTGGAGACGTCAACTAATGTTTCTACGTCTGAAAAATCAACCTCCATAAAGCTGTCGATAAGGGCTTTCAATGAGGACGAAGAAGCAGGTCATTCTGCTTCGTGCTCTAGGATGTTGAGTTCAATCAGCCCGGAGAAGATAGGGAAAAAGGCAGGGGAAATATCCAAACAGGCAAAGAAGCCTGAGAAATTAGGGCAAGGGAAATACGACGTGATATTCGATCCTTTGTCCGCGGCAAATCTTTTGAGTGCTGTTGGTTCTGTGTCTTCTGCTTTTTACGTTGATAGCGGCATGTCTTTTCTGAGAGAGAAGATGAATAAAAAAGTTGCCAATGCTAAGTTAACTTTGTTTGATGACGGCTCAATGGCGAATGGTTTTCAGTCAACTGCTTTTGACAGCGAGGGTGTCCCAACAAGAAAAACCATAATCATAGACAAAGGAGTCCTCAAGAGCTATTTGCACAACACATCGACTGCCAAAAGATACAACACCAAGACAACTGCTAATGCTGGTTTGGTAGTGCCTCAGCCAAGGAATGTTGTCTTGGAGAAAGGAGATATTTCTAAAGAAAAATTGTTTGAAGGTTTTAATGGTTTATATATAACAAACGTATGGTACACTAGGTTCCAGAATTACCTAACAGGAGATTTTTCAACCATACCAAGAGACGGAATATTCCTGATAAAGAACGGCGAAATCATAAAATCAATAAAGGATATAAGAATCTCCGATAACCTGCAAAGGATGCTGGAGAATGTTGTAAGCATTTCTAACAAACCAGAATGGATCATTTGGTGGGGCCTTGATTTTCAGACTCCGGTTTTCACGCCTTACTTCATCGTAAAGGACGTTAACATAACCCAATCAAAGATGTAGTAAAGAAGGCAAATATTTATTAGTCCGGAAAATTAATTCAGAATATGGTTGACATAAAAATATCAGGCACAGTGTTCATTTCACTGGTTCTGTTGTGGTATCTAGGAATATCAGGATGCCAAGCAATGAACAAGATTCAAGAAGGCCTAGGAGACCCATTGTGCTGGGGAGGTTGGATAGCCTTTACTGTTCTAATTCTAGTTGCGGTTATGTTGCACCCATGCGAGGATTAGAGACCTCTTATTTCGCATTTCTTGAAATAGGGCTTCAATATATTACAGAAATTTATCAACTCTTCTTTAGAAAAAGGTTTTTTGCCTACAAAATTCTTGTCCAGATTTTTGATGCTTCTGAACTGCTGTATGTAAAAGTTGTCAGACCCTTTTAACCATTTTCCAATCAGTCTAGCGTATTCTTCGTTAAACAAACCAGGAACAACTGTGGTTCTGAACTCATAATCTTTCATCTTTCTAATAAAATCAATGCTCTTCTGAATATCGTCTTTGTTTACTTTAACATTAGTAATTTTGTCATAGAATTCCAAGGGCGCTTTGATATCCATGGCAATGTAATCAACCAATTTTTTATTTATCAATTCTTCCAGCATTTTCGGATTGGTTCCGTTGGTGTCCAACTTGACCAGAAATCCAATTTCTTTTATTTTTGAGATAAACTCAGGAAGGTCTTCATTCAATGTAGGTTCTCCACCTGTTATACAGATCCCATCTAAAAAATCTTTTCTGCTCTTCAAGAATTCTATAACATCGTCTTGCTTCACTTCTGGCCTTCCATCATCTACAACCAACTCTGGGTTGTGGCAAAATCCGCAACGGAAATTACAGCCAAAAGTAAAAACAGTACATGCTAACTTGCTTGGATAGTCCAGGACAGTCTGCTTCTGCAAACCTTTTATTTTCATAATCATTAACTAGGGATCTTAAACTCTAATCTCTCTTTGAACTCTTCTTGTTTTCCCTCGTTCCAGTCCTGAACAGGCCTTATGTATCCTACAACTCTTGAAAACACCTCTGACTTTGCGTTGCAACTAGGACAGTTGAAATGCTCGCCCTTTACGTAGCCATGGTTCGGGCACACTGAAAACGTGGGAGTTATCGTGAAGTATGGTAATGCAAAACTAGTTGCAATTTTTCTAACAAGCAATTTTACTTCTTCTCCATCGTTTGGCGATTCTCCTAAGAACGTATGGAAAACAGTTCCACCAGTGTATTTTCTCTGTATATCCTCCTGGTGTTTCAATGCCCAGAAGACATCATCTGTGTAATTTACTGGCAGTTGTGTCGAGTTGGTGTAAAAAGGAAGATTTTTGCCAGAGGTTATAATTTTCGGATAAGTTACTTTGTCTAACTTTGCCAACCTGTAAGAAGTACCTTCTGCTGGTGTAGCTTCTAGATTGTATATATGACCCGTCTCTTCCTGGAATTCTATCATCTTGTCCCTCATGAATTCTAAAACTTTCAGTGTGAATTTTCTTCCTTCCTCAGTTTCAATGCCGCAGTGTAAGAAATTCTGGCAGGCCTCATTCATTCCGATAAGACCTATGGTCGAGAAGTGGTGATTGAAGTTGCCCAAATATCTTTTTGAAAAAGGCAGCATACCAATATCCATCATTCTGTTAACTAACTTTCTTTTTATTTCCAAAGAATTTTTCGCAAGGTACATGAGTCTTTCCAATTTTTCCAAGAATTCATTCTCATCCTTAGAGATGTAACCTATTCTCGGCATGTTTATCGTAACCACGCCTATCGATCCGGTTGACTCGCCGAAACCAAATAAACCGCCAGTTTTATTTCTGAGTTCTTTTAAATTTAATTGAAGTCTGCAACACATACTACGAACATCAGAAGGTTTCAAATCAGAATTTATGAAATTCTGGAAATAAGGCAGACCATACTTCGCAGTCATTCCAAATAATGAATTCAAGTTCTCGTTACTCCAATCTAGATCCTTGGTTATGTTATAAGTAGGAATAGGCCACGTGAAGACTCTGCCTTTCATATCTCCTGTGGTCATCACTTCAATGAACGCTTTATTGACAATATCCATTTCTTCCTGATAATCAGCATAAGTGGTGTCCATTAACTTACCTCCGATTGTGACAGGATCATTCTTCATATCCTCAGGTACTGTCCAGTCTAGGGTGATATTAGAAAACGGAGTTTGTCCCCCCCACCTAGACGTGGTATTCATGCCATAAACATACTCTTGGATGACCTGTTTAACTTGGTCATAGCTTAGTTTGTCATGCCTTACGAATGGAGCCAAATAAGTGTCGAACGAACTGAATGCCTGAGCTCCTGCCCACTCGTTTTGCAGCGTACCGATGAAGTTTACCATTTGTCCTGCTGCTGATCTTAGATGTTTTGCAGGTCCTGCATGAACATTGCCGGGCACTCCGTTTAACCCCTCCATCAATAACTGTCTCAAAGACCACCCGGCGCAATAACCACACAAGCTCATGCTTAGATTGTGTAAGTGATAATCGCCGTTTATGTGTGCATCAGCAATCTCTTTCGGATAAACATTATTTAAGGCATAATACGCCATTATTGTTCCAACACCATGCCAGAGTAAGCCTGAAAATGAAAAACGAACATTAGCGTTTTCTTTAATTCTCCATTCTTTTTCGGAGATGTAGCCATCGATCACGTCACCAACATTAAGAAGCAAAGCTTTGACGTCTCTAAGTCTCTTGTGCTCTTCCCTATATAGTATGTAAGCTTTTGCGGTCCTATAGTGGCCGTTCTCTACTAGAACTTTTTCTACAATATCTTGTACGTTTTCAACAGTCGGTATAATCTTGCTGTTGAACTTTTCATTGATTAGAACTACAACTTGGTCTGATAGTTTTTTTGCAAGCTCACAATCTGTTCCGCCAACAGCCTGAGCAGCCTTGAAAATAGCGTTTGTTATTTTCTCTTGTTCAAAAGGAACAATCCTTCCATCTCTTTTGCGTATTCTCTCAACCATTAAATCACCTTAAAGATTTTTTAAAAGCTTCAATGTTATTAAAGTCCCTGTAATAAGACGCGAATCTAACAAAGGCCACCTTATCTACCTTCTTCAGTTTCTCCATTACAAGGTCTCCAATCACAATGCTTTTTATTTCTGTCTTGTGCATGTTCTGGATATCGGCTTCAATCTCGTCCACAAGCTTTTCTATCACCCTGAGCCCGACAGGCCTCTTCTCACAAGCTTTCATTATGCCGTTCTTCAGTTTTTCTCTGTCGAAATACTCCCTCTTGCCGTCTTTTTTTAAAACCATGAGGTCTAAAACAGCCCTTTCATAAGTGGTAAAGCGTTTTTTGCAGCTCAGGCACTCCCTCCTCCTTCTTATCGCCTTATTGTCCTCGCTACTTCTTTTGTCTGTTACCTTAGTTTTAGATGAGTTACAATGAGGGCATAACATCGAAAAACCACAATATGTTGTAGTTGTTAGCTATCCAAACTACAATTTCGCAAACGGGTAAATAATATTCTCCTGAGATATTTATAAACGTTTGTATCATTCAAAATATATGTTTAAATTTTATCAGAATGTAATAATTTCATGCGAGCATTTCTAGGAATCTCGATTCCAGATGAATTAAAACGCAAAATTTTAGAGATTCAGAAGAAATTTTCCGGTTTTGACATAAAATTTGTTGAGCCAGAGAACCTTCATTTCAATCTAAAGTTCTTTAGAGAGATAAGTGATGAACAAGTAGAAGGATTAAAGAAAATTCTTGGAGAAATTTCCAAAAAATACGAGCCTTTTGAAATAGAAATCAAAGGGTTGGGGGTTTTTCCGAACAAAAATTACATAAGAGTAGTCTGGACCGGAGTAAAAGAAGGCTTTAATGCAATAACATCGTTAGCTGAGGCAATACAGGATTCAATAGAGTCGATCGGATTTTTAAGAGAAGAAAAATTCGTTCCGCATCTGACTTTGGGCAGGGTCAGAACAGCAAGAAATAAGGAAGAATTGAAAATTTTGATAGAAGAACTGGAAAACATAGAAATAGGAAAGATGGAAGTGGATACAATAAAATTATTCAGATCAAAACTGTCTCCTAGCGGTCCTGTTTATGAAGAAGTCTTTGGCATCAATTTGTCATAATCTCTTACTACTGTTTGTAGTAAAGAAAAATTAAGGCAAAAGCAATTCTACTAAATTCATGGATGTAATTAAGATATCGATAGCAATAGTGGTTATAATCGTTATAGCCATATTCTTTTTTACCCAATACAATGATGAGAACACGACCAAGATAAGAGACTTGAAAATAGGCCAGACAGAGAAAATAACTGGAATGATAGGCTCCATTTTTGTAAGCAAGAACAACCACGTTTTTATAAAAATAGCAGATAACACAGGAGAGGTCACAGTCGTGGCCTTTAACAATTCTAATATTGATACTGATGGATTTTTCAACGGTGATCAGATTTCAGTTCTCGGGAGAGTGAGCGAATATAACGGCAAAATGGAGATAATAGCCAAAGAGATTAGTAAGGCTTGAATTTTCCGATCATCTCCCAATAATCATCTGTAGGAGCTTCAAGATCGTTTTTGAGAACTAACAAAGAACCGTCTCTACCATTCTCCAATTTAAATATTCCAAGAAGAGTTTCTGCGCCACTGCTTTCATCGAGAGTTAACTTCATCTTCATTGCTCCTGATTTTAGTATGCGTATATCACCGGTTGTAGGAAATTGTTTTTTTTTGGTGTTTTCATAAATAACGCTCCAAGTAATTTCCTTTGCCCTAGGCGAATATTCTGGAAACTGCTCAGCTATTACCTTATCCACGGTTTTCTTTGTCAAATCTATTATCATTTTATCACTAATTAATAATTAATATTATATATTTATATTTCTATACGTTTCTTATCTGTTTCTTGAACTAGATTTTCACCGTGTCTGACACTCTTTATGATTCTTATAGCTGCTAGCATGCCTTCTAAACTTATATTATCCTTTAATTTGACGAACCTTACCCTTATAGACTCAGAAAGCTTTCTTTCCTCTATAAATTTTTGAAAATAATGATCTAAATACCATCTTACTGTGACTTCATTAATATTGGTTTCTCTAGATATTTCATTGATGTACATCCAATCTTGCCTTTCGCTTAGAACCTTCCATATCCTAGATATTTTATCAGCATCAAAACCGTTTTTTACCTTCCTATCCCTTTTAATTTTACTCTCCATATATCTCTATTACTATACTAGTAACATCAGCTATATAAATTTAATTATATAGCAGAAATATAATATTTGTCGTATTTCTTATGAAATTATTAGTATTTTGTCGTATTTTTCTTCACATGAATGTTCATAAAGTATTCACATTTTCACAACACTTTAAACACACATAACTCACACTTTACAATCACATAACCTTTATATTCACGTGAAAGCCCTATATAAACTGTAACATAGCATAATATTCACACTAACTTCACATGTGAATGTGTGAACTTCACATGAACTATACGTGAATTCATATGAACATTATGTGAACTTCACAGAAACTTCACGTACAATCTCTCACAAAATGTTTTAGAGTTGAATTTTCACGCTAATTTCACTAAATATTAATTAAATCAAAAATATTCACAATTTTTATTCTAACTTCACGTTAACTTGACAAAAAACATTAATTTTTCCTAGAAAATATTCACATTAACTTCACAAAATCTTCACATATGCATTCACGTGAATCGTAAAGCTTATATATTTACTTCACGTGAATATTAAGTGAACAAATATGAACGATTTTACAAAATGGGGCTGGAAGGGAAATCCCTTTGTTCTTAAAATTGATCCAAAGTTATTTGTTGGCTATAATGAACAGGTAAATGCTGTTTTAAATCATATAAAAAACAAGCATAAAATAGCCCTTGTTACTGGTAAAACAGGAGCTGGAAAAAGTACTTTCTTAAAATGGCTCGAAACCAATTATGATACCTCTAAATTATACGTTAGCAAACCTCCAGAAAATGCAGAAGACTTTGTGAGATTATTTACTGATATATTTGGCTTTAGCATATTTGAGAGATTGTTAGGAAAAAAACCTAGTTTGTATACGCTTCCTAATTATGTTAATAAAAAATTGAAAAATGAACATCTGGTATTCTTGGTCGACGAGGCGCATGAGACCAATAAAGAGGTGCTGGAGTGGTTAAGGGTTTTGACAGACCAGATTGATAGTGTCAGCTTGATAATGGCTGGAATGCCTGTTTTAGAGAGCAAGATAAAGACAGACCTTGAAACGTTTGATCAGAGGATAACCACCAGGATAAATTTGAACGCTTTAAGCAAGGAAGATATGAGAAAGCTTATAGAGAAGAGGATAGAGGATGTCGGAGGCCAGGGAATAAAGCCGTTTACAGATGATGCTTTGGACAAGGTTTATGAGAGGACAGGAGGATTCCCGAGGGAAGTCTTGAAATTCTGTGACAGGTTGGTGAATTCTGCTCTTGAGAAGAACTTGGATGTCATAGACGAGAAGCTTATAGAGGAGCATAAGGAAATCGAACTCCCGAAAGTGAGACTTGAAGAGCCTGTTGTCACGTTTATGCCAAAACCGCCTTCAGAGGAAAAGATCAGGAATCTGCCTTTCAAGCAAAAAATCATTCTAGAGTTGCTCTATAAGAAGGATTGGCTGACCCCGACAGCGATAGTCGAGGACCTAGAATTAAAAAGCTACAAAAGCAAAGGCCACGCCATTAGGTCGGTCAATAATATACTAAAGAGATTGATGCTGGATGGCTATGTGCAAAGAGAGTCTAGAGGAAAGGCTTTCATGTACGCACTAACGCCTAAAGTAAAGACTATGTTTATAAAAAGTTAAACTATGTAAGCTAGCTTTTCTGGTCTTTTCAATGGAGACGGATCTTCAGGTCTAAGTGACATAATTCTTGCTGCATATAATGAAGGACTTGAACCATTTCTCAGTTTACCGTATCCGAATGCGTCAAGGAGGTCTGTAGTTCTGCATTTTACTTCTCCTTTCTCTCCATCCCATCTCGTAACATTATCGTTTATTTTTACATTTGATTTGTACGGATTTGTAGCTTCTATTGTTATTTTTTCTTTATCTTCAAGATATTTTTCGTTTTCGAACATATTTATCTATTATTTACTTATCAGTGATGGTATATAAATCTATCTTTTTGTCACTCAATAAGAGTAACATTTAAATACTAATGCCTATATAGTCACTTTATGGTGATAATATGGCAGGTAGACAAGCATATACGGGTTCTTCAGAACCGATAAAATTGAATGAAGCTCCGGTTGGTTCTAAAAGAGCAGAAACAAGAGAAGAATTACCATTTTATATGCAGAAAAAGTTTAGGAAAACATAAGGTGAGAAAAATGAATGGAATAATAAGCAATAGAGACCTAAATTTATTCATCAGGATTTCGAGAGAGAAGAGATTCAGAGAAATGTATGAAGGAAAAGAGGGCATAAATAAAATTGAAATATAAACTCAGACAATTATTTCTATGCCCAAGAAGCTTATTTTGATAGTAGGTTTGTCTGGGTCAGGTAAATCGACTATCTCAAGATTTATAAAAGATAAATTTAATGCAGACATTTTACGCACAGGAGACATAATAAGAGAAGAAGTCAGAAGAAGAGGATTGGAACGCACAACTAAAAACGAAATTTTAATTGCCAACTGGTTCTTTGCCAATAGAAAAAGAGAAAAAATAATAATAGAAAGAATAGCTGAAAAAATAAAGAAATCTAATAAAAAAATAATTGTTATAGAGGGCTTGACAACATACGAAAATCTGAAATACTTAGAAAAGTTGGTTGAGATAAAACCCATTGTTCTTTCTATCACAGCCACCTTAAATGTGAGAGTTAAAAGAGAATCTCAACGAGGAAGATTTGGTAAAAAAGAAAATATAGAATATGTTAAATCCAGAGACGATTTTGAAAAAAGCCGTGGAATAAACAAATTAATGAAAAAAGCTGATTATACAATTGATAATTCTAAATTAAACAAGAAGCAAACTAATGATAAGGTATATAATTTAATGAAAGAAATTTTAGAGTGATTTTAACCTGGATATGATTGATGAATAAAAAATATTTTGCCTTTTTCTTAGATTGTAAAAACCTTCGCCGACATCTGTTATTGCATAGCCTTCCTCGTTTCCTTTAGTTCTGGCTTCGATCAATTTCATATCAATCATTTCTTTGACAATGGGTTCTCCAATTCTGGCTTCAAAATCATGTCTTTTCATATATTCGTTTTTTTTACACATTCTTAATCCTTGTAAGATTTTCTCAAGGTTTGACAAACAGATTTCGTTCATCTTATCACTATTAATCTTATACAAAATAAATTTAAATATCTGAACTTAAAAATATACTAAGGTGATTTGATGGTAAAAGCTAAAGAACTCATCGGAAAGACAATTGTTTCTGAGGAAAGTGGAAGGAAATTCGGTATTGTTGGCGATGTTAATTTTATAACAGAATCAGGAGAACTTATGAATATAGTTATTGCCGAGCCGACCAAGCAGGCTTCAGAACTAAAACTCTCAGAGGATGAGAAGGGAAGACTACTGGTTCCATTTTCAGCAGTAAAATCCGTTGGAGACTTTATAATAATAGCAGAAAAAGATATTGTCTAGTAATATTAATGTCAGAAACCGCATTTACGTATTGTACTAATAATTCTGAATCTCCCAATAGAAATTATGCTGTTATAAGTTTATTTGATAATGTTGCTTTGTGCGTAGAACTTGGATGTAAAAACCCCGATGGTTGTAAGCTTAGAAATCCAACTAAAGTAAAACGTTAATTATTCTTCTTCCGGGTCCTTTATCCCCTCGGGTGTTATCAAGAAGATGGTCTCAGCTTCAGGGAGGTTCGGTGAGTCTATGACCCTTGCGATTCTTCTGTTAGCCTTCGATTTTCTCACATATACTCTGTGAGTGCTGAAATGACCTAGTATGTGACCACCTATAGGAACAGTAGGATCACCGAAAAGTATGTCAGGCCTTGCCATTACCTGGTTTGTTATGTAAATGGCCACGTTGTATACGTCTGCTAATCTTTGCAATGTGTGCAGATGTCTGTTTAACTTTTGTTGTCTGTCTGCTAACGTTCCTCTTCCTATATAATCAGCTCTAAAGTTCGAGGTCACGCTATCTACGATGACTAACTTAACATTCCTTTCTTTGACCATTTCTCCAATCTTTTCAGTGAGAACCATCTGATGGTCAGAATTGTAAGCTCTCGCGACATAGATGTTTTCCAATATTTTTTTAGAATCCAAACCTTGTGCTTCAGCCATTTGCTTTATTCTGCCTGGCCTAAATGTATTTTCAGCGTCTACAAATATGCAAGCACCTTCCAATCCTCCCTGTTCCTTTGATAGTTGGACATTGATTGCGAGCTGAAAACCTACTTGCGTTTTTCCTGATCCGAATGCACCATGAAATTCTGTGACAGCTTGAGTTTCTATTCCACCGCCTAACAATGTATCAAGATTCTTGCTGCCTGTTGATATCATTCCTATATTCTCCCTTCTTTCGTAGACAACAGTGGCAGTCTCAAAATCAATGTTCATAACTTTCCTGGCAGTCCTGATTATCTTGTCCGCTGTCGGCTCTCCTATCTCAGCAGCCTCAGCGACCTCCATTGGCGATGCGGCTGCCAGACCCATCATGTCGATGTAGCCAGCTTTCTTAAGTTTCTCGGCTATTTTTTCACCAACGCCGGGTATGTCAGCTATGTCCTCAATTTTATCAGCCATAGAATTCACTTTAAACATTCGTTGTTAAATTATTTATAATTTCATTTATCTCCTTTTCAACATCGACTTCTCTGATGTCGTTTGCGACGAATTCTAATCTATTGAACGCGCTATTCTTTCTAACCTTTCCGAACATTATGAACTCCTTTCCGAGCACGTCCAGGTTTTCGAAAAAAGAATCCTTCCTCTTCAAGGTCTCGTCAATGCTCATACCTATCAGCTTTAGCGCGTTGTCCCTGAAGAATACAGCTCTTATGTTTCCTGTTCCGTCATCAATGACGCCTGACAATACGATTGTTTTTTTTGGTTCGACCTCTCCGTGTTCGTTGCACTTGAGCTTGTCGCCATCCTTCGTTACACGTGTCTCGCATACAGGGCATATGTCATAGAAAACATTCGTCTCGAACAATTGGACTAGTGCGGCCCTTATCTCGCTCATCTCCCCTTCCTTCAGGTTAGCTATATTTTTTCTTCCAGACGCACCAACAATTTTTTCCAACGGAGGAATGTCTGTCTCCTCCAAGATTTTCACACCGCCTTTGTTTCCCAACCTTATCTCGACGCCGCCGATGCCGTTCTCCTTTGTGTATGCGCCGAACACTTCAACAGGCATTTCAGGTTTTAGTTTCTCTGCTATCTCTGTCTGGGCATCCCACAAGGACATTCTTATTGTTCCTGTAGAATCGCCGAGAATCACAGTGGCGACCTTGCCTGATTTGTCCTTCCTTTTGAATCCCCTTGTATCGAAGACCTTGACGACCCTTGCTGTGAGATTGAGGTTTCTTAATTTCGGTAGTACGTTCTTTATCTCCAGCCTTCTCTTCGTCTTTGGGAATATGTCCAAGCCGAGTTCCTTTGCTATTATGTAGGCGGCGCCCTCCTTTGACACAAGGTTGGAGAGCTCTTGCTGTTTTTCTATTATTTTCCTGTTAATGTCCTCGTCTGTGAGGTTGGCCTTCTTCCTTATCTCGCTAACTATAGTCTCAAAATCCATAAAATCAATTATATCTTAAAACTTATATTCTTTTTTTACTTCGTCGGAGAGTCAATCCGATCCTATCAGGTCTGCTATGCTCTTGAATGAAACAAACTTTGGAGTCGAGGTTTCTAGCGATACGAGGAATGTTTCTATGTTTCCTATATTGCCACCCATTACTGACTTGAACTCATTTAGGAAGTTTGTGTAATCCGTGAAGTTCTTATGCAGGGTCAGTATTGCGCAGTTCTTGCCGCGTATGCCATCGCCCGCAGCAGAAAACACCACGGAAGGGTTTTTAGCTATCCAGTCATGAGCCTTGCTTTTGACATTCTTGCCCCCGCACCTGTCGGCGTTAAAGAATATGAAGGCACATATCTCAAAGCCCAGCTTGGGGAAATTGGGTATAATGGTGTACTCAGATATGTATCCTGATGTTTCGAGTTTTTTCCTTATCCTCGTCACAGTAGGTTGGGATATGTTCAACTTCTTTGCAATATCCCTGTCGCTCTTCTTCGAGTTCCTCAACAGCTCAGAGAACACGTTTACCACTCTTTTCTTCATAGGTGTATTAATGATTCAATATTTTTAAATTTATTCTATTTTCCTTTTGGCCTCTAGAACGTCTTTGACGAGGACGGTCTTCCTACCCTCACTTTTTGCTATGGCTGCTGCTTCTGCCGCTATGTCAGACGTTATCTCTTCCAGAAGCATAGCGAACTCCTTTACAGCACCATCGCTTATGCGCATGTTTGATTTCTTCAATATCTTTTCAACAGGAGTCAGCGGTAGGTCCATATTCTATTTATTTAAACTAGAATAATATAAATAGTATGAAAATGAAGAGCATGCTCTTGATCATGATAATAATAGTCATGATACCGGAAATACTGCTGACTGCTTTCATATTCGGCAGGTACTCTATAAATTTAGGTTTTCTAGAAGTTTCTACAACAGACGTTCTCTCATTTTTGATGAGCAACCCATTATTTTTGGTAATAGTTATAGTAGTTTTCATAGTTATGCTTATTTTATACTTTACCTTGCAAATTAAATGATTTTCAACCCCTTCTTCAGTATTTTTTCGACCGGGGTAAGTGGCAGGTCCATATTTTATTTATTTAGACTCGCTTAATATAAATAATATGAATGCCAAGACCTTGTTTACGATTATAATAGCGCTGCTGATGATACCAGAACTGCTTCTGGTCGTCTACGTCCTTAGCAAAACCACTCTCGCGATAAACATGCCTAAGGATCCCAATGCCGACCTGTTCACAATAATGGCTTACAATCCTTTGATAGTCTTGTTGATTGTGATAATTTGCGCAGCGGTCGTAATTTTATACGTCCTCTCGCAGATGAAGTGATTTTCAACATTTGTGTGAGTATTTTTTGATTAGGGAATTAATATTGGCATAGGAAATATATTTTAAAAAATATAGTAAATGTGATATATATCATTTTATATATAGGATACCAAATAGTTAAGGAAGCATATTTTAAAATAATTATGACAGAACATATATAAAACAAAACATACATTACGTTTAAATATGTGCCTTTACTAAAAATTATTAGGTGAAAAATTGTGAGACTTGACAGAGACCAGAAAAATTTCTTTGAAATACTTTTTTTACACCCTAAACCAGTCAAGATGCTCACCAGTCTGAAGAGCGAGGACATAAAATACGCCACCCAAGTCTCTAAAGCTGTTGATTGCACGTATTCCCACACGGTTAAAGTGCTGGAGAACTTCAGAAGGTTAGGACTAGTAGTGTTCGAGAAGAAGGGAAGAATAAAGATTGTGAGACTTACTGAGGATGGCCTGGACATTGCGCATGACTTTGAGGGAATAAGAAGAAAGTTCGGCAAGCTCAACAAAAAGGTAAAAGAGGAACCGAAAAAGCAATAGTTTGGTATACCCAATTGAACATCTTTTTTGTACAAAAATGACCTTGGACAGTTGATATTGATTTCTAACTCTTGAAATATGTGTTCTTCGTGTCATCATGCCCATTCTCACAGATATACTGCTGAATGACATACCTATGGGACATGTTTTTTGTGTTTTTCTAATGTGGGACACTTGACGTTAATCTTTATATGGAGCTTAAATACTATAATAAATATGAAAGAATTGCTTCTCTGGTTGTATGGTAAAAGTGCTAGGAATGCTCACATACGCGATATGGCTGAAAAAACCATTGTTTTGCTAAAGGAAAAGGGCTCGATGGAGTACCAGGAGCTCGCTCAGGCCTTGGGAATCGAATTCAACCAGTATAAAAAGCCTAAAAGGACGTTCTATTTTGTGATAAACCCCCTGAAAAAGATTCAACTAATACAGGATAAACGAATCTTTACTGACAAATCTAAGAAAAAGTATAAGACGGTGTATTTTTTCAACCCGGATGCGTTCTACGGCTATATGAAAAGGATTCTGGACGAGTTCCACAGCGAAATAAAGGCCTAATGGGTATACTAAAAGTAGTGCGAGTTATTTGATGTAATCCATCTTTTAGCCTATATATTTTACGATTATAGCTTTACTAAATATATGATGTTATAGATATAGGCTAGAGAATATGTTAGGATGTATATTTTACGTTAGTATATCTTTAATATATATACTGTAAAACATAGTTTAGACATAGAAAATGAGCATGACCTCACAGCCAAATGTGAGAGTTCGTGGGAAAACGTGAAGATTTTGTGAAGGAAAATGTTTTGTAAAATCTTTCTTATGTCTCAAGAATTAAATTACCTAGCATAAGATCTTATATCTATAGTTTTGCCATTTATTCTTCTTTTAAATTCTTCCAATTCAGAGCTTCCAACTTCTTTACACATATTTCTCATTTCGTCCCACTTATCTTTTGGTAATGGTCCCCAGCTTTTATCAATTAATGGAATTAAAATCTTTTCTGATAATTGTTGTGGCGTTGCCACTTGAACTCTATAATCCTTTCCGCAAATTTGCTTCAAACTGCATGATGGTAAGCATTCTTTTTTCATAGGTGTAACAATAGAACATGCTTCGTCAATAGTTTTTTCACCATGTTTGTCAGGTATCCAAAAATACTGTCCGTTATTACTTATATCAACTATTAATTCTGTTTTATTTGTGATATCAAGGTTTCTTGCTAAATCATGAATATTCATTTGCTTTTTCTCTTCAGGGTTCAATTCATTTAAAGGCATTAAAAACTTATTGGAATATGCATTCCACCAACAACCATAGGAGGGTTGATCATCTCCTACAAATTCTTTACTCATTGTTATTCCTGTTCCTGAAACTTTAGGACAACCACATTTATACAGACAAAACAACGCAAAATCTCTATCATCTTTATTTGCCCAAAAAGCATGATTATCTAGGCGAGTCAAATATACAGCAGGTATAAACAAATGAGTAATTTCTGATAAACCTATCAATGGGTTGTGCTTTCTTAAATCACCTCTAAGTCTGTAAACATTCTCCTCAGTTATAGGCATATAATCACTATTACTACTTTATAGTGAATATTTAAATAGCTTTCCATCCTATTAATAATTGGTTATTATGATGTCACAAGACGACCAGTTCGTATGGATATCACCTAAAGAAAGAAAACCTAACTATCAGTCTTATCCAGAGTATCTCGAGCACAATGGCAAATGAATCATATATAGTCAGAAGGATGTTATAGAAGGCCTGGGCAGGAAGATGCTTACCTTGGTTGGAAAAGACGATGTATTGGGGGCAAGTTCACAAGAAATCCTGCATTAAAAGTTCCTGAAGGATACAAACCTGGAGTTCATGCTCTGATTGTCTATTGCGATGATAGGAAGAGAGATAACGTCAAAAGAAAATTGCAAGACAGCCTTGGAGTGGACAGGATGTTCTGGAAGTATGACAGAGAGACCCTTAGAGAAATGTCTGAAAGAAGAGTTCATGATTAGGCAAAGTTCTTCGAATGATTTTTTACAAATCTCACATTTTAAGCTCTTTTTTACGCTGCTTATATGTCTCAAAGTGCATATATAATATAGCACATAATCAAGACGGTTTTTAAAAAGATAAAGTCTTTTTCTAAAAACGCCTATGTGGCAATTAATGTGGTGAGAGCATGACAGGAAATTTGGAAGACGTAAAAGAAGTAAGCAATGGTAACAAATGGATGGACGAGCAGTATAGAAAGCATACAGGTATGTCTAATAAAGGGCACATCTTCAAGAAAGTAATATAGTGATAACTATGGGCAATGTTTTTGTTATGAGGCAGAAATCTTTGGATAGGCATCAGGGAGACTCGAAAGGATTAGATTCTGGAATTAAAGAATAAAGTTTAAATCGTTTATTTTCTCTATTTATCAGTAGTTTGCCCTTTATCTACGTCTATCATTGCTGTTGAGCCTATGCTTAGAAGAAAGTTAGAAAAAGCATGAAGATTTTGCGAAGGAAAATTAATTTAAGAAGACTTTCGTATATCTCTCAAATTATATAGATTAGCTAACCGTATCGCTCACATCAATCTCATATACTATGTCTTTTTCCTTTTTACTCACTTTGGTCGGTCCTCCTACTCCCCAAACTGTATCTTCTCCGTATGGTTTTTTTGTGAGAGGATTAATCACATGTTCCTCACTGCATTGGACATGGACAGTTTTTCCATCGTCGCTTAGACTGATTATTCTACCTGTATGACCGCAATCTAGTCTTCTGTATTTGTCTCCTATTTTCATAATATCGTCTTAGAAACTAATCTATTTAAATTATTATCAATATGCACATATCTTTGGCCCTGTTTTTCTAAAATCAGAATCTCTTTTCTGTTTGAAATCAGTTTCTCCATCGCTTGCTAGAGTATATTTTTTTTCATCTAAATCATAATAGCCTTTCTTAACAAATATTGCCATATATACTAATATCAGATGCTTTGGTATGGCTACACCTCTGATATGTTCTATAGGGTGTGCTTTTCCATCGCCTATGGCATATGATATCTCGTTAAAAGCTCTTCTCTCTTCAGCATTTAATGGTTCTTTCATATTAAGGAGTAGTTCTTGAAAATTTTTAAATGGATAGAAGGCAGTCGGCATTCAACTAATTTGACCATCCGAAATATTTTTACACCAAAACTAATTTTGATTTTCCGGCAGTTTCTCTAACAGAATTCACAAGTTTTCTAACTTTTTCAGTTTCCTCTTCAGAAACAGACTGAAAACCACATCTAGAGCATTCATGTATATTTACTTCCTGCACTATAACACTGGGGCTAAACTTAAACGTCATCGGCATTGTCGTTTTCTTCATTCCAATCTTACAATACGGGCATTCAGTCATAGTCATCATTTATTTACCAGACTTTTTAAATCTTTTTATTTCTTCAACATGAGATGGGTACAATGTAATTAAGAGAGTTTTCGTGTATTAATTATTCTTCTTTTTCTAAATATGCTATTCTTTTGGTTGGGTTAAAATAAAATGAAAAACCGTTTATCAATAAGAAATCAGTTCCGATCATGCTTGGGATTGTAGAGAATATGTTTAAAGTTTTTTCACCATGCTCCAAAGGTTCTGCAACAAATATTTTTTGCAGATTTATTTTTATAGGCTTATTTTCTTCGTCTTTGAAATATAGGGTTACGTTACCTAATGAATGAAGACGGGTTGTGCTGCCTCCAACATAGCTTATAGCTTCGGATGGCAAAGACTTTGTTGGAATATGTAAAGATTTTATATCCTTTATACCTAGAGTTGTATCTGGACTTCCGGTGTCTATAAACGCTTCTACCTTACCGAAAATATGATGTCGTTCTGATCTTAATGTAAACAACGCAAATGCCTTAGGCCCGCCGCCAAAATCTTTGACTGTGAGATAAATTCTCATTTAATGCACCAACTGAAAACTAAAGAATTATTCTAAAGTCCTTCTTGTGAACAAACTCTATTGAAACAAGAGATGGTTTTTCCCCTTTTTCTTCAAGTTCCTTTATTATGCCATCAAGAGTAGGGCTAAAAGCAATTATACTCTTATTCTTTATTGCTATGAATTTGTTTTCGTATTTCTTTCTTATTTCCTCGGAATGAGACTCTAACCACTTGTTATCCTGTTCCATTTCGTTTATCATTTCTAGCTCTTGAATCATGCACTCACTTTTAATATATAATTTAGAAAGCAATTTAAATATAGTTTACTACTTGTGGTGGTTATCCTTTAACATCTGCATGCATAGATCCAGTCTTCTTTTCAAACAAACTGTATACCTAAAAATATTCAAGCTTTAATTTTTCATTTAATGATTTTTCTTGCTAAATCCCATGCTAATCTCATTTCTTTTTCATATTCTTCTGCAAATTTCTCATCTTCAGGGCTCGCATATTCTGTTTTAACACCTGATATAACGGAGCTGCTATGACCGCCTTTTTTATGTGCTGTAGGAATGAGGGCTGGATCCCTTTTAACTTCTTCAACTGTCATTCCAGCGGTTTCTACATAATGCATTAGTTCTTCATCCTTTTCCAGTCGTTCCGCAAGAGGCAATCTGTCAGCTTTGTACGGTTTTTTTAAATCTTTGCCGCAAACTCCGCATTTCAGTATAACAGTCTTTTTGACTCTATTCTGTATTTGCATATATGTTCCAAACATAGGTAAGGATGCCATAATTAAATCTAGAAATTAATCTTTAAATATTTAATCTAGCGTCCACAGGCTTTGCAAAAATTCTTAAGTTTACCGTGACAATCATTAATCCATGGAAGAAATATTAGAGATGATAAAGGCCGGCCAAAGAATAGGCTACAGGCGTGAAACTATAAGCGAGGCACTGAGTTTCATGGACAGGTATAGATTGAATCTTAAGGGTAAAAAATCTAAAGTGGTTAGCGCTGTCTCCTATAGGATAATGGGCCTTGCATGCGGAGACACTCACGAATGGAAAGAAATCTTCGCTGAAATAGATGTATATCCACACTATGCCTGGGAGGTCTATAGAGAGTTGCTGGATTCCAAGTCGAAGAGATTGGATGAGCTTGGTATTGCTAGGAAGCAATTAGATATCAGGGTGATGAATTGCACGCGAAGACAGGGCAATGGGACGTCTGACGAGGAGAGAAGGGAGATTTCTGAGATATTCAGGAGCATATTCTTATAGATATTGCAGGTATTGTTAGTTGGTCTGGATAATTTAATTGGTTAATGTTTAGAAGAAAAAATGAAGTTCAGAAACTTTGTATATATCGCAAATTTATTTATTGTAGCATAAATTAGATATAGGTGAATTAATGCGTAATATTCCAATTTGCGTTTCCAAAAAAATACTAGCCGATGTTAGTTCAGGTATTTATAGAACCCCTGCTAATGCATTAAAAGAATTAGTAAGTAATGCTTTTGACGCTTCTGCACATAGAGTTTTCATTTCAACTAATTATCCTTACTTTGATGTTTTTACTTGTGAAGATGATGGAAAAGGTATTTCTGCAAAAGAATTTGAAAATATAATAAAAATAATTGGTTCTAGTGAAAAAAGAGCAGAAGGAAATGTAACTGAAGAAGGGCGTCCTATAATAGGTAAAATAGGTATTGGACTATTGGCTGTAGCTCAGATATGCAATAAATTTACTGTAATATCAAAAAAGAAAGGAGAAGATACTTATTTTGAAGCAGTTATTGATATTAAACAATTTGATAAAGTTGAAAAAGAAAAAAACTACTGGAAAGGTACTGGAGAAATTAGTTTAGGGAATTGCCAAATTGAAGATAATCTAAAAGATGAAGTTGGATCACAAAGGCATTACACAAAAATTATTATGGAAGAGATAAAAGAAGGGTTTAAACTAAATCTCTTAAAAGGAGAAAACATAGAGATATTTAGTAAAAATGAAAAACTTTTTAAATTTGCAAAAAAAGCTGAGAAAAGTGAAGATTTCATTAAATTTATTAACAGTATAAAAAATAAGAAATTCAACGAACTTTCTCAATATAGTCAATTGATTTGGGAACTAGGTCTCCTATGCCCTGTAGAATATGTTAAAAACGGACCACTTCCTGATAATAATATAATAAATTATGAAGTAATGAAATTGAAGAAAAATGATTTTAAAGTATTTATTGATGGTTTTGAAATTTTCAAACCAATTTTATTTCCTACTGAAAAATTAACTAAGGAGAATATTGACTATAAAATCTATCCTCATATTTCTTTTAAAGAGAAGGTAGATAATTCTGAGTTATCTTTTAGCGGTTATATATTTCATCAAAGGAAAAAAATACAGCCTGAAAAGTTGCAAGGTTTATTAATTAGAATTAAAGGTGTAGCAATTGGAAATTACGATAGAACATTCTTACATTATCCGAAAGCAGAAGGACCCATGTTCAGTCAAATTTCTGGGGAAATATTTGTTGAAAACGGATTAGAAGAAGCTTTGAATATAGATAGAAACAGTTTTAATGAAACTCATTCTCATTTTCTAGAACTTCAAAAATTTCTATGGAATTATTTAGGTGGTAAGGAGGGTGTTTTTAAAGATATAAGAAAACGTTCCAACGAGAGACAAGAAAGCGTTCATATAGAAAAATCTGAATTAAATATTTCAAAAGCAATAGAAACTGTTAGAAGTGTTTTTAATATTGAAATAAAATTAGAAAGAAAAAGAAATTATAGTGCTGAACCTTATAAATACAATAAAAAAGAAAATAAGTTAATTTTATATTCTAATCCTTTCTGGGCTAAAAATTATAGAGAAAGGATGGTACAAGAAAGAATGGTAATGTACATAACCGTTGCAAGAAGTATCTCTAATAGTATAGATTCTTTTGAAAAAAATATTGTAAAACTTTTTACTTATGGTAAATAAATTATGACTAGTGATACTAAAAAAATAAATGAAAGAAATATAGATATTTCTCCTGATTTTTCAGGATTGATAAAACATATTGTTAGATGTAATTTATGGTTACCTGCAGCTAAATCTTTGAAGGATGAAAAAAATGGATTTTTAAAATATTTCACATTACCTGGAAGATGGGCATGGGATATTTTCTTTTTTGAAAAAAATGGATTAATTAAAAAAAATGGAAGATGCTTCCCCGATGTTAGATTCTGTGAAAAAATACCAAAGGTTTATACTGATACAAAAAAATTGTTAGGCAGCACAATAGGAAAAATGGGAGAATTTGAAAAATTAGTTTTACGTGATGAAAAAGAATTTTGGGACGGATTTCCTTATGATTTATATAATTTAGATTTTACTGGAACTTTATTTCCCGATGAGCAGCCACCTTTTTCGGATACATTTGAATCTATAAACAAAATTATTGAAAAACACGTTGCATCCAATTTTTTCCCATTTGTTATATTTTTGACTATGAAAGCATTAAAAATTCAAACTAAAGAAGAAGCAATAGATAAATTAAAAGAGAATATTGAAACTAATAGAGCAAACAATGAATTTACAGAACAAATAAATAATTTGATTCCTAACACTGAAAATTTTGTAAACAGTAGTTTTGTAGATTTTATTTTAATAAGCATACCAAAAATAATTTGTTATCTTGCAAAAGATCAATGTAATGTAGAAATAATAACCAGAGCAAAGTACTATCGTCGTAATCCAACAACTAGGGCCGAATATTTTATTGTAACTTTTATATTTAAATTTAAAAATAAAAGACGAAGAGATCTAAGTATAAGAAATGAAAATTATAATAAAAATGTTTTAAATATATTTCGTTTAGATAATGTCCAAACTATAGATAATAGACCTATGAATAAAAGAGAAATAGAAAACTCCCTTGATGAAATCACTAAATATATTAGTTCATTTAGTGTAGGAGGAGGTTAGAATGAAAGTCCTACTAGTTGAACCTAATTTTCCAATACCTCCAAAAAGTAAAAATCATCGTGATTTCCTACCAATAGGTTTACTTAAATTAGCAAGTTATCATAGGCATAATAGAGATAATGTAAAACTTATTAGAGGAAATGAATATTTACCCAAATTTTATCCAGACCAAATAAAGATAACTTCTCTTTTTACTTATTGGTCAAATTATGTGTGGGAGAGCGTAAAATTTTATAAAGAAAAATATCCTAAAGCAAAGGTTATTGTTGGAGGTATTTACGCTTCATTAATGCCAGAACATTGTAAAAAGTCAGGTTGCGATGAAGTTTTTGTTGGAGTAGACGAAAGAGCCGAGAAATTTAAACCTGCTTATGATCTAGTCAATGTTGATTATCAGATTGTTCATGCATCAAGAGGTTGTTTAAGACAATGTAAATTTTGTGGAACATGGAAAATAGAACCTAATTTCACTTACAAAAAAAGTATAAAAGATGAGATTTGTAGTAATAGAATAATATTTTATGATAATAATCTTTTAGCCAATCCTTACATAAAGAATATATTCAAAGAGTTAATGAATGCAAAGTATAATTGTAGAGTTGTTTATTCTGAAAGCCAGTGCGGAATAGACGGCAGATTACTTACTCCAGAATTAGCAAAGTTATTGAAACACGCAAGATTTATTAATCCAAGAATTGCTTGGGATCATGGCTATGAAGAACATAAAATGATTAAGAAACAAATTGATATGTTAGTTAATGCTGGTTACCCCTCAAAAGACATTTACGTGTTCATGATCTACAATTTCGAGCATAACTATTATGAGATGCTAAAGAAACTTGGAAAATGTAAAGAATGGAATGTTCAAATTGCAGATTGTAGATATAGGCCATTGAATCAAACGTTTGATAATTATAATCCTAGAAGAAAGCAAACTAATGAAGATTATTATATCCATCCTAAATGGACCGACAGACAAATTAAATTGTTTAGAAAAAAGGTTAGACAACAAAATATAATGATAAGACATGGGTTCAAATTTTATAGCACTAGGTTAGAGAGATTAGGAGCAAGAATGTAACTATTTTAGCTTAGTAGGATCTAATCCAGCTTCCAAGTCTTTTACCACTAGAATGGATAAATAAACTTTAAGATATATAATATTCTTTTTTATTTTATGGGTTATGAGAAGCATCTGATTAAAAAACTTGAAAAAGCGTGGTCCGAATTAGACCACTTGCTTCAAGAAGGAGCTGTTTTCAATTTTAAAGAAAAGGAAAAGCTTCTAGGAGTGTTGAATGACATAGAAAAGTTAGTAGATGAATTCAATACCTATTAACTATCTCTTTATTCTTGACCTGAAAAATTCTTCAGTGCGCTTGTCCATGAAGTATACGTAACAGCCCTTATGTGCACGCGACATCAGAACCCTATATATGTTCTTGAGGTGCTGTGCAAACTTCTCGTTATTTCTTTTCGCCATACTATCATGAGAGTTTTCTGGTTTTGCTACCCACATCTGCTTATCTCTATCATAAATCAAGTCGTTGCCGAATATCACGCCTATGTAGTCAAACTCAAACCCCTGGGCAGTATAAACAGTTCCCACTTGTTCCATACCGCTTTCATATGTAGCCCATTTCCAGAACTCTTCCTTGTTTTCCCATGGCATTTTGAAATCGCCAATAACAACGTCATTAACTAGACTTCCATCTGGATTAGGCTTGCTCCACGGCCAACAGAATCCTGCAACAATCCTTGCGCTGTTTTTCTTTTGAATGTTCTTCTCAAGAATAGCTTCTTTGAGCTTCATCGGGTCGTCAAATATAACAAACTCCATTTTGTCAGATGATGTCAGAAACTGCTTCTCAGATTCCCTGATTCCAAGGGTGTTCTCAACCCACTGTAAATACGAATCAGACCCACCGCATCTAAATTGCGTCTTTAATTCCGGCATTTCAATAATTTCTGCTCCTAACTTCTTGGCGGCCTCTTTGATTAATTCAACGCTTCCAATTTCACTAGGTCTAACTACCTGATACTCATCTATAAAAAATATCGATAGCTTGGCAGGTCTTATGAGGTCTTCTATTTGTGGATTCCTTGACCTCAGCTTCCATGGAACTCCGTAGTCATTACTATCCCTTCTTATCCTGTGAGCCTCGTCGCATATAAGTACATCTATTTCGTTTTCTTTGTATTTTGTAAAGCTGAAAAAATATTTGAAAAACTTGCTTGACCTACTTCCCAATATATTCCTGAGTGTGTTTGTAAATGCCGAGGAGCCCGTCGCATGAAACACAGTCTTACCCTTTCTCATCAGCTCTCCCATTACCTCCAATGCGATGACAGACTTTCCGGTTCCAGGACCACCCTTGACTATAACCACGGATTTCTTGTCCGAATCTGCAAGCTTCTTAGCCTTGTGCATTATGGCATTGTAAGCGGTAATCTGATCGTCTATTAGATTAAATATCTGCTGCTTATTTATCATGTTCTTTGTGTGGTCCAACAGCTTTTTTGATGGCCTTATCGGACTTGTGATAAATCTATTGAACACTTCCAATCCTGATCCATTTTTCAGTCTTTCCTTCAGAAAATTTCCGAAATCTTTTACATCTTCCTTGGCAAACAGTGGATATTTTTCTATAATCTTCTCGAATTTTGATAGAAACAGTACATTGTCTTTATTGTATCTTGAATAGTTATGGCAATATGCACATGAGTTTAGGAATACTTCTGGTTTTTCCTCGAATACTGTTATGAAATCCTTAAGATCATAATGGTATCCTTGAACTTGAAGGGATGGGTGTGCATGTTGAATCTCGAACTTTCCAAAATTCACTATAACATTGCCTTCTATTTCAGAATCCTTGACATTTTCGTTTGACCACTGTTTTAACTCTATTAAGATTATGCTATCTCTGTTAGATTCATCCTTGCCGAATAACAGTGCATCTATCCTTCTAGTTGAATAGGGCAGTTCATACTCGACTACTATTTTATTGTCCTTCAACTCTGAGAAGTCAAAAGCGTTTTTAAGGAAATTCAGCGAGATGTTCCAAGAATTAAATTCTGATGTGTTTACTCTTTTACCATAATAGTCAAAATAGTTTTTAGAAATTATATCTGCAATCCTATTTTGAATTATATCATCTCTGAAACTTTCAATTGTGCCTTCATAAAGTCTCATAGCTATAACTCCGTATATTTTTTAGCGCTTCCTTTCGCTTTTTCGACAGGATATTTATTTTCATTTTGTTCTATTTTTTTCTTCACTATTTCTGATATATCAGCATCTAGTATTTCAGACATGTCTAAACAATAAATTATTATATCAGCAAGTTCTTCGCAAACTCTCTGATACTTTTCGTTATTATTTAACATTTCCTTTATTTCTTCAATAGTTTTCCATTGAAACAATTCCAATAACTCTGCAGCTTCAATACTCATAGAAACTGCAAGATCTTTTGGGTTGTGATACTTCTTCCAGTCTCTTTCATCTCTGAACTTGATTACAAGTTTTTTTAATTCCTCTATCGTTATTTCTTTATCCATAGGATCACTTTACAATTTATATTCCTTCCCATATTTAATAATCTTCGTTCTGCCAAACTTCCTGAACACTCCCGGAAACTCAGTGTGTACAGGAAACAGGACCTTAGGTCTTATCTTTCTGATAGATTTCTTAATCAATGAACCAGGAGCATGTCCCGACACGTGCGTCCTAAACATCCTAATCTTGAAATGGTTCAACCAATTGTTAATTCGTTCCTGCTCAATCTCCATCTCTATATCGAACGGTTCGCACGTCGATTTAACGTAGAAAGCATTCTTAGGTTTGATGTCTATGAGCTCTTTAAGGTCAAAGTTAGAGCAGAACCAGACATAATCTTCAGGCTTGTTACCGACGCACTCGTATTCAACACAATCCTTGATGAACGGCTTCTCCCAGCCCTCATAATCCTGCTCCTTTATCCTTTGTGGAAAATCCTTGCGTATGACCCCCCAACCTTTGCGGATGCTGTAAACGCATATGTTCTCATCGTCTATATCCGGTATATTAGGATCATTACAATCCTTAAGCAGACTCAATAGATGCGCCTGGCGAGTGCTGATGGCTAACTTCCTACCAAGACTCTTAGAAGCGTTAAGAAACGATAACATCCTGTCCGTATCACGTATGGGCCAGTCTGCGACAATCAGGCCCTTGCATTTAGAACCGACCTTTGATACTTTCTTTTCGACGTCTGCTTCCGTGTTCTTCTGGTTCTCCTTTATCCTCGTCCCTTCACAAATCATAGCAACAGGCTTCGCTTCAGCACACTTGTCAATAAATAATTCGCTCGACGAACCCCTTCTTCCATGGAAACGAATGTCACCCGTGTATACGACGGGTCCTTCTGATGTAAATATTAAAAAACCAGTGGCGCCTGCTAACGAGTGGTCAACGGAATAAGGATATATTTCCAGGGAATCAACGGTGATTTTCTCGCCGAACTCGAAATCGCGGACGTCCCTCTTGATAACTATCTCATCATAATGGTACTGCTTGCTCTTCCTGCTCCACTCGCCCTTTGTGTTCATATAGATCTGGAAGTTCTCTGTTAGGTCTAGGAACTCGGTGAAACCGGTCTGCGACGTTTCCTGGACGGCCTGCAATATAAGCTTCGTCGGCTTGGAGCAGATGATTGGTATGTCATGGCGCAAGTGATTAATGTAAGCGGAGTGGTCAGCGTGTGCGTGCGTTAATAACACTGCCTGGACCATTGGTTGCTTGTCAAACTCTTTTCCGACGTGCTCGACGAAATCCCTGCGGTATAAACCTTTCAGGTCAGGCAATAGGCCGAATTCGATAAAGTCATCGACGCCATTCAGTTTGCGTGGCTGCAGGAATTCGGAGAAGTATTTGCCAGCTTGGGTGAAGCTCATGCCAAAGTCAAGGAATATCTTGGTGCCCCGGTCCTCCAGAAGAATCTTATTACCGCCTATTTCTCCGACGCCGCCATAGAAAGTCAACGAAGTCATACTAAAGAATTGCCTGAACTCCAATAAAAGTTTACCACTTATGGTTGTCAAGAATCAATTTCGCCTTTGCTTCCAAACAATCATTATAAATTTATATTCGTGATATCATATGATATACAGAGATATCATCAAGGGTAATTGGATAGTTAGACTTTCATATCATGCTATAAAACAAGCTGAGGAAAGAGGAATTTATTCGGCCTTAATAGCAGATACAATAATGTGTGGAGAGATAAAACAATTTGGGAAGAATTATATCAGATTCATAAAAAGATACAGGAGAGGCAATCTGGTGTGCGTAGGTGAAAGAAAGGAAAGAAACAAGATATTGATACTCACGATAGAGTGGGGATAGTCATGAACAGAATAAAAAAAGAAACAAAAACAGAGGAGAAAAAATGCTGGGAATGCGGAGGACGTTCAGAAGAAAAGATAGGCTATACACCTACGGGCCTTCCTTACAATTATTGGAAGTGCAAGAAGTGCGGCGATGAGATTCTGACAATGAGGCAGCTTCATGACATAGCCAAAAAGGAAAGGAAGATTATTGAAGCGAAAATATCCAAGTGGGGCACGGCAGTTGCCATCAGGATACCCAAGTCGATAGTCCAGACTTATAATCTGGTCCCTGGTAAAAAAGCTACGATAATACCAGAGAAGACAGGATTCAAGGTTGTTTCTAGAAAAACAAAGTAATATTGTCGGTATATACCTACTAATTGATTAGTTGTCAATAAAAATTTACCACTTCAAGTCGTTGCAAATCTATAGCTGTTCACGAGTTCATTAATTCTAAATATCCAGATAAGCATAATTTTAAATAGTATATAAACATATATGTATATAGATATATATGCAAACTCAAGAAAGAAAAATAAACCTGAACATAGCTAGGATAATCCATTCACCTACACTAGGCACAGTCATGATGGTCGAGGAAGCTCTAAGAAAACAGGAAACACCGGTTTCATTAGAAGAGCTGAAAAGATCACTACCCAAGAAGGTGATGGACCAATCTCTAAGAATAATACTTGCTTATCTGGAGAACAAGGGTTCCATACTAATAGGACCCAAAGGAATAAGCTGGATAGCCAATGACAAGCCAGAATTCCTCAAAATGATCAAGAAAGCAAGGGTAATCGATGCATGAAACCTGTAAGAGTAAGTTTTTTGGGTAATAAAAAAATCAGGATTTAAGGGTTACAATTATTAACATAGCTATTTAAATTTCCAACCCAAACCCTTTATAATAAGGAGATAATAAATATGTCATTCGATAATAGAGGCAGCTTTGATAGAGCACCAAGAGAAATGCACAAAGCAGTTTGTTCTAAATGTGGTAAGGAATGTGAAGTTCCATTCCAACCGACAGAAGGCAAACCCGTCTTTTGTAAAGATTGTTTTGTCCCTAAAAGAAGATTTTAGTAGTTTCTAAGCGATTAGATACTATTCTTCTAGTGCGAACTATACATTGATTTTCTTATAAATATAGAAAAATCAGAATTTATTATTTCACTTGTATAGGTACTGCAATAGATGATGAAACTTCCCTTGCCTTTGAAACTATAGAATAATAAACAGTTATCGAGTCTGATTTGTAGACCGCCCTTATCCTGACAGATTTTATATTGTTTAAGACTTCTTTCGGGTTCTTTATCCCGAGGTTCCTTAACGAATCGCTGGCATTCAGCAGCTCGATTCCTTTGATCTTCCCGTCAATAGATATGTCTACTATGATGTCTCCTATGTCGACGCTGCCCTTTATCTTGGACTTTTTATAAATAAACAGGGAATCGTTCTCAGCGTCGTAATCAAAAAGCGTTTCTTCTTTCATATAATCACTTTAGTTCTATGGGCCTTACCCATTTCCTATATCTAATTAAAGTTGTAACTATATTTAATTTTTTATTAATTGTAATAACAACAATAAAACTTTTATTTCTACTCATTTCAAAGATTAACTTAAATTTCTTTTCCCCTAAATACTTTGGTTCCTGTTCTATCATATCTATAAGTTTTTCAGGATTTAATACGTGGTCTATAATCATTTCTCTTGTAATTCCTCTTTGGAAACATTTAATCAGACTATGTTCCTTTAAAATTATATCATCTTCAGTACAGGTCTTGAGCTTTTTCTTAATTTCTTCTATATTCATAAAAATTAATATTATTTATCTATAGAAGTGTTTATACAGATTTTACCACCTGAAGTCGTTACAAATCTATAGTTATTCACGAGCTCATTAATTCTTAATACCCAGAAAAGCAAATTTAAATACTATATAAACATATATGTATATAGATGTATATGCAAACACAGGAGAGGAAGATAAACCTGAACATAACCAGAGTAATACATTCGCCTACCTTAAGCACCGTACTGATGGTCGAAGAAACACTTAGAAAACAGGACACGCCGGTGTCACTAGAAGAATTGAAGAGAGCTCTGCCCAAGAAGGTGATGGATCAGTCCTTGAGAATTATACTTGCTTATCTGGAGAACAAGGGTTCTATACTGATAGGGCCCAAGGGAATAAGCTGGATAGCCAATGACAAACCAGAATTCCTTAGAATGATAAAGAAAGCAAGGGTAATCGATGCATGAAACCTGTAAAAGTAAGTTTTCTAGGCAACGCTTCTTACGAGTGGAAAAAACTAAACAGCATAGTTGCCGAAGAGAAATCCAAGTGCATAGAGAATTCTGAGAACCAGCAATTGCTAAAGTCAATAAGACAGAAAATTGAATTGATAATGATAAACCCACAATACGGAGACTCGATTCCAAAGAAGTTGATACCCAAGGAACTGCCTGTAGACAACCTGTGGGTCGTTGACCTGGTTGGTTTTTGGAGGATGCTATACACCCTGAAAGGCTCCCAAATAGAAATTCTCTGCTTCATACTCGAGATATGCGATCATAAGAATTACAATAAAATATTTGGATACAGGAAGAAGTGAACAGACTATTTACCACCCGAAGTGGTAAGCAAAGCATTATTTCTAACAGACCAAATATAGAATTGTTGCGTGGTGGCACACAAACAAGCATATAAACTTAAGTTAACACATATTAACTATGGTTAATATATATAAACTTAAGTTAACTGTATTGCAACAGGAGATACTGAGGTTTTTGCTCATGAAGGCTGACAGGTCGTTCAATGCCAGGGGGTTGGCAATGGCTCTTGAGGTTTCCCACCCCGCAATTTCAAAGGCTCTGCCGCTCCTTGAAAAGCAGGGCTACATCACCGTACAGAAAGACAAGGAGTCGAAGAGATTGTCCATAAAATTGAACAGGGACAACCCGTTGATGATAGGATTGAAACGTTCGGAAAATCTCAAGCTGATATACGAATCAGGGCTTGCCCAGTTCCTTTATGAAAGTTTTCCAGGCGCGACGATAATCCTTTTCGGTTCCTACTCCTTGGGAGAGGACGCGACATCATCAGACATCGACATAGCAATCATAGGTGCGAAGGAAAAGAAACTCGAACTGGAGGAATTCGGCAAATTCATTGAGAAGACGGTTGCCTTGCATTACTTTCCGTCCTTCAAGAATATTAGCAAAAACCTAAGGAACAACATACTGAACGGCATAGTGCTTAAGGGAGCCGTCGAATTGTGAGTACATGAAGAGTTTCAGGGAGTTTCTGGAGCAGGGCACGGTCAGAAAAATAAGTCCTAACGAAAGCAGGGCAAGATCGCTGGTCAACGAAGCGGAATCGAAGAAATCTTTCATGGAGTCGGTGATGAAAAGCATGCCGCGAGAAAAATTCTATCCGAACTTCATAGTCGAGACATGCTATGACATAATCATCGAGTTCATCAGGGCAAGGATGTTCTTGGACGGATTCAAATCAGAGTCTCACGAGGCAGAGGTCTCTTACATGGCAGAACTGGGATTATCAAACTACGAGGTAAGGTTCACGGACGAACTGCGTTATTTCAGGAACGGCATAAAGTACTATGGAAAGATGTTAGACATGGAATATGCAGACAAGGTTCTATTATTCCTCAATAACATTTATTCGAAACTGAAAAAGCTTATCATATAGCAGAGTCAGGATTTAAACCAAAGAGGATTTAAAGATTATTTTCTATTCTTAAATTATGTCCATAAAAACGGAATATAGTCCAGAATCCGATTCGTCCAAACAGCTCTCAAGACTGGCCGTGCGGAATTTCATCTGGACAAGGATGCCCAAAGATGAAAGAAAACAAGCCAAGATGGCGTGCTTCCCCAGTGCGGGCTTTCATGATGTCTATGAAATATCGGACCCGCTCGGAATACCGAGATACAATGTCACTGGCATCGAGTCTGATTCAAAAATATATAAGATGATGGAAAAGAACAACCCAGGAATCAAGTTGTTTCACGGGACCGACAGGGAGTTCTTCGAAACGACAAAGGACCGGTTCAGTATAGTCAGCCTCGATTACACCGACAACTTCGACAACGAGCACAAGGACACGCTGGATACAATCTTAGGCCTTCACACGTTCGGCAACAAGGGCATACTGCACACGAACTTTTACGGTTCTAGAGAGAAGGAGAGCGCCAAGCAGGGCTATATAGATGTGGTCAAGGAGATGTTCACTAGCAATGCGGTGTCGGAATTCATGGATAGTGTAGACAGGCGTGGGGACAGCATCGAGGTCACTGCCTCCATCCATGCAAATATCATTAAGACCAAGAAGATGCTGGAGAAGCTCAAGTTGCAGGAAATGCGGAACATGATAGCTTCGAATATAATCAGTAGCGCATGTAGCGGAAGTTATAGGATGTGTCTCTCTAAGATGGAAAAAAATAAAACAGACAAGAGCCGCTGGACGGACAATGAACTCTTCTTGCGCAAGGTGGCATCTACTGGGGCACCCAAAATAGTTGGTACGTACCTGCTGGATATGTTGATGTTGCCGTACTTCTGCGACGGTTTAGAGAGCTACCGCTACGTGAGCAGCTCTGGATCTCCTATGCTTACCGACATATTCGACCTCAGCACACACCCCGAGCTCTACAGATTCAAAGGCGAGCTTGATTCAAGGCCGAACGGGATATTCCTGAATGACATAAAGATTGATGAGTGTTCAGACCACCCGCTGGTCAAAAGTTTCATCAGCCAAGCGAGGAGGCCATATAAGCTCTACCAAGATTCTTTCAAGCTGATAAAGGAAAGGAAATTTTTGGGATCGTCTACAAAACCAAGAATATCAAAAGAGAAGGCTAGAGAATTGATAAAAAGAGACGTCCCATCAGAAGAGATACTCAAAACGTACAGAGGGGTAACAAAACAGCAACTAGCTGGATACAAGGCTTGGAAAACCATGAAGGAAAAATAGCTTTCTATATCGATGGTTCGACGTCACCGTAGAACATTATAAATAATTGTAGAAATCAGGATTTAAACTATCTTCTCTTATGACGCCTATAATACTCTTCGCGAATAACTTTTATGGTGTATGGAAGATACTTCTTCTGCAATCTTTCAGGAATGGTAAAGAAATCGCTGATGCACCAGCCTTTGCAGTCCTTACTTCCGCAATAGCACCTCCATCTGTTTTTATCAAAGGCACTGATGCGATAATCTACTGTTATCTCTTCACCCTTTCTAATAGGTTTTAATGCGAATTGAGACCTGACCTTAGTTATAGAGTTTGGGTCACAAGAATGGTTAAGGAACTTTTCAGGGGCTCGCATTACCTCATACGTATCATAATCAACCTCGTTCAGATGCATTCTATCGTCGCTAGATAATTTAGGAAAATCCTTCCTATGAATAATTCTACCTCTTTTAAATCTAAAAATAAATTCTCCTCTTTTGAAACTTCTCAGAGCAAAGACTCCTCTACCTTTTTTCCCAGCGTCTTTAACGATCACATCTTTTATCATGATAAAAATTAGAAATGTCAGGATTTATTAATTTAGTAAAAAATTTAAGTTTATATTTCTCAATTTTTAATAAAATATAGAATTTCATGGTGTCATTAAGCGTTTTACAAGGCACAGCCCAAGACATGGATTTAGAGGGTTTTAAAGACCACTTGGAAAAAGGTCTTGAAAGTGAGGGCTATACGCTAATAAGAAAATGTAGTTGCAAACAAGATCCGCCAAAAAAGAGAGTGCAAGAGCTCCATGAGATGTTCGAAAGATATTTTAAATCAACCGGTAAATTTTATCAACCGAGAGATGAGCAAAGATTGTACAGGGAAATCATGAATTGCTTCCATTACAAATGTCCTGGGTTAGGAAATGTTGTTTTAACAGTTGAAGGGTTTGAGGAAGTAATGGGTGATTTGCAAAAGCGAATGAGACAGGGTTTCATAGAAGGAGTTGTTGTTGGAAATGAGGTAAGACGTAAAGGCGGCAGCATACTAGAACGTTTTAGAGAATCGTTTAAACATCGCAGAAAAACTGGAGAAAGGTATTATTCGCCAAGTGTAGGGACAGTGTCACTTTACACCTATGGAAACAGCGCTGAAGGCAGGGAAGAAGATACATGCTTTGCATGCAGAGAAGGTAAGATAAGTCATTGGAATCAAAGTTGGGGTCAAAGACTAGGATTGCCGCAAACAGTCAAAAGAGTAGATGAAAATCTTTTGAAAAATTCAAGTAATTTATGAATCAGTCAGACTAGGACATCTCCGATGAGAAAATTAATTAAGATTCATCCATCTTTTCTATAGTCATCCATTTGAACCCAGATTCTGTCATGACCTTCATTAATAACCTAAGGTCCCCGTCTGTTTTGCTCCATTCAGCAAAATATCCTCTTTTCTCAGGGCATAAAGTCAAAAGGGATTTTTCTCCTATTTCTATAAAAGCTCTTTCCACTCTATGTGGTATGTTTACAGAATTTCTAAAATCATTTATGTTAAATCTTACACTAAGAATGTCTTTATCAACAGGTACTCCGCCTTGTTTTTCAATAGACTCTTCGATTATTTTTTCATCAGGTGTAGGTTTCGGATAGAATCCTTCCACTTCATCATATACTGGAAGACCAACATCTTCAAGCCCTTCATATATTCTTTTAACAACTTCACCTGGAACTTCAAATTCTGATTTCAATTCTTTGGCAACCTCCTCTCCATTGTCAGTCAATCTATAAATTGTACCTCTACCCTGTTCATAGGTAGGACGTCCAAGAATATTTCCTGCAACAAGTGGTTTGCATAACTTGTGTTTTTCTAAATTAGAATCCGTAACCGTTATCCTTCCCATTCGAAGAGCTTCCAAAACAACATCAACATATTCTGGTAATTTTTCAGGATTCTGATTTCTCATAGCTTCTTTTAAACTCTCCATTCTACCACTATCAAATTAATTGATGCTAAAAAATTAAAACTCATCTCTACGATGAGAAAATTCAAGCTTAAATCCTTTTCTATTAAAAAAGTAATTATGACTTGCGAAAACGAACTGAAGATTACAGTTGAAAGCAGAGTTCCTGAAAATGTTACAGATACCATAGAATCGTTCTGTAAAAAATCAGGTTATAGTCTTATAAGTAAATGCTCTTGCAGAGAAGATACGATAGGGCACGAATTAAAAGAGAAAAAGCTAATTACCGAGACAAGTTATGAGGAAAGAGTAGACTGTCTTCATTATGGTAGCGGAAATGATCCCGGCAAAAAGGAAGGACTTCTTTTTGTGGTTGAAAGTTCTAAATTGTTAGAAAGAAGAACAACCCCTAACTCTAAAAACAATCGTAAATTTAAAAAAGAACAGACTTATGTTGAGTCCTTTGATTTTGTATCCGGTCAAGTGAGCAGTGTAGCTTGTTACGGCTATGGAGATGGGTTCAAATCCTTTGATGGAAAAGAAGAAGCAACGAATTTTGAATGTCAACCAGATATAAATCTGCAGGAAAAACTTAAACTTCCACATGCCTTAAAAAAATTACCATTAACTATAAAAGAAAATTTAACGCTAACAGAAGATATACGCTATTTTTTAACCCCTAAAATTGTAGGTGTTTTTGAAGGGTGCTTTGAACCAGAAGAATTATCTAAGCATTTAGCAGTTCTTGATGTCTCAACAATAACAAGTTTAATTTTTGGTAGAGAAGCAAATTCGGATGAAGTAAATGCTATAGAAGAAACAACCTTTGCTGCAATAGGCTATCCAAAATGCTGGGAAAATGATAAAAAACTTTCTTATATTTCTAAAGGAGAGATAGACGTTAAAGATGAAGGTATCTCAGATGAGGAGATTCTAAATTACTTCTCTAATTAACAATATGTAAAAATCAGGATTTAATGGTTATTTAGTAAACATCAGCAAAGAATTATCGTCTTCCTCGCTATATCTTCTTCTACCTCTTCTTTTCCAATCTGGCGGCGATGGCATATTCAACAACCTTATTTGTAATATACTAAGAAACCGGGCTCTGCTGCCATAAAATCATCTTCCGCCTTCTTTATCTAATATTCTTTCCTCAAGTTTATCCAAAAATTTCTGCCTCATCACGAAAACGTTACCCACATTTACCACCCACATTTTTTACTAACCTGAAAAATCAAAGGTTATACCTAGAGTCTATCTGAATCATACTACGAATTGCTATAATTTTTTATCCACCAGAAAGTGGACGTCAAACTTATATTCATTGCCGTATTTGTCGTTGTTTTACCTTCCATGACCGATTTCTCCCTCAAAATTTGCCAAATCAGACAATTACAGAAACAGTTGTGCTTCAGTCGGTCTGTTAAAAGTTCCAATATGTCAAATGGCTATTACTATATATAGTCTTCTAGCTACTTAAAGTAATTAATATTTACTACTATTTTATAATAAAATCAGGATTTAATTCTTCTTCTAAAGATGCCATACGTCCTTGTTTATTTTTTAATCCTGGAACGTCTTACAGTCCCACCGATAAGCCCGGAGATGGATGAGACAATCACGCTTACAGCGCTAAGCATTGCAGGCAAGTTTCCAATGAGGTTGTTAGTATTTATTTCACCTAGTCCAGGAATTCCTCCGAAGAAGTACATGGCAATGAAAACACCTATCACAGCTATCACCAATCCTGCAAGCAAACCCTTCAGCAGGCCTTCGACCAGCAGTCCTGCGACAAATCCTGCGACAAAAATAGCTACCCAGATGCTCAATCCAGGAGCGAGGTATTGGACTAGGGCAAATACTATGAAACCCACTATCAGGGCAGTAATCAGACCCATTCAAACAACCTTATTATAATTAAAGTTTTTCTGGATTTAAACCTGAGCAATAGAGTCAGGATTTAAGGATAGTTTTTGCACAGCTATTCCATTTATTATAAGAAACAATTTAAGACTATAGAGTGGGGCTCATTTTTTCTTGTCCCTTTCTATTCTATTGTAAACGTGTTCTATCCCACTTCTTACCAATCTCTCGTCGCCGGGTTTCACGTTCCCCAATTTCAAACCATAGGCATAATCATGAGCATATCTTTCAATATCATATTCTCTTTTTATCGAGCTTGGTATCTTGTCTAAGATCTTTTCTATCAGTTCTTCCCTCACCGACTTTTCGAACCACATAAAAGAAGTGTCTGAAGTTAAAGATTTAAACCCTTCTAATCAGAATTCAAGGGCTATTTCTTGTTCTATTTATACCATTTCTTCTTCCAGTCCTTTATCCTGTTCTTCGTGTTGAGCATGAAGGCTCCGACCGCTATCACGAATATCAACGTCAGTATAAGCATGTTCTGTTGCGGGAAGATTATGGAGAAGATGAATAATATAAGAACGAACAAGATCAAAATCTGGGTGGTCATATTGATTAGAAAGTCTATCTCCTTGGTCTCGACCTCGTATTTGGAAGGCATGCCTCTCGATTGAAATATGGAGGAGCCGGCTATTAAAGGAGCGCTGCTTTGGATTTCCATGACTATGTCTAATCAAATCTTCCGTGCCTTTATCAGTTGTTGTAGAATTTGAATCCCCTGCTCTTGTCATCCTTTACAAGGTACAGAAAAGGGCACTCTTCTACGGCTTTACCTTTCCTCTTCATAGAAATCATGAGATTAGATGGACTAGGCTAATTAAATTGATTTTGAAGCTTCAAAATAAACTTTGGATAACATATCATCTCAGAAATATTATGCAAAGAATATTTTCAGCCCTCTATTTTATACGGAAATTTATAAGGTTATGGACGGCTTACGTTTTCCTTATGCTTTCCAGAGAGAACCTAGTTTGTTGGACAGGTTCTTTAGAGTTCGTTATCGCACCGCCGGCGATCGCTCTTTCTATCATAAACTTTACCGCTGTTTCGTAATTCTTATTTTCTCCAGATTTTTCTATAGATATTTCATCCAACTCTTCTATAACTTTCCCATCTGCATATAGTTTTAAAAATGGCACAGCGGGAGGAGATGCAACCCTCAAAAACTTTTAGATGATTTTATGATGTCTAAAAGAGAGGAATATGCAAGAGGAGCAAAGGAATAGAAAAGAAAACAATGATTAGCTTATCCCTTGTTCACGTATTCCTGCAGTATGGATATTACAGTTGTTACCATTTCTATGTGCCCTAATTCCTGGTCGCGTATGAACTTTATGCCAGACTTTACACTTTCGTTCCTGACTTCCTTTAGCAGTTCCGAATATAATCTGTGCATCTCAATCTCCCTTTTCTGCAGATTCTCCAATTCTATGGCCAAGACGGTATTATTAAAATTCATCATTATCAGAATCCTTTATCATGCCTACAAGATTGTTAAGCATACTCTCGTGATTCATGGTCTGGTTGCCTATAATCTTGAGAATTTCTTTCACTCTTTCCACTTTTTCCTCTTCAACTCCATCCCATTCAAAATCTTCTAAGAAGAATTTTGCGACAACGCTGCTGTGTCGCTCTTCGAGCTCGGAAGCATTGGTTAAAAATTTCACGAGCTCGTCCCTGTTCATACATCTAGTAGGGCAAATCAGAATTTAAGGATTATTTTTTCTTTTTCTCGCCGATAAGCGCAAGACGCCTCTCTTTCTTCTCTCCAAAGAGGGCGAGATAGAAACCTATCAAGACCAAAGACCCTATGACCACAAGATTTATGTACACCGCGAGAAAATTCATCGCAGTTTTCCCCAGCCATGCCCAGAATTGGAGTCCCAGCAGTCCGATAGCTATTGCGCCCTGAATAAGAATCTCTGCTATCTTCAGTTCCTCTTCCCTATCCCTATCCATAGGCATGCTAATCATATGTAAAACCAGCATATAAATATTTTTAGAGTTGAGAGTAATTTTAAATTCCTAATATTTGAATTATGCTAAAGGCAAAAACATGGAAATCGTAAAACCTTTAACGAAAAAAGAAATGATAAGGTTAGGCAGAGCAATAGCCGACAGTGATATAAGATTCAATAAAAAATTATCACAGATAGCATCTTCTTTAGGCTTGAAACTCCCTCAGGATGAAATAATAACGCCTGCGATGCCGGATGATGTTCTAAAGGGATATCATCAAAGAATGGATGAAGAACCGGCATTAACCGAAGAAGGGTATCTACCAAATCAAAAGAAAAATTACAGTAACAAGAAGAGATAGTTTCTTCTCTTAATTCTTTTATTGCACCTGGGCCAAAACATTTTCAATGGGATGCTGTATGTCGTATTTTAAGTTTTTGTAAACTATCATAGTCTCCGTCTTGTTTATCATTTCTAGTTCGTGTAACTTGGACAGTAGTTGAGAAAGCTCGTTCATGTCTTTGACTAGGACCTCTACCAGAAAATCAAATCTTCCAAAGAGTATATGTATTTGAGATATCTGTGGCAGTTGCATCAATGCCTTGGTTGCTTTCTCTCTGAACTTCCCTAGAGGGTCCGCTGATATCAATATGTACGCTCTTATGTTCAAGCCTAGTTTTTGTTGATCCAAGTTCACTGTGAAATTTTTTATTATGCCTTTCCTTCTCAAGGACTTTATCCTACTGAAAATGCTCTGCCTGGTCATCCTGCATAATCTTGCCAGGTCTGCAAAGGACTTTCTGCTGTCCTTTAGCAGCTCTATCAATATCTTTTTATCCTTTTTGTCTATCATACAAACGTTAATTTGTTCTTGACATTTATTAACATTTCGCTATTTTATTACGTGTATTTTTTATATATGTCATAAAATCAACGAAAAACTATATACATTGTCATAATAAAGTAATAAATATGATAAAAAAATGTCCCGAATGCAAGGGCGAACTGATTAGAGACAAATTCGATGTTGTATGCAGAAAATGCGGATTGGTGGTGGACTATCCTATATGCCTTGTTGAGCCTGAAATTTTTGAGTAAAACATGGTTTAAGTTATAATCAGTTTAATAAAAAAACTTTCTTTATTCTCATTTACGTCGATTTAGAGTTTCTGTTTGATCAAATGATTTTTATGAGAATATATGTTGGTTGCCATTCAACTAAGGATAAAAGCATTGCTCTTGTCCGCATACTGGGAGTATCCGTAGCTATTGTAATCAAATTTTTTGTCCTTTTTATTATTATATGCAAGGGCTTTGTAAGCTATGCTTCCTGCACCCAGAACAAGACCTGCAGTCAGACCTATGGCAGCCCCGAAAAACATCAATGATAATAATCTGCGGAACATGTAAAAATCGCCTCTAAACCATTTTCTTGTCCCATTTAAGTTCTCCAATCCTGAGAGAGCTCAGTATCTTTTCCATGTTGTTCTTTGGGTAATAAATATAAATGGCATTCAAGCACCACTCACCCTTTTTCGTCAATAAAAAGAATTTCTCTCTTGTCAGTTTCATGGAACCGGTTATTCCAACCTTTTCCAGTTCCTGCAGATGGTATTTAGTCTTTGCTACTGATTCTCCGATCTCCTTGGCGATTAAAGTCAGATATTTTTTCTCCTTTTTTAGGCTTTTTATTATACGTCTCTTGGTTTCGTCCCTTAACGTGTTATTTATATGCAGCGGAGCTTCTTTAACGTCTACATATCTTCCAGAAAAGTTTTTTGACTTGAACAAATAAGATGCTATCAATATTATCGTTATTATGTCGGCTAATACAAGTCCGGCTAATATCAGCAAATTTTCAATCATATAGACAATCTTCATTTTAAAACTATTTAAAAACTTTATAAAACTTTATAAAACTTTATAAAACTTCATATAAACTTATTAAACTCAATAAAGTTTAATTTGGTTGTATAAATAGAGGGTTTATAAGGGCTTTTTCTGCCATCTATTTCTTATAAAGATAAAATGGGGTGTGAAAAATGGATAAACCGCCAGCATAACCTGATAGATGGGGGATCCCCCCATTTTTTTATTTTATAGAAATCAACAGGAGGTGAAAAAATGAAAAAAACAGTAATCTTATTGACCGCTTTGATATTAACTTCAGTCATTTCAACGACGGCACTTGCTGCATGCAATGCGCCATGTGTACCAAATTGGCATTGTAATAATTGGAGTATCTGCATAGGGAAGCATCAGTTTAGATTTTGCTCTGATAGTTGCGGGCATATAAGAATAGAATTGGGGGCATGTTCTTCTCCTATATTCCACTGATTGGACTTTAAAGTGGGAAAAGTGAAGTCGCCAGCATAATAGCTGATTGGTTTCCCTTTTTTTCTTTTTTAATCAAAATTTGTCTAATTCTTCAGAAAGATTCTCTTCTTCTTCCTCATCTTCGTTCTCGTCCTCTTCTTCCTTTTTCATACTAACAATATGAAAGAACCTAAATAAAAAATCAGGATATAAGGTTTATTTTTTCTTTTGGATGAATTTAACATTCAAAGACTTTGCCAATTTTTTCAAATCCTCCATGCTCATCCATTCTGTTTTGAGGTACTTGCATATTCTTTCATCGCTCAATCCTAGCCTTCTCGCTTCATCAACAGCATAACGATACGCCTCTATCTCAGTAGGTCTGCTAGTGTAACTGAATCTCTCGTCAAAGAGTTTCTTGCCTTTCATGAACTGCTTGACATGGGCGAGCTCGTGAATCACATCTAGGTATATGTCTATGATGTCACCTTTCTTCAAATAATTGGCGCTAACTATTAGATGACCGTCTATGTCGCTCACCAGCATGTAGCCTCCCCATCCTATGAACTCCACCTTTAGGTTAAGAAGAACTTCGTTTGTCTTTCTGCCAAAAATCTTCCTGATAATTTTGATTTTCTCAAAACCCTTGAAGTAATCTTTAAAGGGATAAGTCATTACACGTGCATTGCGTTGTATCTTTACTCCTAGCTTCATGTAATCACTATTCATTTAATTATTTTTCTTTCTTCCATTTTAATCACCTCAAAGATTGTTCGGTGCCTTGGATTTTTCCTCCGTCTAGGAGGGACATCATCGGAACGAAGTTCTAAGCACCAACTTCGAATATCCCATAAACATCCACCAGCATAAAAAGAATTGGCTGAACGTTTTCAACTCGTTCCGGAGGGGATGAGTCGTTCAGCCATGTTCATATTACTATAATGGTCAGAAGTGGTATATCCCGGTTGCGAACAAAAAGTACGAACTCCGAGTATGGTCTCATGGTTCGCAAGATTTAAAAAGGGAAAAGTTCTTTCTAGAAGCTAGGCTGTTCTATCCTGTCCCATTTGTTATAACTGGACCTTATGATTTTGTATGAAATGATAATCAATATAGGACTCGCAAGCAGATAGAACGGGTTGAAAATTGATAAAAAGATGAAGATGAGCAGCACTGGAGTCAGCAGAAGCAAATATTCTGAGAATATCTTCGCGTTGTACAGGAATATGTTCGGATTAAGGCCTGCCAGATATGTTGCTACGGATAACGCATAAGATGAGATTGAGAGGAACGAGAACAATGCTGGCAAGAAATATTCAACCTGGTTGGTCCAAAGTGTAACGAGAATAAGAACGATTATGGAAACGATGTTTATTATTATGTAACTGCTTACCTTGCTCTTCATCAGAGTCGAGACCTTGACAGGTAGAAAGGCGTAAGAGGAAAAAGAATCGAACTCGGTGAACCAGTTGTAGAACGAGGACGAGATTATGCCGAGGAACATTGAGAACACTATGAACGTGTTCATTACTGGTATGAACTTGAACATCAGGGAGATTAGCAGCCAGATGAGGGCTAGAGGTATTAGGAAAGAGAATATTATCTTACCGGCACCTCCCTCGCTCCTGTTAAAGTCTAGAAAATCCTTTGACATGAACGTGGAATATCTGCTGAACCTGAACCACTTCGATAATCTTGTCAGGGAGTTCTTGAACAACCTCTTCTTCTGAGGATAGTCTACCTTCAAGAAATAAAGGGAGAGTGACGAAGGAATTATTATTACAGCTAGAGATAGGATGACCTGACTAACAGAAGGCAGATATGAGAATGATAGCATTGGCAACAACAATAGGGCACTAAGGTTGTAGTAATTCGTTGCGAGCACTACCATGACAGCAAGTGCAATCAAAATGCCAACCAGTAGCTTGCTTGAATGGGCATAGATTGTTGAGAGCAAGAAGACCACGGACAATCCCATCAGGAACGACAGGGTCAGTATCAACAGCAGCGATAGTGAGTAAACAAAGCTTATTGAAATGAAAGGCGACGCGATGGCGAACCCGAGAGCAAAGGGGAGTATCCACAGAAAGAAATAATATATTATGTCCTTCACAAAAAAGTTGGCGAATATTTTTTTCTCAGAGACAGGGAGGGTCCTCGATGAGTATGCCAATAGGCTGGCGTGGCCGAACCTCCTGTTCATGATTTCCCTGCCGAACAGACCGAATGATCCGACGCTCAGACCGAACAGTATGAAAGTGTATTGAAATATTATCAGTATCTGTCTTACAGGTATTATCAAGTTCAGCAGAGGGAGAAACAGAGAACCTGCGAAAGCTATTATCAGGAGTATCACAGGGAACAGTGCAAACATGAAACTTCCGAAAAGTGTTGAATGTATGCGCCACTCTTCTTTTATCATGTTCTTGAATATCTCTAGCATCTCAAGCCTCTTTCACTAATTTTAAGAAAAATTCTTCAAGGTGCTGCCTTTTCTTCTTCAGGTCCTTGATTGGGCCTTCGTAGACTAGCCTACCCTTATCTATCACTCCTATCCTTGTGCAGATCTCTTCTGCGACCTCGAGGACGTGGGTGCTGAAAAATATTGTGCCACCGTTCTTGACATAGTTCTGCAGAAAATCTTTTACCTTTCTTTGTATTACAGGGTCCAAGTTTATCAGGGGCTCGTCAATGAAGGCGAGCTTTGGTTCATGCAGAAAAGCTTGAGCGAACATAAGTTTCTGTCTCGTTCCTCTTGACAAATCCTTGCATAGAACATCTCTCTGGTCTTCGAACTCAAGGTATTCAAACCACTTGTTGCACCTCTCATCAATATTGTCAAGATTTCTTATCTTTGCAACGAAATGCAAATACTCTTCTGATGTAAGGAAGCTTGGTGGTGTCTCCTGTTCTGGGATTATTCCTACTAGTTCCCTAATCTTTATCGGATTTCTCAGCACGTTTGTTCCAAGCACTGTGGCGTTACCTTTAGTAGGCTTTAATTGACCTGTCAGGAGCTTTACTGTCGTTGTCTTTCCAGAACCGTTGGGACCGAGCAGACCGAAGAGTTCGCCTTCCTTTATGGAAAGCGAGAGATTGTTGACCGCTCTAAGTTCTCCATAGTCTTTGGTCAGATTTTTAATTTCAACCGCATTATTCATGCAGAATATATGAAGTTCGAAATTTAAAATGTTTCTACAAAATTATATTTCTTCTTATTGTTAAGGTTTTCCCTTATAATTCAACTTGAAATCCCCAAACCTCTTTTCACTAGTATTGTTCCTATCGGTATTGACAAAATAGTCTTCTATTTTAATGTCATCAATTATCTCTGGTAATTTCTTCGCCAATCCTGAGATTACATCCTTTCTTATTCGCTCTAGTTCTGAATGTGACCATCTGTTACGGCCATTAGATATTATAATTCCTTTTTCTCTTGCAAGAGAATAAATCTCCCCATCCAAAACATTATTAACAGTTTGGCTTATCGTAATAATCCTCAAGTCCTTTACCTTCAATGAGTATCTTTTCTCGAGTAGGTTGGACAAGGCTTCCCGCTCTTTCTCCTCTTCTTTCGCGGACTCATGCCTCAAGGACATGGACGCTGCTTTTATAGACTTTATGTAAGAGTTTAGTATGTCTTCTGATAGGGACAATTCGTCAACTTCCCTCATACTCATTTAAGGTATAGTAAGAAATTTATATCCATAATTCCACCAGTCTGCGACCAGTGGATTGTTAAGGATTTAAATTTAACTTTGAAAACATTTTCATGGACTATGAGAAGATTAGAAATGAGTGGAGCGACCAAGATGCTAGAAGCGTCAGAAGAAGTTCTCTGCCTCAATACCCACAGTACTCTTTGATGTTCTATAAGAGGATGCCTGTTGCAGACGGAATGAAAATTGTGGACGTCGGATGCAACGATATCAAACAATGGTTCAAAGTTCTTAGGGACAGAAAGAACGTTCAACTGTTTGGAGTAGACATTTCTCCGATATATGTTTCTTTGATATCATTTGAAAAAGCTCTTCCTTACAAAAGAGGCATAGAGAATGCTGGCAACAATAACCGAGTGAAATTAATTTTGAGAAAGAATGAAAGGCTTCCGTTTCCTAATGACTTTTGCGATATGTCTGTTGCCATAGAAGAAGTAATTTATGCTGGTAAAAGAGTTGAGAAAGAAGTGGAAGAAGTCAGGAGAATTGCCAAAACGGGAGGAGATGTCATACTAACGTTTTCTCATAAGGGTCTCTGGAAAGATTTACCATCAGAAAATTTAGAGAAGATAAAAAAGAGATATCAGGTTCCTTTGATAGAGAGCAACATCGCAAAGTTTGAAGATGGAACTGAATATGCTGTGTTCGACGAGAATGGTGTTAAGAGCTTATTGGAGAGAGTAGGGCTAAAACCTGTTACAATGGAAACCTATCCTCTAAAAAAATTAGGTTCTAAGGATGGGTTCTTTCCTCTAGGAAGCAAGTCCACTATTTATGTCGAGTCTAAAAAGATATGAATCAATCTTCTTTGTCAAGCCAAGAGAATTTGCGTTGCAACGTCTTAGAATAGTATTTTTTCCAGTCGAAATTCGCTTTCTTGCTCCATCTGTGGTATATCCTAGGGTCGATGTAGCTTTTGAGAGAGGTGTTAAGATTATAATCCTTGGTCTCCTTCATCAGTGCTATCTTGAGCTTCATGGCTTTTATTTTTTCTTTTGTCTTCTTGCCCTTTTTTAGTTTCAATTTTTCCAAGTTCTGTTTCTTCTTTTCAAGCGACTCTTTCCATTTCTTAGGCAACTTTCTCTTGTGGTTGCAGACCACTGCCGCCTGTAAGTTTGCCATGGTCGCTATGTATTTTTTATAATATTCTGGGTCATCTTTGTTGATGCTGTTCTTGTCCAGATAATCTCTTACAGCCTTTGAGGCGTGATAGGTTCTGAAAACCTTTGCGGTAACGCCTTCCACCATTTCGCTTAGGAATGCATTTACATCCTCGGATTTAACACCATCAAAAACAAAAGACTTAGAATCAGCAATGAATTCTTTCAGATTCCTCACGATGCTCTCAGGCAACACCATTTCCTTCTCCCACTTTACATAATCCTTACCAATGAAATCAAATTTAACAAGGTTGCCAGGGCATATGGTTATATTTTTAGGCGTCAGGGTGGTTGCACCAACTGTGTCAGCCTCGTCTTCGTCTTTCTCGTCGCCGACCCTCATGCTCAAGGCGTCAATCAGATAGCAAACAGTCGCTACTTTTCTTTTCTTGATGTCATCAGAATCAAGATTTTTTTCTATATGCTTTTGTATGATTTCAAATTTATTTTCAAGGTCTTTCGCCTTGTCAAATTTCTCCATCTCTCTTTCCTGTTTCATAGGAGACGTGTCTGATAACCAAACATATTTCTCCTTTCCACGGAGCTTATCATCCCATTTGGCGATCCACAAAAAGTCTTGGTTCCACACAATATGTTTCCATTTCCTAGGCGGTACTTTAGAATCAGGGGAAAGGTTCAGAGTCACATCGCTTTCCTTTGCTCCTTCCTTCCACTTGCCTCTTAAAGGATGTTTGCCTCTTCCCATGAATATGCTGCTAGGTTCTGCCATATAGTTCCCTAGCTCGACTTTCTGGTCATCGATGATAGCATAACCATATTTTTCCTTGTTAGCCTCACGTACAACCTTTCTTTCTGCAGCTAGTTTCTTCTTTTCTTCCTTTGGCATTTTTTCTTTTGCTTCCCTTTCCTTTTCAACAAAATTCTTTATCTCAGAAAAGTCAAAGTCCTCAGGAGATGCCCTTCCCATCCCTAGAGCCTTGCAAAAGTCCTCGAAGAAATTTCTTACAAATACCTTGTCCTCTACATATTCTGTTCCGAGTTTTCTAACCCATGCAACAGCCATCTCCTCTTGTTCAGGAGTTAGATTAATCTTCTTACTTCTAAAGCCTATGCTAAAGCCTTTTGGCTCGTATCTAGGTATGATTATACCGTTGTGGGATAGTTGTTTCATCTTAATCATTTAGAAACATTTAACATTTATAAAATTTAAGTTTCTATTAATTAATAACTGATTTGAATGGCAAAAAGACGCAGGCCAAGACGAAGACGCTCTGATTTGACTGATAGAGAGTACGAAGAGCTGGAGAGTAAAATAGAGCAAAGAAGCAGGGAGTTCGCTGAGGAAATAGAGCAACTTGGTAGAAGGCTCGGCATGGACATAGAGCATGCTGCCAGAGGACATGAGAGAGAGCACAGGGAAAGATGGTTCAGAACCTTTGGTCTAATGGGTCCGTTGGTAGGCAGCATATTCGGCATCATATTCCTAGCGTTCGGCCTATGGGTTCTAAGTTTCATTAATCTATCCTTGGGGAGCATCTTTATTTCAGACATCTCGAATTTCTTTTTCGCAAACCTTCATTGGCTGTTTGCTGCTTTCCTGTTCTTCGGTTACAGCAATTATTTCTTAATGAGGTTTCCAAAGACCTACTGGTTGTTTTCTCCCATAGTTGGTGGTCTAGGCACGGTTTTTGTGCTATGGATTTCTGCATCGGTGCTCAGAATTATTAATGTTTATGCTAGCAGCAATTTTATAACGGCATTGTCAGTTTTTGTATATGGAAACCTGTGGGGGATATTCTCTGCATTGGTTGTTTTCGGCTATGCGGTAATATTTTTTAGGAAATTAATGAGCATGGAATAGACGATGTTTATAAGCTAAAAACCTCAATTCTATTAAAGGTGCTTTTAAATGGTAAATTATGAAGAATCTTTTAGAAAACCGTTCACCGATTTAGTAAAGTTATTGATAGGCATAATACTCAGTGTGATACCAATAGTTAACTGGATTGCTCAAGGATTCATAATAGAGTGTTCCGGATTGGGAAAGAACAAGCCCTCGAAGAACATGCCAGAGTGGAAAGACATATGGGACTACTTTGTGAAAGGTCTGCTCTCATATATAATAGCCATAATCTATGCTATCCCAGCAATAATAGTTTTTGGAATAGCTGCCGGATATGCAGTCGGTTCTCTGATGACAACTTTCATGGGGGTGATGCCCGAAGGGTTCGCATCTTCTATGATGGCAAATCAAGCTCCTAATGGAGCGATAGCACAGATGCTGTCACAGAATTGGATGCTTGCACTGCCAACTTTAATTACAGTGGCTCCTCTGATACTGCTTGGCTTGTTGCTACTGTTGATTGCGTCTTATCTATCTCCCATGGCAATCTTGAACTACTTGAAGAACAAAAAATTCAGTAAGGCTTTTGATTTTAATTTTGTCACAGGCAAAGCATTCAAGGTCAATTATTTCATAATCTGGTTAGTGGCAGGTGTGATAACATTGGTCTTAAAGGCAATTCTATCTTTCATACCGTTTGTAGGTTCAGCCATAGCATTTTTCATATCCGGTGTTATAGCCTATAGCTTGTTCGGTCAGTTTTACAGAGAAAAATAGCTTTGTTTTTTGTTTCTTTTATATTTTAACTAGACATGATTATTAATTTCAGAATACAACATTCTTAGTATGATTAAGGCCATTATCTTTGATTTGGACAACACGCTGATAGACTTTATGAAGATGAAAAAGCTTAGCTGCGAGGCTGCTATGGACGCCATGATCTCCGCTGGCCTGAGAATAGATAGGAAAAAAGGGATGAAGATTCTATTTCAATTGTATCATGAGCACGGCTTGGAATACCAGAAAATATTTCAGGTGTTCCTTAAGAAAGTTCTTGGAAGAATAGACTATGGAATAATGGCTGCAGGCATAATTGCTTACAGAAGAATAAAGGATGGCTTGCTCTACCCTTATCCGAATGTTGTCAGCACCTTAAACGAGCTGAAGAAGAAATACAAATTGGCAATCCTTTCAGACGCCCCGAGATTGCAAGCGTGGATAAGATTGGTCGCGATGAACATTCAGGACAAGTTCGATATTGTTGTGACCTTCGATGATACCAAGACTAGAAAACCTAACAAAAAACCTTTTTTGTATACTCTCAAAAAACTAAGATTAAAACCGGAAGAATGTTTGATGGTTGGTGATTCTTTGAAAAAGGACATAGCTTCTGCTAAAAAAATAGGATTTAGAACCGCCTTTGCCAAATATGGCTTGAACACAACAGAAAGTGCAAGAGTAAGGCCTGATTATGTTTTAAAATGCAATATAGGAGAATTGTTAAGAATTATCTAGTTGATCTTTTTCTTTCTTCATTTTCTGATATACCAGAAAGTGCTTTTGCTTCTTCTTCGTCTATCAATGCTATAGGAAGTATTCGACCTACTTTTTTAAAGTATGCAAAAATTCTGTTTCCTTCTTCATTTCCTATTTCTTTGACATCCTTTTTATAATATCTTAGTTCGATAAAACCTTTTGCAAGGAGAACTGGAAGTCTTTCTATGTCAAGATCACCGGCAGTCATATTCTCTGAGCGTTTGATGCATTCAATTGCTTCTTCTGGGATTAGGACTCTGTAGCCATGTTCTGACAAGGTTCTTCTATCTTCCTCGCTTTTTGATGTTGCGAAGTAGCTCATATCGAATCTGCACACGTTTTTTGTCATAATAAAAATTATGAAAGAAAGCTTTAAATTTATATGACTTTCCCTGCTTTAGTGCTTTCTATCAGTCTTAAAATTTCATCTTTCGAATAATCGCGTTTCTGAATCTCTAAAACTATAGGTCCGTCAACTTTTTTGAGTAGCCTTTCAATCAGCTCTACATCTTTCATATTACTTCTGTTGGGCATTTCATGACTATCTTTCTCACCTTTGTTTCCGTTGAAATGAATAGAAGCTACAGGATAAGGCAGTTCTAAAAATTTCTTCAAGGGTTCTTCAGCCATGTTAAGGTGCCCTGTGTCTATAACAAGTGAAAAATCCTTTCTATCACCAATTATTTCAGAGAAATGCCACGCTTTATTCCCTAACAGGCTGTATCCGGGATTTCTATAAGGGTCGTGCTGTGTTTCCAGGCCGATGGTTGTCTTAAGCTCTAAAGATTGGAAGAATTCTCTACCGTTTTTAATAGCTTCTGCTTCTTCCTGTTTCTCAATACTGTTAGGGTAATCCAGCATAGGTAGATGCAATGTTATAAGTGGATAAAGTTCATTCTCTTGTACAAGAGCGTCAAAATCTTTCAATATCTTGGCATAAATAGCCTTAGATTTATCAGATATAAAGTCTAGACTATACTTGTTACCTTCGATGTTTGCAAAGGAATTATAAGGATGAATGTGATATTCTACTCCGTATTCTTTTTGCAGTCTTCCTAACTTCTTAAAATCTTCAGTTATTACCTTCCCTTCAGGTGAGACCAATAAAATATTGTTATTGTTCTTAACCATTATATGTTCTATACCAAAATCTAGCCAACTTTTTGTACTTTCCTCAATTGTTTTTCCCCAATAATTGTTTTGACCAGCCAGCAACATACTTTTAATTAAATAGAAAGATTTTAATACCTTTCGCAGATAGATAGAGCTATTTAAACTTTTTTAACAAAAATTTTATTATGGAAGCCGAGGACAGCAGTAGGTTTAAATTATGAGCCTGAAGTGACTGTAAAATAGATGTTTCTCTACAATAATGCTTCTAAATAAAGAATTGCAAAATCCTATAATGAGAATCGATTCTAAGGGTAATTCTTGGCTGTCTATTTCAGAGTTCAACATACAATGCTATTGCGAGATGCAGTTAAAATTCATCTGGCAAGGAATAAAGATAGAAACGGAGAAGATGATGAGAGGCTCCTCTGTGCACAACGACAAATTCCAGCAATTCAAAGAGCAGACAGAAGGTTTGGAAGAAGTGGATATAGTTAATGCCATAAAAAGAGCGATTGAAAGGCAGGAGAGATTCGCAGGAAGGGAAGTTTTCATAATATCACCAACCTTTAGGCTGAGAGGAGTCATGGACGCGATAGAAATAGGGCCTGAAGGAATAGTGATAGCTGACGACAAGCCTATAGACTATCCTTATCTCTCTGTAAAATCACAGCTAGCCGCTTATGCAGTAGCCTTCAAGGACAGATACAGACCGCCTTTGGACATTTTTATGATGGTTAAAAACAGGGACAAGGGTGTTATAGTCTGGGAGGATGTCTTTTCTCAGGACTGGTTTGAGTTTGCTCTCGAGAAGATAAATAGAATGCATGAATTAGCCTTAGGCAAGAGAGAATTCGAGCCAACCACAAACCCCAAGAAGTGTTTGTCATGCTCTTACAAGGATATATGCGATAAAAATTGTCATAGAAGTTGAATTTTAAAACATAAAGATTAAAAAGACTTATCATTCAATTCTGAAAAGCTTAAATCCTAGGGTTTTTAATAAATTTATGGTACGTTTACCACTAAAAGAGAGTGTATAAAATGGCAAAAAAAGTACCAATTGTATCTAGTAAAGTGTCGCTACGTGATTTAACATCTTATAAACAAATATTTAAAATGTTTGGTCATTTATTTGAAAGAAACAGTATAAATTCAAAACCAACAGAAAAACCTAGTACCGGCTATCTATGCGAAGAGTGCACAGTATGCAATAATGTTTGTCGCGCTTTATACCCAAGCACTGTTTCGCTTCCTCTTGAACCAGATTATTATGGGCCATCTACACGTGTGGAAAGGGAGCTGGAAGAAATGAATGAAAGAGATTATAGCGAAAACCTTCTAATAGAAAATTCGGAAATTGAAAGTCACTAGTAAGAGTTACGATCACTTAACAGGACCTTATATCTCTATAAATAACAATATAAAATTTTTTATGTACTTTACAGTACATGGATTCTCTTTAATAAGGCCAAGAAAATTATCTCTTAGTAATTATTTTGCAATACAAACCTTGCCCTGAATGCTCTTTACATACTTTCCGCAGTTAGGGCATATCCTCTTATATTTCGGAATATAAGTATTGCACTTGGGACAGTTCCTATTAAAGTTTATCCAAGTCATTCCTCTCTTTTCCGATATCCTTCTCAAATTATTCATTTTCTCACCAGAACCGCAAGATATATTTCCTCTCCACTGGTATTTAAATCTTACAACTATTTTATATCAAAGATTATAAGGCTCTATTTTACCACCATCGGTTGTGAGTAAATAATAACTATGAAGGCAGAAGAAAATTAGATTATGAATGATTTTTGGGATTTCACCTTCCTGTTTTTGGATAGATTTGTGTTTTCAACTAAAAAAGAAGAAATTTTTTATGGCTACGAGTCCTTTAATTAAGTTTTATATATATTACCTGTAAATTAGTTTTATGAGCCAAACAATCAGAGAGGTATTCTGGGACGACCTGAAGGATGATGTAAAATTTTTCATGAGAAATTTCAAGGAAATAGTAAAAAGAACTTGGCTGGACTTTCTAAGCGACTTTAAAAGTGATTAGCATTGATGGCCAAACGGTTTATAGGATAATAGGAGTCATTTTTTGGATGATCGCTATCATAATACTCATGGCAACCTATGGAATTTTTGCAAAGCCTTCTTTGGAAAAAGATTTGAGCAAGGGCGCCTTCTACGAGTCGTTAACTTCCTATAATGTATACTTTGTATCAAGTATTTTGCTGTTAACAGCAGGAACATTTTTGATAATTTACCCGTTCAAGAAATAATTCTATTTTTTTGGTATAAACATTGGCACTTTTTCTTTGTATTTTTTATATTTCTTCCCGAACTTTTGCATCAAGTGCATTTCTTCATGCAGTGCCATTAGATACCATACTATGACAAACATTATTGCAACAACCAGCATTGGTAATATAGGCATTATTATCAGAAAACCCAAGTTCAAAAGCATCCTTCCAAGATAGACAGGGTGCCTCATCTTCGAATATACGCCGCTGGTAACGAGTTTTCTGACTTCTTGCGGATGGCATTGAGGCTTTCTCAATACTGCACAGGACTGTGATTCAAAATAGAAACTTAGCAACACTATTGGTGTGCCTATTGCCGTCCTAAGTATTAGTAAACCTGCTGTCGCATCCCTGTAGAACAGAAAGAAGACCAGATTTATAAAAACAATGTTAATAATGTCAAAATAAAGAGGCTTTATGTAAAACTTAGACATACAATCACTTTAACATTTTCATGAACTTCTCAGGGTTCGAGGGTGTTATCATATAATATTTACCTTTTTTTGTAGTTATAAGAATAGAGTCCCTGAGGTTGGTTATTATAGAACCTACCCAACCTAAACTTGGTACATAAAAGTAGCCAGAGTAAAGGCTAGCACCGACTCTAAAGTGTATGGGTACCATAGTCTTTTCGACTTTCTTGATGTCCTCTATTTTCAACTTTATTGTCATAAAGGGCGACCACGAATAGAGTAGGCCGTCCTTTATTGTGTATCTAGTTCTATAGAGGCCTATCGTTACAGCCAAAATCAACAGTAGAACGAAGGCCATTACAGCATTGAAAAAGGTTGCCGCAAAATAAGAGGCTTCAAACATTGTATAGTCATACACAATTAGATAGAGAAAAGCAATAAAGATCAGTATAGTTAAGTACATACCGCCTATCCATTTGCTTATAATTGGTCTGTTTATTACCTCCTTTGCCATAATAGTATTCTATTTTCATATTAAATATATTTCCAGTTCCTTAAACCTTGTAGAAACACAAAAACTAAGATACATAGGATAAACCTAACATTCTTTGTTAATTATATAGGTTACTTTTTCTAACTATTTGTATGAACTGGAAGCAGTTCCTGAAACCAAACTGGAGAAAGATTTTGATATTTGTTATTTTAATTTTTTTATCTTCGTTTTTTATTTGGAACTTTTTGCCAGTAGAATGGATGGGTATAGGTTTTCCAATTCCTTTTTATGAAATGCAATGGGGAGCACCTGCATTTGGTATTTCACAGCAGCCAGTCGAAACTAGTATAAATTCAATAGGACTTATTGCAGACATAATTTTTTGGTATCTTATGTCATGTCTTATAGTCTGGTTTTATGATAAGTTTAGAAAGAAATCCATATAATTAACATTCTTGGTTAGGTTTATAGGATAATCTTATTGCTGAATAAAAAGTATATAGGGTAAGCACTAAGTTTTAGTATTATATTTTTTACTTTCTATTACACCTATTCTATAGACTACATGTTTTCCCATTTTCATATTCAGAAGAAAGTTTTTCATTACAATATTGAGGTATGAGACTTATGCCTTTGCAAAAACCCATAGCTTCAGCCATGAGTGTGCTGGGGAATGTCAATTCTTTTATTCCAAAAATCCTATCAATTACAATGCCTTTTTTATCAGTAAAAAGAATACCAACAGATGCTGCGCCATTCTTTTTTAGATGGTGACTATCTGTATAGACTTTAAATGGGTATTTTAATGTTGATTTCATTGCTTTAGAATAAGTTAAAAAATTTTAAATCCTCTTTCGCAAAATTTAATTTCTATTCTTCGATACCAAAAAATTTATATTTCTTCTCCATTCATAATAATTCAAGTACCCTCTTTCTGAATATTTTCCAATCCTTAGACATTATATGAATACCGGAGGCTGGTTTGTGACCTCCGCCGCTGGCGTCCTTGAGATTCTTTATCGCCTTCTCTGCAATGCTGGCACAGTTAACTCTCTTGTCCTGCCTTCTGAGGCTCATGCAAGTCATCTTACCGTTCTTCCTTGTCACAAGCACAGTATAGTGAGGTTTTTCAAAGCTTATTTTCGTAGAAATAGGAGAGCTTATGGAGAATTTGGTGTTCAGTTTCAATATTATTAGTTTCTTGTCTTCTATTATCTCAGCATTTTTCTTCCAGTTATTCATCGTCGAGACTATTTCACCTTCTATTATATCGTAGAATTTCTTCAACCTTCTAGTGTTGTTTGTCTTGGCTTTTAATATGTCGTTTGGAGAAGAGGTTTCTAGGCATGCTCTATAGCCTGTCATCACACCTTTGCTTCCAGAATAGTAATAACCTGATGTTATGATATCATTGGTTAGTCTTAATTTAGGTAAGGTGATTTTATATTTTTTATAAATTCCATCCAAAAAACTTTTCCATGTATCTTCGCTCTTATCGTTCACAATTCCTATTCCTGCCAACCAATCTAGGTCTTCTATGTCTGTCAGTTTGCTGCAGACGTCATAAACAATCTTGCTGGTGCAATACTTGTAAGAAACAAACTTGGTTTTCCATAGGTTCGGGTTGACATGCAATATTTTAGAATTGTTCAAATTCCTATGGATCTGGTGATGGTCTATTATCAGAATTCTTGATTTTTCTGCCAATTCCAGCATGTATTCTGGTTTTTCATCGACAGCGGCATCAACCGTTATTATGACATCGAATTTTTTACTATTGATTTTTTTTATCATGCTCCTGTCTATAAAAGACAAGCCATGGTTTGCAGGCATTGCTTCGGGCATTTTTTTGAAGGCTCTTTTCAGTGTCTTGGCAAGAATGGCCGCGGATCCGATTCCATCACCATCAGTATCAAAGATTATCAGCACTTTTTTGTTACCATTTTCCTTTATGAATTCAGCGGCTTTTTTTAGCATTATAAATAATTCATATCCTGCTTTTTTAAACATTCTTTAGATTTAAATTTTTTGGCTTCACTAATAATATAATTGATTTTCTATGTACCAGGAAACAAAGCATAAGAACACGGTGCGCACTCCAGATGGAGAAATAGTAGATTCTAGTACGGGAGAAGTCCTAGGCTATGCAACGGACAGAGGCCCTGAATGGAGAGCTTTTGATGACGATCAAAGGGCAAAGAGGACAAGAGTCGGAGCTCCATCGACCTATACTGTTCATGACAAGGGTTTATCGACTGCTATAGACTGGCATGATAGAGATATTTATGGAAAGAGTTTAACATCTGGACAGAAATCACAGTTTTATAGATTGAGGAAGTGGCACAGAAGGACAAGGGTTTCAGATTCTGCAGAAAAAAGCTTGTCTAACGCACTTGCCGACATAGTTAAGACGTCCAAGGATATTGCTTTACCAACAAACGTAATAGAGACTGCTTCTGTAAATTACAGAAAAGCAGCCAAAGATGGCCTGTAGGCAATGTGGTATTAACAGATCTCTTAAAGAGATTTCAGAATATGTAAATATGCCTGATAAGAAAGATAAAAAAGAAGTTAAAAAACAAGTTGGTCGTGACTTTTTATTTCTTGTTAAAGAAATGGATTATTACGATAAGATTAAACCTGTTGAAAAAAGTAAAATAGTTTCTAAATTCTCAAACCAATTAACATATCAAGGAAAAATAGAAGAAATAGCCAACAAGATAGTCTCAGCTGCAAAAGAAATTAAACTGACTTCAGGAAGAGGCCCAACAGGTGTTTGTGCAGCGGCGACGTATATAGCGTCTATCCTAGCAGGTGAAAAGAAAACCCAGAGAGAGATTGCGAAAATGGCTCAGGTAACAGAGGTGACAGTGAGAAATAGATACAAAGAGTTAGTGGAGAGATTGAATTTTAGATTTTGCTTATAACTACTTATTCTCTTGTTTTAAGATCTGTGGAAGCATTAATGGAGGTGGTGGTAACTGTAGGTCATCACTTAGAAGTATGGCTTTTTTAGAGCACTTGTCGCCAACAATTCTGATTACCTGCATTTTAATGTCCTCAGGCAATTTCTTGTCTTTCTTCCAATCTTTTATAATCTTTTCATTGTCCTCTCCGATGAAAATAACGTTTCCATCTATGTTTATCTCGCCTAAGTTCTTGTTCTTATCACCAATGTATTTTGTCGAGTATGCAAACTCTACTGACAAGCCTTTGCTCTTTAATGCGGGCAACTCTAATTCTTTAACTTCTGTTATGTTCATGTTGCTGTTTACTTTTACAGAACCTGTCATTTCTTCATGCTTCCTTCCTCCCATTGATTTTAAACCTATTCCTATCATTGGCATATTATCACGTGTTAATAATTGAGACAATAACTATTTATTTATTAACATTTAAGCAAATTAATTTTATGAAAATAAGAACTCTTACATACAAGAAACTGATAATACAGCACTTGAAAATACTAAAAAGTCTTCAAAGAAGTTCCGGCTTATTCATTGCTTCAAAAAATAGAAAAACAGGTTATGATAAAGCCTGGCTGAGGGATAATTTCTATGAATGTCTAGCATTTGATATAATTGGAGATTGGATAACTGTAAAAAGAACTTATAGAGCATTGCTTAACATATTCCTCAAACATGAATACAAAATAGACATGGCAATCAAGAAAAGGCCTGAACATACCTATGAATTTATACATGCGAGATTTAATCCTGATACGTTTGATGAGTATTGGGAAGAATGGGGAAACAAGCAGAACGACTCAATAGGTGCTATATTGTTTATGATAGGTGAGTTGGAACATTCTAAAAAAATAAAAATAATTGAAAATAAAAATGATTTGAGAATAATAAATAAACTTGTTATGTATCTCAACACGATAGAATATTGGCATGATAAAGACTCTGGCATGTGGGAAGAAGAGGAGGAAGTTCATGCAAGTAGCATTGGCGCATGCGTTGCAGGCCTTAAGAATATAAAAAATATTAAAGGAGTAGATGTGCCTGATGAACTTATAAAAAAAGGAGAGATATCATTAAACAGTATATTGCCAAGAGAGTCAAAAAAGAAGTTTGTCGACCTTGCTTTACTTTCTCTAATTTGGCCTTATAACATAGTAACAACTCAACAGAGAGATGTCATATTAAAGAATGTTATTTATCATTTAGAAAAGAAAAGGGGTGTTATAAGATACAAAGGAGATCACTACTATAACAAAAATCCGGATAATTATAGTGAAGAAGCTGAATGGGTTTTTGGGATAAGTTGGCTTTCAATAATATTCGATAAATTGGGAGAGAGAAAAAAAGCCAAACACTACTTGAAAAAGGCAATGCCTTTGGTCACGCCACGAGGTGCAGTACCTGAGCTTTACTTCTCAAACTCTCCTAAATTCGATGAGAATGCTCCGTTAGGATGGGCAGAAAGTTTGTTTATTGTTGCTTTGTACGAATTTAATAAGAAATATAGATTAGGGAGATGAATTAGTTTTATGGTTAAAAAGGCCTTAATGGTGATTTCTCCCACTGATTTTAGAGACGAAGAATTTTTTGAAACTAAGGAGATACTCGAGAAGTCGAACATAGACGTTACTGTTGTAAACTCGACTGGCCAGCCTTCAAAGAGTTCTTTTGGGAAGATTGTTACACCAGACAAGAATTTTTATGACGTTGACGAGAAGGACTTTGATGCGATTGTTTTCGTGGGTGGTTCCGGAACTACAGTTTATCACAATCACAAAAGGACTTTAGAGCTAGCTAAAGAATTTTATGAATCAGGAAAGGTTGTAGCGGCTATATGCATCGCACCAACTATTCTCGTAAATGCAGGAATTTTAAACGGTAAAAAAGCTACGGCGTTTCCTTCTGAAAGAAATAGGATAAATGCAATAGGAACTTATACTGGCAATCCTGTTGAGGTCGACGGGAAAATAATAACTGCCAATGGACCTTTGGCAGCAAGGGAATTTGGAAAAAGGATTGTAGAGGCTTTGAAGTGAAGCTAATAGTTCTATTATTAACTTTAGTTCTTGTTGGCGGATGCACACAGATGAACTCCACGCCTATACCGGTTAACCAAGAGGCAGCAAGTCTTTGTAATCAAATTTGTAAATCATATGATAGGAATTTAAGCAGTGGTCCATGCCTTTCTGACAATAATCCTGACTGGAATGTTAATGACTGGGTTTGCGATGTTGCTCATTCACCTAGACAAGCAGTAGATGACTTACCAGAGAACCAGTGCCAAGCTTTCAGAAATGGTCAAGCTCATCACTTTGTTGAGGTTGATACCAGCTGCAATTTGATAAAAGTCGTCTAAAGTTATTTAAAAACATTGAGCAAGATTAATTTCTTAAACACTAAAAATATAGAATTAATTAAACAGCCCCCTAGTGTAGCGGCCAAGCACGACTGCCTCTGGAGCAGTAGACGTAGGTTCGAATCCTGCGGGGGCTACCTTTTTTATTGTTCAAACCATATAATATTATATGGTGAAAATCAATTCTTTCCGCTTTGGTTCTTTGAAAATAAACAACAAGACCTATGATAATGATATGACAGTTCATTGGGACGGTGAGCTAGTGCCTAGAGAATCGGACCACAATTTTTCCAAGGGAGATTTAATAGATCTTTTAATCAAAGGTCCTGATACCATAGTCATCGGTACGGGCACGGCTGGCTGCGTGAAAATAGAAAAGGCTGCGGAGAACTTCGCTAGAACTAAGAACGTCGAGTTGATTGCCAAGAAGACGCCAGAGGCCGTAGAGGAGTTCAACAAGCTATCCAAGGAAAAAAAAGTGATAGCAGTGATACACGTAACATGCTGACTTGACGACCAGAATCAAACAATGAGCATATGATTCAGTTTAAATCCTTTTCTGTACAAATAAAATTCATGAATGGAAGTTACGGTGTACTGCTTAGCGATAGAATAATAATAAATCATTGCCTGAGTCACGCAGATGATTTAGAAAGTTCGGTTTATAATAAGGATAACTCTGAATTTTGTAGTTTTTTAAAACAATGTGATCCGCCAAGGGCTCTGATAACAAGTAGAATAAAAGATAGTGTAATAGATTTCATGCACAAAAAATTAAGATATGATAGGAGAAAGAACAACTGTTTTCAGAGATTTTATGGCCTAGGAAAGCATGTCATAGTAAAAAATATTAGTTATAATAAGTTTGGCGAAATTCTACCAAAGATAGAAGGTTTTTTTGATGAGTTTAGAAATCAAAATTGTAATGGTAAGATTAATCTGACTCAGATTTCGCCTAGTTATAGAAATTTAATAAGGGGTATTTACGGTTCCGAAAAAACATTGTTGGCCAAGCCGGAAGCAGAAGATGGAAAACTCCTGTACGAGGCAGTCTGCTTGTCTAAAGAATACCAACCTCTCTTTCTTGCATCACTGGATGAGCATTTTTCTGGAGAAATAGTTTCAAAAGCATTAAAAGAAAGGTTTGATATAATTCCCGGATATCCCCAAGGCATTTTACAAGAAATCAAAGAACATGAACAATCTTTATTAAAATAGAAGGCAATTCTTTAATTATGTGGGTCGTCAAGGCTTCCGGAGAAACGGAGAAATTTAATCCAGAAAAAATTAAGAGAACCTGTATAAGAGCAGGTGCGTCAGAAGAGCTAGCAGACAGGATAGTCAAACAGGTTACCAGCAAGGTTTATGATGGTATCTCAACTAAAGAGATTTTGAACATTGCTCTGAAACTCTTGAACAAGGAGAAACCACAGATTGCAGCTAGATATGATTTGAAAGGTGCCATGCTTAGGCTAGGGCCAGCGGGTTTTGTTTTCGAACATTTCATAGGAGAGCTTCTAAAGGAATACGGCTATCAGACAAAGGTTCACAATATACTGAGGGGTCACTGCGTCTCCCATGAGATAGACGTTATAGCCACCAAGGATAGCAAGAACTTCATGATAGAGTGCAAGTATCATAACATGCTGGGAATATATACAGGTATAAGAGAAGCTCTCTATACTTATGCTAGGTTCTTGGATTTACAGGAAGGCTCCAAGCGAGGTCTATGCCAGGAGTTCGAACAACCATGGTTGATTTGCAACACAAAGTTTTCTGAAGACTCGATACAATATGCGAACTGCAGGGGCGTCAGGTTGACAGGCTGGAGTTATCCGGAAGACGGCAGTCTCAAGACTCTAATAGAAGAGAAGAAACTCTATCCGATAACGATGATAAAAAGTCTGGATGCGGACTCGTTGGATAAGTTGGCTTCTTGCAGTTTCATACTGGCGATAGACTTGTTGAGGATTCCGCTGGGAGAATTGAACAGCATAACAAAGATATCCCTAAAAAAGCTGAAGACGTTTGCTGATGAAGCGAAAAAGATATGCTATGGTTAAACCAGAGGAATTCCTGTAACTCTTTCTGCTAGTAAACTCAAGGACATCAGGTCGTTTCTATCAAGATTATGAATGTTTTTCTTACCGCAAGCTGCTGCCGCCATTTTAACCTCTTCTGTGCATGCCATCAAGAAGTTGGCAACATTCTTTGCAGAGTCGTCTATTGCTAGCTTCGCTCTTAGTTCTGGGTCCTGAGTGGTTATTCCCACCGGGCATTTGCCTTTGTAGCACATCTTGCAATAGATACAACCCATTGCTACCAAGCATGGCGTAGCCATATAAACTGCATCAGCGCCCAATGCTAGAGCTTTTGCAACGTCAGCACCCTTGCTGAGCCCTCCTGCCACTATTAATTCTTGTTTGGCATTTCCCATCACCTTTCTAGCCTTTACAACTGCTGCTAACGTGGGAATTCCAAAGTCGTCCAACATTATCCTCGGTGCTGCTCCTGTTCCGCCCTCCATGCCATCAACTGCTATTGCGTCTGGCTCTGCTTTCATAGCCAGTTTCACATCGTTCTCAACGTCGCCTGCTCCTAGCTTGATTATAATCGGTTTCCCGCCTGTGAGTTCCCTCAACCATTTTACTTTCTTTCTCAAATCATCCACAGAGAATATGTCAGGGTGGGCTGGTGGTGAGTGAATGTCCTTGCCCATTGGTACGTTCCTTATCTTGGCAATGTCTTCAGTGACTTTGTCCGCAGGCAGCAAGCCGCCTTGCCCAGGCTTTGCGCCTTGGCCAATCTTTATTTCAATCGCATCAGCAGCCTTTAGAACTTCATCAGTGATTCCGAATCTGCCTGTGCTGTACTGAACGATTAGGATGTTTGCATTCTCTCTTTCTTCGGGAAGCATTCCGCCTTCTCCTGTGTTTGTGGATGTTCCTGCTAGGCTAGCGCCCTTTGCCAAGGCTATTTTGGCTTCCTTGCTCAAGGCTCCGAAACTCATGGCACCGATCATTATCGGTATCTTGAGTTTCAAAGGATGCTTTGAAGATTTACCGATTATTGTTTCAGAAATTATCTCCTCTCTGAAATAATCGACTGGTCTCCCTGTCAATTGCTTTGGTATGAAAACTAGATCATCAAAACTGACTTTATTCAATTTAGTTGTTCTTCCTCCAGAAACAGGTGGCTTGCCTGTCAATGCTCTTTGCTTTACCTCGCTTACCCAATCCTCCATATCATCACCAATTTAAACAATATAATAGAAAACAATATTTAAACTTTTTCTAAAGACTATTTTGTCGGTTCAAATCAGATCCCCTGCATTATGCTCATGGTGCGGAGCAGCGACAATTCTTGAAGAAGTTAAGAAACGTGTCCACCTAATATGCCTGTACTATTAAAATATTCATTACAATTTTGATTTACAAAACAATATTCTATAGAAATATTTATTAAATAAGTATCTCCTGATGATTTTTTTATTCCGGTATTTATTGTTATTAAATCAGATCTTTCACCTTTTGCAATCTGCTTTTGTAAATTATAAGGAGTTATTTCTCTGTTCACTGGAAATGTGTCTTGTGTATAAATCTTTCTTATACTAATTTCACTGTCAGCACGATTTTCTAAATAAAATTTTAAATTTCCATCAGGTCTCACTTCCCAAGGAGAAATTATATAAACATTCTCAAATCCAGAAGCCTGAGGCTTTAACTCCCCAGATGGTGCGGTTAATCCGTAAAAAGCCAAGATAGAAAATGATAATATTATTTGAACGACAAGTATAGCTATTGCACAGATTATAACATTTTTTGCCATTCTTCTATCTCTATCTCTTATTAAGAAATAACCAATTATTCCACCAATTATACCAAATAAAATAGGGAGTAAATACCAAAGTTTACTTGGTTTACTTATTTCTTTATTTGGATTTTCATAAACCTCTACTTCTGACATAAACATCTTTAATAAATTTACAATTTCTGACTTATAATCTTTACAATCATTTTAAGCAGTAGAAATGTAAATGCTACCTAAAAGCAGGCCCCCTGCATCACTTGATTCACATCCGACCTAAATCTTCAATAAAGATATAAAATTTAGATTCAATAGAAATTATTGATAATGATGGATACTTTAATGAAGCATAATACTGATCCAAGATTCGTCGGTTTACAAAAGTTTAAAGAAAGACAAGGTGAGCAGTTAGCATTGTTTGAGGAGTGGGCATCAAAAAATCAATGGAGTAATATCCATAGCAACCATTATGATTGGTGGATGTTTCCAATTGATGAGCCAAGCAGTTACGGTTATGCTTATACAGTTTTTGAAGGAGACATTCAAGAACTCAAGAAAGATGATAAATACATTGTAAAATATCTACGTGGTGCTGATTTACTCGCATTAGCGTGGGGGTGGAATCTGGAAAAAAGAGAATATATTCCAAATCCGATGCCAGATCAGAGATGGCAGAACTGGCCGATAAGACTCTATAAGGCATCCAAGTCGTTGAAACTGTTTAGTTTTGAAAATCAGTTTGAATCATTTAGAGCATATGCAAGAGACTTGATGCAAAAAGGCAAAGACATGACATATAACGGAAGAGACTTAAGTTTGCTGTTTAAATGATAATTTTATACGGATGTGAACTCTAAGTAAAGCAAGCTCCCTGCATCATAAGTGCAAAGATACTGCCATTTCTTTCTAAACTTATAAATTAAGAAAACACTTTTATTATTCAAAACATTAATAGTAATGTGACTCCATGCAGTATGATGTTATAATAATAGGTGGCGGTCCGGCGGGTTTAGCTGCAGGTCTATATTCCTCTAGAAGAAATCTGAAAACTTTGATTCTTAGCCAGTCATTAGGAGGCCAGATGTCATATGCACCTTCTGTAGAAAATTATCCAGGGGTAAATCCCATACCAGGTATAAAGTTAGCCGAGAAAATGAAAAAACAGGCAAAGAAGTTTGGTTGTGATTTCAAATCAGAAACAGTTGTTAGCTTGGATTTGAAGGGTGAAACAAAGAAAGTAAAGACAACTGAAAAGGAATACGAGACTAGAGCAGTTATAATTGCTACAGGAAGCCACTATAGAAAGCTAGAGGCAGAAGGCGAAGACAAGTTCATTGGTAAGGGTGTTTCTTATTGTGCCGTTTGTGATATGCCACTATACAAAGGAAAGAAGGTTGCAATTATAGGCGGTTCTGATACTGCTGTCAAATCTGCAATATATGCAAGCGAAATTGCTTCCGAGGTTTATTTGATCCATCGCAGAGACCAATTAAGGGCCGAGGAGGCAAACCAGAAGAAACTGGAAAAATCCAAGGTCAAAATCATATGGAACTCTGTCGTTGATAAAATAATGGGGGATAAGTTTGTCAATAAAATAATAATCAAGGACGTCAACACCAATGAGACAAAGGAACTGATGATAGATGGCGTTTTCGTTGAGATAGGCGAAGTGCCGACGACGGAGATCGTTAAAGCTGCTGGCGTTGAGATAAACGAGAAGAACTTCATAAATGTTAATGATAAATTCGAGACTAACATATCAGGGGTCTTCGCGGCTGGCGATGTGACAGGTTCTTTCGCCCAAATAGTTGTTGCTGCAGCCGAGGGAGCGGAAGCTGCTACTAATGCTTATTTATTTTTAAGAGGAGGAGTTTACGGAGAGAAGAAACCTGCGGACTATGGCGAGAAGAAATGAAAAACTCTACTAAGAAACAATTGATAACCATAATAATTTTGGTTGCCATGCTGGGAGGCAGTATAGCTTATGCAATAATAGCTGCTGTTCCCTCGTCGAATCAGGTTCAATCCAACTGGAGAGCCCAGATAGCAATAGTGATATTCAACGAGCAATACCCGATACCTGCGGACATAGGCGTTACCAATCAGACCACGGCCAAGGTGTTCACGACAAATTCCGATGGCATAATATACAAGACCGGGACGGAAGATGTCATGCTAAAGGATTTTTTTGACGAGTGGGGACAGAAATTCAACAGCACCTGCATACTGGACTATTGCAACACCAACACGAGCTCCATGAGAATGTACGTCAACAACAAAGAGAACATGGACTATGAGCTTTACATAATCAAGAACGGGGACTTTATTCTGATTGACTATAGATGATGTTCGCTGGTTCAAGACCGCTCTCCACATGAGTTTATTTTAAATTTATATTTTCGATGATATATTAGATAATTATGGATGAATTTGTTCGTAAACTAAAAGACAACCCTTCTTTTTCACAGAAAGGTTTAGATGGTTATAGATTTCCGTTGAGCAACAAAGAAATCGAGATTTATTTTGTCGATGTAAAAAAAGGCCATGATACTTATATAATCAGCAAAAAAATTACCCATATCTATTATGTTTTAGAAGGGGAGGGATTTTTTGATATCGGTGGCGGAAAGACACAAGTTAAACCTGGAATGCTCATTGAAGTCCCTCCAAATATAGAGTATTCCTATTCTGGTAAAATGAAAGTTTTACTAATAATGAGTCCTCCTTGGTTCAAGGGTAATGAAGAAATAACTAAGAAAAATCCATCCGTTGATTAAAATAAATCTAAAGATTTTAGCAAGTTCAAATCCTGCCCTCTGCATGTCTTATGATTCAGTATTCAGAATATACGTACAAAGATTTCAAGATTCCTTGAATAATTTACAAGACTACCAGGGAAGGGCGACTTCTTTTTGGTGGTTGAACTTCCCCTGATACCTTACAGGACTCTTGACTGGCACGACATACAGCGGAATTATCATGTCATGATGCAGACCAAAATTCGGATCCGAAGGCAGAATCTCAGTGACTATGACTCCATCGCTTCCAGGCTTGATGAACGGGGCGTAGCATATGGTAGAGTGGTGAATGGGATCGCACTTTGGCAATAATCCAGCATAATTTGGACCGAGCTTGACCCTCTCGCGGGTCCTTCCAATCATGAACCTTGCATAATATTTCTGGCCATAAATGGACAAGTCTATCGGCATAAAATCATACGGATTAAAGTTCTTCCTGTCTATGGTGAATCCTTCGAAAGCCTTCACTTTTTGGTGGAGTCTTAAGTCAAGATAAGATGTGAATGGGTAGCAACACTGATCGTCGTCAGGATTAATTATTCTTGTTGTCAACTCACGAGCCTCTCCAAAGTCTCTTGATGGTTCATCAAACACCCTTAGCTCATCAGTACCCATGATTCCAGCCAACTCCTTCCGGGACAAAACAGTTGTTCCCTTATCATACAGGGTCAGCTGGCTGATGGCATCACCTTCATATATTACATTGTTGGCAAAGCTGAGAACCGCGTCATAAAAATGGCCGTCTATGTTGTCCTGGCTAAATCCCGCAATACCGCATCTTGCGTAGCTGCTCCTCTTTGTCAGGGAATAATCGATATCTTCGTTGAATTTGAAGCGCTCCTTGTAGCGGAGCATGTATGTTCCTGCCGATGCATGCTGATCTGGCGGCAACTTCCACTTTCCATCGCATGGTTTGATCTCCTGGGATAGGGTGTTGTCCAATCCTAAAAGTTCCATGGCATTGCTGAACCTGCCCTGCTCAAATGGATTATGCAAGTCATAATGCCCTTTCATCAGAAGGCTAAAGTCTTCCTGAGGTACCTTGAAAACCTTGTCGACGCTAAGATCTATCGAAATTTCCCCAATCTTGGGAGTTGGATCAACTTCCAGAGATCCCTTTGAAATAGCTTCTCCGATTTCCTTTTCAGTCCAAATTGCCATATCAGTAAATGTACTGAAAAAAATAAATGCTTGCGCAAAAAAGAATAGTAGGTCTTTTTTATTTTCTTCTATTAAGGATTTTTACATTTATTAAATTATTCCACTCTGAACCGCAAGACAAGCATGCCCTCCTCACAGCTCATGCTCTTCACCGATGACAGGGAGGGCGGCAATAAGATTAAATATTTTAAATAATAATTATGATAAAGTTGATAAAAAATGAGTTCTAAAGTCCCAAAAAATGATACTTCTTATCAAAAACTTCTAATGACAGCTACAAGCATCTCAAATAGAGAATATGAGAAGGGATGCGGTAATACTACAGATGAAGAAGTAAATTATGATGATACTCTTTCTGATGAAGAGAGAGAAGAACTATTTCTTAAAGTGATAAGATCTCAATAGTGTTATTATGAATCAAGATGTTCTTGATAAAGCTTCTTCCAACTACATAGGCATTTAAGAAATTCGGAAATATAGGAGATATTATTCTACAGAAGGTATGTGATATGTCGAGGGTGATACATTTCGAGATTGTTGCAGACGATCCGGAAAGGGCCAAGAAATTTTATGAGAAGGTCTTTGAATGGAAGATCAAAATGTGGGGACCTGTAGAGTACTGGCTCATAGATTCTGGAAAGGAAGGAGAGCCTGGAATCAACGGGGCAATAATGAAAAGGACAGAAGAGATGAAAAACGAGAAAACCGTTAACACCATCAGCGTGCCTTCCGTTGACGGATTCATGAAAAAAGTCAAGGAGAACGGCGGCAAGGTGCTCACACCCAAGATGCCTATTGCAGGCATAGGTTATTTTGCATACTGCCAGGACACCGAGGGAAACACCTTTGGAATAATGGAAGAAGATAAAACGGCAAAATGATTCTAATAACATGGTGATTTAATGGGATTGGTTTATACGAGCATAAGGGTCAAAGACCTCAAGAAATCGTTGGCGTTCTACAAATCCATGGATATGAAAGTTATTGGTAGAAAAAGCTGGGTACCTGGAGAACGCGTGGTGAGCCTTGTTAGCAAGGACACTGGCCAGCGCTTGAACCTTATATGGTTTTCCAAAAGCTGTATGTGGTATACACCTTGGAAGAATGATGGGGTAGAGCTAGACCATTTGATGTTCGAAGTCAAGGACGCCAAGAAGCTTTATGAAAAATTGGTAGAGAAAGGTGCGCCGGTTGCTACAGAACTGTGGGAATGGAAGGAACGCACAATGGGTTTCGTAAAAGATCCGAACGGCATCTGGATAGGCCTCAGAAGCGAAAACAAAAAATAGGATTTTAAAACAGCTTTAATATCAGCAAAAAACATTTTATAATAATGACGCATCTCACTAGATTCAGCTTTGGCATTACTTCAGCCATCGTCACCAGCCTGGCATTCATAGTCGGTCTAAGCGAAAGCATCAACTCAAGGTTCGCTATAATCATTTCATTATCGGTGTTTGCAGTTGCTGATAATATTTCCGATTCATTAGGCCTTCATATCTTCCAAGAGTCTGACCTAAAGAAATCCAAAGTCGTAAACGTTTCCACATTCTCCAATTTTTTTGCAAGGTTTCTGGTTGTGGTGGTCTTTGTTTTGCTGGTCATGCTTTTGCCTATAAACTATGCTGTGATTCTTTCAATTATCTTTGGCATTTCACTGCTTTCCGTTTTAAGTTATTTCATAGCAAAGGAGCAGAGGACTAATCCGTATAGGTCAATTTTAGAGCATCTTGCGATTGCCATCTTGGTAATCGTTGTTAGCTACTTTTTACGCGAGTGGATTATTAACTTTTTCAAAGTTTGATTCTGATTATTTCTTTAGGTTGTCTGCCATTAGGAAGAATATACCTATGGCAAACCAGAATACCGCTTCAAGCAGATTTTTATTCTGGACAGCTTCTATCAAAGATATTCCAAAAAATAGCAGGAATATGACAAAGTTGTAGCCGAATTTTATTTTCTTCATACTTCTATTTAGAATTTATTTCTTTTAAATATTTCATAGGATTACGCACGCTTGCTTAGTGCTGTCCCAGCATTTTCCTTCGCCGCAATCACAAACCTTTACTTCCTTGCTGTTGCCAGGGGAGCATCCGCAAGCACCGATCAAGCATGTGTTCGGGAAATCGCTAGCAGACTTGCAGCATAGCTGAGCTGTAACAGTTCCGCCAGATGCTGTGCACAATTCGTCTGCTGTTTGATTGCTTGTTGCGTTGCACATGATCGATGGCGCTAAACACTTTGGCGTGCTATAATAACATATGGGGTTGCACACATCCCCTTCCAGTATGTATCCTTCTGGACATGTGCATGATGGGCATGGGGCAAACCTGCAATCAGGCGATACCCTTCCCACAGCGCTGCCGTTCGGGCATATCTTCGCTTCTTGCGTGCAAGCCTTTGGTTGAGAATTTTGTTGAAACATTATTGCTATAACAAAAACTATGATGACAATCGCAATAATCCAATAGTAAATCTTCATGCTACCATTTTAACAGGATATATTTGTTGTTGTTCAACAGGCAAGTCGACCTTGTTTATTTCACTTAGATTGCTCAGGCTATTCATCTTTATCATATTGCCAGATAGAGTGTAGAGAACATTATCCATGAACAAGGACCTTCTTATCTGAGACTGATAGTCATAGTAATAGTATTCAGTCTTGTTGACAGTCTCGTTCTCATGAGTTATCCTTCCCTTCAGCACAAATCCATTATTCAAATCAACGTTGAAAACATACGCACCTTGCCAAGTTTGCTGATAATCCTTTTCTGCTAAAGATATTGGTATCACCAACAAATTCTTGTCCTTGCTGAACAGGAATGCCTTGTGGTCGTTCAAAGCCTCTGAATACGTTCCTCTCGCACCTATAATATATTTTGAAATCTCCTTTGGATTCGATACGTCACTCACGTCAAACAACGAGAGTTTCATGCCTTGCACCCTGCCCTGCTCTGTTGCATCAACACCTATGCCGATAACGTGGTTCTCATCGTATGGATGCAGATAATCCGAGACGCCAGGTATCTTCAGATAGCCTAGCACTGCGGGATTCGTAGGATTGCTCAAGTCTATTACAAACAAAGGATCCATTTGCCTGAATGTAACGAGGTATCCTTTCTCTCCGAGGAATCTCACTGAGTAAATTCTTTCACCTTGCGCTAAGTCTTCCAGCTTGCCAATAACTTGTAGGTTGCTGTCAAGAACATAGACGTTATTCAATTGGTTTGAACCCCAGCTCCCTGTTGTGGTTGCTATCCTAAAATTATTATTATATTCGTCCATGGAGAACTGATTCAGAACATAGCCAGGAACCTCACCGTTCGTCTGATATTCTATGTTTCCGTTGTTGATGGATATCTTATGAATTATTGTCTTTTCCATCTCCTTTGCTATCTCTATTTGTACTTTCTGATAATTATCCTGTATGGTTTTCATTACCTGCGCTCCGTTCTCAGGTCCCAGCGAACCCAAGTAATCCTGCAAGGACTTTGATATCTGTTGCATCTCCTCATACTTCGTTACGTTCGAGTCCCTTATGGCGCTTATCTTGACCTGCTCCTGTACGGAAACAGCAGGTATGACAGCCTCGTCGAGTATCCTATCGTAAAAGTCATACTCGCTTAGCCTCTTCGTGTAAACGACATAGATGTTTGATGTAGAAACATAAAGGTTCTCGCTATAACCCATCAGGAAAGTCTTGCTGTTCAGTTCCTGATTATCGTTCTGGGTGTTTATCGATATCACGTTCGTAAATACATAGGAAGTGTCCGGGGAGTCAAAATAGTATACGTCAGAGGCCGCTATCGTCTTTGATACAGAGCCTGATTGTATGACAGGCATGGGTATCGGGTTGGTCCCGCCGTAATTGACAGGATCATTGGCTATGAGATACACATAGTCTCCTATCATTCTCGAGTCAAAATAATTACCGTCCACAGAGACGTTTCTAGTGAGGACTGGGTTGGCCCTGTCAGTCACGTCGTACACATTGACAAAAGTTTTCGGCGAGTAATATCTTGGTGGCATTATTCCTATAGCAGGCATCGCCACATTATTGTAAGAATAATCCTCATAACCGAATACGATTAGTTTATCCTTGTTTATGAATATCTCCTGTGGCGTGCCGTTCAATTCTATTTGAGAAACAATCTTAGCGCTGTCCGCGGGATAGGCATCTACTATTACGATTTTATTTCCGGAGATAGTGTAGATATATTTTCCATCACTCTTCACAAAGTCAGCCTCGTCAACTCCTTCCACCTGTATGTTCGTACCAGAATAATCCCTAGAAACTTGACCGCTGGATGCGCTGGGCATAGCAGCAGGGGCGCTAGAGCCTTCAGAAACACTTGGTGCAACAGTGCTCTGAGTCTTTGCTATTCCTGCGGTTGCTGTCATAACTTCTCCTCCAAAGTATCCGCCGTAATAAGAGTTCATCTCGGTGTTTGATTTTATGAAGTTAGTCAATTCGTCGTAAGAAGAAAATCTTTTTATTCCTTGTGTCGGATTTGCAGGCGTCTTGATGTATATGGCCGCCACTCCTATGAGCATAACGAATAGGACCGCCACCAACGGAATAATAAATCTGTCGTTCATAAAGAAACTTTATTCATCGACACTTATATAACGTTATCATTTTGTTAGGTTTTTACCTAAGGTTATTCAGAACCCACACAAAATAATTCAATAAAGTTGCGATAGTCACCCACGCTATATATGGTGTTAGTATGAGTGCTGCTTTCCTTGAGATTCTGTAGAAGCTGAACATAGTTAGAGCTATGAAAATCCACATTATGATTATTTCTATAAGACCGTAGAAAATGAGCTGGAATCCGAAGAACATCACCGACCATAAAGCGTTGAGAACCAATTGAATAAAGAACAAGGTCAAAGGAATTTTTATCTTGCTTTTTGATTTCTCGTTCCATACCAAGTATAGGGATATTCCCATCAATGTATAAATTGTAAGCCAAACAGGACCGAACAACCAGTCAGGTGGAGTGAAGAATGGTTTGTTAAGGTTGACATACCATGATGTTATTGATGATATGGTGAACAGTAAACCGATGACTCCTGCCAATTGACAGATTAGAATGCAGATTATGAGTTTAATCCATTTGTTCATGATGATATTAAGGTTTAGATTTTTATATCTTTCAACAGGTTATATGAAAATAACACCATCCTTATACCGGTATATCTCGGTTTGAAATGATGTTAGAAATTGGGCAGAAAATGGCCGTTTTTGCCTTGATTTTAGTGGGTTTTTGTTAGGTTTAGACATAAGTTATGTGAGGATCTCTTTCCCATTTTTTGATTGTCCCATCACATTCACTGCAAGTAAATTCTTCTACCATGACCATTCTGTCGCCCTTTTCTTCTGGATGCACACGTTGATGCACAACATAAGGTCTTCCTGTTTGTGGGCATATTCGGTCGATACCTGATATGTTATATATGTCACTACTGTGTGACTTGGGTCTTTTAGGTTCAGAACTGCAAAGTGTTATTTGTCCTTGACTACTCATAACGTAAATTATACAGAAAGATATTTAAGGTTAATTCAAGTTTAAATTTGTTTCTATTCTAATTAGGTTAGTGGTATGGTGTCTTTTGAAACGACTGTTGAAAGTAAGTTAAGCGATACGTTCAATCTAAAACCTCTGGTATTCACAGGAACTTCTAGTGAAGGAACATATAGAAAAGTGGCTCTTTTGGGACCAATGAACCAGAGGGAAACTGTAGTTAAAAAAATCCATCAAAAATATGCCTATCTGCAAGAAAAACTTCCGAAAAAACTAGCAGCATATTTTGACAAGTCATTAAATAAAATGGAAGCAAGATTTTCGGGAATGCCTAACGAGACGGCTGGAGCAAAGATTGTGCTCATAGACACTATTGACAATTGCCATCCATATGGAATGCCGTTCCAACGGGCAATTGTAAAAGATAAATCGATATTAAGCAAGGCCGGAAGGTTACTTGAATCTATGGGATATACAAGACCGCTTTTAGCGCCTGCAAATTATTTTCAAATACGGGACGAATTCTAAAAATATCCTTTTAATCAAAACTAAAAGTTGATATGGGTCTGCATTCAGTTACTTTCTTCACATATTTTTTATTTTTTAACTCTGAAATAAAATTTTCATACGATTGAACTATTTCCTTGCTAGTATTACCTTTTGGTATAAATTCAAGAACATATGCATTTCCCGTTTGCAATTCAAATCTTATATTGCCATATTTGCTCAAATCTTCTTTCACTTCTCTATTCATTTTAGTTACATCAACAACAAATGATACTGGCATATTAATCAATTAATAGGTTAAGAATTTATAACTTTCTTTCATATGCAATTTTCCTGCACTTATATCTACATAACCCATGAAAAACCCGCCTAAAACGCCCGAAAACAGGCAGTTTCTAGTGGTTATATGAAAATAACCATGGGAACCAACTAGTTTAGATTTTCAACTATCAATAGTAACATAGAAATTTAAAGAGTCAAAAAGTATTATAAAACAAGATGAGAATATGGATTTTACAGCAATTATTAAAAAAGGTGAAAAGCAATATGTCGCATTATGTCCAGAATTAGATGTAGTTAGCCAAGGTAATACTATAGAATCTGCTCTTGATAATCTTAAGGAAGCTGTTGAACTTTATGTCGAGGAGATGGGCGTTCCAGCAGAAATAAAACAAGAAGCAACTATCGTTGCTCATTTCGAGGTGCCTTATCATGCCGAAACTACCCGTCCTGTCAGGGCGTGAAGTCATTAAGATTCTTTCTAAAATAGGTTTTGCAGAAAAGAGACAGAAAGGAAGCCACGTCATTCTTATAAAAGAGACTGAAGGCTCAAAGAAAGCTTTAGTTGTTCCTCTTCACAAGGAAGTAGACCCTGGAACTTTACTGGAGATTATCAGACAAGCTGGTTTAAAAAGAGAAGAATTTGAAAAGTTGTTGTGATAATTTTTCAACCATATAAAATAATTTAACATATAGAAAAATACACAAGGAAATTTTAATATCATAGAATATAGTTCTCCTCATCTTTTCTAGGTACTTTAAAGACTAGGGGTTCTTTTTTAGATATTTTCTTTGCTTCACTTCTAACATTGCTAAGAGAATTTCCAGTGGCTATTAATCTATTGTCTATTAAAGCAATCCATTTGCCTCCATACATATTTAATTTTTCAGGATTTTTAGAAATCCACTGCAGCTCTTTAGATTTTATTTTCATAGATATTAGATTATTTTCAATTTATATAAACTTTAACTCTTATTCTGTCATTTCTCCCTTGCATAACTCAATCTAACCTATTGAAAAACCAACATTCTTGCTAGTAAATGAAAATATACAGAGAACAACTATATCGAATTGGATGGAAAGCATCTTTGAAATTTGATTGGTTTTGGTTGAAAATTGATGGTTTTTAGTGGATGTTTTTCAAGTTTAAATTTTTAATTCTCCATTATTCTAACTGAGATTATGCAATATGTTTATCACAGTGTTGGAATTGTTGATTTCAAGGCAAGACCAGATAGGATAATCTATGTATTGGTTGCCGGAGGAAAAGGTTATGTTGTCATAAACAACGACTCTGATATGACCGAAAAGGCAGAGATTCATTCTAAAGAAACAAGAAGGCACACCACAGTTGGCAGGTTAGTAGAGCAGGACTGGAGCAAAAAGCCTACGCCTAAAATAGCCAGCGGTCATTTCAAAGGGTTGGCATATCCTAGATTCTACGACGCTGATGGAGGAGCATTAGTGGCAAAAGAAGTTAGAGAGAAAAAACTTTCTGAAAAATATCCAGAGTTGTATGCAGCCGGTGGAGGTATTCAAGAAGATTATGACAGTTATACAACTATAAATGAAATAGAAATACATGATAATCCTTCAGATATATCAAAACTGTTTGCTCCACAGTTGTTGACACAGCTTGAGCATTTTCTAGTTCCTGATGATATGGCAAGAAAAATCAGAGAATATGTTAATGACGCCAATCGCAAGAGCCAGAAAAAGAAATTATGAATAACCAAACCCAAAATCTCAAACTGTAAAATGTGCAGTTTGAAATCAAGTTTAAATTTATATTTCCTTTAATATTTAATGTGATTTTATGGCAGACGAAAGTCCAGCATGGGGTCCAGATGATGGAGAAGGTAGCCGCTCTAAAGAAGAAAAAGAACCTGTAATGGTAAGATATGCTTCATTAACTCAAAAAGGAAGAGAGACACTAAAGGCTGTAGATGAGACATTAGGAAAAATTAGTTCTGTAGAAACTTCAAGTAAAACAGGAACAAAAGCTTCGAATCAGTCTGATTTACCATCTGTTACACTTCTTAAAGATTATACCAATAACACATATTATGATTATGTGGGAAGAGTAGAAGTTAGGCCAAGTAAATTTGGGTGTAGCTATATTGTTATAGCAGATAGAAAAACTGGAAAACAGCTTTGTGAGATTGATAGTGATTTCACAGGAGAATTTCTTAAGTATGATGGTAAAGTCATAAGATTCAGAGGCAAACTTAACAAATATCATGGAATAGTTGAACCGCATAACAAATGAACCAAGAATCAGCCAAAATCTCAAATCCCAACTTTGGAATCAAATCTTTCTTGCTGGTATATGAAATTATCTATAACAACCAACTAGTTTAGATTTCTTGGAAAGCATATTAAAAATCAAGCTGTTTTTGAAGACATGCCTGAAATAATGTATTTAAATCTTTAATGGTTTATAATAAAAGTTATGCCTTTTAAGTATGTGAAAACGAGTCTAGAAAAAGATGGCTTAATACAATATCCAAATGGAAATATAACAATCTATTTACAGCAATTAAAAAATGCAGAAAAAGTAGATATTAATATTCAAGGCAAAAATGTTAAAATTTCTTTAGATGCTAGCGGTTGGAAATGGCTTAGAGATTTGAATGTTTCAATGTCAACAAGGCTCGAAGGAAGAAATATGGAAAGATTCTATGAACAAGTTCCAGAATTCTTACAAAAGAAAACTTCAAATAGCGGCGATCTAGATTTTTTTGTTTCAAGACCCTTGGGTAGCGATGGAAAAGAGCAGATATCATACTGCGTTGGTTTTATGCCAGGGTATGCTGCTCCAAACAAGCAAGTTTTTAGAGACCATTCAAGGGATACAATTGTTGCTCAAGCATATTATCCTGAAAAGACATTTCGAACTCACAAGGCTTATTCAGGTAAGGAACTGGATGGTCTTTGGGCTGATTTAGAAATGGATGAGGACTTGTTTACAAAATATATGCGTTTAAAAGGTGAGGCAGAAAGATTAGGATTTGCTACAAGTGAAAAAAGACCACAACGAGGCGATTGCGAACAATTTGTATGCATACATCCTTGGAAGATGGTTAAACAAGAATTTATAGATTTTAGCAAATCAATGATGCAAAGAGAAGAAACTGAAGAAATGGATATAACATGTGGAAAAAGAGATTCTCATACAGATAGGAAACCTAAAGAGTATGATTTTAGGGCAAGAGTTTTTCCCAAATCTTATAATGTTGAAGTGACACTTGTCGGTTCACCAAACTACACATCCGATATTGATGAAGTAGTTAGAGATTCAATGGACTTATTTGGTGTTAAGTTGAGTAAAGATGATAAAGTAAATTATTGGCAATATCATAAAAGTGAAAGCAAAGTAGCTGAAGCTTTAGCAAATGCAGGTGCTAAGGTTGGCGGTGCTATTGCAGTGCCGTTTGTAGCTTTAGGAAAAGGTGCTAAAAGTGCTGGAAGTGCAATACATGGTAGATATAATCATTACCAAGAAATGAAGCAAAGAAAAATAGAAGATATTAAGCAAGAGCTTCAAAGAGAAGGGATACCGTCAAACATACATAGAACTGGTTCGTGTTATATCGGTTTAAATAAGCAATGCGTTTTAAGTAAAGTTCAAAAGAAAAAACAACAAGAAATCATGGAAGCAAGGGCATCTGTTGGTTAAATTTCTTATCTTATATTGACATAACACGTGAAACTTGCACAAAAACCAAACTTGCCAATTAGATTTTGCTAGAAAAAGCATATCATGATAGCTTGTAACGTTTGCAAATATATTCCAAAGCATTCTTATGGTCCTTGTGCGTTATAATTTCCATTGCTTCCTCCCTTCTGACCCACATGTATCTGTCGTGCTCCCTCCTGTCGACCTTGACCCTCTTGCTGAACAGCTCGACTAGGAACACGTAGCCCTTTGCCCCGAAGAATATGTGATTGTCCTTCACGAATCCTTTCGGGAACCTGTATTTTATAAAATGCCTGGTCTTTGCGATTATCTCGAACTTCTTGGTTCCGGTCTCCTCCCTTATCTCCCTTCTCAGGCACTTTATTTCTGTTTCACCATCTTTTAAACCGCCCTTGGATAGTTCCCAGCCGCTCCAGTTCTTTGTCCTGTGGAGTATTAGGAACAGGGGGTTCTTTCTTTTGATGAATAGGACGATGAAGACGTACTTCCTGTATTTTCTTTTCATAATTATGTTTAGAGACACGTCGTATTTATAGAGCACATGGAATAAACTTAAATTTTTAACTGTCTTATATTACTTTATGAAAATAAAAGAAATCCAAGAAAAATTTAAAGCAGCCGAGGAGAAGCTCTGCCACCCGAAAGATGAGAACGATGTGAAATCTGGGACGAGCGAGTTCTACGCGCTAAAAGGAGAATTAGAAAAGAAAGGATTCCCCCTGGGTGTCATTGAAAGGGCAGTTTATTCGGCTCGTTACGGCAAGAAAACCATAGATTATCTGAATGAGATGTCTAGAACCGTGTATGGTGGTATGTACTGTTTCTGCGGTAGTTGTATAGCTTAACATTATGAACACAGTTAATGCAGGCTAGTATGGTTGGTCTGGTTGGTGTAGGTGGTAATGAGGAGTTGAACGGCGAACTAATTACAATCCTTTTTCCAGCTTAATTATCATATCTATTATATCTTGGAAGTTTGTATCGTCAATTTCCTTTCTGCTTCTAACTATATGATACCAAGAATGTACCTTATTATTGGCATCATCTTTGAACTGTCCAGCCCTATTTATGATTCGTTCTAAAAGAGCCTTGTCAGGTCCGAAATCCGACGCTTTCTTTGCCAGTGCCGATAAGATTTCAGAAAATTCCTTTGTTCTGCCCTTTGCTGTATCAAAATACAATTCAATATTCTCTCTTTTGTTTTGCGGATATTTCTTTTTTATGATATCAATAAGCATATTTTCAGCAACTTTTCTACATAGTATGAATGTCGCAGTACAACAACCGTATGTGTAGGTCTTATTAATTTCTGTTATGTGTGCCTTGACAAAAGGATCATTAGTTTCGTATTTTACGAATTCTATGATTTTTCTCTTTGATGATTCATCTGGAGTTTTCTGGATTACTTTTACGGATTTCTCAATGTCCATATTAGGAAGACTAATCCTTTCTTCTGGCGACAATTTTGTTAATATGTTAGTATTGTTTTGCAAAGCATAGATCTGCGCCACTGCGTTGATAGATAACTTTGGGTATTTTCTTCTTAGAAATGATACATTTTGTCTGATTGTTGCTTCCTTTCTATGAGTTTTTTTCATGAGGAAAGCTATTATCTCAGGCTTCAGTTTTGACATTCTCTTTCACTCGATTTTTTTTGTAAAAATACTGTGACACATCGGTAGCTGATTTCTTACCCATAAGTTTTGCGCTTTCAGTAGGTGTTAAATCAGCAGATTTTAGAATATTGGCAACCTCAGCGTCAGTTAATTTCTTTTCAGAGTTATGTGTAACAATCAGAAGACGAATCAAAACGTCTAATCTCTTCGTAACAGGTTCATTATTGTTTCCCCCTGCATCTTTATTTTTCATTTTATCAAATCCTTGACTTTTTTATAAGTGCTGCAGGAAAAGTATTCCTTATAGTCTTTTCGGCTATATCAGTTGCCTTTTCTATAGCCTTTGGTGACACATTTTTTTCCAATAACGATATTATTAGTAATTTCTTAATTGATTCGAGCTCTTTCAACTCTTCATTTCCCACTCACTTCACCTCCTTTTGATTTTTCCTTATGTAATTGAGCGTAACACTTATGTTGTTGGGGCTCTTGTTTAACAAATCTGCAATGTCTTTAGGTTGAAATCCTACTTGATTTAATATCATCACCTGTTCTCTAAATTCTCGTCCGCGTACAGCCTCTATAGCAGACAATTTTATTAGTATATCCAACTTTTTCTCAATCTGTCCGGATTCGCTTTCATTCACTAATGACACCTTTTCTTATTTTAGTTCTCTCACTGGCAATATATCCCCTAGATTTGCCTAAAATATTAGCTATCTCTATATCTCGTAATCCTAAAGATGTCAAAAGTCCTATGTGGTCTCTGCCTGTCATTTCTTGTAATTTTTCCTGTCTAAGCAAAATGTAAATTAATATATCAAGCCTTTTTAAAACATCATCAATTTTATCCTTTTCTTTTGGCATTTAAACACAAAAATAGATGTTTTTGAAATTATTTAAATGTTTCACTTTTTAATAAAATGATCAATTGCAGGAATTTATAGAAACGAGCAGTAAGATATGTTATAGTTATTTCCACTGGTTATTTTCATATAACACTAGAAAAATCAGGATTTAAGGATTAATTATAATCAACTGCATGGTGGTGGTAGGAAATAATCTACTTTTTCGATTGATGAGACATTGATTATTTCCGATTTACTTTCTCCTTTTTTAAACTCCTTGAATTTATCATGTAGGTAATTCTGGAATAAAGCCGAGCAATCTTTTTGATTGCATTTCCTATTATTCGGAACTGTAGACATAGAAAACAACTCTTCATTAGAATCTATATGAACTGCAGCTGTTGTACCTATAGTGAGATTACCTGAAAAAATACTTTCATTAATAGAAACTAGAGGTAATTCTCTGTTAGAATTATCAGAATAATTATTTCCATTAGAATGCAGAGTTACATTGTAAAAGCAATGGGAACAAATGCTTCTATACAAAGTTTCGTTAAAATTAGTTAAATTAAGAAAATCTATTCTATCATTATAATTGTCATAAAACAAGGCATAATATCCTTTATACATAGCACACGTATCGTTAATTTTTTGTAAAATAAATGCAAAATCATAAGCTTCATAGCACGTTTCACCTCTTGACAAGATGTTTTTAGAAAAATTATTATTAATATTATTTTTAAAAACAAATGTGCCACTACTGCCTTCTTCAATAGAGGATTCTGAAGAAATTAATTCTAATTGATCTTTCCATGAACCGAAATGAAAATCACACTTAACTTCTATATCGGCATAAGGATCGTTAAGTGAAGAACATAAATTATTATGAATATTAACTGGTAAAAAACTGGTACCATTTTCTTCAATAACATGTTGTGCGATAATAGCTTCTATTGGTTGTGTTTTTTCATTATTATAACACGTGTATTCATGAATTAAATAATCAAAAATGAAGTGGTCTACACCAATTCCTAACAAAAAAATAACTACAGATACAAAAACTGCATATTCTTTCTTAATTTTTTCTGTTTTGTTCATAATAAATTTTCTTTTTTTGAAATTAATAAACTAAACGAATTTGAAACTATGGGATTTACTTATTTTACAAAATCCTATCGTGAGCACAAACAATCTATAAGTATTTTTGAAAACAAAATACTAGCATGAAGCTGTTTCTGACGTCCGCCGGGCTGCAACCAGAGATTACGGAATACTTTCTAGAGTTATTGGGAAAGAATCCTAAAGGCATGGACCTATGCTACATACCAACAGCCTCAGACCCGTCAGAGGACAAATGGTTCGTGAAGAAGAACAAAGACAGGCTTGGCGAGCTGGGCTTCAAGGTAGCTGAGGTTGACATTAAGAACGGAAACGAAGTCTCCTTAAGCAAGAAGATGGACAGCTTTGACATAGTCTTCGTGGAAGGCGGGAACACATTCTATCTGCTAAAGCACGTCAGGGACAGCGGCTTTGACTCTGCTATCAGAAGGTTCTTGGACAGGGGAGGCATCTACGTAGGTTCGAGCGCTGGAAGCATGATTGCCGGGCTTAACATAGAGTCTGCAGAATGGAAGCATCTTGATAAGAACATAGTTAATCTCAAGGACCTGACGGGCATGAAGCTCGTTCCCTTTGTTATCTCAGTCCACGTAGACGATAAGAACATAGATTTGATCAGGAGATGCGCGTCAAAGGTTGATTATCCGGTGGTAGCATTGACAGACAAGCAGGCGCTTCTAGTGGACGGCGACAAGAAAAGGATTGTAGGCGTAGGCGAGAAGCACGTCTTTAACATGCCGAGAAATTCATTATAGATGTTGTTCGGTTATTTTACCAGCAAGAAAGTTTTTATGGTGAATTTAAATCTTTTTGCTTTTATAGTATTCTTGTTGATATTAATGGCTGTGATAGCTAAATTAACTGAAAAATTAAGAGGTTCTAAAACACAGCAAGAAGATAAAGGACCAAAAATAAATTATCGTGAACCAGAAGAAATCGTTCCTTTAAGAACAAAAAGATTTAATGCTTATGTTACAGAATTAATTGGAACTAAAGTCTATGACTCGAGAACAGCAAGACAGATTCTTGGTATAGTTGATAATTTTCTTTTGGCTCCTGTAAAACATGATTATGATAATGGTTATGATGGAGAAATTGTAGGAATTAAAATAACTGATTCAAAAATCCCTGTTTTGAATCCCGAATCAGTATATTGGTGGCTTGACCAAAAGCATAATGAAAAGTTTGCAGTCTTGAAGGGAAAACCAGAACCAAAACTATCATTAGATAATGTAACTTCTATAGGCGATAGAATAAGATATAGAAGTAGAAAATTACCGCTTGTTGAGACAACTGTTGGAGGTTGTGTCTTTTGTGGTTTAGATAACGTAGATAAATTCCCTAATACAGAAAGATTCCCAAGTGAATATACATCTATTAATGAAGTTCATTTAGACTATGGAGATAGAAAACAACCTAGAAGGTGGGTATCAATAAAAAGATGGGACATGCCCAAAGCGATTGATTTTAAAAATAAAGCTCTTATTATGAAACCCAAAGAGTTAGGATTTAGGACTAAAGAAGAACTTGATAAGATTTTAGAAGAGGCAAATGCTCCTCATGAAGGAGGAAGAGAAATAGGCTGAGCATATCGGTAATTACACTCTCTTCCATAGGATTTTATAAGTTCAAAATTAAGTCTTTCAAGGATAACTCACCGATATATTTCTGAGAAAAGGTTATATAATATTTTACATCAGGTTATTTTCATATAACTATGTACTGGTTAAATTGGCAGAAACATGATTCCTTTAAGTCCCAGAGTATGTTTTAAAATAAGCTTAAATTTTTAACTTTTTATTTAAGTTTAGTGATTAAATGTCGATAAGAATTGGTGCAAGGGAAGGGGAACTTTCGCATGATTTGCAAGATTTGTTAGTAAAGAATGCTTTAGAACCACCAATACCTCCCCATGACAAGTACAATCAAACCGAAGAAGAACTTTTTAAGAGGGTTAACGTTATGTATAGATCTAGCGATATTCAATTTTCAAAAGAACAATTAAAGGATTCTTTGGAGAGACTCAAACGAGATAAAGAAATAGCCTGGGATGGATATGTATTTTGGGTTAATAAAACATTACCTGTTTGCATCAGATCGCTGAGATTAGAATATCAAAGATAAATATTTTGACCGTTTCAAACATACGTCAAATCTTAAAAGAACTCAACCGCCACCTATTTAATTCAACACTATCTAAATTTCATTTACCAGCAAGAATGTGATTTTCAGTAGGATTGAGTTATGTGATGGGAAGTGACAATAAGAGATTTAAATATTAGATTTACCCAATTTTTATTGGTGATAGAATGGGAGAAGAATCAATTGAAGGAAGAATAAATAAAATGCTTGATGGAGTTATGGAATTAGCTGACGAAGGAAATACGATGATGGAAGTTGATTTGAAAAGAAGTTTAACATATGGTGCAGAAACAACTGGCGCAAAAGGTTTACCAGTATATTCGATTGGTGGTGGAACAGAAGGGAGAATTCTAAGTGCCGGTTGCGGAACAACATATGAAATGGCTTCAGGAATCATGAAAGCAGCTGAAGTAGGCGGTTAGTTTTTCCTTTTTAATTTTAGAAATTTCTTTAGATAGTTGTTTAGAATTTAATTTTTATAGTAGTATACCTTTTATTATTTTCTAAGCAGTTGACACAACCAATAGATAATTCACTAATCAGTTCCTTTGAGTGGTCGTTTTTCCCGTTCTTCCCTTATCTATTAGTGCAGCTAATCCTCTCATGTAATCTATTAAGGCATAATATTCTTTGTTAGAACCACTGCTTTCTATTACTCCATTTTTTTTGCCTACAATATTTTCGTCGTCGTGCAAAGTAAGTAAAAATTCTCTTCTGTTACCAAAAGTTCCTGTCACTTCATAATTTAGTGTTACTGAAAGATCATGCGGGTCTTGCTCTACTTTTTCAAAACTTCCAGGAGGCTTTCCTCTGTTTGGATTAAAAGCATACATTGCTTTTTTCTCAAAGAATTGACTTGTCCAAAATAATGCCATAAAATCACCAAATATAGTAAGAAGATTAAAAATTTAAACTTAAAGTTAGACTTTTATTTTCACCTAGTTTGAAGACCTTTCCATAAAGGATTCATTTTTTTAGTTTCTCAAAAGCTTCTCTGCTCTTGTCCTTCAGAGGTCCTCCGCCTTTGAACTCGTTCCCAGAACCTCCAGCAGAACCACCCATTATCTTTGCAATCTCCCTCACAATCTTCCCGACATCTTCCTTGCAATTCTTTCCTTTGATGCCAAAGACCACTCCATTACCGATGATAATCGAATACTTGTCAGTTTCTTTAACGCTCTCTTTAGCAACAGTCTCTATCTCCTTCATGTCCTCCGTATCAACATAATTAACTCCCAAAAGTTTTTGCGATCCCTCTTTCAAATTCTTTATCCTGTTCTTCTCTTCTAAAATATCTTTTTCTTTCTTCCTCAACCTCTCCTCAGCTAATTTCTTTTCAATCAGCAATCTCTCTTTAGTCTTCTTAACCAATTTCTTCCCGGCTACATATTCAATTCGTATGACGCCGTCCTGCATCTTCTTCGTATTGAATATGAACACTTCTTCTATCTCCTCGGTGTTGTCGACGTGCAAACCGGCGCAAGCCTCGGAGTCGATACCATGAATGCTTATTATTCTCAGCGTAGTCTCGGGGATGGAACCGCCCTGATAGATGACGAATCCGTATTTCTGCTCCGCAACACTCCTCGGAAAAACTTCTTTCTTGACCTTTACCTTTTTCTTGATGAGGTCGTTTATGAACTTCTCTATCTTTCTCGTCTGCTCTTCTGTTAGATTCTCATAGTGGGTTATATCGAGGTGAGCCTTGTCAACGTCCTTCTTTGATCCGGCTTGCCAGACATGGTTTCCTAACAGAATTCTTGCTGACATGTTTACCAAGTGCGTCGCAGTGTGGTGCTTCACTATCTGTTCCCTTCTCTTGGAATCGATCTTACCGACAACAACGTCCCCAACCTTAAAGCTAGGGTTCTTGACCCTGTGAAAGATAACGTTATCATAAGGCTCGACGTCGTATACTTCGCAACCGTTGATGGAACCATGGTCAGGTTCCTGTCCTCCGCCTCTCGGATAGAACAATGTCTGGTCGAGAACAACATTCTCTCCATCAATCTTCAGAACTTTCGCCTTGAACTCATACAACTTCTCATTATCATAATAGAGCTTTTTCGTTTTCGGTATTCCTGATACATCTACCTTTTCTTCCTCCTTTCCTCTCTTCTCCTGCAAATGCTTTTCCGTGACCTTTGAATAAAAATCAGCAGGTATCTTTATCTTGACGTCGTATTTGTCAGCAGTCTCCTGTAAAAGCTCTGGCGTTATACCTTGGGAATCATACAGTTCTATGAGTTTCTCATCATTCAGCTCGGCCTTGCTCTCTATCAACGATTCCAGTGTGCTCTTCATCTTGCTCTTGGTTTCCTTATACTTTTTCTTCTCAATGTCCAGGATTTGGTTGACGTGGTCAAGGTTCTCCATTAGCTCTGGCTCAATCTTCTTCAGATATTTCGCGTGCTCTTCTATCACCCACTCGATATCAAAGGGATAATTTAATTTCTCCAAGAAGTTTAGTGCTCTTCTGAATATGACTCTAAGATTGTAACCGCCGCTCGTGTTCGATGGCAAACCTCCATCAGACAAAGCATACAACAAAGCCTTCGAGTGATCAGCAATAGAGTAGAGCGCGACAAGGGGTTGAATCTTCTCCATTAGATTTTCCGTTGAGACTCCGAGTATTTTTGCGACCTTTGTCATCTCTGCTCTCATATCAACAACCTCATCCATATTCAATACTCCAGAATATTTCGAGTACTCCAAAAAGAATTTTTCATCATACTTGATTCCTGATTTGGTTTTCATCTTTTCAATAACAGGACCATACATTACGTCGTAGTTTGTCGGTGTTCCCTGAGTGAGCCAGCATAATCTTTGCTGACCAGCTCCCATGTCTATGACCTTCTTCTTCATTTCCCTGAAGTTGTTGAGGTCGCCCTCGAACTCTGTGAAGACAGCATTGCCAGTCTCGAGACCTTTCACGAAATACTCGAGAGAATAACCGAATGCTCCGTAACCAATCCATGCGTCTTCGATGAATGTTATATCTTCTTTCTTTATTCCGAATGCTTCTGTCAACAACCTGAAATCAAGTTCTATGCATTTATCTTTCCAATATCCATTCTTGCCGTCCCATAGAGAACTTTGCTGAATCATGTCAAAGCAAGTGTTGTGCCTTCCTGTTATGCCTGTATTCGGAATGTCATTAAATCTTAAGCAAGGCTGGGATAATATAACAGGATTTGCAGGAAACTCGAACGTTATCTTGTCGTTAGCGATCCTATAGAAATCAACAATGCCTGCCACCGTGAAGAACAAAGGGTACCATCTGCAGATAGTGGGATACCTTTTGATTGATTGGTGGCCGTTCTTGACAAAGAACTTCTCGATTGTTTTCCAAGTCTCTATATAGTCTAGCTTCTTCTTAGTGGGAGGATTACCCAAGAAGCTATAGGGAACGCAGGAGCTGTCTCCGCATAATTCAATATCAGAATCAAGGGTCCAGAAGAATTTTCCGCAGTTCTTGCACTGCTTTCTGACAAAGCCTTTCTCCTTGAAAAAATCTAGGTTCCAGTACTTCTTCCAATCCTTCTGCAGTCTTTCAATCAGAATCTTTTTCTCAGAGCCCATTGCCATCACATTATAAAAACTAAATAGAATTGGGACTACAAGAATTTAACTATTGAAGTTAGCAAAACCAGATGCTGTGATAACCAGAATTTCACAGTTAAAGAATGTCGTGATATAATAGAATAAGAATTTCAGGGTGAGTTATATAGGAATCCTCCGCCGAAGCATCATCGGAAAAAAGTTTTAAGCACCAACTTTGAATGCCACATAATTATCCACCAGCATAATAAGCATTGGCTGAACGTTTTTTAACTCGATCCGGAGGGGATGAGTCATTCAACCATTTCATATTACTATAACGGCGTGTGAGGTATATCCCGGTTGCGAACAAAAAGTACGGACCATAGGTACGGTCCCGTGGTTCGTAAAACTTAAAAAGCTTCCAAAAAAGAATTATAAAGTGGTATAATGCCTGTATTGATACCTGTTTGGTTTTATGGTTTCGATTCCGTAATGTATTTTATTAGTTCTATGGTTGGCTTTCTGCTGAGCTTCTATTTTCATAAGATATACTCGTTGAGCTCAGAAAGGAGGCACATGTACCTTTACCTTGGTTTTCTGCTCCTCTCGTTCGGCCTGCTCAGTCTTTCAATGACGAGCATATACAGCTATACGACCTTCTGGCAGTGCAGACCCTTTTGTGTTCTAGGAATGCTAGATCAGGCGTTTGGCCTTGAAGACTTTTCCTATCTACTTTATTTTGGGTTATCAATATTGGCTTACACTCTGTTTATGTTGGCGTATATTCCAAAAAAATTCAAGATACCAAACCTACCTCTATACGTATTCCTGATTTACTTTTTCATTATTTTCATATCGCTGCCAATGGGGAGCAGGGAAGTAGACTGGTCCTCATACCATGATTTTTTCCATTTGACCGCCTTCCTAATGTTAGTTTTCGTTTCCTTCATGAACTTGGCCAATTTCAGCGAGAACAAGGGTTTGAATCCCTTTCTGGTTACAGCGGCATTCATCTTCCTTTCCTTGTTCCACTTGTTGCACCTGTTCTCCTTTGTAAATGGATGGATGTATGTCTTCGCTCATATAGCAATGTTAATAAGTTTCACATCACTCTTATCGGTGGTTATCGGTATCGTTAGGGTGAAAAGCAAATGAATTTCAGGAGGAGCAAGATGCAGATTTACGTAGACATACTCAGAAATCTGCAAAAGTCAAAGGGGAGCATGAAAAAGACGCATATCGTGTATAAGGCAAATCTAACGCACACCCGATTGAAGGAGTACTTGGACTTCTTAATGTCAAAAGAGTTTATAGAAGAAAGGATTGTTGGTAACGAGACTTCTTTTGCCATAACACCCGAAGGAGTAAAATTCTTAAGCGACATCAACAAACTGAGAAAGATATCAGACGCCTTCGGAGTTCCTTTATAAAATATATCAATAGAACTAGAAAAAATAGATTAAAATAAAAAATAAAAAATCACTTTGGCTTTCTGAACCACAGTTCCCAAGCTATCAGCACTAAAGCTGCGACTGCCACTATGACAATTCCCAGATTCAAAAGATTCTTTGAAAATCCCACAAGACCTGTCGGTGTTGTCCCTATGTCTAGGCTTATGGCTTTTGTCGCTGTCGTCCCTTCGGTTGAGATTGCGGTTATGTTCATCTGCGTTGATTCTGTTACATTCAAAGGAACGCTTATCACGACCAGGAAATCTTTTGAGGTTCCAGCACCTATTGTGATATTGGTGGGATAAACTTCAAACCAATCGACTGGTATGTTTTCTGCTGATAGACTCACGTCAGTCAGATCCTTTGTTCCAACATTGTTCACAGTTACTATGAATGTTTCGTTTGAACCAGGAGCAACTGTTACAGAATCCTGAGCATTTATGTTCATCTCTTGTAAAGGCGCTGGAGTTGGTGTGGGTGTAGGCGTCGGAGTCGGTGTTGGCGTAGGCGTAGGAGTTGGTGTGGGTGTTGGAGTGGGAGTTGCACCGCTTGAAACCGTTAATGTGGTCGCACCTGTCAATGTGCTGTAAGTTGCTACCACAGTCCATATCCCTTCGTTCTTAGCCGTGTAAACATTCATGTTCCAACTTCCGCCAGCTTCCTTGTCTATGCTCCACTTCGTATTGCCGGTGACATCAATTTTATTCTCGAACCTGTCCCTTGTCATTGCATTGTAAGTCACTGTTCCGCTAGGAGCCGCCTGAGCGTTTTCAGGAGTTATATCCAAAGCAATAGGGCTTCCAGGTTGAACCTTTGTTGTAATTGATTTCTGCGTGATCTTTGATGCCAGGTCGTTGACGTTGAAGGTCTGGTCTCCTGCTATCTTGTAAGTTATCAAAAAGTCTTTGGAACCTTGGTCCGAAGCCGTGAATTTGTAGCTGCTCGGTAGTATCGCCTTTGCATCGCTTGATGTGAAGCTAACCGTTCCCCTGTAATCTGTCTTTACGTTGTTGTCCTGCCCGTAGGCTTTGACTGTTATCTTTATCGCTGTTCCAGCTATCGTGTTGATTGGGACTCCAAATATCTTGAAATATGATATCTGAGCCAGTGAGACTTTTGTCACTGAATTTCCAGTGTTTGTTCCGTCGTTAACGTCCTTCGTGATCCAGTTCCATTGATAACTTCCAGAAGCTGGCGATTTTGCTGTGAATCCAAAGTCCACAGAGTCTCCTGCTTTTATTCCACCCGCAGTTGCATTCCATACTATTTTTTTGGAAAATTGTTGATATTTCCACCCGTCAGGTCTTCCTACATCGGATATAGTGTATGCAGGGCTTTGATCCGGATTTACTGGAACATCTAACTCTACAGTTACGATGTTGTCTCCATTGGTGTTCTTCACTGTTAATGATAGGTCGCTGACTGTGTTGGCAGCCCACCCAGAAGGATTCAATAATACTCCTGGTACGTGAGTAGCCATAACTAGAGTCGCTGTAAGAACTAGTGCCAAAATCATTATTGGTATTAATTTGATTAATTTCATACTAACTATTAACACTACAAAAAGATTTAAACTTTGTTGAATCTCAGAAGTGTAATTGATGTACACTACAGAAAAGCTATAAATTCTTTTTTCCTATACTTATCTTATGGCTCTTGAATCCGAAGTCTATGGCGACCACAACTCTCTTAGGATAGAAGATTTGGAAAACAGGAGGGAATGGAGGATAGTGCCTTATTCTGATCCTCATGATGCCAGGAGAACACGCACGAATTCTTCCCTGAAAGAGGCAATTGCTAAAGCTCTGCCAGTAACTAAATTACCTAAATTACCTCCTGATATAATTAATTATGTTTTTATAAAAGGTGTGAGCGAAAGCTTGGTGGGTGAAGAAATTTCCATAGAAGAAATCGTTCCCCTGCTTAAAGGGAAAGGAATAGACGAAGAGATTATTAAAAAAGTAGATAATAACCTTACTAAAACTTTTACAGATTATGAGAGAAAATTAAAGTAATGTATACTTTCTATAGAAATGAATAGAAAAATCTTTAGAGCTAGCTTAGAAGATCTGGCTGATAATAAAAAATATCAACCGAACAAACCAGCTAGACCTTCTACTGCAGCCTCAGATCTCTTCTCTGCGTCTTCTTCTTTCTTCTCTTCTTTCTTTTCCTCTTTTGCTTCTGCTATTGGTGCAGCTGCCACTGGCATCGCTGCCTTAGCGATAGCGTCATCAATGTTCACAGTTTCTAGAGCAGCTAACAAAGCCTTTACCTTTGTTGCGTCAGGTGATATTCCTGCTGCCTGTAAAACCTTTGTCAAGTTGTTCTCGTCTATCGGTTGTTTTGCCGAATGCAAAAGCAAAGCTGAATATATTAAATCCATTTTCATACCTCCATTTTTGTTTCTTTCGCTAGTTGTTTGGCACTCAAATATGCCTTTGAAATCATGAATCCTATAGTCTCTTTTGTCGGATAATCAGCATTCATCGATAGGTTAAATGCATTTTGAATTGCCCTTTGAATATCATTAAATATCTTGTCCTCGTCCACAATCAGTTGGTCTGCTTTGTAAACGATTCCTTTCTCCTCCATGATAACAACATTCAACCCAACTTCCATTGGTTGCAGCTTTAACAATTGTAAGGCAGACGCTAGGTCCAAAGATATAATACCACCTGCCTTGCAGACAACAGCGTCTCTCATGATGGCAATCTTTCCACCCTCAACCTTGGCAGGAATCTTTACCTTCGTCAACGTCGAGATGGCAGGACCAGGCATTAGGTCTGTTGGTCCGGCCTTTACTTCAATATCCTTAATAGCGACGTCTCCTGCTTTCGCAGGTGCGGGTATCTTTCTTTTGCGCAAGTTATTATAAATCTTGAACGAGTCCATGTTCGTTAGTATCAATGCCGGATAACCTTTGATGAATTCTTTCAGGTTTTCTTTTCCGGTCTTTTTCAATGCAAGAAGAATGATGCTCTTCCTCGAGACCTTTATTACAGCCTTGCCTCTGAACACAGTCTTTATCTTCTGCAAGGCTGAAGCAGGAGTCTTGTACAAATCTAGAATTCCTATGACAGGATAACTATTAATTAGTTTAGCCAAGTCTTCTACTTCCTTTATCTTTTTCGGATTGACTTCTTTCCTTCCTTTATTCATAGCATCACAGCTTGAACTTAACAGGTTTGCCCATTGTTAATTTTATAATATAATTCTTGACCTGTTCCTTCCCCTTGGGCAACTTTGATATGACATTCTTGATGATGGCGTCAGCATTCTCAGCGATCTTCTGGTCGTCCATCTCTTCCGTCCCGATGGAGACGTGTATTGTCGGCGAGTCCTTAAGCTGCATCTTCAGCACGTCCCTCTTCTCATCAACCATTCCTGCTAAATTAGCATTGACAGGAATTGGCATTGGCATAAGGTTCCTAGGCGCTAGAACTGGTCCTAAGAATTTTCCTACCATTGGCATCAGAGGAGCTTCTGCCAAAAAGTATTTGCATTGCTTTGCAATATTCTTGGCCTCTTTCTTGTTCTTTCCAAGGCTCTCCAGTTTTTCCTTTCTTATAACAACGATGTTCCCTATGTTCTCCGTCTGCGGGAACAAAGAATCGACGATGACACCTATCTTGGTTTCCCTTCCAATGCCGTTCGGTAACTTTAACTCGGTCTTGATTTTGTTCTCAGGTTTTCTCAGGTCTATGTTCTTCAGATTAATGGCTAGATCAAAACTCTGCTTGAAATTCCTCTTCTTATCGTCCCTAGCTTTCTTAATAGCATTGACTATCTTTTCATCAACCATACAAATCGACTTCGCACCATGCTACTGCTAACGCAGTGTAGATTAATTATTTGGATAGATATTTAAAATTATCACTTAATAAGATTCTCAAAGTTTTTAAATAATTAACTTGTAACATAAGCATATATATTTTTTGATATAATTGTTCTTATGACAGAACGAAATTCTTTATCAGAAATTTTAGAAACAATTCAAGCAAGAGTTAGAAATCATAAATTTGGAAAATATAATGAAGCTGGTATGCCTTCATGGTCAGAATATGTTGATAGTGTTATTGCAAAACAGGCTGAAGAAAAATCTAAAAAGTTAATTGAAGATATAGCAAAATATCATCAAAAAAATCCAGATTTTGCTTAAAATATATATGCTTATAAAACCTCGTAATTTTTAAATAATTTACTATCCTTCTGTGCTTCCTTCTTTCTCTTCTTCGTTTAATTCTTCTTCGTCGACGTAAACAGATTCTCCTATGGGAATAGTTTCCTCAGAATCGTATCTCTCCAATTTTTCCAGCCTGCCACCAAAGTTCTCAACGTGCTCAGCCAAGCTAAAGCCGAACTTGTTTATCTTTTCTTCCAGCTCCAACATCTTCCTAGACATCTTGTCCAAGAGATAATTCACTTCCTCCTTCTGCTTCCCTACGGCATCTTCTATTCTTTTGATTATCGAGTCCTCGCCAGTGCTGTTGAGCAGGCTCTGCATGACCTTCTCAATGTTCTCCAGCTTTGCCGTTACTTCCGCGCTTATTTCGTTAAAAGGCTTTCTCTTGCCAATCTCTACAATTATTCCTAAGGCTATCAGGTCAATGACGAGAACGATAAGAACAGAGTTCAGAAGGTCATAACCTCTTAAAAAAAGTATCATGGTCAAGACAGTCCACAATAGTAGAAACCAAAAAACAATTTTGTACATGACGATATTGTAAAATTTAAAAAATTTAAGCTTATCTTAAACCGATTCTATTTAAAAATCTTTGTATTGCTCCATCGAAATGGTAGGTTTCTCCAATCAGATTAGAAGCAAGTCTTATCATTTCCTTGCTCGCGGCTGTGTACGGTTTGTAAGTAACAACAGGGGTTTTCAAGGCAAGGCTCTTATGAACGTTCATGTCAAAAGGAATTTTTGATATAACCGGTAACCTTGTTAACTCTTCTATTTCCTTGTTGTTCATCTCATGTTTCTTTCCATGCACCATGTTAAGAACGATTCCCAAAGGTTTTACGCCAATCTCGTTGACAATTTCCTGGTTCCTTACGATATCCATGGCAAACGGTATGTACGGATTCGTTACGTATAGAATCTCATCACTCGCTCTCAAGGTCGCTATCGCCTCCCTTCCCAATCCAGGACTGCCGTCCAAAAGAATTATGTCGTTCTTATCAAACAAAGACTTTATGCTCTCCCTTATCTCTGTGACGTCTATTCCTTCCAAGTCTGACAGAGACAGCGACGCGGGTATTATTTTCAAACCGCTTTGATGCTGTTGAACCGCTTCCTCTGCGGTATATTCTCCTCTCAGAACTTTGTTCAACGTTATAGGACAATAATACATACCCAGATATAAACCTAGATGCGATGAAGTTACGTTGCAATCTACAATTGTGACGTTCTTTTTAAAATGATGAGCTAGAGATGCTCCAAGATTTATACCAACAGTCGTCTTGCCGACGCCACCCTTGCCAGATACGATACCGATTATTCTTACCATTTATCCACCTTTTTGTGGTGTTTCTGTAGTCTCGCTCCCTACTACTTTTTTATCAGGAATCTTTTTAAACATACCACCCAGGCCTCCTCCGGTCTTCTTCTTTAAGAAAGGAAAGCCTGTTGTCGGATTCTCCACAACCATATAGCCCTTTGGCAAATTGTTGATAGAGCCCCTGGGGTCCTTTGAAAAATAATAGAGCGTCAGCTTACCTCTCTTTGTCATGTGAAGCCAAAACTTCTTGTTGTTTTTGTTTTCGTATATGTAAGGTCCCAACAATCCCATAAATATATCCTCCCTGTCATGTTTTTAATCCTATGTCTCCTCTTCTGTGAACTCTCTTATCAGCTTTGGTTTCTTCTTCTTCCTTCTCCTGTACAAGAAAAGCAAGATCAATATCGCTATTATGATCATTATTACTAGTATCAATACAAGGAACGGGTCGTATGCAGGGTAGACGTAAACTCTGAAGGAAATGGCAGCCAGATTAAAAACAACATTCTCCAAATCCCTTTTTACAGAGTCTAAAGCATCTGTTGCGTCTTGATAGTTTCCTTCATTGTAGTAGTCTTTTGCCCTCTGCAGATTTCTCTTGGCATCATCCAAGTATTCCTGAGCCCTAGACGTATTAAGATCATTCAAGGATGTTGTATAGATTTCATGGTCAAGCTCCGTTATCAAGTATTCGTAATTTATAATTGTTTGGTAGACCTCGTCCTTAAGAGGCTTCTTGGCGAGAGAAGTGACATTCAATTTTATGTTCCCAATTTTTTCAATCTCAAGTCCCAATACATTGAAGGCAAAGTCATACTCACCGTCCGGAGTGCTGTTCGATACTTCTAAAGACACAAGGAATATGGTAGAACCGTTAAAGCCTAGTTCATAGACCTCTTTGGGGTTGACTTCAAAGCTTATGTAATTGGTTGTCGAAGAATAGAATTTCAGATTATGCAGATTCACAGTTCCTGTGTTGTTCAGTGTTACGCTCAAAAGAACTTTTTGTCCTGGATACAGGTCGACCTTGTCCTTATATTCCAGTTCCAACGAGGTTATCCCTATCTCCTTCTGCCCGGGTATAGTTCCACCGCCGTATGATATTGGTACGAATATTATTCTTGGTGTTTGGAAGTAAATGTAGCTGACAAAAAAGCTTCCCCATAGCTCTGCTGTCTTTGAATCATAGGGCACTCTGACCCTTATGTAGTATACGCCGACCCTGTTTGACAGGTAGCTTGTCGTAAAAGTTTCTCTATTGCCTGGCAGCAGAAAAGTGGTGCTATCATAGTAGTCCGCTTTCTGCTCCAAGTTTCCGCTAGTGTTGTTGAACAGATAAACCGTTATTTCTATTCTTGAGGTGTAGTTTGAAGAACCGGTGTTAAAAAATTCTGCTGTTATGTTTTGGGTGTCTGTGATGTTGATGCTGGAATTATAACCAAGCAATATCATTCCCGTAGTCTTATCCTTTACACCCACATCAAAAGAATTGAGTCCTGTAATTCCATTGATTTTGTAATGAAGCATCAAAGTTATAGATATCAGAGATATTATGACAATTATAAAAATTTTATTCACGTAGCTGATTTTTACCATGGAATCAAGATTTTTTATATATTATTATTGATACTATGACGACTAAAGAAAGTATCGCCAGATAAAAATATTTTTTGTCGGTCTTGTCATCAACCTTCAAGTAATACGATTCCAAACTATCGTTCTTGGTTTCAGTTTCGTTGGTTGGTATCTTCACTATACTTTCCACGCTGTCGTTAGGGGTTGCAGGGCCTTTCAAATCAATTTCGAACGTAAACAATCTTTCTGGAATAACAGAAAGTTGATTTGCTTCGCTCTGGTTCAAGTTAGTTTCCGTTTTTACTGTAACCGAATATTTGCCAGGCTTGCTTAGGTTGTCTGGCTTTACAAATATATTTACAACCTTTGCCTTTACATTTTCATTGCTGTAAGGTAAGTTGATATATTCTTCCCCGGTCGATTTATTCAACATGAATTCATCGGGGTCTATTATCACAGTCCAATCTTTTGGAGAATCTTTCACCAACAGTCTAACATCGTAAGATTCGCTTTCTCTATTCCAGAAAAGCATTGTAAATTTTGTCGATTCGCCATTTGATATCTCAGCAAAGCTGTTTTTTGCAACGCTTCCGAGGTTTATGGCATATACATTTGAAGATATTAAAATAAGAAATAAAATAATCATTAATATTTTATTTATTTCAGCCATTTTTAACACCTGTTATAGTTATATTTCCAATGTAATAGCCAGCATAAACAGCCGGGACATTTATCCAGTACCAGGTCGTGAAACTAACACCTTGAGTAACATTCATCTTAAGGGCAGCCGGGTTGGAAGATAAGTTGAATGATTCACTGTAACTATTGCTGCTGTTGCTCCAAGTAAAATTTCTTATGCCAATCTGAGAATTTAGGGCCGTGTTTACAAGGTCGGTTCCCTTTATGTAAAAGTCTAAATTACAGCTTCCGCTGTTGACAGTTATGTTGTACTGGTTGTCTGAATTTCCGGGAGCACTGTTGGGTCCTGTGCTAGGATCCAACAAACCAAAATTTATGGAGTTCCATTGCAAAGTGAAGTCCTGAGTGCAAGGAATTATAGAAACTGTCGCGCTATTTGTATTATTACTTTGAATGCCTGTATAAGAGGAGTTGAACATAATGCCTATCTTCCATCCCGTGTTGACATCTCCTGTAGCATTGACAGTCCAATTGAGTTGGCAAGAGTCTCCCTCATTAAGTATTCCACAAGATTTTTCAACGTTGGCTGGATTTTCTTGAATATAAAAAGGTTTGTCTCCTTCTGTGATGCTTATGGCAGTGTCTGGTGACGATGAAAGATTGTACATTGCCGTACCAAAAACATTTCCGCAGCTTCCATTTCTGCATGTAACTGTTGCGTTTATGTTAAATGTTAGATTCTGTATGACGTTTAAAATTCCTGAAGTATCTGGGTTTGTTAGGTTCACTTCTAGATAACCTAACTGTGAGGTTGCATAACTAAATGGATTGTTGCATGATGTGCTGTTCCAATCGTCGGATGTATCATTGGCGTAGACGCACCACCTTATTATGCAACCGACTGTTGAGTTAATAATCTTAGTAACGTTAGACCATGTACCAGAGAAAGAAATCCATGTGCTATTGGTCAAGTTTCCAGTGCAGTTATCAAAGCTGAATATGTATCCAGAGAGACCAGAAGCGTCTGTCCAATTTAATGAGTGCAAAACGGAAGTTCCTGCCAGAGTCGAGTTTGTCGAATTTAAAGAATAGGTTGGAGCAGCACTGGCATCAGAAGAAAATAGAGTCATACAAAATATAAAAAAAACTATAAAAAATATTTTCTGTGTAAAACTAAAAGCTTTCCAAGAGAACGCTTTAATTTTCATACTTTCGTCTACCCAAAAATTTCATGAGACTGTCTAAGAAGCTATGCTCTTTGTTTTCAACGCCAGCTATTTTTGCAGCGATTTTGAAAAATGCTTTGCTCGAAGAAGATTTTTGTTTGGATACTGTTACCAAAATCTTCTTGTTGGTACATTCCAATATTTTCTCGTCCTCCGGGACAACCCCTATAACAGGCAGGCCTGTGAACTGGGTTATCTCATTGTTTTTTATCTCATAGCTCTTGTTCCTGACTCTGTTCACGATTATGCCTATGGTGTTCGGTTTGTTGTCTAATTTGTTAACCACATCGTTGCATTTTGCTATGTCGATAACAGAAGGTATTTGTGGATTTGCAACATATAGAACCTCGTCGCTAGCCTGCAGAGCTATCAGCGCTTCTTTGCCTAGGCCTGGGGCAGAGTCGATAAGTACTATGTCAAAACCGGAAAAGGCCTCTTTGAGTTTATTCTTCAAGTCGCTGACATTAATATCAACAATATCCTTAAGGTTCAACGAACCCGGGATTATTTTCAAACCTGAAACGTGGCTATACATTGCGTCTTCCAATCTCGCCTCGTTTCTTAGGACGTTGTTTAAGGTTATAGGTTGCGAGTATATGTCAAAGTACAGGCTTAGATGAGACGTAGTAAAATTGAAATCAACCACGGCTGTTCTCTTGTATAATTTCTGCAGCGCTATGCCCAGATTAGACGCTACGACAGTCTTTCCAACCCCCCCTTTGCCTGAACAGACGTCAATCATTCTTACCATTTTCACCACTTCGGTTTAATTTCTTAGAGAAATTTAGGAAATTGGGAAATTCCGTTAAAATGAGCTTATCATAAATGCTTTTATCATTTTTTTCTTGGTGTCTAACCTCATCCTTTCCGATAAAGTTTCTAACATCAAATAAAAATCCTGTGATCTTACTTCTTTCGGATTTAACAATCTTTCTCTTCTTTAGTATGATTGCTGCAGAAAAGCAAACTGCTGCGAACAATATGATGAAAGCTACATCCAGGTAATTTATCTCAGGAAGAGTAAAACCACTGGCAAGTCCTGTTGTTGGAAGAGTTTGGTTGCTGCTTTCATTCCTTTCTACTATATTTAACCCGAAAACTTTTTCTTGGCTTATGTTGTTGCCATCAATTTTTATCGTGGCGCTGGAGATTCCTTTGACAGCATAATAAGGAATAGAGAAATTCACGTCAAAACTCTTTTTTTCTCCAGCTTTCAGGTCCGTATTTTCGGAAAAATTGTAATAACCTTCTGGTACGCCATCTAAATAAATTTTTAGGTTGTTGACGTCTGCTTGGCCGTTATTCACTATGTTCAGCCTTTCCGTGAGGTTTTCTCCTATGGCGATTCTTACTGTGTCAGGGAAATCTATAAAGATAGACTTGCTCTTGGTCACAGCAAATTTTTTATCACCGTCAAAACCGCCGTAGGGATTGCTCGTTGCCTTTAGAGTCAGGTCATAATTTCCCTCATCCTGGGGCGTTGGGATTTCCAAAGAGAATATGCCATTCTCGTCCGTAATAACTGTAGAACTTATCTGTGTATTTTTAACCTTTATTTCTATGGTGGCGTTGACGACGCTGTTGCCGTCCTCGTCTTTAACCAAGCCTCTTATCTTGATATTGTCTCCAGGATTATATGCATTCTTATCAAGACTAAAATCTACATTTATGTTTTTTGTCTCTCCGATAATAAAAGCTGAATACAGCGGGCCTGAGGTACTCGAATTCAATCTTGCTTTGTTTCTGGTTGTATCGATTTCTCCGTATACTTCGTTCCAGTTGCTGTTACATATTTTCTTTCCCCTGTTCCAGCTAGAGCACTCGAATATTTTTAAATTATTTTCATTAACAACATTCTTTTCATTATAGCTCATTTCTATCTGTATGCTGGAATAGGACAGGTCTATTTTAAAATCATGCAAACCAGCATTTCTTATTCCAGGGACGTCAAAATCGTCATGATAAACATATTTTATTGGGTCGTCAAAACTGTTGATGTACAAATTGCTCAAATAAACTACGGAGTTTGGAAAGTTGATTCCGACGTCATAATAGTCGGGAACTAAATATATCCTGCATGAAGAATCCGAATAGTATCCGTAAGAGTCCGTGCCACATCTTTGCGTTGAGCCGCCCTTTATGAATTTTATCTGAGTGTTCAGTGCCTTGTTGTTGTCATCGACTATAGTTCCGCTAACGGGTATAACGTAATTTAACGATGTGTTATCCGAATAATAATTACCGTTATAGTTCAGATAAGCTATTAGTGTGTATATTCCAGGAGGCAATGAAGGTGCTGTAATAAACGTGTCAAACAAGTTGCCAGGCTTTTGAATTATATTGTTTATTGTAACAAGATTAGAATTTATCATCATGTTAAGATTACTTTTTATCATGTTAAAGTCGATGATTTTGCCCCATTCTAAAGCTCTTAAGGTTACCGTTAAGTTATCATTACTTTGAATTCCATTCTCGTTTACAGATTCTATGCCAAAATCAATATACTCTATAGAGCTGTAATTTGTTACGTTTGTTCTGTCATCGTCATAAAATGCTGTTATTTTTATATTATGAATACCGGAAGAGGGCGGAGAATCTATCTTCAATACCCAATCTCTGCTATCGTCATAGGTAGGTGACGCACTTAAATTCCTTAATACATTGTCTAACGATACATTAAAGTTTACGTTAGAAGATATCTTATCATTATTTTTTTGGACTATAAAATCTATTTCAGTTATCCCCTGATAATAAGTAGGGTTGGGACTTATCGGGTTAACGTAACCCGTGAGTTTAGAAACTGTAAAGTTCGTATAGTCAGGGGTGTAATTGCTTTCATTATTCTCGCAAGCTATGTTTACATTATATGTTCCTATTCTGTCAAGATAGACGCTATCAATTAAATAGCTGCAGTTATTGTTTATACAAATAAAATCCCAAGGTCCGTTTGGAGTAAGAACCACAGGACCAGTTATATTTGCGTAAACTCTGCTTATTGCTTTACCTTCATCGTCGTGACAGTTTAAATTTATAGTTGCATTTTCAGTAGTAGCATTCTTATCTGGTCTTAACCAGAGATTAGAAGATGGTGAAATGTTTATGTTACTAATTACAGGGGTTGCTGAAGCTATATGAATTGTAACCAAAAACAAAATTAATGATAAAATTATAATTTTATTCATTCTTTGGCCTCCTAGTAACGGTATAAACATTGGATTTGCCGACTCTGTGAAATTCCAATTTTCCTTGATTCTTAAGGGCCTCGCAATAACCCGTAGCAACATCTCTCCTTATTCCTAATTTTTTAGAGATCTGAGAAACAGATAGAAGCTCTTTGCTCAACAAGTCTAGAATTTTCTTCTCAAAATCTTTGTCCGTAATTTCTCCCTTCAAAAAAATCACTAACGAGTTTTAAGCTATATAGTTATCATATAAATTCTACATATAAACATTTCTATTATAATATAGACACAATATTGCGGCAATAGAGTCAATAAAAAAAGGCTTTCCTTAGCGTGTCTACTATGTAAAAGAATAGCCCTGTAAGGCCCTCAATCTTCTTCATTTCCATTGTCCTCTCTGTGTAATAGCTTCCCCTGTCAGAAACTATCGCCAGACTGACATTTGAAGGTGTCCATAGCGTAGGGTAATAGTTCAGAACAACTAACTTAGAGTTTCCCTTGGTTAGATTGACCATATCTTTTTGTTCAAAAACCCAACCAGAAGGATAATTGTAAGGTATTATAATAACGTTGCTAGAGTCTTCCTTGCTGTAAACATCAAATATCATATAATTGTCATATGTCCTAAAATTTTTAATTTCAAAAACATCTTCAGGTGATATAGATTTGTTTATTGAAAACTCGAATTTATCGTACTCTAAGATCTCGTTGCCGAAGTAACTCTTGAGCTTTGCAAAATATTTTCCGCTGTTATTATTATACCAATAAATATCAAAGCTCTTCCTTTCTCCAGGCATAAAATCTTTTTCTTGGCTCCACCCGTTGAATATCGTTGTGTTGCCGTCCGATACCTCAAGCTTAATTCTCGTCTTATAACCAACACTTCCGGTGTTATAAAACTCTATCGAAAATTTAACTATGTTTGAATTATTGTCATAAACTATAGAGCTAATGTTTCCCTTTATGCCTTCATTAATTCCAACTTCTATCAAGGAAGAATTAGCGATGCTAATCATAACCAAGAAAAATAATATTAATGTTAGAAATACCCTTTTCATTAATCAACTTATAGGTAGAAAATTATAAATAGCTTTCTTAGAAATCACATCAATCTCCCCGGTATAGTTCATTCTCTTTGTATCGTTATCGTACAAGCTAATTTCGATTGATGCCTTTTCATGTGGGTGCATAATAAAATTATTTTCACTAAAGGACACCAAAGGTGATATGTTCCCATAGGCCCTTAGGATGACTTTGCTGTTTTCATCCTTTAAATTGGTCAATTCAACAGTTCTTTTGACCAAAGTCCCATTGCCAGGGATTATACCAAAGTTAATATTCCAAGGATCTGTAACGAATCCTAGGGTTATGTTCTCGTTCAATATTTCTAAAGGCTTTATTTCAACACTAGACGGATACCTCGATATCTCATAATCAAAAAATAGGGTGGAGTAGTTGCTGAAAGTCTTATTTTTAACAAATTCTTGGGGTTCTGAAGGTTCTTGGAAACCTAAATAAACAATCAGGATAATAACAAGTAAGGAAATTATCAAGAATATTTTTGTTTCTTTGCTCATTTTAATCTCTTATAGATTATTGCCGCAACTATTAAAATTAATATTAATATCGCGATAAATGCCAAGGTTGGGAATTCTTCATTACCTTTTGCTGCCAATACATTTGCTGTGGGCGCGGTCAGTTTTATAGAAGAGCTCTTCTCAGTAGTGTTAGTGCTGTAGTCAGCTATTGTATAAACGTTGTAATCTCCCAAAGGAAGATTTTTTGTTGGCAATAAAGTTGTAAAGGTTTTTATTTCTTTGGGTTTTAAATAAGATGTGCCAGAATAGAGTTCTTCTAAAAGTTCGCCGGTTTTATTGTATATTCTATTTATGACTTTCGCAGAAATGGTGACACTTCCGGTGTTTTGAAAATAAGTTTTTATCTGAAGGCTATTACCGCTATAATCTCCAGCTTCTGTGTCGAGTATCGTTCCCTTTCTTATAGCGTCGCCAGGCATGTTGAACAGAATGCTTAAAGAGATTACAGCTATAACTCTGCTACCAACAGCTCCTATTGTCTCTGCTGGCGAAGATGGTATAGGCTCTATATAAAAAACATGGTAGCCAGGTTCTGCGTCCTTTGGAATATCTACTAAAAAGCTTATTTGTTCCTTTCCTTTGATAAGGCCACCAGTCGTTTTTATTGTTTCATTAGAAGGCTTTATTTCCACTGGATTGTTTATTACCTTTACCCAAGATGTTGTGTCCTCTTCAGAGTAGTTATAGATAAAATTTTTATAGTTAGTATTGTCAAAGAAATCTAAGTTGCCTCTTTCAGGTTTCAATTCGACTAATAACGACTCGTCTGAAGGTGTTGTAATGTAAAAATTTACTAATTTTGTCGAGTCTCTTTCCAAGGTTCCCAAGCTTAACAATCCTGGGGAAACACCAACAATAAAGCTTTTGTCTGCGAGCGAAATAACTGGAAGAACTAAAAATACAATGACGAAAAATGTGATTAAGGCTGCAACTTTCATTATTTTATATTATACACTGAAATATAATAAAGTTTATATATGGACTTCTTTCAATATCTATTACCTCTTATAAGGAGGAATATAAAATGAATCAAAAATTAAAAACCATTGGAGTTTTGTTTTTAGCATTTATAGTGTTTTTCATAGGAATTACATTTATTAAGATGGAAACAGTTTTAGCATTTGATAATGTAACCACAACAGTTACAATTGACGTAAACGTTACTACACTAGCATCGATAACAGTTTGGCCTATAACACTCAACTGGACAAACGTCAGCACAGGACAAGCAGGCGGTCTGAAATATCTTACTATAAAGAATGCTGGTTCGTTAAACGTGTCAGATATCTATGCATATGTTGACACCCTGACAACAGAGCCAGTAAGACCTTACGGATCCATTTCTTCAAAGAACTATTCAGCAGGCGGAGTAATAGTGATTGAAAACGAAACAGAAACTAAACTATACTTTGCAGGGAGAATAGAATGGAACTGGACGCAAGACATACCAAACCATGTTTGGCCAGTAACAAGTCCAAAGGCATGGGGTTATTTCAGAAATGCGAGCAACGATTATGTTTGGGTTGTTGGCAATGGTACTGCCGGGAGATGCAATGAATCGACCGCACAATTCTCAATAGAATCTGACTGGGACCTAGGTACCACAGCAACAAGAACACCGAACAACACAGTCACCTTGGCTGCAAGTACAGGCGACCCTCAAAACTGGGGATACAATAATCAACTATTTACAGGAGGCCCGTTGGCAGGTCATTGCGTGGCAGTAGCAACAGATTGTACAAAGGTATTCATTTACCACTTTGACCAAAGGGATTCATTTATAGGCTGTGCAGGTTCATCATACCTACAATCAGCAATCTTAGTTCCAGGTTATACAATGATTTTGACACTTGATGCTTGGGTGCCGAACGGCTATCCAGCAGGATTCCTTAACACAACGACTTTAACATTTGTAGCAACGTCAGCTTAGTTGTTTATTTAATTTTTTTATTAATTTCATTTAGTTTTTCTTCTAAACTTTTCTTCATTTTCTCATAACTTGTAGAACTTATCATTCCTTCATTCTTTTCCCTTTCTAATGCCGTCAACATTCTATTTATGTTGTCTCTTTCGTTTTCTAATTTGCTCACATCAACTTCCTTTCTTTTAACAGACTCTACTAGTCTGCCAAGCGATATTATATAAGACCTTATCTTTTCTATCTTCTTTTTCTTCCAAAGGTAAACAAAGATAACAGCGATTGCAGCTATCACTATTATTATAACAAAAATTATCCACATCGGGAAAACTCCGGCTGGTGCTTTCACGACTTCTAAACTGTTTAGCAAGTCTCTAGCCTTTTTGATCAGGTTTATAGCGTTTTGCGTCTTGTCCATGGCGGATTCAGTGTTATTATTTGCAAGATCGGTTTCAGCACCACTTATCTGGTTCTCAGTTTCGTTGACAATCAGAAGAACGTTTGAGACGTCCTTACCGTCTTTTTCTGCCAGCTTTACGTCAACCTTTATATCTTCAAGATCGCTCTTCAACTTTCTAATCTCTTCCTTCAATAGTTCTTCTATGCTCTCAAATATAATTACTTTTATTGCTTTTTGGTCAGTTACCACTCCAGCACTTGCTATTATGTTAGCATCATACTCACCTGTCTTGGCATCTTTTGGTATGTTAAAGTTAATCAAGAATATAAAGGAATTACCAGGCGTCAATTCTGCATACGCTTCCGGTGTTATATTAAACCAGTTAGTCGATATTCCTATCAAGAATAGGCTAACATTGGTTAAGTTAAATATGCCATTATTTTCAACAGTTACACTCTCTATTTTGGTAATGCCCCTCGCCAAGCTAATGTTGGTATTATAATTTGTTATTAAAATGCTGGACTTTATTTTCTCTGTGGGAGCTGGTGGGTACGTTGTTATAAAGCCGCCCACTGGTCCATACACGTATATAGGCGCTGGAGGTGTGACTGGTGGAAATACTGGTTTTTCTCCTGTCACTACCAAGAAACTCGTGTTAGCGACAATAGGAGGCGTCACGGTAGAGTATGTTACCCTTACGTTTAGATAATAGTTTCCAACTGGTTGAGTAGAATATATGAAAGCACTTCTGGTAAAGCTTTGGTTGGTAAATTCTGGCGTCAAAACAGATTCTGCATTGGAATAATAAGTCACGTTGTTCGATGAAGTGACCCAATATTCAATGTAAACATCTTGAGTAACCTCTCCTTTGTTCTCTATGACGAGTCCAAAGTCCAGGTACTGACCCTGCGGTATTTCATTTTTAAAAAGATTTATCCTAACATCGTATGGCCCTCCCTGAGAAACTCTGAATGCTTTCAGTTTCATGGTGTTGAATGTGCCTTGAGATATGTTCAAGACAGCCAGATACATACCGGCAGCTGTGCCTACTCCCATGGCATAAGAATACGTATAATAACCTGTCGACTGTTTGGTCATCTGAGACATGTTGACAATGAAATAAAGGTTGTTGGCAGGGTCGTAGACGGTCATGTTCATTGTGTCAGGGTCTACAGGCCTTCCTTCGCCGTTGTAAACTAATATACCAAATTTCATTACGTTGTTGGGATACCAGTTGACAGCGGTTTCTATGTCAGCGAAAAGTCCTGTGACAGTTACGGTCCTGGCGTTGACGAGGAAGGTACTATTTTTCTGTATAAATATGCTTTGGTTTATGACATCATCGTAATAAGTAGAGTTTGAAAACATGGTATAGTTTCCGACGGGGGTGTCTGTTGTTAAAGCAAAAGTAGGAAGTGGATAGACAGTTCCTTCGGAGTTTGTTTGACTGTTCAAAATGTATGTGGTATTGTTGTTTGAGTTCTTTATGGAGAAGGTTACATTTATACCGCTTAAACCAGTTCCGCTGGCATCTCTCGCTATGTAGTATATCGAACCAGTGTCTCCTTGCAGATAGGTGTTTGAGAGGGTTGACGAAACTATTGAAAGTTTAGAATAGACTGAGAAGTTTTTACTTAGATTACCTATATTTCCTATGTTGTCCTCAGACGACACTGTCACGTTGTAAAAACCTCTGATGCTCGTGTTGCCTAGACCGCCAGGATATGTAAAATTCCATTGGGAAAAGTTACCGCTTACGTACACCAACGACATATTCGTTTGATTCGATGTTCCATCAGGTTTTGTAACAGTTATGTTAACCCATTTTATACCAACATTAGATCTGTCTGTTATGTTCGCGACAACGATGACTGAGCTATTTTGTTCTGTTGAGTTTGGCGATACATCGAAATCAATTATAGGAGGTATGTAAGGATACAGAGTCACGTTTAATGTCATGTTGTCAGGATTAGAATTAGACTGGTTGGCATCTACGGTGAAAATAGAATTATAGATGGCCTGCGAAACGTTGGTTACATTATAAGTTACGATGAATGTGTAGTTTGAAACCCTGTTTATATAGAAGCTGGTCGTATCGATGCTAGTGTAATTTCCTTGTTGAGGAGACACTGTGAAATTTATTATATCGTTTCCCAAGTTTATCACCATTATTCCGCAGACAGTTCCCTCACTAGTAATTTCGCTTCTGATGCATGATGTCGAATTCATTGTCCAGCTTCTGTTAGAAGGTACGCTTACGTTCAAAGTCAAATTCCTGTATCCGTCATTCTGTGCAGATACGTTCACAACACCGCTATAATTGCCCACAGCATAGCTCAGAGGCACGCTAACGTTCACAGCCACAGAATAGTTGCTACCCA